>Ga0222644_1000001_pt1 | contig 397578 bp, 359 predicted proteins | sample AntAcemetagen291_FD_179800 | JGI IMG/M metagenome (GOLD analysis project Ga0222644, IMG submission 179800) | Saline water microbial communities from Ace Lake, Antarctica - #291 | ecosystem: Environmental > Aquatic > Non-marine Saline and Alkaline > Saline | place: Antarctica: Ace Lake...
TTCTAATAACTGGTGGAGCAGGTTTTATAGGTTCTAATTTTATTCGTTATTTTCTTGAAAATAACAAAGATTTAACTATTGTTAATTTAGATTTATTAACCTATGCAGGAGATTTATCTAATTTAAATGAAATTCAAGACACGGATAGATACACTTTTGTAAAAGGAGATATTTGCGACAGAATTTTAGTAGAACAACTTTTTAAGACTCATAATTTTACAGGTGTAATTCATTTTGCAGCAGAATCGCACGTAGATAATTCTATTAAAAATCCCGATGCGTTTGTAAGAACAAATGTATTTGGGACATTTAATTTGATAGATGTTGCAAAGAATTATTGGATGGAATCTCCTTTTAAGTTTAAAAAAGGTTTTGAAAACTCAAGATTTTTACATATTTCAACTGATGAGGTGTATGGTACTTTAGGTAAAACTGGTTTGTTTACAGAGCAAACGCCTTATGCACCAAATAGCCCTTATAGCGCATCAAAAGCATCGTCAGATTTTATGGTAAGAAGTTATTTTCACACCTATGGTTTTAACACTGTTACTACAAATTGTTCTAACAATTACGGACCAAAACAACATGATGAAAAGCTAATACCTACAATTATTAGAAAAGCAATTTCTGGTAAAAATATTCCTATTTATGGTGATGGAAAAAACATTAGAGATTGGTTATTTGTTTTAGATCATTGTAAAGGAATTGAACTAGTTTTTAAAAAAGGAAAATTAGGAGAAACCTATAATATTGGCGGTAAAAACGAAAGAGACAATTTATATATTGCACATACAATTTGTAAAATTTTAGATGAGATTCATCCAAAAGTAAATTCGTATAAAGAACAAATTACTTTTGTAAAAGATAGGCCAGGACACGATTTTAGATATGCTATTGATGCAACAAAAATAGAAGAAGAACTAGGTTGGAAAGCCCAAGAAAATTTTGAATCAGGAATTAGAAAAACCATTAAATGGTATCTAGAAAAATATAAATAATGAAAGGAATCGTTTTAGCAGGAGGATCAGGTACTAGATTACATCCATTAACTTTGGCAGTAAGTAAGCAATTAATGCCTGTTTATGATAAACCTATGATTTATTATCCTATTTCTGTTTTAATATTGTCAGGAATAAAAGAAATATTAATTATCTCTACAGCGCAAGATTTACCGCATTTTGAAAGATTATTGGGTGACGGAAAAAAGTATGGATGTAGTTTTGAATATAAAGTTCAAGAAAAGCCAAACGGTTTGGCAGAAGCTTTTTTAATAGGGGAAGATTTTATTGGGAATGACTGTGTTGCTCTTATTTTAGGTGATAACATTTTTTATGGTTCGGGACTGCCCAGTTTGTTAAGGGCTAATAATAAGCCAGATGGAGGTGTTGTTTATGCATACCGTGTTAAAGATCCAGAGCGCTATGGAGTTGTTGAGTTTGACGAAAATTTTAAAGCAATTTCTATTGAAGAAAAACCTTTAAAACCAAAATCTAATTACGCAGTGCCTGGTATTTATTTTTATGATAATTCTGTGATTGAAATAGCTAAAAATATAAAACCAAGTAAAAGAGGAGAATTAGAAATAACCGATATAAATAAGACTTACTTAGAAAAAGGGAAACTTGAGGTAACGGTTCTTGACAGGGGTATTGCTTGGCTAGATACGGGTACTTTTGATTCTTTAATGCAAGCTGGACAATTTGTGCAAGCGATAGAACAGCGGCAAGGATTAAAAATTGGTTCTTTAGAAGAGTCTGCTTACAGAGCTGGTTTTATTACGAAAGAGCAGATGTGTAACCTTGCAAAACCACTTTTAAAAAGTGGCTATGGTAAAAATTTATTAGAGATTAAATGATTGTAAAAGAAAGTCCATTAAAAGGGTGTTTTATTATAGAACCTAAAGTTTTTGGTGACGAAAGAGGCAGTTTCTTTGAAAGCTTTAATCAGAAAATATTTGAAGAAAAAATAGGCTTGAAAATTAATTTTGTTCAAGACAATCAGTCAAGTTCAAATAGGGGTGTCTTAAGAGGTCTACATTTACAAAAAGGTGAATTTGCACAAACGAAGTTAGTTAGAGTAATTCAAGGAAAAGTTTTGGATGTCGTTGTTGATGTTAGGCCAAATTCAAAAACTTTTGGACAAACTTTTTCATGTATTTTATCGGCAGAAAACAACAAACAGTTGTTTATACCTAAAGGATTTTTGCATGGCTTTTCTGTGTTAGAAGATAATACTATTTTCGCCTACAAATGTGATGCCTATTATAACAAAGAATCAGAAGATGGTGTAGTGTTCAATGATCCAAAATTAAATATTGATTGGAAGTTAAAAGAAGAAGAAATTGTTTTATCAGATAAAGACAAGCAATTAAAAAGGTTGAATAATTTAAATTAATATAATTCTTTTTTTTTAGGTAAAAAAGATCAGGTTATTGGCAATTAGTAGTTGGAAAATTTAATGGATAGAAAGAAAATAATTTTTAAAAATGTTTCTCTAGGAATTTTATATAAAATTTTAAATATGGCAATAGTTTTTACAACTATTCCTATTTTATTAAATTACTTAGAAAAAGAACAATATGGTATTTGGGTAACCATATTTTCATTAGTAAATATTGTTTTTTTTGTTGATGCTGGTATTGGTAATGGCTTAAAAACAAAATTAACAGAAGCATTAAGTCTTAAAGATTATGAATTAGCAAGAACATATATTTCTACAGGATATGTTTCAATTGCAGCAATATCAATTATTATTTTATGTTTAGGGGCTTCATTAATTTTCAACTTTAATCTTCAAGAATTATTCAATACAAATACACTAACAAATACAGAACTGCAAAGGGTATTACTTGTAACTTTAATTTTAATTATTACTGGTTTTGTTTTAAATTTATATAAATCTTTTTACTATGCTAGTCAAGAAGCTTCTAAGGTTGAAATGGCAATGCTTATTTATCAGATTTTAATTTTATCATTAATAACTATTTTATTAAATTATTTTCCGAGAAATTTATTGCTAATTTCTCTGGTTTACGGCGTTTCTAACATCTTAGTTGGTCTACTATTTACATTTTTTTACTTTAGAAAACGTAAACAATTAATGCCGAGTTTAAAATATTTTAGCAAGCAAAAAGTGAATGATTTAATGGGTTTAAGTTTAGCTTTTTTTATTATTCAGTTATGTATGATTGTTATTTTTACTACTGATAATCTAATTATTACAAAATTTATAGGTCCAAAAGAAGTAACAAATTATGATATTGTTTATAAGCTTTTTCAAGTGGTAATTACGTTATCTGTAATTATGTTAGATCCTTTTTGGGCGTTATATACTGATGCTTACCAAAAGAAAGATTTTACTTGGATTAAAAAAACAATTATTAGGCTTAATAAGTTATTTGTAGTTTTTGTTTTTTTAGTTTTAACGTTATACTTCATTTCTAAACCCCTAATAAAATTTTGGATACAAAGAGAACTTCAGATTCCCAACAACCTATTAGTATTTATGGCGATATTTGTTTTAATAAGGGTTTATGGAATAATTTACATGAACTTTTTAAATGCAATAGGTAAGGTAACACTACAAATGTATCTGTACATTTTAGGTGCAATTATTAATATTCCTTTGTCTATTTATTTTGTAGAATATTTTCATTTAGGTAGTAGTGGAGTGATATTAGGTACAATTTTTAGTATATTAGGGTTGTCTATTATTTTACCAATTCAAACATTTAAAATTTTAAAAGAATAATTTCAAATAGAATGTCAAAAGCTTTATTAAGTGTAATTACTGTTTGTTATAATTCTGATAAAACAATAGAAAGAACTTTATATTCAATATTAAATCAAACATATACCAATTTTGAATATATTATAATTGATGGAGGATCTTCGGATTCTACAATTAAAATTATTAAATCTTTTGAAGATAAATTTAAAGAAAGAGGTATTGTTTTTTCTTGGATTTCAGAAAAAGATACAGGAATTTATAATGCTTTTAATAAAGGGATTCATTTATCAAATACACAATGGGTTTCTTTTGTAGGGTCTGATGATTGTTATACAGAAAATGCACTAGAACTTTACTCAAGCGTTATTTTTAAAACAGAAAAAAAAGTGGATTTAATATATTCTAATATAGACATTGTTGATGACCAGGGTAAAAGTATAAAAGAAATAAATGCTATTTGGACTTGGTTTAAGTTTAAAAGATATATGAACATAGCCCATGTTGGTGCTTTTCATAATAAAAATTATTTTTCTAAGTATGGTTTTTTTAATGAATCTTTCAAGATCTGTGGAGATTATGAGTTGTTATTAAGAGCGAGAAATCACTTAAAAACCATTAAGATAGAAAAATTGACAGTAAAAATGGCGAGTGGTGGTGTAAGTAATACTCAAATTAATCTGGCATTTAAAGAAACTTTTAGAGCAAAAAATAAAACTGCTAGAATAGGCGTTTTTACCTGTTTTTTAGATTATACTATTGCTTTATTTAAATATCATACAAAAAAAATAATACGTGCGTTTATTAGATAAATACCTTGTTACTAGCAGTGTTTTAGCTCTTTTTACTGAAAGTTTTACCTTTCATTTTCTGATAGATTGGAAATTTTTTTACATCATTTTAATTACGAACTTAACCATCCTTGGGTACAGAAATAAATTAGTTGCAAATAAAAATATGTTAATTATTTTTGGTTTTTTACTAGTACATGGTGTTATTATGTACGTAGTTTTAAGAAACCCAGTTAACTCATTATTTGCACAATTAATAGGTGTGGTTTTAAGTAGTTTTTATTATTACAATTTTATAAAACTGTACACAACCAAATTACTGTTTAAAACCTATGTTAATGTTGCTTTTTATGTTGCATTATTGGCAATACCAATGTTTTATTTAAATATTAATCTATTTACTCCAGGAAGGTTGAATGGAATTCTATTAGAACCAGCTCATTATGCGGCAATAATGTTACCAGCTGTTTATGTAACTTTAATGAGAAAATCTTATTTTAAATTTGTAATTATTTTAACTACAGTTTTACTTTCAAAATCATCTATAGGTTTTGTTGGGTTAGTTTTAATATTATTTTTACCTCTTTTAAAAGTGAAATATTTTTTAAAGTACTCGATCCTAGTATTTATTTTATTCGGAGCAAGTTCATATTATGTTTATACGCAATGGAATTTGCCATTAGATGAAAAAAATGGAAACGTATTGGTTCGAAGAATTAAACAAACACAAGAGTCTTTAGTCGCAATAAATACAGGAAGGTTTAAAAAATACACCAATTTAAGTTCCTATGCGTTACTAAGTAATATGTTTGTTTCAAAGAATATTTTTTTGCATTACCCTTTGGGAACAGGCTTAGGATCTTACAGGCACGAATATGAAAAAGTATACCCGCAATTAACTCCACCAGAATATTTAATTAAACAAAATTTATCTAAAATAAATATGCAGGATGCGAATTCATTATTTTTACGAATGATGGCAGATATAGGTGTCTTCGCTTTATTGATAATATTTTATTTTATTTATAGAAGTTACAAATTATTTAAAAATGAACGTAAACTTGATGAACAAGGTGCATTTTTCTATTTAGCAATTAAATTATTTAGAGAAGGACATTATTTTCCTCCAGAGTTTTATTTTTTTGTCCTAATTTTTTTAAAAGACTTTAATGATAAAAATATTACACATAGTTGAAAACTACTCATTTTCGAGCGGAGGTATAAGAACTGTGGTTAAAAATTTAACCGAAGAATTATTAGCAGAAAATTATACTTCTTTTATTTTAACTTCATCTAAAGAAGAAACAGATGCCAATGTCTATGTTGTTGCTTCTGATAAAAAACCTTGGCTGTATTCTACAGAATGGAAAAGGAAAATGAGTCAAATTTGTGAAGAAAAAAAAATAGATTGCATACATATTCATGGAACTTGGATGTTTCCTCAGTTTATTGCAGCAAAGTTTTCTTATGAGAATAAAATTCCATTTGTTTTAACAACACATGGTATGTTCGAACCTTGGCTTTGGGAAAAAGGAACATTAAAGAAAAAAATATATTTTAAATTTTTAGTAAAAAAATATTTTTCTAAGGCTAAAATAATTCATTCAATTACAAACGAAGAGACATTAAATCTTAAAAAACTTTTTGTAGACTCCACTATTAAAGAGATCCCAAACTTAATTAAAAAACAAGAAGTGGAGTTAGAGGCAATACCTAGCAATGAAAAATATATACTTTATATTGGTAGGTTAGATGAGGTAAAGGGAATTGATTTACTAATTAAGTCGTTTATAAAAATAAACCCAAAAAATGTAAAACTAAAAATTGCGGGTGAATTTAACCTTTATAAAGAAAATTTAGAAAAAATAATACAGAACGCTAATATTAATCCTAAGAATATTGAATTTTTAGGATTTATTAAAGGAAGAGCTAAAGACGAATTAATTAATAACGCTTTTGTTTTGGTAGCACCTTCGCATTCCGAAGTTATAGGTATGGTTAATTTAGAAGCAGCAATTTTAAAAACACCAGTAATAACAACGTATCAAACAGGTTTAAATAAACTTTGGCAAGAAAATGGCGGTTTCTTAATTAATCCAAACCAGAAAGAGCTTACAGCTAGTTTGCAAGAAGTATTAAAATGGTCTAAAGAAAAACAAATAGAAGAAGGAGAGAGATTACACAATTTTGTAATGCAAAAATATACATGGAAAAACAGAATACAAGATTGGAAAGAATTATATAACAGTATTTTATAATGGGTAAAATAATTAGTAAAATTACAATAATTTTATACTTATCTCTGGCTTGTTTTCCTTTGATGAAAGAGAATGTTAATTCTATATTTATAATATTTTGCTCAATATTTGCTATTCATGATTTTATAAAGACTAAAAGAAAAATTGTTTTTAATAGCAAAGTGATTAAACTTACCCTTGTCTTTTGGATGTTTCTACTTTATCAGATAATTACATTAGAATTTAACTTTACCACAATATTACTTCAACTCCCATTTTTAATTTTTCCTTTACTTTTTTTATATAAACCAACTTATATAGACGAAAAAGTTAAAGATCAATCTTTGTTGTTGTTTCAAGGTAGTGTCATTCTTCAAAGTATTATTTATTTATTTGTATTTCTAAAGGAGAATAAAATACAACAAATTTTATCGATTAATAATTACAACATACCTTTTTTTAGAACTTATGTTTTAGAAAATACTACTGTAGCAATACATCAAACTTATTTTTCAGCTTTTTTGCTTTGTAGTTTTACAATATCACTTTTTTTAGGGCTAAAAAAGACTTCTAGGATGCAATTTTTTTTTAATTTTTTTAATATTATTTTCACTTCCTTCTTTATTTTTGTTTTTGTATCAAAAATTAATATTATAGTATTGATATTAACATTTATAGTATATGTAATTTTATCTTTTAAAACGTATAACAAGAAAAAATTAATAAAAGCGTTATATATTTTTATAATAGTCGGGGCTCTATTCTTCATCGGGTTTAAAGGTCTTTTAAAAGAGCGGTTTAATGAAATTAGAACAGAAATTAATAGACCATTGGTTGGCGATTATCATAACTCTGTTAATATTAGAGTTGCTATTATTACCTGTTCTTTAAAACTAGTTGAGGAAGTTCCTGTATTAGGTTATGGACAAGGCTTACAGCTAAAATTAAATGAATGTTACCGAGATAATTTTGATAGCAATTTTTATAAAAAATTTAATTATAACACGCATAATTATTATTTTAATTTAGTTTTATATGGTGGATGGTTTTTATTATTATTATTTAGCTACTTTGCATACTATCTTATTTTCAAGATAAAATATCCATTGATAATTATCGTTTTTATAGTTCAAGTTTTAATTATAAATATTACAGAGAATTTTTTTTCTAGACATTATGGAATTATCTTGTTTATCTACTTTATATCTTTATTTTTACCGATTAAAAAAATACTAAAAACTTAGTTTTAATGAAAAAGAGAATTTTAGTAACCGGAGGATCTGGCTTTGTAGGAACAAATATTATAGATTTCTATAAAGAATCTTGGGATGTTTTAAATTTGGATATAATTGAACCAAGGAACCCGGATCATAAGGATTATTGGAAGAAAATTGATATTTTAGATAGTGAATCTTTAAATAAAGAATTTGACAATTTTAAACCGGACTTTGTTTTGCATATGGCTGCCCGAACAGATTTAGATGGTGAAAATTTGTTAGAGTATGATGCCAATATAAAAGGAGTTGAGAATATAATAAATGCTACAAACCGAACATCGTCTATAAAGAAAATTATTTTTGCGTCGAGCAGGTTAGTTTGCGAAATTGGTTACGAACCTATGGATGAGTTTGATTATAAACCCTCTACAGTTTATGGCGAAAGTAAAATTATTGGTGAAAAAATAGTTAGAGATGCAAAAATAGAAAATGCCGATTGGATTATTGTAAGGCCAACTTCTTTATGGGGTCCTTGGTTTGGTGTTCCTTATAAAAACTTTTTCGATGTTATAGAAAAAAAATTATACTATCATCCAAAGGGAGAAAAAATTTACAAGAAATTTGGATTTGTTTTAAACAGTGTTTACATCTTAAATGTACTTTTAGAGGATGATACTTTAAATAAAAAAACAGTTTATTTATCTGATTTTAAAGAATTGGAAGTTAAAAATTGGGCAGACATGATTTCTATTTGTTTCCACAATAAAAAAGTGAAACAAATTCCTTATTTTGTATTGAAAACATTTTCTGTTTTTGGAGATTTATCAAAATATATAGGTTTTAAAAGCCCACCTTTGACAACATTTAGGCTTAATAACCTTACTACTCAAATGCATTATAATACTTTAGAGGTAGAGAATATTGTTAAAGAATTACCGTTTAGTTTAGAGAAAGGTACTAATATCACGTATGAATGGTTGATGAAAAAACAAAATATCAAGATTTAAAAAACTTTAAAGTCACAAAGGGATTTCGAGGGAAATCTAAAATAATTGTTCAGCTTTGGTGGGTCGTAGAAAATACATTTTTTGCATTGTCACCACAATTTTTTTATGGATGGAGAAGGTTTCTTTTGCGTTTATTTGGTGCTAAAATAGGAAAAGATGTTTTAATTAGATCTACGGCTAAATTTACATATCCATGGAAAGTTTCTATTGGAAATTATAGTTGGATTGGAGAAGAAACAGTTTTTTACAGTTTAGACGAAATAAGTATTGGAGAAAACGTAGCGATAGCTCACGGTGTCTATTTTAATACCGGTTTGCATGATTTTACTAAGAAAGAATTTACAATTTTTTCAAAAAAAATAATTATTAAAGATGAATGTTGGATAACAAATGACGTGTACATAGCACCTGGTATTACAATAGAAAAAGGAGCTGTTATAGGGGCAAGGAGCAGTGTTTATAAAAATATGCCAGAAGGATGGATCTGTTATGGTAATCCTGCAAAGCCAATTAAAAAAAGAATTGAATAAAAAAATTACTATTATAGGCATTAATTATTACCCAGAAGATACAGCTATTGGTTTGTATACTTCTCAACTTGCTAATTATTTTCATGATAAAGGTTTTCAAGTAAGCATTATTACAGGGTTCCCTTACTATCCTGCTTGGAAAATAAATTCAGAATACAATTCAAAAAAAACATTCTACAATGAAACTATAAATGGAATTGATATTTATCGATATAAGCAATATGTGCCCGCTAATCCTACTTTTTTTAAAAGAGTACTTCATTTATTAGATTTTACTTTAGGCACTTTCGTTAATATTTTTAAAATTAAGGAAGCAGATGTTGTTTTATGTATTGTACCTTTTACAGCCACTATCTTTTTAGGAAATATCCTAGCAAAGTTAAAAGGAGCTAAGCTTTGGGTTCATATTCAAGATTTTGAATTTGACGCGGCAACAGACTCTAATATTTTAAAAAATAGCCCTAGTAAATCGATACTTTTTAAATTCTTGTTTTGGATTGAAAAAACCTTACTCAATAAAACAAACCTGATCAGTGCTATAAGTAGCTCAATGATTTTAAAGTTAACCTTTAAAGTTAATAAAAATAAAAAAAAGATTTTATTACCAAACTGGGTAGATTTAAATTTCATAAATCCAGAAACGTCTGTAAACCATCCTTATTTACAATCGTCTAAATTTAAAATTTTATATTCAGGTAATATAGGAGAAAAACAAGATTGGGATTTTTTTATAGCTGTCGTCAATGCACTAAAAAATGTTGAAGATGTAGAAATAATAGTGGTTGGAAATGGAAGTAAAAGAGATTGGTTAAAAAATAAATTGGTTTATTTGGATAATATTTCCTTCTATGAGCCAGTTAGCTACAATCAACTATCTAATTTATTATGCAGTGCTGATTTACATGTTCTTTTTCAAAAAAACGATGTTATCGATACGGTAATGCCTTCTAAAATTTTAGCTATGATGGCTAGTAAAAAGCCATCTCTAATAACAGGGAATTTAAAATCTGAAGTTTGCTCTATTATAAATACATCTAAGGCAGGTGAGTATTTAGACTCGAAAGATTTGAATAAAGTTTTAAACTTTATAGAGACTTTAAAGTTAAATCCACATTTATCATATAGATATGGCACTAGTGCAAGGAATTATGTTTCTGCAAATTTTTCAAAAGAAGAAGTTTTAAAGAAATTCGAGAAAGTATTGATAGAATTATAATGAAAAATAAAATAAAAAAATATTCCTTTTTAATTAAACCGCTATTAATTATAGCGGATTTAATGATTATATTTTTTACCGTATATTATTTTTCAAGTATTGATTATTTAAACATAAAGTTTACTTCGTATATAATCTGTTTTTGGCTATTAATATCCTTTTATACAAAATTTTATAATGTTTACAGATATACCCATATTTCTAGATTATTAAGCCTAATATTTTCTCAGTTTTTTATTTTTTTACTAGCTTTTTTCTCTTATTTTACTCTATTTAGAGAAGGAGAATATATAAGAGAGCAGTATATAACGGTAATTTCGTTTACTTTAACGATTGTCTTTTTTAAATCGTTATCTTTTTATTTATTAAAAAAATATAGATTATCTGGCGGTAACTTTAGAAGTGTTGTCGTTTTTGGAGATAGTAAATCTGCTCAAAACGTAGTTTCATTATTTAGTGAGAAACAAGATTTAGGATATCGATTTAGGGGCTTCTTCTCTGATAAGAGCAGTAAGGCAAAAAAATACTTAGGCTCTATTAAAGCAGGTTTAAAGTATGTCTTAGATCATGAAATTGACGAAATTTATTGTGAAGTAAATTCAATAACATCACAACAATTAAAAGAGATTCGAGATTTTTCTAATAAGAATAATGTCGATATAAGATTAATTCCGGAAAATAAGGCAATTTATAGTAAGAGTTTTATGTTAGAATATATTGGTACAATACCTATTTTAAAACCTAAAGAGTTACCGTTTGAAAAATTTGAAACGCATATTATAAAAAGAATTTTTGATTTAATATTTTCTTTTTTAGTGATTACATTAATCCTTTTTTGGTTAATGCCAATTTTATGGATTATAGTAAAGTTAGAATCTAAAGGACCTTTTTTCTTTAAACAGATTAGAGATGGTGCAGATGGTAAGCAGTTTTATTGCTATAAAATTAGATCAATGAAAGTTAATGGAGACGCTCATAGAATACATGCTACAGTAAATGATACAAGAATTACTAAAGTAGGAGTGTTTTTAAGAAAATCTAGTTTAGATGAATTGCCGCAATTTTTTAACGTTTTATTAGGAGATATGAGCGTAGTTGGCCCAAGGCCGCATATGAATATTCATACAGAAAAATATTTAAAAGAAATAGAAAATTATATTATTAGAAATTCTGTAAAACCAGGAATTACAGGTTTAGCTCAAGTTTCTGGTTACAGAGGAGAGATTAAAAAGAAATCCGATATAGAAAACAGAGTACGATTAGATATTTTTTATATAGAAAACTGGTCTTTTATTTTAGATTTAAAAATAGTTTTTCAAACTGTTTTTAATCTATTTAAAGGCCAAGAGAAAGCGTATTAATTACATGAAAGAAAAATTAGACATAACAGCATCTATTGTACTTTATAACGAAAATTTAGATGAGCTTAAAAAAACGGTAAATTGTTTTTTAAGGATCTCACTAAAAAAGAAGCTTTATTTAATTGATAACACTCATGAGAAAAGATTTAAAAACGTTTTCAACGATAAAGATATTGAATATATTGGATTAGGTGAAAATATTGGTTTTGGTGCAGGACATAACGTTATATTAAGTAAAATTAAAGAATATTCAGAGTTTCATTTAATTCTAAATCCTGATGTTATTTTTAAGACGGAAGTAATCACAAATTTAATTATTAAACTAAATCAAGATAAATTAGTGGCAATGATAGCTCCTAAGGTATTATTTCCAAATGGTCTACATCAATTTTCGTGCAGAAGATACCCTTCGTTAAAAGAATTGTTTGCCAGAAGATTTCCTTTTCTAAACCCTATTTTTAAATCAACTATTTACAAAGGTCAGTATAGAGATAAGGATTTAAATACTTCATTTTATGCAGAATATCTAACAGGATGCTTTCATCTATATAAAACAGTCGATTTTGTTAAGTTAATGGGCTTTGATGAACGTTATTTTTTATATATGGAAGATGTTGATATCTGCAAAAAAATAGATATTATAGGAAAGAAAAAATTATATTATCCGAACGAAGAAATAATCCATGTTTTAAAACAAGGTTCTTCAAAAAGTTTGAAATTATTTTTACGACATACTACATCCGCAGTTAAATACTTTTCTAAATGGGGTTTTTAATTAAAAAATAAAATTCATATTCCTTATAAATTTAGTATCCAAAGAATTTAAAATATATTTGCAGACACAACAAAATAACAAACATGAATGTACTTATTTTAGGTTCTGGAGGTAGAGAACACGCTTTTACTTTAAAACTTTTAGAAAGTAAGAAGATCAATCAAATTTTTGTAGCTCCAGGTAACGCAGGAACTCATAAAATAGCAACAAATCTACCTATAAGTGTTTCTGATTTTAAAGCGATTAAAAATGCTGTTTTAGAAAACGATATTAAAATGGTTGTTGTTGGCCCAGAAGTACCCTTGGTAGAAGGTGTTCACGACTTCTTTTTAGCCGATAATGAGTTGAAAAACATTCCGGTAATTGGTCCAAAAAAAGACGGAGCATTATTAGAGGGTTCTAAAGATTTCTCTAAACAATTCATGCAAAAACACGGAATTCCTACAGCTAGATATCAATCTTTTACAAAAGATAGTTTAACAGATGGTTTTGCTTTTTTAGAATCACTAGAACCTCCTTTTGTATTAAAAGCAGATGGTCTAGCGGCAGGAAAAGGAGTTCTTATTTTAAATTCTTTGGATGAGGCAAAGTTAGAATTAAAAGAAATGGTTTCTAATCAGAAATTTGGAGAAGCTTCATCTACTGTAGTTATTGAAGAATTTTTAAAAGGAATTGAATTATCTGTTTTTGTGTTAACTGATGGTAAAAACTATAAAATTTTACCATCAGCAAAAGATTACAAAAGAATTGGTGAGGGAGATGCTGGTTTAAATACGGGCGGAATGGGCGCAATTTCTCCTGTACCATTTGCAGATAAAGCTTTTTTAAAGAAAGTGGAAGAATTGGTTGTAAAACCAACAATTGCCGGTTTGCAAAAAGACGGAATTGATTACAGAGGCTTTATTTTTATAGGATTGATGAATGATAATGGAATCCCTTCTGTAGTTGAATACAATGTAAGAATGGGTGACCCAGAAACAGAAGTTGTATTGCCAAGAATAGAATCAGATTTATTTGAGTTGTTTGAAGGTGTGGCAAATCAAACTTTAAATGAGAAGTCTTTTTCTGTAAGTAAAAAAATAGCAACGACCGTAATGCTGGTCTCTGGCGGATATCCAGAAGCATATCAAAAAAACAAAGAAATTACTGGTTTTGATACTGTTGAGGAATCTATCGTTTTTCACGCAGGAACAACTATCAAAGACAATAAAGTAGTAACTTGTGGAGGTAGAGTAATGGCAGTAACCTCTCTTGGAGACTCTATAGAAGAAGCTTTAGCTAAAAGTTACAGAAGCATTTCTATAATTCATTTTGATAAAATGAATTATAGAAAAGATATTGGTTTCGATTTAATATAAATTTTAAAACTATCTCGCTTTTTCAACCGTAAAAGAAAATTCTGATCCTTTGTTGTAGATACTTTTTAGCAAGATTTTTTGATCATGTGCTTCAATAATATGTTTTACTATAGAAAGACCTAATCCTGAGCCGCCTTGTTCTCGAGATCTACTCTGATCAACTCTGTAAAAGCGTTCAAATAAACGTGGGAAATGTATTTTTTTGATACCTTCTCCGTCATCTATAACTTTAATAATAAATTTTTTATTTGTGTAACTTTCAACGCCAACAACAGTTGTTCCGTTTGGTTTCCCATACTTTATAGAGTTTACAATAAGGTTGATAAGTACTTGTTCTATTTTTTCAACATCCGCTTTTACAAAAACAGGAAACTCATAAATTTTATCAAACTGAAGTGTAATATTCCTTTTTTTAGCTTTCATTTCAAATAAATCAAAGACATTTTGAATGAGTTCAAGAATGTTAAAAACTTCGAAATTTATTTTCATGCCGTCATTCTCTAATTTGGCAATCATATCTAAATCTTTTATTACAGCGACCAATCTTTCTACCCCTTTATTGGCTCTGTCTAAATACTTCATGCGTATTTGTTTGTCATTTACAGCGCCTTCTAATAAAGTTAAAATGTAGCCTTGTACTGTAAAAAGAGGTGTTTTTAGTTCATGCGCAACGTTGCCCAAAAAATCTCTTCTAAAAGAGTCCATTTCTGTTAAATTTTTTATTTCTAGACGTTTTCCTTCAACAAATTTTTCCATTTTTTTAGAAAGTATTTCAATATCTGTTGTAGCACTTTCTCTTTTAAGGTCATTTACATTTAAAAATGAAACATCTTCATAGATTTTTTTTAAACGTCTGTAAATAAAATGTTCTGCTCTGTATTGAATGATAAAAAAAGAAAGTAAAAAAAGAAAAAGAATAGAAATTATAATAGTAAAAACACTATGGTCTTTACTGATTAAAAAGTAGGAAATTGCAGCTATAATTACAGAAAGTAATGTTAGATATAATGCGGACCAAAGCGCGTATGAATATGTTTTTTTTAATTTCAAAATTAATTTATTAATCTGCACCCTCTAGAACAAATTTATAACCGACACCTTTTACAGTTTTAAAATGGTCATCACCAATTTTTTCACGAAGTTTTCTAATATGAACATCAATTGTTCTACCGCCAACAACTACTTCATTACCCCAAACGGTATCTAAAATTACTTCTCTTTTAAATACTTTTCCGGGTTTAGAGGTTAGTAAAGAAAATAGCTCGAACTCTTTTCTAGGAAGCGAAATCTTTTTCCCAGCTTTGTACACAACGTATTCATCTCTATCAATAACAATATCTCCAATTTTGAAAGTTTCTTCACTTTCTTTATCGGTTTTTAATCTTCTTAATAAAGACTTTACCTTGCTTACTAAAACTTTAGGTTTAATAGGTTTTGTAATATAGTCATCTGCGCCAGCCTCAAAACCAGCTACTTGAGAGTAATCTTCTCCTCTTGCAGTAAAAAATGTAATAATTACATTTTCTAATGATTTAATTTTTCTAATTTTTTCACAAGCTTCAATACCATCCATTTCTGGCATCATGATATCTAATAAAATTAAATGCGGAATATTTTTTTTCGCAACTTTGATAGCTTGCTGTCCATTTTCAGCAGTAAAGATTTGATATCCTTCATTCTTAAGATTGTACCCAACTATTTCTAGAATGTCTGGTTCATCATCAACTAATAAAATTTTAATGTCGCTTTTATTCATAATCTTTTTGAATGTTGAATATCAAAAATACTGATAATTCTATTAGAAATGCGGGTTCTTAACAATCATTTAATCTAAGTTTTTTTAATTTACTTTTAGATAACATTGTGGTGTTATAAATAAAACACACTTACTTTTCCTTTGATAACGATTAATTAATATACTGTTAATCAAAATAAAGGTGAATTATTTCTTATATTTACAATTAAATTCTTAAATCAAATCACACATGAAAAAAAATTACATTTTAACTTTATTATTTACATTCTGTTTAACAGCAGCTTCTTTTGGACAAGCTTTGTTAACAGAAGATTTTAATTACGGGGAAACTGCTGGAGATTTAACTGCAGTAAGTTCTAGTGCTTGGACAGCTCATTCAGGTACTACAGGGTTTGTTTCTTATGATATTACAGGCCTGTCAATGACCGATTATCCTTCATCAGGTGTTGGTGGTGCAGCAATGATATTAGCGGCTAGTGCTGAGGATGTAAACAGAACTTTTGCAGCTCAAACTACAGGTAATGTTTATGGTAGTGCGCTTGTTAGCATTACTGCAGCAAGCACAGGCAACTATTTTATTCATTTAAAAGATTCAGGTAATAATTTTAGAGCTAAAGTAGGTGCTAAAGATGATAGTAATGGTAAAGTATTATTTGGAATAGGTTCTAGTTCAAGTACTCTTGTTTATGGAACTACTGTTTTTGAATTGAATACTACTTATTTATTGGTTTTTTCTTATAATATTGGTACTGGTGTTTCAAATTTATATGTTTTAAGTGCTGTAGCTTCTTCTGAGCCAGCTTCACCAGAAGCTACTGATACTGGATCAACTGGTACTGAAATGATTTCAATTGCTTTCCGTCAAACAAGTGGTATTCCAGATGCAAAAATAGATGGAGTTAGAGTTGCTTTAAATTGGGCTGATATTATGAATAATTCAACTGCATCTGTAAAAGATAACGCAATTGAAGGTTTCACAACCTACCCAAACCCAATTACAAACAATACATTTACACTTACTAGCAAGAGTTCTAGTAAAAAATTAGTTACTATTTTTAATGTTTTAGGTAAAAAAGTATTGTCTTCAAGTTTTTCTGGAGTAAAATCGAATGTAGATGTTTCTGCAATTTCATCAGGAATTTACATTTTAAAAGTAACTGAAGATGGTAAAACAGCTACTAAAAAATTAGTAATTAGATAAAACACTTTTTATATTAAAATTTTATTATTTTAGAAGCTCCAAATTTATGTTTGGAGCTTTTTTTATTTTTGTATCTTTAGCTTGAAAAAGAAAATTTTTGCTATGAATCTTACCAACAACTTAAACGACATCCTTTTTTTAGACATAGAAACCGTACCTCAAGAAGAAAATTGGTTTTCACTTTCTAAAACTACTCAAGCGCTTTTTGAGAAGAAAACGCAGTACCAACGAAAAGAAGAAACTACGGCAGAGCAGTTTTATGAACGTGCGGGTATTTGGGCTGAATTTGGTAAAATAATTTGTATCTCTGTAGGCTATTTTGTGGATGTAAAAGAAATAAAACAATTTAGAATTACTTCTTTTTTTGGTGATGACGAGTACAAACTTTTAACTGATTTTAAAGTACTCTTAAATAAGCATTTCGCCAAAACAACAAATGTTTTATGTGCTCATAATGGTAAGGAATTCGATTTTCCTTTTATCGCTAGAAGAATGATTGTACATCAAATAGAATTGCCTAGCAAACTAAACTTATTTGGTAAAAAACCATGGGAAATTCCGCATTTAGACACCCTAGAACTTTGGAAATTTGGCGATTACAAACATTATACATCATTAAAGCTTTTAACGTCTATTTTAGGAGTACCATCACCAAAAGATGACATCGACGGTAGCGAAGTTGCAGGGGTTTATTACAAAGAAAAAAACATTGATAGAATTGTTACCTATTGCGAAAAAGACACCATTACTGTTGCGCAAATTTTATTGCGTTTTAATAATCAACCATTGTTAAAAGACGAAAACATTATTAGGGTTTAGTGTATAAAATCAATATTGGTTTCATAAAGATGGTTAAAAAATTTTGAGTTTCGAAAAGGTTATATTCCACTACCAAAAAAGTTAATTTTATTATTTTGATCTTTAAATCTCGATGTAATAATTTTAATCTTCTTGTTTCATAGAAAGCTCAAACCAACGCTCTTCTTTAACTTCTATTTCGTTTATAATTTCTTGTAACTCTTTAGATTTTTTTGAAATGTCATCAGTAGCAATTTCTACATTTAAAAATTGATTTTCAATGATTGCTTTTCTTTTTTGAAGTCTTTCAATTTCTACTTCTAAAGCACCAAACTCTCTTTTTTCATTAAAAGTTAGCGGGTTTTTAGTTGCTTTTGTTTCCGTTTTCTCAACTACTATTTCCACTGGTTTATCGTCAATATTTTCATCAGAATCAGAACTGTCGTAGGCTCTAAAATCAGAATAATTTCCAGGAAAATTTTCTACAATACCTTCGCCTCTAAAAACGAATAAAGCATCTACAATTTTATCCATAAAATATCTATCATGCGATACTACCAAAAGGTTTCCAGGATAATCTAACAAGAAATTTTCTAACACATTAAGCGTTACAACATCTAAATCGTTAGTTGGCTCATCTAAAATTAAAAAGTTAGGATTTTGAATTAGAACCGCACACAAATACAAACGTTTTTGTTCTCCACCAGAGAGTTTTTCAACAAAATCGTATTGTTTCTTTTTATCAAACAAAAAGCGTTCTAAAAGTTGCGAAGCAGAAATTTTTCTTCCTTTTGTTAAAGGGATAAATTCTCCAAATTCTTTAACAACTTCAATTACTTTTTGACCTTCTTTGATGTTAATTCCAGATTGTGTGTAATATCCAAATTTAACAGTTTCTCCAACCACAACTTTTCCGCCATCAACTTCATTTTCTTGCGTAATAATATTTAAGAAAGACGATTTTCCTGTTCCGTTTTTACCAATAATCCCTATGCGCTCTCCGCGTTTAAATATGTAATCAAAGCCGTCTAAAATCTTTTTATCACCATAAGATTTAAATAATTTATGAAGCTCTAAAACCTTGCTTCCTAAACGTTCCATATTTATCTCTAACTGCACTTTATGGTCTAATCTACGTTGACTCGCTTTTTCTTTTATCTGATAAAAATCATCAATTCTAGATTTCGATTTTGTAGTTCTCGCTTTTGGCTGTCTACGCATCCAATCTAATTCCTTTTTAAAAAGATTTTTAGCTTTGTCTGTAGTAACTTGTTCTAGCTGTATTCTTTCTTCTTTTTTCTCTAAATAGTAAGAGTAATTACCTTTGTATCTGTAAATTTTACCTTCGTCTAGTTCTAAAATTTCATTACAAACGCGTTCTAAAAAATAACGATCGTGCGTAACCATAAAAAGGGTTATTTTCTCTTTTGCAAAAAAGGATTCTAGCCACTCAATCATTTCTAAATCTAAATGATTTGTTGGCTCATCTAAAATTAAAAAGTCAGGTTTACTAATTAGAACAATTGCTAAAGACAAGCGTTTTTTTTGTCCTCCAGAAAGCGTTGAAATTTTAAGTGTTAAATCATCTAGTTTTAACTTTGACAAAATTTGAGTGTATTGCGTCTCAAAATCCCACGCATTGTATTGTTCCATCAACTCAAAAGCGTTTTGATAAGCTTCTGTGTCATCAAGATTTTTTAACGCTTTTTCATATTTATTAATAACAGAAAGTATAATGTTATCGGTGGCAAAAATGGTTTCCTCGATGGTTAAATCTGGATTTAAAATATCATTTTGAGCTAAATATGCTATAGAAACGTCTTTTCTAGTTACAATTTGCCCAGAATCTGGTAAATCTAAACCTGCAATAATATTAAGGATTGATGTTTTTCCTGTTCCGTTTTTAGCAACAAAGGCAACTTTTTGGTCTTTATTTATTCCAAAAGAAATGTCTTGAAACAAAATACGCTCACCATAAGATTTTGAAATGTTTTCTACTGAAAGATAATTCACAAGTAATATTTTTTGCAAAGAAACAAAATCAACAGCTAATTTTAAGGATTTAAAAAAAAATCATTTTTTAAATCCATCTCCTACGCTAAAAATGCTCTAGTTTTTGTAAGTAAACTATTTTTAAAATCTCTCAATTAATACTATCTTGCGTCTAAATAATTGAAATAAATAGTATATGAAAATTATAGTGCCAATGGCCGGGATAGGATCTCGTTTAAGACCACACACACTTACAGTTCCAAAGCCTTTAACAGTCATTGCAGGTAAACCAATTGTACAACGTTTAGTAGAAGATATTGCTTCTGTAATCGATGAAAAGATTGATGAAATTGCTTTTGTAATTGGTTCAGTTGCAAAAGGTTTTCCAAGTGATACAGAAGAAAAATTATTAAAAATAGCAAAAGAATTAGGTGCAAAAGGTTCTGTTTATATACAAGATGAAGCTTTAGGAACTGCACATGCAATTTATATGGCTAAAGAATCTCTAAGCGGACCATGTGTTGTTGCGTATGCAGATACTCTATTTAAAGCAGATTTTACGTTGGATGTAAATGCTGACGGCGCAATTTGGGTTAGTAAAGTTGACAATCCTAGTGCATTTGGTGTTGTAAAATTACAAGACGGTTTTATTACCGATTTTATAGAAAAACCAAAAGATTTTGTTTCAGATCTAGCAATTATTGGAATTTATTATTTTAAAAGTGGTGAAAAACTATTACAAGAAATTCAGTATTTGATCGATAATGATTTAAAGGAAAATAATGAATACCAATTAACCAATGTTTTAGAATCTTTAAAGCAACAAGGTGCAAAATTTATTCCAGGAACGGTAAGTGCTTGGATGGATTGTGGTAAAAAAGACCCAACGGTAGACACAAATAAACAAACGTTAGGTTTTGAATATGCTGCAGGGAAAAATTTGGTTTCTTCGGATGTCGTTTTAAATAATTCAGAAATAATTCAACCTTGTTATGTTGGCAAAAACGTGGTGTTAACAGACACTAAAATTGGCCCTTATGTTTCTATTGGAGAAAATAGTGTTGTAGAAAATTCTACCATTGTAAACTCTTTGATACAAACTAATGTAGCAATTTCAAATGCAAACTTAAATAATGCTATGATAGGTAATTATGCAACATATAATGCAAAATACTCTTCTGTAAGCATTGGCGATTTTACAGAATTAACATAATTGAATCAAAAAGAAAAGAACATAAAACACAAAAAAAAGAGGCAATTTAAGTATGTTAAGTTGGCTCTTTTTTCGTTTTTTATTTTTCTTTTTTCAATTGATAGTTTTGCACAAGATAGTATTCCTGAAAAAGAAGATTTAACAGAAGAAACGGAACTTAAATTTCAACAATTCTTCTTTAAAGCCTTGTCAGAAAAAGCGATTGGAAACTATCTAAAAGCGATTGAAAACCTAGAAAGTTGCAATCAAATTTTATCAAACGATATTGCTGTTTTTTTTGAATTTTCTAAAAACTATTTATTTTTAAATAACACTTTACTAGCAAAAGAATATATAGAGAGAGCTTTAGTTAAAGAGCCAACGAATATTTGGATGTTAAAACATTTGGTGCAGATTTATTTAAAGGATAACAAGTATGCAGAAGCCGTTAAAGCGCAGCAAAAAATAGTTTTAATCAATGCTAAGGAAAGAGAATTTTTAGCGAGATTGTATGTTTTTAATAACCAAAATAAAGAAGCAATTTTTTTAATGAATACATTAGAAAAAGAGAATCTTTTATCGTCTTATTTAAAAAAGCTAAGAGCTAATTTAGAAAGTAGAAACGAATATTCAATTAAAAAACTTTCTGTGGATGTTGATGTTGAAGAGGTTGATACTGTAGAAGAATTAAACACTGTTAAAGAAGAATTATCAAAAGATATAAGTGTTTTAAAGAGCCAGTTTAAAGAAGTTAAATCATATACTATATTAGAAGAGATTTTAAAAAACTCTAACGATAATCAAACAGATTTATTAAAATTTAGTGAAGAGGGTATAGCTCTTTTTCCTGCACAAGCTTTTGTGTATCTTGTAAACGGAAAAGCTTTAAATGATACCAAAAATTATAAAAATGCGTTATCAATATTACAAAGTGGAATTGATTTTGTTATAGAAAATAAAATGGAAGCCGCTTTTTATTTAGAAATAGCAAGAGCCTTTAAAGGTTTAGGAAATGATAAAGATCAAATGAAATACCTGCAAAAAGCTAAAAAGCTAAAAAGCTAAAAAAATAAAAAATGAAGTTTTTAAAATATATTTTACTAGTTATCATTGTTTTAACCTCTTGTAAATCAAAAAAAAACATGATTGATGCCAATGCAATTGCAAAAGAGATTTCCTCAAAAAAAGTAGCAAAAAAACATATTGCAGCTAATTTTGATAAAAAAACATTGGATGCCAAATTAAAAGTGAATTTTAATAATGGTAAAATAGATCAAAGTCTATCTGTTAATTTAATGATTGAAAAAGACAAGGTAATTTGGCTAAAAGGCACTAAATTTATTACTGTTTTTAAAGCAAAAATTACACCAACAACTGTAAGTTACTATTCGCCTTTTGCTAAAAATTATTTTGAAGGAGATTTTTCAATGATTAAACAATTACTGGGTATAGAAATTAACTTTCAGCAATTACAAAATCTATTTTTAGGGCAATCATTACTTAATGTAAAAGAGCAAGAGCAAGAATTACAAATTGTAAATAATAGATATATTTTATCACCAGAAAAACAAGCAGAATTGTTTAATATTATCTTTACAATTAATCCATCGCATTTTAAATTAGAAGAGCAATCTATTATAAATGTTGCCAAAAATTTACGATTAGATGTAAAATATCCTTCGTATACTTTAATTGATAAAGTTATTTTTCCAACAGAAATCAACATTAAGGCAAAGACAGCAGATTCTTTTACAGATATTGATATTATTTATAGATCAGTTGAATTTAATACCAATTTAAAAATTACATTTGACATCCCTAATGGGTATAAACGTTTAGAATTTTAATGAATACTCGTACCTTTTATATCTTCCTTTTATCAGTTCTTCTGATGCATATTACTGTTTTTAGTCAAACTAGAAGTCAGTTAGAATCTCAGCGCAAAAAACACAAATCAGAAATTATAAAATTGACGAAATTACTTTTTAATGAGAAGAAAAAAGAAGAAAATGCGTTAGAAGATTTAAGAGATATTAAACTTAAAATTGATGCTAGAAATAAACTTATTGCAACTATTAATTTAGAAGCAAAACTATTGTCTAGAGAGGTTGTAGCAACTCAAAAAAAAATAAACAAACTAAATAAAAAGCTTACAGATTTAAAGGCTGATTATGGTGATATGATTTTTAAATCGTACAAAAGTAAATCCCAACAAAGTAGAATGATGTTTTTAATGTCTTCGCAAAATTTTTATCAAGCATATAAGCGCTTAGAATATATGAAACAATATACGTCTTTTAGAAAAAAACAAGGCGAAGAAATTATTGTTCAAACAGCTTTGATTAAGGTTTTAAAAGACTCTTTATTATATCAAAAAAATGTAAAAGAGACTTTAATTTTATCAGAAGAGAAAGAAAAGAAAGAAATTGAAATAGACAAAGGTAAAAAAGAGGTATTAATTACAGAGATAAAGAAAAAAGAAGGAAAGTATAAAAAGGAATTACAAAATAATATAAAAGAAGACAAAAGAGTTGCTGCTAAAATTGATAAAATTATAAAAGAAGAAATTGACAGAGCAAACAGATTGGCGCTAGCAAATGCTAAAAAGAATAATATATCAGCACCTATTTCAACTTCTAAAAACGAGTTTATTTTAAGTCCGGAAGCAAAAGCCTTAGCGGCTGAATTTGAGCAAAATAAAGGTAAATTACCTTGGCCAGTTAAAGAAGGTTTGGTGGTTAGAAAGTTTGGAGAACAGCCACATCCAACTTTTCCAGGAATATCTATAAACGGAACAGGTTTGCATATAGTTACTAGTAAAGGCAGTAATGCCGAAGCTATTTTTAGCGGCGAAGTTTTAAATATTTTATTAGGCTCTGGAGGTACAAAAAATGTACTTATTAGACACGGAAATTACATAACTTCTTATAATAATCTCGAAAACACATTTGTTAAAAAAGGAGATAAAATTGTAACCGGTCAAAATATAGGTAAAATATTTATGGATAAAGTTACCGAAAAAACAACTTTAGTTTTTGTGCTTTTTAAAAACACAACACGTTTAAATCCTGCTGTTTGGATGTTGGCAAGATAATTAGCTCTTCATCACTTTTTTAATAATATTTTTTCCTGTCATTGCAGCTGTTGTAATAACGCCAGAAAACAGAGCTGCAGCAACACCTGCGGTTACAACATCTTGCCCCGTTAAATAAAAATTTTTAATTGGTGTTCTTGGTTTTAAAAAACGCTGTCTAAAACGTTTTGGAGTATGATCTAAGCCGTAAATTTCCCCTTTATAATAGTTGATAAAATGTTTAGTTGTTAATGGCGTAGAAAGCTCATAACACTCAATTTTACCTTTTGCTTGCGGTATGTGTTTGTATAAAACGTCTAACAAACGTTTTGAAATTTTTTCCTTAAAAGCATCATAATCTTCACCACGTTTCATCCATCTTGTGCCTTCCCAACTCTTAAAGCTATCATAGGGCAATAACGTAATAATATCAATGGTGCTTTTATTGGGGTATCTGTTTGGCCAATCGGGATCTTTTGAAGAGGGAAATGAAATATAAACTACCGGAAAATCTGCCTCTAAATTTTCTAAATAATTGTCTATGGCTGTGTCATGATCTATCTGGTCTGGATAAATCCAATAATTAGTTTTTGGCAAATTTAACTCTTGAGGAGAACCTTTTAAGCCAATATATAAACAGGCATGAGAAACAGACCTTTTTACAGTTTTTAATTGTTGTTTTAGTTGGTGTTTTTCTGCAACTTCACTCGGAATTAATTGATTATAAGTAGTCATTATTCCTGCTCCAGAAATAATGTTTTTAGCAGAGAATAGTTTGCCATCTTTCATTTTTACACCAACAGCCTTATTGTTTTTAATAACAATTTGATCAACTTCTGCACTAATTAAGATAGTTCCACCGGCTTTTTCTATTACGTTATTAACTGTTTTCACAATTTCTGATGAACCTCCAACAGGAAAGCTACCGCCTGCAAAATAATGTCTAGCAACGGCTGCATGCATCGCAAAACTACTTTGTTTTGGTGGTAAACCATAATCTCCGTATTGACCAGACAGTACTTTAATAAGTTCTTCGTTATTGGTAAAAGATTTTAAAACTTGATGTGTCGTTTTATCAGAAAAATGATAAAAAGGTTTGCGCATTTTACTTCCAAAAAGTGAACTTATTACTGGATGCAAAGCTTTGTCCATATAAAAGTTCTGACTTGTTTTTGTAGCGTTAAAAACAAGCTCTACATATTTATCAATGGCTTGTTTTTCGTCAGGAAAATAACCAAGCATTTTATCTTTAAAGTTTTGCACGCCTTTTACAAAATCGTATTGTTTATCGCCAATAACAATTTTATCATATACATCGCCCATATCTGCCCATTTTAGTTGCGCATCAGAAATGTAATCGAATAATTTTTTTATCACAGAACTTTCTCTTTGAACTTCACCTATATAATGAATGCCAACATCCCATTCAAAGCCTTTACGCTTAAACACATGTGTAAATCCGCCAGCTGTGTAATGACGTTCTAAAACCAATACTTTTTGTCCTTCTTTTGATAGAATTGCCGCGGTTGTTAAGCTTCCCATTCCAGAACCAATAATTATGGAATCGTAATTATCTGATAATGTAGGGTTTTTCTTGTAAGATTGAATCATAAAATTAGTTGTAAAAAGCTTAGTTGCTAATATACACTCTAAACTGTATGATTTAATTTTCTTTAGAATAGTATTTAATATTTTTTTGAAGAATTATGGAGTTAGGAACCGTAATAAATTCGTTTTTAGAAGTTTTTAGAGTGATGAAAAAAGCGCCGATATCTCTAATCTCACCACTAATGTCATAATCTTTTTCTAGGATTGTAATTTTATCGCCAATTTTTACAGGATAATTTACAAATAAAATAATACCTGCTGTAATGTTTGATAAAATAGACCACTGCGCAAAAAAAGCAATTCCTAGAATCGTTAAAAAAGAAGAAATATAAATTAATAATTGTTTTTCATCTACGCCCCAAATAAATGCGGTAATCACAATTACAGTTATATAAATAAGTATGGTAATTACTTTATTCGTTAGTAGCACTCTTGCTTTTTGAAAACCAAATTTTAATTGAATTTTACTAAGTGATTTTGTAATTAATAAACGTAATATAAATGCTAGTATAAAAACAATTAAAGATTCTATAATTTTATATTGATTTATAAACTCCATCTTATTTGTTATTAATTAAATAAAGCCTTTAGAGCAGTTGCTTCACTAGGTTTTAATTTACCTGCTAAAATTAAGCTTAATTGTTTACGTCTTAAAGCGCCCTCAAAACGTTCTATTTCTAAAGCTGTTTCTGGTTTTATTTGAGGAATTATAACAGGTTTACCTGTTTCGTCTACTGCAACAAAAGTATAAATACCTTCATTTACTTTAGTTCTTTGTCCAGATTGCCTGTCTTCTATCCAAACATCTACATAAATTTCCATAGAAGATTTAAAGGCTCTAGATACTTTAGCCTCTATGGTTAATACGCTACCAACAGGCACAGATTTGTTAAAGGCAACATGATTTACCGAAGCCGTAACAACAATTCTGTTAGAATGACGTCTAGCAGCAATACTACAAGCCCTATCCATTCTTGCCAACAATTCTCCTCCAAAAAGGTTGTCTAAATAATTTGTATCTCCGGGTAAAACTAAATCAGTTAGAATTGTTAACGATTCTTTAGGTGTTTTTGCTTCCATTTAAAAATTTCTTCAAAGATAGACATAGCCTCTAGATAATAGTTACTTATTTTGCCAATAACCAAGCATCTGCAGATACAGTTTTTTGTATTTTATATAAGCTATTGATTGCTTCATTTCTATCAGTAAAACTATCAAAAGAAACCTCTGTTAATCCCCACTTATTAACGCCAATAATTTTAGCGTTAAAGCCAAGTTCTTTTAATTGATTTACTTTTTTCTCAGCATTTTTAGGAAATTGAAAAGCACCTGCTACAATATGAAAAGGCTTTACAGTTTCTATTTCTTTAACAACATTTAATTCTATAGTTGGTAATGGATTTGCAATTACAAAAGTAGCAGACTGTATTTTTTTCTCAATTGCTTTTTCTTGATTTGCTAAAATTGTTTGTTTTTTATTTTGTTGATAGGCATTGTTACCAACAAAACTTAATGTTAATAAAATAGCAGCCGTTGCAGCATATTTTATAAATGTAGGAATCCCTTCTTTATCTGCTGTCTTTATAACAGAAATTAAAGGTTTTACTTGTTCTTGATATCTTTTTATAGATGTAGATTCAATAGGCGATAAACCAAAAGATGCGGTTAAATAATTAACTGTTTTAGTAGGTTCAAAAATAATTTGGCCTCTATTATTTAGTGTTAAAAAACCAATAGAGCCAATTTGCAAAGGTTTAGTTTGTATTTCAATTTTCCATTCTATAACCGCTAAATTAATAGCAGTAGAAGCTTTTTCGAAAGAAATGTTTTCTGATGTAGCAATGTAATTAGCCAATAAACCGTCATTTTCTTTTAGAAGACTATTAAAAGTAATCTGTTTTTTTGGCGGATATATTGTATGAGAAGTTTTATCTATTGTTGCGCCAATCTTGTTGGTTACAAAACCTCCAAAATTTGGTATAATTACACAATTGTATCTATATAATAACTCGTTAATGTAGTTGGCTAAGTTCATAAAAACAAATATAGAAATTTTGATGTTTTGTAAAACGGATTCTCGTAAATTTTATCAACAATTATTTTATATATTGGTACTTAAATTGTTAAATATTGAAAGAAGAAAAATTACTTGCAATTTTGCGTTTGCAAAAAAGCAGAGCTATTGGCGATGTTTTAGCTAAAAAACTGATTATTAAAGTTGGTGATGTGGAGCAGATTTTTAGAGAAAAATCTAATAGTTTACTGAGCATTAATGGTATAGGAAGTCATGCAATAACGCATTTATTTGATAAAAAAAACATAGAACTAGCAGAGCAAGAGCTTGCTTATATCCAAAAAAACAAAATTGCGTATTCTTATTTTTTAGAGGATACGTACCCTAAAAACCTGCTAAATTGTATCGATAGTCCAATATTATTGTTCACAGACGGAAATATCAATCTAAATAATAATAAAATTATTTCTATAGTTGGTACAAGAAATATGAGTTCTTACGGGCGCGACTTTTGTAATAAGTTAATAGAAGAACTAGCCGAATTTAATCCTATAATTGTTAGTGGTTTTGCATACGGCGTTGATATTTGTGCACACAAAGCTGCAGTAAAACATAAGCTGCAAACTATTGCAGTTTTGGCGCATGGTTTTGAACAAATTTATCCAAAAGTGCACAAAAAATATATTAACGAAGTAAACGAAAACGGCGGTTTTATAACCGAGTTTTGGCATGAAGAAGACCCTTTAAGAGAAAATTTTTTAAAGAGAAATCGTATTGTTGCAGGTATTTCTAAAGCAACAATTGTAATAGAAAGTGCAGAAAAAGGAGGCTCTTTAGTTACAGCAGACATCGCTAACTCATACAACAGAGATGTTTTTGCTTTGCCAGGCAGAGTAACCGATGTGTATAGCAAAGGTTGTAATAATTTAATTAAAAGCAACCAAGCACATTTATTAACATCATCAAAAGATGTAATAAAAATGCTGAATTGGGATGTGTCAGTAAAACCTAAAAAAGCAATCCAGAAGCAATTGTTCATCGAGTTAAATGTTAGCGAACAAACTATTTACGACTATCTATTAAATAACGGAAAGCAATTATTAGATATCATTGCCATAGATTGTAACATACCGCTGTTTCAATTATCATCAACGTTATTACAAATGGAGTTAAAAGGAATTATAAATCCTTTACCAGGTAAATTGTTCGAAATAATCTAAACTTAATTCTTACTTTTGAAGATATTCAAAAAGTAGAGATGGCGTCAGAAGAAAAATTAATATCAAAGAAAAAGCCAGCATTTCCTATTAATGAAATGTTAAGTAATTATTTATCAGAATACAACAGAAACACTAAAATTCATATTTTTTATGATGATTTACTTCGTTTTCAAGGTTCTGTTACTGTATATGATAAAAATGATGAAGATACACTCTGGGTTAGAACTTATTACACAGAATATGATAGGGTAGATATAGATTTAAGCCTTAAAAAAATTTACACAATTTTACACTCTAATGGAGATCAAGACACAATTCCGTTTTTAAATGTAGACGCAATTGATTATTGTACGTTTGGAAACTCAAAACCTTTTAGAATAAAAATCAGAAATATTTTAAATGATAATTTTACGTATTTCTATGTTAAAAAAGCAGATGCCTCTCGTGTTTATGGTTTAGAATTAGAACATATTTTATCTCCTTATAGCATCAATTTTTTGGTGTATAAAGACACGCTAATAGAAGAGCATATTGTTGGTATTCCTGGTGACGATTTTATAAAAGATTTTTTACCAAAATGTACAGAATCAGAAAAATCTCAAATAGCAAAAGAATTTGTAAAATTTAAAGAACGTTGTTTTGTTCGCTTATTAGGCGATATGCGTTCTTACAATTATGTAATTGTACCAACACACGATTTTGATCATATTGTTTATAAAATTAGAGCTATTGATTTTGATCAACAGTCGTTTGAAGGAAACTTAAAAGTCTACAACTTACAGTTTATGAAAGAAAACTTTCGAATGGTAGAAATGGTCAGTAAAAAATTGCAAAATAGTTCTATAAGGCAATACAAGATCGAAGAACGTTCTTATATGGCAAAAAGGATGATTACTTCACCTAAAAGGTCTGCTCATCTTATAAAATGCATGAAAAACGATGTGATCTCTTTTCCTGAAAATGTTAAGGCATTAAAAAAGGATTTAATAAATTATGTTGGCGATGTAGAGTTTAAAAAATGCAAAAACATGGGCGAAATCCTAGAAACAATTTTAAATTTTGTAAAACGTAACTATTTAGATATTAGTAATAAAGAATTGTTTTAAATTTTTTAGAAGCTATTTCCTGCTTTTCACTTTATCTTTTTTATAAAAATAAAAAAGGATGCCGTTTCAATCAGGGCTGTACTTGTTTACAAGCTTTTTGTATTTCTAAAATATTTTTTTGGTTAAATAAAATTTTTGAAAGACTTTAAATTTATTTTCTACTACGAATACTCTCAATAACAACAGTCAATAAGATTAAACTACCACCAATAAAAGTATTAATACTTGGAATTTCATTTACAAAAAAATATGCAATTATAATTCCAAAAATTGGCTGAATACTTCCAATTATACTTGCGGTGGTCACAGAGAAATGTTTTAGAGAATTTACCATCATGGTATGCCCAATTGCGGTAGTTAATAAAGCAACTAATACTAAAAGTGGCAACTGACTTTCAAAATTTGAGAAATCGCTAAAAAATAAAACCGGAAGTAATAGTACACTAACGATAATCATTTGATGCAACATTAATGCACTTCCGTTGTAATTAATAACATGTTTTTTTAAGGTAAGGTTTCTAAAAGAATAACAAAAAGCAGATAAAATTCCGAATAAAATTCCTTTTAAATGACTGTTTTCTAATGATAACTCTGGCACAAGAATAAACACGCCAACTAATACCAAAGCTGCAAGAAAAACGTGAATAGGATTTAATTTTTGCTTCGAAAAAAAAGGTTCTAATAAAGCTGTAATTACAGGAAATGTGAATAAAGAAAGCATTCCTAAAGCCACGTTTGATAGTTTTAAAGCAATAAAATAAGTTATCAAATGTGCGCCCATAAAAAAGCCACTAACTACAAACGAATAAAAATCTTTTTTAGAATTTATTTTTAAGTCTACCTTTTTTACTCTGCAGAAAACATAAATAAAAACAGAAGCAAAACTTGCTCTGCATAAGATAATTACCTCTGCTGGGAGTGCAATATATTTTCCTAAAACGCCAGAAGTACTTATAAAAAGCGTTGCTAAAAGCAAAAGTGATAAATTTTTATTGTGTGAATTTCCCATTAAAATTTATTTCTTTTTTTTCGTACTAGAAAAGCAATAATCATATAAATAAATCCAGGAATTCCTATCCAAATAATTTCATTGCGAATAACATAAACACCACGTTCACTAAAAAATCGTAAAACTCCAATTGGTGAAACTTTTATAGGTGTAAAAGGAAAAAAATAACGAGTATTATCAAATGGAGAAAAGAAGGCTACTCCATATCCACCATTTGTTAAAGCATCTAAAACTGAGTGTGAAGCTACACATAAAAAGAAAAACAGTAGTAATATGAATCCTTTTTTACTAAAAAATTGTTTTCTGTAAAAAATAGCGGTCACTAAAATACTAAACAATAATGCAAAAAGTAGCGAATGAGAAAAGCCTCGATGTCCCCAAAAACTGCTGTATGGAATGCCAAATTGAAACCCAATAACATCTGCATCCGGTATTATTGCACAAACAATTGCAATTAAAATTAATTTCCAAGTTTGCTGGTTTCTAGAAAAACTTTTTCCTAGAGCTATGGCGATAAATGCATGTCCAAATAATGAAGCCATTTTATATTTTTTTCAATATTGATACAGCTATTTTTACAGTGTCAATTTTAATAAAAGTAATTAATAAGCGCAATCCGTTTTTAGTTTCTTTCTCTTTCATTACGCAGCTTTTACCATTTTGCTGCACATATTTTAACATTCTTGAAAAAGCTTCTGTATGGTAAAATTCACTTTGTTGATTGGCAACAAAATAACCCATCATTCTTTTTTGTTTTAGAATAACTTTCTCTAAACCAAGTTCTTTTGCCAACCATTTTATTCTAACGGAATCTAACAAATCTTCAACTTGTTTAGGGATTTTTCCAAAACGATCTATAATTTCTGTTTCAAAAACTTGTAACTCTTCTTCAGTTTTTAAATTAGACAATTTGCTGTATAAACTTAACCTCTCTGTAATCGAATTGATATAATTATCAGGAAATAAAATTTCGAAATCAGTATCAATAGTTACCTCTTTTACGAATTCTTTTGGTTTTAAAGTATCTGTTGGATATAATTCTTTAAATTCATTTTCTTTTAATTCTTCAATAGCTTCTTGTAATATTTTCTGATACGTATCAAACCCGATATCGTTGATAAAGCCACTTTGTTCGCCACCTAACAAATCTCCTGCACCACGAATTTCTAAATCCTTCATGGCAATGTTTATTCCGCTTCCTAAATCAGAAAATAAAACCAATGCTTCGATGCGTTTTCGAGCGTCATCAGTCATCATATGATAGGGCGGAGTTATAAAATAACAGAATGCTTTTTTATTAGAACGACCAACTCTACCGCGCATTTGATGCAAATCAGACAATCCGAAATTATTTGCATTATTAATAAAAATTGTGTTTGCATTTGGCACATCCAAGCCGCTTTCTACAATCGTTGTAGAAACTAAAACATCAAATTCATTGTCCATAAAACCAAGCATTAAACCCTCTAGTTTTTTGCCTTCCATTTGTCCGTGCCCAATTCCAACTTTTGCGGATGGTACTAATCGTTGAATTAAACCAGCAACTTCCTTTATGTTCTCTATTCTGTTGTGAATAAAGAAAACTTGTCCGCCTCTAGAAATTTCATAAGAAATAGCATCGCGAATTGTTTCTTCAGAAAAACGAATTACACTTGTGTCTATTGGATGCCTGTTTGGCGGAGGCGTTTTTATAACGGATAAATCTCTTGCAGCCATTAAACTAAATTGTAAAGTTCTAGGAATAGGAGTTGCAGTTAATGTTAACGTGTCTACATTTTCTTTTAGTGTTTTTAATTTATCTTTAACAGCAACGCCAAATTTCTGCTCTTCGTCAATAATTAATAACCCCAAATCTTTAAATTGTAATTTTTTACTGGTAAGTTGATGTGTGCCAATAATAATATCTACACTTCCGTCATTTACACCATTAATTGCCTCCGATTTTTGTTTTGCAGTTCTAAAACGGTTTAAATAATCAATTTTAATAGGGAAATCTTTTAATCGTTCTGTAAATGTTTTATAATGTTGAAAAGCTAAAATTGTTGTAGGTACTAAAATTGCTACTTGCTTGCCATTATCAACAGCTTTAAAAGCTGCCCTTACAGCAACTTCTGTTTTACCAAAACCAACATCGCCACAAACCAATCTGTCCATAGGTTGTTCTTTTTCCATATCATTTTTCACATCCTGCGTAGCGGTAAATTGATCTGGAGTATCTTCATACATAAAGCTGCCCTCTAGCTCATGTTGAATATGTGTGTCTGGACCAAAAGCGAAGCCTTTTTCAAGTTTTCGTTTGGCATATAATTGAATTAAATTAAACGCAATATGTTTAACTCTCGCTTTTGTTTTTTGCTTAATTTTTTTCCAAGCACCAGAACCTAATTTGTATATTTTTGGAGCTTTACCGTCTTTACCGTTAAATTTAGAAATCTTGTGAAGCGAGTGTATACTTACATATAAAATATCTCTTTCGCCATACACCAATTTAATAGCTTCTTGCTTTTTACCCTGAACATCAATTTTTTGCAAACCACCAAACTTTCCAATTCCGTGATCCATGTGTGTAACATAATCGCCAATTTCAAGTTTGTTTAATTCTTGTAAAGTGATGGCTTGCTTTTTAGCATAGCCATTTTTTAATCTAAATTTATGATAGCGTTCAAAAATTTCATGGTCTGTATAACAAACTAACTTTTGCTCAACATCTACAAAACCTTGATACAACGGAAAAACAACAGTTTCATAATGAACTTTACTTCGACTTAGCTCAGTAGAACCTTGTTCTGCGTCATCAAAAATATCATGAAACCGTTTTGCTTGTTGATCGTTAGCGCAAAAAATATAATTGGTAAAACCTGCTTTGTGGTGCTCATTTAAATCATCAATTAATAAATTAAACTGCTTATTAAATGGCGGTTGAGGTTTTGTTTTAAAAGCAATTTCTAATTTTTCATCAGATTTAGATCCTTCAAAATTTACCAAAGAAAAATGCTGTAATTGATTTTTGATAAAATTACCATCACAAAATAATTCTTCTGGTTTTGCTCGTTTTATTTCTTTGGATACGTCGGCAAAAGCTTCTTCTGCCTTTGTATAAAATTTATCTAGTTTATCAGAGATTAAATCGATGTTTTTAATAAAAATAACCGTTTCTGATGAGATGTATTTTAGAAAACTTTCTCTATTTTCTTGTAAAGTTTTATTCTCTACATTTGGTATGATAGAGATTTTTTTAAGCTTCTCTTTAGAAAGCTGAGTTTCTACATCAAAAGTTCGAATACTATCAATTTCATCGCCAAAAAATTCTACTCTATAAGGTTCGTCATTAGAGAACGAAAACACATCAATAATTCCTCCTCTTACAGAAAAATCGCCTGGTTCTGTTACAAAATCTACACGCGTAAATTTGTACTCGAACAAAATTTCGTTTACAAAATCGAGCGATAAACTTTCACCAACAGCAACTTTTAAAGTGTTTTTTTCTAGCTCTTTTTTAGTAACTACTTTTTCAAATAGCGCAGTAGGATAGGTAACTATTATTGCAGGTTTTTTGCGAGAATTAATTCTGTTTAAAACCTCTGAACGTAAAAGTACGTTTGCATTGTCTGTTTCTTCTATTTGATAAGGTCTTCTGTAAGATCCCGGGTAAAAAAGTACATTTTTTTCGCCCAGTAATTGTTCTATATCATTTAAATAATAGGCAGCTTCTTCCTTATCATTAAATATTAAAAGATAAGGTTTTTCTGATTTTTTAAAACTTTCAGAAATCACAAAAGACAATGACGATCCAACCAAATTCGTTATTTGAAAATGGTTTTTATCTTGTTGAAGTGCTTTAATTAACTGCGAAACATTCGCCGATTTTTGGTATTTATTTACAATGTTCTGGGTACTCAACGTAAAATATTTTATGCAAATGTACTGTGTAATTGTATAAAAAGTCAAATTGAACTTTATTTTATTGAAGAATACAATATATTTGTTAACTAGATAATTATTATTCTATCAAAACTCTAACAAAAATGAAATTAAAATTAGCATTCATTTTTTTACTTTTTTTTGTGTCTACTCTTGTGATAAAAGCACAAAACGATAGAAATAAATGGACTTTTGGAGTTAGCGCAGCCTCGGCCTTGTATTTTGAACAAGATAAAAAGGCGATTGGTGGCACTTTTATAAATCAAACACCAAGACTTACTATTTCTAGATACCTTTTTAATAATTTAACGATGGTTGGCTCTTATGCTACTTCTGCTTTAGATTCCCAAAAATATACCACATTAGATGGCGCTTTGCGATACGATTTTGGCGCTTCTTATGATAATGTTGTGCCGTACGTATTGCTAGGTGGAAGTTTTGTAACTGCCCAACAACTTACGCCTACTTTAAACTTTGGAGTAGGTAATACATTTTGGTTTTCGCCAAGTTATGGTATTAACTTTCAATTAATTTACAAGTACTCTGAAGACAGGTTCCAAAGTCAGTATTCTCATTTTTACCCTTCAATTGGTTTGGTTTATAGTTTTAAGCCAAGAAATATGAATATGAGATTGTGGGATAGAAAACACTAATTTTTAGTGTTCTAGTTTTACATACTTCTTTAATAGAGTACTCATTTTATCGCTGTTGATGTACCTATTTACTTGCATATCAATTTTAAAATCTGAATTTAAAATCGTTGTCGTTGGGTAACTTATTTTTCTATTAATCGACGCTAATTCTTTTGCCAATTCATGAATTCCTGTTTTAGTTCCGGATGGTTTGTAAACAAACGTTTTCCCTAAAAAAGTGATGTTGTTTTTATTCTCTCCGTTTAAAAAAATAAGATAAAATTCACCATTTAAAATACGAATTATTTCCTGATTTTTAAAAGTTGTTTTCTTCATTCCAAAACAAATTTTACACCAATCTGTGTAAAGAAAAATAAGTATCGGTTTTGGTTTTTGCTGATGTAACTTCTCAACTTCCTCAAAACTAAGAATTTTTAAAACTTCTTTTTCTGTATTTATTTGCGCACAGATTGTAAAACATCCGAAGAAAATAAAAAGTACAAGAATCTTTTTTGTGAAATTCATAATTGGCTTAGTAGTATTTTAAAAAAGAGTATAACGAACACCGGCAAAAGCTCTTATTCCTTGGTTAGATGCGTACACGTAACTCGGGTCAAAAGCATCACTAAATGGCATATCTGCACTATTAATACTATTTGCGGCAGGTGTAAAATTTAATAGGTTTTTAACGCCACCATAAATTTCCCAACTGTTGCTAAACTTTTTGCTCAATTGAATATTTTGAATGCTAAACCAAGGAGAATATCCATTTCTTAGGTCATTTTCACCTAATAAAGGTAAACGCATAGGTCCGTATAGGTTTCCTGTGTAATCTAGTGTAAAATCACTATTAAATTTATAAGAAATAGACCAAACCCCGCTAAAACTTTCGGTTAGTAATTGTGTTCTTTTCACCTCATTTTCGGTTACAGAAACTTCCATTAAAGTAGCTCCGGCATTTATAGCTAATCCGTTTGTGAATAGAAAATCTGCATTTAAAGAAATTCCTTGCGAAACAGAAAATCCTTCTAAATTAGCATAGATGATTTTATTAGGATCGGTTTCGTAATCAGGCAAGATTCTATTATTAAAGTAGGTATAAAAAGCACTTGCATCTAAAGTGATAAAAGAATTTTCAGTATTTATTTTCTTCACATAATTAACGTTTACATTCCAAGATGTTTCTGGGTTTAGTTCCCCATCAAACTCTACGGTTCTTGCGCCTGTTAAAGCTGCATGATCTTCTGTAAAGATATTTGCGACTCTAAATCCGTTTCCTGCACTTAGTCTTATAATAGTAGTGATATCTCTAGAATTCCACTTGTAATTTACCCTTGGCGAAAAGATATTTCCATGCACACTATTTTTATCCCATCGAACGCCTAAAAGAATTTTTTTTCTGTCGGTTAAACTTATCTCATTTTGCACAAAAACGCCTGGTAAATGAATAATTGAAGGCCTATTTTCAATTCCATTTTCATTTAAAGTTGCAAAAGTAGTATCATCGTAAAAAGTGTAACGATAAGCTGCGCCCAATAATAAATCGTGTTTTCCGCCTACTTGTTTGTTGTAAACTAACTGTCCAAAACCAATTAACTGCTTTGCATCATAAGAAGTTTCTCCATAAAAAGAATTTTGATAATGCCCGTTTGCACTAAACTGAAAATTTAAATTTGCTGTAGTTGGCAATTCGTAGGTTCCAAAAGTTTCCCATCTATTTGTGTAAATACTTTCTCCATAAATTTGGTTTCCTCCTCTAAATTCTCTTCTCCAATTCATTTCTCCTCCCCAACGATCTTCATACACATAACGCCCAGCTATGGTAAAAACTTTATTACTTTTTCTAGTGATATTTAATTTATTAAAGATTGATATTCTATTTTGTAAGGTCATATCGGTGAAGTTATCATTATTGTTATCAATTCTATTCTGATAATTGAAATAATTCACACCTAATAAACCTTGCACTTTTTCTGATGCATTATAACGCAAACCAACATCTAAATTTACTTCTCCCCAAGAACTTACAAATGTATCGGTAGATAATAATGGTGCATTTGTAGGTTTTTTAGTGATAACATTTATAATACCACCAACTGCTTCCGAACCGTATAAAGTAGAAGCTGGTCCTTTTACAATTTCTACTCTTTCTATCAAGGCTTGCGGAATTCCCGTTAACCCATAAACGGTAGAAAGCCCGCTTACAATGGGCATTCCATCAATTAAAACAAAGGTATAAGGGCCCTCTAAACCATTAATATGAATGTCTCCTGTATTACAAACACTACAATTTAATTGCGGACGAACGCCGTTTACATTTTGTAAAGATTCGAAAATAGAAGGCGTCGGATTTTTTCTAAAAAAAGTTTCGCTATAGACTTCTACAGGAACAGGACTGTTTGTTTTTGAAACTGGCCTTAAAGTTCCAGAAATTACTATTTCACTTAAAGAATCATCTTCTAATAAAGTAATATTCCTTGTGATTTTTTTATCATTTGTAATAGTAACATTAATAGATTTGGTTTTGTACCCAATACTACTAATTATAACTGTGTAACTGTCTTTTGGTATATTGTTTAATTCATACAAACCATTTTCATCAGACGAAGTACCGATTTTGGTTTTCTTTAAATACACATTTGCGTACGGAATCTCATCGCCATTTTCAGTAGTTATTTTTCCGCTAATGGTCTGTCCGTAACTGAAAGTTGATAGCAGTAAAAAACTAATAAGTAGTAATTTTCTCATTTTAAAATATTTTAATTTTCGGCAAATATAATAATATTTTTAGACTTGTCTAAAAAATTATTCGAATAAAAATAAAAAGTATATCTTTGTATCACTAAATAATTAAAATGTTTACACTTTCTGAAGAGAATTATTTAAAGGCAATTTATCATTTGGAATCAGATTCTAAAAAAGGAATCAGCACAAACGCAATTGCTAAAAGTTTAGAAACAAAAGCTTCTTCTGTGACAGATATGATAAAAAAACTATCTGAAAAAAAAGTAGTGCTCTATAAAAAATACCAAGGTGTTACGTTAACTGTATTCGGTAAAAAAACCGCCGCAAACATTGTTAGAAAGCATCGATTGTGGGAAGTTTTTTTAGTCGAAAAATTAAATTTTTCTTGGGATGAAGTACATGAGGTTGCAGAACAATTAGAACATATAAAGTCTCAAAAATTGATTCAAGAATTAGATTCTTTTTTAGGTTTTCCAACACATGACCCTCATGGAGATCCAATTCCTGATGATAAAGGAAATTTAAAAACCATAGAAAAAAGTTTATTGTCTTCTTTAGGTAAAAATGAAAGTGGATTTTTTGTTGGTGTAATAGATTCTTCTTCAGAATTTTTACAATTTTTAGACAAGAAAGGAATCACTTTAGGGAAAGAAATTACAGTGTTAGAAAAAGAAGATTTTGATGATTCTGTATTTATTTTAATCGATGATGAAAAGTTATCAATATCACAAAAAATTGCTACTAATTTATTTGTTAAAAAACGATGAGTTCATATAATCCAGTTGTTTATCTTTTAGTCTTTTGTGTTATAATAGTCTTCTTGGTGTTGGTTTTTAATAGCAAAAACGGAATTTATTTTAGCTATTTAAAATCAATAAAAGCAACAAAAAAAACAGCCGTTGAAGACATTTTAAAATTAGTCTATCACAATGGCAGATATACAGAAGTTGATATTATTGAGCAATTGGAGTATTCGTCTAGATTAATTGAAAGTTGCTTATTAAAAATGCTTTCAAAAGAATTAATAAATAAAGAGGCTCATTTTTTTCAATTAACCGATGAAGGGCATGAGTATGCTTTAAGAATTATACGAGCGCATCGATTATGGGAAAAATATTTATCAGAAAAAACAGGTTTTCATAAAAATGAGTGGCACGACAGGGCAGAACAAAAAGAACATGAATTATCTGATGACGAGTTAGACCAACTAGCAACGCTATTAGGAAATCCTAAATTTGATCCACATGGAGACCCAATTCCGAGCAAAACAGGTAAAATTGTTGAAAAAAAAGGAGTTGATTTAGTACATATGCCAGTTCATAGTATTGGAAAAATAATTCATATAGAAGACGAACCAGCATTCGTTTACAAACAAATATTAGCTCAAAAAATTCATTTACATTCTCAAATAAAAATTATTGCAAACAATGATAAAAGCATCTTGTTTGAGGCGGAGGGTGTAGAATTTAATTTAACACCTGAAGTTGCTAAAAATATTACAGTTCAACTATTAGATCCAGAAAATATCTTAGATATAAATAATAGTCGCTTGTCTAATTTAAAGATAAATGAAACAGCTACAATTATTGGAATTTCTAAAGAAAGCAGAGGAGAAAATAGGCGAAGATTGCTAGATTTAGGCTTTGTGAAAGGAGCAGAGGTTCGTATAAATTTAGTAAATCCTTTAAAAGATCCAACTGCATTTTTAATAAAAGGAACTTCTATTGCGTTAAGAAAAGATCAGTCAGAAAAAATTTTAATCACTAAAAATATCAGTAATGAAAACAACACCTAAATCGGCTTGCGAAACCTGCGCTCATCATAGCTTAGACGCAGTAAAAAAATTAGGAGTTGATATTACAAATGTGGATTTTGTGATTGCATTAGCAGGAAATCCGAATACTGGAAAAAGCACTGTTTTTAACGCTTTAACGGGTTTAAGACAACACACAGGTAATTGGCCAGGAAAGACAGTTACGCGTGCCGAAGGAGCTTTTGAATACAATCAAAAAAAATTTAAGCTCATCGATTTACCAGGTACGTATTCTTTAATGTCTCGATCTGAAGATGAAGAAGTAGCTCGGAACTTTATCCTTTTTGGAAAACCAAACGTAACCATAATTGTTGTGGATGCGAGTAGATTAGAGCGAAATTTAAATTTAACCTTGCAAATTTTAGAGATTACAAACAATGCAGTTTTGTGTTTAAATTTAATGGATGAAGCTCAAAAAAATAATATCCAAATAGATACTAGAAGTTTATCTAAAGAACTAGGTATTCCGGTTGTTGCGACAAGTGCTAGATCTAAAGAAGGAATTCCGGAGTTAATTGCAACAATTAGTGATGTTGCTTTGGGTAAAATTATTTGTAAACCACATAAAATTAAAAATATTCCGCCTCAATTAGAAGAAGCGATTAAGAAATTAAGTACCGCTATTCAAAATCAATATCCAACAGTTTCAAATAGTAGATGGTTAGCTTTTAGGGTTTTAGAAGGAGATGTGCATATTATTGAGGCTTTAAAAACAGGCAATTTTAGCTAATAAAAAATGAAAGAAGTAGAAGAATTTGATAAAATTATTGCCTTATCTAATGAATTGCGCTGGCAAATTGGAGACGATTTTCATGATGATCTTACAGAAGCTATTTATGCAGATGCTGCTAAAATTGTAAAGAAAACCGTAGTACAAAACTCGCAAAAAGGGACTTTAGGCATTGATGCAAAAATAGATAGCATTGTAACAAGTAAAATTTGGGGTTTTCCGTTAATGTTATTTTTACTTGGTTTCGTTCTTTGGCTAACTATAATTGGTGCAAATTACCCATCAGCAATGTTGTCAAGTTTATTGTTAGATATTGTACATCCATTTTTAAAAGAAAGTACTGCTGCTATTGGCTTTCCTTGGTGGTTGTCTGGGTTTTTAGTTGATGGTGTTTATTTAGCGGTTGCCTGGGTAATTGCAGTAATGTTGCCGCCAATGGCAATATTTTTTCCATTATTTACATTGTTAGAAGATTTTGGGTATTTACCAAGAGTTGCTTTTAACATGGATTCACTTTTTAAAAAATCGGGCGCTCATGGAAAGCAGGCACTAACAATGAGTATGGGTTTTGGATGTAATGCTGCCGGCGTGGTTGCTACTCGCATAATCGATAGTCCAAGAGAACGATTAATTGCCATCATTACCAATAATTTTTCTTTGTGTAACGGTCGTTGGCCAACACAAATATTACTAGCAACTATCTTTATTGGTGCTGTTGTTCCGGAAACGTATTCAAGTATAGCCTCTTTATCGGCAGTTGTAGGAATCGCTGTTTTAGGTATCTTTTTTATGTTTTTCTTTTCATGGGCTTTGTCAAAAACAGTCTTAAAAGGAGAGGTATCTACTTTTAATTTGGAGTTGCCGCCTTATAGAACACCTGTTTTTTGGAAAACAATATACACATCATTAATAGATAGAACTTTAATTGTTTTGTGGCGAGCAATTGTGTTTGCTGCCCCCGCAGGAGCAGTTATTTGGTTAATATGTAACATTACATTAGGTAATGAAAGTATTGCAGCGCATTTAGTACATTCTATGGATGGATTTGGATTTATTCTAGGATTAAATGGCGTTATTTTATTGGCGTATATAGTTGCAATTCCGGCAAATGAAATTGTAATTCCTACAATATTGATGTTAACTGTAATGGTAACTGGAATTTCTGCTGGTTCTGGATCTGGGGTGATGTTTGAGTTAGATTCTGTATCCGCAACTGCGGATATTTTAAAAGCAGGTGGATGGACGCTCTTAACAGCTATAAATGTGATGTTGTTTAGTTTGTTGCACAATCCTTGTAGTACAACAATTTACACCATTTATAAAGAAACTAAAAGTTTAAAATGGACGGTTGTTGCCTCTATTTTACCAGTAATTGCAGGATTTATAATTACTTTTTTGGTGGCGCAAATTTGGAGAATTATTTTTTAAAAGACACAAAATAAATTTAAAAGCCAAACAAATGTTGTTTGGCTTTTTGTATTTTGCACTAAAATAAAATTGTGCAACAACCATCAACCTTCGAAGTTTATAATGCATCTGCCGGAAGTGGAAAAACATTTACACTTGTAAAAGAATACTTAAAAGTTTTATTGAATTCTGAAGATATTTTTACGTTTCAGAAAGTATTAGCAATTACGTTTACCAACAAAGCCGCTGGTGAGATGAAAGAGCGCGTGCTTTCTAATTTAGAAGATTTTGCAGACGGAAAACAGAATGATCTACTCAAAATTATTCAGCAAGAAATTACAATTGATAAAGCTACAATTCAAGCTCGTAGTAAAAAAATTTTAGAAGTAATTCTGCAAAATTACTCAGCTTTTTCAATTACCACGATTGATAGTTTTACACATAAAATCATTAAAAGTTTTGCCTATGATTTAGGTTTGCCGCTTAATTTTGAAGTTGAGATGGATGCAATTTCTCTTTTAAATGAAGCCGTAGATGTGTTAATTTCTAAAATAGGAACCGACAATAAGCTCACAAAATTACTTATAGATTATTCTCTAGACAAAACAGATGATGACAAATCTTGGGATATTTCTAGAGATTTAAATGAATTTGCAAAAGTACTTTTAAATGAAGATGACATTAAGCATTTTAGAGTTTTAGCGGATAAACAATTAGAAGATTTTACAAATCTAAAAACGAAACTTTTTACACATCAAAAAGAATTAAAAGAAGCGTTAAAGAATGTTGGAATAGCTTGTTTGGAATTGATTGAAAACCATGGTTTAGAACACAAAGATTTTATGCGCGGCACAATTCCTAAATTCTTTTCAGATTTGAGTGTAGTTTCTGTTAAAATCGATTTTCTAAAACGAGGAGAAACTATTGAAAAGGCGATTGAAAATAATCAATATTATTCAAAATCAACATCAGAAGTAATCGCTTCATCCATAGAAAATACTGTTCCAGAAATAATCAATTTATATAAAAAAGCAAAAGATATTTTTAGTCAGTTTTTAATGAATAAATTGGCGTTAAAAAATATTATTCCGTTAGCGGTTTTAAATAATATCAACCTAGAATTAGCGCAAATTAAGGAAGAAAATAACATCAGATTAAATGCAGAATTTAATCAACTAATTTCTGACAATATAAAAGAACAACCTGCGCCTTTTATTTATGAAAGAATTGGGCAGCGTTTTCAGCATTATTTTATTGATGAAATGCAAGATACTTCTGTGTTGCAATGGCAAAATTTAATACCGTTAATTGATAATGCTTTAGCACAAGAAAATAGTAATTTATTGTTAGTTGGCGATGGGAAACAAGCAATCTACAGATGGCGAGGCGGAAAGGCAGAACAATTTATTGCCCTTGGTTCTGATGTAAAAAATCCTTTTCACATTCCAAAAGAAATTAAGAATTTAGAAACCAATTTTAGAAGTTTTTCTGAGGTTATTAAATTTAATAATTCTTTTTTTCAGCATACTTCAAATTTTCTTCAAAACGAATCCTATAAAGACCTTTTTTTAGAAGGAAATAAACAAGTAGAAAACAGTAAAAAAGGCGGATTTGTTTCACTTACTTTTTTGGATAATGAAGAGGATAAGGATGCGAACAACGTAAAATACACGAAGAAAGTTCTAGAGAAAATTAATCAGTTGAAAAATGAGTTTTCGTTAAATGAAATTTGTGTTTTAACTCGCACCAAAAAAGACGGAGTAGCAGTTGCCAATTATTTATCAGAAAACGGCGTTGCTATTATTTCATCAGAAACATTACTGATACAAAACAGTGTAAAAGTTTGTTTTATTATTGACGTTTTAAAGGTTTTGCAAAATCCGAATGACGAAGAAACGCGTTTTGAAATGCTGTATTTTTTGCATCAACATTTACAAGTAGAAAAGCCAAAACATGTTTTCTTTAAAGAGTTTGCAAAATCTGATACTGCAACTATTTTAGAATCCTTAAAAAGTTACGGAGTTTCTTTTGAGATTTCAACGTTTTTTCAATTGCCTTTTTACGAGAAAATAGAAGAAATTATTAGAGGTTTTAACTTGGTAAATTCTTCGGATGCGTATGTGCAATTTTTCTTGGATGTGGTTTTAGAGCAGCAAAGAAAGTCTACAGATATTGGTGCTTTTTTAGAGTTCTGGGAAATCCAAAAAGAGAAACTAAGTATTGTTGCGCCAGAAAGTGCAAATGCGGTTCAGATTATGACCATTCATAAATCGAAAGGATTAGAGTTTCCTGTGGTTATTTTTCCTTGTGATGTAGATATTTATAGACAAATAAATCCGAAGGTTTGGTTGGATCAATTGCCAGAAAATTATGACAATTTCAAAGAATTATTGGTCGATTTTAGCAAAAGCCTAAGCGAAGTAAACAGCAGAGGTTTAGAAATCTACAATCAGCAAAGAGAAGAGCTAGAATTAGATAATTTTAATTTGCTATATGTTGCTTTAACGAGAGCTGTAGAGCAGTTGTATGTAATTACAGAAAAGAAAATATCTGCAAAAGGAGAAGAAAATACTAATTTTTATTCAGGTGTTTTTATCAATTATTTAATTAAGAATGACCGTTGGGATGAGGATGTTTTAGAATATTCGTTTGGTAATGAAATGCGAGTTAGTATAAGTAAGCAAGAAATTTCACAAACAGAAGTGCATCAGAAATTTATTTCTACTCCGTGGCAAGAACATAATGTAGTTTTATTAGCAAGCGCTTCAAAATTATGGGATACAACGCAAGGAGAAGCTATTAATTTCGGAAACTTATTTCACGAAATGTTAGCGAAGATAACTACCAAAAATGATGTTGATAAAGTTGTTGAGCAATATCAGCAGCAAGGATTCATTGATAGAGCAAAATCTTTAATTATAAAAAAGACAATAAATGCGGTTGTAATGCATCCAAAATTAGAAAACTATTTTTCAAAAGATGTCATTATATATAACGAGAGAGAAATTGTAGATGTGGATAATCAAGTTATAATTCCGGATAGATTAGTTTTTACTGATAAAAAGGAAGTTGTAATTATTGATTATAAGACAGGGAATCCGTCAAAAGAACATCATCAGCAGTTATTAAAATATGAAAGAGTTTTAAAGTCGATGAATTTTAAAATTGATAAAAAGATATTAATTTATTTGAATGATGAAATTGATGTTGTTGAAGTATAGTCAGAAAAAATAAACTTTGTAACTTTGTACTTCTTAAATCAATAATAAATGTACGGTAAAATTAAGGATACTTTAAATAAAGAAATACAAGAACTAAAAGACGCTGGTCTATATAAGACAGAAAGAATTATCACGTCTGCACAAGATGCTGAGATTAAAATTTCTACTGGTGAAGAAGTTATTAACTTTTGCGCAAATAATTATTTAGGATTATCGAATCATCCAGAAGTAATTCAAGCGGCAAAAGATACAATGGATACGCATGGTTTTGGTGTGTCGTCTGTTCGATTTATTTGTGGTACTCAAGATATTCATAAAAAGTTAGAACAAAAGATTGCAGACTTTTACAAAACAGAAGACACTATTTTATATGCAGCTGCATTTGATGCAAATGGTGGCGTTTTTGAGCCTTTATTAACTAGTGAGGATGCTATAATTTCTGATAGTTTAAACCATGCTTCTATCATAGACGGTGTTCGTTTGTGTAAAGCTGCGCGTTATCGTTATGATAATAATGACATGATTTCTTTAGAAGCGCAGTTAATTGAAGCCAACAAACAAAATCATCGTTTTAAGATAATTGTTACAGATGGAGTTTTTTCTATGGATGGTATAGTAGCTAAACTTGATGAAATTTGCGATTTAGCAGACAAATACGACGCTATGGTGATGGTTGATGAATGTCATGCAACCGGTTTTATTGGTAAAACAGGTCGTGGTACCGTAGAACTAAAAAAGGTAATGGATCGAGTTGATATTGTTACCGGAACTTTAGGAAAAGCTTTAGGTGGTGCAATGGGTGGTTACACTACAGGTAAAAAAGAAATTATTGAAATTTTACGCCAGCGTTCCAGACCTTATTTATTTTCGAATTCTTTGGCGCCGGCAATTGTTGGGGCATCATTAAAAGTATTCGATTTAATCGCTAATGACACAACTTTACGAGATAAACTAGAATGGAATACAAATTATTTTAGAACAGAAATGGAAAAAGCTGGTTTCGATTTGGTTGGTGCAGATGCAGCAATCGTTCCTGTGATGCTTTATGACGCAAAACTTTCACAGATGATGGCTAATAAGTTGTTAGAAGAAGGTATCTATGTAATAGGTTTCTTTTTCCCGGTAGTTCCGAAAGAAAAAGCTAGAATTAGAGTACAACTATCAGCTGCTCACGAAAAAATACATTTAGACAGGGCTATCTCAGCGTTTAAAAAGATAGGAAAAGAATTGAAAGTTATTTAAAAGCAATAAAAATTTGCAAGTCTATAAAAATTTTGTAGTTTTGTCTTTGTTCAAAACATTTAAGATATTACTTTTGGGATTTTATAATGAAAATTTAATTTAAAAAAATTTTGAAAAATTTGAGGATGAAACAATTAAAAATAACTGTGATAGCTTTATTTACGTTAGCTTTAGGTAGCAATGTAAACGCACAAGATGCAAACAATCCGTGGGCAGTAGGCTTTGGGGTAAATATTGTAGACTTTTACAATGGTTCTGATTTTGGTAATCAAATGAAGGATTTATTAGGTAATAAAGATTGGAATGTTTTGCCTTCTATATCTAGGATTACCGCTGAAAAGTACCTAGAAAAAGGTTTTTCTTTACAATTTGCAGGGTCTTTAAACAAAATCACTTCTTTTACAGGTTTAGATGATGTTGATTTCCTATACTATTCTTTAGGTGCTAATGTTAAGTATGATGTAAATAATTTAATTGGAGACACTTCTAAGTGGTTCGACCCATTTGTTTATTTAGGTGGAGATTTTGTATCGGCTAATTCCAATTCAGAAGGAATGCTTAATTTTGGTCTTGGATTTAATACTTGGTTTAATGAAAACCTAGGTTTAACTTTCCAAACAGGAACTAAAAAAGGTTTTTCTAACCAAGTTAGAGCACATTACCAATCTTCTTTAGGTTTAGTTATTAAATTTGGAGCAAAAGATGCTGATTAAAATGATGAGTGCAATAAAGATAAATATTAATTTAAAAAATTTGAGAATGAAACAATTAAAAATAGTTGTGATAGCTTTGTTTACGTTTGCTTTAGGTAGCAATGTAAACGCACAAGATGCAAACAATCCGTGGGCAGTAGGCTTTGGGGTAAATATTGTAGACTTTTATAATGGTTCTGATTTTGGTAATCAAATGAAGGATTTATTAGGTAATAAAGATTGGAATGTTTTGCCTTCTATATCTAGAATCACTGCTGAAAAGTACCTAGAAAAAGGTTTTTCTTTACAATTAACAGGATCTTTAAACAAAATCACTTCTTTTAAAAGTATTGATGATGTTGATTTCCTATACTATTCTTTAGGTGCTAATGTTAAGTATGATGTAAATAATTTAATTGGAGACACTTCTAAGTGGTTCGACCCATTTGTTTATTTAGGTGGAGATTTTGTATCGGCTAATTCTAATTCAGAAGGCATGCTTAACGTAGGTTTTGGATTTAATACTTGGTTTAATGAAAACCTAGGTTTAACTTTTCAAACAGGAACTAAAAAAGGTTTTTCTAACCAAGTTAGAGCACATTACCAATCTTCTTTAGGTTTAGTTATTAAATTTGGAGGAAAAGATACAGACGGAGACGGCGTGTACGACAAATATGACGCTTGTCCTGAAGTTGCAGGTTTAATTGAATTTAATGGTTGTCCAGACACTGATGGCGATGGAATAAAAGATTCTGATGATGCTTGTCCTAATGTTGCTGGTTTAGCAGTTATGAATGGTTGCCCAGATTCTGATGGTGATGAAATCGCTGATAAAGATGATATGTGTCCTAATGCTAAAGGTACTAAGGCAAACAAAGGTTGTCCTGATACTGATGGTGATAATGTAATCGATAAGGATGATAAATGTCCTAATGTAGCTGGACCATCTGCTAATAACGGATGTCCTTGGCCAGATACCGACGGTGACGGTGTTTTAGATAAAGATGACAAATGTAAAGACGAAGTAGGACCAGCGTCTAACGGCGGTTGTCCTGAAGAAGCTATGAGTGCAAGTGAAATTGCAACTTTAGCGGAATACAGTAAAGGTCTTGAATTTGCTTTTGATAGAGCAGAAATTAATAAAACAACAGCTGAGAAATTAGATAGAATATATGATTTAATTAGCCCTGTTAAAGATGTGATTTTTGTTATAGAAGGCTATACTGACAGTATTGGTAATGACGGGTATAATAAATATTTATCTGAAAGAAGAGCTGTATCTGCTAAAGCATATTTAGTTAAAAAAGGTTTTGACGCAAATAGATTAGAAACTTTAGGATTTGGAGAAAAGAATCCCATAGCTAATAACAATACTAGTGCAGGTAGAAAAGATAATAGAAGAGTTGACGTTAAGTTAACTGAATAAGTAATTATAAGCTTATCTTTTAAAATAAATAAACTCTGCTCAATTCGAGCAGAGTTTTATTGTTATAACTGTTTTTTTAATTAGAAATTCTTTTTAATTAAAAACAAAAAAAGTATCTTTGCATCCTGAAAACGAAAGGGTAAAGCCCTTAAACAAAATAATAATTTAATTAGATACAAAATGTCTACAGCTAAAGGTAAAGTTTCTCAAATAATTGGGCCAGTTATTGATGTTGAATTCAATACTGAAAACAACGAACTTCCAAAAATTTATGATTCATTAGAAATTAAAAAAGCAGATGGTTCTATTTTAGTTTTAGAAGTACAACAGCACATTGGTGAAGATACTGTTAGAACAATTTCTATGGATGCTACCGATGGATTACAAAGAGGAGCAGAAGTTTTCGCTACGGGTAGTCCAATTCAAATGCCTATAGGAAACGATATCTATGGCCGTTTATTTAATGTAACAGGAGATGCTATCGACGGTTTAGGTAACTTACCTAAAGAAGGTAAAGATGGGTTGCCAATCCATAGATCTGCACCTAAATTCGAAGACTTATCTGTATCCACAGAGGTTTTATTTACAGGTATTAAAGTTATCGATTTAATTGAACCTTATGCTAAAGGTGGTAAAATTGGTTTATTTGGTGGAGCAGGTGTAGGTAAAACTGTATTAATTCAAGAGTTAATAAACAATATTGCAAAAGGACATGGTGGTTTATCTGTCTTTGCAGGTGTTGGAGAAAGAACTCGTGAAGGAAATGATTTACTTCGTGAAATGTTAGAGTCTGGTATTATTAAATATGGTGACGACTTTATGCATTCTATGGAAGCAGGTGGTTGGGATTTATCTAAAGTAGATAAAGAAGGAATGAAAGCTTCTAAAGCTACATTTGTTTTTGGTCAAATGAATGAGCCTCCAGGAGCTCGTGCAAGAGTAGCATTATCAGGTTTAACGATTGCAGAATATTTTAGAGACGGAGCAGGAGAAGCTCAAGGTAAAGATGTACTTTTCTTTGTTGATAATATATTTAGATTTACACAAGCTGGTTCAGAGGTGTCTGCACTTTTAGGACGTATGCCGTCAGCAGTAGGGTATCAACCTACATTAGCAACAGAAATGGGTGCTATGCAAGAACGTATTACATCAACTAAAAAAGGATCTATCACATCTGTACAAGCCGTTTATGTGCCTGCGGATGATTTAACAGATCCAGCACCAGCAACAACATTTGCACATTTAGATGCTACAACTGTATTGTCTCGTAAAATTGCTGAGTTAGGTATTTATCCTGCAGTAGATCCCTTAGATTCTACTTCTAGAATTATGTCAGCTGCTATTTTAGGTGATGAACATTACAATACTGCAACAGCTGTAAAAGAAATTTTACAACGTTATAAAGAGTTACAAGATATTATTGCAATTTTAGGAATGGAAGAATTATCTGAAGAAGATAAGTTAGTCGTTCATAGAGCAAGACGTGTTCAACGTTTCTTATCTCAACCTTTCCATGTTGCTGAACAATTTACTGGTATACCAGGGGTTTTAGTTGATATTAAAGACACTATTAAGGGCTTTAATATGATTATGGATGGAGAATTAGATAAATATCCAGAGGCAGCATTTAACTTGAGAGGTTCAATTCAAGATGCAATTGACGCAGGTGAAAAAATGTTAGCAGAAGCTTAAACAGTTGTAGGTTGGCGGTTTATACTAACAACTAACAACTAAAAACTATAAAAAATATGTTTTTAGAAATTGTAACACCAGAAGCTATTTTATTTTCGTCAAAAGTTGATTCATTTTCTGTACCCGGTATTGATGGGGAGTTTCAAATGTTAAAGAATCACGCACCAGTAGTTTCAATTCTAAAAGAAGGCACTGTTAAGATTCATGTGCATACACTAGAGCATTTAGAAATTGATATCATTAGTGGACATTTAGAGCCTCATATTGATGATGATAAAATTTTAACACTTGCCATTAAATCTGGTACTTTAGAATTAAAGGATAACAAAGCTATTATTTTAGCAGACTAATACAACGTATAATAAATATTAAATCTCAAAAAAGGAAACTATTTTGAGATTTTTTTTTGCGTTATTTTTTTAATTATCAAGTATAAAAAAAACACCTTTTAAATAAAAGGTGCTTTTTTTAGCAATTTTCCCTAACGAATTTAATAATTACACTTAATTCAAATAATATTTCAAAGTTCGGTAAAATTTATAAATAATTGAATAAGGAAAAACCCCCTTATTTTTAGGGGTAAAACCCCTTTTTTAGTCCTTTAAAAATTTGTGTTATAGTTTATGTTGTATTTTAGTAGATAATAAATACAAAAAACTAAATTTATGAAAAATAAAATTACCAAGCATACTGTATTTTTTGCCGTATCACTATTTTTTATTTCATGTAAAAGTGATTGTAATCATGAAAAAGAATTAAATGGTAATCAATATAGTGAAAGACCATCACAAGCTATTACATATCCAGAAATGGCAAGTATGTTTAAGGAATATGACAACGGACAAAGAATTGCTTTAAACAATTATATTACCATTAAAACTGAAGGAAAAGATAGTATTGAAACTATTTCGCAATTTTTTAGTTTGTCAGAAATCAAACAATATATTGCTTACATTGAAAGATTGTCTAAAGAAAAAGAAATTAACTTAACAGGAATTAGAATATTTACTTCTGCCTTTCCATCAGATTATAAAATTAAAGAATATCAAAATAGAGTCTGTTTTATTTTAGCACCAACAACAAATATTGGAGATCAATTAAACATAGCTTTCGAACCTCTAGAATCTGGTAAAATGAAACCAGTTTCGATGAAAAGTATATTAGATAAATACGCAGACGAAACTTCAAGAACTGTTAATAGAGCTTCTGTTTTTTCTTTAAATTTATGGCAAGACAATCCCAGTTCAGCTTTAAATAGAGGTAATATTTATCCTCCTTATTAAAAATTATGTTAGAAGATCTTTATGGCTATTTTGAATATGCTTCTTTAATTATATCCCTATTATTTTTTACAAAATATAAAGAATATCAATTTTACAAATACTTCGTTTTTTATTTACTTTCTATCGTTGTATTCGAAAACATAGCCTCTCAAAAAATCCCTAAAGATGATTGGTTTGAAATTTTTAATGATGGGCTTAAGATATTAAACATATTTACTTTTTTTGAATTTAATTTAGTAGCTCTAATTTATTATAATTTAGTCAAAGAAAAAGTTTCAAAAAACATTCTTTTCTACTTAGCACTTTTTTTTAATCTAATTTATTTTTTAAGCTTTTATTTTATCAAACTACAGAATTACACTGTGGTTATTGAAGGTATTGTAAATACAGTCCTTGTAATTCTTTATTTTAGAGAATTATTAAATTCAGATAGAATTTTAAATTACAAGAAATTGTTGCCTTTTTGGGTCTCTGTAGGATTTTTATTATTTTATTTAACATCAATACCATTTTTTACATTAGTATATTCCGACCTTTTTAATTCGAGAATAATGTTTCCTTTACTTTATTCTCTTATTATTGTATTTCATTTGTGTTTCATTTATGGCTTAATTATATGCAAGAAAACGGAGGATTAGTTTTAGTAGTTTCAACTTTATTAGTGCTTTTTATATCGATAGCGTTAATTGTTTTGTTTACTGTTTTTCAAAAAAAGAAAAACTCTTTAGTAGAGGAGCGAAAAGAGGTAGAGCAAAGGTTTGAAAGAGAGATAATAGAGACTCAGATAGAAATTAGAGAAGAAACACTTAGAAATATTAGTTGGGAGTTACATGATAATATTGGTCAGTTATTAACTTTGGCAAAAATTCAATTGCAAAATACTACAGAAGCAAATATTAAAGAAGTTTCTGAAACTATAACAAGAGGTTTATCAGAAGTACGTTCTTTATTAAAATTAATTAATCCCGAAGCCATCAATACAATTGAATTAAAAGAAGCAATTCAGTTAGAAATTGATCGTTTTAATCGTTTAAATTTTATAGATTCTAGCTTAACTATTTTAGGGATTGAAAAAAAAATAGATAAAAAACACAACATTATTATTTTTCGAATTTTACAAGAATTCTTTTCAAATACCATTAAGCATTCAAGAGCCTCCTCTTTAAAAGTTATTTTAGATTATAAAGATGAAATTCTAAATATTACAGCGCAAGATAACGGAATAGGCTTTAATTCGGACACGAAGAATAATGGAATTGGTCTGATTAATATTAAGAAAAGAGCCCAATTAATTGGTGCTGAAATTAAATTTGTGTCAGATAAGAACGAAGGAACATCATTAAAAATACAGTATAAATTATGAAACAATTTACAGTAGTTATCGTTGATGATCATACATTATTATCGCAGGCAATTCAAACTATGGTTAACATGTTCGAAAAGTTTAATGTATTATATACGTGTAAAAATGGTAAAGAATTAGTTGATAGATTTTCTAGTTATGATAATATACCTGATATTGTTTTAATGGATATCAATATGCCTATTATGAATGGTGTAAAAACGACTGAATGGATTAGTAAAAACCACTCAAAAGTTAATGTATTGGCGCTTTCTGTAGAGGATGAAGATTTTACCATCTTAAAAATGTTAAAAGCGGGTGCCTCTGGTTATTTGTTAAAGGATACAGAAAAAGACGTTTTAGAAAAAGCGTTAATTGAAATTGCCGAAAATGGATTTTATCACACAAAAAACGTGACCACTATATTAATGAATTCCCTTTCGGGAAAAGAGGTTAAAGAAATTGATATTACTGATAAAGAACGTCAATTCTTAAAACTTTCTTGCACAGAATTAACTTACAAAGAAATTGCCGATCAAATGTATCTAAGCCCTAAAACAATTGATAATTATAGAAATAGTTTGTTTTGTAAATTACATGTAAAAAATAGAGTTGGGATGGTTACATATGCTATAAAAAATAAAATTTACACTCTCTAAAAATGTCGTAAATTTGTAACATGGAAGAAACAAACAGACAAAGAAAAATTGCAGGAGTTTTGCAAAAAGATTTGGTAGATGTGCTGCAAAAAGCGGCCCAAGATGGAATGAAAGGAGTTATTATTTCTGTTTCTAAAGTACATGTTACTTCAGATTTAGGAGTTGCTAAAGTATACTTAAGTGTTTTTCCATCTATCAAAAGAGATGATATTATAAAAGGTGTTGTATCTAATACTATTTTAATACGTCATGAAATGGCGAAAAGAACCAAAAATCAATTGCGTAGAATGCCAGAATTGTTATTTTTTGGTGATGATACACTCGATTATATAGAAAAAATTGACAATTCTTTAAAAGGAGGAGATGAAGATCCTATTAAAAATCCAGAAGTTTTACCAAGACGTAGAAAACAATAAATTCAAGTAATTTAATTGGGTTTTTCTCTATACATAGCCAAAAGATATTTATTTACTAAGACCAGTAATAATGCGATAAACATTGTTACTATTATAGCCTCATTTGGAGTAATTATAGGTTCCTTAGCCCTGTTTATCATCCTTTCGGGTTTTTCTGGTCTGCGTACTTTTAGTTATAGTCTGTTGGATGTTTCAGATCCAGATATTAAAATTACATCCGTAAAAGGTAAAACTTTTCTAATTACGGATGATGTTCAGCAAATTCTAAACAAAAATCAATCGATTGAAACAATTTCTAAAGTTATAGAAGAACGCGTTTTTTTAGAATACAATGATAAAAGTGAAATAGCTTACATAAAAGGAGTTGAAGATAATTACCCGAAAATTACACAAATAAATTCCGCTTTAAGTCAAGGAACTTGGTTGGATACAACCTACATAAATACGGCAGTAATTGGCAGAACAATCGCAATAAAATTATCTTTAGGAGTTCGAAGTTTTGGAGAACAGTTGCAAATTATGGTTCCGAAACCAGGAACAGGTTTTATAAACCCTAACAATGCATTTTATAAAACAGAAGTTCAAATTGTTGGTTTATACAGTGGTACAGAAGAGTTTGAAAGTAAATTTGTCTTTGTAACTTTATCACAAGCAAAAGACTTACTAAATTTTAAAGAAAATCAAATTACAGGGTTAGAATTAAAATTAACCGATAGTAAAAATTCAGATATTGTCGCAAACGAGCTTCAAGAAAAATTAGGAAACGATTATAAAGTGCAAACTAAAGAACAGTTAAATGAGGTTTTTTATAAGGTAATTAATACTGAGAACTTTGTTTCGTATCTCATTTTTACATTGATTGTAATTATTGCATTGTTTAATGTAATTGGTACAATTATTATGATGATTATTGATAAAAAAGACAATCTAAAAACCTTATTTAGTTTAGGAGCCACTGTAAAAGAGATTAAAAAAATATTTGTGCTTCAAGGATTTTTGCTTACTTTTTTTGGAATGTTCATAGGATTGATTGTAGGAATTATTTTGGTTTTTGTTCAAAAAAAGTACGAGCTATTTATGATTACAGAAAGCTTAGCTTATCCAGTAGAGTTTAGATTTTATAATCTTTTTACCGTGATTTTAACCATCACCATTTTAGGTTTTATAGCAGCTAAAATTGCGAGTAGTAGAATATCTAAGGATTTTATTGAAAATTAGTTAGGGTATAGTAAAATATCTTAAAAGCATAAATATTTTGGAACTTTAAAGACAATACTTATAAGATTCCTCAACACAAAAGTTTTAAAATTAAATCTAGCTAGATTAATTATTTGTTATTTGTGATTAGAATGTTTCTTTTTAGTAATCTCTATTCTTTGTGAACGAGATTTACTTTATGCTTCATTTAATCGATACTATTAGAAAGTCTAAATTAATTAGTGTCTATCTAACATCCATTTAAATTTACAACTTTACACTGCTTTTTTTTATTTAGCTAGAAAACAAGAAACTATTGATGAAATTCAAAAAAAATATAAATTGATTGAAAAATTAATGTATTTGGGGAATAATCATATTTTCAAACATTTCTTCTACTTCATCAAAAGCGGCAAACACATCTTTTGCGTCGTCAGAAGTTACCATTTTTGTTCTGTACTCTTTAAAATGCGGAATTCCCTTAAAATAATTTGTGTAATGTCTTCTCGTTTCAACAACGCCTAAATGCTCGCCTTTCCAATCAATTGCCATTTGTAAATGTCTTCGAGCCATTTCTGTTCTCTGAGCAATGGTAGGTTTTGGTAAATACTCTCCGGTTTTAAAAAAGTGTTTTACTTCATTAAAAAACCAAGGATAGCCTATAGAAGCTCTACCAATCATAGCGCCATCTAAACCATATTTATCGCGCATTTCCATCGCTTTTTCTGGGGTTGTAACATCTCCATTTCCAAAAACAGGGATGTGCATTCTTTGGTTATTTTTTACTGCTGCAATTGGTTTCCAATCTGCATCACCTTTATACATTTGTGCACGAGTTCTACCATGAATAGAAATTGCGGCACAACCAACATCTTGCAAACGTTCTGCCACTTCTACAATTCTTATAGAATCATGATCCCAGCCCAAACGTGTTTTTATAGTAATTGGTAAATTTGTATGTTTAACCATTGCTTCTGTAAGAGAAACCATTAAATCGATGTCTTTCAAAATTCCCGCTCCGGCACCTTTTGATACTACTTTTTTTACAGGGCAACCAAAGTTAATGTCAATAATATCTGGATTCGATTTTTCTACAATTTCAATAGTTTGTAGCATTGATTCTAAATTAGCACCAAAAATCTGAATTCCTACAGGTCGTTCTTTTTCGTATATGTCTAGTTTCATGATGCTTTTTGCTGCATCTCTAATCAAACCTTCAGAAGAAATAAATTCTGTGTACACAACGTCTGCACCATTTTCTTTACATAAAGCTCTAAACGGAGGATCTGAAACGTCTTCCATTGGTGCCAGTAATAATGGAAAATCTGGTAATTCTATGTTGCCTATTTTTACCAAGGTAAATTATTTTTGTGCAAAATTAGTGTTTTTATTCGTTAGAACCCAAATTCCGTAGCATCCTAAAAATAATTCTGCAAAAGTGGCAAATTGATGCTCAAAATTAGGGGTATCGTCATGAAAGAAAATTAGTATTCGCCCAAATCCTAAACCAATCCTAAAAATCATATTTGTTTGGATGGCATTTTTTAAGTATTGATATTTAAAACACCAATTATCCAAAGAATAGAAAAACCCAAATATAAACCCATAATTGCTTTAAAGAAATTATGTTCGTCAATGGTGTTTAGATGAATATCGAATTGAGCATCAGGATAAAATCCATAGAAAAAAGAAATAGGCACAATAATACATACAGAAATTATTAAATGTATTTTATTGACGAAATCTTGTTTGGTTTTATGCATGAAGTTTTATAATATAGAAAAGATACTTAAATGTTCTCGATACAATTTCGATGAAAAATCGAAATCACTCGAACTGACAATTCGTTTTCCTGTTTTAAAGAGAATGTCACTTCGAGTGAAATTTCTTTTTCAGAAATTTTGTATCGAGAAGTTTTTGATTCCTAACCTTTAGGAAGGATTTAAGATGGGCTTGTTTCTAAAAATTAATTTATATCTCAACTTCTTCAGTTACTCTTTTTACAACTACTTTACTTTATCACCTTCTTTAAAAATCGATAAAGCTCCCATATAACTTATCATATCAACAACAGTGCTGTCGCCTAAATGTATAACAATATCATCTTTATGTAGACCTCCTTTTTGTGCTTGCTTGCCTTCGCATACTCCGTCAATACGCATTTCTTTTCCATCAAACATATAATCAGGAATTACACCCGAACCAACTTTAAATCGTGGCGTTTTTTCACTTTCATTTTTTGTTTTTCTAAAAGGTGATTTTCCGTTATTATCTAAATTAGTAATGATGTTAAAAATATAACTACTGATGGTTTTCATACCTTTATAATTCGGTTTTTCAGAATCATCTCCAGGCTTATGATAATCTTCGTGTTGCCTAGTAAAAAAGAGCAAAACAGGAATGTCATTTAAATAAAAACTTCTGTGATCGCTTGGTCCAACGCCAGATTCTTTCTGAATTAATTTAAATTTTTCGTAATGAGACTTTAAAGTTTTGTTTAAATATTGGCGAAGTTCCTGTGCAGTAAACTGCTAACGCAGAATCCTTTTTTAAACGATCAACCATATCCATGTTAATCATATACAATACTCTTTTTGAGTCTGTTGTAGGGTCTTTTACAAAATAATTAGAACCTAATAAACCCATTTCTTCACAGAAAAAGCGATAAAAAGATAATTATTTTTGATGTTTTTACCTTTCATTTTTGCTGCTAAATTTAGTAAAATAGCAACACCAGAAGCATTGTCATCAGCAGCATTATGAATTGCTTTAGTAGAATCTCTGTATAAAGAACCTTCGCCGCTAAAACCTAAATGGTCAAAATGAGTACCAATAATTACGGTGTTTTCTACTTTGTTATCAATGAACCCAATTACATTATTCCCAGTAATTGCGCCATCACCATTTACATTAAATTTAATTTCATCATGCGGATTTGTTTTAGACTAAAGGTAAAAGGTTGCAAATAATCTTCGGTTCCTTTTGGCGCTAACCCAAGTTCTGTAAATCTTTTTATAATATAATTGGCAGCTTTTTTTTCGCCTTTTGTGCCTGTTTGTCTTCCTTCTAAATCATCCGAAGCTAAAATAGTTACATCTTCTTTAATTCTAGTTTTTTGATTTACAGAGTATTTACAAGCTATAAAAAGAGTTAAAAAAAATTAGAAATAGGATGTTTCTAATGATGTTAAATATTAATTTTGTAAAATTAAAGTAATATTAGCACTTATTAAAATCTATAAAAAAATGAAATATAAAATACTTTTTTTACTGTTGATAGTTGTATTAATGATAGCCTGTAAAAACAATAAAAAAGAGACAGAAGTTATGAATGCTGATGAAAATGTAAATCTAAAAGACAGTTTAATTTATTCTGAGAAAATCCATTTTAAAATCTTGAAGCAAATTACTTTTGTAGTTGATAACGCAGAATCCTCTTGGAGTTTTGATGATCAGCAACTAGTATTTCAGTCTAATAATAAAAAATTGGTTTTTTCATCAAATAGAAATAATGGAGGAGGTCTTGATACAAATTTTTTTATAGCAAAGAGGCAAGATTAAAATGGCTTGGACTAGAGAAAAAATATTAGAGAATATAGAGGTTTTAATGCGAAGTAAATTTCAAACTCCGCAACAAGCCTTTCTTTATTATGACAGTGATAAAGACGGTTTATTAACAAAAACTGATTTTAAAAACTTATTAAAGGAAGCCAATGTTAGTGTTTTAATAAGGAGTTTGGTTGCCGAGTTTATGATGAAAAGTTTTGACAAGAATAACGATAATACTGTAAGTTGGGAAGAATTTCAGCAAGCAATTAAAGAATCAGGAATAAAAAAGTAATTAACATTTTTTTAAAATTTTTTAGTATATGTTGTTTAAAGCCAGCTTTATTAAGCAACAGAAATCTAAGATTTAATAAAATGGTCTCAATAGAAACATTTATTTATTTTGATAAAGGTAAAGATGCTTGTTTAAACCGATATGAATTTAAAGCTGCGATAGCAGAATTAGATAGCGGTTATTAATTATTCTAATTCCACAATAACTTCATTTTTTCTATTTAGCAATTCGAAGGGAGCGTTGTATCCTAAAAAGTAAAAATTGGTAGTATATTTTATTCCATTTTTGTTTAAGGCTGCTATTAATTTTGCTTTGTAATCTTTTATTTTGTCGTCATTTGCCCAACCACTAAATGTAATTGACGCAATTTTTTTGGCAGGCATTTCTGTAAATTCGATATTACCATTGTTTGGCTTTGGTAAACTTTCTTTTGTATATTTTTTTGGTACTAAGAACATCATTGTACTTGTATCATCAATTGTCATAGCAACTGGCGATGTCATTGCTATTTTTTCATTTTTGTTATTTCCCCCAAAAATATAACCTGCTAAAATTGAAAATCCTTGGCTAGAAGTTTCTTTATAGGTTTTGTTTGAAAGCTTTACAGATGTAAAAAGTGATGCCTTGTAATTTCTAACTTCGAAATCGCCATAATTTTTAACCACTTTATAAGGATACTTCTCAATATTTTTTTGACTGATTACAAAATAGAGTTGAAATAAGAAAAAAAGGATAGCGACTACCCCTAAAATTACAAATAAAATTTTCATTTTCATGATGTTGAATTAAGTATTAAAAATACTAATTATTTACTATACGCGGGTTGTTATTTAAATAAAAAGTGTTTGTTTGTAAATACATTAATCCAATATTAAACTTTGTTTTTTACTTCTATAAATTTGAATATTTTGCAAAAATGTTTTATTGCTTCTACTTTTTAATTAGCTTATATTTGCAGACATTTTAGAAATCAAATTTAACAAATGAAGAATATTAGAAACTTTTGCATTATCGCACACATTGATCATGGTAAAAGTACTTTAGCAGATAGATTGTTAGATTTTACGGGCACTGTAACTGATCGTGAAAAAAAAGAGCAGTTATTAGACAGCATGGATTTAGAGCGAGAACGAGGTATTACTATAAAATCGCATGCAATTCAAATGGATTATACGCATAATGGAGAACAATATACTTTAAATTTAATTGATACTCCTGGCCACGTAGATTTCTCTTACGAAGTTTCTCGTTCAATAGCTGCCTGTGAAGGTGCTTTGCTAATTGTAGATGCTGCACAAAGTATTCAAGCACAAACGATTTCTAATTTATATTTGGCTTTAGAGAACGATTTAGAAATTATTCCTGTTTTAAATAAAGTAGATTTACCATCAGCAAATCCAGAAGAAGTTACAGACGATATTGTAGATTTATTAGGATGCAAGCCAGAAGATGTAATTCATGCAAGTGGAAAAACGGGTTTTGGTGTTGAAAATATTTTAGAAGCAATTATTAATAAAATTCCTGCTCCAAAAGGTGATCCAGATGCGCCATTACAAGCTTTAATTTTTGATTCTGTATACAATTCGTATAGAGGTATTGAAACTTATTTTAGAGTTATAAACGGAGAAATTAAAAAAGGGCAACAAATTAAATTCATGTCAACTGGCAAAAATTATTTTGCGGATGAAGTTGGTACTTTAAAACTGACTCAAGTTGTAAAGAAATCTGTAAAAACTGGCGACGTTGGTTATCTAATTACAGGAATTAAAACTGCAAAAGAAGTAAAAGTTGGTGATACAATTACCGATGCTGCAAACCCAACTGCAGAAAGAATTGATGGTTTTGAGAATGTAAAGCCGATGGTTTTTGCAGGAATTTATCCTGTAGATACAGATGATTTTGAAGAATTGCGTTTTTCTATGGAAAAGCTACAATTAAATGATGCTTCGTTGGTTTTTGTTCCAGAAAGTTCTGCTGCTTTAGGTTTTGGCTTTAGATGTGGGTTTTTAGGAATGTTGCATATGGAAATCATTCAAGAACGGTTAGAACGTGAGTTTAATATGACCGTTATTACAACGGTGCCTAACGTTTCTTACCACGCATACACCAAGAAAAATCCAGAGGAAATTATTATCTTAAATAATCCAACAGATTTACCAGACCCATCAAGATTAGATAGAGTAGAAGAACCATTTATTAAAGCTACTATAATAACAAAATCAGATTTTATTGGTCAAGTTATGAGTTTGTGTATCGAAAAACGAGGACAAATTACAAATCAAACATACTTAACAACAGAAAGAGTTGAACTTGCTTTTGAAATGCCTCTGGCAGAAATTGTATTCGATTTTTATGATCGTTTAAAAACAGTTTCTAAAGGATATGCTTCTTTCGATTATCATCCAATTGGTATGAGAGAATCAAAACTAGTAAGAGTAGATATTTTATTAAATGCACAACCGGTAGATGCGCTTTCTGCACTTTTACATACAGATAATGCTTTTACAATAGGTAAAAAAATTGTTGATAAATTGAAGCAATTAATTCCAAGACAACAGTTTGATATTCCTATTCAAGCTGCAATTGGAGCAAAAATTATCGCTAGAGAAACTACAAAAGCGTTGCGTAAAGATGTAACAGCAAAATGTTATGGAGGAGATATTTCTCGTAAACGTAAACTATTAGAAAAGCAGAAAAAAGGTAAAAAGAGAATGCGCCAAGTTGGTAATGTAGAAATTCCGCAAGAAGCATTTATGGCAATTTTAAAGTTGAATGATTAGTGAATTAGCCAATACTTTTTTGAAATAAGAAATAAGGTAAATAATTATATTTAATGACCTTTTTGAGAAATCAGAAAGGTTTTTTATTTGAAACTATTTATTGCGTCTTTTTAAATTTACTTGTGATAGGTTCGTTTAATAAAAACTTTTTTTTTTGCAAACGACATCAATTTTATCCGGATAAAAAATTGGTGTTTAAAATGCACAATGTCATTTATATTTTTTAATTTGATAAAAAGAGTCCTCCAAACCAGATTTTATAAAGGGTTAAAGCATAATTTATATGCTTTTGCCTTAAAAAAAGAGGAGACTTTTACCTTTAAGGTTAAAAAACGTTCTTATACATTTTTATTAAAAATTACAACAAAAAAAATACTCTTGAATTTTTGTCAAGAGTATTTTTGTCACGAGATAATTGATAAAAAGCATCTGCGATGTTAATCCCTACCTCCTAATACTTGTAAAGCCCAATATAAAAGCATTGCTAAAGAACTTAAAGCAGCAACTAAATACGTTCTTGCAGCCCATTTTAAAGCGTCTGAAGATCCTGCTAATTCTTCTTGAGAAACCATATTTTTATTTTTCAACCAAGCTAAAGCTCTGTTGCTCGCGTCATATTCTACCGGTAAAGTTATAAAGCTAAATGCGGTGCCTAAAGCCATAAAAACTAAACCAGCAACTGCAATTATAAAACCAATTCCTGTTTGCCCTGCACCTGCGCCTAAAATAAGACCACCAAAAACCATCCATTGTGAAAAGTTTGAAGTAAGACTTACAATTGGCACTAATTTAGAACGCATTGTTAGCCATTCGTATGCTTTTGCATGTTGTACAGCGTGCCCAACTTCATGAGCCGCAACGGCCGCAGAAGCAGCATTTCTTTGATTGTAAACAGATTCACTTAAATTAACTGTTTTATCGGTAGGGTTGTAATGATCTGTTAATCTACCAGGAGTAGAAATTACTTTTACATCATAAATACCGTGGTCTGCTAACATTTTTTCAGCAATTTCAGCGCCACTCATGCCATTTCTTAACTGAATTTCAGAATATTTTTTAAATTTCTTTTTAAGCGTATTGCTTGCTAGCCAACTTAATAAAGACATCACACCTATTAAAATATAAAATCCTATCATAATATTTACTGTTTTAAAATTTTAGTTCATTTTTGTTCGATAAATTTACAACATAAAGTATTCCGTTTTTAATTTAGATTAAAAAAATGCCAAAATGTCAAAAAAACCTAACATATTACTTGTTTATACAGGAGGAACCATTGGAATGATTAAAGATTACAGAACAAATGCTTTAAAGGCGTTTGATTTTAGTCGAATTTTAGAGAAAATCCCAGAATTAGAGCAGTTAAATTGTGTTATAAAAAGTATTTCTTTTGATATTCCGATTGATTCATCAAATATGAATACGCAATATTACAGGGATATTGTAGAGATTATCGAAAATAATTACAACGATTTTGATGGATTTGTAATTTTAACAGGTTCAGATACGATGTCTTATGCCTCTTCTGCCATCAGTTTTATGATTGAAAACCTACACAAACCGATTGTTTTTACAGGTTCTCAATTGCCTATTGGAGATTTAAGAACAGACGCAAAAGAAAATTTAATTACTTCTATAGAAATTGCTAGTGCCAGAAAAGGAGAAAAACCAGTTATTTCTGAAGTTTGTTTGTATTTTGAGTATAAGCTGTATAGAGCAAATAGAACCACAAAAATTAATGCAGAACAATTTGAAGCATTTGCTTCTATGAATTATCCAACTTTGGCAGAAAGTGGGGTTCATTTAAACTTTAGTGAACATTATATTTATAAACCGTCGGAGGTAGAAAAGAAAATAATCATTAGAAAGAACCTTGTAACAGATATTTTAATTTTGAAATTGTTTCCAGGAATTACTAAAAATGTCGTAAAAAGTATTTTAAACACGAAAGACTTAAAAGGAGTTATTTTAGAAACTTATGGATCTGGTAATGCGCCAGACGAAATTTGGTTTTTAAATTTACTAAAACAAGCGATTGCTAAAAATATTAGAATTATTAATGTTACCCAATGTTCAGGTGGAAATGTAATTCAAGGTCATTACGAAACAAGTGTTGCCTTAAAACAGATAGGAGTTATTAGCGGTAAAGATATTACAACAGAGTCTGCTGTTGCAAAATTGATGTACTTGTTAAATGAAAATCTTACGTTAGATTCATTTACTTTTTATTTTGAAAAGCCTTTAAGGGGGGAAATGTCTAGTAAATGATGGGCTTAAATCTAGTCGATTTATTAAAAAAGAAAGATTTATGCAATAAAAGTGCAAAAAAACACAAATTGCACAAAATAAATTTTTTTATGCATAACATTTTTTGTTACTTGGCACTCTCTTATACAAAAGAGTCGAGATTCTTAAATTTATAAAATATTAAGTATCTTAATTTTCTTTATTTGAGATGAAAATTATAACTTTAACCCGTTAACAATTAAAATTAATTTATAACAGAGATGAAAAAAGTAGTAAATGCCTTATCTGTAACAGGATTTATGTTTTTTGGAGCTATTCAATCAACTTTCGCTCAAGAAGCGGCAACAGAAGCAAAAACATTTCACCAAATCTTAAAGCAAAACTTTATAGACGGTGGCCCAGGATTCATGGGAATTGTATTAGTAGCATTAATCTTAGGGTTAGCTATAGCCATTGAAAGAATTATTTATTTAAATATGGCAACTACTAATACCAAGAACTTATTAGCAAGTGTAGATGACGCCCTAAGTTCTGGTGGTGTAGAAGCAGCAAAAGAGGTTTGTAGAAATACAAAAGGTCCTGTAGCTTCTATTTTTTATCAAGGTTTAGACAGATTAGATGAAGGTGTTGAAGAAGCTGAAAAAGCAGTTGTTTCTTATGGAGGGGTTCAAATGGGACAATTAGAGAAAAATGTTTCTTGGATTTCTTTATTTATTGCATTAGCACCAATGCTTGGTTTCATGGGTACTGTAATTGGTATGATTGGAGCTTTTAATGATATTGCTGTTGCAAATGATATTTCTCCTGCAGTTGTTGCTGGTGGTATTAAAATTGCATTGTTAACAACAGTATTTGGACTTGTTGTAGCTATTATTCTTCAAATTTTTTATAATTATATCGTTGCAAAAATTGATAGTATTGTAAATAGCATGGAAGATGCTTCTATCTCTTTGATAGATTTATTAGTAAAGTATAAAAAATAAAACTCAATATGAAAAGTAATAAAATTTTAAATATTTTAATTGCTGCCATAGCTCTTATTGGGGGTGTTCTTTTCATAAGAGTTCTTATGGAAGATTCTCAAGCAATAGTAGAGAGTGTAGATTTACAAAATAGTTTAGTAAGTCCATTAATATCTTTCTCTTATTGGTTATGTATTGCAGCGGTTGTAATTACAATTGGACTCGCTTTATTGAGTTTAGTTAGAAATCCAGAAAACCTAAAGAAAACTTTAGGAGGATTAGCAGTATTAGGAATCCTTTTATTTGTTGCTTATATCTTGTCTGATAGTGATGTAATATATGACGCAGCAGGAAAGATTCAACCAGGGGGTGAAGAAGGATCATCAGTTAATCATTGGGTAGGAGCAGGGATTTGGTACAGTATTATCTTAGGAGGTATTGCAAGTATATTCTTTGTCTTAGATTTAGTAAAAGGATTAATAAAATCATAACAATATGGCAAGAAGAGAGAATCCAGAAATTAATGCAGGTTCTATGGCAGATATTGCTTTCTTGCTGTTAATCTTTTTCTTAGTAACAACAACCATGAATGTGGATTCAGGGGTTTCAAAAAAATTATCTGAAAAACCACCAGCAGATTATGTGCCGCCTGTTATTAAAGAAAAGAACATCTTTGAGGTGAATATTAATAGAAATAATGAGCTTTTAGTTGAAGGTGAAAGAATGGAAATTAAAGACTTAAAAGATGCTGCTATTGCTTTTATAAATAATGGTGGTGGTGAAGGTAAGGTTGAAGACGGAATTGCAACAGGTCTCTGTGATTATTGTAATTCAGTAAGAAAAAATGATGAACCGAAAACAAGTGAATCATCCTCAGATCACCCAAATAAAGCAATTATTACGGTACAGAGTGACAGATTAACAGAATATGGCACTTATATCAAGGTTCAGAATGAGCTTCTTAGAGCATACACAGATCTTAGAAATAGATTGTCTAATAAACGATATGGTATGTCATTTGATGCGCTTGAAGAATCTTATGATGGTGACAAAACGAATGAAGCTTTAAGGAAAAAAGTTGAAGATATTAAAACATCATATCCTCAAATTATTTCTGACGCAGAGCCAACATCATAATTAATATTAAAATATAACATATGTCTAAATTTAGAAAAAAGAAAAAAGGAATGCCAGCTGTAAATACTGCTGCTCTACCGGATATCGTTTTTATGTTATTATTCTTCTTCATGGTAACTACTACGATGAGAGAGACAGACTTAAGAATTGAAAACCCTAGATTACCAAGTGCTTCTGAAGTTAAAAAATTAGAACATAAAAGTTTGGTATGTACTATCTATGTTGGTAAATCTAAAGATCCTAACAGAGACGGAGTTGGTTACAATAAAATTCAATTAAACGACAAGATTGCTTCAGCTGATCAAGTGCCTGCATTTATTATAAATGCAAGAACGAAAGTATCTGAAGCGGAGGTTCCTTTTATGACAACTTCAATAAAAGCTGATAAAGAATCTAATGTAGGTACTATTACTGATATTAGAATAAAATTAAGAGATGTTAATGCTCTTAAGATTAGTTATTCTGCATCAAAAGGCGCTGGTAATTAAAAAAAAATTTAGTTTATAAAAAAGGGGATGATTCATACGAATCATCCCCTTTTTTTTATAACTATAGTTTAAAAATATTATTTCTAAAGTTGTAAAATACTAAGCTTTATTATAAAGTATATGGTATGTGGAAATTAGGTGTAACTTTTTTTAAACCCTTCCATTTCGATAGAGGTTATAGTGCTATTTAGATTAGTAATGCAAAATTTATTTATGTAATTATACTAAATTGTCTTAAGCCTAGATTTTTTATTTCAGGATTTGATGATGTAATACATGTATAATAATGAAGCAACATCACAAAAAAAAGTACAAACTATATAGATGAGTTCAGACAAACAATAAAACAGTGTTTTTATGTTTTAGTTTATGTTAAATCTTTTAGTTAAAAAGTATTTATTCTTATTAATTCGATATATTTGGGAACTTAAATTAAACCAACTTTTAATGAAGTTATTACACTGTGTATTTTGCTTACTAAGTTTTTATTTTTTTTCATTAAAAAGTAATTCTCAAGAAACGTTGCCTATCTACCAAGATTATCTTTCTGATAACGTATTTCTAGTCCATCCATCGGCAGCAGGGATTGGTAATTCAAGTAAATTTCGTTTCACAGCAAGACAACAATGGGCAGGAGTGCCAAATGCACCAGGTTTGCAAACAATGAGTTTTCACACAAGACTAAGTGAAGATTCTAATGCTGGTTATGGTTTTGTTTTATTTAACGATAAAAATGGATTTCATTCTCAAAAAGGTTTACAAGGTACTTATTCATATCACCTGCCAATGAGTAATGGAAATACTTTTAATCAATTATCTTTCGGATTGGCTTTTACATTTGTCCAAAATCAATCAGATCAAAGAACTTTTACAGGAGACAGAGCAATTGCATCAATTATAGAGAGCACAAGCTATTACAATGCAGATTTTAGTGCAGCTTATCATTTAGGTGGCTTTTCATCTTATTTTACTGTTAAAAATCTGTTATTAACAGCCAAAAATAACTTGAATGTGCAAGAACCCTTAGACTTAAGAAATTATATTCTATCTAGTGGATATTATTTTGGTGAAGATTTTGCTCTGCAATTTGAGCCATCTGTGATGTTACAATTTAGAGAAGGAACTGGTGAAAGAATTGCTGACTTTAATATAAAAGCCTATAAAAATATTTCAAAATCTCAACTTTGGGCAGCACTTTCGTACAGAAGAAATTTTGATTCAAATGCCATTGAAAACGCCCAATTTATATCTCCAATCATAGGTTTAAATTATGATAATTTGATGTTTTCTTATACATATACAAATCAAATGAACGAGACTGTTTTAACAACATCTGGTTTTCATCAAGTTTCTGTAGGAATAAATTTATGGACAAAAGAGCCTAGAGCATCTGCTTGTCCAAATATTAATTCATCTTTTGGTGGATTTTAAAAATCTTTTTCTTCAATTTTTATTAATTTGATGTCTTTAGGAAGTAACATTTCTAAGATTTTTTTGTTTTTATTGGTATAAAAGTGATGTTTTCCTCTTTCGATATTATTATTAAATAATCCATATTTTTCTAAAATAGTTTTGGTCTGTTTTGCAACTGCTTCACCAGAGTCTATTATCTGTACTTTATCGCCAACAATTTCTCTAATTTGAGGTATTAAATAAGGGTAATGAGTGCAGCCCAAAACCAAACAGTCTACTTTTGCTTGTAACATTGGCTCTATATGTGAAATAAGTAGTTTTTTCATTTCTGACGAATTGATTTCTCCTTTTTCAATCAATTCAACTAAACCCTTTCCTATTCTTTCTTTTATAGATATTCTTTGTCTTATTTCACTAGATGTTTTTTCAAATAATTCACTACTCAAAGTTCCTTTCGTGGCAAGTATACCTATTATATTCGTTTTAGTTTTTAGTGACGCAGGTTTTATTGCTGGCTCAATACCTATAAAGGGAATAGAATATTTTTCTCGAAGCACTTTTATCGCATTTGTGGTTGCTGTATTACAGGCAACAATAATTAGTTTACAGTTTTGTTGCAATAAAAATTCTGTATTCTTTATCGATAAATCGATAATTTCTTGTTTGCTTTTGTCGCCATAGGGAGCATTCTTACTGTCAGAAAGATAAATTGTATTCTCATTAGGTAAAAGCGCTTTAATTTCTTTCCAAATAGATGTGCCACCCACTCCAGAGTCAAAAATACCAACAGATAAATTATTTGTTTTCATAATATGTGTAAAAATAAAAAAACCTACTTTAAAAAGCAGGTTTTTTATAATCTTAATTAATGATCAGTTTTTTAGAAACCTAATTTTGTTTTTACAGCTCCAAATAAATCATCTCCTTTTGATACTAGTAAGCCTTTGCCAACAGAAGCATCTAAAACATATAAGATACCTTTTGCAGCAGCAACTTCTTCAATAGCTTTTTGAGCTTTCTGTATAATAGGTTCTAGGCCTTCTGCTTGTTTTTTTTGCATTTCTTGATACGCAGTTTGTCTTAATGACTCATATCTTGCTCTTTCTTGTTGAACTTCTTGTGCTCTAGACTCATTTATTTCCTGAGTTTGAGCATTCTGTTCTGCAGTATATTTTTTCATTTTGGCATCTAACTTTTTAGCCATTCCCTCAATTTCATCTTGGTAAGTTTTACCAAGTTTTTCAATATCTTGCTTTAATTTTTTTGTCTGAGGCATTTCAGCTACTAGTTTTTCAAAGTCAATGTGACCCGTCTTTTGTGCATTTGCAACACCACCTAAACCTAAAGTAAATACAGCAATTAATAGTAACGTTTTTAAATTCTTCATTCTTGTTTTAATTTAATTATTATTCTTGTTTTGATTTAATTATTTCTTTTTTTTTCTTCTTCCTGCTTTTTTCTAAGCGCTTCTTTTTTTTCTCTTAATATTTTTCTTTGTTCTTCTCTTTTATTAATAAGATCTGCTATTTTTTCTGCTATAGCTTTCTTTTTAGCTTCATTTTCATTTACCTTTTTAGCAATTGCTTCTACTTTTTTATTTTGTAATTCTTCTTTCTTCTCAACAAGCTCTTGTTGCTTTTCAGATAGATTTTCATTAGGATTGATTGTTAATTTATCCTTTTTTTCTTCAGATAATCTTGCCCTGTCTATGGTTGATAAAACAAGTTCGCTAATATCGTATTTTTTATTTGAATATAGCATAACCAACTCACTAGATTTGTCAAATACAAAATCATATTTTTTCCTTGCTGCTATACTTTGGATAGCATTATAAACTTGATCTTGAATTGGCTTTACTAATTGTTTTCTTACCAAAAACATATCTCCATTTGGGCCAAAGTATAATGACTCTAATCTTCTTAATTCTATTTGTTTTATTTCAATTTCTTCTTCTTTTTCTTCAATTAAATCTTTTGTTAAAATAGCTTTTTCATTTGCTAAGTCAGATTTTAAAACTTCGATATGGCGAGCTTGTTTATCTAAGTTACTTTTCCACTTTGCCACTTTTGTGTCTAAAGTATTTCGAGCTTGCATATATTCTGGAACATTCTCTAGAATATATTCCATATCTATGTACGCTATAATTTGACTTCTTTGCGACCAAAAAGTTGTTGCTGTAAATAAAAGAACGAGTAATAAAAATATTTTTTTCATTTGTATAATGTATGAGAAAAAACCGTGCCACAAAAACTATGACATTACAAATGTACAGTTTTCCTAGAATTGTCTTCCGATAATAAAATGTGTTTGCCAGCCAGATTTTTCTGTAAATCCTGGTAAGGGGTCGAAACCATGTGCAAAATCGATACCTAATAAACCAAATGCTGGCATAAATATTCGCACACCTAATCCTGCTGATCGTTTTATTTGAAACGGATTAAATGTGTTAAAATTGTCATACGAATTACCTCCTTCTAAAAAACCTAGAGTATAAATAGATGCAGAGGGGGCGTCTGTTATAGAATATCTTAATTCTAATTGAAATTTATTAAATATTGTACCACCTTCTGCAGATGATAACCTATTGTTTTCATAACCTCTTAAACCAACTGTTTCTCTACCATCTAATTGAAATTGTGCAATACCATCTCCTCCAACAAAATATCTTTCAAATGGATTTTGACCTAGTTCAGAATTATAAAACCCTAAATATCCCATTTCGGCATTGGTCATTAAAACTAATTTATCAGTAAAAGCGGTGTACCATTTACCTTTTGCAGTAAATTTATAGTATTCTAGCCATTTATACTTTTCTTGTGTTTCTAAATTAGCATAATCTTTATCACCAAATAAAGAGTAGGGTAATGTAGCTTTTACAGCAAATGAAAATTCTGAGCCATAAGTAGGGAAAATTAAACTTGGTCCTGCAGAATTTCTGCTAAAAACGGCATTATAAGACAAGTTATTTAGGGTACCATTATTTAATATATCTGTACCAACTCTAAAACCATAATTGTTTAAATTAAAACTTTGGTAGCTTATAGTTTGAGATAGTTGAAAGAAATCATCTGGCCAGTTTAAACGTTGTCCTAACCCTACAGATGCACCAATAATACCTAGACTTTGGTTTTTATCTACGTCTCCAGTTTGAAAATTAAATTGATATTGACTTGAAGAATAAACAGAAAAAGACAATGATTTGGGTTTTCTACCACCCAACCAAGGTTCTGTAAATGAAAAGCTATAGGTGTTAAAAGTTCTACTTGTTTGTAATCTTAAAGCTAAACTTTGACCATCTCCCATTGGTAGTGGTTTATATGCTTCTTTATTAAAAAGGTTTCTTATAGAAAAATTATTGAAAGACAAACCTAAAGTACCAATAAAAGATCCACCTCCATAACCACCTTGTAACTCTATTTGACTACCACCTTTTTCTACAACAGTAAAATCGATGTCCGCAGTTTTATTTTGGTAATCTGGAACTACATCTGGAGTTACATTTTGGTCAAAGAAGCCCAATTGACCTATCTCTCTAATAGACCTTATAATAGCACTTCTACTAAATAAATCTCCCGGTTTTACGCGTAATTCTCTAAAGATTACATGATCATTTGTTTTGTCATTTCCGGTAACCGTTACTTTTTTAATACGTGCTTTTTCATCTTCTCTAATTCTAATTTCTACAGTTATAGAATCGTTTTGCACTTTTGTTTCAACTGCGTTTACTTGAGAGAATAAGAATCCATTATCTTGATACAATGTAGATAGATCTTCAGATGTTGGTTTTCCATCACCTTTAACACGCTCCTTTAAAACAGCGCCATTGTATACATCACCCTTATCTATTCTTAAAACAAGTCTTAATTGATCGTCTGTATATTCTTTATTACCTACAAATAAAATATCAGCAAATCGGTACTGTCTTCCTTCTTCTAAGTCAATATTTATATTAATAGTATTGTCATCATTCCAGAAAATTTTATCGCTTAAAATACGAGCATCTCTAAAACCTAATCTGCTATATTTGTCTAAAATACTCTCTAAATCTTCTTGATACTCTTCTTCAATATATTTTGATCCTTTCCAAAAACGACCTAAAAACTTTCTTTTGGTATTAGACATTACTTTTCTTAACTTTTTACCAGATAATTTTTTGTTACCAGTAAAAATAATGTCTTTAATTTTTATTTTAGAACCTTTGTCTATATAGACATTCATGTTAACAGTGTTAATATCTGAAGTGTCATTTTTAACATCCAAATTAACTTTTGTTTTTAGAAATCCTTTGTCTGTATATTTTTTGGTGATGTAGTTTTTAGTAGTTACAATTAAATTATCTGTAAGCATTGCTCCAGTTTTTAACTCAGCGTCTTTTATAAGCTCCTTAGCTTTTGATTTTTTTATGCCGCTAATTTTAACATTATTCAATTGAGGTAATTCTTGCACATCAAACTGCAGATAGACAGCATCCCCATCAATTTTTGCTAGATATACATCTACGTTACTAAATTGTTTACTTTCGTATAACTTTTTTATTGCGCTTGTAAGTTTGTCTCCGGGTAGTTTTATGGCCTGACCATCTCTTAAACCAGTAAAAACTTTTACAGTTTCTTCGCTAAATTTTTTTAATCCTGTAACGGTAATTCCGCCTAAGATATATTCTTTTCCTTTTTCAAAGGAAATATTTTTGTTAAAAGTTGTATCGCTTTTTACAATTGATACACTGTCTTTTTTGATTTGTGCTGTAGCACTAAAATTAAAAATTAGTGCAGAAAGCACTAATACAGCAGAAAATATTTTCATAGAAACTCTATTCTGTAAGTTGTTCGCTTGTTTTTCCAAATCGTCTTTCTCTGTTCTGATATTCTATGATTGCATCATAGAAATGTTCTTGTCTAAAATCTGGCCAAAGTATATTTGTAAAATATAATTCGGCATATGCCATTTGCCATAATAAGAAATTACTAATGCGTTGTTCTCCACTTGTTCTTATCATTAAATCTACATTGGGCAAATTAAATGTATATAAATGGTTATTTATAGTATTTTCATCAATATTTTCTAAATTAAGCTCTTTATTAACAACTTTTTTAGATATGTTTTTGATTGCATTAACAATTTCTTCTCTAGAACCATAACTTAAAGCCAATGTTAAAATGATCCTAGTATTATTTTTTGTAAGTTCTCTAACTTCTGATAAGGTTTTTTTAGCTTTATCTGGCAAACTATCAATATTGCCAATTGCGTTAACTTGAACTTCGTTTTTTTGAAAAGTAGGAAGTTCTTTTTTGAGAGATTTAATAAGTAGTTTCATTAAAGCATCTACTTCCATTTTAGGACGATTCCAATTTTCCGTAGAAAAAGCATACAGAGTTATTGCTTCTACACCAATTTCAGCAGCGGTTTCTATAGATTCTCTAACAGCAGTTAGTGCATTTTTATGACCAAAAATTCTGCTCATCCCTTTACCTTTAGCCCATCGCCCATTACCATCCATAATAATAGCAACGTGTTTTGGTACTCTTAGTAAATTAATAAGTAATTTTTTATCCATCTATTATAATCCGTTTGTGTAACAAGCTGGTCTGCCAAAAGTATAAATTAATGAAAAGCCTGTAAACATATACCAATCATTACCTTTACCGCCAAAATTTAGTTTCGAAATCTTCTCGTTATTATAATCTAAATTATCCTCAAATGTATATCTAAATTTTGTTTCGAATGCAAAAGCAAAAGAGCCACTTAATTTTGATTTAAACCCTACCCCAAACGGAACAGAAAATGAGTTCTTAGTATTATATTCATAATGATCTGGCTGCGGCTCTGTTGTTACATATTTATAATTAAAAGCTGCTAATTCTAATAGAATATAAGGCGTCCAAGTTTTACCAGGTGTTGATAAATCGTATTCATAAAAATTAAATTCTAAACCTAACGCCAATTCGTTTATTGTATTCTTAAAGTTTAAACCTCTATTTTTTCTATAATCTGTATCTGCATCTATATCATTTGCTTCAATGGGTAAATAACTATAGGTTGCTCTTAATACCATTCTAGGATTCTTGTTGTATTTAAAAAAAGCTGCACTAGCAACTCTATTGGGGTATATGTAATTTGTTCTACCTATATCGCCAACATAATTAGAACCACCAATAGAGATTCCTAATTCATACATTTGGCCTAATGAAATATTAGAAAAGCACATAAAAATAAGTAATAAAATACAGTTTTTCATCCAAAAAAATAGCGAGCAAATATAGGTATTTCAATTTGCTTTATAAAGTTAATATTCAGTCTTTTTTGAATAACAACTATTTTAGTGTTTTATTGTAATTAGTTAGTTAAAGATTGGTTTCGTTTCTGGTATCTTCTCCCCATAATAATTTACTTCTTAAAGTCTTTAAAAAAGATTGATTGCTAGGCGTAATGCTCTTAATTGTAAAAGCTGCTTTTTCTATATAAACCTTTGTGTACTTTGGTACAGATGTAATTCTTGAATCTAATGAAATTAAAAAATCTTTTTCTCTAGAATCAATCGTTAATTGAATACTAGTTTCATCAGAAATCACCATAGATCTTGCGTTTAAATTGTGTGGCGCTATAGGTGTAATCACTAAGTTTTTTGAACCTGGCGAAATAACTGGGCCAGCACAGCTTAAAGAGTAACCTGTAGAACCTGTAGGTGTTGCAATTATTAAACCATCTGCCCAATAATTTGTTAGATATTCTTTATTTAAACAAGTGCGAACACCTATCATAGAGGTGGTGTTTTTTCTGGCAATGGTAACTTCATTTAATGCGAAATTAAGTTCCTTAAATTGCGCTAACTCTGGCAACGTTTTTATAGAAAGCAGTGTTCTTTCTTGAATGGTATATTCGCCTTTTAAAACTAGTTCTACACTTTCTTTTATTGTTTTTTTGTTTATGGTTGCCAAAAAACCTAATCTTCCCGTATTAATACCTAAAATAGGAATGCCTAAATCTCTTATGTAGGTTACGGCTCTTAATATTGTGCCGTCTCCACCCAAAGTAAAAAACGCATCAAAAGAAGTGTTTAAATCAGAAAAATGTGAAAAGGTTGGATATTTTTTTTCTAAAATATTTCCTTCCATTAATAAATCGTAAAACTGTTTTTCAATAAAGCAGCTTATATTATTTTCTTGAAGAACATCCAGTAAAATCTGAATTTCTTTCTCTGCAGAAATTGAATAGGATTGACCGTAAATTGCAACTTTCTTCATTTTTTATTGATTGTCTTTAAAAAAATACTTTAACTAAACTTTTAACAAAACCATTTGATATGGTTACATTTCCAGGTATTTTTGTAAATATTCAGATCTATTTTTTAAATCTTCTAAATAAATATCATTTTCATGTGTAGAAGTAATTTCGTAATTATATCTTCTAAAAGTGTGCATGATTTCATTAAGTTCATTAGAAACTACTTTTAAAGTTACTTGCACAAAACCATCCTGTCTTTCAGAAATGTAGATTCCTAAAATTTTGCCACCATTTGTTTCCACAATTTGAGTAATTTCACTCATGGAATAATCGTTTTCTAATTTTTCTACAATTAAAGTTTTACTTTTTTCATGCATAAAAGGACTAGAAGAAAAAACTTCTAAGACATCACTTAAGTCATAACAACCGATGTAATTTTTCTCAGCATTTAAAACTGGAATAATCGTTGCATTATTATCTGCAAAAATTTTTATCAATTCTAAAACAGTTGCCTTTTCTTCGGCAAAAAAAGAATTAAATAAATAGCTATAGCTTTCTAAAACGTCTTCTTTATTTTCGATAGTTTGTGCATCATCTTCTGCAAAAGACCCTAATAATTTGTCGTTTTCAACAACTGGAAAATGCGTTACTGGGAAGTTATTAAATAGATTTTGGGCACTTTTTACACTATCGTTTAAACGAAGTGCTGTAATGTCTTTTAATATGTAATCGTTTGTGTTCATTCTTTACGAATATAGGATAAAATGATTTAATGAGTTATCTTTGCAGCCTAATTTAATATAATGACAAAGTTAAGTGTAAATATTAATAAAATTGCAACTTTACGAAATTCTAGAGGTGGTAATGTGCCTAATTTATTAAAAGTTGCCTCTGATATTGAAGAATTTGGTGCAAACGGAATTACTATTCACCCAAGACCAGATGAACGTCATATTCGGTATCAAGATGCTAGAGATTTAAAGCTAACGGTTAAAACCGAGTTTAATATTGAGGGAAACCCTGTTAAATCTTTTATGGATTTAGTTTTAGAAGTAAAACCAACGCAAGTTACTTTAGTGCCAGATGCTGTAAATGCAATTACCTCAAATGCTGGTTGGGACACTATTAAGCACCAAGATTTTTTGAAAGAAGTAATTGCGGAGTTTCAAAAAAACGGAATTAGAACGTCAATTTTTATTGATACGGATGCAAAATTGATCGAGGCTGCTGCAAAAACTGGTGCAGATAGAATTGAATTGTACACAGAACTTTTTGCAAGCGAGTTTGATAAAGGAAATAAAAATGCTATAAAACCATATACTGAAGCTGCTATTTTAGCTCACAATTTGGGATTAGGTATTAATGCAGGTCATGATTTGAGCTTGGATAATATTAAATTTTTTAAAGAAAACATTCCTAATTTAGCTGAAGTTTCTATCGGGCATGCATTAATTACTGAAAGTTTGTATTTAGGATTAGAGAATGTTGTAAGTATGTATTTGCATCGTTTAAAGTAGTTTTAAGTAGCGATTTTGCAAAAAAAAACGCTAAGAATTTTTGTGCTTTTCTAATTAAAACGCTGCATAATAATTATAATAATAAAAATGTTAAGAAATCCAATATTACATTCAATTATTCAAGGAGAAGGTTTTCCATTATTAATTTTGCATGGTTATTTTGGAGCTAGTGACAACTGGAAAACGTTGGGAAATCAGTTTGCTGATGATTTTGAAGTTCACTTAATAGATCAAAGAAATCACGGAAAAAGTTTTCACAAAGACGAATTTAGTTATGAGGTTTTAGTAGCTGATTTGTATAGTTATATTCAACATTATCAATTAGAAAAAATATATTTGATTGGCCATTCTATGGGAGGAAAAACAGCGATGTTATTTGCTGTAACCTATCCTAATTTGGTTGATAAATTAATTATTGTTGATATTTCGCCTAAAGAATATCAACCTCATCATACTGAAATTTTAGCAGGTTTAAATTCTGTTGATTTTGAAGTGCATACCTCAAGAAATTTAGTAGATGAACAATTGGCTAAATACATACCAGAGTTTGGAGTTCGTCAGTTTTTGATGAAAAATGTGTACTGGAGAGAAAAAGGACAATTAGATTTTAGATTTAATTTAGAATCATTAGCACAAAATAATCCAGAAGTTGGTAAGCCTTTGCCAATAAACTCGACCTTTAAAAAAGTAACCTTGTTTTTAAAAGGAGAGAAATCTAGTTATATTATTCTTAAAGAACAAATGATTATTGACGGTCACTTTCCCAACAATAAAGTTATCGAAATTGCAAACGCTGGTCATTGGTTGCATGCAGAAAACCCAAAAGATTTTTATAAGGAAGTGCTAAAGTTTTTAAATTAATTTAGTTTTGAATTAGTTGTTTCTAATCAATCAAAAAGGTAAAGTTGTAAATTTAATATTGGTTTTTATAATTGTTATTTTCCTTCTTTTTTAATGGTAACATTAAAACTTGGTGCTTTGTATTCTTTGTCTAAATAGCTAGCAGGAATTGTAACCATATTACCGTCTCTAGCAGCTCTGTAATGGGGTGATAAAATTTCGATTCCATTTTCATTACAACAATCTTGAATGTGTTGATTTAATTCTGAATAAATACCAGCCTGTTTATTTGGGTCTTTTGTATATCCATTAATTTGGTAAGAAACATAAAAATCGTCTAAACTAGTTTGTAAAACAAAAGGTTTTGGATCATTTAAAAATAGGTTGGTTCTAGATGCCGCAAGCAATAAAGTTTCATGCATCAATTTCCAAGGAACATCGTAGCCAATAGTAACAGTTGTGTGTAAAATTAAACCTTGTCCTGTTTCACTTTCGTTACTATAATTTACTGTATGACTGCTCATTACAGTTGAATTCGGAATTGATATAATTTCGTTTTTTGTAGTTTTAATTCGTGTAACTAACATCGATTTTTCGATAACATCACCAACAACTTCACCAATTTTTACACGATCTCCAATTTTAAAAAGGCGCATATATGTTAATACAATTCCTGCAATGATGTTTGATAAAGATCCTGCAGAACCAAAAGTGAATAAAAATCCTAAAAAGACAGAAACGCCTTTAAAAATAGGAGATTCACTTCCCGGTAAATACGGGAAAATAAGAACAAACATAAAAGCATATAAAATAACTTTTAAGATTTGAAATGTTGGATTTGCCCAATCTGGATAAAAGCCAGATAGTTTTAAATTTTCCCTTTCAATTTCTAATTTTAAAAATCGAACTCCTTTTATAGCGTAATTAAAAACTATAAAAATTACTGCTATTGTAAAAAGGTTTGGCAAGTAATTCCAAATGCCAAAAAATATTTTCTTTAAAGGATTTAAAAAATACCCAAAAAGTACTTCAGCAAAATCTTTAGTCCAAGGGAAAAAGCCAAAAATAATAGGTAATGCTATGTAAATTAGAAAAACAAAAACAATCCATTTTAAAATTTTGTTGATACTTAAAATTACAGCAACGAGTCTATTTGCATCAAATAAGGTATAATTTTTTATAGTAAGACTCTTTATTTTTTTATTTTCCTGTTCTTTTATTTTTTCTGCTGTCCAAGTAAATAATTCAGCACAATATTTAAGTAAAAAATAGAGAATGACAAGCACTAAAAGAGCAAGTACTATTTCTTTTGCTAGCGTTGTAAAACTTGTCTCCTTTTTGTAATTTAAAACAGATTTATCTATTGCTTTCTTATAGGTTTTGGCTAATATTTCTTTACTTGTATCATTCCAAAGCGCATCGTTTTCAGAAATACTCAATATTATCTTATCCTCCTTAATAATGTCTATTGTGGTTTCTGACACTTCTGTTTTTAAGGTTTGATCATTAAAATTATGATCATCAGATAAATTTTGAATTCTTTCGGTAATCGCATTTGCTCTATCTGATGCAGAAAAACTACCCAATTTACTATAAATCAAAAATAATGTGTCTTTAAAAAAACCAGTTACAGGAAAACCTTTTGCATTCTTTTTTAAAGACTGAATTCGAGATTTTTTGTCGTTTAATCTCTTTTCATCATGATTTTTTAAATCTTGCAATTGTTTTTGTAGCTCTTCCTTCTGTAAATTATCAGTTGTTTTTAAAGAGTTTAATTTATTTTCTAACTCAACTTTTTTTAAGGAGTCATTAATTCTTTGTTTTTCAATTTCTTTTAATTTATGGCTGTAATCAGAAAGTAGTTTTGTGTTTATAGAATCTTTTTTTCTTATTGAATCTCTTTTTTTAAGACCTAAACTTTCTATCTGTGAGAAACTAGAGCTAGAAATAAAATAGGTGAATAATAAGATTGAGAATAACTGTTTTTTTGATAAGTTCATTAAAAATAATTTTATGATAAAATAATAAAATACAGCATGCTAAACAGTTTTGATGTTTTGTAGAAAGAGACTTTTGCAAATATAAATAAATATTTTAAATCTTATAGTCTGTTTTGATTTAACTCGTTGTGCAAAAAAAAAATGCTATTCATTAAAGTTTATTTGTCTTTTACTCGAAAATCTTCACTTATGTTCCCTAATCCTTTAAACCTTTCTTTAACACGTAAGTCATAGTTTGAAATAGGGAAAGCTCTAATTTCAAAGGGGTTAAAATCAATAATTCCAACATATTATAAATATAATTCTAGTTTTTTGGTATCCAAAGTAGTAGAATCATTTCTGTTTTTAAATTTTCTCTCTTTTTTAATGCTCCAATCTTGGTCATTATATTTTATGTCTAAATTTTTGTGTAACAACTGCAAATAATTGTAGCCAGAAGTAAGGTTGACAAAACTTTATTAATATCAAGTTTATATCACTAATCTACAATTTTTTAATTTAAAAATTATATTTGCAGATGTCTCGTTTATATTATTTTAAGACAACAAATAAACCAGTTAAATTAAGAAACTTTATATTTGATTTTTTTAAAATCTTCAATCTTTTAATAAGAGAACAATGAACATAGAAAACGCACAAAAACAAGTAGATGATTGGATTAAAAATCACGGAGTTCGTTATTTTAACGAGTTAACAAATATGGCGCAATTAACAGAAGAGGTTGGTGAAGTTGCCAGAATTATTGCAAGACGATATGGAGAGCAAAGTGAAAAAGAATCTGATAAAAATAAAGATTTAGGAGAAGAATTAGCTGATGTTTTATTTGTTGTTTTGTGTTTGGCAAACCAAACAGGAATTAATTTACAAGATGCTTTTGAAAAGAAATTAGATATTAAAACAAAACGCGATCATGATCGCCATCAAAATAATCAAAAATTAAAATAATGAGTTATATTCAAAATTTTACAGCAGGTGCAACAATTGTTTTTGCAAGATTACAGACCAAACTTTTTTGGCAAAACTTTATAAAAGTTGCCATTCCTTTTTTTATAATTGTTACGCTAATTTCTTTACTGATGAATAGTTGGAGAGAAATTTTTGGAGCAGATTTTACAACGGTTGCTGAAACCAATTTTAACAACGGAAAATGGGAAAATTTCTTTGGATTTAAACTATTTTTTAGTGCTTTTTATGCGTTATATGTTACCAATAAAAAAATGAAATAATTAGTAACTTAGACAAGCCTGCCTGTCTGTCTGTTCGTTAGTCGCGCAGGCTTGTCTAAGATTAATCTATCTGAAACAAATCAATCGTACTTTCCTTTACTTTTTGATTCAGTTCTTTTACGCCTTTGTCAAATAACGAATACAATTTCTTTAATTCATTATCAATTTCTGCAACAATTTCACTTTTAAAATCGATAGCTTGTTTAGTAGGAGCGAAGTTGCCAATACTTGTAAGCGAATTTAAGTGTGCTAATTTATTGTTTAATCGAATAGGGAAATTTAAAGGATCTTGACCGCTTTTAGATTTTGTTTGATACAAAATTTCCTCAATTTTTGTCATGTCTTTAACCAAAGTATCGGCAAAATCTAATAATATTTTATGAGTCTCTTTATTTTTAATAGATTTCTTTAAAACATCAACCTGATCTCTTACTTTTTGCAGATTTTTTAGGCCTTTGTGAATCTCTGTCATTTTAGTATTGATGTCATTTATAAAATCAAACTGCGCTTTCATTTCACTTTCAGAGGCTTCCGAAATAGGGTTTTTTAAGATAGAAAAAAGTTGTGTTTCTTTCTTTCCGTTAACCGCTAATTCAACCTTATAATTGCCAGGTAATGCCATCGGACCGTCTAAAGAAGCCCACCATAAAATCATTCCTTCTACTTTATCCGCGCCAGGATACGTCATATCCCAATTAAAAACATTGTTTCCGTCTTCTAATTTTAACTCTTCTTCCTCTTTTTCTTTGTTGGGCTTTGAAGTATATTTTTTTATAAGAATATCATTTAAATCAAAGAACGAAATAGAGATAGAATCCTTTTCACTTACTTTTTTGATAAAATAATTTACAGCAACTCCGCCTGCATGGTTTGTTCCTGCAGTTTTCGAGGTTTTTCCGTTTCCGCCAGATAAATTATATGCATCTTTTGGTTTGTATAGAACTATTTCTTTCTTTAAAGTTGCTTCGTTTAGTTGATGTAAAGGCGTTAAATCATCAATAATCCAAAGCGAACGACCTTGTGTTGCCGCAATTAAATTATCGTCTTTAATGGCTAAATCTGTGATTGGTACAATTGGTAAATTTTGCTGAAAATTTTGCCAGTTTTCACCGTCATCAAAAGAAACATACATACCTCTTTCTGTACCAGCATATAACAATCCTTTTCTTTTTGGATCTGCTCTTAACGCACGTGTAAAATCTTCATCTGCAATTCCGTTTGTAATTTGTTTCCAAGATTTTCCATAGTTTTCTGTCTTGTAGATGTATGGTTTATAGTCTCCAGATTTATATTTTGTTCCTACAATGTATGCACCACCTTTAGTAAATGGATCAACTTCAATACAATTGATCATCATCCATTCTGGCATTTTTTTAGGCGTTACATTATCCCAAGTTGTGCCATTATTTTTGCTGATATGCACTAAGCCATCATCAGAACCCGTCCAAATTAAACCAGGTTCTAAAGCCGATTCTGTTGCTGCAAAAATAGTTCCGTAATATTCTACACCTGTGTTGTCTTTTGTGATTGGGCCTCCAGAAGGACCTAATGTTTTTGGATCGTTTCTTGTTAAATCCGGACTTATAACTGTCCAAGATTGTCCTTCATTTTCTGTTGTATGCAAATGATTGGACCCTGCATATAATTTTTTTTTGTTATTTGGTGAAAAGAAGATTGGGAAATTCCACTGAAAACGATATTTAAAATCTTCTGCACCATGACCCATTGGGTCGTCTGGCCAAACATTTATTGCGCGAGTTTCATTTGTTTTATGATTCATCCTAGTTAAAAGACCACCATAACTGCCACCATAAACAATATCGTCATTTAAAGGATCTACAGCAATATGAGCACTTTCGCCACCCGCAGTTTCTTGCCAATCAGAATCTGTAATAAATCTTCCAGAAGTTCTGTGGGATATTCTAACGGTAGAATTATCTTGTTGTGCGGCTAAAATTCGATACGGAAAATGATTGTCTGTCGTAACTCTATAAAATTGTGAAGTTGGTTGATTGTTCATCGTACTCCAATTTTCACCAGCATCAAAAGAAACTTGAGCGCCACCATCATCACCAATAATCATTCTTTGGTTGTCTTCTGGAGCAATCCATAAATCATGATGATCTCCATGCGGTGCATTGTAGGTTTTATAGGTTTTTCCACCATCGGTAGATTTGTGGTAATTTACATTTAAAACATAAAAAATATCTTGGTCTTGGGTGTCTGCATAAATACGTGTGTAATACCAAGCTCTTTGACGTAATTTTCTTTCAGTATTGATAAGTGTCCAAGTTTTTCCAGCATCCGTAGATTTGTAAACGCCACCTTTTTCATTTTCAATTATAGCCCAAACAATATCAGAATTTACGGGCGAAACGGTTACACCGCTTATTCCCCAAATGCCATTTGGTAACCCTTTGTTTTCAGAAATATTGGTCCAAGTTTCACCTTCGTCTGTACTTTTCCACATTGCAGAGCCTTTTCCACCCGAAGATAAACTATACGGAGTTCTTCTCACATCCCATGTGGTAGCATATAAAATCCTTGTGTTATTCGGGTCGATAATTAAATCGACAACTCCAGAGTTTTCATCAGAAAATAATACGCGTTTCCAATTTTCTCCACCGTCAACAGACTTATAAACACCTCTTTCTTGGGTCGGTTTGTATAAATCGCCCATGACACCAGCAAAAACAATATCAGCATTCTTTGGATGAATTCTCATTCTAGGAATGTGTCTTGAGTTTTTTAAACCGATATGTTTCCATGTTTGTCCAGCATTTTCAGATTTCCAAATTCCGTCTCCAGAAGAAACATTTCCACGAACTGTTTTTTCTCCCATTCCAACATAAATAACATTATTATCAGATTCAGAAACGGCAACTGCACCCACAGAACCTCCAAAAAAACCATCAGAAATATTCTGCCAAGTATTACCAGCATCGGTAGTTTTCCAGACTCCACCACCAGTAGAACCCATATAAAATAAGTTAGCTTTATTAGCAACGCCAGTTACAGCGGCACTTCTTCCGCCTCTAAACGGTCCAATATTTCGCCATTTTACGGCGCTAAAATACTCGTCAGAAACTTTGGTAGCTATTTTTTGTGCAGTAACTTTGGCATTCGCAGATAAAAAAACGCAAATTGCCAGCAAAAGAATTTTTTTCATGTTCGTTCGTTGTAAGTTTGGAGGTTAAAAATAAGAATTAAAATTAGGTTTTAGAATGGACATATTGTTAAATGTTTTAGAAAACAAAAAAATAAACGAAAATATTACTATTTCTGGTTCTAAAAGCGAATCGAATAGATTGCTGATTCTTCAAAAACTATTTCCAGAAATTGCTATCGAAAATTTATCAGATTCTGATGATTCTGTGCACATGCAACATGCACTTTCTACAAGTGATAAAATTGTAGATATTGGTCATGCAGGCACCGCAATGCGTTTTTTAACTTCTTATTTTGCGGCAAATAATGGCAGAGAAACTGTTTTAACAGGTTCTGAAAGAATGCAAAACAGACCTATAGAAATCTTGGTAAATGCGCTAAAAGATTTAGGTGCAATTATTACTTATGAAGACAAGGTTGGATATCCGCCAATAAGAATTCAAGGAACAAAAATTGCAAAAGAAAAAGTTCAAATTAATGGAAATGTAAGTAGCCAGTATATTTCTTCATTATTGTTGATTGCCTCTAAACTTGAAAACGGATTAGAAATAGAATTAATTGGTAAAATTACTTCTGTACCTTATATAAAAATGACGTTGAGTTTGCTAACGCAATTAGAGATTCAAAATTCTTTTGAAGGGAATATCATAAAGGTTTATCCAAAGAAAGAAATACAAAAACAAACGGTTGTTGTAGAATCCGATTGGAGTTCGGCAAGTTATTTTTATTCAATTATGGCTTTGGCGGATGTTGGTTCAGAAATTAATTTATCAGCCTATAAAAAAGAAAGTTTACAAGGCGATTCCTGTTTGGCAAAAATCTACGAACACTTTGGAGTAGAAACTACGTTTAGCGAGAATTCCATCAGCCTAAAAAAAGTAAAAGGAAGTAGTAAAGAAACGTTAGAAATCAATTTAAAAAATGCACCGGACATTGCACAAACTATTGCTGTAACTTGTTTTGCAGAAGGTGTTGCGTGTAATTTATCGGGTTTACATACGTTAAAGATTAAAGAAACAGATCGATTAGAAGCCTTAAATGACGAATTAACGAAGCTAGGAGCTACAATTTCTGTAACGGATATCAGCTTACATTTAGAAAAATCATCAGCAATTCATAAAAATATTGCTATAAAAACCTATAATGACCATAGAATGGCAATGGCTTTTGCGCCTTTAGCTTTGAAAGTTCCTATTAAAATTTTAAATTCGGAGGTTGTAACCAAATCATATCAAAAATTTTGGGATGATATGCAGCAAATTGGTATTAAAATAGATCAACTATAAATATAAATTGCCAAACACTTGACAACGCCTATTCCGATATCGTATATTTGCCTCTTTTATAGCTAAATATACATATGAAATTATCACAATTTGATTTTGAATTGCCAGAAGAATTGTATGCAGTATATCCTGCAGAACATAGAGATGAATCTCGTTTAATGGTGTTAAATAGAAAAGACCAAACTATAGAACATAAAATGTTTAAAGACGTTATTGATTACTTTGAAGAAGGTGACGTAATGATGTTAAACAATACAAAAGTTTTCCCAGCAAGAATGTTTGGAAACAAAGAAAAAACTGGCGCAAGAATTGAGGTTTTCTTACTTAGAGAACTAAATGCAGAAAATAGATTGTGGGATGTTTTGGTAGATCCGGCAAGAAAAATTAGAATCGGAAACAAATTATTTTTTGGAGATGACGATAGTTTAGTTGCAGAAGTTATAGATAACACCACATCTAGAGGTAGAACTTTACGTTTTTTATACGACGGAAGTTACGAAGCTTTTAGAGAAAAATTACTAGAATTAGGGCAAACTCCTTTGCCAAAAACACTTAATAGAGAAGTAGAACCAATAGATGACGAACGTTATCAAACAATTTATGCAAAACATGAAGGCGCAGTTGCCGCACCAACCGCTGGTTTGCATTTTTCTAAACACTTATTAAAGCGTTTAGAAATTAAAGGAATTGATTTTGCAGAAATGACGTTACATGTTGGTTTAGGAACATTTAGTGCGGTAGAAGTAGAAGATTTATCGAAGCACAAAGTAGATTCTGAACAAATTGTGATTCCTGCTGCTGCCGTTACAAAAATTAACCAAGCAAAAATTGATAAAAGAAGAATTTGTGCAGTTGGTACAACAGTAATGAGAACGGTTGAATCATCCGTTTCTTCAAAACAAGAATTAAATGCTTTTGAAGGGTGGACAAATAAATTTGTTTTTCCTCCGTATGATTTTAGTATCGCAAACAGCATGATTACAAATTTTCATCCACCAAAATCTACATTAATGATGATGGCTGCTGCATTTGCAGGATATGATTTTTTAATGGATGCTTACAAAGTAGCCATTAAAGAAGGTTATAAATTCTCTACATATGGAGATGCAATGCTAATTATATAGGTAGCTTTACTATTTAAAGTTTAAAAACTGACAATTTAGAATTGTCAGTTTTTTTTATTTTGGGCGTTCCCTAAAAAGGGCGCGCTTTCCATTGCAATCTTTTGTTTGTACCTCACAAAAGGATTTTCATTACAATCGCTAACGCAGAGGTACTTATAAAAGACACTCATAAGCTCAAATTATATGCGTATTTTTGCAAAAATAAATCTTCAATTTTTTAAAACTTTAAAGTAATATTTTGGATATCAAGAAAGACATTAGAGCCTTAACTAAAGAACAATTACGCGATTTTTTTGTAGAAAATGGCGATAAATCTTTTCGTGGAAATCAAGTTTATGAATGGCTTTGGAGCAAGTCTTTACATACGTTCGAAGACATGACCAACATTTCTAAAGAAACCAGAGAAATGTTAGAAGCAAATTTTGTAATCAATCATATTAAGGTTGATTCTATGCAAAAAAGTGCAGATGGTACGATCAAAAACGGAATTAAATTACACGATGGTTTTGTAGTTGAATCAGTTTTAATTCCTACTAAAAAAAGAACAACAGCGTGTGTTTCTAGTCAAGTTGGGTGTAGTTTAGATTGTAAGTTTTGTGCAACTTCTCGTTTAAAAAGAATGCGTAATCTAAATCCTGATGAAATATACGATCAAGTGGTAATTATTGATAAACAAAGTAGATTATATCACAATCGTAAATTAACAAATATTGTTTTTATGGGAATGGGAGAACCCTTAATGAACTATAAAAACGTGCTGAAATCCATCGAAATGATTACTTCTCCAGAAGGCTTAAACATGTCGTCAAAAAGAATAACTGTTTCTACTTCTGGTGTGCCAAAAATGATTAAAATGATGGCAGATGAAGACGTTAAATTTCATTTAGCAGTTTCCTTACACTCTGCTATAGATGAGGTTAGAACCTCTATAATGCCTTTTAACACCAATTTTCCGTTAAAAGATTTAAAAGAGTCTTTAGAATATTGGTACGAAAAAACAAAACGCGCAATTACCTACGAATATATTGTTTGGGAAGGAATTAATGATAAAAGAGAAGACATCATTGCATTGGTAGAATTTTGTAAAGCGGTGCCTTGTAAAGTTAATTTAATAGAATACAATCCTATTGATGACGGCGAATTTCAGCAAGCAAGTTCATCAGCCATAAATAATTATATTTCTAATTTAGAAATGAATGATATTACGGTAAACGTAAGAAAAAGTAGAGGTAAAGATATTGATGCTGCTTGCGGGCAACTAGCGAACAAAGCTTAACAAATCTTTAGACTTTACGAGTTTCTAAAACGGGTAAGGTTTTAGTTATATTTAGTATTTTTGCAACATAAATGAAGCCAGTAGAACTTATTAAACTTCCTATTAAAAAAGAGATGGAACTTTTTGAAAAAAAGTTCAAAGACTCCATGCTTTCTAAAGTTCCGCTTTTAAACAGAATTACCTATTATATTGTGCGTAGAAAAGGAAAACAAATGCGACCAATGTTTGTTTTTTTAGTGGCAAAAATGGTTTCTGACGGTGGTTTTGATGAACGAACGTATAGAGGCGCATCTGTAGTAGAGTTAATTCATACAGCAACCTTAGTGCATGATGATGTTGTTGATGATAGTAACAGGCGTAGAGGTTTTTTCTCTATAAATGCACTCTGGAAAAATAAAATTGCAGTTTTAGTAGGCGATTTTTTATTATCAAAAGGATTATTATTATCAATCGATAATGAAGACTTTGATTTGTTAAAATTAATTTCGATTGCAGTTCGTGAAATGAGTGAAGGCGAATTATTACAGATAGAAAAAGCAAGAAAGTTAGACATTACAGAAGATATTTATTTTGATATTATCCGTCAAAAAACAGCCACTTTAATCGCTGCTTGTTGTGGAATTGGCGCTGCTTCTGTTGGAGCAAATCAAGATACTATTCAGCAAATGCGAAAATTTGGAGAGTACATAGGTATTGCTTTTCAGATAAAAGACGATTTATTTGATTATACAGACGATAAAATTGGCAAACCTACAGGGATTGATATTAAAGAGCAAAAATTGACGCTTCCTTTAATTTACACTTTAAATACCTGCACTTCGAAAGAAAAAAGTTGGATTATCAATTCAATTAAAAAACACAATAAAGATAAAAAACGTGTGAAAGAAGTGATCGATTTTGTAAAGGAAAATCGCGGTATAGAATACACTACAAATAAAATGTATGATTACAAAAATAAAGCTTTGGCTATTTTAGAAAACTACCCAGAATCACCTTATAAAAGTTCTTTAGTAATGATGATAGATTTCGTTGTAGAGCGTAAAATTTAAGTTTATAACGCTAACAATTCCTCTACAAACTCTCTAGAATTAGATAATCTTGGCACTTTGTGTTGGCCTCCAAGTTTTCCTTTATTCTTTAACCAGTCGTAAAATAAACCAACTTTTGCAACATGAATTTTTGGCATTGCAAGTGTTAACGAGTTGTATCGTTTTGCTTCATAATCAGAATTGATAGACTTTAGAGCATTGTCTAGTAATTCTGTAAAATAGTTCATGTTTTCGGGTGCTTGGTTAAATTCAATTATCCATTCGTGACCACCACTCTTAGTGTCCTTCATAAAAATAGGACCAACGGTATAATCCGTAATTAATGCATTTGTTTTTTCGCAAGCTAATTTTAAAGCATCTTCAACATTTTCAATATTTAGCTCTTCACCAAATACATTTATAAAATGTTTTGTTCTACCTGTAATCTGAATCCTAAAAGGTGATAGAGAGGTAAATCGAATTGTATCACCTATTAAATAGCGCCATAATCCACTATTTGTAGTAATAATTAAAGCATAATCAACACCTGTTTTTACTTTTGATAAAGGAATTGTTTTAGAGCTCTCTCCTTGATACTTAGACATCGGAATAAACTCATAGAAAATACCGTAATCTAACATCAGTAATAATTCTTTAGAATCATTTCTGTCCTGAATTGCAAAAAATCCTTCGGATGCATTATAGATTTCATAATATTTAAAATCTGCTTTCGGAATCAGTTTTTTATACTGTTCTCGGTATGGGTTAAAGTTTACACCACCATGAAAATACACTTCTAAATTTGGCCAAACTTCTGTAATATTATTTTTTCCTGTTCTCTCTAAAACTCTGTTTAAAAGAACCAACATCCAACTTGGCACACCAACTAAACTTGTAATGTCTTCATCGATAGTTTCATCAATAATGGCTTCTATTTTGGTTTCCCATTCGGCCATCAAAGCAACTTCTTGACTTGGAGCAGAACTGTAATCTGCCCAAAAAGGTAAATTTTCTGTAATAATTGCAGACAAATCTCCAAAGAAAGAATTGTTATCTTCGTAAATAGCCGAACTTCCGCCTAATTTTAAGCCTTTACCGGTAAATAATTGTGTTTCTTCGTTATTATTGATGTACAAACACAACATGTCTTTACCAGCTTTCATGTGGCAATACTCTAAAGCCTCATCACTAACAGGGATAAATTTACTTTTTGCATTGGTCGTTCCGCTAGACTTTGCAAACCATTTTATATGTGTTGGCCAAAATAAATTTTGCTCCCCTTTTCTGCAGCGTTCTATTAAAGGTTCTATGCTTTCGTATTTCTGAATTGGAACTTTTTTTCTAAATTCTTTGTATTTTTTGATGGATGAAAAATTGTATTCTTTTCCAAATTCGGTGTTTTTTGCAGCTAAAACTAATTTTAATAAAAGCTCTTCTTGCACATCTATAGGATATTTTACAAATAGTTCTATTTGATGTACACGTTTTTTTAAAAACCAAGAAATGATAGAATTTACAATAGGAAAAGGCATAAAGTAAGTTATGTTTTTTACGTAAGTTTGTTTAAAGTTAAAAATACTAAAAATTGGTTATGAAATATCAAGGAGTGCTAAAAAAAATGAAAACTGAAAATCTAGAGGAAATTCAGTATTATTTAGACATGAAATCTGATTTTTTAAATATTAATCAATTGTTAAACAAGAGTATAACGATTAATTTTGTTACTTACGAATGTTTAAACTGTCATTTAGAAAGGAAAATTTACAGACAAGGTTTTTGTAAAAATTGCTTTTTTGAAATCCCAAATGCCGCAGATTGGATTATGAGACCAGAATTAAGCACTGCACATTTAGATATTGAAGACAGAGACTTGGCCTATGAAAAGTCTGTACAATTACAGCCACATATTGTGTATTTAGCAAATTCTAGCAATGTAAAAGTTGGTGTAACTAGAAAAGGGCAAATACCAACAAGATGGATTGATCAGGGAGCGCACGAAGCTATAGAAATTGTTGAGGTACCAAACAGATATTTAGCAGGGATTACAGAAGTTGCTTTAAAGAATTATGTAGGTGACAAAACCAATTGGCGTAAAATGCTTAAGAATGATATTGAAGATGAAAATTTGTTGGAGTGGAGAGAAAAATTAAAGCAATACATTCCTGATGAAGCAAAACAGTATTTTATAGAAAATAATTCTGAAACTCACATCAACTTTCCTGTTTTAAAATATCCAGAGAAACCTAAAAGTTTAAATTTAATTAAAACGCCAAGTTACACGGGTAAGTTGGTTGGAATAAAAGGTCAATATTTAATCTTTGAGGATGAAACTGTTTTTAATGTAAGGAGTAACGAAGGTTTGGTGGTTTCTATAGAGGTTTAGAGATAACTTTTTTTCTAACAGCTCACAACTTCGTAAACATCGTCTTTCTATATAACTCTCTACAAACCTCTATGTAACTCCTTGGAATAAACGGAAATCATAGTTTTATTCTATGTGAACCTTCATGAAAAATAAATTAGTAAATCTCTGTGAAACTTCTATAAAGAAGTAATCAGTCTTTCTAAAATAAGTTCAACCCCAAAATTATCATTGCTTTCTGTTGTGTAATTTGCCAACTTTTTAATGTCTTTATGTGCATTTTTCATAGCGAAACTAAAGTCAGCTTCTTGCAACATTTCGATGTCGTTATGATAATCACCAAAAACCATCGTTTCTTCTTTGGTAACATTTAAGCGTTTTTGAACTTCTCTTAAAGCGTTTCCTTTATTGGCTTTTTCATCAGAAATATCTAACCAATTTTGACCAGATATTTTTAAAAGATAGTTATCTTTTAAATGTTGTATTACGGGATAAATAAAAGCTTCGGAAGAATCAAAATGATAAATTGCGATTTTTAAAACAGTAGTTGTTTTTGCAATTTCCATTAAGTCATCAACTATTTCAAAACTGTGATAATATTCTTGAAATAAAGAAATAAAACGGTCATCTTTACTTTCAATAAAAGCAGAATTTTGTGAACACAAAACCATGTTTGCATCTTTTATATTTCTTAAAATAGGTATAATATTGGTTATTTTCTGGGATGCTAAAGAATTTATTAATAGAATCTCTTCGCCTTTTTTAGCAATTGCACCATTTTCTGCAATTACATGGATCTCATTTTTTATGGCTGCTAATTTATCAACAATACTGTTATGTTGCCTGCCACTTGCTGCACAAAAATGAATATTGTGTTTTTGTAGTTCTTTAAAAAGAGTAAAAAATTGCGAACTTACTTTGCCTTCCGAGTTTAGTAACGTTCCGTCCATATCAGAGACCACTAATTTTACTTTAGAAAAGTCAATCATTTTTATCTTGTAGAATCTCTAATTACTAAATCAGTCTTTATCACTTTAGTAACAATTTCTGTATGTTTTTTTTCTAATTTATCAATTAAAATTTTAGCAGCAGTTTCTCCCATTAATTCTCCATGTTGGCTAATTGTTGTCATTTTAGGACTTGAATGTCTTGCTAAAATTCCGTTAGAGAACGCAATTACAGATAAATCTTTTGGTATTTCAAGACCTACTTTTAAGCCTGCTTTCATAGCGGCAACCGCAGCAGATTCGCCAGTTGTAATGATGCTATCTATTTTGTTGTTTTGTAAAAAAGGAATTAAAATAGCTTCATACTTTTTGTAATCTCTTTCGTAAATGTTAATTACTAAATTATCATTGTATGGCAATCCAATATTTTCTAATCCCTTTTTATATCCTAAGAAGCGTTGGTTTCCAATATGAAAATCGCTCATAGTAGAAACAAAAGCAATGTTTTTATGTCCATTTTTGTACAAAGTTTCAACAGTATTTTGTGCACCATTAAAATCATCGGTAATTACTTTATCACAAGCTAAAGTTTGCGCAACTCTATCGAACATTACAACTGGTGTGCCATTATTCATAGCTTCTTGTAAGTGCTTATAATCTTCTTTTAATTCGGTTTCTTTGGCTAATGAAACTATAAAACCATCGATACTACCATTAGAGAGCATTTCTATAATCTCAACTTCTTTAGTATACGATTCATTAGAAATACACGCAATTACCTTATAACCTCTTTCTAAAGCAGTTTTTTCTATTCCTTTAAACACTTGTGCAAAGAAATATTTTAACATGGTAGGAATGATAATTCCGATAGTTTTAGTACTTCTGTTTTTTAAACTTATTGCATTAAAGTTAGGCTTGTAATTGTGCTCTTTAGCATATTTTTGAATCTTTGATTTAGTCGCTTCACTAATTTCATAGCTATCATTCAGTGCTTTAGAAACAGTGGAAATAGAAACATTAAATTCTTTTGCAATATCTTTTATCGTAAGCTTTCCCATAAAAACAAAATTATCGACTAATATATAAAAATATACTCACTCATTTTTTAATAAATTATTAAATCGTAAGCTTTTTAACTCTTATATTTTTTAATTCATAAATTAAAAAGGAAAATACAATACTATATTCAATGGCAATAACCCATAAATTTTCTTTCCAAGTGGGATTTGAATACCCTTGATAACTTAAAATAACGACTAAGCTCCAGACGATTGGAAATTTATATTTGGTAAAAACTGATAAAATTATAGGGGTTGCTAAATACCAGGGATGGATTGTTGTTGCTGTAAAGTAGTAAAAACATAAACCGAATAAAAGTGCAGTTATTAATTGAATGATTGTTTTATTTTTTCGGAAAAAACTAATTAGAATTATAAAAAGGATTGTTAAAATTGGCAGTACTTTTCCAAGGATTTCAATTTCATTATATCCTCTAAATAGGTAACCTATTTCTCTAAACAAGTAATAAAAGCTGGCATTAAATTCAAAATCTTTAAACCATAAGCTAACCGAATTTGTATAATTTGTAATTAATTTTGATGCGTAAAAAGGAAGGAAAAATAATATCGTTGTTGCTGCTATTATAGCATAAAAGAAGAATAGCTTTAGAAGGTTTATAGGCTCGAACTTAAAAGGCGACCACTTTATAGCCTTTGTTTTATAAGTACCTACTGGTTGCATAAACCATTGAATAAACAAAGGCAAGAATAACAAGGGAATTAATTTCACAGAAATAGAACATGCTATTAAAATTGCTGCTAAAATCCATCCTTGTTGCTGTAATTTGTAAAGTCCCCAAATTAAAAAGAAAATCATTACAGGCTCAAAATGTAAATTCCCGGTTAATTCTATAATAACAAACGGATTTAAAGCATACCAAAAAATGTTTTTAATTGGTAGGTTTAAACTTTCTAAAAGTTTTTTTCCGAAGTATAATATTCCGATATCACTAAGAAGAATTATTAGTCTTAAAACAATTACAGAACCAAATATGCTTTTACTAGCAAATAATGCAGTAATTAAAAAGCACAATTGGTTTAATGGTGGATAGTTAGAGAAATGGCTTCCGTTTAGTTCGCCCATGCCATAATACAATTCTGAAGCCTGATAAATTGGATAAAACTCTTGTTGAATAAATTGTTCGGGTACAAATAAATACGGATTTAATCCTTCTAAAATCATCCTTCCATCCCAAATAAATCTATAAAAATCTTGTGATAGATTGGGGATTGAAAATAAAAAAATCAATCTAAATAGAATAGAAATACCTGCTAAACTAGTAAAAGAGAGGGTGCTTTTTTTTATCAGAAAGTAAAAACAACCAAAAAGAAAAACCCACATAAATGTGAGTTTATAAAATTCTGTTCTTTCTAAAAAATATGCACATAGAAAATAAAGAATTGTGCTAGTTAAAATTAAAAGCGCAACTTTATTTTTTACAAAAAAAGACATTATGCTTTAGAGAAAATCGATTTAAAAAATACGTAACCAAATCCAACAAAAAGCATAAAGTGAAAAGGGAATAGTCCAAAATCCCCACCTTGATCACCAACAATAAACGCGCTATACATTCCAAAAACAAAATATAAAGCTAACATTCCTTCTAAAATTACGTGAACTGACGGTTTTTTCTTGATGTATTTGTTATTTTTCCAACCATCTTTTAAAGTTATAATATTGAATTTAGGTGTTCTAACAAATTCACTTTTTTTGCCAAAATGACCTTCTAAAACGGCAATGCTATTGTGTAGGGAAAATCCCATTGCAACAGAGAAGAAGGTTAAAAAAGCAAATATATATTTAAAGAAATTTTTAAATCCTTTGCCATAGATGTTTTTGTACATATACCAATAACAAACAAAAAATATTAATGAACTAACAACAAAAAAGCTCATTATATAAAAGTAATTTTTTAAATGTGCATATTCATTTTTAATATACAACATTGGTATACTTAAGACAGCTACTAAAAATATGCAAATAAACATAGAACTGTTTAACAAGTGCAATAAGCCGTGAATTTTAGTTTTGACAGAAATATTTTTATTAATAATAATACGTCTTGCCATTTTTTGAAAATTCTCTGCGCCACCTTTATTCCATCTAAATTGCTGTGTTCTAGCCGCACTAATAACCACTGGAAGTTCAGCAGGAGTTTCTACTTTTTCTAAATACTTAAATTTCCAATTCTTTAATTGTGCTCTATAACTTAAATCGATATCTTCTGTAAGTGTATCACCTTCCCAATTACCTGCATCGTAAATACATTCTTTACGCCAAATACCTGCAGTTCCGTTAAAATTAATAAAATGACCTTGGCTATTTCTACCTACTTGTTCTAGGGTGAAATGGGCATCTAACATAAATGCTTGGATTTTTGTAAGTGTAGAGTAATTTCTGTTAATATGACTCCATCTTGTTTGTACGACTCCTATTTTTGGATCTTTAAAATAGGGAGCGGTTTCGTATAACCAATTTGGTTTTGGTAAGAAATCGGCATCAAAAATGGCGATAAATTCACCTTTAGCAGTTTTTAAGCCCTCTTTTAGTGCACCAGCTTTGTAACCTTGTCTGTTAGTTCGTCTAATATGCTGAATATCAATACCTAGTTCTAGAACCTTTTTGATATGTTTAGCTGTCATTTCTATAGATTCATCAGTAGAATCATCTAAAACCTGAATTTCTAATTTATCTAATGGGTAGTTTATTTTAGCAATATTTTTTAATAAACGTTTCATAACATACAATTCGTTGTATACGGGCAGTTGTATGGTTATGTAAGGAATCTCTTCTGGATTGTTAAAATCGAATTTAATCGATGTATCTTCTTTATTTTTATACTTTAAATAATTTAAAAGTAAATTTAACTGCGCTACTGCATACATAAAAATGAGCAACAACGAAACTGTGTAGACGAAAATAATAAAATATTCTAAAAACATTATTTAAAACTGTATTTAAAAATCCAACCTAAAATTTTAATTCCTGCAAATATAGTACCTTTTATTGTACCTGACACTTTAGAAACACCAATTCTATTTCTGTATTTCATAAAAATTTCTTTATATGTTAATTTGTGCTTTAAAGCCTTTAATTGCATCTCTATAGTCCAGCCATACGTTTTGTCTTGCATATTTAACGCTATCAGTTTATCATACTTTATAGCTCTAAAAGGGCCCAAATCTGTGAACTTTGCTCTAAATAATAGCTTCATCAAAGAGGTAGCGAACCAATTTCCAAAAACTTGTTGTGGTGTCATAGAACCCTTTTCACGTAATTCTTTTACACGAGCACCAATTACAAAATCTATATTATCATTTATAATAGGCGCAATAATTTCGGTTAATTGTTCTGGATAATCAGAGTAATCACCGTCTAAAAATACAATAATTTTTGGTTTTATTTCTTGTTTTGAAATATAATCCATTCCTTTTAAACAAGCATAACCATATCCTTTTCTTTGTTCTTTTAAAACGGTTGCACCTGCGTTTTTAGCATTTACTTCTGTGTTATCCGTAGAATTATTGCTAATAACTATTATTTCTTCTACAATCTTTGGGATATCATTAATAACCTTAGCAATTGAATCTTGCTCATTATAAGCAGGAATAATAACTTTTATAATTGGTTTCATTTATTGTAAATCGCTTAAGGTATTCTCTTTTTTAAAAGATGAAAAATCTCTCCATTCACTTCCTTTTTATATTTAGAAGTTTTTATTAATCTAACTTCTTGTATACCAAAAATACCAATTTTCTGTTTGTTTTGCAATTGACATCGATGATGAAGGATTGCTTTTTTATCATAAAATAACCACCAATCCTCTTTTATCCCATCTTTGAAACGACTTTCTTTCTCTTTACAAGAATTTAGGTAGTAAAAGTACCAATATTTTATTTCTAAATTATCTTTAAAAAGACCTTCTTTTTTTAGATTTCTATTTTGCAATAGAATTTCTAGTAATTAATCTTATTTTTATTCGAAAATCTAACTTTTTTTTGTTCGACTGTTGGTATAAAATACCTTTTGATATTTTTTTGACCCTAAAAAGCAACAACTATTGCTAGTGCACTTGTAAGAATTAGACTTCTCTTTTTATTTATTTTAATAATTTAGAGAAGGTAAACTGATTTTGTTAATTGCTTACTAATCAATGTCCTCTCATAACTAATCACTGATAACTGATCTTTGAAAACTTATTTCTTATTAATCAATGACATTAAATCAATGTCATTTCCTAATAATATTTCTGTAGGATTTATTCTACCATCTTCCGGGCCATTTTCTAATTTTAAAACTCCTCTTGGGCAAACTGCCGAACAAATTCCGCAACCTACACAACTAGAACGCACAATGTTTTCGCCTTTTTGCGCGTATGCCCTTACGTCAATTCCTTGTTCACAATATGTAGTACAATTTCCGCAAGAAATACATTGACCACCATTGGTGGTGATTCTAAAACGCGATTTAAAACGCTGGACAAAACCTAAATAAGCAGCCAAAGGACAACCAAATCTGCACCAAACTCGGTTTCCAAAAATCGGATAGAACCCCGTGCCAATTACACCTGCAAACCATGCACCAACCAAGAAACTATAAGTATCTTTTATCCATTGAGATTTAATACCTAAAAAAGACTGAGTTCCAGAAAAATAGCAATATAAAGTAACTGCGGTCATCAATAATGAAAAAGCTAATACAGAATGAATTAACCATCTTTCTAGTTTCCATGATTTTAATGTCTTATCTGAATTTTGTCTGTAAGGATCGCCTAAAGTTTCAGCTAATCCTCCACAACCACAAACCCAAGAACAATACCATCTTTTACCAAAGAAATACACCATTACTGGTACAATTACTAGGGTTAGGACAATTCCCCAAACTAAAATAAAGATGCCAATTCCCCCACTATTTTTAAGGCTTTCTATATTCCATTCAAAGAAAAAATCATAGTCTAAAGGAAATGCACTTTTAAAATCATAGCCTGGCATATTTAGGCTGGTCATTATTTCTGGAATTAAAAATGCAAAAACAATTTGAAAAAACAAAACTGATGTTGTTCTTATTATCTGATACTTATTGTGTCTGTATTTAATGTACATTCTTGCGCCCATTACTAGCATAATTGTACAGTATAAAAATCCGTAAACAAACCATTGAGAAGCTTCTCCGCCATTTAAAAAGTTGCTAATTGGGTCAAAAATAAAAGTCCAATTTACTACGTAATCTGGTCTAAAATAAAGCACTAAATAAAAAGTAACTAAATAAACAAGTACCAACCAAGCAATCCAGCCTCGATTTGTAGCAGATTCTTGGTGAATTCCGTCGTTTTTGATACCTGATTTTCCTAATAAAATAAGATTTGGAAGAATAAACATAAGCGCTCCAATAATTCCTAATCCAAAAGTTAAAAACCACGAAAGACCGGGGTTATCTTTGATAAATCCTTTACCCGATTTTTTTGCTAATTCGTAGCTTAATGAATGAGGTTTTCCAAAGATTTTATAGGCATATTGCTCACTTTTTTTAGCCCAGTTTTTTTCTGCCCCATATTTTTCAATTTGTACATCATAATACGTATTTGACGTTTCAAAAGCGGCTGTTACTTTGCTCGAAAATTGAAAAATATTGATGTTATCGGTGGTAACGATTGCTTTAGAAAGTTCTTTTTTTAGGATTTTACTTTTATAACCTTTATCAGAAATAAAAGCCTCTAATTCTTGTTGGGTTAAGCTAAAAGAGCCTGTAAAAATAGAAGCTGTAAAAACTGACAATCCTATTATAAAGATTATTAACCCTGTATTTTTTATAAATTTCATATAAATTACGCTTTAGTAAAAATTCGTTTCCAACTTTTCTTTTTTAATAGGATGCTTGTATTGTTTTCTTGATTGAATTTCGCTACAATTTCAGTTTCGTGTAATTTGTAAAATTCAGGATCAAAATTTGCATCCGCTAAAAACTCTAAAACATATTCAATAGATTTATTTTTTGTGAGCCATTTGTCAAAAGTTTCGTGGCGCATTCGAATTCCGAAGGTATTAATCCCTAAAAATTTATGAGTATTTACATCATAAGAAATTGTAATACATTTGTTTTCTTTTGGGTGTTGCCACTGAAAATACGTTTCGTTTTCTTGCTTATCTCGTTCACTAAAAACCCAACCATATGTTTGGTATTCGATGTCTAAAAACTTAGCTGAATTAAACCAATGGCCTGGTTTGTATTCGGTTTTATTGTTACAAATTGTTTGCGCAACGGTTTCTCCCATCATTCTTCCGGTATACCAAACTGCTTCAATAGTTCTTCTTTGACCAATTGCCTCGCGTTGCTCTGCACAATCGCCAATAGCAAAAACATCCTTTATATTTGTCTCTAAATAACGGTCTACTAAAACACCTTTTTTTGTTTCAATTTTTGATGTTTTAATAAAATCAATATTTGGAGTAACGCCGGCAGTTAAGCCAACTACATTGCATTCAATTTCTTCGCCAGTTTCTTCAATAATTATGGATGTTACTTTGCCATTTTTATCCGCTTTAATTTCTTTTAAATTAGTGTTTAATCTCAAATCTATATGATGTCCTAAAATGTGTTTACTAATCATTTTTGATTCTTGTGCAGGTAAAACTCCGTTCCAGAAACTATCTTCTCTAACTAAAAAAGTAACAGGAATTTTTCTACTTATTAGCATTTCTGCTAATTCAATTCCTATTAATCCGCCACCAACAATTACAGCTCTTTTACAGACCTCTTTATTAGGAGCATGTTTTTCTAAGTTTTCTAAATCTTGCTTGTGATACATGCCCATTACGCCTTCTAAATCTTGACCTTTCCAGCCAAATTTATTGGGTTTAGAACCTGTTGCAATAATTAATTTATCATAAGAAAGAGTTGATGAATCTTTAAATTCTAGTAATTTTTTATCAGTATATATAGTGTTTACAAAACCTTCTTTTAGATTGATTTTATTTTTATCCCAAAACCAATTTTCGTAAGGTTGTGTGTGTTCAAATTTTTGATGACCCATATACACATACATAAGTGCCGTTCTTGAAAAAAAGAATTTCGTTTCGGCAGAAACTACCGTAATTTTCTTGTCAGAATTCTTTCTGATATGTCTAGCAGCAGTAATTCCAGCAATTCCATTTCCAATAATAACAATATGTTCCATAGTTGTTTGATTTCTGCTTTTAAGTCGCAGTTAAAGTTAAGAACTTAATAGCCAAAACTAATTTAGAATAGATATAAATAAAAAAGTGTCTAAAAAAATGCAAGTATTTAGGGGTTTTTAAGATGTAAATTACAATTCTTGCTTAGCAATAAAAACTTTCAGAAAAATGAAAATAGACCTTTAAAGAGTTTGTGTATTCTAAGTTTATTTATAGGCTGTAATGTTGTTACTTAGGAAGATACTGCTGTAAAAAGTAATATTCAAAACTATAAGCCATCAAAATCATTAAATAAAGGCAATGGGATGTTAAGTTTTTAATAATCTATAAACAGATACTAAAGGAAATTACAATGGTATTAAATTGGATAAGATTAGAGCAACCTTTTTTTCATCAACCCTAGATATTTTTACAGGTATTTTTGATAACAACCGCATAAATATTGGTTTATTAGAATACAGAACAAATGTAATTAATGGTAAAAGCGTACCAACTATTCTAGGTTTTGTAAAACATTATTAATGAGTAGGTGATTTTAGTCAATATTTTACCTTATTAGGTTTCGGAGGAAAATATCAGTTATATAACACCCTAAATCTAGAAGTTTTACAAAGTAAATTTGTAAGAGGAAATGATACAGGCTTAGGGCACAATTATAACATATGTTTAAGAGCTTTGTTTTAATTAAAATTAGTATTTTTAGAGAGATTTATGAAAATAACAAAACCCCTTTTATTACTATTGTTCTTTTTACAAGTTTCCTGTAAAAGCCAATCTAAAAAGATTAACGGATTAAGTTTCGTTGCGTCAAGAGATAAAATTGATACCACACATACAAACCCTGTTTTAAAGGTTCAAAGTAATTATGTTGCTTTGATGCCTTTTGGTTTTATAAAAGAATTATCATCACCCAAAATCACGTATAATTCAGACAGACAATGGTTTGGTGAAACCAAAACCGGAGTATCTCAATATGCAAAAGAGTTTCAAAAGAAGGGTGTGAAAATTATGGTGAAACCTCAAATTTGGGTTTGGCAAGGAGAATTTACAGGATTGATAGAAATGCATTCTGAAGAAAAATGGAAAATTTTAGAAGAATCTTACACTGCATTTATTTTAACATACGCAAAAGCATCACAAGAAATAAATGCAGATATTTTTTGTATTGGAACAGAACTAGAAAAATTTGTGATCAAAAGACCTAATTATTGGCAAAAGCTCATTAAAGAAATTAGAAAAGTATATCAAGGAAAACTAACCTATGCCGCAAATTGGGATGAGTTTAAAAGAGTTCCTTTTTGGACAGAAATCGATTTTATTGGCATTGATGCTTATTTCCCTATTAGTGAAAAAAAAACACCAACTGTAAAAGAATTAGAAATTGGCTGGAAACCTCATAAACAAGAAATTATAAGAATTCAGAAACAATATAACAAACCAATTTTATTTACAGAATTTGGATACAGAAGTGTTGATTATAATGCAAAAAAACCTTGGTTTGTAGATAATGTAGAAGGCAATATTAATTTACAAGCACAAGTAAATGGCTTGCAAGCAATACACAATCAATTCTGGAAAGAAGATTGGTTTGCAGGAGGTTTTGCTTGGAAATGGTTTCATAAACACAAAGATGTTGGAGGTGGTGGTGATAACAGATTTACACCACAAAATAAACCAGCAGAAGAAACGCTAAGAAAATTATACAAACAATAGTTTTTTTTTAAAAATAGGATGTAATGCTAGCGTGTCTAAAAAAGGTAAATTCTAAGTTTAGCGATCTAGGTTTTATCTTGATGCTAATATGGTAATATATTTGAATAAATTTAGCAAGATAAAAATTATTTGTTACACAGTACAAAGCATAAATGTTGGTTCTTTTTTTTACTATTATTAGCAATAATTCCTGCTATTTTTTCTCAAGAAAAATTAGTTTTCGGGATTGATATTGTAGGAGCAAAAAACATGAAAAATTCTTCTTTAATGAAAAATTTAAGTACACAAAAAGATTAAATTTTAGATTTTTCCCTATTAGAAAAAGACTTCATTCAGCTAAAAAGACTGCCTGCAATTAGTCATGCTTATTTTTAAATTATTCCTTCTCATGATAATTTTTATACCGTTTTAATTACTGTTGAATAAAATTTAACAGTTATTCCGGATGTTAATTTTTGGATCACCACAAACAAACGATTTGCTTATAAATGAGGCTTGTATGATTATAATTTTCTAGGAATAAATATTGCATTTGAAGGATTTTATCAAAACAATGGCTATGATTCTTAAGCCATTAATTTTAGTGTGCCAACTTTTTTTTCTAAAAAATGCGGATTAAAAAATAAATCATTAAAACTGCAAAAGTGAAGAACATTTATGTTTTAAAGTCAAAAGCGCAAATTATTTGTTTAATAACATTTCTTTTGATGTTTTAGGAGTGCATCAAGTAAATTTTAAAAATCAAATTCAATTTGGATTCAATTTTTTTAAATAGCACTATCAATATCTGTCAGGAATTACAAGTTCTGCAATTACGCAAATGTTAAACCTTTACAAAACTCTTTTTAAATTTGTTTGCACCTTTTGCTTTAGATAACAATATAAACCTTCGTAGCGTTGGTATTTTTATTGATAGACGAACCGTTAGCATTGTTTGGAACACAGAATATAGACATACTGTTTACAATAAAATTGGTTTACAATTTAAACGAACCTATTCATAGATTTTGGTTTTTGGAGAAATCCTGGAGTATTAATTAATGATTTTGTAAAAAGTAAAACGTACATGTGTATTCGGGTTTTGGGTTGCGTTTTATCAGTATAAAAATATACAATGCTATTTTTAGAATTGATTATGGCTTTAGGATAAACAATAATCAAAATAACTCAAAAGGAGGTTTGGTTTTCGGAATTCGGCAATATTTTTAATTTAATCTAAATTTAATATCAATTCCTTTTGTCTTTTTTAATAAACTTTTAATTTCGCAAAAAATAAAATTTAGATGAGCACTTTTGCAATTGGTGATATTCATGGCGGCTTAAAAGCGTTACTTCAGGTTTTAAATCAACTTGAAATTAAAGAAGAGGATACTCTTATTTTTATGGGTGATTATGTTGACGGGTGGAGTGAATCTGCACAAGTTATAGACCTTTTAATAAATCTTTCAGAAAAATTTAACTGTATTTTTATTAAAGGCAATCACGATTCTTGGTGTCAAAAATGGTTGCAAAGTGGTGTTGTACATCCTCTTTGGTACCTGCACGGTGGCAAAGAAACGATGTATAGTTATGAAGGTTTTACGGATGAAAAAAAACAACAACACCTTCTCTTTTTCGAAAATCTACCATTGTATTACATAGACGAAGAAAATAGATTATTTCTACACGCAGGTTTTACTTCTACACAAGGAGTTGAACAAGAGAAATTTCAAGAACTTTTTTATTTAGATAGATCTCTCTGGGAAATGCTTTTGGTGATGGATAAAACGATTGAAAAAGATTCACTATTTTATCCGAAGAGATTATTACATTACAAAGAAATTTATATTGGTCACACACCAACAACGAACTACAACGAATCTTCGCCAATGAATATTGCTAATGTTTGGAATATTGATACAGGTGCTGCTTTTAAAGGAAAAGTAACAGGAATAAATATTGATACAAAAACCTTTGTTCAAAGCGATAATTTGCCAGATTTATATTCTGATGAAAAAGGAAGAAATAAATAATTTATTTTTTTCTTAAAGGATATAATTCTTGTTTGATGAAATTTTTTGGAAAATATTCGTCACCTTCAAAACCTAATTCGATATCTCTACCAGAATACGGAATGTAATTTGTTTTAAAAATATAATCCCAAATGCTTAAAGTTATCGCGAAATTAACGCCACTGCTTCTTTCTTCTGGTAATTTTTTAGCATGATGCCAAATATGCATTTTTGGGTTGTTTAAAATGTATTTTAAAAAACCATAATCCCAATTAATATTTGCGTGGTTTAAATGGCCAATTGTAATATTAAAGAAATGCACAAGTGCTACATCTTGTGCAGAAAATCCACCAATAATGGCTAACGGAATGTATTTTATAGAACTGTAAATTACAGGTTCCATCCAATGATAGCGCAGATGTGCTGCAAAACCCATTTGTTTTACAGAGTGATGTATTTTGTGAAAATTCCAAAGAAACTCAAATTGATGCAACAATCTGTGTGTGCACCATTGTACAAAATCTACTACAATAAAAAAGATTAAAATTCTAGCCCAAAAAGGAAGTGCGTTGATTTCTATTAATTGAAAATCAGAAATTGATATGTTAACCACTCCTACAATATCATTAAACAATTGTGCCGCTGTATTAGACAAAGCAATTAATACAATTAAGTTTAATAAAAAGAAATTGAAGAACATATAAAATAGATCTAACCAAAAATCTTTTCTAAATACCGCCTGATTTTTACGCCATGGAAAAAGCATTTCTAAACCCCAAACTACTAAAGAGATTAAGATTAATCCGTAGAAATAATTCTCCCAATTAAGTTCCATCAATATCGATTTTTGGATATAGTTCCAATAACCAGTATAAGAGTTTCTTATGATGTCTAGGTATTTATTCATTGTGTTACAAAGTTACGAAGTTATTTTAAGTTCTTATAAGTATGAGATTTAAATAAATCATAAAACTTTAGTTCTGCTTTTTTCCAATATAATTCTTTTAAAATTATTTCTTTTTGAATGTAAATCTAGCACTACTATTGTGAATTCGTATTATAAATACTTTTTTTTAAAAGGAATTTGGCAGCTAATTTTTTTCTGGACTTGTTTCTAAAACAGTTTTTATTTTAAGGTTTATAGTTCTGTTTTATTTTAATAAAACTATTGTTTTTCTAATTTTTGTTATCTGAATAATTGCAGTTCGTCTTGCTAAAAAAGTAATTCAACTACAGTAAAGACCAAACTAGGGGCCGAAGTATTTATTTTGTAGTTTAAACAACATATTTACACTATATTTTAAATTAGATTACATGAAAACTAAATTTTTTACCTTATTTTTTTTAGTAACGTTATTACAAAGTTGTGTTCAAGAACTTCCAGGAACTGCAGCAGAACAACTAGTATATATTAAGGGTGATATTAGAACATTAGTAGTTCCAAACGACCACGATTTAAGACCAATTACATTGCAAAACACAAATATTAATTTATCTGATAAATCGCGCGCGGATATCGTAAAAATTAAAATATTTAAAATTGAGGATGACTTACAAATACTATTGTACGAAGGTTTTATTAACAGAGAACAATCAATCAATAATTTTTTAAAAGTACCAAATCATACAAAGTTATTATTAGTAAAAGCTGATTTAGCCTCGGGTTCTAGAGAGTGGGTAATTACGCCTAATGAATTAAAAAATTTTATTATTGAAGATGAAATAGTAATTGATGAAGATGGGGATGAAAGCAAAAGCGCTTCTTCTGCGAAAACAAGCGGATCTTCCTCTAACGATAACCCTCCAACTTGGAATTGTGATGATTACGCAGAATTTAGTGGTAATCAAGGTGGTAATTTTAAAATAACTACCAATTCAACGCAATCGCTAACAGTTAATAATAATACAAATATCTATATATGCAGCGGAAGCTCTTGGAATCCAAGTTCTTTTTCCGATTGGGGAGGTAAACTTAATATCTATGTAGCTAGTGGGGCAAGTTTATCTCTTAATGGAGCTTTATATTCAACGATTTATAACGAAGGCACTTTTAATGGAGTAAATACAATTTTCACACAAAATAGTGAATTTAACAACTGGGGAACTGCGAATATTGCTGGAAATCTTGGTGTCTTTTCTGATGAAATAAATATTTATGGAGGTACTTGTAATATTTCAGGATCTTTACAAATAGAGGGACATTTTGACAATGATGGAGGAACTGTTAATGTTGGTGGAAATGTTACAATTTCAGATAAATTGCATAATAAAGAAGGATCTACACTTACCGTTGAAGGGAATTTTACTGTTAATAATGGCGAATTTAAAAATGATTGTAAAACTATTATTTCTGGTAACTTCGTAAATAGCAAAAAAGTAGAATTTAAAAATGCTTCATACACGTCAATAACTGGAAGTTTTACAAGTAATTCGACTGACGATGTAAAAATTGAGCAAGGTTCAATATTTAAATCTGCGAGTATTACATCTGGCGGAAATATAGTAGGAAATTATGGGTATTCTATTATAGAAACTGGTTCTATAACTTTTTGGTCTTCAAGTAAAAAGTTTAAAGGAGAATTAGATATTTGTTCTAACAGTTATACAAATAGCATGGGCGATAACAACGTAATTAATTCTTGTACTACTTTTATTTCAACTAGTACTTGTTCACTTGGGTATAATAACGCTCTTGTTAATGATAATGATGGCGTAATCGAAGGTGTAGATGTTGATGATAACAACCCTAATGTAGCTTCTTATAATTTTCCACAAGGGCAAAACACCTTTTTTACATCTTTCTATGAAGATTTGTATCCGTGCATGGGAGATTATGATTTAAATGATCTTGTTCATAATTATACTTACCAGGAAGGCGTTAATAATGGAGCTGCTCAAAATGGACAAAATACTTTTATAACCGAAATTAAGTTTGATTATAAATTTCCTGCAATGGGAGCTGGTTTTAACAACAGTTTTGTATTGCGAGTTATAGATGAAGATAATAATGCGACCTTAGTTTTAGATAGCTCTGCTAATTACGCAATCAGTGAAATAACAAGACTTCATGACAGCCAAAACAACACAACATTATTTGTTTTTAATAATATTAAAAGTATCTATACAAATAATGCAGGTGGTATTATAAATACAGTTCAAATTAATTATTCAGGCATTCCAGTAATATCCGGAACCGTTACTAATATAAATGGAGCTTATGACGAGTTTATATTACAGAATGGGCAATTGGGTCATGAGATACATCCTTTGTTTAACCAATTACACCTTAATTACTCAGCACTAAATAAACCTTCAATGTTCAATGATGCTAATAATTTTTTAAGATGTGATGATAGGTCTTCTGCCAATGGAGCTCTTTTTGTAAATGCTAATGGATTTCCATGGGTATTAACAGATTTACCAATTGATTCACCTTGGCCAAAAGAAGGCATTTCAATTTTAGAAGCATATCCCAACTTTGATGATTTTGTAATTTCAGATCCTTCTTTAGATTGGTACTCAGATAAGAATGGAAATAGAAATATGTTTAAACTAATTCAATAAGACAATTCAATTATAAATTTAAGTCCGTCAATAATAATAATAAAATTATTGACGGACTTTTTTTAATGAGAAATAAAATATTTTGCCTTTTATTTTCTAAAGCGCTTTAATCACCTCTTTAAAAAGTGTAATCATTTTAGGTTCTGCTTTACCAGCAATGGCAATAATTTCTGCAATATCTACAGATTGTAAATTTTTAGGATCACATTCATCCGTTAAAACAGAAATAGCAGCACAAGGTAAATTCAGTTGCTTTGCAACAATAACTTCGGGAACTGTACTCATACCAACGGCATCCGTTTCTAAAATCTGGAGCATTCTGTATTCTGCTCTTGTTTCTAGTTGAGGCCCTAAAACACTTGTGTAAACCCCTTCGTGCAAAAGAATGTTTTTTTCTTTAGCGATTTTTTTTATTTTTTGATTGATTTCTTTAGAATATGGTTCTAATAAATCAGCAAAAATATTACCGAAATTATTAGCACCTTTAAAAGCTAAAGGCGAGCTTCCTTGTAGGTTTATGTGATCGTTAATAAGCATTAAATCTCCTTTTCTATAACTGAGGTTTATTGCACCTGCAGCATTCGAAACCAGCAAGTTTTTAATTCCTAAACCATGCATCGTTCTAATTCCGTAGGTAACTTCCCAAGCATTGTAACCTTCATATAAATGAAATCTACCGGCCATAACTACTACTTTTTTTCCTGATAATTCTCCATAAATTAATTTACCAGAATGAAACTCAACAGTTGCCACTGGGAAATTAGGAATATCAGCATATGAGATTTCTTTTTCAATCAAAATTTCATTTACTAATTTACCCAAACCTGTTCCTAATACGATTCCTATTTCTGGATGAGTAATGCCTGCTGATTTTAAAAAGTCGATGGTTTCTTGTAGTTGTTGTTTTTTCATTATTTTAAAAATTGTTGAAAAGCTGGATGATGTTCAATATCTTCAAAAACATCAACATCATTCAGTTCTTGCAACAAATGTACTTTTTTATCTTTTAAGTCTGTTAAAGTATCTCTTCTAACAGTTTCCGTTCCCCAATTTTTGTTTTTAAAGATAGCTGTATGTATGGAATTCATTCCTAATAAATAGTAACCACCGTCTTCTGCAGGGCCGATAACAACATCATTTGTGTCTAATTTGTTAAAAGCAGTTTCTATAATTTCTGGTGTTAAATCATACAAATCACTACCAATAATAAGTACTTTTTGGTAGCCAGCATCAAAACTGTTTTTAAAAGCGTTTAACATTCTAATACCTAAATCTTCTCCAACTTGTTTGTGCTTTTGATACATAGTTTCATCCCAAATATCATTAGATCTTATTTTTAAAGAATAATACACCGCTTTATCCGAAGTTACTTTTGATGAAATATCACGCGTTTTTTGTAGTAAGAATTTATAAATTTCTAAAGCCGTTTCATTACCAACTGTTTTAGCCAAACGTGTTTTTGCTTTTCCTAATTCAGGATTTCGGGTGAAGATGAATAGTAAACGGTTGCTTTTTGAATTTTTTATCATTGCTGAAATAAATTGTGTTTCATTTTTTTTTATAAAATAGAGATAGAAAACATAGGCTTTGTTTTCTATACTTGGGTTTGATAATTTTTGTAGAATTTTTTATTTATATTTTAATAGGTAACAGTTAGCACTGAAAATTGCAAGTACCAGCAGAAGTTTTTTTTTACTAATACACTTTTTCACCTTTTGTAAGCCATTTACTCCAATTCTCGTTATAAATGTGGATTTTTTCGGTGGTGTTTCCTAAAGTATCAATCACTTTAAAATTCTTGTTTTTCCATTCAAAAATGCCTCCGTATAAATTATACACATTGGTATAGCCCTTTTTGATAAGTTTATGAGCAATAATTTCTGAACGGATACCCAAAGAACAATACACCACAATTTTTATGTTTTTATCTTTGGGTAATTTTTTAAGAGTTTCATCTATTTTAAAATGATTAGAACCAACAAAAAGTGCATTTTTTAAATGACTTACGTTGTATTCTTTTTTTTCTCTAGCATCTAGTAAAATAGCGTTCGTTTTTAGCGAATCTAAAGTATCTACATATATATAGGGAACATTATTTTTGTTCCATTTTTGTAATAGCTTCTCTAGTTTCTTTTGTGCAGAAACTGTTGAACTAATAAGTAAAAAAAAGATTAAAATTTTCTTCATTTGTACTTTATTTTATGAGATTGCTTCGTAAGCCCGCAATGACCAAGTAAAAATGTTTAACAACATCCACCACCATCATAATGAAAAGTAGATTTAGAAAAGAAAATATCATCTCGTCCTAAAGCTTGCAGGGCAGCAGCTGTTTTATCGCAAATCGCTAATGGCTGATTTTTTAATAAAGTGTGCCCTAAGCCATCATCAAAATAATCGTTACTTCCATAATAAATGGCCGCTTTTCCTGTAAAAACACAAGGGCCGTCTGCGGGCATTGGATCTTTAATTGCCGCAACTTCAATAGATTCAATATAAATTAATTCATCCGTAGGATAATTCTTTGGATCTAAAATTCTGTAGGGTTTTCTTGCTCTAATTTCAATCGTTCCAAAACCAGCATCTGTTAATGCTTTAACATAATCGGCAATCGATAAACTTCCGCTTAAACACAAAGCACGCAAACGAGCATCATTTCTTAATTCATCATTCATTTCTTGCTCACAAGTTGGGTCGCTCATCACTAATTTTCCGTGAGGTTTTAAAACGCGGTACATTTCGTCAATTGCTTTTTTTAAATCATCAGACTTAAAAATATTGAACAAACAATTCTGAGCTGCAACATCGATAGAATTACTTTCTACAGGTAAATCCATTGCGTCTCCTTTTCTTAAATCGACAAAATCACTTTTAAACCATTCATTTTGTTCTTCGGCAACTTTAAAGTTTTTACGAGAAGCTTCTAGCATTTCATCAACAACATCTAGGCCAATTACGCCCCCTTTATTTCTATTGAAATAGGCAAATTGCAATAATTCCATTCCACCACCAACACCAACGTACAACATTTTTGGGTTGTTTGTTAAATCTCTTGCATGCACTGTAGAACCACAACCGTAGTTCATTTCTTGCATAATTCTCGGAATTTTAAGTCCTGGTAATTCCCAAATAGGATTGGTAGTGCAACACAGGCCAATATCTGGTGTTAAAGCCGCTTCTTTATATACATTATGTGTAGTTTCTAAATAACTCATATTTTTTATTTTTGATACAAATTCAGTAATGATTCGTGATTATTTTTTAATTGATAAATTAGGCAACAACACCCTGGCAACTGCTTCCTGCGCCAGCAGTGCAACCGTAACAATGTTGATTGATAATAATATTTCTGTCTTGTAATAGTTCTTCATTATAATCAGCAATGTGTTTTACTTTACTGGCAACTTTTAAATTTAACATTTGATTAAAATCGCAATCATACAACCAGCCATCCCAACTTACAGAAATCGTGTTTGTACACATTACATTGGCAACTGCCGCCGGATTGTAAGCATCTACCAACGAAATCATATAATCTTCATAGTTTTCTGATGCGATTAAATAATCTAAAAAACGACTAATTGGTAAATTGGTAATTGCAAATAAGTTATGAAAATCGATTTCAAAATCATTTTTTAAAGCCTTCTTAAAATCATTTTCTAACGCCATTTGATCTCCAGGTAAAAATGCTCCTGAAGGATTATATACCAAATCCAGCTTTAAACCAGAATCTTTTAGTCCATAACCAATTTCATTTAACATTTGTAAGGCTTTGATCGATTTATCAAAAACACCGTCTCCACGTTGTTTATCTGTTTTTCCACGCGTCCAATGGGGCATTGATGAAACCACATGTACTTTGTGTTTTTTGAAAAACTCAGGCAAATCGTAGTATTTTTTATTCGCTCTAATTATTGTTAGGTTAGAGCGCACAATAAAATCTTTAATTCCGGCTTTCGACGCTTCTTCTACAAACCATCTAAAATTAGGATTCATCTCTGGCGCGCCACCCGTTAAATCTAAGGTATGAGCTTCTGTTTTTTTAATGACTTCCAAACATTGCTTCATGGTTTCTAAAGTCATGATTTCTTTTCTGTCTGGGCCAGCATCTACATGGCAATGCGAACAAACTTGATTACACATATATCCCAAATTGATCTGTAAAATTTCTAATTTTTTAGGGCGTAAAGGAAACTGATTTGTTTCTTTAATTTTAGCAGCAAAAGTAGGTAGCTCTCCGTTTGCGAAAATTCCTTCAGAAAGAATCTCCATTTGACGAGACGTATTTGCAATGTCGTTATTTCTTGCTTTAAGAGATTTTGTAACCATATTTTAGTTCTCAGTATTCAGTTTCGGTAAGCAGTTTAGCTAGCTGTTTTGCCAACTAATACTGTAAATTGTATACTATTTTATATTTTAGTGCTCAGTTTCAGTTTTCAGTTTGAGTACGTTTTACTGCCCAGTGATACTGTAAACTGTATACTTATTTATCCGTCCAACTTATTTACTTTATTCATCATTTGAACACCATGTACCAAAGTTGCACCGCTTTTTATAGCCGCGCCAACGTGAATTGCTTCCATCATTTGTTCTTTGGTAATGCCGCGTTGTAAACCATCTTTTGTATATGCATCTATACAATATGGGCATTGTTCTGTATGTGCAACAGCTAAGGCGATTAACGATTTTTCACGAGCAGTTAAAGCGCCTTCTTCAAAAACTTTTCCATAATAATCAAAAAACTTGTTACCAAGTTCTTCACTCCACTCTGTTATTTTGCCAAATTTTCTTAAATCGGCAGCATCATAATAGTTTTTAGACATCGTTTTTAGTTTTATTTTTGATGAAAAATAAAGGTACTATTTTCCGTTTAAAGTCCAGTCGTATGTTAAATAACTAATTTTCGCATCCGGACTAATTTTTGTTTCAGCATATGAATTTATATATGCAATAATTGAGCTGTTTCTTGTAAAATCGTCTTTAAACCAATCAAAAATTGATGAAATTTCAATTTTATTTTCAGAAAGTTTATTTTTTGATGAATCGTTGATAAAATCTATCATTAAACGCGATAATTCTGAATCTATATTTTCTTCGGTAAATGCCCTATTTGATAACTTCGGACAAGAACCAGAAGCGCAATTTACACCTACATGAATTTTAGGGTCAAAGAATTTTTTACGCAAGATTTCGTGTTCTATATGATCTAAAGTATAGGTTTTTCCACCAACTTTCGCAAAAGGAATTTTCCAAGCAGTTTTTCCTTCTTGTTTGATATCGATTATAGACTTTAAAGGGTAATTTTCTAAAATAAGTTTAATTGTATATGCGTTATAAGCATTAATCCAAAATGCTTTTTGTTTGCTTTCTGACGCTGTTTTTTCTGGAGAAGTTTTTTCTAAATAGGATAAAAAAGCTGCTAGTTTGCTTTCATTTGCTTTGAATGCTTTATAATCTACAAATCCGTTTTTTGTAACATGTTTTTGTAGTAAATCATTAAAAATAGATGTTTGTGCCCTTGTTTGATGAAGACCAAAAACAACAAATAATAAAAGTAGTTTTTTCATTAACATATATTTCTGGTTTTTTAGACGAGACTTTTTTAGATAGATTACAGAAATTAGTCTAAAATTTCTTCATTTACTTTTAGATTAAATCTTTTTCTAAAAAGATAAACTGCAGCATATAAAAAAGGAGTATCTAAAATAGCTACAAGTATTTTAAAAAGAAAACCACCTATTAATAAGGTCGAAAAAAGATGCCAAGGCAAAATTTTAAAAGTACACAAAAGAGTAATTACAGTAATCGTATCTATAAATTGTGATGCAAAAGTAGAGAAATTATTACGCAACCATAAATGCTTTCCTTTGGTAAGATTTTTCCAGAAGTGAAAAATTCTGATATCTATAAATTGCGCAAATAAATATGCCATCATCGATGCAAAAACGGCTAAGGGCGATAAGCCAAAAACTAGATGAAAGGTTGTGTCGCTAATTGGAGAGCTATCTATTGCAGGAACATAGTCTGAAATTAAAATAATAATCATCGAGAAAAAAGAAGCGAAAATTCCGGCAATAACTACTTGATTGGCTTTCTTTTTCCCATAAATTTCTGATAAAATATCAGTAATTAAAAAGGTAATTGGGTACGGTAAAATGCCTACAGAGATTTCAAAACGATACCAGCCAAAAGGTTCCCAATAAAAGAATTTTTGAAAAATTAAGTTCGAGGCAACTAATGAAGAGATAAATAAAGCAGCTAAAATTAAAAAAATACTATCTGCTACTTGTTTGTCTTTTTTTGTCATTAAGCGAAATTACTAAATATTCTTTGAGTTTTAAATATCAAAAAGTAAATTGATGTCTTTAGCCTCGATTGAAGCCTTTCGACAGCGCTCAAGACAGGCTCTTGTTTGACCCTTTTTGTTATCCAAAAAAGTGTGTGCATTTCAACTTCGTTCAATATAAACTTCATGCGGGATTAGCTTCAAATAAAAATCATTATTTTTGCGCACGGTTATTCAGTTAAATAAAACAACAATTAAATATTAGAAAATGAAAGCATATATTTTTCCGGGTCAAGGAGCACAATTTACAGGAATGGGATTGAATTTGTACGAGAAGTCTACTTTGGCGCAGGAATATTTTGAAAAAGCAAACGAGATTTTAGGATTCTCAATAACAGATATAATGTTTGAAGGAACTGCAGAGCAATTAAAAGAAACGAAGGTTACACAGCCCGCTATTTTTTTGCATTCGGTAATTTTAGCAAAGGTATTAGGAGCTTCTTTTCAACCAGAAATGGTTGCAGGGCATTCTTTAGGTGAACTTTCTGCATTGGTTGCAAATGGAGTTTTATCTTTTGAAGACGGATTAAAATTAGTTTCTAAACGTGCTTTAGCAATGCAAAAAGCATGTGAAATTGCCCCTTCTACAATGGCTGCAATTATTGGTTTAGAAGATGCTGTAGTAGAAGAAGTTTGTGCTGAAATTGATGGAATAGTGGTTGCTGCCAATTATAATTGCCCAGGTCAATTAGTAATTTCTGGAGAAATTGAAGCTGTAGAAAAAGCCTGTGAAATATTAAAAGAAAAAGGCGCAAAAATGGCTGTATTACTCCCTGTTGGTGGCGCGTTTCATTCGCCAATGATGGAGCCAGCAAGAGAAGAGTTAGCTGCTGCAATTGAAGCTACTACATTTAGCAAACCTACGTGCGCTGTGTATCAAAATGTAACTGCGAGTGCTGTTACAGATCCTAATGAAATAAAGAAAAATTTAATGATTCAGTTAACTGCGCCTGTAAAATGGACGCAATCTATGCAAGCAATGATTGCTGATGGGGCAACTGAATTTATAGAAGTAGGACCAGGTAAAGTTTTACAGGGTTTAATGCGTAAAATTGATAGAAGTGTTACTGCAAGTGGAGCAGTTTTGCCTGAGTAAGAGAAATTTCAACTGCTTTTTTTCCCTTTTAGCATCAGAAATCCGCTTTAAATAAGGTTTTTTTAATTCATAAATATTAAAATTGTACTTTGTTTTTGTCAACTAATAATAATCACAAAAAATAAAAATTATGCGCACATTTAAAAACAAAATTATCTTTTCTTTCCTATTGTTTGTAGCAATGAGTTTTTCTAGTTGTGAAGATGCTAGTACAGAATTAACTATTGAAAGCAAAGTAGAAATATTAGAAAGTGATGAATGGCTTTTAAAAGATTTTGAAGACAGAGTAATGCACACTTTTGCAAATGGAGAACGTTTTACCTATTATGGAACAGATAGTAATTTTGATGAGGATGCCATTCCTGGAACTCAAACGTATACTATTTCTGGAGAGTTATTAATCATGGATTTTAACTTTGGCAATATATCTACTTATGAAGTTAAAGTTTTTTGTAATAATAACATCTTAGAATTTTATAGAGATGGCGAATTAAATACAACATTATATCGAAGAGGTTCTAATTACAAGGAGTGTTTGTAATTTCAAGGATATTTAATTAAAAGAGGCTTTCAAAATATTTTGAAAGCCTCTTTTTTTTTAATTTGAAAAATAGTGTTATCGCTTAATTTTCTTTTGTCTTTCATTCAACAAAACAGGTTTTCCATACCCTAATTCTCTCATTCGTTCTAATTGCGTTTCTGCATCACCAACCACCAACCAAATCATTTTATTTGGGTTGATGTATTTGTTTGCCAATTCTTTAATACGTTCTTTAGTCATTGTATTCACCGTGTTTTCTTGGTCTTTTACATAATCAGCTTTTAAACTATACGCACTCATATTAGACAACATTCTTAATTTTGCTCCATCAGTTTCAAAAGCTCTAGCATTACTTTTAATTAAGAAGCTTTTGGTAGTTTCTAAATCTTTATCAGAAAAAGTGTTTGGATAGTCTGCCAGGATTTTTTGAATGGCCTGTGCAGATTCTAAAGTTACATTACTTCTAACACCACTAGAAATTGTAAAATCACCTTTTGCTTTTGTGCCAGAAAAACGAGAGCGAATGCCATATGTGTAGCCTTTTCCTTCGCGTAATTCTTGTGTTAATCTAGAGGCGAAACCGCCACCGCCTAAAATATAATTCATAACAGATGCGGCGTAATAATCTTTGTTTGTTGCTGCTAAAGCAGGAGCGCCAAACTGTAAAATAGATTGTTTTGCATTTGGAATATCATAAAAATAAACGACAGGTTTTATTGGAGCATCTGGGGTTTTATATTCAGGAATTTTCACTTCTTTAGCAATCCAATTTTTGTTTAGGCTTTCTAAAGAAGCCACTACTTTTTCTTTTGAAATATCTCCAACAACTAACATTTTAGCCACAGAGGGAGATATATAGTTTTTGTAAAATACTTTAATGTCTTCTATCGATATTGTTTCTAAGGATGTTAAAGTCCCTAGAGTGTTTTTAGAACGAATATTATCTTTTCCGTAAATTAATTCATTATATGTATTTCTTGCCACAGTATTTGGGTTTCCTTCTTCCTGAAGTAAATTAGCAATAGTTCCCTTTTTTAATAAATCGAATTCTGTTTCATCAAATCGAGGTTCTAAAAGCATCTCTTGTGCTAAAGCTAAAGTTTTGGTGTAGTTTTTTGCTAAAGTTGTTCCGCTTAAAGTAGTGTTTTCTGTATCAGAATAAATGTTGATAGAAGCGCCTAATTCTTGAATCGCTTCTTGCAATTCTTTAACCGTTTTAGTTTTTGTTCCTTTATTTAAAAGACCTGCAGTTAAATTGGCAACGCCTAATTTATCGAAAGATTCTACTAACTGACCTCCATCAATAGTAATATTAAAACGTATAATTGGCACTTCGTTACTTTCAATTCCGAATATCTTTAAGCCGTTTTTTAAACTACTTTCATATACTTTAGGAACCGCTAAAGAAGGAGTTTCACCAAAAGGAAGTTCGATACTTCTGTTAAAAGTTGAAGGAGTTTTTTCGTAGGTTGCAGCAATTTTTGGATCGAATTTTTCTTCAGCGCCGGTTACAATTACTTCTTCTACAACATCCGCTAAAATAGCACCTTTTAGAGCTAAATTGGCAGCATTTTTAGGAACAAAACTAGTAGCAATGTAATTTTTGTTTCTAATGTATTTGTCATACACACGTAGTACATCATCTTTAGTTACAGCTAAGGTGTTTTTAATGTCCTCTGTTACAAAACCAGGATTTCCGGTATATGTATTGTACGAAGCTAAACCAGTTCCTTTACCTAAAACACTAGATAAACTGCTGTAAAAATTAGTTTCTTGACCAGCTTTTATTCTATTTAAATCTTTTTCTGAGATTCCTTCTACTTCAAATTTTGCAAATGCTTTTTCAATTCCGGCTTTTACTTTGTCTAAGTGTATGCCATCAAAAGCTCTTACCAAAAGTTGTGTTTGTCCTGCTAATTCAGAATTGTAATTATACATGGTTGTGTAAGAAGTTAGTTTTAAATTATCAACTAAAACTTCATTTAAAGGAGCAGATTTACCGTTCGATAAATATTCAGTTAAAACTTCTAAAGGATAAGAATCTTGATGATAAGATGCTACCGTTGGCCAAACCATTGTTAATTGAGGAACTCTTGCAAAATTATCTTCATAGTATAAAGACTTAATTTCATCCACTTTTCCAGCTCTTTTTACGAGTGTAGGAATTTCTTCTGTTCCTTTCGGGATTTCATCAAAATATTTATGAATCCATTTGGTAGCTTGCTCTATATCAATATCGCCAGATAAAACTAAAGTAGCGTTATTTGGAACATACCATTTTTTGAAAAATGTTTTTACATCTTCTAAGGTCGCATTTTGTAAATCTTCTAAAGAACCAATTACTTGCCAACTATAAGGATGATCTTTTGGGTATAGATTTTTGTCAATTACATATTGATTGTGTCCATATGGCCTATTATCAACACTTTGTCTTTTTTCGTTTTTAACAACTTGCTTTTCTTTTGCTAAAACAGGATCTGTAACGGTGTTTATAAACCAGCCTAATTTATCGGCTTCTGCCCATATCATTTTTTCTAAGCCGTCTTTAGGTATTGTTTGTAGGTAATTTGTGCGGTCTCTAGAAGTTGATCCATTTGCACCAGAACCTCCAATTCTTGCGGTCATTTTATCCAAGCCGCCTTTTCCTAGATTTTCTGATTCTAAGAACAATAAGTGTTCAAATAAATGTGCAAAACCAGTTCTGCCTTCAATTTCTCTAGCAGAACCAACATGAACCATTAATTCTACAGCAACTACCGGATCTGACGTGTCTACATGAAAAACAACCTCTAATCCATTTTTTAGTTTAATTTTTTTATAGTTGATACTTAGCTCTGCAGCTTCTCCTTGCGTTTTTTCTTCGGATAAATTTTTACAAGCAATAAAAGTAGTTGCAAGTATAAAAGTGATTAAAATTTTTTTCATTTAATTTGAATTGCGATGATGAAAGTTACTAAAATGATAAGAAGAATTGCGTTCTATTTTGTTAAATAAAAATTAAAAATAATTCAATCAATCGATTTATGGTTTTTTATTCAGAATTCCAATTTACTCTTTCCAAGAATAAACGTAAATTTGCAGCTTGTTAAAAGAAAACAGATGCAATACAATCACTTAGATATAGAAAAGAAATGGCAAGAATTTTGGGCAGAAAACCAAACTTTTAAAGCTAGTAATCCTCTCCTGAGCAACGTCGAAGGCAAATCAGAGAAACCTAAATACTATATATTAGATATGTTTCCTTATCCGTCAGGAGCAGGCTTACATGTTGGGCATCCTTTAGGATATATTGCAAGTGATATTTATGCGCGTTACAAACGTCATAAGGGTTTTAATGTGTTGCATCCGCAAGGATATGATTCTTTTGGCTTGCCGGCAGAACAATATGCAATTCAGACGGGACAACATCCAGCAAAAACAACCGAAGAAAACATCAAAACATACAGAAGACAATTAGATCAAATTGGTTTTTCTTTTGATTGGAGTAGAGAAGTACGTACGTCAAGTCCTGAATATTATAAATGGACTCAGTGGATTTTTATTCAGCTTTTTAATTCTTGGTATAATAAGGACTCTGATAAAGCAGAAGATATTGCTGAACTAGAAAAAATTTTTAAAAAAGAAGGAAATAAAACTGTAAAAGCTGTTTGTGATGACGAAATAGTTTCTTTTTCTTCGGATGAATGGAATGCGTTTTCAACCAAAGAACAAGAAGAAATTCTATTACAATATCGTTTAACTTTTTTATCGGATACAGAAGTAAACTGGTGTGCTGCATTAGGAACTGTTTTAGCAAATGACGAAATTGTAAACGGCGTTTCCGAACGTGGTGGTCATCCTGTTGTTCGAAAAAAAATGACACAATGGTCGATGCGAATTTCTGCATACGCGCAACGTTTGCTTGATGGTTTAGAAACGATCGATTGGCCACAACCATTAAAAGAATCTCAAAGAAACTGGATTGGTAGAAGCCAGGGTGCAATGGTTACTTTTAAAGTAGATTCAGGTGCTGCAAAATCAATATCCGAAGTAAAATTATCTTACAAAGAATTAGAAGTTTTAAAAGAATTACGTTTAAATTTATCAAAAGCAGAAGCGATTCTGTGGGATGAATTAAAAAATAAAAAAGGCGTAGCAAAATTTAGAAAAAAATATACAATTGGTACATTTTTAGTGGATTATGTATGTTTAGCAAAAAATATAATTGTTGATTTTTATGGTAAAGAAGATGAAGCTGCAAGAGCTGAGTTTTTTACAAGTAAAGGCTTTCATTTTGTTCGTTTTACCAATCAAGAAGTTCTTGATAATGTGTTGGCTGTTGTTTCTAAAATAAACAATACAATTCAGTTTTCAAAACCAATCGAAAAGTTAGAAAGTAAAGACGATGCTACTTCGCTGGCAGTAGAGAATTCTTATAAAATAGACGTTTTTACAACAAGACCCGATACTATTTTTGGAGTAAGTTTTATGACGTTAGCCCCAGAACATGAGTTGGTTGCAAAAATTACTACAGATGCACAAAAAACGGAAGTTCAAAATTATATTACGGCAACTGCAAAACGTTCTGAGCGCGATAGAATGGCGGATGTAAAAACCATTTCTGGTGCGTTTACAGGGGCATTTGCAATTCATCCCTTTTCTGGTGAGAAAGTACAAATTTGGATTGGAGATTACGTTTTAGCAAATTACGGAACCGGCGCAGTTATGGCAGTTCCTTGTGGTGATCAACGTGATTATGACTTTGCAAAACATTTTACTATTCCGATTCCGAATATTTTTGAGGGAGTCGATATTTCTGAATCAGCACATGCAGACAAAGACGGAACGAAAATTACGAATTCAGATTTTTTATCAGGATTAAAATATAAGAAAGCATTAAAGTTAGCCATTTTAGAAATCGAGAAACGTGGTTTTGGTTACGGAAAAATAAATTACCGTTTGCGTGATGCCGTTTTTAGCAGACAACGTTATTGGGGCGAACCTTTTCCTGTGTATTATAAAGACGGAATGCCACAAATGATTGACGAAAAACACTTGCCAATTGTGTTGCCAGAAGTTGAAAAATACTTACCAACCGAAGATGGAAAACCACCTTTAGGAAACGCAACAGAATGGGCTTGGGATTCTCGTAATAAGAAAGTTGTTTCTAACGAAAAGCTAAAAAATAAAACAGTTTTTCCTTTAGAATTGAACACAATGCCAGGTTGGGCAGGAAGTTCTTGGTATTTTAATAGATATATGGATGCTACAAATGCAGCCGAATTTGCAAGTAAACAATCTTTAGATTACTGGAAAGAAGTAGATTTATATATTGGCGGGTCAGAACACGCAACAGGTCATTTATTATACGCTCGTTTTTGGCAAAAATTCTTGTTCGATAAAGGAATTGTTCCTGTTGACGAGTTTGCTAAAAAACTTATTAACCAAGGAATGATTTTGGGAACGTCTGCTTTTGTGTCTATTTTTGAAGGCATTTTTATAGCTGAAAATGGCAATTTAAGTAGTACTACCGATACAAAAATACTTTTTAGTAAATCGGTTATCGATGTTATCAATAAAAACAGCATTCTTTATTACGATTTTTGGAATGAACCTACAATAAGTGATGATGAAATTATAGAAAAATATCATGTTGCGGAGGCGGATGTAGTAAAAGTGAAGAACTTATATGGAACCCTTTTAGAGCTTGCAAAAAAACTAGGTTTTAAATCCATTTTATGGAATAAAGAAGTTTTAAAAGTGCGTTCAATTCATGCGGATGTTTCTTTTGTAAATTCTTCGGATGAATTAGATCTTGAAGCTTTTAAAAATTGGAGAGCAGAATTTAAAGATGCAGAATTTATTACAGAAGAAGATGGCGTTTTCGTAGTTTCTCGTGAAGTAGAAAAGATGTCTAAGTCTAAATATAATGTTGTAAACCCAGATGATATTGTTACTCAATATGGCGCAGACAGCTTAAGATTATTTGAAATGTTTTTAGGTCCTTTAGAACAAGCAAAACCTTGGAATACCGCTGGTATTTCTGGAGTTTCATCCTTCTTAAAGAAATTGTGGAAGTTATATTATAACGAAGAAGTTTTTGAAGTTTCTGAAGAAAAAGCAACATCAGAAGAGCTGAAAATTTTACATAAAACAATTAAAAAAGTAGAAGAAGATATAGAAAATTTCTCTTTTAACACTTCGGTTTCTACCTTTATGATTGCTGTAAACGGTTTAACTGCTTTAAATTGTAATAAACGAGAAATTCTAGAGCCATTATTGGTTTTATTATCGCCGTATGCGCCTCATATTTCAGAAGAATTATGGAGTCAACTAGGAAATAAAGAATCAATTTCAATAGTCAATTTCCCTGTTTTTGATGCAAAACATTTGGTAGAAAGTGCTAAAAATTACCCTATTTCTTTTAACGGAAAAATGCGTTTTACGTTAGAGCTTCCGTTAGATTTATCAAAAGAAGAAATAGAAAAAGCAGTTTTAGAAAACGAAAAAACAATTACACAATTAGAAGGGAAAGCTCCTAAAAAAGTAATTATTGTTCCGGGTAAAATCGTAAACATAGTAAGCTAAAGGCGCAGCCTTTTAAGTATGTAGCTTGGTTGTAATTTATTATTTTGATTGAGGTACGAAATGAAACGATCTGTTCATCAATTTGTGTGATTTTTGTCATTCCGAAATGAGTCTTTTTAGGCGATTGAGAAATCTATATATTAAAAAAACATCTCGATATAAATTTGACAAAAATCAAATTTACTCGATTTGAAAGTATGTTTTAAAACAACTGATAATAAGAATTGTCAGGTTGTGTGATGTTCGATTTTAAGAAAATTGTATCGAGAAATTTGACAACGCATCCAAAAGAAAAAATAAAGAATGATTGATTTTTACGAAGTTATCGGTTTGTTTGCGGCATGTATAACAACGGCCTCTTTTTTGCCACAAGTATTTAAAACCTACAAAACAAAAGATACTTCGGGTCTTTCGTTAACAATGTACGCAACCTTTTTTGTTGGGATTGTTTTATGGTTAATTTACGGAATTCATTTAAAAAGCTTACCAATTATTTTAGCAAATTCAATTACAGCAATTTCATCATTACTTTTGATAATTATGAAATTGAAGTATAAATAAGAGGTTAAATTTTATAAATATAAAAGTCATTACGAAATTCGTAATGATTTTTTTATTCTGTATAACTTCATTATTTTAGACTGATTTTCTATCAATAAAAACTTACTTTTGAACAAACTTGAATTTAATGATAACGAACAGACAAAATGGGAGTTTATACACCAGCTTTCAAAACAATATCGCAACTATAGAGTTTGGGCATCCTGCAAGTAATTCTTTTCCGAGTGAATTGTTAGAAAGGCTTACAAAAGAGTTGAATACAATTTCAGAAAACGAGGCTATTTTAGTTGTTATTTTAAAATCCGAAGGGGAAAAAGCATTTTGTGCGGGTGCCTCTTTTGATGAGTTAATCGCTATTTCAAATTTAGAAGAAGGTAAAAAATTCTTTGCTGGTTTTGCAAACGTAATAAATGCCATGAGAACTTGTGGTAAACTTATTATTGGTAGAGTTCAAGGAAAAACTGTTGGAGGCGGAGTTGGTATAGCTGCTGCTTGCGATTATGTGTTGGCAACAGAAAATGCAGCAATTAAATTATCTGAACTTACAATAGGTATTGGTCCTTTTGTAATTGAGCCTGCTGTAAAACGTAAAATAGGTGTTGCAGGTTTATCAGAATTAACTTTAGACGCTACCAATTGGCAAACGGCCTATTGGGCAAAAGAAAAAGGGTTGTATGCTAAAGTTTTTGAAACGATTAAAGAATTAGATGAAGAAGTAGAGGTATTCGCATCGAAATTAGCGTCTTACAATCCATCCGCTTTAGCCGAAATGAAAAAGATTTTATGGAAAAATACACAAAATTGGGATAATTTATTAGCAGAAAGAGCCGCGATTTCGGGTGAATTAGTGTTATCAGAATTCACCAAAAACGCTTTAGCTAAATTTTCTAAAAAGTAACTTTATGAAAATTGTATCTGCAAATATTGGCGAACGAAAGGAAATTGTTTACATGAACGAAAAGTTAACAACGGGTATTTTTAAATTCCCTGTTGATGTTCCTGTTTTTCTTGATATAGAAGAAGTAAAAGGGGATGCTATTTGCGATCGTGAAAATCATGGAGGTATCGAGCAAGCTATTTATGGATATTCTTTAAAACATTACGATTTTTGGAAACCTTTATATCCTAAGTTAGAATGGAGTTTTGGAATGTTCGGAGAAAATTTAACGATTGATGATCTTGATGAAACTAAAATTCATGTCGGCGATACTTTTAAAGTTGGCGAAACAATATTAGAAGCAACTTTGCAAAGAAGTCCTTGTTATAAATTAGGAATTCGTTTTAACAACATGAAAATTGTAAAACAATTCTGGAATACTACTTTTTGTGGTGTTTATTTTAAAGTGTTACAAACAGGTTTTGTGAATATTGGTAACGAATTTGCACAAATAAAAAGCTGTCCAAAGAATCCAACAATTGCAGATTTATTAATCAAAAGAAAAATAGAAAAGGAATCTAATGAAGTTTAAAAAAATACATTAGAGCTTTTTGTGTTGGCACTTTTACCATTTTTAAATCTAATTTATTTTGGAGATTATTGTTTCGGGGTTGAAAATTTATTAATAATAATAGGATTAACAATTGTATTTGCAATTGCTTTTTTGGTGATTACGTTTTATGATTTACACAATCTTTCTATCAGTAAATTACGTTTTAACTTTGCGCCGTTACTAATTGTATTTATTTTTTCAATTTCTTTATTGGGATAAAAGATTAAGTAATTTTTTTTTAAAAATCAGAAAATATCTTTTAAAAACGAAATAGTAAAAGAAACGGGTTCAAGAGTTCTTCTTTTTGCAGATTAAACCTTTGAAGTTAAACGAGCCTTAGAAAACGAAGTACGCATCAAAAAAGGGACGTATTATTTTAAAAATGATTCTCTTTTCTAGACAAAAATGATAAATCTTTTAATAGTGTTGTTTTTGATAGCATTTATTATTTGTGTAAGAGAGAAAACTCGTTAATTCCGAATAACACATGATTATTAAAATTTAAAGTGGAGAAATAGATTTTTCCTAAAATAGGTTCAATTAATTATCATTAATTAAATAAATGAACAAAAAAAAGGGATAAATGTAAAAATTATAAAAGATATATAATTTAATCGTGTTTTAATAAAAATTAATTATATACATTTACATGTGGTTTTTAAATAAGTCACACTTTTTCTTTTTCATAGCAATTTTCCCACTCAATTTATTGAGTGGGTTTTTTTTATTTAACAAACAAAACCTCAAAATTTCTATGGTAAATTGATATTTATAAAATATCTTTGCAAAAGATTAGATTAATAATGGATTCAGTAGTAATTTCAGAGACAAAAACGTTAACAAACACACTCTTGTCAGACTTAAAACAACTCACAAAAGTTGGTCTGTCTTTAAGTGTTGTTTTTTCCTCGGTTGCAGGATATTTATTGGCAGTAGAGGTTATTAATTACACAACACTTTTATTACTAGCTTTAGGTGGTTTTTTTATGGTTGGTGCATCTAATGCGTTTAATCAAATTATAGAGAAAGATACAGATGCCGTTATGTCTCGTACGCAAAATAGACCTTTGCCAACTAATAGAATGTCTTTAAATGTAGCAATGTCAATTGCTATTTTATTTACTGTTTTAGGTATTTCAATCTTATATAGCATTAACCCAAAGACCGCTCTTTTTGGTGCAATTTCAATTTTTTTATATACCTGTGCCTACACACCTTTAAAATCGGTTACACCGTTAGCTGTTTTTGTAGGAGCAATTCCTGGTGCAATACCCTTCATGTTAGGTTGGGTTGCTGCTACAGATCATTTTGGTATTGAAGCAGGATTTTTATTCATGATTCAGTTTTTTTGGCAATTTCCCCATTTTTGGGCAATTGGTTGGTTGCAATTTGAAGAATATAAAAAAGCAGGATTTAATATGCTGCCCATGAATACCAAGGATAAAGGGGCAGTAAAACAGATTATTTTTTACACTTTTATCATGATCCTGGTTTCAATAGCTCCTGTTTTAAAAGTGTCAGGAAATTTTTACATTTATCCATTAACAGCAATTATTGTTGCTTTGTTAGGAATTGTAATGTTATATTATGCAGCTCAGTTACATAAATCAGAAAAAAATACAGATGCAAGAAAACTGATGTTATCTAGTGTTTTGTATATTACTGTTGTGCAAATTATATATGTAGTAGATAAATTTTTACATTAAAAAAGATGATAGGAGAACAAGCTTTACAACAAGAGTTAATAGTCGCTAAAAAGAAATCTGCAAAACCAATGTTATGGATTTCTATGATTAGCATGGTAATGTTTTTTGCAGGATTAACAAGTGCCTACGTAATTAGTATGAAACGGGATGATTGGGTTTCTTTTGATTTGCCTCAGTCATTTTATATAAGCACGGTTTTAATAGTTGCGAGTAGTATCACACTGTATTTATCACAGAGATTTTTAAAACAGAATAAAAGGCAAATGTCATTAATTTTGTTAGTGTTAACTTTCTTTTTAGGAATTGGTTTTATTTGGCAACAGTATGTAGGCTTTAATCAGCTAAAAAGTATTGGGCTATTTTTTACAGGTCCAGAAAGTACGGTTTCAACATCTTTTATAATAGGTATCACTTTCATGCACGTTTTACACTTGTTTGCAGGTGTTGTTGTGCTTTTAGTTGTTATTTATAATCATTTTAAATACAAATATAAATCGGACGATATGCTTGGTTTTGAACTAGGTGCAATCTTCTGGCACTTTGTAGATCTATTATGGATTTACCTATTTTTCTTTTTCTCTTTTATTAAGTGATGAAAAATAGTTATTTTTACAATCTAATTAAGAATTAATTAACAGAGAATATTTATGGAAGCAAATATTGCTATACCTACAGACGGAAAAAACACTTGGAGCGGTGGTGGAGTTAGACCATTCGGTGCAAGCTATGGCAAAATGATGATGTGGTTTTTTATCGTTTCTGATGCATTAACCTTTTCAGGATTTTTAGCTGCCTACGGTTTAACCCGTTTTAAATTTATAGATTCATGGCCAATTGCAGACGAGGTATTTACTCACGTGCCGTTTATACATGGTAATTACCCAATGTATTATGTTGCGTTTATGACATTTATACTGATTTTTTCATCAGTTACAATGGTAATGGCTGTAGATGCTGGGCATAAAATGCAAAAAAGTAAAGTAGCTTGGTATATGTTTGCTACAATTATTGGAGGTTTAATATTTGTGGGTTCTCAAGCTTGGGAATGGAATACCTTTATTAACGGATCTTATGGGGGTGTAAAAACAACAAATGGTAAAGTTTTACAATTTGTAAAAGATGGTAAACAAATAGCACTATCAGATTTTGTTGTTGGTACTAGAATGGATGAAAGAGTAACTCATAGTAAAAAGAACGGTTTATGGTTTGTTAGTGGTGAAGAAGTTCCAAAATATTCATTAGCTCAAATTACAGCTTCTTACAAAGCAGACCCTTCTGTGCAAATAAGAATAGAGAAAATTGATATGGATAAAAAAAAGAAATATATTTTATCTAGAGAAAAAGGTTTGGCTGAATTGGCAAACGGACAAAGGGTTGTTGAAGGCGCTAATTTATCCGCAAATGAATATGGAAATACAATTTTTGCAAATTTCTTTTTCTTTATTACAGGTTTCCATGGTTTTCACGTATTTTCTGGTATAGTATTAAATATTATCATTTTCTTTAATGTTGTTCTTGGTACTTATGAGAAGAAAGGACATTACGAAATGGTAGAAAAAGTAGGATTATATTGGCACTTTGTAGATTTAGTTTGGGTATTTGTATTTACTTTTTTCTACTTAGTTTAATTATAAAAAAATAGCAAAAGATGGCACACGCACACGGATCTAATGTAAAAAGAATATGGATGGTATTTGGTTTACTATCTGTAGTTACAATCATTGAAGTTTATCTAGGAATCGTAAAACCAGAAATTTTACATTTAACAAGTTTTCTTGGCACAAGCCCGTTAAACTGGATTTTTATTATACTAACATTATTTAAAGCGTACTATATTACTTGGACTTTCATGCACATGGAAGGTGAAAAAAAATGGTTTAGACGCGCTGCAATATGGACTGCAGTCTTTCTAGTCTGTTATTTAGTAACATTGTTTCTAATAGAAGGCGGTTATCTGCATAGTACATTAGCACCACTTGTAAAATGGTAATTAAAATATAACAAGAGGTGGTTTTAACCACCTCTTGTTATATGCTAGATATTCTAGTAAACTAAAAAAAAGATATAAATACAATCGTATTACCTTTTGTTTTTAGATACTCCTTGTTTATTTAGTATGAATATTAATTTGTTTTAAAAAAGATACAATGAAATTCTTTACAAAAAAAAGAGTAGTTTTATTTTTACTTTTTATTTTTCCTTTAATTTGTTTTCTACTTCTTTCTTTAGGTGAAAACAACTTTACAAAATTACCAATTGTTACGCCTAACATTATAGAGGTGTCAGAAATTGATGCAACTAAAACTGCTAAACTAAAAGATAATGTAACAATTGTCTGTTTTTTAGGAAATGATGTAAATACAAATAGATCTGGTCTATTTAATTTAAATGAAAAGATATACAAGAAGTTTATAGAGTACAAACAGTTTCAAATATTAGCCATTTATCCAAACGGAAAAGAAGTAGAAATAGAGAGACTTAAAGAAGAAATAGGTGCATTTACTGATATGCAAAAATGGGTTTTTATGGCAAGTTCCAGAGAAGAAATAGAAACTTTTTACACAAGTTTCTCTTGTGATGTGCCTCTTGTTAATTTATCGAACCCATATGCTTTTTTAATTGATAAAAAAGTGAATTTAAGAGGAAGACTTGATGATGAAGATAGTAAAGACGGTAAGCTTTTTGGTTACAATATGAATTCCGTTTCTGTTTTAAATGGCAAATTAAAAGACGACTTAAAAGTATTGTATTACGAGTATTACGCCGCCTTTAAAGATAGAAACAAGAATAAAGCTGATAGAAAAGAAGTGGGATTATGAGTAAAAAATATTCTTACATAGGGATTGCTTTTATTATATTATTGTTTGGTATTTATACGGTACCAAAGATAGTAGACCGTTTTAAAGATGCCGGTTTGTATACTTTTAATAAAGTGCCAGATTTTGAGTTTATCGATCAAGTAGGTCAAAAGATTACAAATAAAACGTATGAAGGTAAAGTATATGTTGTAGAATTTTTCTTTTCTACTTGTCCTTCAATTTGTCCGTTAATGAATCAGAAAATGTTAACGATTCAGGATGCTTTTTTTGGAAACCCAGAATTTGGAATTGCTTCCATATCCATTACTCCCGAAATTGATACTCCAGAAATCTTAAAAGAATATGCTAAAGTTAACGGTATTACTCATAAAAACTGGCATTTGTTAACAGGTAAATCAGAAGAGATTGTCTATGCTTTGTCTAATCAAGGGTTTAAATTATATGCTGGTAAAGGAGATGCAGATCATGCTGGTTTTGAACATTCCGGTTTATTTGCTTTAGTGGATAAAGAAGGTAACATCCGCTCTAGAAGAGATGAATTTGGAAACCCAATAATGTATTACAGAGCTTTACAAGAACAGACTTTTCCAGATCAAATAAAAGAATTAAAAGAAGATATAAAATTGTTGTTAAATGAATAACCTGGCCCAAGAGAGAAAATACAGAAAAATTATCACAGCCCTATCAATTATAATTCCTATCGCAGTAGCGGCTTTGTTTTTAGTTAACTTAAAAGATTTAGGTTTTAATATAGAACCTCTTACTTTTTTACCTCCAATCTATGCTTTTATAAACGGATTAACTGCTGTACTTTTAGTGGCTGCAGTTATAGCTATAAAAAAAGGAAACAGAAAATTACACGAACAATTAAACACTTCTGCAATTATTTGCTCTCTGGCTTTTCTGGTAATGTATATTGGATACCACATGACCACAGATTCTACAAAATTTGGAGGCGAAGGAACTATTAAATATGTGTATTATTTCATTTTATTTACACATATTGTATTGTCTATTATCGTAATTCCGTTTGTTTTAACAACTTTTATGAGAGCTAAATTAGGTAATTTTGCGCAGCACAAAAAAATAGCAAAAATCACCTTTCCTATTTGGTTGTATGTAGCTGTTACAGGTGTTATAGTTTATTTAATGATTTTTCCTTATTATGCATAAAAAAACGATAGTTAGTTTATTTTTCTTGATGATTTTTAATTTAAAATCTTCATATTCTCAGTGTGCCATGTGCAAAGCAGTTGTTGAAAGTGGCGATGTACCCTTGGCCGAAGGTGTTAATAACGGAATTTCCTACTTAATGGTTTTTCCTTATTTATTAATTGGTGGTTTGTTTTACACTTTATACCGATTTAAAAAAAGTCAAGCTAAAGGCTAATATTCTAATAAAAGTAAATTTATGTAACATAATTTACTTCTCGTCGTCTTATTTATAGTGCTACTATAACTTTCTTTTTTGTGTGGTATGTAAACATAAATAAATCAAAAAAATAAATACGTTTTGAAAACTAAACTCATTGTATTAGCAGCCTTTTTAATCTCTATAGCTACTTTTTCGCAAAAAACATGGACACTTAAAGAGTGTGTAGAAGAAGCTTTAAACAAGAATATTTCAATACAACAAAACAAACTTAGCCTCGAACTTGCTAAAAAAGACGTAGCTATTGCTAGAGGAAATTTCTTACCAAATTTAAATGCCAACACAGGAGGTAATTTAAACTTCGGAACTGGTTTTGATCCCGTTTCTCAAAATAGAATAAACACAACTTTTTTTGGGGGTTCTGCAAATGTTAGTTCTGGTATTACCGTATTTAATGGCTTTAGAAATACAAATACATTTAAACAAGCTCAATTAGGAGTTGAGTCGGGTTTATTAGATTTAAAGAAAATTGAAAATGATATTTCTTTATTTGTTGTAAATGGGTATTTAAATATTCTTTTTGCAAAAGAAAACCTAAATGTAGCTCAAATTCAATATCAAATAAGTAAAACACAAATTGAAGCAGCTGTAAGTAGATTTAATTCGGGCGTAATTCCTAAAGGCGATTTATTAAACACACAATCTACGGCAGCAACAAATTTGCAATTAGTAATTGCCCAAGAAAATGCATTAGATTTAGCATTGCTAAATTTGGCACAATTATTACAGGTAAATGTTACAGGGTTTGATATTTCGCCAATAGATGTAGGAATACCTTCGGTAGATTTATTTTATAAAAATTCCTCTTCAGTGTATGATAAATCACTTCAAACAATGCCAGAAATTGAGAGAGCGAAATTGGCTATTGAAAACGCTACATTAGGAATAGAACTTTCCAAAGCTTCTTTTTTACCAACAATTACGGCTTCTGCAGGTTTTTCTACTAACTATGGTTTTAATCTTAAATTACCAGAAGGGTTTTCAAATACATCAATTATAGATCAGTTTAACGATAACTTTGGTTATGGAGTTGGATTCAATGTAAGTATTCCAATTTTTAATCGTTTTCAGACGAAAAACAGGGTAGCACAATCTTTTATTAATAAAGAAATTTTTGAAACAAGATTAGAGAGCGAAAAACTATCTTTAAAGCAAACAATAGAACAATCCTTTTTAGATGTTAGAACAGCTTTAAAAACGTTTGAAGCAGCTACTATTTCTTTAGGATCTCAAAATGAGGCGTTTAAAAACGCACAAGAGCGTTATAATTTTGGATCTATGACACAGTTCGATTTTGATCAAGTAAGAACGCGTTTGGTAAATGCCCAAGGAACACTAATTCGTTCTAAATACGATTATGTTTTTAAAACCAAAGTATTACAATTTTATTCAGGAGATTTAGTCTTAGAATAATCATAAAAAAATATACACGGTAAACCTCACTATTTTTAGTGAGGTTTACTTTTTAATTTATCTTTGTGAAAATTACATAGAATTTGAGTATTATTTTAAACATAGAAACAGCCACTAAAAATTGTTCTGTCAGTATTGCAGATAAAGGCAAAATTATAGCAATCAAAGAGTTGAATAATGGAAATTATTCTCATGCAGAAGTTTTACATCCGTTTATTGTAGCTATCTTAAAAGAAGCGAATATCAATACAAATCAAATAGATGCTGTAGCAGTAAGTAAAGGACCTGGTTCTTATACAGGCTTACGAATTGGGGTTTCTGCCGCAAAAGGACTTTGTTTTGCTTTTGATAAACCATTAATTTCAATTGATACTTTAACTTCTTTATCTTTATCAATTTCGATCGACGAAGGTTTTATCGTACCAATGTTAGATGCACGAAGGTTAGAAGTTTATGCTGCTGTTTTTGATGAAAAGAACCAGAAAGTAAGAGAAATTAAAGCGGATATTATTGACGAAAATTCCTTTCTAGAATACTTAAAAATTAATAAAGTTTATTTTTTGGGTGATGGAGCGCATAAATGTAAAGACATCATAATACACAAAAACGCTGTATTTGTGGATGCTAAATTTCCATCAGCAAAAGAGATGGCGCTTTTATCTTATAATAAATACCAAAAAAATGACACGGAAAGTGTCGCTTATTTTGAACCTTTTTATTTAAAAGATTTTGTTGTTATACCAGAAAAGAAAAAGAAACCTACCTTTTAATTCTTATTTATTAATGCTTACTCGGTATGGATACGGAATATTTATACCCGCCGCATCAAGACCTTCTTTAACTTGTTTCATTACATCATATTTAACAGTCCAATAATCTTCTTTTTAACCTAAGCAAGCGTAATTAAATTTATAGAATTGTCTCCTAATTCTGACAAGCTTACCGCAAATGCAGGCTCTTTTAAAACTAATGGATGATAATTTAGAACAATAAAAAGAATATTTTTTCACTTTTTTAATATCAGAATTGTAACCAACACTAAAAGTAAAAGCTACACGAAGGCTTATTTCTGTTCTATAATTAACAATATTGCCCTAGAAATTACTCCATTGAGAATTATAATTTATTTATTGTTTATTGTGTTTAATTTTGTTGTAAAATTTCAATTTCTTCTACATTACCGTTTTGGCCCTGCGCTTTTATAAAATTATCAATTTATTAAGTTTAAAAATCATGATTAAAACACCATCCGCAAAATTAGCGAGAGAACTTTGTATCGCTATATCCACAGCAGCATTAATTGCGGCAAAAAGTATTGTAGCAATTCCTAATTGGGACATTACATCAATAAATAACAATATTCTTAAAACCCAGTTTTCAAGATTTTAAAAATAAATTGTAACATTAATATCTCTTTTGCCATTTTTTTTGCGGATTTTTATAAGGTTACAGATTAGAAATAAGCCAACTATTAAAATGATAAATACTGTAATTACATTTGGTATATAATCTAATAATATATTTTAATACTGTAATATATTCTTCCATCTTAAAAAGATTTAGGCGGTAATAATAAAAGAATAATTAAAAATGGCTGCATTTAACAAGTTTATTTTTGTTGAAGTAACATTAGTTTTAAATAGAAACGGTTGCAGGAACTGTCTGGATGTATAATTTTTTATCATTTGTAGAAAAAGCTCCACATATAACCTCAATAAATACAAAAGTTAAAAAAGGAAAAGCCATATTTATCCGCTATAACAGACCAAGTAAACCCTAAAGCTAAAAATCCTTTATATAAACTTTGATTGGTGGCTAAAATTTTGGTTATCTCTTCAAATCCTTTGCTTTTTTAAACCAAACGCCCTTATTCGCTTTTTTGTGGTCAAAAGAAACTTTCATAGTTAAACTAAACAAGTCGATGATAGATGCAAAACTAATTAGTTTACTATATAGGGTTTTTATAATTAGTTAATTAATTTAGAACTATTATTTAATAATTCGTTTTAAATCAATATAAATAAATTTAAAGTACCATTAATTTTGTATTCAGTACGCTTTAAGATTTTATAAAATTAGATTTATTTTGTAGCTTAAATATTGCTGTTTTCGCTTTCAAATCTTTTGCTTAGTAAGGTTTTTTTAGGATTCTGATGGATTCGTTTAAACCTCAGTTATGTGCAAATTTTTTTTCTATCAAAAAAGTTGATTAATTTTTTTAATGTTAAATTAATGTTACCAAATTGTTTTGTAATTGTAATAATAGTATTATATTTGTAAAAGTAATGTTAACCTTAAAATAAAACTGTCATGAAAAATATTATCACAATCTGTATGTTAAGTATAGCTACAATAGGATTTACACAAGAAAAAGAACCTACTTATAAGGCAGAAGGAGATTTAGTAAAAGCTACTTACTATTATGAAGACGGATCTGTTAAAACTCAAGGTTTTTTTAAAGACAAAAAAATAACAGGCGAATGGACCCGCTTTGATACTGACGGCAATAAAACCCAACTAGCTTTCTATAACAATGGTAAAAAAGTAGGTAAGTGGTTTATTTGGTCAAAAGATTCTTTAAAAGAAATTAATTATGAAAACAATTCGATTGCATCTGTTAATGATTGGAGACAAGAATCAAAAGTTGCTTTTGGAAATGAATAAATAAATTCATAATATATTTTATAAAAAAGCTCATTAAAATAAAAATTTTAATGAGCTTTTTTATTCCTAAAAATTAGAGTATAATACCTTTATTTCCCTTTGAATTTAATTTATAAAGGCTATACTAATTAATTATTCCAAACAAAATTTAATCTTTAATATCTGTTGTATTTATATAATTGCTGACTTGTTGTTCTAAAATGTTTTTTAGGAAATAACACTTTAGAATATCAATCTAACAGAAGACATAAAGGTTCATAAAAAGTATTTAATAGTGTTTGAAACGATGTAAATATTTAATATGATAATCATTTCAAAAATATGAAAATAATTATTTAAATGTTAGATAGTATCTATCGAAGAATGCCGATTTAAATCTAAAATTAAGGGGTAATGTATAAGCGTCATATAACACTTCTTTCTAGTGGATTACTATTAATACAATAGACATAGTTTCAAAAGCTTCCTTCATTAGTTGAAGGGATGATTTGTATGATCAAAAAAAAAGCGTTTAGAAATTATTTCTAAACGCTTTTTTTTGATTTTTTTGTTTTATTCTACAATTAAAGTAAAAGGAATACTGTATTTTACACCAACTGGTTTACCTCTTTGTCTACCTGGCTTCATTTTAGGTAATTGCTTCATCACTTTAATAACTTCATCCTCAATTTTTGGATGTGGTCCTCTAGCTTGTACATTAACTATGTTACCGTTTTTGTCAATTTTAAAACCAATATATACTTTTTTTCTACCAGAAGCTAACCCTAATTCATTTGGTAATTCCGCATCAAATTTTCTAGAGAAGTGTTTTTGTACCATTTGGCTAAAGCAATCTTTTAATTCAACTTTACTTCCTTTGCAACCAGGAAAAACTGGTACATCCTCAATAATCATGAAACTAACGTCTTCAATAACTTCTTCTCCTTCGTCGATTTCAACTATTTCTGTAATTTTTACAGCTTTATTTTCATCCGTCTCAGTAGTTTCTATTACCGTTTCTTCAACTTCTTTTTCATCTTTAACAATCTCAATTTTTTCTGGAGCAGGAGGCGGTGGAGTATTTGGCTTCACTGGCTCAACTCTTTCAGTAATTGGAATGTCTTCTTCCATTTCTTGATTCATATTAGCAGTACCTAGGACACCATAGGTTTTGTCATATGTTTTTTGTTCTATAGCAGCGTAGGCAACAAAAAGGGCTAAAACTAGACCAATTTGCATAAAAATTTTACTGAAATTTTCTAAATTCGATTTAGGATTTTTCTTGATTTCCATTCTTAAATAGTTTTTAATAGGTTGCTAATTTAATTAAATTATTGTGTAAAACACAAGTCTTATCATTTATTAATCTATTTTTTTTTAGAAAATAGATTAAAAATCAATAAAGCTAACAGAACACCGCATGTATTTGCAATTGCATCTATATAATCTCCTGTTCTGTAACTTGTTAACTTGCTTTGTAACACTTCAATTATTATGCCAAAAAGAATACAGCAAATTACAATTAGATATTTATTTTCTGGTTTCTTGTAAAAAGTAAATAACCAAGCGATACCTAGTGCAAAATATGCGATACTATGGTATGCTTTATCAATATTAACTATGCTTATTTTAGAACTCGGTAATTTAAGTAGACTTAAACAAACAATAGCAAAACTAATAATAAGTGAGATTATAAAAATATTATTCTTTAACAAGCTTTTGATATGCTTCAGCATTTAATAAATTTTCAATTTGTGTGTTATCAGAAATTTCTATTTTTATCATCCAACCTTTTCCGTATGGATCTGTGTTTACTAGTTCTGGTTCATCTTCTAAAGTTTCATTAAAAGCAATAATTTCACCTGTTAACGGCATAAATAAATCTGAAACAGTTTTCACAGCTTCAACCGACCCAAAAACATCTCCTTCTTCTACAGTATCGTCTAAAGTGTCTACATCTACATAAACAATATCGCCTAATTCTCCTTGAGCAAAGTCTGTAATTCCTACAGTTGCAATGTTTCCTTCAATTTGAATCCATTCATGATCCTTCGTATATTTTAATTCAGCTGGAATATTCATTTTTATTTTAATTTTATTGATTTATTTTTTAATTTCCTCCTAAGTTATAAACTATGTTAAAGCCACCATTAATTGCCTGTCTTGGAAAAGTGGTAGAAATAGCATATTTAGATGTTTGATGATTATAATAAAATGATGCTGTCAAATTATTATTCAATCTATAATCTGCGGTAAATTTAATCGAAAATAATTTCTGACCACCACTAATTTGATCATTATCTTCATCTACATATCTAATTTGTGTTAAATTGTCTCTTAAAGAAACATCTGCTCTTAAATTTACATCACCTTTTAGTGTTGTTTTTTTACCGGTAAAACGAGTATTCATTTTAACATCTTTAAAAACATAACCAAAACCAAAAATATATTCTGTACCCACAATATCGGTTAAAGTACTATTGTTAAAGTTCATGGTTAAAGTCCGATCTTTTTTAACTTCACCTCTTAATGAAAATGAGTTTTTCATTTTCAAATCTAATTTAATTAGTGGAGAAAATTCGTCAACCAAAGTAGCTGCAGCAACTAATCGTTGTGATTCGTAATTTCCTGCGGTGTTTGTTACTGAATATGCTGTTGCTTCATTGTACTGTAGGTTATTTGTAAAACTAGAAATTGTGTAAGAGGATCTATAACCATGTGATACTACAAATGTTGAAAAAGTTTTCTTAAACCAATCAAATTTCATCAATCCATTATAACGTAAAGTCCAGTTTGGGACTGGAATATTTCTAAATAAGCCTGTGTTTACTTTATTTGGACTTATTCCAGAATAAGCTGCCATAAATGAAGGTAATAATACTTGTTGACTGTTTGTGCCAAAACCATTTACGGGTGCTCCTGTTTCTAAAGCTAATCTGTTAGCAATAATATTTCTATATTCTTTCATTGTTTGAAAAAGTGCATCTCCATTTGTAAATGCTGTTGAAAGCATCGAGTGACTTGTACTAAAGTTGCCTGTTTCAAAAACTGGTGTTTCCTCAAAAACACTGCTCCCTTCTATTAAATCTATTTGTTGAGAAATATCTGAGGTGTTAATTTTATTACCAATTACATCTATATTTAAATCCTCAATAGGTTTAAGTGTAAGAGTGTAATCTAATTTAGTGTATTGTGTTCTACTAAATGTTTTGTTAAAATATTCATCTCCATCAACTCTTGTAACTAACCACCCATTTTCTAGGGCTTTATTTCTTATATCAACTTGGCTACCAAAAGCAAATGAGGTTGGTGCGCCACCAAAAAAGCCAATATCTTCTGTGTAACCTTGCAAGTATTGCCCGTTATTTTCTGCGTAACTTAGTTTTCCTTGTTTAACAGATGTAACAATATCCCAAGACCCTTTTAAAATTTTCTTACCAAGAGGTAAATTTTTGTTAGGTTTTAGTCTTGCAGTATTTTTACCTTTCGCATTTTTTCGTTGTGCTTTTGTTAGTAATAATTTTTCAAAACCTATTTTCTTGTATAATTTATCAAAAGTAAAAGTGGTGTTTAGATTGTGCGTATTTGCATTCTGAATTACATTTCCTATTTGTTCAACAATTGTTTGATCTTGTGATGAAACCTGCCAATCAAAATCTGCAGTGTAGGCATAATCAGCTTTTATAAAATTTAAAAAAGGAAATTTATCTAAAGGCAAATTATAGGTTGTATTTAATTTTTGATGATAATGATTAGGTCTTCCGGTGTTAAAAAAATCGTCAAAAATTTGTAAATCTTCTCCGTTTCCAAAAGTATCATACATATAACTATTGGTGGCGTTAAAGTTTAATTGTAGTGACTTTGTTAAATCGAAGCCAATAGCATAATCCCAATCAAATAAAAATCTACGTTGTTTTAACTCTAGTTGAGGAGATAAACCTTCTACTAAATTTCTAGATTGTTGTTCATTATAACTTCTGTTAACTCGAGAGTTTACTGCTAATGTTTGCGGAACGGGATTAAAATTTAAATCTTTAATAAATTTCCAATATTTATTTTTAAAACTTTCTGAGTTTTTAAAAAGCTCAATAGATTCTGAATTAAAGTTAAAATTATAGCTTGCAGAAGCTGTAACATTTTCGCTAATATACTTTTCTATATTATAATCTCTATGAAATTCTGTGTTGTGAGAATATGAAACGGCTAGGTTCTCTACATCATAAAACTTAGGCTTTACGGTAGAATTAGGATTTCTATTCTTTTTAACATTGATAAAACTTATACTTGTTCTTTTGGTATAATCTTGAGAATTATTGATGTTTTCTAAAGCTTTATCTCTATCACTGCCAGCAGGTAAGTTTTCAAGAAATTTCTTTGCATCTGTGTATTGTACATCTTGGTATTGAGGATCAAACTTTGGATCAATAAATTTTTCCCCAATACTATAACTCATTGGTAATTGAATTCCCCATTTTTCTGGAGTTAAAACTTTACCTAAATTGATGGTCGTTGCAACATCGTATTGTTTAGTTTCGTCTAAACTACGTTGGTTTACTCGGTCTTCTACATTACCAAAACCAATTGTTCTTAAACTTCCGGAAAGCGATACATTCGCAACATCGGCAAAATTAGCATCTGCATTCATAACCGCAGCCCAACCAGCTTTATTGTCAAAACCAGATGAACGTAATTCATTAAACCATACCTCACCGCTTTTAGACACAACACCACTATTTTTTAAGCCTAGCATTATGGTTCTTAATTGTGCTAAAGTTGGGTTTCCTTTTACGCTAATTTTATAAGGTAAATCTTCTGTTTGAGAAGTAGAAGTATACAATACATTTATTGCAGCACCAATACCATCTCTTTCTAGTTTTACTTTACCAAAAGTTTCCATTAACGCATCTAAATTATTTTCTTCTGGCCAAATATCTAACTGTCCGTTTCCTCCAGAACTTACCGTTAACGGAAGCTCTAATTGATAATAATTGTCATCTAAATCGGTACCTAATCTTAATACACCACTAAAACCTGCATCACCTTGTAAATGCATAAACATTTTAAGATTTTTAAAACGTCTTAGATCTATACTCATGTTTTTGTAAATAGCTCTTGTTTTGTTAGGTTCTAAATTTGTTACTTTTAAGGTTACAGATTGTTCGTTTTGTAATTGTACAGTTGTACTACCTTGCAAACGCTCTCTTTCAATTCCGGGAGGCTGAATATAGCTGCCATTATTCTGCTCAATACTTACAACACCAACTTCAAAACCCTCTAATTCTGATTGTGTTAATTCCCTAACAGGATCAATTGCTGGATCGATTGTTCTAGCATAACGTCTCCAATCTCCACGAACTAAATCTAATTCACCAAAACGAACTACAATAGGTATTTTAAAATTGGTTAAAAACATTCTTACAAAACGGATGCTGTTAAAATCAGAAATTCCACCAACAGGTGTTCCATTTCTAATTGGTACTCTAAATTGATACCATTTTGTTTGTTGTGTATTTCCGTTTTCTAAAGTTATAGTAGTTGTTTTTTCATCTACAATATAATTTCTACCTTTAGCCAAATTAGCCTGATTCATAGAAATTCTGTACTCATAATAACTTTCAACAGTATTCATCGTTTGATCTCTGTTGATGTCTTCTACATCTGGATATGTTGTAGATGATGTTGGGTATGTTTCTGGTGATTGATTTAACGTTGGCGAATTCCCTTGCGTATTGTTGTAGTCTTTGTATCTTCTAATTACTGATGCATTAATAGCATCTAAATCTGCACCTCTAAAAAATTTAAAGTTATCAGAAGCAATGTCATTTGGATTTAGACGATTAAAATTAATATTCATATTTAAAGAGTCTGACAGTTTCTGCAAATATTGTTGTTCTTCTAAATCATTTAAACCATCAAAACCTAAATCTTGATTTGTTCTTGAAGCATCTTCCTCGCTAAATGCGTAAATGATAGATGGGTTTCTTGGCACATTTCCCCAAATAGTGCTATTTACATTTGCTCCATCAACTTTTAAACCATCTTCTGGCAAACCGTTTTCGAACATTTTACGATTATCCTTTACAATGTCTTCAGAAATGTTTCCTAAATTGATATACAAATCTCCTACCTGATTATTTAAATCATTTGGATTTACACCTTGTGGCAAACCTTCTGCATTTGTGATCGAATAATTTTGGTACGGATCCATAATCCAAAACTGAATAAATTCAACATTGGCTTGGTCAAAATTATTTGTATTTAAGGGGCGCATAACGCCACCCCAGTTTTCGTTTGGCTTCTTAAAAGTTCCGTCATCATTAACGTCGCTGTCTAAAGTATTAAAATTATAAGAGCCTCTTTCTTCTGGAAAATAAGCTAAATCTAAAGTTCTTACTAAAGAATTTTGTGTAATGTCTAATTGTACATTTGGGAATAACTCTCTGTAGTTAATCTGTCTTGTTTCTGCTCTAGATAACTCATCAGCATCTATACTTGCAGGAGTTTGGCCTATTCCGTAAAAAATTTGATCAATACTATACCACGCTAATTTTCCTCTTTTATAATTGTAAGATAAATTACTTTGATCGCCATTAAAACCGTTAAAATATTTTGGCGTACTTGCTTCATACCAATCTAAAGGCGATAGTATGCTTATGGGTATTTGCGATGCTTCAAAATCATCTATGTAAGAAGTTGCAGCGCCGGCAACATCGATTCCACTTGGAGTTCCTGGCAATAAATAAGCCATATCTGCTCTTACAGAAAAGTTAGATGGTACATCTGTATCAACAAACGGTAACTTATTTGCCAATTTTGTAAAGAAAGGAACCTCTGTAGAATAATCGATATTAAAACCTAACATTGTATTGTCTATTGGCTCTGAACCAAAATTAACTTTAGGTGTTAATGGTCTCTCATTAATATTTAAAATCGTTGCTCCAATTACAAAATCATCAGAAAATTTATGCTCAACATCAACACCCATAAAGGTTTTTCTTTGCTGATTAAACACGGCATTATTTTCTGTAGATACATTTATAGGAGTTCCGGAAGCTTGGAGGCCTGGATCGATAATTTGAACTCTTCCTAATTGATAATCTACAACAAAATCGATACCTTCTACTAATTGCTTTCCTCCAGCAGTAACTCTTACAGAACCTCTTGGCACATTGAAAGCACCAATAGGAATTCCTCCAGAATTTTCTGATTTAAAGTATCCTTTTAAGAAATATTTGTCTTTATTCTGAAAGTTGTTTTGAATGTTGATTTTTGTATTTAAATAGAGCTCTTTAAATAAGTACGATTCATCTGCTGTATTTGTTAATTTGTTTGCTAAATCATTTCCAAAAGGTTCTGGATTTGGGAAAATAACATAACCGTTTTGTGAGTTTACAGTAACGCCTTCTACATAATCAAAGAAACCATCCGCAGTTCTAAACTGACTTTGGTCTAGCTGATCTAAATTTAAAACCTGAATTAAAGGCGTATTTGCAACATCTGCAGTTTGTGCATTTTGCAATACATTGGATGGTATACCTGTTGCATCGTCTCTATATTGAATTTCAAAACGAAAACCGTCTTGTGTTAAAGGATATGCACCTAAAGCATAGATGTTTTTCATCATTAAACGCCAAGTTGGAAAAGATTCTTCACCACCATTTACAGCATTTCTTTTGGTTGTTAATATTTCACTACGTAATAATTTTACTGCTAAATTTTGTGGAGCTAAAATTCCATCATTCGAAAATTCACCTACTTTAAAAGATTTTTTTGTACTTCCGTTTACGCTTCCTGCTACCGTATATTCGTATGCAACCGCTAAAACTTCACCGTCATTTAATCTTCTGTTTAAAGAAATATATCCTAATTGAGCGTTTAAATTATACTCATTTGCACTTAATCTTCTCGCATTTTCAAGTATAGAAAAATCTGTTCCTTGTTCCATTTGAAATGTACTTGTTAAAGTATTGTCAACTGTAGAAACATCTCTAATTCCGGATAAAACAGCAGGGTCATAAATATTATTAGAATTGTTTTGAGGTAAATATAATAGTTGTCCGTTTGCACTAATACTTATGGGATTTGTGTTTAATACGGTTCCTTTGTCGTCTACTAAATTTTTATATGTAGAATTTACATTATTAGATTCTCCAATATCTGCTATGGCAACAATACTTCTAAAATCTTCTGTGCTGGCATTTCTGTTAGTTACCCAGACTTCAATCCTTGTAATATTTACTTGACTGCTTATTAAAGGATAATTTCTTAAGGAATTTGAATAATTATCAATAAAAAATTGTGATAAGAAAAAGTGTCTGTCCGTGTCGTAATCTGTAGTTCTTAGCTCAAATGGTTGTATTGATGCACCGGCTTGCGCAACAATCGTTTTGCTTTCAGAATTTTGCTGAGAAAAAACTGCAGTAACATTTGTGTTCCCAAATTTTAATTTTGTTTTAACACCAAATAAACTCTGAGCTCCGTTTATTAAAGAGTTTTTAATTGGCATTTCTAAATTACCAGCTTCTAGTCCTTGTATAATACCATCTTCGCTATATTTTGCATCAGAAAGAGATGGTGGAATAAATTCTAATTTTACGGCATTTTGAAAATCGAAGGTAGATTGTGTATCGTAATTGGCAGTAAATCCTAAACGTTCCCCAACTTTTGCACGCAAACTTGCATTAATTTGTTGATCAAAATCAAAGGTAAAACTACTTCTGTTTTCTTCGGATATTTGAGGGTTTTCTGTATTCTGATAAATAAAACCAAGTTTTAAATTTAAACTTCCAGTTGGTGTAAATTTCACAGTATTTCCGCCAAAAATAGATTCAAAAAACTTAGAGTTTACATAATAAGAGGGTAATAAATCTTTTTGTGCATCTAAAGAACCATTCTTTTTACTATTGGTAGCACTTACTTTGTCTTTAAAATACTGCAACATATCTCGTTTTAAACGATATTGTTGGTATTCTTTTTCAGTTAAAAATATAGGTGTTTTGGTATAATAATCAACAATTTTTTCTAAGATTACGTACTTGTTAATGTCTTTGTCAAAAATAACTTCTTTTTCTGCTAAATCATCTAAAAAAAGACTTCCTCTTTGTGTGTGATTAAAATTATATTTTAACTTTAAAGTATCTTTTTTAACCTCAGTAGAATCTTTGCTTTGAGCATACGAAGATAAGTTTACTGCGAAAGTAAGCAGCACTAATAAAAGTATTTTTTTAAATGATTTAACCAAACTACTATAAGTTTTTTAAAGCTAATTTTATAATTTTTTCTACAGAAGCATCTGGATTTTCTTTTAAAACGGCTGTAATAATTTTATCAGATGGTTTTCTTTGAAACCCTAAAACCTCTAAAGCAGATAACGCTTCATCCCTGTTTGTATTGCTTGTTCTTACAGAAATTTCATCAATATTAAATGTTTTTAAAATTTTATCTTTTAAATCTACAATTACTCTTTGCGCTGTTTTTATACCAATGCCTTTTACAGATTGAATTAAAGCTACATTTTCTGATGCAATTGCGTTCTGTATTTCTTCGGATGTCATAGACGAAAGCATCGTTCTTGCAATGCTTGGACCAACTCCAGAAACAGAAATTAATAATTTAAAAATTTCTCGTTCTGTTTTGTTGATAAAACCAAAAAGCGTGTGTGCATCTTCTCTTATTGACAAATGCGTGTATAAAGTTACATTTTCATTTGCAGGTAAACTAGAAAAAGTATTTAAAGAAATGTGTAATAAATACCCAACACCATTGCAGTCTACAACAACTTCTGTTGGACTTTTTTCTACTAATCTTCCTCTAACTTGTGTAATCATAATTTCTTTTCTTGGCTAAAGTAATAATTTATTTTAGGTTTGTTGTATTCAGTTATATAAATGACAAAAAACAGCTGTTTAAAAAGGAGGAAAGAGAACAGAAAATAGAAATTATAAATTATAAAAGAGAGAACAGACAATAGAGTAGAGGTTGTTTTTGCACTCTCTACTCTTTAGTCTTGTTTCTTGTCTCTATAAACTATAGCTTTTAGTCTTATGTCTAGAGCCTATTCGTCAAAAATTATTTATTCTTTTCTCTCTGTTGCGCATCAACGCACGCTAAAGCTGCCATATTTACCATTTCATCTACACTAGAGCCTAATTGTAAAATGTGTACAGCTTTACTTAATCCTAAAATCATCGGACCAATAGATTCAGCTCCTTGCACTTGTTTTAAAAGTTTGTAGGTAATATTTGCAGATTCTAAATTAGGAAAAATTAAGACATTTACTTTTTTACCATTTAATTTAGAAAAAGGGAATTCTTTTGCTAACAATTCTGGGTTTAGTGCAAAATCTGCTTGTAACTCTCCATCAACAACTAAATTAGGGTAATGTTTATGCATAAAAGCAACCGCTTCTCTAATTTTTTTTGAGGTTTCTGTATTTGAAGAGCCAAAATTAGAGAAAGACAACATGGCAACATTTGGTTTCATTCCAAACATTTTTACCAACCCAGAAGTCATTTGAGTTGTATTAATTAAGTCTTTTGCGGTGGGGTTTATGTTGATGGTTGTGTCTGCTAAAAACAATGGACCTTGTTTGGTTAACATTAAGTTACAAGCTGCAATTTTAGGTACTCCTTTTTCTTTATCTATAAGTTCTAAAATTGGTTTCACTACAGTTGGGTAAGGTCTAGAATACCCTGTAATAAATGCATCAGCTTCATTTTCATTTACCATCATTGCGCCAAAATAAGTACGCTCGCGCATTAGTTTTGTTGCTTCAGATAATGTTCTTCCTTTACGCTGTCTGTTTTTCCAATATGCTTTTCCAAAACGATCTCTACGTTCTTCCTCTTCGTCTGTTTTTGGGTCAAAAATTGGCACATCCGCAGTAAAACCAATTTCTTCTTTTAGTTCTAAAATCAACTCTTTTCTGCCTAATAAAATAACTTTTCCAAGTTTCTCTTCATGCACTCTTTGAGCAGCTTTTAAAACATCTAAATGATCTGCTTCTGCAAAAACAATTCGTTTTAAATTGCTTTTAGCACGGTTATGAATCATTCTAATTTCTTTGCTTCCAGAGCCAGATCTTTCCATTAATTCTTCCCGGTACTTTTCCCAATCTGTAATTGGTTGTTGTGCAACTCCAGAATCCATTGCAGCTTTTGCAATTGCTGGCGGAATTTCATAAATTAATCGTGGGTCAAAAGGTTTTGGAATGATGTACTCTCTACCAAAAGATAGGCTTACTTCATCATACACTATATTTACTTTTTCTGGTACAGATCTTTTTGCTAAATCAGCTAAAGCATGTACAGCAGCCATTTTCATTTCTTCATTAATTTTAGTAGCTCTAACATCTAAAGCACCTCTAAAAATAAATGGAAAACCTAATACATTATTTACTTGGTTAGGATGATCTGATCGTCCTGTTGCCATAATAATATCTTTTCTTGTCTGGATTGCTAAATCATAATCTATTTCTGGAGTAGGATTTGCCATTGCAAACACAATAGGATCGCTATTCATAGCTAGCAACATTTTGGGAGTTACTATGTTTCCTGTAGAAAGACCTATAAAAACATCTGCATTTTGCATAGCATCTTCAAGCGAGTATACATCTTGGTCTGTTGCAAATTCTGCTTTTTGAGAAGTTAAATTATCTCTATCTTTTCTGATAACACCTTTGCTATCGCACATTACGATGTTTTCTAATGTTGCACCTAGTTTTAAATACAAACGAGTACAAGAAATTGCAGCAGCGCCTGCGCCGTTTACTACAATTTTAACTTTAGAAATATCTTTTTCGGTAATTTCAATGGCATTTTTTAAAGCAGCACCAGAAATTATTGCAGTTCCGTGCTGGTCGTCATGCATTACAGGAATATTTAATTCCTCTATTAATCTTCTTTCTATTTCAAAAGCTTCTGGGGCTTTGATATCTTCTAGATTAATTCCTCCAAAAGTTGGTGCAATTGCTTTTACGGTTTGTATAAAGAGTTCAACATCCGTGGCATCAACTTCAATATCAAAAACATCAATATCGGCAAAGATTTTAAAAAGTAATCCTTTTCCTTCCATTACCGGTTTTGATGCTTCTGGACCAATATCACCCAAACCTAAAACGGCGGTTCCGTTGGTAATTACAGCTACTAAATTTCCTTTTGAAGTATATTTGTAAACGTTTTCTCTATCTTTTGCTATTTCTAAACACGGTTCTGCAACTCCAGGAGAATATGCTAATGCTAAATCGTGCTGTGTTGCATATTTTTTAGTGGGTACAACTTCAATTTTACCAGGTTTTGGTTTTGCGTGGTATAATAAAGCTTCGTGTCTTTTTCTAGAATCGCTCATAAAATATTTGTTTGCTTATTTATAACTTACAAATATATGCTTTTAACCGAAAGAGCAAATTATTATTCGCTTCTTTTAAAGAGTTTTGCCTATAAAATAGGGCTTTAAAAATTCAATTCTTTAATGATATTATTCTCAGAATACTTAATGTTAAAAGAGTAAGTTGTTAAGTTGGCATTAAGTTTTGCAAAAGAATCGTTACTTGTCCAAGTAATATCTAATTCATTCTCTTCGGATTCTTGAAAGCTAATATTACCAGAAAATGCTTTTAACGTATTTCTTAAACGCATTAACATAAGTTGATTTTTTACAATATCTTTTTTTATTCCTTGATTAATATCTTCTATAGATAAAGTTGTTCTATTAATTTCTTTGTGTGCTCCTGTTCCGCCTTCATCCGCAGCTTTGTAATTATTTTTTCCTGCAAAAATATCTAAATACCAAACTTGTGGGGTACCTGGCATAAATAACTGAATAGCCCTTGCCAATAATAATTTATCCTCGTTTTCACCAAGTGCGCTAAAAAAAGTTGCATTTACTTGATAATAAGAAATTTTATTTCCTAATGGATCATAGAGGTTTTTAACCCTTCCGCCTCGTTCTATAACAGTATTCATTATAGATTCGATTTCATTGTCTTCTAATAAACCTTTATTGTAAGTCCCGTTTACTTCTTTTCTTTTTAAGTCTAAAACAGGAATTCCGTCATGGCAACCTAACATATTTACAGTTTTATAACCTTTGTTAATTATTTCTTTCGCCCATTTTAAGATTGCTTTATTAGAATTTTTTTCTAGCGTGTGAATCATTAAACCTGGTAAAAAGAAATCATAAATTTGATAGCCTTTTTTTGCAACTTCATGATGTAACTTTAGACCATATTCGGCATGAATTTCTGGCAACAATAGTAAGTCGTTGCGATCTGCTATTTGCTTTATTTTCTGGAGGTAATCCCAAGTGCCAGGTTTGTTAAAAAAGTTAGTTTGGCCAATTTCTTTATGCAAATAGGCAAATGCATCTAGCCGTAATATAGAACAACCAAATCCTTTTAATTTGGCAAGTGTTTCTTCATAAAATTCCCAAACAAGTTCAGATTTTGCATTTACATCCATCTGACCTAAATACGTTTTTTTTGTATTTACAAGCTGCAAAATTTTATTTTTTAGAACGTTATTTTTGCCAAAATCAAGAGTATTTAGCGGTTCTTTTTTTTCTATGGATGCATTAATTTTTTTGCAAATTATTTCTTTTTCTGATAATGATAGGTTGTCAAATGGTAAATCTTCAATGGTAATTTTAGGATACTTTATTTCTTGGTAAAAAGTATTCCAATAGGGTTTTTCAGTACCATCAGGAAAACTAACATTTAAAATAGGTAAACCAGTTTTTCTCATAAATAGTTTACTCAAAAACTCTTGATTCGGAATAATTAATCCATCAGCATTTTTCTTTCCATTGCCTTCCCAAAAGGTATTCCAATTGATAAAAAACTCCTTATATTTAGAATTTTCTCCATTTAAAAGGATGTCTTTAAACTGCGGAGAATTTACTGATAAATGATTTAAAACAATATCAAATTTTAATTGAATACTCAGTTTCTCTAAAGTTTCTAAGTCTTTTTTAGAAACCAATTCTGAATTTATATTATAATCAATTACAGAAAAACCTCTATCTAAATCACTGTTAAAAAAAGTAGGGAGCACATAAAACAATGAAAAAACATCTTTGAACTCTGGCAACTGAAGCATTTTAATAGTGTCGCTTAATGTTTGGCCAATACTATCTGGATATGCGTTTAGCATTACTCCATTAGAAATTGATTTTGATTTTTTTTGATTCATAATATTAAAAACAATGAATTATAAAAGTTTTGAAAGGACATTTATATTATCCGGTAATCTGCCCACATTTTGTAATTTTAAAGCAGCTAATTTCAGAGCCACTTGTAGGCAATTTTCAATTGATTTTTCTTTTATGTAGGCAAATAAAAATCCAGACCAAAAGGCATCACCTGCACCAGTTGTATCCATCACATTTTCTATTTTTATTGCCTCTAATTGTATGATTTTTTTTCCTTTATGAGAAAGTTTCACACCTTTGCTTCCTAAAGTTAAACAAACAATTTCTACACCTAAATCATGGAAAAAGTCAAATATTTCTTGATGAGGTAGTTCTTTTTCAAAAAGTCTTAACATGTCATCTTCACTAATTTTTATTAGCGGATTAAATGTGCAATAGGTTTTAATTACCTCCAGAGCTTCTTCTTTACTATTCACAAAATATTTTTTCTCAATATTGTCTATACCAAATGAAAGACTGTCTCCAAATTTATTATGAAATAGAAAAATATATTTACTTTCATTTAAATTTTTTATACCAAATTGCAGGCTTATACGTGATAAATCTACTTCATCTTTAGAAGTGATTGTTTTCTGTCTCTTTACATGCAATGTCTCTTTAAAAATAGTTTTAGAAACATATTTATATAGTTCTGAGACAGGATTAGAAACTAATAAATAATTATCTTCAGATTTTTTAAGCTTCAACTCTCTTGGAATTGTCATTGCACTTCGCCAAGTTTCTGTAGGTACATCTCTAGCATATTCCCAATTAGACATCCAACCAATAAATAATTTTCGTCCATCTTCCTCTGGGATATTTGACCAAGTTACGCCAGCATAATTATCTCTACCATAATCTAACCATACTGCATTTTGTTTTTGTAATTGTGTTTTAAAATTAGTGTCAAGTGTAAACTTAGTACCGTCAAAATCTCCAACAAAATATTGTGTTCCACTACCTCCATTTGGTGCTGCAGGGTTTACACTTACTATTAATATCCATTTGGTTTTATCTGTTCCTTCAATTTTTATTGGAAATAAATCTGGGCATTCCCACATACCATCATGTTGTCCAAAATCTTGTCCAAATTCTGATTCTAAATTCCAGTCTTTTAAATTTGTAGAACTGTAAAACATAACCTTATCAGCCGCCGCTAATGCCATAATCCATTTGTTGTTTTTAACATCCCAAATAACCTTTGGATCTCTAAAATCTTTAATTCCTGGATTAGAAATTACTGGGTTTTTATCATATTTAGTCCATGTAACCCCTTCATCTAAAGAATACGCAATGGCTTGGGTTTGGAAATTTAATTCTCCTTCTTTTTCACCATCCATATTATGATAGGTGTAAATGGCAACTATTGGTGTAATACCTTCTTTTCCAAACCCTGAAGTATTATTTTTGTCAACCACAGCACTTCCTGAAAAAATAAATCCTAATTCATCTGGATAAAGAGCTATTTGTTGTTCTTGCCAAGTAATCATGTCTTCGCTAATTGCATGTCCCCAGTGCATCGGCCCCCAAACATTACCATTTGGATAATATTGAAAATACAAATGGTACTTACCATTTAAATAAAACATTCCATTAGGGTCATTCATCCAATTAGCCTTTGGTGTAAAATGAAAATTAGGTCTGTATAAAGTTTCTTCAGTAATTTCTTCTATTGATTTTGTAGCTGTTTTTTCTATATCTTTTTTACAACTTAGAAAAGTTGTGAAAATTGAAGCGATTAAAAAAACAAATAGTATGAAATAAGTTTTTTTATTTTTCATCTTTTATTAATTTTTTACTTAATTCTTCAAGTGAAATTCCTTTTGTTTCTGGCATCATAAAAATTACAAATAATAACTGAAATACCATCATAATTGCAAAAAATAAGAATACAATTCCAGCTCCAATAGTTGAAAATAGGGTAGGAATTAATGCTGGAATTAATGCGGCTAAAAACCAGTGAGTAGAACTACCAAAAGATTGCCCTGATGCTCTTAAATGATTTGGGAAAATTTCAGAAATAAATACCCAAATAACGGCACCTTGCCCAATAGCATGAGATGCTATAAACATGAATAAAAAGATTGGTACAGCCATACCTGTCCATCCAAAGAAAAAAGCACAAGCAACAAGAGTTAAAGATATTATATAGCCAATAGAACCAAAATACATTAGGGTTTTTCTCCCTAATTTATCTATCAGAAAAACACCTAAAAGTGTAAATATTAGGTTTGTAAGACCAACACCAATACTGCTTAATAGCGCTGTACTTTCTCCTAAACCAGCTTCTTCAAAAATTCTAGGAGCATAATATAAAAAAGCATTGATACCAGATAATTGATTAAACATTGCTATTAAAAAAGCTAATGTTAAAGGAAGCCTATATTTCTTTAAAAAGATAGTTTCATTTTTGTTTGCTTCTTGATCTGTAGCACTAATTTCTAATAGTAATTTTTCTGAATCTTGATTTGGATTTATTATTGATAAAACATTTTTTGCTTCCTCATTTCTAAATTTTGATAGTAACCACCTTGGGCTTTTAGGTACGGTTAAGATTAATAAAGTGTAAATTACTGCGGGTATAGCTTCTACACCTACCATCCATCTCCAAGCATTTTCGCCAATTCCATTTAATAAATAATTAGATAGAAAAGCTACTAAAATTCCGAAAACGATATTAAATTGATATAAAGCAACGAGTCTTCCTCTATCTTTTGCTGGTGCAATTTCAGAAATATATGCGGGTGCTGCAATCGTAGAAGCCCCTACGCCAAGACCACCAATAAACCTAAAAAAAGCAAATATGTAAGGATCATTTGCAAACGCAGAACCTATTGCAGAAACGGTGTATAAAATACCAATAATTAGTAAGGTGTTTTTCCTTCCAAGTTTATTTGTTGGTATTCCTCCAAATAATGCGCCAATTACAGTTCCCCAAAGTGCCATTGCCATAACAATAGAGCCATGAAAAGCATCAGAAGATTCCCAAAGTGCTTGAAGCTTTTTATCAGCTCCAGAAATCACTACTGTATCAAAACCGAATAGAAACCCGGCTAAAGCAGCTGTTAAAGACCAAATCAATATTTTTTTGTTCACATTTTAGTTATTAATTATATCTAAAATTAATAAAAGAGAAGATTAATGATGATGTATTTAATTGTTAATTAGCAATTAAGTAACCGAAATCGTTTTCGGGATACAAATCTGTAACTTTTTATTTCATCACTTCTCTATTTAATAAAAAACAGACATCTTAGTGTAAACTTTATAGAGTCAAGGTCATGAAAAATATACTACTTATTGCTTTTCTTTTATTATCTAATATTTTAATAGCTCAAAATATAGGATGGGAGATTTCTACATCAAATAACACTAATTATACGGGCATTGCAGCAGCAAATGGAAGAATAGGTATTTTACCTTCAAATAAAGTATTTAAAACAGAACAAATAATTTTAAATAATGTCTACGATAAAGAATCATTTTTAGGTGTTAGTAAAATTCTTAAAGGTATTAATTTTCAAGATATTGAATTAGAAATTGACGATGAAGTCGTTAATGATGAAAATATATCTAATTGGAAACAAACATTAAATATGAAAGAAGCTTCCTTTACAACTAGTTTTACTTTTAAAGATAAAGCAGCTATTTCTTATACTATATATGCTTTAAGGAATGTACAATATAGTGGTTATTTAGATATATCAATAGAAGCAATAAAAGACATAAAAGTAAAGGCAATAGCAAGTATAAAAACTCCAAAAGAATATCATAATCCAATAAGTACGTTTAGAGTTTTAAAAGATTTAGAGACTACAATGCCAATTTTACAAACTGTTGCAAGAAGTAGGGAAAAAAAACATCTTGTGGCTGCATCTGGTACTTTTATATGGCATGATATTAATAGTACGAGAGAACATCAAAGACCAGAGTTACATCATAAAAAAGTTGACGATTATAATAATAGTTTATCATTTTCAAAAAAGATAAAAAAAGGTAGTTCTTTAGATTTTGCTTGGACAGGTGCAATATGTACTACTCAAGATTTTGAAGACCCTCAAAATGAATCTGAACGATTTGTTATTTTTAATCTACTAACTCCTAAAAAAGACTTATTAGATCAACACAAACAACTTTGGAATAAATTATGGGAGGGAGATATTGTTATTGAAGGAAATTTACAAGATCAACTAGATGTTAGGTTGGCATTATATCACCTGTATTCTTTTTCTAGAGGTGATTCAGATTTAAGTATCGCTCCAATGGGTTTATCTTCACAAAACTATAATGGACATATTTTTTGGGATACAGAATTATGGATGTTTCCCCCTTTATTATTACTGAATCAAGATATTGCTCGTTCATTGGTTAATTATAGATCAGATCGTATAGAAAAGGCAAAAGAGAAAGCCATAAATTTTGGATACAAAGGTGCTATGTTTCCCTGGGAAAGTGATGATACAGGTGAAGAAGCAACTCCAGCTTGGGCTTTAACAGGAACTTTTGAACATCATATTACAGCAGATGTAGCTATTGCTTTTTGGAATTATTACCGTGTTTCAAAAAACAAAACTTGGCTTAAAAAAAGAGGTTTTCCAATGTTAAAAGAAATAGCAGATTACTGGGTAAGTAGAGCTACTAAAAACAAAGATGGTTCTTATTCAATAAAAAATGTAGTAGGAGCTAATGAGTTTGTTGCAAACGTTACAGACAATGCTTTTACAAATGGATCTGCAATTACTGCTTTAGAGTATGCCGTTTTAGCTGGTAAAGAACTTGAAGAAGAAACACCAGAAATATGGCAAGAAGTTGCTTCTAATATTAGAATCTTAAAGTTTAAAGATGTAACAACTAAAGAGCATGAAAAATATGATGGAGAAATTATTAAACAAGCAGATGTAAACTTGTTAACGTATCCTTTAAATATTATAAATGATAAAAAAACCATTTTAAAAGATTTAAAATATTACGAACCTAAATTATCAAAAGAAGGACCTGCAATGGGGAAATCTGTTTTTGCCGTAATATACGCGCGTTTAGGAGATTCTGAAAATGCATATAGGTTATTTAAAGATAGTTACGCGCCTAATAAAAGACCTCCTTTTGGTGCTTTAGCAGAATCAGCAACTAGTAATAACCCTTACTTTGCTACTGGAGCAGGAGGAATGTTACAGACTGTTTTATTTGGTTTTGGTGGTTTGCAACTTACTAATGAGGGGATTGTTCAAATAAACTCGGCTTTGCCTAAAGAGTGGAAATCACTTACAATTAAAGGAGTTGGTCTTAGCAAACAAAATTTTGTTATTAAACATTGATTTTTTAAAAGATAGTTGAGTTGATATAAGTACCTAAAAGTAGTTTTATATAATTTTCAGTGTTTTTAGAGCGTCTTAAAATTAAGATCTTATTATATCTTGTTTAACAAAATTTAAACTTTTTCTTGTAACATAAACTTTATGTTTGCGTCTTGTAACTAAAGTCAACCATGAAAAAAATTACAATTCTATTTTTTCTTTTTGTTTCATCAAACTTTATAGCGCAAATAAAAGGAGATATTACAGATATTAACAATAATCCGCTTTCTTTTGTAAGCGTATATTTAGATAAAACAGTTACAGGAACTACATCTAATGATAATGGTGAGTATGTTTTAGAGTTAAATAAGAAAGGAAAGCATGTAATTGTTTTTCAGTTTTTAGGATACAAAACGTTAAAGAGGGAAGTGGATATTTCTTCTTTCCCTTTTGAATTGAATGTGAAGCTAGCAGAAGAAAACGTAGAATTGAAAGAGGTTTTAATTTCTACAAAAGACAATCCTGCAAATGCAATTATTAGAAATGTAATTGCGAATAAAGATAAAAACACCAATAAATTTGCCCAATATACAGCCAAGTTTTACTCCCGTGGTTTGTATAGAATTAAAGATGCGCCAGAGAAATTTTTAGGTCAGAGTTTGGGAGATTTTGGTGGTGGTTTGGATTCTACAAGAAGCGGAATTATTTACCTTTCTGAAACTATTTCTGAGATAAAATATCAGAAAAAACCAAAGCAATTTAAAGAGAATATCATTGCGTCAAAAGTTAGTGGACGAGATAATGGCATTAGTTTTAATAGGGCAGAAGATGCAAACATCAACTTTTATGAAAATAGTGTAGATTTTGGTAATGATTTAATTTCGCCAATTTCTACAAATGCTTTTAGTTATTATAATTATAAATTAGAAGGTACTTTTTATGATACAAACGGCAAGCTTATCAATAAAATAAACATCATTCCAAAACGTAAAAATGATCCTGTTTTTAACGGTTATTTATATATCGTAGAAGATGATTGGGCGATATATGGAGCAGATGTTACAGTTACTGGTGCTCAAATTAATATCCCGGTGGTTGATGTTTTAAAGCTGAAACAAAACTATAATTATTCTTCAACAAATGATGCGTGGGTTTTAATTAGTCAGAGTATCGATTTTAAAGTAGACTTCTTTGGTTTTAAATTTGATGGTCGTTTTTCTTCTGCATTCTCTAACTACGATTTTAAGCCAAATTTTTTAGAGAAAACTTTTACAAATGAAGTGTTAACTTTTGAAAAAGAAGCAACACAAAAAGATTCGGTGTATTGGAACAAATTAAGACCGGTTCCTTTAACAATAGAAGAGGTAAAAGATTATGTAATTAAGGATAGTATAAAAGTGGTACGTAAGTCTAAAGTGTATTTAGATTCTATAAATAAAAAGCAAAATAAATTTAGTTTTCTTTCACCCGTTACAGGTTATACGTTTCGTAATTCGTACGAAAAATGGTCTATTTCTTATGACGGATTGATTGGTGATTTTGGTTTTAATACAGTGCAAGGTTTTAATACATCTGTTGGGGCAAGTTATTTTAAATCACTAAATGATACCGGTAAATGGTGGAATGTAGGTGCAAAAGTAAATTATGGTTTTACAGATGAAAGAGCAAGACCTGTTCTCTTTTTTAACAAAAAATGGGACAATATTACTAAACCTAGATTGGCTATTTCTGGTGGAGTTACAACCGCTCAATTTAATGATAGAGTACCAATTACCAAGTTAGATAATATGATTCGTTCTTTGTTAAGAAGGCAAAATTTTATGAAGATTTATGAAAAAGAATTTGCTAAAATTGCATATTCAGAAGAAATTAAAAATGGAGTTTATCTTTCAACTTCTTTAGAATACGCAAACAGAAAACCACTTTTTAACAACAGTAATTATTCTTTTGCTAGCCAAAGTATTGCAGATCCTTATACTTCTAATAATCCTATAAAACCTCAAGATTTTACAAATGCAGGTTTTACAGAACATAAAATTGCAACTTTAAATCTTGGCGCAACTTTTATCTTTAATCAAAAATACTTGTCGTATCCAGACACTAAATTTAATGTTGGCAATAATAAGTATCCAACGTTAAATGTAAATTACAGAAAAATCTTTGGAGCTTCGAATTCTGAATTAAATTCTGACTTATTTCTGGCCAACTTATCGCAAGATGTAGATGCTGGTAATTACGGGAAATTAGTCTATAATTTAAAAGCAGGAATATTTCTTAAGCAGAAAGACATTGCTTTTATGGATAATTTACAAACAAACGGAAATCAGTTGGTTTTTATTACAGGCAATCAGTTAAATAACTTTGGTTTGTTAGAATATTATAAATTTTATACGAATGATAAATATGCCGAAGCACACGTAGAGCACAATTTTAAAGGTGCTATTTTAGGTAAAGTTCCGTTGCTAAATAAACTGAATTTTCACTTAATTGGTGGTGCAAAAACCTTGTTTATGGCAGATAGAAATCCGTATTCAGAATATTCTTTAGGTATAGACAACGTTGGTTTTGGTAAATGGCGTTTTTTAAGAGTCGATTATGTAAAATCGTTTCATGCAGGAATTAAAAATGAAGGATTTTTATTTAGATTAAACTTGTTAAACTAAAACTTTATCTTTGTTGCTTATGAACATAAAAACATTTTTTTTCGGAATTTCAACAGATTTTGTTGGCACATCAGAATTGCATATTGATGTTGAAGAAAACACTTCTGTAAAAGATTTTAAATCTGTTTTAAAAGAAAGATTTGCGCAATTAGAAAACATCAACACCTATGCAATTGCTGTAAACGAAGAATATGCAACAGATGATTTATTGCTAAAGTTAGGTGATGTTGTTGCGGTAATCCCCTCTGTTAGTGGTGGTTAAAAAGCTTGTTTTTCTTTTTGAAGGCAAGAAAGTCTCTTGTGTTTTCTTTTTGTGATACTTAGTGTACCAAAAACCCTATTTCTTTAAATACTTATAATCCATATAAAAAGTTCCAAAAGGAAGAATAGAACAAAGCAAAACGATTCCTAAATCTTTGATATTCCAATTCATTTCTTTTTTAAGCATAATTGCTAAGATAATGTACAGCATAAATAAAACGCCGTGAGGCATTCCAAACATTTTTACAAAACTTGGGTCGTTTAAGGCGTATTTGTAATACAAGCCTACACTCATTAGTAATAAATAAGAAACTCCTTCTAAAAAACTTACAACTCTAAAGATACTTTTCATCGATTTTAATTCGTTTGTCCGTTCGAGTGATTTTGATTTTTCACCAAAATTGTATCGAAAATAGACGTTTAATATTATCTACAAAAATACAATATTGTTTTCCTATTTTTGTCTTAGTACTGAACTTGTTTCAGAATCTCATAAAATGCAAAGAACTTCAATTAAAATTACTTCGGATAAATTAGATTTACAAGCGTGTTACAATTTTGTAGAAGATGATTCTTGCGGCGGAACCTCTGCATTTATTGGCACTGTTAGAAATGACACGCAAGGAAAAGAAGTTGTACAATTAGATTTTTCTACCTACAAGCCAATGGCAATTAAAGAAATGCAAAAAATTGCAGACTTAGCATTATCAAAGTTTGATATCAAAAAAATTGCGATTCATCACGCAGAAGGAATGCTTCAAATTGGAGCTATTCCTGTAATCATCACTGCATCTGCAAAACATAGAAAAGCTGCCTTTTTAGCTTGTGAATTTGCTATTGATATACTAAAAGAAACAGTTCCTATCTGGAAAAAAGAGCATTTTGCCGATGGTGAAATTTGGGTAAATGCGCATCCGTAGGGTTTGTGTTCAATTCTCAGTCAACAATTCTCGTTTATCATTTTAAAGTCTTTAGTTTTCAGTCGCAGTGATCAGTATTAGTAGGAAGGCTTGGTTTGCGCAATCGTGAGAAACTGCTACTGAAAACTGCCAACTAATTTACTGGCTACTGAAAACTGTTTTCCTACTCTGTATCCACAAATAAAATTGCAATCCAAATAAAAGTGCGCCAGATAATAAATGTATCGCTTGTGTACCTATTGGGAATTCTGCATAATACATTAAAATACCAGTAATGGATTCTAAAAAGATTAATAAAACAATCCAATTCACCAATTTATATCCTAATTTTTTAATTTGATTGATGTAAAATAATCCAAAGTTTACAAGCACAATTGCAATGGTAAAAGATCTATGAAAATAGAATTTAAAACTAGGATTCATTAAACTATAATTCTTATTTTCAAAACCCAATTGCTTTACTTGTTCGTCTATATATTGTCTTACTTGCGTACCCATGGCAACCTGTATCAAAGAGAAAATTACAGAAATAATTAATAATTTATTGAATAACGAGTTGTAGTTGTGTTTCTTTTTATCAATAGAAACGATGAATTTTAATTGTAACAAAAGACCTATAATTATTAAACCAATAATCATATGAATGGTTATTAAACCTGGTTTTAAATTGGTGTCAACTACCATTTTGCCCATTACAGCTTCTACCAGCATTAAGAAAAAAGCAGCATAGGCTAATAATGATATTCGTTTATCTTCTTTCCAAAACTTGGAAGCAGCATAAATTAAAAGCAAGAATACAAAACCAGAAAGTACGGTTGCTAGTCTATTTATATACTCTGTCCAGGTATGAAATTTATTAAAAGTAGCATAATCATGTTTTATGTACTTTTTCCAATTATTTATGTTGAATTCTGAATCGGTTTTAATGTCTTTTTCAGCAACAAATAAGACTTCGTCTTTAATAATGATAATACCTTTAGTGTACGTTCTATTTGGTTTCCATGTAATTTGGTCTTCCGAAGTTGGCGGAATATAATATCCAAAACATTTTGGCCAATCAGGACAGCCCATTCCAGAGCCCGTCATTCGCACAATAGAACCTGCTAAAAAAATTAAATAAACAGAAATAATTGCTATTTGAATAATTTGTGGAAATCTATTTTTCATCATCTAAAATATTTCTGCAAAAATACGCCAAAAAAAAATCGTCTAAAACTAATTTAGACGATCTTTTTTCTGTAAAAAAATTTAAGATATACGGTTAGATTACTCTAACGTCTACTGCATTTAAACCTTTTCTACCTTCTTTAAGATCAAATTCTACTACATCACCTTCTCTAACTTCGTCGATTAAGCCTGATACATGTAAGAAATATTCTGTTTTTGATCCGTCTTCGATTACAAATCCAAATCCTTTAGATTCATTGAAGAATTTTACTGTTCCGTTTTTCACTTTGATAAATAATAAATGTTAGTAATACACAAATATACACATTATAAATATTCGTTTTTTCATTTTCACCTATAATGAGTGCTGTTTATCTGAATAAATTTCTAAAAAAAAAAGAATACAAAAAAAATATGAGATTGCGTTTTTAAGAATGTCAATAAAACTAGGGCTTTAAGAGTTTTTAACATTTTAAAGTACTGAATAACAGTTTTTTGTAAAAAAATCAAAAAATACCAAAAAATCAAAAAAAAGTCATTTTGTTAAAAACTTCATGGGTTTTGTGGATAAGTATGGCTTTCATTTTGGAACAAAAAATTCCATCTTTGTAGGAGTCGTTTTTTAGCGATTCATCAAAATCTAATTAATACTTAAATTTCAAGAATAAATGTCTTTCAAAGAACCAATTTTACAACCAAATGATAATCGCTTCGTAATTTTTCCTATTCAACATGATGATTTATGGGAATGGTACAAAAAACAACAAGCTTGTTTTTGGACAGCAGAAGAAATTGATCTACATGCTGATATTGTAGATTGGAATACTAAACTAACTGACGATGAGCGTTACTTTATCAAACATATTTTAGCCTTTTTTGCAGCTTCAGATGGTATTGTAAACGAAAATTTAGCTGAGAACTTTGTAAACGAAGTGCAATATTCTGAAGCAAAATTTTTCTACGGATTTCAAATCATGATGGAAAACGTTCACTCTGAAACGTATTCTTTGTTAATAGACACCTACGTTAAAGATTCAGTAGAGAAAGATAGATTATTTAGAGCTATTGAAGTTTTTCCTGCGATTAAGAAAAAAGCAGATTGGGCTTTAAAGTGGATTGAATCTGATTCTTTTGCAGAACGTTTAATTGCTTTTGCAGCCGTTGAAGGGATTTTCTTTTCAGGAGCATTTTGTTCAATTTTTTGGTTAAAGAAAAGAGGATTATTGCCTGGATTAACTTTTTCTAACGAATTAATATCTAGAGATGAAGGAATGCACGCAGACTTCGCGGTGCATTTGCATAACAATCATATTGTAAATAGAGTATCTCCAGAGCGTATTAGAGAAATTTTAATTGATGCTTTAAATATTGAGCGTGAGTTTATTACAGAGTCTTTACCTGCAAGTTTAATTGGTATGAATTCTAAGTTGATGACACAATACTTAGAATTTGTTACAGATAGATTGTTGTTAGAATTTGGTTGTGATAAAGAATTTGATGCTACAAATCCGTTTGATTTCATGGAGATGATTTCATTAGAAGGAAAAACTAATTTCTTTGAAAAAAGAGTTTCTGAGTATCAAAAAGCTGGCGTAAAATCTGGAGGGACTGGAAGTATAAGTTTCGATTCAGATTTTTAATTTAGTTTACATTCCCTAATAGAAGCTAAATTTCCTAAAAAAAATACTATATAAATCCTAATTTAGACTAGGATTATAAAATAAGCCCCCAAAATGTGGATGTTTTTGTGGCTTTAATAAATAAGTTTAAACTAAAACAAACAAACCTATGTACGTAGTAAAAAGAGATAGCAAGAAAGAACCAGTGATGTTCGATAAAATCACTGCAAGAGTTAAAAAAATGTGTTACGGATTAAACAAAATTGTTGATCCAGTAAAAGTTGCAATGCGTGTTATTGAGGGCTTGTATGATGGCGTAACCACTTCAGAATTAGATAACTTAGCGGCAGAAACTGCAGCGACAATGACTACTGCTCATCCAGATTACGCAAAATTAGCAGCAAGAATAGCTGTTTCTAACTTACATAAAAACACAAAAAAATCATTCTCAGAAACGATGGATGATTTGTATTACTATGTAAATCCACGTACAGAAAAGAAATCGCCATTGTTGGCAGATGATGTATATAAAATCATTAGTGAAAATGCAGAGAAATTAGATTCTACTATTATTTACAATAGAGATTTTAACTACGATTATTTTGGTTTTAAAACTTTAGAGCGTTCTTATTTACTAAAATTGAACGGTCAAATTGCAGAACGTCCACAACATATGTTAATGCGTGTTTCTATTGGTATTCATAAAAATGATATTGATGAAGCAATTGCAACTTATGAGTTAATGAGTAAAAAATATTTTACACATGCAACGCCAACATTATTTAATGCAGGAACTCCAAAACCACAAATGTCTTCTTGTTTTTTATTGCAAATGCAAGATGATAGTATTGAGGGAATTTACGATACCTTAAAACAAACTGCAAAAATATCGCAATCTGCAGGAGGAATAGGCTTGTCTTTACATAATGTTAGAGCAACAGGAAGTTATATTGCTGGTACTAATGGAACATCCAACGGAATTGTACCAATGTTAAAAGTATTTAATGACACCGCACGTTATGTAGATCAAGGAGGAGGAAAACGTAAAGGTTCTTTTGCAATGTATTTAGAGCCCTGGCATGCAGATATTTTCGCTTTTTTAGATTTAAAGAAAAATCATGGAAAAGAAGAAATGCGTGCAAGAGATTTATTTTATGCAATGTGGATTTCAGATTTATTTATGAAACGTGTAGAAGAAGATGCAAATTGGACGTTAATGTGTCCTCATGAGTGTCCTCATTTATATGATACGTATGGGGAAGAATTTGAGCGATTATATACAAGTTACGAAGTTGCAGGCAAAGGGAGAAAAACAATTAGAGCACGTGAATTATGGGAGAAAATCTTAGAATCTCAAATTGAGACAGGAACGCCGTATATGTTATATAAAGATGCTGTAAACCGTAAAACTAATCAGAAGAATTTAGGAACAATTCGTTCTTCTAATTTGTGTACAGAAATTATGGAATACACAGCAAAAGACGAAGTTGCTGTTTGTAATTTAGCATCTATTGCATTGCCAATGTTTGTCTCTGAAAAAGAAAACGGAGAGAAATTTTTTAATCACAAAAAATTATTTGAAATCACAAAAAAAGTAATTCGTAATTTAGATACAGTGATTGATATGAATTACTATCCTGTAAAAGAAGCAGAAAACTCTAATTTTAGACACAGACCTGTAGGTTTAGGAATTCAAGGTTTGGCAGATGCTTTTATTCAATTACGTTTACCATTTACCTGTGATGAAGCTAAAAAACTGAATCAAGAAATATTTGAAACCATGTATTTTGCAGCTGTAACTTCTTCGATGGAATTAGCAAAAGCAAAAGGACCGTATTCTACATTTAAAGGGTCGCCAATGTCTGAAGGAGAATTTCAGTACAATATGTGGGGGATTAAAGATGAAGAGTTAAGTGGGAACTGGGATTGGGCTAAATTGCGTAAGCAAGTAATGAAGCACGGAGTTAGAAACTCATTGTTAATGGCGCCAATGCCAACAGCATCTACTTCACAAATTTTAGGAAACAATGAAGCTTTTGAGCCTTATACTTCTAATATTTATACGCGTAGAGTTTTATCTGGAGAATTTATTGTCGTAAACAAACATTTACTAGAAGATTTAGTAGAATTAGGTTTGTGGGATAATGATATGAAAGAAAATATCATGCGTGCAAATGGTTCTGTACAGCATATAGAGTCTATTCCTGCGGATTTAAGAGAACTGTACAAAACAGTTTGGGAGTTAAGTATGAAAGATATTATAGATATGGCTCGTCATAGAGGTTATTTTATCGATCAATCTCAATCTTTAAACTTGTTTATGAAAGATCCAGATTTTGGTAAATTAACATCAATGCATTTCTACGGATGGAAATCTGGCTTAAAAACAGGAATGTATTATTTAAGAACAAAATCGGCAGTAAATGCAACTCAGTTTACCGTTTCTAAAGAAAAAACAGAAGAGGTAATTGAAGAAACACCAATGAGTCCGGCAGAATTTAAAGCAATGGTGGATGCTTCTAAAAACGGAGCGCCAGATGACGATTGTTTGATGTGCGGTTCTTAATAAAAATGTTATTGCGGAAAAAGAGAAGCAATCTGTTTGTAATGATTATTTGTTGTTCTTTTTCTGAAAATAAGTATTTTAGATAAAAGTTGATAAAAAGAGAAGTAGAAATGCTTCTCTTTTTTTGTAAATTTGAAATATGAATAAATATTTTATTATCATTATATTAATTTTTAGTTCTTGTAAAAAAGGAAAGGATTATAAGAAAGTCACTATTTCAGATTTTTCAAATAAAAGAATTGATACTCTTAAACCGTTAGACAATAAATCCTATTATGCGTATTTTATTAAAGTAAATGGGCATGTAAATGATAGTGTTAAAATTCAACGACATGGATATTTTGATATAACGCTAACAGGAAAAATAGATACAATTTTAAGAGGTGATTATTATGGAGGGGAGAATGTTATTTACCTATTTAATCCATACAAAGCAAGCGAAGGAAAATTAGGAATCTAATATAGTTTATAATTAAATTGTAAATCAGAAAAAATTAAAAATGAATTGGGAACAACTCCTTTCTTTAAAACGTTTTGGCGATACACAAAAACGCCCAAGAATTGATCAAGATGAAACACGTTTAGGTTTTGATGTAGATTTTGATAGAATTATATTTTCATCAGCATTTAGAAGCTTACAAGACAAAACGCAAGTAATTCCTTTATCAGAAACCGATTTTGTACACACACGTTTAACACACAGTTTAGAAGTTTCTGTTGTGGGTAGAACTTTGGGTAGAAGAGTAGGGAAAGTGTTGTTAGAACGCCATCCAGAATTAGTAGAATTGGGATATACTTTTAATGATTTTGGCGCTATTGTTGCAGCAGCTTCTGTTACTCACGATATTGGAAATCCACCTTTTGGACATTCAGGAGAAAAAGCAATTGGCGAGTATTTTAAATCCGGAAAAGGTGCAAAATATAAAGACGATTTATCAGCAAAAGAATACCAAGATCTAATTGATTTTGAAGGAAATGCAAACGGATTTAAAATATTAACAGAATCTAGAGAAGGTGTTTCTGGAGGATTGCGTTTAAGTTATGCCACCCTAGGGGCATTTTTAAAATACCCGAAAGAGAGCTTGCCAAAGAAGCCTACAAATCATATTGCAGATAAAAAATACGGTTTTTTTCAATCAGAAAAAATTGAGTTTCTAGATATAGTTGAAAATTTAGGAATGCTAAAAAAATCAGAGGAAGATATTTCTTTTTACAGACATCCGTTGGCGTATTTGGTAGAAGCGGCAGACGATATTTGCTATACAATTATCGATTTTGAAGACGGAATAAACCTTGGTTTAATTGAAGAGGAATTTGCTTTAGAATACATGATAAAGTTGGTAAAAGATACCATCGATAGCAAAAAATATCACTCTTTAAAGCATAAAAAAGATAGAGTAAGTTATCTGCGAGCTTTGGCAATTGGAGTTTTAATTAACGAAGCTGTAGATATTTTTCTTGCGAACGAAAAAATTATTTTAAATGGAACTTTTGAGAAGTCTTTATTAGAGAAATGTAAATATGAAGCGCAAATTAATGATATTATAAAAATTAGTGTTTCAAAAATTTACAAAAGCAAAGAAGTTGTAGAAAAAGAGGTTGCTGGTTACAGAATTATTGCAGACTTGTTAGATATTTTCGTAAATTCGTTAAACAATAAGTTTATAGGAACTTCGACTAATTACGACAGTTTGGTATTTAATTTATTGCCAGAAGAATATCAAATAGAAAGCATTAATCTGTACAACAGAATTATGTTAGTTTGTAGCTATGTTTCTGGTATGTCTGATAGTTATGCTATTAGAATGCACAAAAAATTAACAGGGAATATTAGTTGATATAAATTAATATTTATTAATTACTTTTAAGAAAAAATTAAATATGAATATAAAATTACTACTAAAGTCGCTTTTAAGATTAAAAACAATTAATAAAAATTTATTTTTTGTTTTAATACTATTAGTTTCTGGGATTACTTTTGGACAAAATCAAAACGATGTAATAAAAAATTATCTTTCTACAAATTTAGAGAAATATGACTTACTAAAGGCTGACATAGACGAATGGAAAATTACAAGTGAAGTTTATTCGAAGCAATCTAAAGTTACACATATTTATTTACAGCAATTATATAAAGGAATTCCTGTTTTTAATGCAGTTTCAAATATAAGCATTAGAAAGAGTGATAATAAGGTAATTTTTTTAAGTACTTCTTTTGTTAAAAATCTTGCCGCAAAAATTAATTCAGTTACACCAGCTTTAAAACCTAAAACCGCAATTATTCAGGTGGCAAGCGCCCTTCAATTAGGAAGTCCAAATGGTATTGAATTGATGAAAGAAAAGGGGGCTAATAATTATGTTTTTTCAAAAAGTGGAATCTCTCAACAGAATATCCCTGTAGAGTTGGTTTATCAGCCTTTAAAAGACGGTTCAGTAAAATTATCTTGGTTGTTAAATGTATATCAGTTAGATGGTATTCATTGGTGGAATGTTAGAGTAGATGCAAATACAGGAATAATATTACAAAAAAATGATTGGGGTGTAAACTGTGACTTTGATGTTGAGACCGGCATACACTCTCACGTTTCTGATATTCAAAAAGAAAGCAATCAAAGTCCTTTGATTATAATAAAAAAAAACGAAGATTTTTTTGAAGCAGACCAATACAATGTTTTTGCTTTACCGGTAGAAAGCCCCAATCATGGTGGTAGAAGTCTACTTTCAGCACCTCATAATTTAATAGCTTCCCCGTTTGGTTGGCATGATACAGATGGCGTTTTAGGTGCAGAATATACAATTACAAGAGGTAACAATGTCTATGCTCAATTAGATGACGATAATGACAATGGTACTTTTGGTTATTCTCCAGATGGCGGAAGTGACTTAAATTTCAACTTTACATTAGATTTGGATGGTAAATCGCCAGATAGTTACAAAGATGTATCTATAACCAACTTATTTTATGTTAATAATGTAATGCATGATATTTGGTATCAATACGGTTTTGACGAGGGTGCAGGTAATTTTCAAGCAAAAAATTATGTAGAAAATGATTTTCCCTTTCCTCTAGGAGAAGATGAAGTTATTGCAGATGCTCAAGATGGAAGTGGAAAAAATAATGCAAACTTTTCAACACCACCAGAGGGATTAAATCCAAGAATGCAAATGTATCTTTGGGACAATCCTTCTTTAAAAATTAATACTGGCTCTTTAATAGGTAAATATGTTGTAAATGAGGCTAGGTTTACAGCTGATGGAACGGCAAATGGCATCAAATCTGGCGCCCCATTAAAAGATAATCCAGTAACTGCAGATATAGTTTTAATGAATGATACTGGAGCGACCCCTATAAATGGATGTTCAGATAGTGGTCTTCCTATTGCTGGGTTAGATGGAAAAATAGTAATAATAGGAGCAGGTGGGTGTACATTTGTAAGTAAAGTACAATTGGCGCAAGATAATAATGCTGTTGGTGTTATTATTGTAAATAATGGCGGAGGTAATCTAACAATGGGCGGTCAAACAACCACTATTAGAATTCCTTCAGTTTCAGTTTCGAAAGAGATTGGAGATGCAATTATAACAGCTCTTTTGAATTTTGAAACCATAAACGCAACCCTGTCAGCTATCGATATAGATGGTAGTTTAGACAACGGAATTATAGCACACGAATATGGTCACGGCATCTCGAATAGATTAATTGGTGGTCCTTTAAACGTTAATTGTATGCAGAACCAAGAGCAACTTGGAGAAGGATGGTCTGATTATTTTGGGTTGGCTATTACAATGAAACCAGCAGATACAAAAACAACAGTAAGAGGTATTGGTACATTTACTAGATCAGAGCCAATTACGGGTACCGGAATTAGACGCTATCCTTACACCACAGATATGAGTGTTAATCCCTTTTCTTTTAGAGATGTTCAAAATCAAGCACTTAGTGATGGTGCTGTTTCTGTGCACGGTGTCGGTTCTATTTGGGCAACCATGCTATGGGATTTAAATTGGAAAATGATAGGTGCTTATGGGTTTGATTCAGATATGTACACGGGTACAGGAGGTAACAATAAAACAATGTCATTGGTTATAGAAGGTTTAAAGCTTACTCCTTGCGGATCTGGTTTTATAGGTGCAAGAGATGCAATTCTTGCAGCAGATGAGTTACTAAATGCAGGAGTTAACAAATGCATTATTTGGGAAGTTTTTGCTAGAAGAGGGTTAGGGTTTAGTTCAAGTTCTGGAGAAGCGGATTCTTTTAAAGATCAAATAGAGACTTTTGACATGCCGCCAGCATCCCTTTTAACTGGCTGTGCTTCTTTAAATCTTAATAAAGAAGTGTTAAAAGTATTTAGAGTGTACCCAAATCCAGCGAGCACATCAATAAATATTTCGATAACCACTGAAGTTAAAAATGGTACTATTTCTATTTATGATATTAATGGGAGACAAGTGTATTCTAAAAAATCTGATTTAAAAGGAACAGTAAACATAAATACCGCAACCCTTAGCGCTGGAATCTATATTTTAAAAATTAATAATGAAGAAATTAATTACAGCCAAAAATTAATAATAAATTGATTTTTGGTATTACAATAATTAAAAGGCGCATTAAACAGCGCCTTTCTTTGAAATTATTAATTAGTTAGAATTTTTTTTGATAGTAACACTATCAAACAGAATTAAAAAATTAACAGTACAAGTAATTTAAATTTAATTTATAAGCATTATTTTCACTCATTTTAACCTTTAAATTAAATATGTTAAATAAAATAACAACATTCTTCCTTATTATTTTGCTCTCTTTATCAGTGTTTTCTTGTAAATCAAAAAAAATGAATAAAAAAGAGCCATCAATTGTAATCAATAGTAAACAAGTTATAAATGAGTCATTGAGTTTGGACAAGTCAAAAATTTTAGTTCTGCAATTTATTGAGGATATAAATCCTCAAAAGAATTTTACATACACAGTATTTGATGCTAAAACTAAAAAAGAAGTTTTAAAAGGTACTTTTTTTGGCACAAAAATGGGGTGGAATGATAACTCAAGTATTAAAGGATATCTATACCAAGGTATTGTGCCGTCAGATAGCGATAACGATAATTCTATTAAATTTAAAATCATAAAAATTAAATAAATCATAAAAAGATGAATAGATTTTTGAAGCAGTCCATTTTAACTTTTATAACTATTAGTTTACTTTTTACTTCTTGTAAAGAGCAAGAGAAAGAAGTAAAAATCGAGACTTTTAAAGAAAAAAAGAAGGTTAGAGATACAAGTGATAAGCATAAAAAAGGTATTGAAGAGATGGCCGATTATCAGTTGGCAATCAGAAAACATATGGATTCAGCAAAAACTTCTTATGAAGATGGATATCTAATTAAGGAGTTTAACAAAGCTAGACAAAATATAAAAGCTAAAAAAAGCAACAATAGTTTGAATCCTATTTTTATAGAAAGAGGACCAGTGAATGTTCCAGGAAGAGCCAGAGGTATAGCAGTTGACGCTAATAACAATAAAAATTGGTTTGTTGGAAGTGTTGGTGGAGGGGTTTGGAAAACACAAGACGAAGGACAAACTTGGATAAATTTAACAGATTTTCAATTGCCAAATTTAGCTACTTCAACGATTGTTATAAGTCCGCAAGACTCTAATACTTTATACGTAGGTACAGGAGAACCTTTTGGTAATTTAGGAGCTATTGGAGGATCGGGTCTTTTTAAAACGATAGATGGGGGAGACACTTGGACAACTTTAGCAGGGACTTCTATTTTTGGAGATATTGGTAGAATAATTATCAATCCAAATGATAAAAATAACGTAGTTGTAGCTTCAATAAACGGTATCTATAGAACAACAAATGGAGGCATTTCTTGGCTACAAACCTATACACCACTGTCCGGTAGTAATTGGGTTCAAGATTTGGATGTTGATCCTACAAATTTTAACATACAATATGGCTCTGTTCGAAATTTAGGATTGGTAAAAAGTTTAAATGGAGGGCAAACTTGGAGCGTTATATTTAATAGAAGCGCATATAACGCAAGTCATTCAAGGTTTGAAACAAGTGTTTCTCCGGCAGATCCTGCTACAATTTTTGTAAGTGTGTATACGCCGTCTAGTGCAGCTACCGTGGGGGTAAATACAGATTTTTATGTTTCTAGAAATAGTGGTGTTTCTTTTACAAATTTAAAAACTACAGGATCTGCAGACAGTGCTAATTTAGTAACGGGTCAAGGATGGTATGATAATGTAATTATGGCGCATCCCTTCGATACAAATGTATTTTATGTAGGAGGTGTTGCTGTTTTTAAAGTTACTGTAAATGGTACAAATTTTACATCTACTTCAATTGCATCTGGTTATGATAATAGTCAAATAAATACAGGAGTTCATGTAGATCAGCATGGATTAAGTACAATTTTAGGAAGTAATCAAGAGTTTAGAATTTTATTAGCAAATGATGGCGGTATTTATAGTACTTCTTTTAAACAAGACCCAGGTGCAATTCAGGGCGATTGGTCTACTGATGCAGTTGGTAAAAATAGCACCCAATTTTATGGGGCAGCAAAGCAAAATGGGCAAGACAATTATTTAGCAGGTGCTCAAGATAATGGTTCTTGGATTTCACAGGGTAGTGACTCTGATAAATCGAAAACGTATACTTTTGTTTTTGGTGGAGATGGATATGAAGCATTATGGCATTATAACAGGTCAGGAGATTTTCTGGTAACTTCCCAATATGGTAGAGTAGGAAGATATGTGAATAATGTATTTGCAGGCTATGCAGATATTGAAGATTCTGGAAACAGTTCAATTGCTCCATTTTACTCAAAAATATCGAATGCAGATAACAATCCAGATGTGGTTTTTACAATAACAAGCAGAGGTGTTTGGAGGTCTACAGATTTTGGAGGTACATGGAATTTAATTCAAATGCCTTCAGGTTTTGGAACAGGTAATAACAGTGCCTTAAATGTAGAGGTTTCTCCGGCAAATCCCAATGTTGTTTGGGCTGGAGGGGCAATGTCAGAAGATGGTTCTTCCTCAATACAGGTTTCAGAAGACAATGGGCAAACTTTTACAAATACAAATTCTTACAATGATCCAAGAAGTAACCATAGTTATAATATAAGTGGTATTGGTACTTCTTTAACAGAGAGAAATAGGGCTTACGTACTTTTCTCATCGCAAGGAGCAGCTAAGGTTTTAAAAACCGAAGATTTGGGAAACACTTGGACTAATATTTCAGGGCAAGCATTTTCTCGTCTTCCAGATGTAGCAGTTCATTCAATTATAGAAATGCCTTTTGATAAAAATATCTTATGGGCAGGAACTGATATTGGAATTTTTGAAACTACAGATGGTGGTGAAAGCTGGGGTATTTTAGATACGTTTATTCCAGTAGCAGTTTATGATATGAAAATTGTAAATAATCAAGTAGTTATTTCTACATACGGCAGAGGTATTTGGTCTGCAACACTTAGTGAGTTAGATTCTTACACTGTTGCACCTTTTCTGACTTTACCAACAGTTGCTACAAGGCAAAAAGAAATTGAAAGCTTAAAAACAATTGTTACTTATAATGTTACTGCAGATGCTGTAAATAGAGTTAAAATTTTTATTGATGATGTAGAACAAACTGAAGTTATACAAAATTTTAATACAGGTGTTACTTACCAATATGAAACGTCAGATTTATCAGAAGGAATTCATAAAGTAGGTGTTCAATTATTTGATGATTCAAATAATAACCAAACTATCGTTAAAGAATATGAGTTCGATGTTATAGATTTTGAAAACGCCTCTCAAAGTATTGGTATTAGTCAATTTATAGCGTCCGATGTTTATATTTATAACAATGGTTTTAAAGTTGATAATATCAATAGCGCTGTTTCTAGTTTGGTTTTGAATAATTCAGATCATCCTTATCAAAATAATACGGTTTATAAAACAATTCTGAAAAAACCTTTGATCATAACGGAAGCTAATAAAGATTTCACTTATGAAGATGTAGCAATTGTAGAACCTTACACAGATAATTTAAATGATTTAAATAGTTTTTATGATTATGTTATTATAGAAGCATCTACTGATTTGCAAACTTGGAAAACCATAGATAAGTATGATGCAAGAAGATTTACAGAATGGTTAGATGAATATAATAAAGGAACAACTGCTGCTGCTAGAGATAACTTGTTTAAATTACAAACTATCGTTTTAACTGATAAAGGATTCTCTATCGGTGAAACAATCGTAATAAGATTTAGTCTTCATACAGACCCTGGCGCTACTTCTTTTGGTTGGTCTATAAAATCTATTGAAGGGGCAACAGCTTCTATAAATGATGTATTAAATGATGTTAAAATGTTTACCGTTTACCCAACAATTTCTAGTGGTAATTTTACCGTTTTTGCAAAAAACACGTCAGGAAAAACAAAACTTAAACTTTTTGATTTAAATGGTAGACAAGTGTATACTAAAAATATCAACTTTAATGTAGCCAGTAAACAGGCTATTTCTGTTAATTTAAAATCAGGAGTTTATATTGTGAATTTAGTTGATGAGAATAACAAACAATCTTCTAAGAAAATTATTATAAAATAATAGTTCTTTAACATAAAAAAAAGACGCTTTTAAAAGCGTCTTTTTTTTATGTTAAAAACTATCCAATAGGTGCGCAAGAGATGCAGCATCTAGTTTAAGACTTTTTTGAAGTTGCAGCGTATTTCCATGCTCTATAAATTCATCAGGAACGCCTAAAATTTTAACGTTGTTATCATAAGTATATTTTGATGAAAATTCTAAAATCGAAGAACCAAATCCGCCATTAATTACGCCGTCTTCAATGGTAATGATAATTTGATGTTTTTTAAAAATTTGATGCAATAAGTTTTCATCCAAAGGTTTTATAAAACGCATATCATAATGTGCAATCAAGGAACTTGAGCTTAACTTGTCGAAGTTTTTTTCTGATAAAGTAATTGCTTCAGAAACAGTTTCAGCCATTGTTCCAACTGATAAAATAGCGATATTTTTTCCTTCTTTTAAACAAATTCCTGTTCCGATTTCAATTTTTTGAAAAGGTTTTTGCCAATCAATAATATTTCCTTTTCCTCTTGGGTAGCGAATAGCAATCGGATTTTTTAATCCTAATTGAGCGGTGTACAAAATATTGCGCAATTCAATTTCATTTCTTGGTGCAAAAATGATTAAATTAGGAATGCACCTTAAATAAGCCAGATCAAAAACACCATGATGTGTTGCGCCATCCTCACCAACCAAACCAGCTCTATCCAAACAAAAAACAACAGGTAAATTTTGTAAAGCAACATCATGAATTACTTGATCATAAGCACGTTGTAAAAATGTTGAATAAATAGTACAAAACGGAATTAATCCTTGCGTCGCCATTCCGGCGGCCAAAGTAACTGCGTGTTGCTCAGCAATACCAACATCAAAAGTTCTTTTTGGGAACGTTTCCATCATAAATTTTAACGAACTTCCGGTTAACATTGCTGGTGTAATACCAACAATACGCTCATTTTTCTCAGCTAATTCTACAATAGTTTTTCCAAAAACATCTTGATATTTTGTATGTAAACTCTCTTCTTTTTTAATTCTTTCGCCAGAAATTTTATCAAATTTTCCTGGTGCATGATACGTAACTTGATCTTCTTCAGCTTGCAGTAAACCTTTCCCTTTTGTGGTAATTACGTGTAAAAACTTGGGTCCTTTTACTGATTTTAATCGCTCTAATTCTGATAAAATCTTCGATAAATCATGACCATCGATTGGACCGGAATAATCAAAATTTAAAGCCTTTATAATATTATTTTGAGCAGCTAATTTTTTATCGGTTTTTACCTTTGTTAAATACTCTTTTACAGCGCCAACAGAAGGGTCAATACCAATTGCATTGTCATTTAAAATAATTAATAAATTTGCGTCAGAAACACCTGCATGATTCAAAGCTTCAAAAGCCATTCCGCTTGCAATAGATGCATCACCAATAACAGCAATATGATGTTTTTCTATTTCGCCTTTTAAGTTAGATGCAATAGCCATTCCCAAAGCGGCAGAAATAGAAGTGGAAGAATGTCCAACGCCAAAAGCATCAAAAACACTTTCTTTTATAGATGGAAAACCTGCTATTCCGTTAAACTGTCTGTTGGTATGAAAAATGTCTTTTCTACCCGTTAAGATCTTATGTCCGTATGCTTGATGCCCAACATCCCAAACCAATAAATCATTTGGTGTGTCAAACAAATAATGCAAGGCAATTGTTAATTCTACAACCCCTAAACTTGCCCCTAAATGACCTTCTTTTGTGGATACAATATCAATAATAAATGCACGTAATTCTTTTGCTAATTGGGGTAATTGGTTAACATCTAATTTTCTTAAATCTGATGGAGTTGATATGTTGTCTAACAAGTTTTTCATGTGTTTACAAAAATACAATATTACTCATCAATTTTTTTTGTAATATTGACCCACAAAACGGGCAGTTAATTTTGCAAATCTATTGTAAATCTTTCATTCTATTATAATAATGATACAACCTTTTGACGATATTTATTTTATGAGAAAAGCTTTGCAAGAAGCAGAAACGGCTTACAATGTAGGTGAAGTTCCTGTTGGTGCAATTATTGTTCATAAAAATCAAATTATTGCGAGAGCTCATAATTTAACAGAAACGTTAACGGATGTAACAGCACATGCAGAAATGCAAGCTTTTACTGCTGCAGCTGATTTTTTAGGGGGTAAATATTTAAAAGAGTGCGTATTGTATGTTACTCTAGAACCTTGCCAAATGTGCGCAGGTGCAAGTTATTGGGCACAAATTGATAAAATTGTTTATGGAGCTTCTGAGCCGGAAAGAGGTTTTGTAAACTTAAAAACTACTCTACATCCAAAGACAAAAGTGGTAAGCGGCGTTTTAGAAAAAGAATGTTCTCAATTGTTAAAAAAATTCTTTGTTGAGAAGCGCAATCTTAATTAATTGTTAAAAAGTGTTAAACTTTTAATATAAATTACTTTAAAATTTGTAATATAATTTGTTTTCGAGAACTTTAGCTCATAATTCAAATTAAACAAACACTACAAATGAAAAAAAGTCTCTTATTTTTTGTGCTTTTATTTACGGTATTAGTAATTTCTGCACAAGAAACTCCAACTCCAAATTACAGGCAAGCTGCTAAATATTCGCCAGAAAACTTGGCAAAAATGGTCCATTCAACAGATGTAAATCCACATTGGTTAAAAAAAGGAAACCGTTTTTGGTATGCTTACAAAACATCTAATGGATCTAATCATTATTTGGTTGATCTTGATAAAAAAAGCAAAAATGAGCTTTTTGACAATGTAGAGATGGCAAAGTGGTTAACAGAAATCACAAAAGATCCATATGATGCAACGCATTTGCCTCGTTTTGACTTTAAATTTAATGAAGCAGAAAATGCAATTCGTTTTAGAGTAGAATCTACCGAAGAAGTTGACGTGGTTGACGAAAAAGAAGATGTAGAAAACGACTCGATTCCTACAAAAAGTGTTAAAGATAAAAAGCCTAAAAAAGAAAAAAAAACCTACTATTTAGAATATAAATTGGGTAGTAATGGGTTAAAAATAATCAACACCAAAAAAGAAGAGAAAAAACCATGGCAAAAGTGGGCAAACATTGCTCCCGATAGTTCTATCGTTTTATATTCAAAACAATTTAATTTGTATTGGATGGATAAAGTAAACTTTAAAAAGTTTATTAAAAACGAAAAAGATAGCACTGTTGTAGAAAACCAATGGACAAAAGATGGGGAAGAAAACTACGGTTATGGTGGCGATTCTAGAGATGATAATGTTGATAAAGATAAAAATAAAGACAAACGTAAAGGTGCTTGGGGAACTTGGTCTCATGATTCTAAAAATTTTGTTTTTGAAAAATCGGACTCTAGACACATTAAAGATTTATGGGTAATTAATTCTACAGGTAAAAAAAGACCAACGTTAGAGACCTATAAATATCACATGCCAGGAGAGCAAGAATATTATAAATCAGAATTATTAATTTTTGATATTCCTACAAAAACGCATGTAAAAGTTGCCTTAGATACTGCTCGTCAGCAAAGTTTAAATGTTTTTAGAGCACCAAGAAAACAATCTGACAGAGATGACGATTTTACACCTTCTTTGCTTTTATCAAAAAAAGGAAAACTTTATTTTAGTGTTATTTCCAGAGATAGAAAAAAACTAGATATTAATGTGGCCGATATTAACACAGGTACGTATAAAACTCTAATCGAAGAACGTTTTAATACCTATATAGAGTCTGCACCCTTAATTTTATTTAACAATGAAACAGAAATGTTGCATTGGGCAGAGCGCGACGGTTGGGCACATTTTTATCTATATGATGCGGATGGTAACTTAAAAAACCAAGTTACAGAAGGTGATTATCATGTGGCAGGTTTTGAAGGTTTAGATGAAAAAAGCCGAACTTTATATTTTACTGCAAATGGCGTTCATAAAGACCAAGATCCTTATTATGCGCACACGTATAAAATTAATTTAAACGGATCAGGAATGAAGACTTTAGATCCAGGAGATTTTACAACAACTTCTTCGATGTCTGATTCGAATCAATATTTTGTAAATAATTTTTCTAGAGTAAATACCGTTCCAAAATCAGAAGTTAGAGATACGAATGGAAAATTAATTTTAGATTTAGAAACGGCAGATTTATCGCAATTATTTGCATCAGGATATCAATTTCCAGAACCTTTTAAAGTGAAGGCAGATGACGGAATTACTGATATTTACGGAGTGATGTATAAGCCTTTTGACATGGATTCTACAAAAGTATATCCGTTGTTAGAATATGTGTATCCAGGGCCACAAACCGAAGCTGTTAATAAATCTTTTTCATACAGAATGGATCGTTTAGATAGAATGGCGCAAGTAGGTTTTGTGGTAATTACCTTAGGAAATAGAGGAGGTCATCCAGACAGATCTAAATGGTATCATAATTATGGTTATGGAAACTTACGTGATTATGGTTTAGCTGATAAAAAATATGTAGCACAACAATTAGCAAACAAACACGCGTTTATCGATATCGAAAAAGTAGGAATTTATGGTCATTCTGGTGGTGGATTTATGTCTACAGCAGCAATGTTAGTGTATCCAGATTTCTTTAAAGCGGCAGTTTCATCCGCAGGAAATCACGATAACAGAGTGTACAATTCTTGGTGGAGTGAAACGCATCACGGAGTAAAAGAAGAAATTGACGAAAAAGGGAAAACTTCTTACACATATGATATTAATTACAATCAGTCTTTGGCAAAAAACTTAAAAGGACATTTAATGTTAATTCATGGAGATATGGATAACAACGTGCATCCTGCTGGAACAATTAGAATGGCAGAACAATTAATTAAAGCGCACAAACGTTTTAAATTTATGATTATGCCAGGTCAAAGACATGGTTTTGGAGATATGACAGAATATTCTTTTTGGTTAAGAGCAGACCATTTTAGTAAATATTTATTAGGAAAAGAGGCTACAGATGTTGATATATTATATATGAATATGGATAAACCAATGAATAAATAAAACAAATTTATCATTTTTGTAAAGACAGGAATCTAATTTAAAAACTCCGAATTTTGTTCGGAGTTTTTTTATGCTTTTAATCTTCTTGACATCACTTCGAGATGATTTTAATCTTCTTGATATTCTAAAATATCAGCAGGCTGGCAATCTAAAGCTTTGCAAATTGCTTCTAAAGTAGAAAATCGAATCGCTTTTGCTTTTCCTGATTTTAAAACGGATAGATTTGCAGGAGTGATATTTATTATTTCTGCCAATTCATTACTTCGCATTTTACGTGTGGCAAGCATTATATCTAAATTTACGATTATTGCCATTGTTATATTGTTAAGTCATTTTCTTGTTTTGCTATTGTAGCAATTTTGAATATTTCACTTAAAATTAAAAAGAATAAACCTAAACAGATAATTACTAAATGTTGATTTAAGCTAAATTCTAGGGTTACTTTTTGACCAAAATAAATTGTACTAATTATAGATATGGTTAGCGAAATAAAACCAGAGACGATTAGTAGGTTTCCTATTTTTTGAAATAGTTTACTAACTGTTTCTTCAAATATTTTTACTCTTATAAAGTAGTTTAATACTTTTCTAAATAAATATAAGGCAGCAATGATTAATAAATAATTTAGTGAAGAGATTGCAAATAATACTTTTGATAGCAGATCGTTTTCATTAAAATTAATTGAATTTATCTTAATATTGAACTCACCAAGGTCAATAAAAAAAATTGCAATAGAAAAGCTAAGAAGGATAAGTATTATTGGCGTAGAAAAAATCCAAAGTAAATCTACGATTGCTTTTAAAATATTAATTTTTCGCATAACTTTATATAATTTGACATTTCAAATATATAAAAATTATTGATAAACAATAATAGAATATTAAAAAAAGGTAATTTTAAACTTTTTTAATTACGTTTGTTACAATTCCCCAAATTACAAAATCGTTCTCTGCTGTGATGTTTATTACTGGGTAATTAGGATTTTCTGGTTGCAACCAAACTTCGTTTTTTTCAACACGCAAACGTTTTACAGTAAACTCGCCGTCTAAAAAGCAAACGGCAATTTTGTTGTTTGCAGGTTCTAAACTTCGGTCAATTACTAACAAATCATTATCATCTAAACCAGCACCAATCATAGATTGCCCTTTTACTTTTGCAAAAAAAGTAGCGTCTTTATTTTTGATTAATTCATCATCCAAAGAAATTCTAGTTTCTCTAAAATCGTCTGCAGGCGAAGGAAACCCGGCAGAAATGCCAACGTCAACTAAGATTGCTCCATTTCCTCTAGAAGCTTTTGGTGTAAAAAAAGTTAGTGTTTTTAATGTTTTCATTTAACTGCAAATTATAACATTTTTGTATATGTTCAATATTTTTTTATCATTTAAAATACTGTTTTACAATCATTACAGCGATGTCTAGTTTTTTCGAAAAAAGGGAATAACATATAAAAAATGTTTTTTCTTTGAAGTGGCGCAATTAAAATTCTATTAGAGTTGCAATTTGTGCAAAAAATATCATTTTCGTTTTGGTCTTTTTGATAGGCTCTAATTTCATTGTAGATTTTAGCAGCTTCTTTAAAGTCATTTTGATGAACCAACAATTTTACACCACCAATAGCATTGCTAATTAAAGGATCTGAATCTATCGTTTTTTCATCCATCAGCATTGTTCTAAAGCCATCTGCATCTAATCTTGATTTTGTAACGTGGGCTTCTGTAGAATATTCAAAAACAGTTAGAATTTTATAATTAGAATTTATAAAAAGTTGTCTTATTTAGTAGCATTTACGGTTATTATTTGATGAATATTGGTCGTAAATTTAGGAGATAACCTGTCTTGGCGCATTTTCCAAGTACGTTTTAAATCTTGATTTCCAAGTTTAATTTTATCCGATTTAAATTTACTATTTAATTTATCAATTGCAGCCATTAAAGGTTTGTGTTTCGGGTTTTCACTCGAAAATAAATTGAGTTGAAAATTATCATTTGGCACTAAACCAGTAACAATAACACCTGCTCTTTTATATTTAATTCCGCTTTTAAAAATCGTTTTTATAGCTTCTATAGCTGCGCTAGAAATGGTTAAAGTAGAATCTGTTGGACATGAAAAAACTACTGTTTTACTTGCGCTATATTGTTCTAAATCTTTTTGATATCGGTCACTAGAAAGTTGCACAATTAGCATGTGACAGCTCGATTTCTGTGTACGTAATTTTTGAGCACAACTTGCAGCAAACGTAGAAATACGTTCTTTAATATTATCAATATCTGTGTACGTGTATTCAAAACTTCTTGTAGTTGCAATCATCTTTTTTGATGAAACTTCGCCTAACGGAATTTTAGAAATACCTTGTAAGTCTTTGTGCAAACGCCATTCTACAATAGAAAAATTTTTTAAAACCCAATCGCTAGAAAGTTGCGTAAAATCGTATGCAGTTTCACATCCTTTTTCTTGTAATCGTTTTTTTAGGCGACTTCCAATTCCCCAAACATTTCCAATCTTAGTCCATTTTAAAGCTTTAATTCTTTTTTCATCAGAATCAATAATGCAAATTCCTTTAGACTGTTTTAGGTTAGAACGGGCAATTTTATTGGCAACTTTAGTCAATGCTTTTGTTGGTGCTATGCCTACACAAGTTGGTATGCCTGTCCATTTTAAAACTCGGCTTCTCATAGTAGTTGCGTATTCGGTAAGATTATAATTTTCAAAACCTTTTAATTCTAAAAAAGATTCATCAATACTATATACTTCAACATCTGGAGAAAAGTCTGATAAAATACTCATTACTCTTGCACTCATATCTCCATATAAAGGATAATTGGAAGATAAAACGACAATATTATTTGCCTTACAAAATTGTTCCCATTTAAAAATTGGCGCACCAAAGGGTAGTTGTAATTTTTTAGCTTCATCGCTCATAGAGATAACACAACCATCGTTATTACTTAAAATAGCAACGGGTTTTCCTTGTAAATTAGGGTTAAAAACCCGCTCACAAGACGCATAAAAATTGTTACAATCTATTAGTGCAAACATGCTATAAAAATACAAGAAATAAGGACTGAAAGTTTGATGAATATAAATAGTAATGAACAATTAGTAATAGAAGATAACTATTTAAAAAGTAATTTGATTCTTAAAAAAGTATAGCTAATTGTTCGTCTATTTCATAGATACCTTAGCATAAGCACTTTTTAATTTTTTAATTACAGGTTCCATTTCTTCTTTATTTAGATGCCCAAAGCCAAAACGAATAGCGCAGGTATTTTTATTTTGATACAAAATTGTTTTTGGAAGAAATAAATTATTTTTTTCGGCTTCTTCGGCTAGTTTTACTAAGGATATATCCGATTTAAACTCTAACCAAATAGCCAATCCGCCAGCGGGAATATTCCAAGTGGCTATTTCTAAAAAATAGTGGGTTAGAAGTTCACATATATAATTGCGTCTTTCTTTATAGATGATGAGATTTTTTTTCATCAGACGATGAATTTCGCCTTCATTAATTAATTCAGATAGCATTTGTTCTTGAATTAAATCGCCTTGTTTGTCAAGTAATTGTAAATAGTTTGTTGCTTCCAAGATTAGATTTTCTGGTGCTACTACAAATCCTGTTTGAAAACTAGGGAATAACGATTGCCCAAATTTACCTAAATAAATAACCATTCCGTTTGCATCGGCACTTGCCATGGGCAACATTGCAGAACCATCAAACTGAAAATCGTAATCGTAATCATCTTCAATAATTGCAAATTCGTAGGCTTTAGAAAGTTGCAACAATTCTAATCTACGTTTTACGCTTAGTTTTACTGCCGTTGGGTATTGTCTATGAGCACATATGTAGATGCATCGAATGCTGCCTTTTACAAAATGTTTTTTGATGTAATCAATATCTAAACCATCGGCATCTAAAGGTATTGTTTTAATAGTTGCGCCTGCTTGTTGAAAAATCATATTAGACGCATAATTACTTAAATGACCTACTAATACGAGATCGTTTTGTTTTATTAATAGCTGAGATACAATGTACAAACTCATTTCTGTACTTCGTGTACTTATGAGATTATTTGGTCTTATATGAAAACCTCTCGTTGCATTTAAATAATTACATAGCTGATTTTGAAATAAAGAGTAGAAAGATTCACTTGGTCTATTCCATTTTTTTAATACCGTTTTTCTTTTCATAGCAGCACTGTACCACCTTGTGAACTCATGAACTGGATGCAAGCGTAAATCGGGTTTACCATCATTAATAGTGTATTTAGCGTCAGTTAATTGAACGGTAGAAGCTAAATGAAATGATTCTTGAAAAGGAAACCCTGTTGTTTTTGCATAGGTATATACTTGATTTATTTTTTGCGAAGTTGCTTTTATTTTTGCTGTTTTTAGTTCGGGCACTAAAACAAATGTGCCTTTATTTGGTATAATTTCTACCCAACCTTGAGAAGCTAATTCGTCGTAAATAGCAACAGCTGTATTTCTATGAATTTTTAATAATTGAGCTAATACACGCGTTCCTGGTAGCAAAGTGCCTTTGGTTAAATAGCCGCGTTGTATAGCGTTTATGAGTTGTTGTGAAACCTGAATATATACAGGCCTTAGTATCGATTTATCAAAATCAATGAGTTGTTTAAAAAGTGCATTAACCGGACTATCTATCATTTTAAAACTGGACTAGTTTAATCGTCCGGAAAGTTAGCATATTTGCACCGTTTTTAAATCACTATTTATGAAAATTAAAATTACGTTACTAGTTGTTATATTATTTTGTGCTTTCCAAGTAAAAGCACAAGTTGAACCTGTAAAAAGGGATACTTTAAAAGAAGTAATAATTACTTCTACAAGAATAGATTTGCCTTTTAAAGAAAACTCACGAACAATAATTGTTATTTCATCCGAAGTAATAAAAAATAGTGCGGCAACAAATGTGGCAGATTTGTTACAACAAGTTGCAGGTGTAGATATTAGAAGAAGAGGAACTGCAGGTAGCCAAGCAGATTTATACATTAGAGGTGGTGGTTTTGACCAAACGTTATTATTGATTGATGGTATAAAAATGGATGATTCTCAAACAGGACACCATACTATGAATGCAGCTTTACCAATTGAAGTTATCGAAAGAATAGAAATTATTAAAGGTCCGGCAGCAAGAGTTTTTGGGCAAAATGCATTTACTGGAGCCATTAATATTGTTACTAAAAACAAGTTAGACAATTCAACTTCGGTAAACGTTGAAGCGGGTTCTTTCGGGCAATTAAATTATTCATTAACTGTTGGTAAAGAATTTGAAAACACATCAATAATTGCACATATTGGGGCATTAACTTCAGATGGTTATCGTACGAACTCTGATTATGAAAATAAGAACTATTTTTTAAAAGGAATTTTTAACAAGAAAAAGCAACCTATAGAAGTGATTGCAACTTTTTTTGATAAAAAATTTGGCGCACAAAATTTTTATACGCCTGATTCTTGGGGTTTTAATGAGTACGAAGAGACACAAAATAGTTTATTAGGAGTTTCTACTACTTTTAAAACTGAAAATTTTAAAATTACACCAAGAGTTTATTGGAAAAGAGGACAAGATATTTTTTTATTGAAAAGAGATGATCCTAGTTTTTATAGAAACTTACATATTACAAATAAAGTAGGTGTAGAAACAAATGCATCATATACGTCTAATTATGGTATTACAGGCTTTGGAATAGATGTTTCAAGCGTTTCTATTAGCAGTAATAATCTAGGCGATAGAAGTAGAACAATGGCAAACTTGTTTTTAGAACACCGTTTTAAATTTGCAGATGGTCAAATCGATGTTACTCCTGGTGTTGCTGTAACCTATTTTTCTGACTTTAAATTTCATGCGTTTCCTGGTTTAGATCTTGGTATTCAATTATCAGATAATTTAAAAGCTTACGGGAATTTAGGAATTACATACAGAATACCAACCTATACCGATTTATATTATAATGATAGAACTACGAATGGAAATCCTAATTTAAAACCAGAAGAAGCGTTTGCACAAGAAATTGGGTTAAAATATAATTCAGGAGGATTTTCAACTTCTGTAGCAATTTTTAATAGAGATGCTACTAATTTAATCGATTATATTCGTCAAAACACGACTGATTCTAAATTTACAGCGACTAATATAGCAAAAGTAAATACAAAAGGTTTTGAGGCAAATGCAGATTATCGTTTTAAAATAAATGAATTTAATCAGACGTTGTCTTTAGGATATAATTTTTTAAATGATGATATTTTAGACCAAAATAAAGACTTATCAAGGTATTCTTTAAATACTTTAAAGAATCATTTTACAACACGTTTTACAAGTAAGTTGTTTAAAAATGTAACACAAAACATTATTTATAAATATGCGGAGCGTTCTATAGGAACTAGTTATAATGTTTGGGATGCATCTGTAATTGTTGATGTTAATAAATTAAGTTTTACAGTTACTGCTAATAATATTTTTGATGCAGATTATATAGAATCTGGTTTTGTACCAATGCCACCAAGTAGTATTTTATTTGGAATGCGTTATAGCTTTTAACACAAACCTCCAATTTAATTTCACTAAGCCTTGATAAATTTTTGTCAAGGCTTTTTTTTTGAATATTTTAAATTATTTTTAAGATTGATGTAACAAAATCTGTTTTTTAGATACTTATATTTAGAGGTTGTTTTTTTTACTTGCTGTTTTATTGACAAAATAAGTCACTTTATTAAGTCAAAAACCTTTATATTTATTCACTTTAAAATTAAATGCTATGATGGAATGGTTTACGGAGTTACCCTCTTTTTTAAAAACATACTGGATTCTTACCGGAATATCAACTTTATTGTTTCTAATAGTATTGATTACTACAGTTATGGGTGCAGATTCTGATGATGTTGGCGATATTGATGCAGAAGTAGATGCAGATATTGGTTCTAGCTTTCAATTTTTTACATTTAAAAATTTAGTAGCATTTTTTACCATTTTTGGTTGGAGTGGAATAGCTAGTTCAGATGCAGGATATTCTAATACGGTAACTATTACAATATCTGTAATTTGTGGCTTGGCAATGATGACCATAATGGCAGCCTTGTTTTATTACATCAGTAAATTAACTTCTAGCGGAACTTTAAAAATGCAAAATGCATTAAATGCGGTTGGAGAAGTCTATTTAACCGTTGGCGCAAACAGATCTAGAATAGGTAAAGTGCAAATAAAAGTGCAGGGAGCTTTAAGAGAATTAGAGGCTTTAACAGACTCGGACATCGATTTAAAACAAGGAAATGTCATCAAAGTGGTAGAAGTTACCAATAACGGAATATTAATTATAGAACCTCAAAAATAAAAATTACTATGCTAAATTTAATTGTATTACAAAGCAGTCCAATTGCTGGGTTAGTGGGAATAGGAATCGCAATTCTATTCATATTTATATTATTAATGACTCTTGTAAAACGCTATCAAAGATGTCCTTCCGACAGAATTTTAGTAGTATATGGAAAAGTTAGCGGAGGAGGATCTGCTAAATGTATTCATGGTGGCGCAGCCTTTATTTTTCCTGTAATTCAAGATTATCAGTTTTTAGATTTAACACCAATTTCTATTGAAGTTAATTTAGTAAATGCACTTTCTAAGCAAAATATTCGTGTAAATGTACCCTCAAGGTTTACGATTGGTATTTCTACAGAACCAGGTATTATGCAAAATGCTGCAGAGCGTTTGTTAGGTTTAGGACAAAGTCAAATTCAAGAATTAGCACAAGAAATTATATTTGGTCAGTTACGTTTGGTCGTTGCTTCCATGGATATTGAAGAAATTAATAATGACCGTGATAAGTTTTTAACCAATATTTCCCAAAGTGTAGAAACTGAGTTAAAGAAAGTAGGTTTAAAATTAATCAATGTAAACATTACAGATATTGTTGATGAATCTGGTTATATCGAAGCTTTAGGAAAGGAAGCAGCAGCACACGCAATTAATGCGGCAAGAAAATCGGTTGCAGAAAAAACGAGAGATGGTTCTATTGGTGAAGCAGATGCTGTGCAAGATGAAACAATTAAAGTTTCTGAATTGCGAGCAAAAGCAAAAATTGGAGAAGCTAAAGCAGCACAGAATGAAAGAATCCAAGTTGCTGCAGCAATGGCAGAAGCAAAAATTGGAGAAGCAAATGCAAATCAGAATGAAAGAGTGCAAACTGCAAACGCTGTTGCGTTAGCCAAAATTGGAGAAGCAGAAGCATTAAAATCAGAAAGAATAAAAACATCCGAAGCAAATGCTAAAGCAATTGACGGAGAAAATACTGCAAAAATTTCTATCGCAGAATCTGACGCTTTAAGAAGAGAAAAAGAGGCGGAAGCAGAAAAAAGAGCAATTACATCAGAAAAAATTCAAGCTGCAAAAGCATTAGAAGAATCGTATGCAGCAGAGAAAGTTGCAGAAGACGCACGTGCATCAAGAGATAAAGCAACTAAATATGCAGATATTGTTGTGCCAGCAGAAATAGCAAAAGCGAAAGTAGAAATTGATGCAGAAGCAGCAGCAGAAAATATTAGAAGAATTGCAAAAGGAGAAGCAGATGCAATTTTCTTAAAAGCAGAAGCAGAGGCAAAAGGGTTGTATGAAGTTTTAACAAAACAAGCTGCTGGTTTAGATTTAATTGTAAAAGCTGCTGGTAATAATTCTAAAGATGCAGTATTACTTTTAATAGCAGACAAATTACCAGAGCTAGTAAGAATACAAGCAGAAGCTATTAAAAATATTAAAATTGATAAAATTACAGTTTGGGAAAATGGAGGAGGAAAAGATGGTAAATCATCTACTTCAAACTTTATCTCTGGCATGTATAAATCGGTTCCGCCTTTGCAAGAAATGTTTAATATGGCGGGAATGCAATTGCCAGAATATTTAAAAGGAAAAGATATTCCTGCCGATTTAATTGAAGATGACACTGAGAAACCAGAAGAAGAAAATAAGTAATTATTTTTAAAAATGGACTTTTACAGTTTGTTCTTTATAATATTAATGCAAACCGTCCTTTTATTTTGAGGATGGTTTTAGTATAAAGTCATTTCTAAATAAATTTTGTTTAAATAGGCGTTATTTTAACGCTACATTAAAAGATTTTAGTAAAGTTCTAACATTCTTAAGGTATTATAAATTAATGAAAGCATGCTCTAAATGTAATACTTTATATACTTGGTTTCCCTATTATTAAAGGATCTGTAAGAGTATAAAGAATACGAATGCTAGATTTAAATTTTAATCACAGATATTTAAAAAAGTGTATTATAAGCCTCATAATCTAAATTTTTTATCGCTTGGAAACTTTTTAAATTTTAGTGTACAATAGGTTAAGTAAGGTTAAAATAGAATTAAACTAATTTAGAATTTGTTTAATAAATTCATTTTAGTATTTCGGCTCTTTATAAATAAAAATTATAGGCTATGAAAGCATGCCCTAAATGTAAGTCTGTTTCTCGACACAGACTGAAAAGAAAAATGTTTGCCAAATTAATTCCAGGCTCAAAAGCTTATGGTTGTGACAAATGCAATACTGTATATACTTGGTTTCCTTTAATAAATAGGTCTTTAAGAGTTTAAAAAAATCCTCACAATTTTACATTGTGAGGATTTTTTTAATTATTGTTTACTTTGTGAAGTATTTTTGGGTTATTTAAACAACCTAAAGATATCATTTCCGTTTGCAAAAAGCAGCAGTGCTATTAAAAGGATAAAACCTACGATCTGTGCATATTCTAAAAATTTATCACCAGGTTTTTTACCTGTAATCATTTCCCACAGGGTAAATACAACATGACCACCATCTAAAGCAGGGATTGGTAATAAGTTCATAAAACCTAACATGATCGATAAGAACGCTGTAATATTCCAGAAAGATTCTGCACTCCATTCATCAGGAAAAATACTTCCAATAGATATAAAACCACCTAAACCTTTATAGGCTCCAGTACTTGGATTAAATATTTTCTTTAATTGCTTTACATAATCAGTTAACGTTTTCCATGATTTATTCCATCCCGCAGGTATTGCTTCAGAAAAAGTATATTCAACATCCGCTAAATCATAATATCCTAATTTTTCTAAATCTTTAAAAGCAATACCAGAAAACATAACGCCCAGTTTTCCTTTATTAGAAACTTCTACGGTTATTTCTTTTGTTTCTTTTCCTCTTAAAACAGTTGCTGTAACTTTTTGATTCTTATAGTTTGATAAAACTTCTTCAGCTTCATCGTAATACTTTAAAGGAGTTCCATTTATACTTGTTATAATATCTTTAGGCTCTAAAGCTGAGTTTATATTCGGTGAGTCATCAGAAATTTTTCCAATAGCAAAGGGATATCGTGGATATAAAATTGGGCCAGCATCTTTACCTCTTTCCATGAGTTGGGAGATGAAATTTGTAGGGATTTTTTTATTAATTACCTCTCCATTTCTTTCTATCTGAAATTTATTTCCGTTGATAAATTCTAAAGTTAAACCAGAGAAATTTTTTATTTTATTTCCATCAACTGTTAAAATTTTATCACCTGTTTGTATGCCTAAGTTCATGGCTAAGGAATCTTGCACCCAAACACCATCCTTTACGTTTTCATTTGGTAAATATTCTTCACCATAAGACCACATAAGCATAATGTAAATAAAAATACCAAGTATAAAATTTACAAAAACACCACCTAACATAATAATTAAACGCTGCCAAGCTGGTTTTGATCTAAACTCCCACGGTTGAGGCGGCAAAGCCATTTGTTCTGTATCCATGCTTTCATCAATCATTCCAGAAATTTTTACATAACCTCCTAAAGGAATCCAACCAATACCATAAACGGTATCACCAATTTTTTTCTTGAAAATTGAGAACTTATAATCAAAGAATAAGTAAAATTTTTCTACTCGAGTTTTAAATAATTTTGCAGGGATAAAGTGCCCTAATTCGTGCAAAACAATTAATAAAGATAAACTTAAAATAAATTGCGATGCTTTTATTAATATTTCCATTCAGTCTTAAAATCAAAATTTAAATAGCTACAAATGTACGTCTTTAAAGAGAGTTTAAAAAGTATAAATAGATGATGATTTTTATTTTAACAAAGATTTTGCATCAAATATATTTTGGTTGCCTTTTTTAAAGGATTTTTAAGCCGTAAATTTGCAGAAATAGAATAGATTCATGGATTTCAGTTTTTTTAAAAAAAGCAAATTAACAATCATTTTTTTACTTGTTTTTTCAGCAATTTCAATTCCTGTTTTTTATCATTTGGTTAAGGTTGATAAAAAGCTTAAAATATACAATCCTGCAGATGTTAATCCTAGTTTGGTGGATGCTTCTATAAAACATATTACAAAAGATCATCGAATTGCAGATTTTGATTTGATAAACCAAAACGGAGAAATTATCACTCAAAACAATTATAAGAACAAAATTTACGTAGCAGATTTCTTTTTTACACGTTGCACAAATATTTGTGTGGCAATGGCTTATAATATGAGCGAACTACAAGATTTTTATAAAAATGATGCTGATATTATGTTTTTATCACATTCGGTAACACCTTTTATAGATAGCGTTTCTGTTTTAAAGGAATACGCATTAAATAAAGGAGTTATTGATGCAAAATGGAATGTTACAACGGGTTCTAAAAAACATATTTATGAACTAGCTAGAAAAAGCTATTTTGCTATTATTGAGGATGGTGATGGTGGTGAAGATGATTTTATTCATACAGAACAATTTGTATTGGTTGATAAAGAAAGACGCATCCGCGGATATTATGATGGCACGGAAAAAAAAGACATGGAAAAATTAAAGAAAGATGTGGCTCTTTTAAAAGATGAATATACTAATAAATAACTTGTTTAGAATCATTCTAAATTCCTATCTTTGTCAATCTAAATAGAAATTTTGAGCACAATTGCAGATTTACATATCGGAGAAATAGGTTATATTTCAGAAGAATCATTAGATTTTATCCCTCTAAAATTATTAGAAATGGGATGTTTGCCCGGTGCAGAGGTGCAGCTAATACAGCTTGCTCCATTAAAAGATCCATTATACATCTGTGTAAACGGGAGTCACTTAGCAATTAGAAAAGAAACTGCCGAAATAATTAAAATTCTTAAAAGCGAGTAAATAAAGATGTCTAAAAACGATATAAAAGTTGCTTTAATTGGGAACCCAAATACAGGTAAAACTTCACTTTTTAATCAGCTTACTGGTTTAACTCAAAAGGTTGGTAATTATCCAGGAGTTACTGTAGATAAAAAGGAAGGGACTAGTAAGTTGTCTGCAACTCAAAACGCAATTATTACAGATTTACCAGGTACGTATAGTATAAATCCTACTTCTTTAGATGAGAGTATTGTTTTAAAAACATTGCTCAAAAAAGACATTAAAGAATCTCCAGATGTAATTTTGGTAGTTGCCGATGTAGAAAATTTAAAGAGAAACTTATTGCTATTTTCTCAAATTAAAGATTTAGAAATTCCTACAGTTTTGGCAATTAATATGGTTGATCAAATGCATAGAAAAGGAATTTCTATTGATTTATCACTACTTAAAAAAGAACTAAATACCGAGGTAATTTTAATAAGTGCTAGAAAAAACGAAGGTATTAAAGAAATAAAAGAAGCAATTATACGTTGTCATGTGGCGGCAAAAGCTTCGCCTTTGTGTGGTATAAATCATAAAATTGATCCTGATTATTTTCATAAACTAAAAGAAATTAGTCCTAACTATACGTTGTACGAATTATGGTTAATGGTTACTCAAAACAACTTTCCAGAAACAATTACCAAAGAAGAAAAAGAGAAGCTTTTAGCTTTTAAGCAAGACACTTCTAAGTTAAAGAAGTATCAACACAAAGAGACTATTTATAGGTATCAAGAAATTAATAAAATATTAAATAAAACCTACATAGTAGATAAAACAAAGGCAACAGATTTACGCGGAAAATTAGATAAAATTTTTACACACAAAATTTTTGGTTATGTGTTGTTTAGTTTCATTTTACTCGTAATTTTTCAATCTATTTTTGATTTGGCTTCTGTTCCCATGGATTTTATTGATGCTACTTTTGCACAAATATCAGACTTTACAAAAAGTAACTTACCAAAAGGTGTGCTAACAGATCTATTAACAGAAGGAATTATTCCTGGTATTGGAGGTGTCATTATTTTTATACCACAAATTGCTATCTTATTTTTATTCATCGCCATTTTAGAAGAAACAGGTTATATGAGTAGGGTTGTTTTTTTAATGGATAAAATTATGAGACGTTTTGGAATGAACGGTAAAAGTGTAATTCCCTTAATTTCTGGAACTGCGTGTGCAATTCCTGCAATCATGGCAACAAGAACTATCTCTAGTTGGAAAGAGCGTTTAATAACCATTTTAGTAACGCCATTTACAACTTGTTCTGCAAGATTGCCTATTTATGCAATTTTAATAGCTTTGATAATTCCTGATAAAAAAATCTTCGGATTTTTAAATCTTCAAGGATTAGTCTTACTTTCTCTTTACGCCTTAGGATTTGCATCTGCAATTATAGCTGCTTATATTTTACACAAAACTTTAAAAGTAGAATCAAAATCATTTTTTGTGGTAGAGATGCCAAACTACAAATTACCATCCATGAAAAATGTATTTTTTGATGTGATAGAAAAAACAAAAGCTTTTGTTTTTGGTGCAGGAAAAATTATTTTAGCATTGTCTATTATATTATGGTTTTTGGCTTCAAATGGTGGCGCAAGTTATAAAAATGTAGAGAAATCTGTTCTTGAAACTGCTGCTAATCAACATTTAAATGAGGACGAAATACAACAAAAAATTGCATCAAAAAAATTAGAAAATTCTTACATCGGAATTTTAGGAAAAACAATTGAACCGGCAATCAGGCCTTTAGGTTATGATTGGAAAATAGGAATTGCTTTAATTACATCATTTGCTGCTAGAGAAGTTTTTGTAGGTACATTGGCAACAATTTACAGTGTAGAAGCAGATGATGAAAATACTACAACCATTAAGCAAAAAATGGCTTCCGAAGTAAATGAAACAGGAGGTAAACTTTTCAATTTTCCTGTAGGGATGTCTTTAATGGTTTTTTATGCATTTGCAATGCAATGTATGGCAACTTTAGCCATTGTAAAACGCGAAACTAAAAGTTGGAAATGGCCCTTAATTCAGTTATTTGGCATGGCTTTCTTAGCTTATGTTTGTTCCTTTTTAACCTATCAAATTCTAAGTTAATGCAAGAAATTATAGCTTATATTTTAGTAGTTTTAGCCATTGTTTTTTTATTGAAGAAATTTGTATTTCCTTCAAAAAAAGATAAGGGCTGTAGCACAGAATGCGGTTGTCATTAAAATCTTAACAGAATCTTAGTAGTCATTAATTGTAATGTTTTTTAACTTTGATGACCAAGTAAAAATAAAATAAAAACTTTAAATTTAAATACATGAAAAAAGCTTTTTTATCAATTGCAATTTTTACAATTGCCTTAATTTCATCAGCAGATATTACTGCACAAAAATTTGCTAAAGTAGATGTAAGCCCTATGGATGGAGCTTCTTATCCAAATAACTGGAAAGAATCTAATAAACTTGTTAAAATTACTTACGGCAGACCACAATTAAAAGGAAGATCTTTGGATAAGTTAGCGCCAAATGATAAAGTTTGGAGAACAGGAGCAAATGAGGCTCCAGAAATTACTTTTTATAAAGATGTAACATTTGGATATAAAGCCGTTAAAGCGGGTACTTATACATTGTATACAATTCCTACGAACGGAGATTGGACTGTTATATTAAGCAACCAAAAAAATGTTTGGGGAGCTTATTATTACGATATGAAAGAAGATGTTGTTAGAGTAAGTGGTAAAGTTTCAAAATCTGACGAAGCTATAGAGTCTTTTTCTATTGTTTTTGAGGGTGAAGGAGAAAATGCAACAATGTATTTAGGTTGGGCAAATACGATAGTAGCTGTGCCAGTAAAAGGATAAAATTACAGTTCATTATTCATAAAAAAAACCTCAAAAGTAAAAAAGCTTTTGAGGTTTTTTATGTCTTAAAAAAAGATTGGGTTTTTAAACATTCTGTTTTTGTTGCCATTTCCAGGCAGATGCTAGTGATTCTTCTAGACTTATTTCTGTTTTCCAATTTAGTTCTTTGTTAGCAATTGTAGTATCGGCATAAGCCGCAACTACATCACCTTCACGTCTTCCAACAATTTTATAATTTAGTTTTAAATTATTTACTTTTTCAAAAGTGTTGATAATCTCTAAAACAGAACTTCCTTTTCCAGTGCCAATATTAAAATATTCAAAAGACTTTTTATTGTTCTTTTTGATCAGTCTGGATAAAGCAGCAATATGTGCTTTTCCTAAATCTACAACATGTATATAATCACGAACAGCTGTACCATCTACTGTTGGGTAATCATCACCAAAAACAGATAATTCTTTACGCATTCCTGCGGCAGTTTGTGTAATAAACGGAATTAAATTTTGCGGAACACCTAGAGGTAATTCTCCAATTTTTATTGATGGATGCGCTCCTATAGGATTAAAATAACGCAACGCAATACAATTTATTCCGTGAGCATTACTAGTATCTCTAATAATTTCTTCTCCAATTTGTTTTGTATTTCCATAAACAGATTCTGCCGCTTTTATAGGTGCTTTTTCTGTTACAGGTAGTTGGTCTGCTTGCCCATAAACGGTACAAGAAGAAGAGAAGATAAAATTATCTAATTTTCGGTCTCTCATTTCTTGCAATATGTAAATTAACGAACTTAAATTATTTTCATAGTAATCTAAAGGTTTACTCATGCTTTCGCCAACGGCTTTAAAGGCAGCAAAATGAATAATTCCGTCAATTTTATGCGCATCAAATACAGATTTTACTTCACTCTTTACTCTAACATCAACTTTATGAAAAGCTGGTTTTATACCAGTAATTTCTATAATTCTGTCTAAAACATCCATCGTTGTATTAGATAAATCATCTATAATTACTACCTCAAAACCTTCGTTTTGTAATTCGACTACGGTATGAGATCCTATGAAACCTAGACCCCCCGTTACCAATATTTTTTTCATTCAGCTTTTTATTAAATTATTTATTTTAAGAAAGATGTAATTGTTTGCGTAATAAAAGTAAGTTGGTCATCGTCTAATTCTGTGTGCATCGGTAAAGAAATTACTGTTTTTATTAGATCATTAGTAACAGGAAAATCTTCTTCTCTATATTTTGCATCAGCATAGGCTTTTTGAGAATGAAGCGCTACCGGATAATATATCGCATTTGGAATTCCGCTTTCTAACAAATGTTTGTGCAGTTCATCACGTTTACCGTTTGTAATTTGCAATGTATATTGATGAAAAACATGACAATCGCAACTATCACAAATATCATTGCAATTTTTTGTGTTGTTAGATTTTGCTTTTGGTGTTGTAATATTTGGATTGTTTGCAAACGCATTATTATAAAAACGAGCAGCATCTCTTCGAGAATTACAATATGAATCTAAATTAGGTAATTTTGCTTTTAAAACTCCGGCTTGAATTGAGTCTAATCTAGAATTTACACCAACAACATCATGGTAATATCTTTCATACATTCCGTGATTTACAATGCCTCTAATGGTATGTGCAAGTGCATCACCATTTGTAAAAATTGCACCACCATCGCCATAACAACCTAAGTTTTTAGAAGGGAAAAAAGAAGTAGTTCCTACATTTCCTATTGTTCCTGCTTTCTGTTTTGTTCCGTTTTTAAAAGTATAATCTGCACCAATTGCTTGTGCATTGTCTTCTATAACAAACAAATTATGTTCTTTGGCAATTTCCATAACGGCATCCATATTTGCTACTTGTCCGAATAAATGAACAGGAACAATTGCTTTTGTTTTTGGAGTAATTGCATTTTTTAAAGCTTCAATATCAATATTAAACGTCTTTGCATCAACATCTACCAAAACGGGCGTTAATTTTAATAATGCAATAACTTCTACAGTTGCTGCAAATGTAAAATCGGCTGTAATAATTTCGTCACCTTGCTCTAAACCCAAAGCCATCATTGCAATTTGCAAAGCATCTGTGCCATTTGCACAAGGAATTACATGTTTTACATTTAAATATTTTTCTAAATCCTCTTGAAATGATTTAACAATTGGACCATTAATGTAAGTAGATGAATTTAAAACCTCTTGAATAGATTTGTCTACTGTATCTTTTATTTGTTGATATTGACCTTGTAAGTCAACCATTTGAATTTTTTTCATAAACGAAGTACATATTTATATATCAAAAATACAATATAAATCTATTATCTTTGGTCAGATCAAAATTTTTCGAATGAAATTCCTTAAAAAAGTACTAAAAAGTATAATTGTTTTACTAGTATTAATTCTAGTTGGTGGCTGGTTGTATTCTAAAACGTATCATCCAAAGTATAATGGTGAAATAGAAATAAAAAATTTATCAGAAAAAGTAACAGTTTATTTTGATGAAATCGGCGTACCACACATTAATGCCCAAAATCAGCAAGATGCATACACTGCTTTAGGATATTTACATGCACAAGACAGGTTGTGGCAAATGGAATTAATTAGAAGAATTGCCGCAGGAAGATTGTCAGAAATTTTTGGAAAAGACTTATTAGAAACAGATGTTTTTTTTGCAGGATTAGGCATTGAAGAAGCTGCTGAAAAAACCATTGCTAATCTTGACAAAAATTCAGAATCTTATATTTTAACGCAAGCGTATTTAGATGGTATAAATCAATTTATTGAAGAAGGAAAAACACCTCTTGAGTTTACCTTAGTAGGCGTTAAGAAAGAAAAATATACAATCAAAGACGTTTATAATGTATTTGGTTATATGGCTTTTAGTTTTGCAGTTGCTCATAAAACAGACCCACTATTAACCGAAATTAAAGAGAAATTAGGAGAACCGTATTTAAATGAATTGTTGGGTTCAAATAGCCAAAATTTAACCATTATCAAATCGAGTATTCCTAATAAAATAAGTGCAACAATATCTAAATCGGTTGCTGTTATTATGGATAATTTGCCTGTTTCATCTTTTATAGGTAGTAACTCGTGGGTAATTGCACCAGAAAAAACGAAAAACGGAAAAGTTATTTTCGCAAACGATCCGCACATTGGTTTTTCGCAACCGTCCGTTTGGTATCAAAATCATATAAAAACGCCTAATTTTGAAATTTACGGATTTAATATCGCCTTAATGCCATTTCCTTTATTAGGTCATAATAGCGAGTATGCATATGGTTTAACTATGTTGGCAAATGATGATTTAAACTTTTATATAGAAGAAAATAATCCTGATAATTTTGCACAATACAAAACATCCGAAGGATATAAAAATTATAAAATTATTGATAAAACAATTCGTATAAAAAATGAAAAAGACACCAGTTTTCAAGTAAAAGTAACCAAACATGGTCCTATAATGAATGGGTTAATTAGTCATTTGGAAGATGAGCGACCAATTGCTATGAATTGGATTTATACTCAGCTAAATAATGAACAACTAGATATTATTTATGGCATGTCTCATGCTAAATCTTTAGATGATTTTCAGCATGCAGTGGCAAAAATTAATGCTCCTGGTTTAAATGTGATGTATGGTGATGCTAAAGATAATATAGCTTGGTTTACATCTGCAAAATTATATCAACTTAGAGAAGGTTTGTCTACAAAAACCTATTTAGATGGTGCTTCAGGAACCGATGAGATTATTGAATATTTACCTTTTAGTGAAAATCCGCAAGCTATAAACCCACCTTGGCATTACGTATATTCAGCAAATAATCAACCAGATTCTTTAAGAGGTAAATTATATCCTGGCTATTATCAGCCGCAAGATAGAGCAAAAAGAATTGTAGAAATATTAGAGAAAAAAGATGATTTTACAAAAGAAGATGTGGCTAAAATGTTGTTTGATGTTAAATCTTCTACAGTTTCGGAAATAGCAAACGATCTATTAAAAAATTTAGACAAATCAAAATTGTCAGTTTCAGAACAAAAAGCAGTCGAAATTCTTAAAAATTGGGATGGAACGTATTTAAAAAACTCAGTTGGGGCAACTATTTACAATCGCTATATATATGAATTTTTAAAGGCTACTTATAAAGATGAATTAGGTATTAGTTTTGAGTTGTTTATCAATTCCCAATTGCAAGACGAGGTGTTACCAGTTCAAATACTTAGAAAGCAATCTGTTTGGTGGGATGATGTTACAACTACTACAAAATTAGAAGGGCGAGCAGATGTTATTCTAAACTCATTTAAAAAAACGTTTTCTTTTTTAGAAAATCAATTAGGACAAAATGTAGATAATTGGCATTGGAGCAGAGTACTATCTGTGGAACATGAACATGCAATTGGTAAAGCAGGAGGTTTATTGCGCAAATTTTTTAATGTAGGTCCTTTTGAAACTATTGGAGGTAATGAAGTTATTAACAATCAGATTTTTAAATTAGATAGCACTGGTTATTACAAAGTAACTGCTGGGCCTTCAACAAGGAGAATTGTAGATTTTTCTGATGTAGAAAACAGTTTGTCAATTTTACCAACTGGGCAATCTGGAAACGTTTTTAGTGAACATTATAAAGATCAAGCTAAGAAATTTTTAAATGGTGAGTTTGTAAAAATGAAACTAAATAGAATTCAAATTGAAAGGAGTAAAAATGTGCTTATTTTAACGCCTAAAAAATAATTAAATTATGTTATTTCGAAGAACAAGATAACTTTTTCATTAAAATTAATAGCAAAGACATAAAATACATGGCCTCTTACGCCTATTTTTAGCAGGTAATCTTGCAATTTTACTAAATAGTATTTGCTTTTTTTTACCTAAACCTCTTTATAAACTTCTTCAAACGGAATTCTAAAACGCTCACCATAAACTCCTTCTGGTTTTCTAATTCCGCAAGAAACTATCATATTTATTTCTGATCCAAAAGGCAAACCTAACAGGTTTTTAACACGCCAAGTATCTGAGCCTTCCATTGGGCAAGTATCATAACCTTCTGCTGCCATAGAAAGCATAAAGTTCTGTGCTGCCAAACCACAAGTTTTGTGGGCAACAATTCTCATGTCACTTTTTCTAACTTCTCTGTAAATAGGTTTAAAGAGCCCAATAATTAGAATTAGAATATATTTTAAGAAACCTAATATTCCAAAGAAATCAGCATACGCAAAAGGGATAATTTTTCCGTAATAATTTCTTGCCACTTTTTCTCTATTACTTTGTTTCGATTTTGGATTGTTTACACCAAAAGTAGTATCTAAAAAACTTAAATTTGATTTTGCTCTTCTATTCCATAAATCTTTTCTAGAAACAAAAACAACTAGTTGTTGTGCGGTTCTTGCTGCGTTTTGATTGAAACAAAAAGGCGCAATTTTATCAATAATATCTTTTGATGTAATATGATAAAATTCCCACAATTGCATGTTGCTGCTGTTTGGAGCTAGCGAAGCTTGTTCTATACACTTTTTTACAATGCTCTTGTCTATTTGTTTTTCTGCATCATAAACTCTCACAGAACGTCTGTAATGTATCGCTTCTGAAACTGTTTTTTCGTTTGACATATAATTAGATTAGAATATTTTTTTTAGACTTTTATGCATCACTAAAAACCATAAAGGAGGAAAAAATGAAAGTAACATCATCCCTGGGTAACCTGTTGGCATTTGCGGACTTTCTGGGTCTGTTTTTAAAAGTTGATAGTGTTTTGACCCATTGTAATGATGATCAGAATGGCGCGATAAATTGAAAAGTAAAACTTGCCCAACTTGATGGTCTGAGTTCCACGAATGATTCCGTTTTACTTTTTCATAACGACCATTTTCGTTCTTTTTTCTCAATAAACCATAATGTTCTATATAGTTTACGGTTTCTAATAAACAGATGCCAATAATAGCTGCAGCTATAAAATAAATCAATACTATTTTTCCGAAGAAAAAGAAAATAAGACTTAAAAAAAGTAAATTGCATAAAGTATAGATAATCATTCTGTTCTGATAGTGAACCCAACTTCTTCTAGATTCCTTCATCCGGTTATTTTCTAGTTTCCAAGCTTGAAGGTAACTTGAAAAATGAGACCGAATCCAAAAAGTGTATAAAAGTTCGTTTTTTCTAGCAGTTGCAGCATCATTGGGTGTTGCAACATTAAAATGATGACCCCCATTATGATATGGCAAAAAGTGTGTATCTAAAGAAGTAAGTAATAAAAACTCGCCAATAAATTGATCAATTCTACTACTTCTATGCCCAAGTTCGTGACCTACATTAATACCTAAAATTCCGCACATAATTCCCATTGAAAAAATGCGTCCAAAAATTTCTGAATTTGTTAAATTAATTTCCTGAATCGCGTTAAAAAAGAACATCAGAAAAATCAATTGAATAGGCAAAGTAACATATAAAAGGTAGGTGTAAAATTTGTTTCCTTTTGCTTCTTTTTCTTCTTCTTTGGTAAAGTTGTCTTTATTTGGCTTGATAAAAAACTCTAACAAAGGTACAAATCCGAAGATAAATAGAGCAGGTATAAAAGTGTACCAACCTTTACTGGTAAAAGATACATATACTAAAAAAGGAATAACTAATACAGAGAAGTATTTTAATGCTTTCATTATTTTAGATTTTTTTTTAAAGATAAGAAAACCTAACAAGCGTTCCAAATAACTTCATCTGGTGTAGGTGCAATTACGGAAACTTCTTCTTTTGTAACTGGGTGTATAAAAACAATTTTTCTAGCATGTAAATGAATACTTCCGTCTTTATTACTTCGGTTAAAACCGTATTTTAAATCTCCTTTTATAGGGAAACCTATGAATGCTAATTGAGCTCTAATTTGATGATGTCTACCGGTTTCTAAATCAATTTCTAACAAGGAGTAATTGTCTAATTTTTTGATAAGATTGTAGTGTAAAATGGCTTTTTTAGAATCCGTAATTTCTTTAGTGTAAACAGCAGATTTGTTGTTTTTCGGATTCTTCTTTAGGTAATTAATTAACGTATCTTTTACTTTCTTAGGATGGTCTTTTACAATTGCCCAATACGTTTTACTAATGTCTTTATCGCGTAACATTTTGTTTAAGCGCTCTAAAGATTTGGAAGTTCTTGCAAAAATAATAACTCCAGAAGTTGGTCTATCTAACCGATGCACAACTCCTAAAAAAACATTACCAGCCTTATTGTATTTCTCTTTAACGTACTCTTTAACAACATCACTTAAAGGTTTATCGCCAGTTTTATCACCTTGTGTAATATCTCCAGAACGTTTGTTAACAATAATGATATGGTTGTCTTCAAATAAAATTTGTAAGTTGTCTTTGTTAGAGTGCATTATTGATTATTTAAAATCTTTTGCAACATCTTGATTTACGCCATCAATAAACTCTAAAAATTCTTTACGACCTAAACCGGTTGAAGAAGAAGTTAAAAAAGTCATAGGTAAAGTTTCCCAAGAATCTAGTAATATCTTTTTATAGGCAGTAATTTGTTTGTTTAATTTAGAGCTTCCTAGTTTGTCTGCTTTTGTAAAAACGAGGCAAAAAGGAATTTGATTATCGCCTAAAAACTGCATAAACTCTATATCAATTTTTTGAGGATCGTGTCTGCTATCAATTAAAACAAAAGTACAAACTAGCTGTTCTCTTTCTTTAAAATAGTTCTCTATAAAATATTCGAAAATAGTCCTTTTCTTTTTAGAAATTTGAGCGTAACCATAGCCAGGTAAATCGACCAAAAACCATTCTTCATTTATTTTAAAGTGATTTATAAGTTGTGTTTTTCCGGGTTTTCCAGAGATTTTCGCTAAATCTTTACGCTCCATTAACATATTAATTAATGAAGACTTCCCTACATTAGAGCGTCCAATAAAAGCATATTCTGGAATTCTTTCTTTAGGAGCATTAATAACGTTGCTATTGCTCATCACAAAGTCTGCAGATCTTATTTTCATAATAGCAAGTTTTTTGTTTAGAATCTTTACAGAAAAAGATTATATATTTCTAGATATGAACCAATTATGAAGAATTGTATTAAATTCTTCTGGTTGTTCCATCATAGCTGCATGACCACATTCATCAATCCAAAATAAATTAGAATCTGGTAATAATTTTTGAAAATCTTCTGCAACTTCAGGAGGTGTTACTACATCTTGTTTACCCCAAATTAAACAAGTTGGTTGTTTCATTTTTGGTAAATCGGCAGACATGTTATGTCTAATGGCGCTTTTTGCAATCGCTAAGGTTCTAATAACAGAATTTCTGTCATTTACAATTTTATAAACTGCATCTACCATTTCTTTTGTTCCAACTGCTGGATCATAAAAAACACCCTTTGTTTTTTGTTCTATATACTCGTAATTTCCTCTTTTAGGGAAACTATCACCCATTGCTTTTTCATACAAACCAGAACTACCTGTAAGAACCAAAGCTATTACTTTTTCTTGGTAATGTTTTGTAAAATATAAGCCAATATGACCACCTAAACTGTTGCCTAATAAAATTATTTTATCTAATTTTTTATGCTCTAAAAATTGTTTTAAAAACTTTGCTAAATTCTTAACATTTGTTTCTAAAAGAGGTAAAGAGTAGAGAGGTAATTCAGGAATTAAAACGGTATAACCATTTTCGGAAAAATGATTAAACGTGTCTTCAAAATTACTTAAAGTCCCCATTAATCCGTGTAAAACAATGATTGCAGGTCCTTCTCCAGCTTCTGCATATGTAAACTTACCTTCAGTTTTTAACTTATCAGTCATTGATTTTTATTTGATTTTCACTAATCGCAAATGTAGTACTTTTTTATAACATAGAAATCGATTTACGAATCAGTAGATGTGAGTTTTTAACAATCTTAAAAGAGGCACAAATAAAGCAAATTCTTAATACTTATCAACAATGTGGTAAAATGTGGTAAAATGTGGTAATTTTTATATATTTTTGATAATTATAAAACGATTTTTGTGATAAACCTGATTGGTACATATGAGTGTAGGGCAGATGCTAAAGGAAGAGTGATGTTTTCATCAGCTTTCAAAAAGCAATTGTCTGCTGTGTTACAAGATGGTTTTGTGGTTAAAAGAGCTGTGTTTCAGCCTTGTTTGGAGTTGTACCCAATACAAGAATGGAATTTGATGATGGAGAAGATTAATAAACTAAATAAGTTTAAAAAAAAGAACAATGATTTTATTAGAAGGTTTACAGCAGGTGTTCAACTTGTTGATATAGACGCGACTGGTAGGATTTTAATTCCTAAAAATTTAATCGATTTTGCAGGAATTGAGAAGCAAGTTGTAATGTCTTCATCAGTAAATATTATTGAGATTTGGGATAAAGATAAATACGAAAAAGCAATTGATGATGCAACAGTAGATTTTGCAGATTTAGCTGAAGAAGTAATGGGAAATACAGATGAAGATGAAGTATCATAATCCAGTTTTATTACAACAAAGCATAGATGCTTTGGCAATTAAAGAAAATGGCGTTTATGTAGATGTTACTTTTGGAGGCGGAGGTCATTCAAGAGAAATACTAAAAAGGCTAGGAAGTACAGGAAAATTATTTGCATTTGATCAAGATCCGGATGCTTTAGAGAATATAATTGAGGATGAACGTTTTGTTTTGATACCAGAAAATTTTAGATTCATTTCTCGATTTTTAAGATTTCACGGAGTTAAAAAAGTAGATGGTGTTTTGGCGGATTTAGGAGTTTCGTCTCATCAGTTTGATGAAGCAGATAGAGGCTTCTCTACTCGTTTTGATGGGGACTTAGATATGAGAATGAATAAGAAGTCTAAAACATCAGCAAAAGAAGTTATCAATTCGTATACAGAAGAGAAATTAGCGGAAATATTGTTTCAATATGGAGAGTTAAGAAACTCAAGAAACATTGCAAAAACGATAGTAGAAGAGAGAACAAAAGAAAAAATTGATACTAGTTTTCAATTAAAAACCGTCCTAAAAAAATATTTACCAAATGCAAAAGAGCATAAAATTTTAGCGCAAATATTTCAAGCAATACGAATTGAGGTAAATGAAGAGTTAGAAGCTTTAAAAGAATTTTTAACACAGATGCCAAACTTATTAACAAATGAAGGCAGGTTAAGTGTTATTTCTTATCATTCTTTAGAAGACAGGTTGGTAAAAAGATTTATAAGTTCAGGTTTGTTTAGTGGCGAACTTGAGAAAGACGTTTTTGGGAACACAGACGAGCCTTTAAAGAGAGTAGGAAAGTTAATTGTTCCTTCGTTGGAAGAAATAAAAATAAACAACCGTTCTAGAAGTGCAAAATTAAGAATTGCAACATTAAAAAGCAGCAAGCAATAAGCGTTAGGAGTTAAACCTAAAGCATAAAGCCCAAAGCCCAAAGCTAGTATATGTCTAAAGTTAAAAGAGGGATTTATGATTTTTTAAGAGGAAGTTTTCTTACAGACGATTCCGCTTTTCAAAATTGGCGCATACTAATTTTTGTTGTTGCGCTTTTGTTGATTATTATTTCTAGCGGACACAGTGCTGATAAAAAGCTAATTAAAATATCAGAATTAAATAAAAGAACTAGAGAGTTGCGAGCAGAATATGTAGATACGGGTACCATTTTAATGAGAATGAAAATGGAATCTAGCATACGGGAAAAAGCAAAGGCAAGAGGATTAAAGCCTTCAGAAACACCTCCAAAAAAAATAAAAGTAACCTATAAAGATTAATAAATTGGCAACTCACAAAAAAAGCATACTTACCAAATTTTATATAGTAGCTGCTTTTATGACGCTTTTTTTGTTGTCTATAATTTTTAAGGTCGTCAATATACAATACGTTCAAGGAGAAAAATATAAGAAACTTTCCACAGAATTAACAATTAGGCAAGATACTATACATGCAAATAAAGGAAATGTATATGCTGCGGATGGTAATTTGTTAGCAACTTCAATGTCTAAATTTACTATAAGAATGGATGTTGTAGCTATAGACGAAAATGTATTTGAAAAGAATTTTGTTGAGTTATCAAAAGAGCTTTCTAATATGTTTGGAAAATCTGTTGTCTATTTTCAAAATAAATTAAGAGCTGCTAAGAAAAATAGAAATAGATATTTATTGATAGCAAGAAATGTTGGCTACAGTGATTATTTGAAGGTGAGAGAATTTCCTATTTTTAATTTGGGAGTTTATGGTGGTGGTTTTATTGCAGAGCACAAAACAGTGCGTGCACATCCAATTGGTAAAATCGCAGAACGCACAATCGGATATGACGATTTTAGAGGAGAGGCCGGTATTGAAGGGGCTTTTGCAGATTTTATGCAAGGAGAAAATGGGTTACGTTGGAAACAGAAGTTTGCAAAAAATCAATGGAAACCAATCTCGGATGTAAATGAAAAAGAGCCAGTTGATGGCCATGATATAATTACAACTATTGATGTAAATATTCAGGATATTACCCATCACGCTTTGTTAAGTCAGTTGGAATATTACGAAGCAGATCACGGTTGTGCTGTGGTTATGGAAACTGCAACAGGCGAAATTAGAGCAATTTCTAATTTAGGGAAAACATCAGACGGCAAGTATTTTGAAAAAAGGAATTATGCTGTTTGGGAAAGTCATGAACCGGGTTCTACTTTTAAGTTAGCAAGTTTAATGGCTGCTTTAGATGATAAAGTAATAGACACTTCTACAGTTATCGATACAGAAAAAGGAATATTTTATGTTAATAATAGAAAAGTAGAAGATTCTCACAGAGGTGGTTATGGTAAAATATCTGCAGCAAGAGTTTTTGAGGTTTCGTCTAATGTTGGTATTGTAAAAATAATTAAAGAGCATTATGATGATAATCCTCAAAAATTTTATGATAAAATTGAAAAATACGGATTTACAAAACCAATTGGTTTTCAAATAAAAGGAGAGGGAATACCTTATGTGCCAAATCCTAAAGATAAAAATTGGAGCAAAATTTCATTAGAATGGATGTCTTGGGGTTATGGGATTTCTGTTACACCTATGCAAACATTAACGTTTTATAATGCGGTTGCTAACAACGGTATTATGGTAAAACCTCGTTTTGTAAAAGAATTGAGAAGACATGATAAAACAGAGAAAATTTTTGAAACAGAAATTATAAATCCAAAAATTGCTTCGGATGAAACATTGAAGAAGCTTAGAAAAGTAATGGAGAATGTTGTTAAAAAAGGTACTGCAACAAATATCTATTCTCCTAATTTTTCTATGGCAGGCAAAACAGGAACTGCAAAAAAATACATGCCAAGAATTAAAAATGAAAAAGGCGAATGGGAAGCTGGTTATTATTCAACCAAAAATTATGTAGCTTCTTTTGTTGGTTTTTTTCCTGCGGATGAGCCAAAATACTCTTGCATTGTGGTTGTGCACAATCCTAATAAAGATACTGGTTATTATGGCAACTCTGTTGCGGCGCCAATCTTTAAAGAAATTGCTCAAAAAATATACACAACAACACCTATAGATAACCAAACGGTAGAAGATAAAGTTGAGTTTGCTTCTATTGATAAGCAATACAAAGCATACAATAAAGCTATCGTTAAAGAATATACAAACGTGCCAGATGTAGAGGGTATGTCTGGTATGGATGCAATTTCTTTATTAGAAAATATAGGATTAAAAGTAAAATTCTCTGGAGTTGGTAAAGTCAATTATCAGTCTATAAAAAAAGGAGAAAAATTAGTAAAAGGCACAATTATTATTTTAAAACTTTCGTAAGTTGAAGAACTTAAAAGACATATTATATAAGGTTTCAATTCATCAAGTATTTGGTAACACAGATATTAGTGTAAGTCAGCTTGTTTTCGATTCTAGAAAAATTGAAAAGAATGACGTTTTTGTTGCTCAAAAAGGAGTTTCCGTAAATGGTCATTTATATATTGAAAAAGCAATTTCTTTAGGTTCAATTGCCATTATTTGCGAAGATTTTCCTTCGGATAAAAAACAAGGAATTACGTATATTCAGGTTGAAGATGCTAATGTAGCCTTGGCAATTATGGCTTCTAATTTTTACGAAAATCCTTCCACTAAATTTGCGGTTGTTGGTGTTACAGGTACAAATGGTAAAACTACAATTGCATCACTTTTATACCAGTTGTTTTATAAAGCGGGTTATAAAGTTGGATTACTTTCTACAGTTAAAATTTTGGTTGATGAAACCGAATTTAAAGCAACACACACAACACCAGATTCTGTAACTATCAATATGTACTTAGATATGATGCTAGAGGCGGGCGTTGAATATTGTTTTATGGAAGTGAGTTCTCACGGAATTCATCAGAAAAGAGCAGAAGGGTTAACATTTGCAGGCGGAATTTTCACAAACTTATCACACGATCATTTAGATTATCACGACACATTTGCAGAATACAGAAATGTAAAAAAATCATTTTTTGATTTTTTACCAAAAACAGCATTTGCCTTAACAAATAGCGATGATAAAAATGGCGATTTTATGCTACAGAACACAAAAGCAAGAAAGAAAACCTATGCTTTAAAAACCGGAGCAGATTACAAAGCTAAGATTTTAGAAAAGCAATTATCTGGAACTTTAATTTCTGTGGATGGAACTGAGGTTTGGACAAAATTAATTGGCGTTTTTAATATCTATAATTTAACAGCAATTATTGCTACGGCAGAATTATTAGGCTTAGAAAAATTAGAAATTTTAACAATTGTAAGTCAGTTAGAAAGTGTAAGTGGTCGTTTTCAATATGTAATGTCTGATGACGGAATTACCGCAATTATTGATTATGCGCATACGCCCGATGCTTTAAAAAACGTCTTAGAAACCATAAATGATATTAGAACGGGTAACGAAAAAGTAATTACTGTTGTGGGTTGTGGTGGCGATAGGGATAAAACGAAAAGACCAAAAATGGCACACATTGCTGCTCAATTAAGTAATCAAGCAATTTTTACTTCGGATAATCCAAGAACAGAAAACGCACAAACTATTTTAGATGAAATGGAAGTTGGTGTTTCTGCAGAAAATTACAGAAAAACATTAACGGTTTTAGATAGAAAACAGGCAATAAAAACTGCTTGTAAAATGTCTAAAACTGGTGACATTATACTAATAGCCGGAAAAGGACACGAAAATTATCAAGAAATAAGCGGAGTTCGCACTCATTTTGATGATTTAGAAGAAGTAACAAACTGTTTTAATCAACTAAAAAAATAAGGAAGAATGCTGTATTATATATTCGAATATTTAGATAGTCAATTTAATATACCTGGAGCAGGAGTGTTTCAATACATCACATTTAGAGCCGCAGCAGCTTTTATCTTGTCTTTGTTGATTTCTGCAATTTATGGTAGAAGAATTATTGTTTTTCTACAAAATCAACAAGTCGGTGAAACTGTAAGAGATTTAGGTTTAGACGGGCAAAAGCAAAAAACAGGTACTCCAACAATGGGTGGAATTATCATCATTTTAGCAACTCTAATTCCAGTAATTTTATTAGCAAAACTAAACAATATTTACATTGTAATTCTTCTAATTACCACAGTTTGGATGGGTTTTATTGGTTTTTTAGATGACTATATTAAAGTATTCAAAAAAGACAAAGATGGTTTAAAGGGTAGGTTTAAAATTTTGGGACAAGTTGGTTTGGGCATCATTGTAGGCTCAATGTTATATTTTAATGATGGTGTAACTATTAAAGAACAATTGCCATTAAACGAGCAAATAGTTCAAGAAAATGGGAAAAAAAATGTTTTTGGCGAAGCGCATAAATCAACAAAAACAACGGTGCCGTTTTTTAAAGATAATGAATTAGATTACTCGAAATCCTTTAATTTTTTAGGAGAAGATTTTGAAAAATACGGTTGGATATTTTTCATTTTTGTTACTGTTTTTATCGTAACAGGCGTTTCTAACGGAGCCAATTTAACAGACGGAATTGACGGTTTAGCGGCAGGTTCATCTGCAATTATTGTCATCACATTAGCAGTTTTTGCGTGGGTTTCTGGGAATATTATTTTTGCTGATTATTTAGATGTTATGTATATCCCAAATTCCGGTGAAATGACAGTATTTATACTCGCTTTTGCAGGGGCTTTAATTGGGTTTTTGTGGTACAATACTTATCCTGCCCAAGTTTTTATGGGCGATACAGGGAGTTTAACAATTGGAGGGATTATAGCTGTAATTGCTATTTCGATTCGTAAAGAATTATTACTACCAATTTTAGCAGGAATTTTTGTAATAGAAAACCTTTCGGTAATCATGCAAGTTTTTTGGTTTAAATATACTAGAAAGAGATTTGGAGAAGGTAGAAGGATTTTTAAAATGGCGCCTTTACATCATCATTATCAAAAGAAAAGTTACCATGAAAGTAAAATTGTAGTCCGTTTTTGGATTATTGGAGTTTTACTAGCGGTTTTTACAATTGTAACCTTAAAGTTGAGGTAAATGAAAAGACTTGTAATTCTTGGCGGAGGGGAAAGTGGAGTAGGAACTGCAATTCTTGGAAAACAAAAAGGATATGATGTTTTTATTTCGGATAAAGCAGGCATATCAAAAAAATATAAAGAAGTTCTTATAAATAATGATATCGATTTTGAGGAAAATCAACATACAGAAAGCAAAATTTTAAATGCGGATGTTGTAATGAAAAGCCCTGGAATTCCTGATAAAGTTGAGTTGGTTAAAAAGTTGAAAGAAAAATCAATTTCAGTTATTTCAGAAATTGAATTTGCTGCTCAATTTACCAATGCAAAAATTATTGGTATTACAGGTTCAAATGGTAAAACAACCACCACATTATTAGTATATCATATTTTAAAAAAAGCGGGTTTAAATATTGGAGTTGCTGGTAATATTGGAGACAGTTTTGCGCAACAAGTAGCAGAAAATCAGCACGAAAATTACGTGTTAGAATTAAGTAGTTTTCAGTTAGATGGCATAGAGAATTTTAACAGTCATATTGCAATTTTAACCAATATAACACCCGATCATTTAGATAGATATGAGTATGATTTTAATAAATATATAGCATCAAAATTTAGAATTACCAAGAATCAAACAGCATCAGATTATTTAATTTATGATGCAGATGACGAAGCTATACATAACTGGTTAGAAGTAAACAAAATTCGCGCAAAATTAGTTCCGTTTTCGCTTGAAAAAGAGTTAGAATATGGAGCCTATATCAAAGACAACAATATAATTATCAACATTACTAAAGATAAAATTAACATGCCAATATCAACTTTATCAATTAAAGGGAAACACAATACCAAAAACGCAATGGCCGCAACAATGGCTGCTCAATTATTAAAAGTTCGCAAACAAACCATTATGGAAAGTTTAGAAGATTTTGAGGGAGCTGAACATCGTTTAGAATATGTTGCGAAAATTAGAGATGTTGAGTACATCAATGATTCTAAAGCTACAAACGTAAATGCAACTTTTTATGCTCTAGAATGTATGGATAAACCTACAGTTTGGATTGTTGGTGGTGTTGATAAAGGAAACGATTATAACGATTTATTAGCTTTAGTTAGAGAGAAAGTAAAAGCAATTGTGTGTTTAGGTCTTGATAATGAAAAGATTAAAAACACTTTTGGTAATGTAGTAGATATTATAGTTGAAACTGCTGGGGCAGAAGAAGCTGTAAAAGTTTCTCGTAAATTATCAGAAAGAGGTGATGTTGTGTTATTGTCTCCCGCATGTGCTAGTTTCGATTTGTTTGATAATTATGAAGACAGAGGTCTTCAATTTAAAGAAGCGGTTAGAAGTCTTTAAGTTGTTTAATTGAAGTAAGATGAAAAGTTAATTTATTAACTAATTTAAAAATTTAAGTATCCAAAAGGCTAAAATGAAAACCATTTTTAAACATATAAAAGGAGATAAAACCATTTGGGCAATTTTTGCCGTCTTGGCTATATTGTCATTTATGCCTGTTTACAGCGCAAGCACAAACTTGGTGTATCTTGTTGGCTCTGGTTCTACATTAGGCTATTTAGTAAAACATATGGTTTTATTAATTATGGGTTTTGGTATTATTTATGGTGTTCATAAAATTCCGTACAGATATTTTTCTGGAGGATCTGTAATTATGATGCCCATAGTAATTATTTTGTTAATTTTTACGTTAACACAAGGAACAACTATTGGCGGTGCAAATGCAAGCCGATGGATTAATATACCTTTTGTTGGTATTGGTTTTCAAACATCAACATTGGCAGGTTTGGTATTAATGGTTTATGTGGCAAGATATTTATCTAGAAACAAAGAAAAAGAAATTAAATTTAAAGAAAGTCTATTTCAATTATGGATGCCAGTTGCCGCTGTTTTAATACTGATTTTACCAGCAAATTTCTCTACAACAGCCATTATTTTTGTAATGATTTTAATTGTTTCTTTTATAGGTGGATATCCAATAAAATACATAGCATTTATATTAGGGTTAGGGCTTTTAGCATTAACATTTTTTGTATTAATTTCGAAAGCTTTTCCAAGTTTAATGTCAAACAGGGTACAAACTTGGGAAAATAGAATTGAAAGTTTTTCAAATCCGGATGAAAAAGATGCATATCAAGTTGAGAAAGCTAAAATAGCAATTGCAACAGGAGGTCCAATAGGAGTTGGTCCAGGAAAAAGTGTTCAAAAAAACTTTTTACCTCAATCTTCTTCAGATTTTATTTTTGCAATTATTATTGAAGAATATGGTTTGGCAGGAGGCCTTTTAATTATTTCGATTTACTTTTTATTGTTCTTTAGAATGTTTGTTGTTATTAGAAAAACAACCACCATTTTTGGAACCTTATTAGTTGTTGGGGTTGGTTGCCCTATTATATTTCAAGCAACTATAAATATGGCGGTTGCCACCAATTTATTCCCTGTAACAGGGCAAACTTTACCTTTAATTAGTAGTGGAGGTACTTCTATTTGGATGACGTGTTTTGCGCTTGGAATGATTTTAAGCGTAAGCGCTTCAAAAGAAGAAACAGAAGAAGATATTTTAGACGATAACCCTTTAAATATATTGCATGAAACCATATAATATACTTATTTCTGGAGGTGGAACAGGCGGTCATATTTACCCTGCAATAGCTATTGCTAATGAAATTAAAGTTCGATATCCAGATGCAAATATTTTATTTGTAGGTGCAAAAGACAGAATGGAAATGGAGAAAGTTCCGCAAGCTGGATATGATATAAAAGGGGTGTGGATTTCTGGAATTCAAAGAAAATTAACAATCGATAATTTATCTTTTCCTTTTAAATTTATAAGTAGTTTATGGTATGCACGTAAAATAATTAAACAATTTAAACCAGATATAGCCATTGGTACAGGAGGTTATGCCAGTGGGCCAACATTAATAATAGCCAACAGTAAAAGAATTCCTACATTAATACAAGAACAGAATTCTTTTCCAGGGATTACAAATAAAATGCTGAGTAAAAAGGCAAACAAAATTTGTGTTGCCTATGATCATTTAGAGCGCTTTTTTCCTTTAGATAAAATAGTAAAAACAGGAAATCCAGTTCGTCAAGATTTGCTAATAATTTATTCAAAAGAAAAAGAAGCCAAAGAGTTTTTTAATTTGGATAAAACTAAAAAAACAATTTTGGTTTTAGGAGGAAGTTTAGGAGCAAGAAAAATAAATCAATTAGTTGAAAGTAATTTAGAATTTTTTAAAAAGCAAAATATTCAAATTATTTGGCAATGTGGAAAACTTTATTTTGATGAATATAAAAAGTATGATGAATTAGAAAGTGTTCAAGTTCATCAATTTGTAAATAGAATGGATTTAGTGTATGCAGCTGCAGATATTATTATTTCTAGAGCAGGTGCAAGTTCGGTATCAGAATTATGCATTGTTGGAAAACCAGTTATTTTTATTCCGTCTCCAAATGTGGCAGAAGATCATCAAACAAAAAACGCAAAATCTATTGCAGATAAACATGGTGCAATATTGTTAAAAGAAAGTGAGCTAGAAACTTTTCCTATTGTCTTTGAAACGCTTTTAAAAGACAAAGGAAAACAAGAACATTTATCAGAAAATATAAAAGAATTAGCGTTACCAGGAGCAACAACAGCGATTGTTAATGAAATTGAAAAATTATTAAAAAGGTGAATTTAGAAAATATACATAACATCTATTTTATTGGAATTGGTGGCATAGGAATGAGCGCAATTGCTCGTTATTTTGCAACCAATGGTAAACTAGTGGCTGGTTATGACAAAACTCCTTCTTTAATAACTATTAGTTTAGAAGAATTGGGTGTTGAAATTCATTTTAATGATAATGTAAAACTCATTTCAGATTCATTTTTAAATAGTGATGAAACGTTGGTTGTGTATACGCCAGCAATTCCTAAAAATCATACGGAGCTTAATTATTTCTTAGATAATAAGTTTACTGTTTTAAAAAGAGCAGAAATTTTAGGAAAAATAACAGCAAGTACTTTTTGTTTAGCCGTTGCAGGAACTCATGGAAAAACGACAACTTCTTCCATTTTAGGACATATAATGCAACAAGAAAAAGCGACTTCTTTTTTAGGCGGAATTGCAGAAAATTACAACTCAAATTTAATTTTAGGAGAAGATAAAATTTCTGTGGTAGAAGCAGATGAGTTCGATAGATCGTTTATGCAATTAAGTCCGAATATTGCATGTATAACCTCTATGGATGCAGATCATTTAGATATTTACGGCGATGCAAAAGAATTAGAAAAAACCTTTTTAGATTTTTCTAAAAAAGTTTCTGACACTTTAATTATTGCGAAAGGTTTGCCCTTAAAGGGCTTAACATATGCCGTAAACGAAGTTGCGGATTATAAAGCATTTAATGTAATAATTGAAAGCGGAAAATATGTTTTTGATGTTCAAACACCCTTAGAAATTATAAAAAATATTGAGTTTCATTTGCCAGGAAAACACAATGTGATGAATGCGTTGGCTGCTTTAGCAATGGCCAATGTTTATGGCGTTTCGTTAGAAAACATTAAACAACGTTTATCAACTTTTAAAGGGGTAAAACGTAGGTTTTCTTATAAAATAAAAACAGCTGATTTTGTGTTGATTGATGACTACGCGCATCATCCAACAGAAATAAACGCTGTAGAACATTCGATCAGAGAAATGTACCCTAAAGAAAAAGTGTTGGTTATTTTTCAGCCACATTTATTTTCTAGAACCAGCGATTTTATTGATGATTTTGCAGAAGCACTTTCAAAGTTTGATGAAGTTTTACTGTTAGATATTTATCCTGCAAGAGAATTACCAATTGCTGGGGTAGATTCTGAATGGTTATTAAGTAAAATTAATAACAGACATAAAAAATTGACTCAAAAAAATAATTTAATAAAAGATATTAAAAATTCATCAGCAAAAATAGTAGCAATGTTAGGTGCCGGTGATATAGGTGTACTTGTAGATGAAGTAACAAATAAACTTTTAAAACAGGAAGAAAATGGCGTTTAAAAAGTTTTTAAAATACCTGTTATTTATAGTGCTCGTAGTTGGTCTGGGGTTTTTGTTTAGTTTTTCATCCGCAAGAAATCAACAAATAAAAATAGGTGAACCAATCATAGAATTTGAAGAAGGAGACAACAATTTTTTAACACATTCAATGGTTAATAAATTGTTAATACAAAATAAAGAAACTGTTATAAACACAGCAAAATCTAAGCTAAATTTATACGGTTTAGAAAATAAGGTTTTAAAAAACCCTTATGTGCAAAGTGCTTGCGTTTTTTTAACAATAGATGGTCAATTAAAAACAATCATTAAACAGCGTGTACCTGTTGTAAGAGTTGTATTAAAAAATGATTCTTATTATGTTGATAAGCAAGGTGTAAAAGTTCCTTTATCAGGTAATTATTCTGCTAGAGTATTGTTGATTTCAGGAGTGCAAAATGATGAAGAAATCAACAAAATTTTGCCTTTAGTCTCTTTTATTTTAGAGGATAATTTTTTGAAAAAAGAGATCGTTGGAATACAGAAACTTGACACCGATGAATACCAATTCGCCGTTAGAAGCGGAGATTATAAAATTGATTTCGGAAATTTAACCGAAGTTGAAGTAAAATTTAAAAAGTTAAAAGCGTTTTATAATAAAACATTTGAAGATAAAACAATTCAAAATTATAAATCAATAAATTTAAAATATCACAACCAAGTTGTGTGCACTAAATAAATCAAAAATGGAAAACAACAAAATAGCTGTTGGTTTAGATATTGGTACTACTAAAATTGTTGCCATGATTGGTCGTAAAAACGAGTATGGCAAAATAGAGGTTGTTGGTATAGGTAAAGCAAAAAGTTTAGGTGTAAAACGCGGTGTAGTAAGTAATATTACACAAACGATACAATCTATTCAGCAGGCTGTAGATGAAGCAGAAAGTGTTTCTGGGGTAAAGATAGAAGATGTTGTTGTTGGTATTGCAGGTCAGCATATTAGAAGCTTACACCATAGTGATTACATTACTAGAAATAATGCAGACGAAGTTATTAACGAAGCAGATATTGAAAACTTAGTAAATCAAGTTCATAAATTAGTTATGTTACCTGGTGAAGAAATTATTCATGTATTACCACAAGAATTTAAAGTAGACTCTCAAGCAGATATTAAGGAACCAATTGGTATGTATGGCGGACGTTTAGAAGCTAATTTTCATGTGGTAGTTGGGCAAGTTTCATCTATTAGAAATATTGGACGTTGTGTAAAAAGTGCTGGTTTAGGTTTAAGTGATATTACATTAGAGCCACTAGCATCAGCATCCGCAGTATTAAGTCAAGAAGAAAAAGAAGCAGGAGTTGCATTGATCGATATTGGAGGTGGAACGACTGATTTGGCTATTTTTAAAGACGGAATTATAAGACATACAGCAGTAATTCCTTTTGGAGGAAATGTAATTACTGATGATATAAAAGAAGGATGTTCAATTATAGAAAAGCAAGCCGAATTATTAAAAATTAAGTTTGGTTCTGCTTGGCCAGGAGAAAATAAGGAAACAGAAATAGTTTCTATTCCGGGATTAAGAGGTAGAGAACCAAAAGAAATTACCTTAAAGAATTTATCAAAAATTATACATGCAAGAGTTCAAGAAATTATAGAGCATGTGTATTTAGAAATAAAAAATTACGGTCATGAAACTGCAAAAGGAAAACTAATTGCAGGTATTGTACTAACCGGTGGAGGTTCTCAATTAAAGCATTTGCGTCAATTAGTAGAATATATTACTGGCATGGATGCAAGAATTGGTTTTCCTAATGAGCATTTAGCGGGCGATTCTGAAGAAGCTTTATCTAGCCCAGCATATGCAACAGCAGTTGGTTTGTTGATGGTTGGTTTAGATAGAAGTATCAAAGCAGAAGAAGTTATAAATGTTGTAGCTGAAGTTAAAAATGATCCAGAAGCAACATTAGTAATTGATCCAGAGCCAATAACTGAAAAAAAATCAAAACCAAAAAAGAAATCTTTTTTCGAAAAATTCACAGAAGGATTAAAAGATTTTTTAGACAATGCCGAGTAGTTATTCGGTAAGTACAACAAGAAAATAAAAAATAAACAACAATAATCATTTAAAAAGATAAACGTTATTATGAGCGCAGAATTCGATAACATTTTATTTGACATGCCAAAAACACAATCTAACACCATAAAAGTAATTGGAGTTGGTGGTGGAGGAAGCAATGCAGTAAATCATATGTTTACCCAAAGCATAACAGGCGTAGATTTTGTAATCTGTAACACAGATGCACAAGCTCTAGAAAACAGTCCAATACCTAATAAAATTCAGTTAGGTGCAAACTTAACATCCGGTTTAGGAGCTGGTGCAAACCCAGAAATAGGAGCACAAGCAGCTAAAGAAAGTATGCAAGAAATTCAGAAAATGTTAAACACACAAACAAAAATGGTGTTTATAACAGCTGGAATGGGCGGTGGTACAGGAACTGGAGCCGCACCAATTATTGCAAAAATTGCAAAAGATATGGATATCTTAACGGTTGGTATTGTAACCATGCCTTTTGCTTTTGAAGGAAAAAGACGTACAAAACAAGCTCAATTAGGAATTGACCAACTGCGCCAAAATGTCGATTCTTTAATTGTTATCAACAACAATAAATTACGAGAAGTATACGGTAATCTTGGTTTTAAAGCTGGTTTTTCTAAAGCTGATGAGGTTTTATCGACTGCTTCCAAAGGAATTGCAGAAGTAATTACACATCACTACAAACAAAATATTGACTTGCATGACGCTAAAACTGTGCTTTCAAATAGTGGAACTGCGATTATGGGTTCTGCAAAAGAAGAAGGAACAAGTAGAGCTAAAAATGCAATTATAAAAGCATTAGATTCCCCTTTATTGAATGATAACAAAATTACCGGAGCTAAAAATGTATTGTTGTTAATCGTTTCTGGTAAAACTGAAGTTACACTTGATGAAATAGGAGAAATTAACGACTATATTCAGGATGAAGCGGGTTACGATGCGAATATTATTATGGGAATTGGCGAAGATGAGGAGTTAGGAGACGCTATTGCTGTAACAATTGTAGCTACTGGTTTTGCTGCGGATCAACAAAGCTCAATTACAAATACTGAAGTTCAAAAAATCATTCACACTTTAGAGGATGAACAAAAAGCGACCTATAACTTTACTGAAAACACAGTAATTAAATCTACACTTATAGAAGAAACAACTATCTCCAATGCGGTTCCTAAAAATATTGTACATGTTTTAGAGGATGAAATTCAGGACACGAAACTAAAAATGGATTTAGTATCTACAAATCCAATTATAGCAAGTATGCCAGTAATTTTTGAAGAGGTTTCGTATAAAACAGTTATTGAAGAGGATTTTATAATTACTGATGTTGTAAAAGTTGAGGAAAAAATTAAAGAAGTGCCAATACAAATACAAGCAGATTTATTGTTTGATTTGCCTCTAACGTCTAATATAGAAGAGAAATCTGAAGAAGAAATTAGATTTAACTTAAATATTGAAAAAGAATTAAACATTCATGAGATTCAAGTTTTTGGAGCTCAAGAAATTAAGTTTGAAAGAAAAGAAGTAGAAAAGAGATACGTTTTAGAAGATTTTGATGCACAACCAACAATTGGTAAAAGTTCTGGTTTTGTACAAAAGAAAAAAATTGAAGAACCAGAAATTCAATTCGAACTTAAAACTAGAAAACCTCAAGAAGTAATTAATGAAATTGATACAATGAGTGAAGAAGTTTCTCCTCTAGACTTAACAATTTCTGAATTACAAAAAAGAGCAGAAGAGCGTCGCAGAAAGATGAAAGGTTTCAATTATAAGTTTACAGATCAATTAAATAAAAATATTGACGAAATTGAGCGTCAACCAGCATATAAAAGAATGGGAGTAAGTTTAGATAGAAATACATCTATAAGCACATCTGAAACAGTATTAAAAAAAGAAGATGATGATATCAATTTTAAATCTAATAATTCATTTTTACACGATAACGTAGATTAGTTTTTAATTCGAAATTTATCAAAAAAAATCACATCCTACTAGATGTGATTTTTTTATTTTTTAGATTTTTTTTATTTTTTCTGATTGTCATCAACAATTAATCCTATAAGAACAAAATTTTTTTATTTTTCAAGGTTTTATTTTTTAACAAAGTTTTTTATATCTCGTCTAAAATATGGAATCAATAAAACGAAATAGCCTAAAATGTTTAAAAGTAGTATGCATTAAAGTAAGAGGGATTTTAACATCAGCTTACAAACAAGAAATTAAAATGAATATGAGATTAGAGAAATCTAAATTAATATCTAAAATTAAATCGATGATTTTAAATCACGAAGGAAAAATAAAAAGTCAAACAGAAGTTATTCCAAAGGTCTTATTATTTGCTTTTGCAATAATTTTAATTGCCTTTTAAAAATAAATAAAAGGCTCTTTAATAAAAACCCGTCTTAAAAAGCTGATTTCTAAATATATTTATATTGGTTCACTTTTAGTACTGAGCAAAGTCTAAATTTGTTTCTGTTTAGTAATTAACTCTGATAGCACTTTCTTGAAAGTATCCACAGGTTGCGCACCAGTTAAAGAACTTTTTCTATTAAACACAATTGTAGGAACAGAATTAACACCTAAGTTTTTCCAATAACTTTGTTTACTTCGTATTTCTTTTCGAGCCTCATTATTGTCTAATTGTGCTAAGCCTTCTTCGGCATTTAAACCAACAGTTTGCAAAGCTTCTTTTAAAATATCTCTTTTAGAAACATCTTTTCTTTCGCTAAAAAAGGCAGTTGTTAAACACATTTTTAATTCGGTTTGTTTTCCAAACTTTATAGCATATTCTAGTAAAACGTGCGCTTCAAAAGTATTTACCATTCTCATTTCATCAAAATAGTCAAAGGTTAAATCAAGTTCTTTTCCAATGTTCGTCATATTTTGTTTTGACTCTTTTTGTTGCTCTACAGTAGATCCATACTTTTCTGTAAGGTGTTCCGTTACATTTTGACCTTCTGCTACCATATTAGGGTTTAGTTCAAACGGTTGCCATTCTATTTCTACTTGATCTTTAATATCAAGTTCTATAATTGCTTTTTCTAATCGTTTGTAACCAATTGTACACCAAGGACAAACCACGTCTGAAACGATATCTATTTTTAATTTTTCTTTCATTTTTACTTTATAATAACCTTTAATCTGTCGGTATTCATATTTTGAACTTACAGAGTTCGTAAAAAGATGTTCTATATTCACAAAAATCTTTGTTGCTTTTTTTAGTAATAGTAAGAAGTTATTTATATGAGAAATAGTTATACTAAAAAAGTTACTTGCATGAGCGATAGAAACGGCATCCTTTTTTGCTTTTATTAAATATTCTATTCATAACTTTATAGCTAAAAGCTATTAAAAGTTGAAACTAGTTTGGGTATTTTGCCAAAAAGACACAGTGAATAGCGCGGTTTCGCTTTTTAGCGTAACATGCCAAAATAAAAAATCCACCTAAAAAGATGGATTTTAAATATTGTGATAAACTTTATATAACAGTATAGCTTAACTTAAAGATTCTTTAATTCTTTTAATTGCTTCTCTAATTTGCAATTCTGATGCTGCATAAGACATACGAATACAACTTGGTGCGCCAAAAGCATCTCCAGTTACGGTAGCAACGCCTGCTTTTTCTAATAAATAGAAAGCAAAATCATTTGCGTTTTCAATTTTTACACCATTAATAGTTTTCCCGAAGAAAAAAGATATATCTGGGAAAACATAAAAAGCACCTTCGGGTACATTTACTTTAAAACCTTCAATTTCTCTTAACAAACCAACAACGATATCTCTACGAGTTTTAAACTCGTCTACCATATATTGTATTTTAGAAACAGGTGCTAAAACTGCGGTAATAGCTGCCCTTTGGGCGATACAATTTGCGCCAGATGTAATTTGCCCTTGCATTTTTGTACACGCCTTTGCAATCCATTCTGCTGCGCCAATATAACCAATTCTCCAACCTGTCATTGCAAATGCTTTTGCCAAACCATTAACAGTAATGGTTCTTTCATACATGCTTTCTATTGCAGCAAAACTAAATGGTTTTGTTTCATAGTTAATATGTTCGTAGATTTCATCTGATAAAATGAAAATCTTTGGATATTTTTCTAAAACAACTGCCAATGCTCTGTATTCTGCTTCACTATAAATTGTTCCGCTAGGATTGTTAGGAGAGTTAAAAAACACCATTTTAGTTTTTGGTGTAATAGCTGCTTCTAATTGTGCAGGTGTAATTTTAAAATCATCATCAATAGAAGAAGGAATTTCTATATACTTAGCTTCACAAAGAATAGCAAGTGCCGAGTAGCTTACCCAATAAGGTGCTGGTAATAAAACCTCGTCTCCTGGGTTTAACAGTACTTGCATCACATTTGCAATAGACTGTTTTGCGCCAGTAGAAACTACCACTTGATTTGGTTTGTAGTTTAAAGTGTTATCACGCTTAAACTTTACGCAAATAGCTTCTTTTAATTCTACATATCCGTCTACTGGAGAATACGAATTGTAATTTTGATTGATTGCTTCAATTGCAGCATCTTTAATAAAATCGGGCGTATTAAAATCTGGTTCACCCAAACTTAAACCAATAATATCTTTTCCTTCTGCTCTTAATTCTCTTGTTTTAGCAGCCATTGCTAAAGTTTCAGAAACTGGCAAGCTGTTAATTCTGTCCGATAATGGATGTGTCATTTTACTCTTAGTTGTTTTTTTTATGATGCTAATTCAGGTTTTTGTCCTAAAACGCCTAAATGTCTAAAATGCTCTACAATAGCTTTACGCATTGTTTCGTATTCATTGTATGGCAAGTTAAACTCCTTAGCTGTTTCTTTTACAATTTTAGCTAATTTGTTGTAATGCACATGAGAAATATGTGGAAAAATATGATGCTCAACTTGATGATTTAAACCCCCTGTATAGAAATTTACCAACCAGTTACTAGGTGCAAAGTTAGAGGTTGTGTATAATTGATGGACTGCCCAAGTATGCTCTAAATTTCCTTCTTTATCTGGAATCGGCATTTCTGTGTTTGGTACAATGTGTGCCAATTGAAAAACCAAGCTTAAAATCATACCAGCAGTGTAGTGCATTACAAAAAAGCCGATTAAAACTTTCCACCAAGAAACGTCTAAAACCAATAAGGGTAAAACAATCCAAAGTACATAATATACAATTTTAGAAATTATTAATTTTGTCCATTCTGTTGCAGGATTTGGAAACTCACCATAAGATAATTTACGCTTTAAATAACCATGCATTTGTTTTACATCCGTAGTAATAGCCCAGTTAATAGTTAATAAACCGTACAAAAATATAGAATAATATTTTTGTATTTTATGAATCTTTAACCATTTTGAATGTTGCGAAAAACGGATAACTCTGCCTGCATCAATATCCTCATCATGTTCAATAATATTGGTAAAAGTGTGGTGTAAGACATTGTGTTGTACTTTCCAGTTATAAACATTACCAGCAAGGATGTAAATACTACTTCCCATTAATTTATTTACCCAATTTTTACTAGAAAAAGAATCATGGTTACTGTCGTGCATTACATTCATACCAACACCAGCCATACCAATTCCTGTAATAACCATTAAAATAGCCATCAGCCATTGAGGCATAGAAATTGTTAAAATTAAAATAAACGGAACTAAAAATAACGAAAACATAACAATGGCTTTCGTGTATAATTTCCAGTTTCCTGTTCTTTTAATATTGTTTTCTTTAAAATATAAATTAACTCTTTTGTTCAAAGTTCTAAAAAACTTTGCTTTGTCTACTTTCGAGAATTTTATTGTTTTCATATATTACCAAATATTAATACAAAAATAAACTATTTAAAGTTGCTTAATATGATAAACGTCATTTTTTGTTAAGAATTGTTGAATACAAATAACTATTTTTGCACCTCAAATTATTTTTATTGATGGAAATTATACACAAATATTTTAAAGATTTAACGGCAATTCAAATTGAACAGTTTTCTAAACTTCAGGTTTTGTATGAAGATTGGAATTTAAAGATTAATGTAGTTTCTAGAAAAGATATTGATGAATTGTATGTGCGTCATGTTTTACATTCTTTAGGAATAGCAAAAGTGATTCAATTTAAACCCGGCACAAAAGTGTTGGATGTTGGCACTGGTGGTGGTTTTCCTGGAATTCCATTAGCAATTTTATTTCCAGAAACACAGTTTCATTTAGTAGATTCTATTGGTAAAAAGATAAAAGTAGTAAACGAAGTTGTAGAAGGTTTAGGTTTATTAAACGTAAAAACTACAAATGGTAGGGTAGAAGAATTAAAAGATACCTATGACTTTATTGTAAGTAGAGCTGTTGCAGAAATGGAAACTTTTGTACGTTGGACAAAAGGTAAAATTTCAAAAAAACAAAATCATTCGTTAAAAAACGGAATTCTTTACTTAAAAGGAGGAGATTTAACAGAAGAATTAAAACTGTATACGTCTGCTACTATTTATAATCTAACTGATTATTTTGAAGAGGAATTCTATGAAACCAAAAAGGTGGTTCATTTAGGAATGAAATTTAAATAAATAGTTTTTTAAAATTAACAAATAATCATTAATCGATTTTCTCCTGTTTTTTCAAGAGGTGCTCGATGAAGACAAGGAACCACTTTGCTCTTTGGATGGTCAATTGCTAATTTCCATAAGTTTCCGATACCTAAGTTGATAATATTTGCATTCGGTTTTGGTTGGTAATGCAAATCAAAAAAATACTCACTTAAAAAGGATTCAAATCCTGCATCTTCGCCATCATATAGTTTTTTGAGTTCAGCACGTATTTCTGGAATCAGTATTTTTTGGATTGCTTGTGCATTTGGCACTATTTCACTAGACTCACCATGATAAGTGCATAAAAACGTGTCTGTTGCAATTGGTGACCGATCTACATGAAAAGAATATACATCCGTAGGAAAAAACGGATATGCATCATCTAGATCATAGCATTTAATAATATTTAGTGTGGGCAATGCGCCATGAGCTGTCAATAATTTTAAATCATTTAAAAGGATTTCACGAGCTAGTTGACCTTGTTTGGTTAATTGAAGTTCGCAAAGTTCCGCTGCATCAAGTTCCGTCATATTTCCGCTTAATGGTACCTTTTTAACAATCTCAGAAAAATCGCCTATTAGTTTACGAGTAAAACAAATTGCATTAATTTTTGCTTCAAAAGAAGTGGAAATTAGCTCTTGAAAATTGGTAACATATTGGATTTGATTCTCGGTCTTAATTACATCAATCATTATAGATTACATTTTTTTGCTATAAACTTGCTTTAAATATTGAAAAAGGAAATAAATTTTTTCTAATATAAATCAATATTTTTAAACGGAATTAACGCTAAAATCACTGCTTCTGTATAGTAGTTAGTTCTATCAATAATATCTCCCGTTAAAATTCCGACTGCACCACTTTCTTGCTTAGAGTTTTTACGATTAAAAACAATATCGTCTGCATCGCCAAGTTCTTTACCTTCATTTATTAACTGAACCACTTGCTTTGGAAGGAAAAATGTTGCAGTTCTAGATTTACCATATTTACCATCAGCCTTTGCAACAACCCAAGCAAATGCTTCCATTTCATCATTTACATGTTCAATACCGCCTTCTATACCAAAATAAAAATCTGCATCTTTAATTTCGTTTGATGCATTATCTGCTCTGTTTTTTGCTCCTTGAAAGGTTTCAGTATTGCTAAGCGGTTGGTCTGCAACATCCGAAGCAACAGAAATGCCAATAAATTCGAACTCTTGATTTGGAAACATTTTTTCAAATCCATTTCTTACTGCTAGAATTTTAACAGGATTTTTTGATGCGATAATAATTTTCCCCATATTATATTGATGATATATAAACATGTAATTTTTTTATTGAATAAATCTCTAAACTACCTATTAAGAAATCCACTTTAATATAAAAATTACGATACTAAAATTATCTTGTACACCTTTTACTAATTTATGTTTTATTCAACTTAGAAACTAACTAAATTAGATTTAACTCTCTTTAAATGTTCAAAGATTTCTACATTGTGCTATGTATTTATAGTTTTTATGTTTAATTTTAGGTTAAGAATTTTTTTCATATTTATTATGAATTCTTAGTATTGCTAATCCAAAAAGGACAGCTACAACTATTAAAATAGTGCTAATTAATCCGCTTACTCCAAACGACATTCTTATTAAAATTGTTGAAATAACAAATCCAGAGTTTCTAATAATTTTGTGAAACTGATCTGTATAAAAGAATGAAATTAGAAGAAGTACAACATCTACTAAAATAAGCACTGTAAAAAATTGATCAAAAAATAGATTATTTATACTTTCAAAGGTTGGTAATTTGCTTGAGGACATTGAAATCCCTGCAGACCAACCGATTAGGGTGTAAAAAGCCATCACAAAAAACAAAGGCAATAAAATAACTGCTATTAATTTTTTATTTTCAACAAATTTTTCGATAATCGATTTACTATTTTCTTCTGATATTGCTTTTTGTTTGCCATTTTTTTGAAATATGAAAATTAAATAAAAGAGGAGTAATGAAGCGACCAAATCATAAGTGAATTGCAAATCGCCTTTTATTTCAAACCAATTTTCAGTGAGTTCTAAAGCAGCTAAATCTTTAAATAATTTACGGATAATAATTAGTGTTATAATTTCGTATTGTTTAGTTATGTAGGTCGTAAAAGACTTTGGTAAATAGTAAATTAGAAGATAAACTTCATAAATAAGAATAAAAGAGAATGGAGTATAAATTGCTGATATAGGATTTTTTAGTAATTCTGAATTCGCTGGATAGTCTATATAATTAAATTTCATAAAATAGATTATAGCCAGGTGAATAAAAAAACTAAATAGTGCTATTTTTAGAATGATTTTTTCTGTTTTTTCACGTGTACTTTCAGAAAGAAATTTATTAAAAAGGAACGCTACTATTTTCTTGTTTTTGGTCATTTATGTGCGTTTTAAAAGTTTAGTCTTTATTTTAACCTTTTTTGGTTCTAATTACTACACTAATATCAACTATTTTTTTTAGAAATAGCCTAAGTTGCAGTAAAAAAATAAATTTTTTTATATGATTTTTTAAAGAAAACATGTTCGGAAAGATTGGTCTTATATGGACTAGATTTAAATAGCGTATTGATGCAAAATCGTGATTTTATTTTTCTTTAAATGCTTGCCAATTTCGTATATTGTATATCTAATTAATTACTTAAGATTCATCACATGAAAAGTTTTATTTTAAAATGGTATCCAATTATTTTAGCATTCCTTTGTTTATTATATTCAGTAGGTTACGGGATATTAGGTATGACAGCGGAAGCTCAATATTCAGCTCATTGGCCAGGTACAATATTATTGTTTGCAATAGCAATTAGACAAAGAAGAACAACATGAACATAGGATTTTTTATCGTAGGTGGTATTATATTTGCCATTTACATGGGGCTAACTATATACAATATACAGTACTCCAATAGAAAGCAAAGAGAAGAAAACTATCCAAATATGAAAAAGCCTAAGTTTTAAACATACCTTTAAAAGTTGTTTAAATCGTGGTTAATCATCATCTGTTGTATAGTAAATACCGTATTCCTTTCCCTTTTTTTTAATTAAAACTTTTAGAAAAAAAGTAAAAGGAATACTGAGTTTTCTCAATAGGAATAATGAAAAAACCTCCATATTTTTAAAGAAAATTAAAAAATAGAGGATGCCGTTCTTGTTGTAAACTTTTCTAAAAATAACACTCCTTTAAAAGAATTTCCTTTCACATTTAGTTTTGGACTCCAGACTGCAATACAATATTTGTCTGGGTGAATGGCAGCAATACCCCCGCCAACTCCACTTTTACCTGGTAAACCAACTCTAAAAGCAAATTCGCCAGATTCATCATAAAAACCACAGGTAAGTAAAATAGCATTCATTCTTTTTGCTTCACTCATGGAAAGAACTTTATTGCCTTTGTGGGTTGTAAAATTATCGTCGGCTAAGAAAAGTGTTATTTCAGAAAGTTCTTTGCAACTCATTTCTAAAGAGCAGATATGAAAGTAAAAATCTAATACTTGATCAATATCATTTTTTATGTTGCCAAAAGATTTTATAAAATTACATAAGGCGATATTTCTAAAGCCAGAAATTTTTTCTGATTGCGCAATTTTTTTAGAATAATTTAGATTTTTATTGTTAGAAAGCTCTCTACAAAAATTTAAAAAATCTTCTTTCGGATTTTCTAAATGACTTACTAAAACATCACAAATAACAATTGCTCCTGCATTTATAAACGGATTTCTAGGTTTTCCTCTATCTGCTTCTAATTGCAAAAGTGAATTAAATGGGTTTCCAGAAGGTTCTACATCAACTCTTTCCCAAATTTTTGTGCCCTCTAATTTATATGCTAAGGTTAATGCGAAAATTTTAGAAATACTTTGTATCGAAAATTTTTTATCAAAATCACCAACACCAAAAGATTCTCTATCGATTTTTGTAATGTTAATGCCAAAATTATCAGGATTTACAGTCGATAATTCATTGATGTAGTTAGGAACTTTACCAATATCATCAACGTTTTTTATTTCAAGATAAATATCTTCAATTATTTTTTTATAGTTATCCACTGTTTTTTAATGTTTTAAATCAGGAGGAAAAATTTAAATGCAATACTTAAAAAAAGGAACTACATTTCTGCAATTCCTTTTCAATATTTTATAAGAGAATACTTTTTTAAACAATTTCTATAAACAAACCTTCATCCGTTTTAGAGACTTTTGCAAAGTTATTTTTAGTTAAGTGTTTTAAAGACTTGTCCCATTTTTTATTTGATAAACCTGATTGATTTTTCAATTCATTCAACTCTATTTTTTCTGCTTTTTTGATGATGGCAAGAAGTTCTTTTTCGCTATCATTTAATTCTACCGCAACAATTCGTTGTTCTGGCCTCATTTGAGGAAAGAAAAGTACCTCTTGTATCGATTGATTATTGGTTAAAAACATAATTAATCGATCCATTCCAATTCCCATTCCAGAAGTTGGAGGCATGCCGTATTCTAAAGCACGTAAGAAATCTTCATCTATAAATTCAGTTGCTTCATCGTCACCTTTTTGAGCCAATTTTAGTTGATGCTCAAAACGTTCGCGTTGATCTATTGGATCATTTAATTCAGAATATGCATTGGCAATTTCTTTACCACAAACCATTAATTCAAAACGTTCTGTTAACTCAGGATTTTCTCTGTGTTCTTTACAAAGAGGAGACATTTCTTTTGGGTAATCTGTAATAAATGTTGGCTGAATATAGTTTCCTTCGCATTTTTCGCCAAAAATTTCATCAATCAATTTTCCTTTCCCCATAGTTTCATCCACAGGAATATTCATCGATTTTGCAGCAGCTCTAATTTCATCTTCAGTTTTACCACTAATATCAAAACCAGTAAAATGTTTAATAGAATCGGCCATTGTTACTCTAGCATATGGCGCTTTAAAATCTATTTTGTGCTCACCAAAAGTAGTTTCAGATGTTCCGTTTACAGCAATTGCACAATGCTCTAAAAGTTGCTCACAGAAATCCATCATCCAATTGTAATCTTTATAAGAAACATAGATTTCCATGGCTGTAAACTCTGGATTATGAGTTTTGTCCATTCCTTCATTTCTAAAGTTTTTAGAGAACTCATAAACGCCATCAAAACCACCAACAATTAATCTTTTAAGATACAATTCATTGGCAATTCTCATATATAAAGGAATATCTAAAGAATTGTGATGCGTTATAAAAGGTCTTGCAGCCGCGCCTCCAGGAATTGGTTGTAAAACAGGCGTTTCTACTTCAAAATAACCAGCGTCATTAAAAAAAGAACGCATTGCATTAAACAATTTTGTTCGTTTTATAAACACTTCTTTAACATGTGGGTTTACTACTAAATCTACATAACGTTGTCTAAAACGCATTTCTGGATCTGTAAAAGCATCAAATATTTTACCATCTTTTTCTTTCGGAAAAGGCAAAGGTTTTAAAGCCTTACATAGTAATTTAAAATCTTTAACGAGTACTGTTTTTTCGCCTACTTTGGTAGTGAAAAGTTCACCTTCAACACCAATAAAATCTCCTAAATCTATTAAGTTTTTAAAAACAGTATTGTATTTTGTTTTGTCTTCGCCTGTACAAATTTCATCACGATTAAAGTAAATTTGTATTCTACCTTCACCGTCTTGCAATTGACCAAAAGAAGCTTTTCCTTGCAAGTTTTTTACCATTAATCTTCCTGCAATAATTACTTTTTTCCCTTCTATATAATTTTCTTTTATTTCAGTTGAATTTGAATCTACTGGAAATAAATCTGCAGGATAAGGATTGATGCCTAGGGCACGCAACTTTACTAGCTTTTCTCTACGTACAACTTCTTGTTCTGATAATTGCATTTGGTATTTTTTTTCTGGTGTTTATTAAAGTGCGTAAAGATACAATCAAATGAATTAATAGGCAATTGAGAAAATTATTAAAAAGAAACTATTTATTTGAGGATTATTAAAAACAGCGTATATTTGCAAACTGTTTTTTTAGTAAAAACAGTAATTAGTTGTGTTGTTTTGGTACTTTAGTAAAAGTGCCGTGGTTTTGTTAACCAATGGAAAGCTTCCCTGAAATGGGACGCTTTTTTTATTTTAGAAAACATTAATTAAAACATTTTTTTGCTTTTTATAAAATGAATCTGCTAAAGTTTTATGAAATATCTAGCTATTTTTTGCTTGTTTTAATAGGGAACCTCTTCTTGACAAATATCTTTTTAAATACAGTTATTTATTTTTCAACTTATGAACGCTGCAAATGTTAAAATAAAACCCCAAAAATTCTTGAGGTTTTAAATTTTATTATTTAAACGTATTACTGTTTTTTACTAGTAATATAGATAGAACTAGAACCATCTTTCTCTTTTTTAACATCTACTGATACAATTTTTTCTGTGGGTATGAGTTCCATTTCTTTTTTGCTAATAAGTTTATGATCTAGATAATATTTGATATTTTCTTCCTTTTTTGTAGCATCTATTCCTTTTTCAGAAATCCAAACTTCATAGTTACTATTGTTTTTGCTTTTAGATTCAATGGATAATTTCTTATCCTTTTTAAATAGATCAGCAGCTCCATCAGAATCTATTTCTTTTCCTTCAAAATAAAATTTTGCTCCTTTTTTTGTCATGTTTTCAATATGCTCTAAAGCATTAATTGGCGGTGGTGGTGGCATCTCATTTCCGCTTCTTTTTTTCCAATCGCTGTATGCTTTTTCAGCTTTTAAAATCTGCTTTTTGGATGCATTCGGGACAGGTGGTGGTGGTGGTGGTGGTGGAATTAATAACTCATCTTCCTTGGTAAACTCGCCTCTTTTTTTATAATACACTTTATTGTTTTTCATCAGTTTTAAATACGGGTCGTGAGGATGAACAGGGCTTTTACTCTTCAATTCACTTTCTTTAGAAAGCTTAGCATACATGCTTCTTAATTTTGAATATAAGTCGATTAACTCTTTTTGTCTTTCTGCAGAACTTTTTATAAAATGAGGTTTTTCATTTCTTTTTGATTCGTAGGTTTTATTTAAGGCGTCATAAGAACTAATAGCATACTTTTTTCCTATTTCTTCTATTATTTCTTTAAACTCGGTATCTCTTTTTAAATCTTGATCATTAATTGTTTCTAAATTTTTTGGTGTACTATCTTTTGCTTCAACTCTTTCTGCGAAGAGGAAAATAAGTCCGGTTAAAAACGGAATTACCGCCAGTTTTTTTAACAAGATTTTGGTACTTGAACTTTGTGTTGTCATCATTAGTAATCGTTTTTTAGTGAGTGAATAATTCAAATTACTGGCCAAGTAATAGTCGTTTTTCCAAGCAGCTTTATTTACTAATAAATGCTGATATTGAAATGTGTTTTTATGTTGATTGATTACCCTTTCATCGGCTATAAATTCGTGGTTTAATTGCACCGCTTTTTTTAGTAAAATAAAGAAAGGATTTACCCAAAATAGTATTTGAACAACTTCCAGAATCAAAATATCTAACGTATGCTTTTGGGCAACATGCGTTAGCTCGTGCGTAAATAATTCTTGTTCTATTTTTTGGTTTTCGTAATCGCTTTTATTAATAAAAATATAGTTCCAAAATGTATGTGGAAGTATTTTATCATCTACCAAAACTAATTTTGCTTTTTGATATTTAACTTTTGTATTTTCCCTTATTTTATTGATGATCATAAATAAGTTTCGCCCAAATCGTATCAATAAAATTGAAGATACCAATAGGTAAATACTTGCAAATATTTTAGTGTAATTTATTGATTCTTCTATAATATTATTTTCTAAGGGATAAATTTTTTGTAATCTTAAAATAGGTTCTATAGCAATTGTAGCTTCGCTATAAATAATATATAATGGTGCTAAAAATGAAAACAAAACGCTACCTAATAGGTAAAAACGATTAAAAGTATGCATTTTTTCTTTTTCTAAAACTAGGTGATAAAATGCCAATAGTAACGCTAAACAGATTGCCGATTTTAGGAAATAGAGTATCATTTTTGTTGATTTTTAATTTGAGTATCAATCACTTTTTTAAGTTCTTCTAATTCTGCTGTTGTAAGATTGGTTTCTTTGGTAAAAAAGGAAGCAAACTGACTTGCAGAATCGTTAAAGAAGTTTTTAATTAATCCGTTTACATGGTTCGAGAAATAATCTGTTTTTTTTACTAGTGGATAATATTCTCTAGATTTCCCAAATAAATTATATGCAATAAAACCTTTATCTGTAATTCTTTTTAGCAAAGTTGCAACTGTTGTTGTTGCTGGTTTTGGTTCAGGAAAATCGTCTAATAAATCTTTTAAAAATGCTTTTTTACGTTTCCATAAATAGTACATTAATTGTTCTTCGGTTTTTGATAATTGCATGGATTGTTATTTTACTCTACAAACATAGAGCAAATATTTTAATTCTACAAACGTAGAGTTAAAATAATTAGAATTTTTTATACATTTGTTTATAATAAGTATAAAAAAATAACAATGAAAAAAATAGTTCTTTTACTAAGCATCCTATTACTAAGCTCTTGCGCAACAGTTAAATTCAAGGAAAAATGGTTAAACGAAAAAGCACCAAATACTTTTAAAGCAAGATTTGAAACTACACAAGGTAATTTTGATATCGTAGCAAGAAGACTTTGGTCTCCAAACGGTTTGGATAGATTGTACCAAATGATACAGCATAAGTACTATACGGATGTCGCTATTTTTAGGGTTGTACCAAAATTTGTAGCTCAATTCGGAATTCATAATGATTCTTTAATCAACCAAAGTTGGGAAAAAGGAATTGCTGATGAGCCTGTGTTAGCCAAAAATGATTCCATGTCAATTTCTTTTGCTAGAGGTGGTGTTAATACAAGATCTAATCAGATTTTCATCAATTTAAAAGATAATAAAAGGTTAGATACTTTGGCTTATTCTGGAGTAACTGGTTTTCCTGTGGTAGCAAAAGTTGTTGCTGGTCAAGAAAATGTATTGAAGTTTTATAATGGTTACGGTGATAAATTAGGTTTTAAACAAGATTCTATTACCAAATTTGGCAACAAGTTTTTAAGAGAGAAATTCCCGAAAGTAGATTATATTATAAGGGCATATATTATAAAATAGCTCTTAATATGGTATAAAATAAAAACAACCCACAAATTAATTTACAGGTTGTTTTTTATTTTATAAAGTATTTAGTACTTATAGGTTAGTTAATTTTAAAAGTAACTTTTCTTGCAAAAATGTCTTGCTTTTTTTTGTTACACTTTTATCTTCTCCACCACCAGCGCAAGAAAGTCTATTGGCATCAATACCTGCAGCAACTAAAGTATCAGATGCACTCTTCGCTCTGTTTTCTGAAAGTTGTATATTTTTGTTTTCATCACCCGTTTCATCTGCATAACCAATTAAAAGAGCACTTACAGTTTGGTTATCAATCATAAATTGTTTTAAATAATTTACAGAATTTAATGAACCTTCTTGAATCGTTGTTTAGGTTGTGTTAAAAAGTACATTTATATATTCACTATTTAATAGTTCTCTAATAAAACCTACATTAGAACCTCTATGAAATAAAAGATTAAATCTATTTGTCCAGCTACTAAATTTTAAAAGGTTTCTGGCATTTAAAATTCCTTCAAGAGTTGTTCTGTAATAATTAGATTTAAAAGGTAAACTATTTTTACCTTCATTAAATTTATTATATCCCAAATCTAAACGCAAACCAAACTTTTGTTTAAACATATATCTAACTCAAAGACTCGTTTTACCTAAACTTAACGAACCCGTTTTATAACCAAATAAAAGCGGATTTATAATTTCTGTGACTCCTAATTCTAAGTCTAAAGACCACTTATTATATTCTTGTGAATTTACTGTAAATGTAAAGCAGCATATTAGAACTCCTAAAATTTTATCATAATCATTTGATTTTTTTCAAAACAAATCTATTTTTTTAGGATAAATAATTTCACAGAAAATCTGTCTATTTTAAGTTTAAATTTTTATTTAAACAATCAAATTAAGGAAATATTTTCTTCTATGTGACCAAAAAAACCTCATAAATGAGGTTTTAAATTTTATTTGATTAGAAATTCTTTTGGAGGTTTTGCTTTTAAAAGATGGGTTACAAAGTAATCCCAGCGTTTACGTGTCATATAGTTTGTCATATCTCCATAACCGTGTCTTTTATTAGGAAACATAATCATATCAAAATCTTTGTTTGCTTTTATCAAAGCTTCTACGACTAACATTGTGTTAGATGGTGGCACATTATCATCTACAGAACCATGCGTAATTAGCAGTTTCCCTTTTAAATCTTTAGCAATTAATTGATTTGCTTGATTGTCGTAATTTGTTGTTCCATCCACTTTGCCTTCTATATTTCCATCAATCAAGAGACCTTGCCATTTTTCTCCCCAATCTGCTTCATAATTTCTATTATCGTGATTTCCTGAACCAGAAACAGCAACATCATAAAAATCTGGATAAGCAAAAACAGCTCTAGTAGAAGCAAATCCTCCACCAGAATGACCCCAAATACCAACGTTTTCAAGATCCATACCTTTATATTTTTCTGCTAATTGTTTAATTGCAGTAATATTATCTGGCAAACCATTATCGCCTATGTTACCGTAATACGCATCATGAAAGGATTTAGAGCGCATTGGTGTTCCCATTGCGTCGACTGCAATAACAATAAAGCCTAGTTCAGAAACTGCTTGAAAATCTCTTCTTACCGGACTAAAGTTGTAATTACCAACACTACCAGATTGTGGCCCAGGGTAAATGTAGTTTAAAACAGGATATTTTTTACGTTCGTCATAATGACTAGGCAAAAATAATAAACCATAAACATCGGTTTTTTCATCTCTCGCTTTCACAGAAAATTCAATAGGTTCTTGCCAATTTTTTGCCTTTAAATCAGAAATATCCGCAGTTTCTAAATCCATTATTTTTTCGCCATTTCCATTTCTTAAAACCGAAATAGGAGGATTTGTGATCGTAGAATATGTATCTATAATGATTGAATAGTCACTAGAAAAAGTAGCTGTGTGCGTTCCTTTACTTGGCGTTAGGTTGATAAGATTTGATCCGTCAAAATTTATTTTGTAGTAATAATTATGATATGGATTTCCTTGTTCCTTTCCGCCAGCTTTAAAATAGATTTGTCTGTTTTTTTCATCAATATTTATAGTTTCTTTTACAAGCCAATCTCCTTTAGTAATTTGATTTTTCAACTTTTTTGTCGTTAAATCATATAAATAAAGATGGCCCCAATTACTTTTTTCTGAATACCAAACAAACTCATTAGAATCGAATAAAACGTTCCAGTTTTCTGAATCTACACCAGATTCATAATAAGTAGCAACTTCTTCTTTGTGAATCGACTCAACAGCTCCAGTGCTTGCATCCGCAATTTGTAAATGCGCTATTTTATGATCCCTTGATCCAGAAACAAAGGCGAATTTTGTGCCTTCTTTATTCCATTGTGCATCTAATAATTCATTATTCCAATCTGCAATATGATCTGTGGTTGTGCCTCTTTGAAAATCTTTATCCATTTTTAAACGAACCGTTTTAGGTCTATTTCCTAAATGAATTATTACTCTTTCTATTGTGAAAATAAATTTGTCACCAGGAAGTGGATGTTTCCATGCTTCTAATTCTTGATGACCAACATTTGTAGATGTTAAATACATCATACCAACACCTCGTGCATCTTGCTGAAAAGTGGCAATTTTATCAGAATTTGGAGACCATTTTAAAACGGCACCATCACTTTTAGTCCAACCAGCATTGTTAGTTGCATAACCATAATCTTCAATACCATCAAAAGTAAGTTGTGTTTTAGTATTTGTTTCTAAATCACGAACCCAAAGATTAAAAGTATCTATGTAAGCAGCTAGTTTTCCGTTTGGTGATATGCTTTCATTTTTTAACGCTTTTTCTGATTCTTTTGATAAAATTTCTACTGATCTTTCAGCGTCAAAAACCTCTTTTTTAGTTTTAGAACTAGCATTAATCATGAAATATTTCTTACCATCTTTCTTATTTACAGAATAAGTGAAATCAGTAGTATTCGTAAAAGTAATTTCCGAAACTTGATTGTAGACCAAGTCGTTTAAACTTTTGTTCATTTGCGCTGCAGCAGCTTCATACTCTGCAGTTGTAAATTCTTTTTGTTCGCTGGTTTTTGAACAAGAAACAAAAAAAGTACTAATGCATAAAAATGCAATAAGTTTTAAATACGTTGTTTTCATAAAGAGATTTATTAATTAGTTTTACTTCGATAACTCTGTGAAATATTGATAGAAATAAGGGATTGTTTCTATTCCTTTTAAATAATTCCAAACTCCGAAATGCTCATTTGGAGAGTGAATTGCATCAGAATCCAAACCAAAGCCCATTAAAATAGTTTTACTTTTTAATTCTTTTTCAAACAAAGCAACAATTGGGATACTGCCACCACTTCTTTGCGGAATAGGGATTTTACCAAAAGAAGCCTCATAGGCTTTACTTGCCGCTTTATATTCAATAGTATTAATTGGCGTAACATAACCTTGCCCACCATGATGTGGTTTTACAACCACTTTTACGGATGCCGGGGCAATACTTTCAAAATGATTTTTAAATAATTGGGTAATTTCTCTCCAATCTTGATTTGGTACTAATCGCATAGAAATTTTTGCGAATGCTTTGCTGGCAATTACTGTTTTTGCACCTTCACCAGTGTAGCCTCCCCAAATTCCGTTAATATCCAAAGTTGGTCTAATTGAATTACGTTCGTTTGTAGAATATCCTTTTTCGCCATAAACTTCGTCAATTTTTAAAGCATTTTTATAGTTCTCTAAAGAAAAAGGAGCTTTTGCCATCTCTGCTCTTTCTTCGGATGATAAATCTTCTACATTATCATAAAAACCAGGAATTGTGATGTGATTATTTTCATCATGTAAAGAGGCAATCATTTTCGTTAAAATATTAATAGGATTAGCAACAGCACCTCCATATAAACCAGAATGCAAATCTCTGTTTGGCCCAGTAACTTCTACTTCTACATAACTTAAACCACGCAAACCTGTAGTTATTGACGGAATATCGTTTGCAATCATGCCTGTGTCAGAAATTAAAATCACATCATTGGCTAATTTTTCTTTATTTCTAGGAACAAACCAAGACAAACTTTCTGAGCCAATTTCTTCTTCACCTTCAATCATAAATTTTACATTACAAGGTAAATTACCGGTCGATGTCATGTATTCTAAGGCTTTAATATGCATAAACATTTGTCCTTTGTCATCACAAGCACCTCTTGCAAAAATTGCTCCTTCGGGATGAATCTCAGTTTTTTTAATAACCGGTTCAAAAGGAGGCGAAGTCCAAAGTTCTATTGGATCTGCAGGCTGCACGTCATAATGACCATATACTAAAATAGTAGGTAAGTTTTTATCAATAATTTTTTCTCCGTAAATAATAGGGTAACCCGGGGTTTCGCAAATTTCAACTTTATCGCAGCCTGCTTTTTTAAGACTGTCTAAAACAAAATCGGCTGTTAATAAAACATCTTTTTTGTAGGCTGAGTCTGCGCTTACAGAAGGAATTTTAAGTAATTCGATTAATTCATTTAAAAATCGTTGTTGATTTTCTTTTATGTATGTTTTAATTGTACTCATTAATAAGTTTTTAATTGTGAATCAAAAATAGAAAAATAATAATGAACTGCTTTGTAGTTTGGGATGTTTGTTTATATTTGCATCCCGAAATATTCGGTAAGTTGCAGGCGTGGTGGAATTGGTAGACACGCTAGACTTAGGATCTAGTGCCGCGAGGTGTGAGAGTTCGAGTCTCTCCGCCTGTACAAAAAGCTTCTCAATTGAGAAGCTTTTTTTGTTTATTAGATTAGAAATCACCCTTGTCCCGTAAATCATTAAATCATTAAATTGTTAAATATTAATTCTTTTCTCTAAAAACAGGATACCAATTAAATGATAGTTGTTCCCTTTCAGCTTTGTTGATTGTCCAACCTTTTTCTGGGTCTTCTAAAAACTTCATCAAATTAATTTAATTAAAAAGATGGATTTTACAGAAACTAACTAAATTAGAAAAAGCCCAACTTCTTTTTAGTCTCTTTTTTATAATATCTTTAAATCGGCTGTCCGATAAAAATCCTCCATATTGTTTTAATAATTGATGATAAATGTTTTAAAAAACTAAAACATCTCTTTTTTTATTTGCACCAAATAAAGTCCTTTTTTTGGGATATGATTTAACTTAAAACTACTGATTTCCCCAATAAATCCAACATTTCTAGAGATATTTGTTGTAATCAAGTACATTTTGAAAAAGAACAAAAAAGCATACTTATTAGGTGATCTTGTGTTGTAAACCGTTTGTTGTAATAATCTTAATTACAATTGTTAAATTCCTTTTTTTCATTGAATCATCAAGTAAATAATTCAGTTGTCTGAAAACAAATTTACTTGTAAAATAATTACTTTTACCCGTCGTCTTTTGTATTTTGCAATACATATTTAAGATGCATTTAAAGAAGCCAATTTGGTGGCTTGTTTTTTATTGGACAACAATGATTTGTTATAAGGATGCATTGCGGATTGTATTATTCTTAAAAGAAAACTATATTTAAAAAAAATATTTTATTTTTATAAAAATTAAAACAACTTATGAAAGCAATTCTCTGCAACAAATTCGGAACTCCAGATACTTTAGAATATTTAGAAATAGAAAATCCATCACCAAAAAATGATGAAGTTTTAATTGCTGTAAAAGCGTGTAGTGTTAATTTTCCTGATACGTTAATTATTCAAGGTAAATATCAATTTAGACCAGAGTTTCCTTTTTCTCCAGGAAGTGATGTTGCGGGAATTGTAGATGTAGTTGGCGAAAATGTAAAACATTTAAAAGTAGGAGATGAAGTTGTTGGTTTTATCCCTTTTGGAGGTTTTGCAGAAAAAGCAATTGTAAAAGCAAAAGATTGTTTTCCTAAGCCTAAAGGAATGTCTATGGTAAATGCATCTGCATTTTTGTTAGCTTATGGTACTTCTTATCATGCTTTAAAAGACAGAGCAAATTTACAAAAAGGAGAAACCGTTTTAATTTTAGGTGCTTCTGGTGGCGTAGGTTTAACAGCTTTAGAATTGGCAAAATTAATGGGGGCAAAAGTAATCGCAGCTGCATCATCTAAAGAAAAATTAGATTTATGTAAAGAATTTGGAGCGGATGAAGTAATTAATTATACAGAAGAAAGTTTAAAAGATAGAGTAAAAGAAATCACCAACGCAAGAGGTGTAGACGTAATTTACGATCCTGTTGGAGGGCATTATTCTGAGTTGGCCTTGAGGGCTATTGCATGGAAAGGAAGACATTTAGTGATTGGTTTTGCTAATGGCGAAATCCCTAAAATCCCGATAAATCTTACTTTATTAAAAGGAGCAAGTATTGTGGGTGTTTTTTGGGGAGCATTTGCACAAAATCAGCCAAAAGAAAGTCTAGAAAATATTAAAGAATTATTAACTTGGTTCGCAAAAGGGGATTTAAAACCTCATATTGACAAAACATATTCATTACAAGATGCACCTAAGGCTTTAGAAGCTATGATGCAAAGAAAAACGAAAGGTAAAATCGTAATTGATATGGAGTTGTAATATTCTAACTAAAAAAATAGAACTACTACATTTCTGTAATAGTTCTATTTTTTATTTTTAATACTTATTTCCTTAAAGTCATCCGTTTTAACTGCATTTAAAAATAAACATTGAGCTTCTTTTGGTGGCGTAATTAATTTCCTTTTTATTAAATCCATCCAAGCCCCATATACTTTTATAACTGCAGATAGTCTTCCAGCTTCATTAAAAACTTCATGAACAATTTTCCAGCGTTCATTATTTTCAGAAAGTCCGGATACTTTAATATTTACAGAAATATTTTCTCCAATATGAATTTCTTTTCTAAAAGATGTTTCCTCAGTAAACAAAATTGGTCCAATATTGTGTTTTGTAAATTCATCAATAGAAAAATTTTGTTCAGTAAAATAACGAATTCTTACTTCTGCGGCATACTCGTTATATGCTGTGTGGCGCATGTGTCTGTTTGGGTCAAAATCAGACCATTTTGTGGCAAATGTTACTTTATAGCTCATAGTAATGCAAAATTAAAAAGCCTGATATGTTTCTGAAACATATCAGGCTTTTAATAGTTGAAATTTAGATTTTAATTTTTTACGATTCTAGAAGTATCTCTCAATTTTAATTCACTTAAAACATTTAAAGCCTCAGAAACATACATGTCTTTTGATAAATTTTTATGCCAAGCCATTCTTTTGTCAGCCAAACTGGTATCTGCTCCTAATAAATTTTGTTCATATTTTGGTGACGAAAAAAATAAATTTGATTTGTAATCGAAAACAGATTTAAATTTTTTAGCTTCTGTTTCTTTATTTTCACTGTCTTGAAAAAACTTTGTATAATTTAGAGAATATGAAGTTTCGTCTTGATTTTTCTTCAACCATTTTGCATAATTGTTTACTAATTGAAAGTTTGTACTTGAAGCAATTCTTTGTTTACTGTTATAAATTACATCCGCAAAATTTGAATAAGAATTTGTTTGCTTATATTTTGCTTGTGGTACTTTATCCCAAGCTAAAGCTCCATCTAAATCACGTTCACCAAATTTCATATAACTAAATCTACTTGGCATAGCAATATCTGAGTAAACACCTTCTATTTGAGTAGAACCACCATTAACTCGGTAAAATTTTTGGATAGTCATTTTTAAATATCCTAAATCACTTTCATACTTTTGATAAAACTGATTAATTGGTAAAATGTTTTGTACAGTTCCTTTTCCGTAAGTTTGGTTGCCTCCTAAAATAATAGCTCTTTTGTAATCTTGCATAGCTGCTGCAAAAATCTCAGAAGCAGATGCCGAAAATTCATTTACCAATACAACTAGAGAACCTTCCCATTGAATTTTTGGATCGATGTCATTTTTCACTACAGGATTTTCATCTCTATATTTTACTTGAACTATAGGACCTTTATCTATAAACAAACCAGATATTTCTATAGCAGTTTTTAAAGAGCCACCGCCGTTGTTTCTTAAATCTACAATTAAACCATCAACATTTTCTGCCTTTAATCTTTCAATTTCTTTTTCCATGTCTTTGGCAGAATCTCTGTAAGCCTCATCCGAAAAATCAATATAAAAGCTTGGCAAATCTATAATCGCATATTTTTTACCATTTTTTTCAACAATGCTAGACTTTACATAGGTTTCGTCTAATTCAACTACATCTCTAATAATAGAAATTACTTTAATAGAACCGTCTAATTTTTTCTTTACAGTTAATCTTACTTCAGTTCCTTTTTTACCTTTAATAAATTTTATTGCATCATCTAATCGCATACCAACAATATCTAAAGGCTCTTTATTGCCTTGGGCAACTTTTAAGATAATATCTTCAGGTTCAAGATCTCCTTGTTTTGATGCGGGCCCTCCTGAAACCAGTTCAAAAACGCTTGTGTAAATTCCTTTTTTTTGTAAACGAGCCCCAATTCCTTCTAATTTACCAGAAATATCTTGATCGAATTTTTCTTTAATATTTGGAGACATATACGTTGTATGAGGATCAAATGCGCCAACAACCGAGTTTAAAAAAGTAGAAAACCAGTCATCACTTTCTAATTCTTCAATTCTTACATACAATTCATCCATGTTTTTTAAAACTTCTGCTCTAGCTTCTTTTTCTAAAGTTGTAAAAGATTTTACTTTAAAATTTTTATCTTTTTTAACTTTTTCTTCTTGAAGTTGAGTTTGTTCTTGTATGGTTCCTAAAACTTGTAGTTTTAACTGTTTTCTCCAATATTCTATTAATTGGTTATCATTTTTTGCAAACGGAACTTTTTCATAATCAATATCTATAGTTTCATCCTTAGAGAAATCAAAAGGTTGCTTTAACAAAGAGCCATAATAAGATTTTGCCTTCTTTATTTCAGTTAAAAAACGATTGTAAACCAAGTTATAAAAACTTAAATTATCTTTCAATAATTGATTGTCAATTTGATATTTGTATTTAGAAAAATCTTTTAAATCTTCTTGTGTAAAATAGCGTTTACTTGGGTCTAAACCATCAATAAAAGATTTGTAAACTTGTTCAGAAAAATTATCATTTAATTCTTTTGCAACAAAATGGCCACGTGTTAAAATATTTTTTAGCACATAAATTAATACTTTGTCTTTTTCTGGATCTGTATTGGAAAAACTATTTTTGTTTGACGCATTTGTTACAAAACTATTTATTAATAAGGTAATTGCTAAAAAAATAGTACTAAACTTAAATTTCGTTTTCATAAATCTACGATCGTTTTTTAATTATAAACTACTAAAACAGTAGCGAAAATTTTAACTTTATAATTTTACATAAAAATAGACATTTTTATTCTTTACAAAATGTTAAAAAGAATATTGTTTAAAATAAATTACATTTGCTCTAAAGAATTAAAATCTTGTATTCAAAGTTTAGTTTTATTTTTAAAACGGTAATAAAAGTTGAATCTTAAACCTACAAAGTATGCAAAAAAGACCCTTAATTTTAATAACAAATGATGATGGAATTACCGCTCCTGGTATTAGAGCGCTCATTAAAATAATGAATAAAATTGGAGAAGTTGTTGTGGTTGCTCCAGATAGTCCGCAAAGCGGAATGGGGCATGCAATTACGGTTGATAATGTGTTAACATGCAACCCAATTACTATTGATGATGGTCCGCAATTAGAATACACCTGCTCTGGAACACCTGCCGATTGTGTTAAAATGGCAATTAGTGTAATTTTAAATAAAAAACCAGATTTATGTGTTTCAGGTATTAATCATGGTTCTAATTCTTCTATAAATGTAATTTATTCAGGAACGATGAGTGCAGCAATAGAGGCGGGTATAGAAGGTATTCCTGCAATTGGATTTTCGTTATTAGATTTTAAATGGCATGCAGATTTTAAACCAGCAGAAGAATTTATAAAAAAAATTACATTAAATACTTTATTAAATGGTTTACCAGACGGAATTGTTTTAAACGTAAATATTCCCAATTTAAAAGCGGATGAAATAAAAGGTACTAAAATTTGTAGACAAGCAAACGGTGTTTGGAAAGAAACTTTTGACAAACGTAAAAGTCCTTTTGGAAAAGAATATTATTGGCTTTCTGGCGAGTTTATTAATAAAGATAAAGGGCAAGACACAGATGTGTATGCTTTAGAAAATGGATATGTTTCAATTGTACCTGTTCAGTTTGATTTAACGGCGCACCACATGATTCAAAAATTAAACTCTTGGGAACTGTAAAAAAAGACTTTCTTGTTGGAGTGTTAATTTCTTTTTTTGCAACAGCTGCAGGAATTTTCTTGTACTTAGAATATTTTTCGAAATACAGCTTTAATGACACTTTAATTATGGTTCAAGAAGGTGGTTTGTTCGGGAAAGTTTTGTCTTTAGCAGCAATTCCTAACTTATTTGTTTTTTTTATTTTTATCAAAAAGAAACAAGATAACAAAGCAAAAGGAGTTTTATTTGCCACAATTTTAATTGCGCTAGCAACATTAATTTTAAAGTTTTTCTAAATGAAATATTACATTATTGCAGGAGAAGCTTCAGGAGATTTACACGGGGCAAATTTAATGAAAGAATTATACAAAGAAGATGCACAAGCAGACATCCGTTATTGGGGAGGAGATTTAATGCAAAATGTTGGCGGAACTTTGGTAAGTCATTTTAAAGAAAGAGCTTTTATGGGTTTTTTCGAAGTTATAAAAAACCTGCCAAAAGTATTGGGTTTTATGAAATTTTGCAAAAAAGATATCGCACAGTTTAAACCAGATGTACTTATTTTTATAGACAATTCTGGTTTTAATTTACGTATTGCAAAATGGGCAAAACAGCAAGGTTTCAAAACTAATTATTATATTTCTCCACAAGTTTGGGCAAGTAGAGCAAGCAGAGTAAAGGATATCAAAAGAGATGTCGATAAAATGTTTGTGATTCTTCCTTTCGAAAAAGAATTTTATAAAAAATACGATTATGAAGTATCGTTTGTGGGGCATCCATTAATTGATGCTATTGCAGATAGAAATCAAACAGATATACACAAGTTTAGAGAAGAATACAATTTAGGAGAAAAGCCAATAATTGCGTTGTTACCGGGAAGTAGAAAACAAGAAATCACAAAAATGCTTTCTGTAATGTTGTCTTTAGTTGACGATTTTAAGGAGTACAAATTTGTAATTGCAGGTGCGCCCAGTCAAGATTTTTCTTTTTATCAGGAAATAATTGGCGACAGAAAAGTTAGTTTTATAAACAACAAAACTTACGATTTATTAAGCATCTCATTTGCAGCGCTAGTAGCCTCTGGAACAGCAACTTTAGAGACGGCTTTGTTTAAAGTACCACAAGTAGTTTGTTATAAAGGTGGTACAATTTCATATCAAATTGCAAAAAGAATTATTACTTTAAAATTTATTTCTTTGGTAAACTTAATAATGGACAAAGAAGTTGTGATAGAATTAATACAAAATAATTTTACAAAAGAAAAATTAGTAGTACAATTGCGAAAAATTTTAGATCCTGAAAAGCGCGAAAAATTATTTTTAGAGTATTTTGCATTAGAGAAAATTTTAGGAGGAACAGGAGCATCAAAAAAAGTAGCCAAATCGATATTTGAAAACATCAAAAATTAAATTATAATGAAAAAAATAAGCTTTATCTGTTTGATGTTCTTGTTTATATTGAGTTCTTGCGGAACTGTAAGTCCATTAATTATAGTTCCTAATAAGGAAATCTCAATAACAGATAAAGTAGTTTTCAATGCCTTGCAATTCGAGGGTGTAATCTACAGAAGAGGTGGCGTTACTAGTGGTGGTTTTGATTGTTCGGGTCTTATTTATACCTCTTTTATCAAAGAAAATATTTTATTGCCAAGACAGTCTATGTATATGGCAAATAAAGGAGCTGAAATTACACTAGACCAAGCTAGAAAAGGAGATTTATTGTTTTTTATTACAGGACGAAAAAGTAGAAAAATTAATCATGTAGGCCTTATTGTTTCTATAGAAGATAATGAAATTAATTTTATACATTCTACGAGTGGTAGAGGTGTTATTATTTCTAGTTTGTCAGAGAAATACTGGAAAAAATCGTTTCTAAAAGCTACAAAAGTTTTATAGTACTTTAAAATTATTTTTGTAATTTTAGTTCGCTATGAAAAGATTACTTAATTACTTACCCTTCCACTTTGTTGGACTTCTTATTTTAGGAATTTATTTCCAATATTACTATCAATTTTGGCAATTTGGTTTTCTGAAATTATTCTTTTTAATTGCTTCAATTTCTTTGTTTTTACTGATTCTCACTCACAAAAAAACAGTAACGTTACTGTCTTTTATTTTGTTCTTTTTTATTGGCGTTTCAGCTACTTATTTTAGCAATGATTTAAATTATGGCAATTACTATCAGCATCATTTAAAAGTATCTTCTTCAGTAATTTTAAAGATAAATAAAGTTTTAAAACCTGGCTATTATCATGATAAATACGAAGTTGAAGTTATACAAATTGAAGCCTTAAAAACTAGAGGAAAAGTATTATTAAATATAGCAAAAGATAGCGTAATACCTTACTTAAAAGTAGATGAGATCTTCGTAGTAAGTTCTAGTTTTCAAGAATTAAACCAGTCCTTAAATCCGCATCAATTTAATTATAAAAATTATTTAGAAACACAAGGAATTTATCAGCAGTTATTTTTAGAAAATCAGCATTTAAAAAGAATCGATTTTCAAGGTTTTTCTTTAGTAGGGATATCTGCAAATTTTAGAAATAGAATTCAAGAGTCGTTAAAAAAACATAATCTTAAACCAGATGAATTAGCGGTCATAAATGCGCTGCTACTAGGGCAAAGACAGGATATTTCTAAAGAATTAATTGCTGATTATTCAAGGGCAGGAGCCATCCATATTTTAGCAGTTTCGGGTTTGCATGTGGGTATTATTTTACTCATTCTTTCATGGATTTTTAAACCTTTAGAACGACTAAAAAAAGGAAAATTCATCAAAACAATATTAGTGGTTTTATTTCTTTGGATGTTTGCTTTTATTGCTGGGCTTTCTGCATCGGTGGTTAGAGCGGTAACAATGTTTACTTTTTTAGCTATAGGGATGTCTTTTCAAAGAAAAAATATCATCGAATTTTCGCTAATTTCATCCATGTTTTTCTTGTTAGTTTTTAAACCTATGTTTTTGTTTGATGTAGGCTTTCAACTAAGTTATTTAGCTGTTTTTGGTATTATCTGGGTTCAGCCAAGATTGTATACTATTTACAAACCAAGGTTTAAAATAGTTGATAAATTTTGGCAATTGATAACCGTTTCTTTTGCTGCTCAGTTAGGCGTTTTGCCGCTCAGTTTGTTTTATTTTCATCAATTTCCAAGTTTGTTTTGGTTGTCAAATTTGATTATTATTCCTTTTTTAGGAGCTATTTTAATTGGCGGAATTATAATTATTTTTCTTTCATTACTTGGTGTTTTACCTCAGATTTTAGCAACAATCTATGGATTTGTAATTTCATCAATGAATAACTTTGTAGGTTGGATTTCTAAGCAAGAACAATTTTTATGGGCAGAGATTTCAATGTCTTTTATGTGGATGATTTCTTTGTATTTACTTATTGTTTTAGGAACTCGTCTTTTGATGGATACATCTGCTAAAAAAATGATTTATTTTTTAATTTCAATTTTAATTATACAAAGCATTTTTGTGTTTGAAACCCATCAAAAGAAAATAAAAAAAGAGTTTATTGTATTTCATAAAAGTAGAAATTCTATAATTGGCATTAGAGCAAGAGGTAAGTTGTTGGTGCATCACAATATGGATAGTTTAATAATTTATAAATCAAATTTTATAGCTTCTTATAGAATGGCAGAAAATGTAGGTCAGATGTTTATAAACCAAATTCCTGCTATTTTTGAATATAAAAAAGAGCAAATTTTAATTATTGACAGTTTAGGTATTTATTCTATTATAGGTTTAAAAAAACCAATAGTAGTTTTGCAATATTCGCCTAAAATAAATTTAGAAAGATTGATTAAAACAATACATCCAAAACAAATTATTGCTGACGGAAATAATTATAAAATGTATGTAAATAAATGGGAAGCTATTTGTAAAAAACAAAAAACTCCATTTTATTACACAGGTAAAAATGGAGCTTTCATTTATGATAAAGAATAAATTAACTTTTAAACGCTGGTTTAAAAGCTTTTTGATATTCATTAAATTTTTCTTGACTTGTTATTTCAATATGCTTGTTATCGACCAACATTTTTAGATAAAATTCTAGTTGCTGAGGACCATAAAAACCTTTTAAAGGAATTACAAAATCGCCTGTTTCGTTTAAAAAAGCAATTGTAGGGTATGCATTTATACCCATATAATTAGCAAACTCATGAGAGCTATTTCTTTTGTTTGCCTTAGTTGAATCATAACTAGGATTGCTAAACGAATCTCCTTTATAATTGACAGCTTCGTTACCTTCACCATTAAATTTTACAGCATAGTAATGTTTATTAACATAGGCAACAACATCATTGTTGTGAAAAGTTTCTTTGTCTAGAAGTTTACAAGGCCCGCACCAATTTGTATAAATATCAATCATTATTTTTCTAGGATTTTCTTTTTGAAGTTCCAATGCTTTATTCAAGGAGATCCACTTTATTTCTTGTGCTTTTTGATGCATGCTAAAAATTAAAAACACTAAAAGGAAAATTATTTTTTTCATAAATATACTTTTATAGGTATTATGCCAAATTTACAATAAAAAGTTTTTTTAAAGTTTTAAAAAGTAAAAAGCTCACAAATTTTAGTTTGTGAGGTTTTTTTATGTTGGTATTTTTTAGTGAACGTTCCCTAGTAATTTTTTCATTAATGGCGAAAGGAATAATACAATTGCACCTGCACCCAGAGAATACATGGCTATTAAATGAAAGCCATCTGTATAAATATTTAAGGTATCTAAGCCACCAACATTAGCGTCTGTACTTTCAATAGCAAGTTGTTCAGAAATAAAACCAACTATTTGAAAAGCGAATGCTGATGATAAAAACCAAACCCCCATCATAAAAGCTACTATGTTTTTGGGAGATAAATCTGTTATTTTAGACAAACCAACAGGAGATGTAAATAATTCTCCAATAGAAATAATAAGATACATTACCAATAAATAAGTAAAAGGAACCATTCCGTTTTCATCAGCACTTGCGCCACTAATAGAAAGAATATAAAAACTGGCACCTGCTAAAAGCAACCCTAAACCAAACTTATAGGGTGTTCTAGGGTTTAGATTCTTTTTAGATAAATACCCCCATAATAAAGAAATAGGAATTGCTAAAATGATTATGAACATAGAGTTTAAAGAGTTTGTTTGAGCAGCAGTCATTATGCCCTCTAAATTAACATTTCTTGAAGCAAATAAGGTAATTACACTTCCTGATAATTCATGAAAACCCCAGAATAATGTCATAAAAAAAGTAATTAAAACTGCCATTAGCAATTTTTTTCTTGCAACATTATTTTCTAAATTATACATTATATAACCAAGGTAAACTAGCACTGCAATTCCAATAAATTTAAAAATTCCGGTAACATAATTTTGTTGCCACGAGGCTAACAAATAGGCTATTATGGGCGCGCACAAAACTGCAATAATTGGAATTAATGTTTTTTGTGGAACACCAAGAACTTTCTTTTCATAAACTTCTCTACTTGGTGGCAAACCCTTGTCACCAAAAACGTTCTTTTTAATTCCGCTCCAAAAGAAGATAAGACCTGTTAACATTCCAATCCCTGCTAAACCAAAGCCATAATGATAACCATACTTTACTGCTAGCCAACCACATAACAGTGGTGCGATCCAACCACCAATATTAATACCCATATAAAAAATGGTAAAACCAGAATCTTTTCTTACATCGCCTTCTTCATACAAAGCGCCAACAAAAGTTGAGATATTTGGTTTAAAAAAACCATTTCCAACAACAATTAATGCCAAAGCTAAAAAGAATGCGATGTCACTTTCTATAGCCAATACAAAATGGCCAATAGCCATTAATATTCCTCCTAAAAAAATGGAAGCTCTCATTCCTAAGATTTTATCAGAAATTTGCCCACCGATTACGGTAGAGGCATATACTAATGAGCCATAGGAAGCATAAACCACTGCAGTTGCTGTATCGCGTTCTGCAATGGCTTTAAATATTTCTTGAACCATATAGAGCGTCAACAAAGCCCTCATGCCATAGAAACTAAAACGTTCCCAAAGTTCTGCAAAGAACAAGTAAAATAATCCTTTTGGATGACCGAACATTTGTTGTTCTTCTGTTGTAATAATCGATTTTGACATATATGTATCCTTTATTTTTGGTTGTTAGTATTAATTAAATGTTCGTCCTTAAAATTACTCTTTTTTGTGTACAAATTCAAATGCATACTCTTTGCTTTTTATCATTTATGAAGATCAATATAAAATCTTAAAATGGTTATAGTTTATTTTGGAATAATTTCTTTTTCTTAGTAAAAAGTAAAATGCTTCTGCAAACTAAAAATATTTCAGTTAGATATAGAATTCACAAAACTTTGCCAAGTTTACGGAAAAATTTATAAAAAAGAGCTTTATAAAGCAGATTCTATTACAACCTTAGTAAAATAGTCTATTAGTTTTTTTGAAATTAAAAAGGATAAGTTTATTTATTGAGCAAAAAAATCTCGATAAATTAACTATTTATCGAGATTTAACCGTTTTTATTGAAATTTGTTTTTGTTAGTCTTTTATTTATTGGATTCGGTTTCATTAGAGTCGCCAATAATTAAAGGTGTTTTACCATCTGTAATTATAACTTTTGCATTTGCAGATTTCGCTAATTCTCTAAAAGCTTCAATTGCTTTAATCCTTATAATTTGGCTTGTCAAGCCTTCCGCAATAATAAGTTGGGCATCTCTTTCTCCTTTAGCATTTATAATTTTTCTTTGAGCTTCTAGCGTTTCTTGATCTAAAACAAAGGCCATACGCATTGCATCTTGTTCTGCTTGCAATTTTCTTTCTATAGAACTTGCCAAACCATTTGGTAATTGAATTCTTTTTAATAAAACAGCAATAAGTTCAATTCCGTTTGCTTGTTTTTCAATATTTACCATCATCTTGTCCAAGATTTCGCTTTCTATTTTTGCTCTCATTCCAGAGTGCATATCTTTTGCGAAAAATTGAGCACAAACATCCGAAGCTGCAGATCTAAAGACACTCGTAATTACAGATTCATAGTCTTTACCTAGATTTTCAAGAACGGAAGCAACTTTATTTGCTTCTAATCTGTACAGGATAGATATTTCTGAGTTTACACTTAAACCCTCTTTACTGGGCAAGGTTAAAACTAATTTTATATTGCTCGTTTTTGTAGATTCTTTAATTACCCTGCTTATAAGAGGATTGTAAACGATGGTTCCTTGAGTTTTTACTTCTTTAGCGAATTTGCCTAAAGTTTGTTTAATTCCTACTTCTCCTGGTCTTACTACTGCGCAACTTGAAAGTATAAACATTCCTAAAAGTGCTATTAAACTTATATTTTTCATAATTTCTATATTTAGAATTATTCAAAGATAAATTATAGAATATGTAAAAAAGACGTTTATATATTAAAGTTAATTATGATAAACATTAAATTTTTTTATTAAAAATGCAATCTATTCATAAAAAATTAGTAATAATTTAACAGATACTAATTATTTTTTTATTATAATTTGGCAGATATGTTTTCATTTTTAAAATCTTGCTTTTAAAATCAATAAAATAAATAAAGGCAATTTTTTGAAGATTAACATATCTTTGCCTTTCTAAGAAAAAAGAACATAGATGTCTAAGATTATTTCTGGGTTTTCCAAATTAACAAAAGAAGAGAAAATTAATTGGTTAACTAAAAACTACTTTCACAATCAAACAGAAACTGTAAATATTATAAAGCAATACTGGAATATTGATGCTGATTTACAAGAACTTCATGATGATTTTATAGAAAACACCATTTCTAATTTCTATATGCCTTTTGGTGTAGCGCCTAACTTTATTATCAATGATAGAGAATATGTAATACCTATGGTAGTAGAAGAAAGTTCTGTGGTTGCTGCAGCTTCTTTAGTGGCAAAGTTTTGGAGTACTAGAGGTGGTTTTAAAACCAAAGTGCTTGGAACTACAAAAATTGGTCAAGTTCACTTTATGTTTGCAGGTGATAAACAGGAATTAGAAACTTATTTTAATCAAAATAAAACAGAACTTTATGCAGCTACAGCTTCCATTACTAAAAATATGGAAAAACGTGGAGGCGGAATTTTAGCTATCAATTTGGTTGATAAAACCGATAAATTGGCTAACTATTATCAATTGCACATCACTTTTGAAACGAAAGATTCAATGGGCGCAAACTTTATCAATTCTTGTTTAGAAGCGATTGCAAAAAAGTTTGAAAATGATAACATAGAAATTGTGATGAGTATTCTCTCTAATTTCGTTCTAGAATGTTTGGTAAGAGCAGAAGTGAGTTGTAAAATCGATGAATTGGGTGGGGAAAATCCGCAGAAATTTGCAGAGAAATTTTATCAAGCAGTAAAAATTGCAGAAATAGAACCCTACAGAGCGGTAACTCATAATAAAGGAATTATGAACGGAATTGACGCGGTCGTTCTTGCTACAGGAAACGATTTTAGAGCCATTGAGGCTGGTGCACACGCTTTTGCATCAAGATCTGGTCAATATACAAGCCTGTCCCATTGTTCAATTGATAACGGAATTTTTAAATTTTGGATTGAAATTCCGCTTGCTTTAGGAACTGTAGGGGGTTTAACAGCCCTGCATCCAATGGCAAAATTATCATTAGAAATGTTGCAAAAACCATCAGCAAGAACCTTAATGCAAATTACAGCAGCGGCTGGTTTAGCTCAGAATTTTGCAGCTTTAAGAGCTTTAACGACCAAAGGAATACAGCACGGACATATGAAAATGCACTTGCAAAATATTCTAAATCAGTTTGAAGCAAACGAATCAGAAAAAGAAATAATTACTGCTTATTTTGATAAAAGAACAGTTTCACATTCTGCTGTAGTAGAAAAATTAAATTATTTAAGAAAGCCCATAATTAATTGGATTGATTTTTTAGATGAAAATATAGTAAGAACTTATTTATCTAAATTAAATAGAGCTTCTATACCTAGTTTTGGTTTGATGAATGCACAACAAATGATAGAACACTTAAGTGCTGTAACTCAAATTGCAAATGGTAATTGGGTTGTAAATACTTTTGTTTCTGATGAAAAGTCGGCACGTAGAAAACCTTTTTTAAATACGGACACAGAATTGCAAACAGGTTTTAAAGCTTCATTTTTAGCAGAAGAACCAAATGCATTAAAATTTAAATCCATTCAAGAAGCTATTGACGATTTAGTAAATCAAGTAGCGCTTTTTGTTAAAGTTTTTAAGTTTGATGCTAAAAGAACGATTGTTCATCCATTTTTTGGAGACTTAGATTTTGATGATTGGCAAAAATTTCAAGTAAAACATTTTACGCATCATTTTAAACAATTTGGTTTGGTCTAATGAATTTTTACTCTAACGGAAAATTATTACTAACAGGAGAATATTTGGTGCTAGATGGCGCTAAATCATTAGCGTTACCCACAAAATTTGGACAAGATTTAATTGTTCAAAAAATTAAAGAGTCTCAATTAATTTGGGGTAGTTTTACAAATTCTGGTGAATGTTGGTTTGAAGCCGTTTTTGATATTCCAAATTTACGTTTAGTTACTTGTACTTTTAATTCTGATAAAGAAGGAAATGCAGATTTAATAGCAGAAACGTTATTGGATATTTTAAAAGAAGCAAAAGATTTAAATCCAGCTTTTTTAACTTCGGATGAAGGTTATGTGGTAAAAACAAAACTTACTTTTCCAAGAAATTGGGGATTAGGAAGTTCATCAACATTAATAAACTCTGTTGCTGCTTGGGCAAAAGTAGATGCTTTTAAATTACTTTGGAACTCTTTTAAAGGAAGCGGTTATGATATTGCTTGTGCACAAAATGACCGTCCTATTTTTTATCAAATTAAAAAAGAAGCACCAATCATAGAGCAAGTAGATTTTAATCCAAGTTTTAAAGAAAATTTGTTTTTTGTACATTTAAATCAGAAACAAGATTCTAAAGAGGCAATTGCAAAATTTAGAGAATATCTTGACTGCGATCAATCTGACATTAAAGAAAAAATTAAAAGGATTTCAGCGATTTCTGATGAATTTTTATCAGCAAAATCCATACAAGAATTTGATAAATTAATAGTTGAACACGAACAGATAATCAGTTTAATTATCAAGTTAAAACCCGTAAAAGAGAAATTGTTTCCAGATTATTTTGGAGAAATAAAAAGTTTAGGAGCTTGGGGTGGCGATTTTGTATTAGCAACAGGAAATGAAAAAACAGTAGCATATTTTAATAAAAAAGGATTTGAAACTATATTGACTTATAATCAAATGATTTTATAAATACATAAAAGCTTACAGGTTTTCAAAATCTGTGAGGTCTAATATAAAAAAATGAACAAAATAATAATTATTGGAGGAGGAGCAGCTGGTTATTTTACAGCGATTAATGCAAAAGAAAATAATCCTGATTTAGACATTATCATTCTTGAAAAAGGAAATGATGTTTTACAAAAAGTAAGAATTTCTGGAGGTGGAAGATGCAATGTTACACATGCCTGTTTTACACCTAAAGAACTATGTGAATTTTACCCAAGAGGAGAAAAAGAATTATTGGGACCTTTTCATCAATTTATGACCGGCGATACTTTTGAATGGTTCGAAAATAGAGGTGTTCCACTTAAAATAGAAGACGATAATCGTGTTTTTCCAGAGGCAAATACAAGTCAAGCTATTATAGATTGCTTTCAAAATGCTGTTGATAACTTAGGTATTAAAGTGTTGACAAACTTAGGTGTAAATTCAGTTTCTCAAAAAGAAAATAAATGGGTTATCAACACAAAAGAGAAAAATTTTGAAGCTGATAAAGTAGTTATAGCAGCAGGAAGTTCTAAACGTATTTGGGACTTGTGTGAAACATTAGATCATACTATTATTGAGCCCGTACCATCTTTATTTACTTTTAATATAAACGACAAAAGATTAGTAGATTTATTAGGTATTTCTGTACCAAGTGCAACTGTGAAAATTGTGGGCACAAAACTAGAAGCTTCAGGGCCGTTGTTAATTACTCATTGGGGAATGAGTGGGCCAGCGATTTTAAAATTATCTGCTTTTGGAGCTAGAATTTTAGCTGATAAAAAATATCAGTATAATGTAGAAGTAAATTGGTTATCAAGACCAACCGATAAAGTGCTAAATGTACTTTTAAACTTAAAAAAGAAAGAACCTCGTAAAACAGTGATTTTAAAATCGCCATTTACAGAAATTTCTAAAAGATTGTGGGAGCGTTTTGTACTTGCATCCGATATAAGAGTTGGCCAAAATTGGGCAGATTTAAATACAACACAGCTAGACAATTTAGCAATTCAACTAACAAAAGGTGTTTTTAACGCAAACGGAAGAACAACTTTTAAAGATGAATTTGTAACAGCAGGGGGAATCGATTTAAAAGAAATCGATTTTAAACGTTTTGAAAGTAGAAAACACAATAATCTCTTTTTTGTGGGTGAAGTTTTAAATATTGATGCAGTCACCGGTGGGTTTAACTTTCAAAATGCTTGGACAAGTGGTTTTATTTGCGCAAAAGCTTTAGCGGAATAATAAGTGAATTTCTAGTTGCATAGAAATGAACTACTAACAACTAATTATTAGTAATCAATAAATGGCATTAACAGAATCCAACGAATTTAAAAATGGTACAAAAGCTCCGGCTTTTAATTTATTAAATACAATTGACGGTTGTTTGACTTCTTTGGATGAATTAAAAGGAGAAAAAGGAACCGTAATTATGTTTATCTGTAATCATTGTCCGTTTGTAATTCATATAAATGCTGAGTTGGTGAAATTGGCGAACGAATATCAACCAAAAGGAATTAAATTTATTGCAATAAGTGCCAATGATGTAGATAATTATCCGCAAGATTCACCTTTATTAATGAAGCAATTGGCAAAAGATATAAAATACCCTTTTCCTTATTTGTATGATGAAACCCAGGTAGTAGCAAAAAACTATAATGCTGCTTGTACACCAGATTTTTATGTTTTTAATGCGGATTTAAAATCAATATATCATGGTCAATTAGATAACTCAAGACCTGGAAACGGAATTCCGGTTACAGGCATTGATATTAGAAATGCCTTAATTTTTCTTATGGAAAATAAAGGAACTGTAGAAAATCAAAAACCAAGTATTGGTTGCGGTATTAAGTGGAAATAATAAAAAAAGAATAATTATTTTTGATGTTTTTTAACTTTTGATTCTTACAGTTCACACCGATATTCTAAAAAATTTAATAATATCTAATTCAATTTAAAATCAATTTGTTGTTTTTCTAAAATTGATAAAAGTCTGTTGGATATTTTTACTTTCGTATTTCTGCTTGGTAAATTCACTTCTATTTTTTCTTTGGCATCCCAGATTGTAAACTTTAAACTTTGTTTACCAAGATTATTTTTTAAAATACTTTCTAGATTTAAAATTGTTTTTTCATTTATTTCATCCACAGAAATTTTGATCGTAATTTTTTTACACAGCTCATCCATAATATCGTGTAGTAATTTAAAATCTATAAATTTCATTCTGGGTTCCCCAACAACACCTTCTTTACTCGTCCATCCAGCTTGAATGGTGGTTCTAATAAATAAAAAGGAATTAGGCACAAAAAAGTGTTTAAACTTTAAGTATTCTTCACCAAAAACACGAAATTCATAACTATCGGCATAATCTTCTATAGTAAATAGAGCCCAACCTTTTCCTGCTTTAGACACCCTGTGTTGCACATCGGTTACAATACCCGCAAAAGATAAATTATTACCAACAAGTTTTTGTAAATCACCTTTAAAATTTTTAAGTGTTGCATTGCAAAAAATCATTTCATTTTTAAAATCATCTAAAGGATGTGCAGAAATATAAATACCAATTACTTCTTTTTCTTGTGATAAAAGCTCCATCGTTCCCCAAGTTTCACAACTCGGAATATCAGGTTCTGGAAATTGTATATTTGAGGCTTCGCCAAACATAGAAACTTGTGCAGAATTTTCGTTTTCTTGGTATTTACTTCCAAACTTCATAGCGCGTTCTAAAAAGGTAATTCCTTTTTCATCGACCGCAAAATATTGAGCTCTATGGGTATCGGTAAAAGAATCAAAGGCGCCAGCCTTTACCAAACTATCAAAAGATTTTTTATTAGCAGCTCTTAAATCTACACGTTTTGCCAAGTCAAAAATTGACATAAAATTCCCGTTTTCTTTTCTTTCTTTGATAATAGCTCTTACCGCAGAAGCACCGACTCCTTTAACGGCAGCCATTCCAAAACGAACAGCACCTTCTTTATTTACAGAGAATTTTAAATAAGATTCATTTAAGTCTGGACCTAAAACGGCTAACCCCATTCTTCTGCACTCTTCCATAAAAAACGAAACAGATTTAATATCATTCATATTATTGGATAACACAGATGCCATATATTCTGCAGGATAATGTGCTTTTAAATAGGCAGTTTGATAGGCAATCCAAGCATAACAGGTAGAGTGAGATTTGTTAAAAGCATAACTAGCAAAAGCCTCCCAATCTTTCCAAATTTTTTCTAATTTTTCTGCATCATGTCCATTTGCAGCAGCTTGTTCTACAAATTTAGGTTTCATTTTATCTAAAACTGAAATTTGTTTTTTACCCATCGCTTTACGTAAAACATCGGCTTCACCTTTTGTAAAACCAGCCAACTTTTGCGAGAGTAACATTACTTGCTCTTGGTAAACTGTAATTCCATAAGTTTCTGCTAAATACTCTTCCATTGCTGGCAAATCGTATTCAATATCTTCTGTTCCGTGTTTTCTTTGGATAAAAGATGGAATATATTCCATTGGTCCTGGTCTATACAAAGCATTCATTGCAATTAAATCTGCAAAAACGGTTGGTTTTAAAGAACGCATGTGTTTTTGCATTCCTGGAGATTCATATTGGAAAATACCTACGGTTTCTCCTTTTTGGAAAAGTTCGTATGTTTTTTCATCATCCAAAGGAAAATTTTCTGGATCTAAATCTACATCGTGTTTTGCTTTTACAATTTTAACAGTGTCCTTAATTAACGTCAGTGTTTTTAATCCTAAGAAATCCATTTTTAACAAACCTGCAGATTCTACAACCGAGTTGTCAAATTGGGTAACGTACATATTTGAATCTTTTGCCAAAGCAACAGGCACGTAATTGGTAATATCACCAGGTGTAATAATTACCCCACAAGCATGAATCCCCGTGTTTCTAACAGAACCCTCTAAAATTGTAGCTTTGTTTATGGTTTCTGAAGCTAAATCATTTCCAAAAGACATGGATCTTAATTCTTCTACCATTACTTTCTCTTCAGAACGTAAGCTTGCAATTTTGCTCTTGCTTTTTTCATCATCACTAAAAATATTTTGTAGTTTGATGTTGGGAATTAGTTTGGCAATTCGATCCGCTTCAAAAAGGGGTAAATCTAAAACTCTGGCAGTATCTCTAATTGAAGATTTTGCGGCCATTGTTCCATAGGTAATAATTTGAGCAACTTGATTTGCTCCATATTTATTTATTACATAATCTATAACTCTTCCACGGCCTTCATCATCAAAATCGATATCAATATCTGGCATAGAAACACGCTCAGGATTTAAGAAACGCTCAAAAAGTAAATCATATTTTATAGGGTCAATATTGGTAATCCAAAGGCAAAAAGCAACTACTGAACCCGCTGCAGAACCACGTCCAGGACCAACAGCAACATCCATATTTCTTGCTTCTCTAATAAAATCTTCTACAATTAAAAAATAACCAGGATATCCTGTTTTTTCAATAACGGATAATTCAAAATCTAATCGTTCTTTGATGGAGTCTGTAATTTCTCCGTACCTTTTTTTTGCCCCTACATAGGTTAAATGATGTAAGTAACTATTTTCACCACGTTTGCCGCCATCAACTTTGTCTTCTTCTGATTGAAAAGTAGTTGGAATATCAAAAGCAGGCAATAAAACTTCTCTTGCAAGTGTGTAAATTTCAATTTTATCTACAATTTCTTGAATGTTGCTGATGGCTTCGGGTAAATCTGCAAAGAGTTTTTTCATTTCATCAGAAGATTTGAAATAATACTCATCATTTGGCAAACCGTATCTATAACCACGACCTTTACCAATGGGCGTCGCTTGTTTTTCACCATCTTTTACACACAATAAAATATCGTGTGCATTTGCATCTTTTTTTTCTAAATAAAAAGTGTTATTAGTAGCAATAATTTTAACGCCGTGTTTTTTAGAAAACTTTAGTAGCGTTTCATTTACAATATTTTCATCTTGCTGATTGTGGCGCATCAACTCAATATAAAGATCGTCTTTAAATTCTTCTTTCCACCAAACTAAGGCTTCTTCTGCCTGAATTTCTCCAAGATTTAGAATTTTACTAGGAACTTCTCCGTAAAGATTTCCTGTTAAAACAATAATATCTTCTTTGTATTTTTTGATGATTTCTCTGTCTATTCTTGGCACGTAGTAAAAACCATCCACAAAAGCAATCGAAGACATTTTTGCTAAATTATGATACCCTTTTTTATTTTTTGCCAATAAAACAATTTGATATCCATTGTCTTTTACAGATTTGTTTTTATGATCTTCACAAACATTAAATTCGCAACCAACAACAGGCTTTATTGGTGTTTCTGCATATTTGTTATGATTTAAAATTGCGCTTACAAAATGAAAAGCAGCCATCATATTTGCGGTATCCGTCATTGCAACAGCGGGCATATTGTAATTAGCGGCTGCATCTATAATATTGCTAATTTGCATTGTAGACTGCAAAACAGAATATTGCGTATGATTGTGCAAATGCGAAAAATGTACATCTTTTAATTCTGATAGACCAACAGAAGTAGATTTTGTGTTTTCTGTATCTTTTAATTTTTCGAGGCGTTTGCGAATTTTATCACTCTCCTTTTTTAGGTTGATGTGTTTTAAACCTATTAATTGAATCGGTTTTGGATTTTTTTCTGAGTAATTCTTAAAATAGGCTACATCAACATCTAATTGTTCTTTTGTGAACTCTTGCAAACGAATTAATTCTAAAAAACAACGTGTGGTTGCCTCAACATCGGCAGTTGCATTGTGTGCTTCACCAAAACCAACACCAAACAGATGATTGTGTAGTTCGGTTAATGTTGGGAGTTTAAATTTACCATATCTTCCTCCTGGAAGCTGGCACATTAATGCTGTTTTTTCTGTACAAGTATCTAATATTGGTAATTTAGAAAGTGATGTTTCTAAACCTAATCTGTGAAACTCACAACCCATTATATTAAGATCGAAATTTAAATTTTGACCAACAATAAATTTAGTTTTACTTAAAGCTTCATTAAATAATGCTAGGCTTTTATCTAAAGAAATTCCTTCTTCTTGCGCCAGCTCTGTAGAAATTCCGTGAATTCTTTCTGCATCATAAGGAATATTATATCCGTCCGGTTGAATTAAAAAATCGTTGTGTTCTAAGAGGTTTCCCATTTTATCATGAAGCTGCCATGCAATTTGAACACATCTTGGCCAATTATCTGTATCTGTAATTGGAGAATTCCAACTTTTTGGTAAACCGGTAGTTTCTGTGTCAAAAATTAAGTACATAAAATGGCTGTATTTGTTTCTAAATTCGGGATGTTAAAAATACAAAAACATAAAATATTTTGTAGTTATAATACACCCTGACTTATCAACAAAAGCGATATTTTAATCTCTTAAAAATAACTTGATTTAAAAGAATATCAATTAAAATAAATTGTATATTTGCGCCCACTTACCACGAGTTGGTGAGATTTTTAATAATCTAGGTCGAGAACCTTAAAAAATTAATACAAAATGCCAGTAAAAATTAGATTACAGAGACACGGAAAAAAAGGGAAACCATTCTATTGGATAGTTGCTGCTGATGCACGTGCAAAAAGAGATGGTAAATACTTAGAAAAAATAGGTACTTACGATCCAAATATGAATCCTGCAGTTATTGACTTAGATGTTGATAAAGCTGTAACTTGGTTACAAAACGGAGCACAACCAACTGATACTGCTAAAGCGATTTTATCTTATAAAGGAGCTTTATTAAAGAATCATTTAGCTGGTGGTGTAAGAAAAGGAGCCTTAACTGAAGAGCAAGCAGAAGCTAAATTTACTGCTTGGTTAGAAGAAAAAGGGGGTAAAGTTACTGCTAAAGAAGAAGGTTTAACAAAATCTCAAGCAGATGCAAAAGCAAAAGCTTTAGCAGCTGAAAAAGCAGTTAATGAAGCAAGAATTGAAGCAGCTAAGCCAGTTGTTGAAGAGGTTGTAGAAGAAGTAGTTGCAGAAGTTGAAGCAGCACCAGAAACAATTGATGAAGCAGCAGCAAAAGCAGCAGAATAAATTATAAATTTATACGATAATGCGTAAAGAAGATTGTTTTTATTTAGGCAAAATCGTTACAAAATATAGTTTTAAAGGTGAAGTTGTTATCAAATTAGATACAGACGAACCTGAGTTGTATACAGAAATGGAATCAGTTTACGTCGAATTCGGCAGTAATCTGGTTCCTTTTTTTATTGAAAAAAGTTCACTTCATAAAGGGAATCAATTACGTGTTCAGTTTGAAGATGTATATTCTGATGAAGAAGCAGATTCTATCTTAAAATGTGCTGTTTATTTACCCTCTACGATGCTGCCTAAATTATCTGGTGATAAATTTTATTTCCATGAAGTAATTGGTTTTACAGTTGTGGATGTGAATTTTGGTGAAGTAGGACAAATTGTTCACATAAACGACAAAGCTGCACAACCACTTTTTGAGATTGATAGAGATGGAAAAGAAATTTTTATTCCTATGGTTGATGAATTTATTAAAAAAGTAAATAGAGAAAATAGTACAATAGAAGTTGAAACTCCTCAGGGATTAATAGAGTTGTATTTGTAAAAAGAAAGGTGGCCGAGCGGTCGAAGGCGCACGCTTGGAAAGCGTGTATACGGCAACGTATCGAGGGTTCGAATCCCTTCCTTTCTGCAAAATAAAATAAAATTCTATGTGTTCTAACATAGAGTTTTTTCATTTAAAAATAGATTTTCATTTTGTCCAAACCATTCAAATTTAAAGAATTTAAAATCCATCAAAATAAAACCGCTATGAAGGTGGGCACAGATGGCGTTTTGCTGGGTGCTTGGTCTTCAATTAAAAATTATCCAGATACTATTTTAGACATTGGTTCTGGTACAGGAATTATTTCTTTAATGCTTGCACAACGGGCAGATGCAATGACTATTGATGCAGTTGAGGTTGATGAAAATGCTTATGAACAAACGGTAGAAAATTTTGAGCAATCAGATTGGAGTGATCGCTTATATTGTTACAATGCTACTTTTCAGGAATTTGCTGATGAAATTGCAGAAGAAAATGAAACCTATGATTTAATTGTTTCTAATCCGCCATTTTATAATGACGAGTTTGAAACTGAAGATATTGCTAGAAATAAAGCACGTTTTACAAGTGCAATGTCTTTTGAAGAATTAGTTTCTGGAGTTGTAAAAATTCTTTCTTCGGATGGCACATTTGCAGTAATCATACCTTTTAAGGAAGAAGAGAATTTTATCAGTATAGCTAAAAAGAAGCATTTGTTTTTAAATAGAGTTTGTTGGGTTCAAGGCAATCCAACATCAGCAATAAAAAGAAGTTTGATGGAGTTTTCATTCCATTTATCAAAAGTAAAAGAAGAACATTTAATTATTGAATTTGAACGCCATCTATATACAAAAGAATATATAAACTTGACAAAGAATTTTTATCTGAAAATGTAAATAAAGAAAATTCTCGCGGGTTTTCAGCGGCACACACATACTCAACTGCCCTGTTAGGTGCAATAGTTATATCTACTGAAAAGTAAATTTTTGTTTCTTAGATAAATTACTATCCCAACTAACTTTACCCCATTACATCATTTGGATTGTAACCTAAATAAGGTACTTGTCTCTCAGTAAATTTTACGCCGTAATTTTCTAATTCTTTCAAAATTGGTTCGTATATCTCTTTTGATATTGGTAACTGAACTCCTGGTTTTTTTATTTCTCCTTTTAAAATTTTTAATGCCGCAATTGCAACAGGTAAACCAACAGTTTTTGCCATAGCGGTATAAGTTTGGTTTTCGCCTAAAACAACTAGATTGCTCTCAATTTGAAACTTTTCACCATTTATTTCATAACCAAATAAATGTTGCATTACAATCATATCTTTGTCCTCTTCCTGCAAAGTCCAGGAGTCTTCTAAAATTTTTTGAAGCATTTTAGCCGGAGTTGCATTTGTAAGGCCAATTTTTTTCTTAGGATTAAAAATATCGAGTTCAATTAATTTTTCCCACATGATATCATCTTGATCAATTTTTAAATAAGATCTCAGCTTTAATTCAACAGAATCTGACGGAGAATACGCTAAAAATAAATTAACAAAATCGCGATAACTCATGTTTTCAGAATCCTCAATTGTGTAAGAATCATCGGTCATTCCTAATTGAACAAAAATATTCCAAGCTCTAGAAAAACCAACTTTTCTAATGGTACCTCTGTACATTGTTGGTATATTCTCTAAACCATAAATACTTCTATATTTTAAAGAGTCTCTATTTGCATAAGCTTCAAATTTACCAGTTCCGTGAACATCTAAAAATTCTGTTCTTCTAAATAATTTATGATACGGAATATATTTGTAAGTGCCTTCTTGCTTAAACATTGCAGCTCCACCTTGACCTGCTAAAACTACATTTCTAGGATTCCAAGTAAATTTATAATTCCATAAATTAGTGTCACTTTCAGGAGCAACTAATCCGCCACAAAAAGATTCAAACAAAAGCATTTTTGCGCCTTTTTCTCTAATTCTGTCAATAATTTTCATGGCACTCATGTGATCTAAACCTGGGTCTAAACCAATTTCATTCATAAAAACCAATCCTTTTTCTTTGGCAGCTGCATCTAGGGTTTTCATTTCCTCGGATATGTAAGAGGCGGTAACCATATGTTTATCAAACTTTATACAATCTTTTGCTACTTCAATATGAAAACAAGCGGGTAGCATCGAAATTACAATATCTGATTTTTTGATTTCTTCTTCACGCTGCTGTTGATTAAAAATATCTAATGTAATCGCAGAGCCATTTCTGTGATTATTTATTAGTTTTAAAGCGTTTACTTTAGAAATATCAGCAACAGTTAATTGTAAGTTTTCTTTATCAGATTTATCTAATAAATATTTAATCAAAGAAGAACTCGATTTTCCTGCGCCAATAATCAGTATGTTTTTCATAAAAATTGTTTTTTTATTTCACCACGAATATATTAATTTTAGTTATAAATTAAACAATTATTAATATATTTGTTTAAAATTAAACTACAATTAAATATTATTGAGATAATATACTTTTTACTGTATTTAATTAGTTGTAGATTTAAATATAAATTTTTAAAATTAGGAGTAATGAAAGTTTTAGATGAGGTTTTAAAGGGATTAATGGATCGTTACAAAGAACGAGTTCATGATGTATCAAAAATTACAAATGCTTTAATTACAAATCATATAATTACAAATCAGGAAGATATTGAAAATGACCATATTGCCTTCCGTACAATGGGAGTTCCTAACTTAGGTATTGCTTCTTTTGAGAAAATATTTTTACATTTTGGTTATACTGCAGAAGATAAGTACCTCTTTGAAAAAAAGAAACTGAATGCACGTTGGTATAAGCCACCAAATAATAAATATCCAAGAATTTTTATTAGTGAACTTAATGTTTCAAGTTTTTCAGAAAATATTCAAAATATTATTAAATCGTATACGAATGAAGTAATTTCTGATCCAGTTGATGCTCTAAATTTAAATAATTCTAAAGAAATAGATGCATACTTACATGAAGCTTTGTGGCGATTACCAACTTGGGAGGATTATTGCCTATTAAAAGAAGAAAGTGAATATGCTGCTTGGGTTATTTATAATAGATATTACTTAAATCATTATACAATTACAGTCGATGGTTTGCCAGAAGGATACAATTCTTTAGTTCAGTTTAATACGTTTGTTAATAGTATTGGTGTAGAATTAAGTGATGCTGGAGGCTTTATAAAAACAAGTAGTGATGGTTTACTTTTGCAAAGTTCAACAATTTCGCAACTATGTGAAGCTACATTTTCAGAAGGAGACAAACATCTAATAGCTGGAAGTTATGTAGAGTTTGCGGAAAGAAAAATACTTCCAAAATTTAAAAATCTACCAATAAAAGAAATTAAAAGAGAGCACAGAAGAGAAGGTTTTGAAGCTTCTAATGCAGACAAAATATTTGAAAGCACCTTTTCTAGTCAAGTAGACAGAAAAAAATAAAAATAGCTATTTAATCAAAGCAAATTTTTATTGATTATTAAATTTTTTATAGCTCTAGAATTTTCAAAAACTTGTTTTGAAATCTTTTTAATGTAAAATTGTATATAAAGTTAATGTTTAAAAATTTAATTATTACCTGTTTTTTAGGAATGTTCGCCGTTATTTTAGGAGCTTTTGGCGCACATGCATTAAAAGAATTATTAACCCTAGATCAATTATCAAGTTTTGAAACAGCTGTTAAATATCAAATGTATCATGTACTTGTTTTGTTATTTGTAAATACTTTTGAAGGCTTTACTTTAAAACAAAAAAATAGAATTAGTTATATCTTCTTTGTAGGTATTTTATTCTTTTCTGGCTCTATTTATGTACTTCAATTAACATCAATAACAGCAAAATCAATTTGGTTTGTTACACCTTTAGGAGGTTTGTTTTTTATAATAGGATGGTTGATGATGTTAACCGTTTTCGTAAAAAAAATTAGAGAAAATTCAAAATAATAATAATTTTCCCTTTAAAAAAGGAGCCTTGTTTAAATTATTGTTTAATTTTGTATAATTATAAACAAAAAAATATTGACATGATAGATACAAATACGAAATCGATTTCGTTAAATAGTCTAGGGATCAAAAATGCAACAATTCGTTATCAGCTAACTTCTAGCGAATTACATGATGAAACCATAAAAAAAGAACAAGGAGTAATATCGTCTTTAGGAGCAATCGCTGTTAATACAGGAGAGTTTACGGGGCGTTCGCCATTAGATCGTTTTATTGTAAAAGACGCTACAACTAAGGATGAAGTTTGGTGGAGTAAAATAAACATACCTTTTGAAGAAGATAAATTTGATAAACTTTATGACAAAGTAGTTGATTATTTATCTGAAAAAGAAATATTTGTAAGAGATTGTTATGCTTGTGCCGATGAAAAATATAAACTAAATATAAGAGTTGTAAACGAATATCCTTGGAGTAACATGTTTGCTTACAACATGTTTTTAAGACCAACAAAAGAAGAATTAAAAGATTTTTCTCCAGAATGGACCGTTATTAATGCTCCAGGTTTTATGGCAGATTCAGAAGTAGATGGAACCCGTCAACATAATTTCGCTATTTTAAATTTTAGTAAAAAAATTGCATTAATTGGAGGTACAGGGTATACAGGTGAAATTAAAAAAGGAATTTTTTCTGCTCTAAACTTTATTCTTCCAGTTTATAAAAATACGCTACCAATGCATTGCTCTGCAAATGTTGGTAAAGACGGTGATACAGCCATTTTCTTTGGTTTATCTGGAACAGGAAAAACAACACTTTCTACAGACTCAGATAGAAGCCTAATTGGTGATGATGAACATGGTTGGACAGCAGAAAATACTATATTTAATTTTGAAGGAGGTTGTTATGCAAAAGTGATAAATTTATCACAAGAACAAGAACCAGAAATTTATGCAGCAATCAAGAAAGGAGCAATTCTTGAAAATGTTGTTATGGATAAGGATGGAGTTATCGACTTTGCGGATACATCAATCACTCAAAATACAAGAGTAAGCTATCCAATATACCATATAGATAATATACAAGAACCTTCAATTGGGAAATCCCCAAAAAATATTTTCTTTTTAACGGCAGATGCCTTTGGAGTTTTACCTCCAATATCTAAGTTAACATCAAGTCAAGCAGCGTATCATTTTATATCTGGTTATACAGCAAAAGTTGCTGGTACAGAAGCAGGTGTTACAGAGCCAACACCTAATTTTTCTGCTTGTTTTGGGGCACCTTTTATGCCATTGCATCCAACAAGATATGCAGAAATGTTAAGTAAAAAAATGAAAGATGCTGGGGTAAATGTTTGGCTGGTAAATACAGGTTGGTCTGGAGGACAATATGGTGTTGGTAGAAGAATGCCATTAAAGTACACAAGGGCAATGATTACAGCAGTTTTAGAAGGCAAATTGGGTGATTATACAACTGCAGATTATCATATTCATTCTGTATTTGGAGTTGCACAGCCTAGAACTTGTCCAGGAGTGCCTTCAGAATTATTAAGTCCAAGGACTACTTGGAATAATGATGATGCGTACTACAGAACAGCGTTTAAATTATCGAATGCATTTAGGGAGAATTTTAATAAATTTGAACAGTTTGCTAGCGAAGAAATCCGAAGAGGAGGTCCGCAAAGGTATGCATTTTAATAAAATATTAATTTTTATTTAAGTCGTTTAAAAAGAAATTTTTAGACGATTTTTTTTTGCTTTTACAAGAAAATTTATAATTATAGTTTTCATTAAAGGTAGTTTTAAACTTAGCTACTTATTTGTAATTATCATTTTAGGATTTAAAATGATATATTTAGAAAATAATTATAGGGCAAAATAAATGAATATTTGCCACATAATTTACATTAACTAAAACCAATTATATTATGAAAATTATAGTGTCAATATTTTTCTTTTGTGGCTTCATTTTAAATTCTTTCGCTCAAACTAATGATGAAAAAATAAATAAATTCTCAAAAGAGATAGAAGCTAAGGTAATAGAGTGGAGAAGGTATTTACATGAAAACCCAGAGCTATCTAATAGAGAGTTTAATACGGCGAAATACATTGCTAAGCATTTAAAGGAGTTAGGAATAGAGGTGCAACAAGGTGTTGCTAAAACTGGTGTTATAGGCGTATTAAAAGGAGATTTACCTGGAAAAGTAGTTGCTTTAAGAGCAGATATGGATGCGTTACCGGTTACAGAAAGAAATGATTTGCCTTTTAAATCTTTGGTAACTTCTGAATATAATGGAAAAAAAACAGGAGTTATGCACGCATGTGGTCACGATTCTCATGTGGCTATTTTAATGGGAGCAGCAGAAGTACTTTCCAAAATGAAAAGCGAAATAAGAGGAACTGTTAAATTTATTTTTCAACCAGCAGAAGAAGGTGCTCCAAAGGGAGAAGAAGGTGGTGCAGAATTAATGGTGAAAGAAAATGTTTTAAAGAATCCTGATGTAGATGCTATTTTTGGATTGCATATCAATTCAGGAACTGATGTAGGATCTCTAAAATATAAAACAGGTGCAATTATGGCAGCAGCCCAAACTTTCGAAGTTAATATTAAAGGGAAACAAGCTCATGGCTCTAGGCCCTGGACAAGTGTAGACCCTATATTAACTGCAGCAAGTATCATACAAGGTTTACAAACAATTATTAGTAGAGAGGCAGAATTAACAAAAGAAGGTGCTGTAATTACCGTTGGAATGATCAATGCTGGAATTCGTTCGAATATTATTCCGGAAACCGCGAAATTAATAGGTACTATAAGAACATTAGATTATGATATGCAAAAATTCATCAATAAGAGAATGGAGGAAATGGTGCCAGCCATCGCAAAAGCGCACAGGGCAGAAGCGACGATAGAAATTAGCAAAGGGCTGCCTATTACCTATAACCATATTAAATTAACAGAAAAAATGTTACCCACTTTGCAACGAATAGCAGGGATTGAAAAAGTCGTTGAAATTAGTGCAACAACTGGGGCAGAAGATTTTTCCTTTTATCAGCAAAAAGTACCTGGAATGTTTTTCTTTTTAGGAGGAAAAGCGTTAGATATAAAATCAGAAGACGCAGCAGGCCACCACACTCCAGATTTTATTTTAGATGAAAGTGGCTTTGTGTTAGGTGTAAAAACAATGACAGCTTTAACGCTCGATTATTTAAATGATTAAAAATATTTTTAAAAACATTGGTCCAGGTACATTAATAGCGGCTGCTTTTATTGGCCCAGGAACAGTAACACTATGCACGCTTGCAGGAGTGAATTTCGGATTTAACTTATTGTGGGCAATGTTGCTTTCAATTTTGGCAACAATCGTTTTACAAGAAATGGCAGCACGATTAGGTATTATTACTCAAAAAGGATTGTCTGAGGTAATAAGAGAAGAAATTAAAACACCTATTTTAAAACAATTTATAACGATTTTAATTTTATCTGCAATTGTAGTTGGAAACGCATCTTATGAAGCAGGTAATATTTCTGGCGGAATTTTAGGATTAGAAACTATTTTTGGAGAAATCAAACAAAGTTTTGGATCTATTTCAATTAACTTTATGAGTCTAATAATAGGGGTAATTGCATTTGTGCTGCTCTATATCGGCAATTATAAGTTTTTAGAAAAAGCGTTAATTACTCTCGTTTTACTGATGAGTTTTTCTTTTGTGATTACTGCAATCGTAACGAAACCCAATCTTTTTGCAATTTTACAAGGAATGTTTATTCCTAAATTTGAAGAGAAGAGCTTGCTTACGATTATCGGTTTAATTGGTACAACGGTTGTCCCTTACAATTTATTTCTGCATGCTTCTTTAGCAAAAGAAAGATGGAAAGAGAAAAAGGATATTTCGTTTGCAAAAAAAGATACTATAATTTCGATTACTCTTGGCGGCTTGGTTTCTATGGCAATTATTATTTCTGCCGCGGCCATTCCGTCAAAAGATATTTTAAATGCAGTAGATTTAGCCGAAGGATTAGTGCCTCTATATGGTGAATTTGCCAAATATTTTTTAGCTTTAGGCTTATTTGCTGCAGGAATAACATCTGCAATTACTGCACCTTTAGCAGCTGCTTATGTAGCGCAAGGTTGCCTAGGTTGGAAAGGAAATTTGAAATCAAAATCGTTTAGAATCGTTTGGATATTAATTTTAGTTTTGGGAGTTGTATTTTCATCAATTGGTATAAATCCTATCGAGATAATTAAATTTGCGCAAGTAGCAAACGGAATGCTCTTGCCAATTATTACAGGTGTTTTATTGTGGATTATGAACAAGAAAAGTGTTTTAGATAATTTTGTAAATACTAGAAATCAAAATATAGTTGGTGTTGCAATTTTTATAATCTCACTTTTTTTGGGAGCAAAAGGAATTTTAAAAGTTTTTAATTTTATCTAAAATGAAAGTTGATATTAATTGTGATGTAGGTGAAGGATTAAATAACGAGCATTTATTAATGCCTTATATTTCTTCTTGTAATATTGCTTGTGGCGGTCATTGTGGTGATGAACATACGATTGATAAAACGATACAAATTGCAATTAAACACAAGGTTTTAATTGGTGCGCATCCTTCATTTCCTGATAAAGAGAATTTTGGTCGAAAGTTGATGCAAATTTCTGATGAAAACTTAAAAAAAAGTATACAAAAGCAATTAGATCTTTTTCTGAATAGGCTTGTTTTTTTTAATGTAAAATTACATCATATAAAACCCCACGGTGCACTTTATAATGCCGTTGCTGTTGATACGCATTTCGCATTTTTATTTATAGATGCCATCAAAAAATATATGAAAGATTCTTATCTGTATGTACCTTACAATTCTGTAATTGAAAAAGTTGCCATAGAAAATGGTATCAATATTAGATATGAAGCTTTTGCGGATAGAAATTATAATGAGGATTTAACCTTGGTTTCAAGAACTTCTAAGAATGCCATTATAACTGACGAAAAAGAAGTTTTTGTGCATATTAAAAGAATTATTGAAACAGAAAAAGTAAAAACAATTTCAGGAAAAAAAGTGCATATCAAAGCCGCTACTTTTTGTGTACATGGTGATACTAAAAATGCCATTGAAATTGTAAAATATCTATCAGAAAAAATAGAAAAAGAAGCAGATTAAATTGGCTACTATCATAACATACAAACCTTTTGGAAGAAAAGCTATTTTAATAGAATGGATACCTATTATTGCCCTAGAAATTTTAAATGATATTATACTTTTTAAAGATAAAATTACGACACAAAATAGTGGTTTTTATCTTGATTTTAGTATCGGTTACAATTCATTGACAATACTTTTTAAGGAAAATATCTTAAATTTTCAAGGAGAAATTGAAACTTTGCAAAAAATATATTCCTTAAAGATAAAGAGTTTAAAAACTCAAAATTTTCTATGGGAAATTCCCGTTTGTTATGATTTAGAATTTGGAATCGATTTGAAAGAAATGTCAAATTTATCTAATCTAGATATTTCTAAAATTATCGAGATTCATTCAAAAAATGTATATACTGTTTTCTTTATTGGCTTTTTACCTGGTTTTTTATATTTAGGAGGGTTAAATCCGATGGTATTCTTTGATAGAAAATCAAATCCTAGACTGCATGTCGAAAAAGGTTCCGTAGGAATAGGAGGAGTGCAAACTGGCATTTATCCTATTAGTTCGGCTGGGGGTTGGAATATAATTGGTAAGAGTCCTATTAACTTTTTTGATGTAGATAAAGAGATTCCATGTTTTGCAAAATCAGGAGATCAAATAAAATTTAACCAAATTTCTAAAGAAGAATTTTATGATATAGAAAAATTAGTATTGGTTAATAAATATCAACTTCTTAAAACAATCATACATGATTAAAGTTTTAAAAGCCGGATTTTACACTACAATTCAAGATCAAGGAAGAATTGGTTTTGCAGCTATAGGTGTACCTATTTCGGGTGCTATGGATTTATATTCATCAAATTTAGCAAATAGTATTTTAAATAATTCTTTTGAGGAGGCTGTCTTAGAAATTACTTTTGGAGTTTGTCAATTTCAATTTTTATCAAAAACTTCAATTTGTATTTCTGGTGGAGATTTTTCGCCAACCATTAATCAACAGCCTGTTGTATTAAATTCAAAAATTTTAGTAAATGAAAAAGATATTTTATCCTTTGGAAAGATAAATTTTGGAGCACGCTGCTATTTGGCTGTTAAAGGAGGTTTCCTAACAGAGAAGAAGTTATCTAGTAGAAGTTATTTCAAAAATATAACGACTAGTTTTTTAATACAAACAGGCGAATTATTGCCAATTTCTCTAGCAAGTCGAGAGCTGAAAGTAGCTAACACAGCTGTTAAAATGAATCCAAGTCATTTTGATTCAGAAATAATTGAATGCTATAAAGGCCCAGAATTTGAGCTGCTAAGCATTCAGCGGCAGTATTTACTTTTTGAGACAATATTTAGTATATCCAACGATAACAATAGAATGGGATATAAATTAAATGAAACTATTACAAATAATATACCTTCTATTTTAACATCTGCAGTTTTGCCAGGAACGGTTCAATTAACGCCCTCAGGAAAATTAATTGTGCTAATGCGAGATTGCCAAGTTACAGGTGGTTATCCGAGAGTTTTACAACTATCAGCAAATGCAATTAATAAATTAGCTCAGAAAAAAACGGGATCAAAATTTTCATTTACTAGTATTTATATTTAGAGAGTTTGCTCAAAGATTACTCGATTTAAATCAATCTTAGTAGTAATTGCATGTCTTAGCAAAGGTGTTATTGAAAAAAGAGCTCCAAGTATTATTAGAAAGAGAAGCTATTAAATTGATTTGTATTTAGAATTAAACCAAAAAAAATTCACTCAATTAAGAGTGAATTTTTAGTATACTATATGTTGAAAAAGATTATTTATTATTTTGAACATTAATTTCTACATTTTTTAATGTAGCTTCAAAATCTTTAATCTGCTTTTCTACTTCTTCTTCAGTACCTTCAAAAGTTTTTTCTTCAACTTTTTCTACGTCATTTTCTAAAGTAGTAATCGTTAGTGTAGCTTTTACACTACCATCATTGTTTTCAATCATTTTTACTTTGATAAATTGTGTTGTATTTTGTTGAGTGCTTTCAGTAAAAACAACTTCATTTACTTCATAATTAACATTTGTTGCTTCAGCATTATGTCCGCCTAAAATAGGGGCAATAACTAATCCAATTAAACATGTAAGTTTAATTAGAATATTCATTGATGGTCCAGAAGTATCTTTAAACGGGTCTCCAACAGTATCGCCAGTTACGGCCGCTTTATGCGCTTCAGAACCTTTGTATGTCATTACACCATTAATCATAACGCCCGCTTCAAAAGATTTTTTAGCGTTATCCCAAGCACCACCAGCGTTGTTTTGAAAGATTGCCCAAAGTACACCAGAAACAGTAACACCAGCCATATAGCCACCTAACATTTCAGCAACTAACATGTTGTTTTCTTGATATACTAGTTTACCTACTAATACCACAAGTATTGGGAAACCAATTGTTAATAAACCTGGCAACATCATTTCTTTTAAAGATGCTTTTGTAGAAATAGCGACACACTTATCGTATTCTGGTTTTCCAGTACCTTCCATAATTCCTGGAATCTCTCTAAACTGTCTTACGACTTCATTTACCATTTCCATGGCAGCTTTACCAACAGCATTCATTGCTAATGCAGAGAATACTACAGGTACCATTCCACCAACAAAAAGCATTGCTAATACAGGTGCTTTAAAAATATTAATTCCGTCAATTCCTGTAAAAGTAACATAAGCAGCAAAAAGGGCTAATGATGTTAATGCTGCAGATGCAATAGCAAAACCTTTACCAGTTGCAGCAGTTGTATTACCAACAGCATCTAAAATATCTGTACGTTCTCTAACAATAGGATCTTGCTCACTCATTTCAGCAATACCACCTGCGTTATCAGCAATTGGTCCAAAAGCATCAATCGCTAATTGCATCGCTGTTGTTGCCATCATTGCAGAAGCTGCTAATGCAACTCCATAAAATCCTGCAAAAGCATAAGAAGACCAAATTGCAGCAGCAAATAATAATACAGAAGAGAAAGTAGAAATCATACCAGTAGCTAAACCAGCAATAATGTTTGTTCCTGCTCCTGTAGAAGATTGTTGTACAATTTTTAAAATTGGTTTTGAACCTAATCCAGTGTAGTATTCTGTAAATGCTGAGATTCCAGCACCAACAACTAAGCCAACTAAACAAGCATAAAACACTCTAATCGAGCTAATGCTCTTCAATAAATCTCCGCCATTTTCTCCTTCTCCGAAGAAATTCATTTGCATTGTTTCTGGTAACATCCAGGTAACTAGTCCATAACATGCAACAGCAACCATTAATATTGATGCCCAGTTTCCTATATTTAATGCTTTTTGTACGTCAGCTTCTTTTGCATCGTTAGATGAAATTTTAACTAAGAAAGTTCCTAGAAGAGAAATGATAATTCCTACACCAGCAATTGACATTGGTAATAAGATTGGTCCAATTCCGCCAAAAGCATCTTGAATTACGCCTCCCATATCTTTAATAACATAATTACCTAAAACCATAGCAGCTAAAACAGTTGCTACGTAAGAACCAAATAAATCTGCTCCCATACCTGCAACATCTCCAACATTATCTCCAACATTATCAGCAATGGTTGCTGGGTTTCTTGGGTCATCTTCTGGGATATCTGCTTGTACTTTACCAGCTAAATCAGCTCCAACATCGGCAGCCTTTGTGTAGATTCCACCACCAACTCTTGCAAATAAAGCAATAGATTCAGCTCCTAAAGAGAAACCAGCTAATGCCTCTAAAACAACAGTCATATCTGATGTAGAAGTCCAAACTCCATCCATAAAATATTGAAAGAAAAATATAAAAAATGCAGTTAAACCTAAAACGGCTAAACCAGCAACCCCAAGACCCATCACTGTTCCACCTCCAAAAGACACTTTTAATGCATTTGGTAAACTTGTTTTTGCAGCTTGCGTAGTTCTAACATTTGTTTTGGTAGCTATTTTCATTCCCATGTTTCCTGCAAAAGCAGAAAATATAGCACCTATAATAAAGGCCACTACAATTAAATAAGTACTATCCATATAAAAAGCAATCCCGGCTAGAACAATACTTGCTCCAACTACGAAAATTGCTAAAAGTCTGTATTCTGCACTTAAAAACGCCAATGCGCCTTCGTATATGTAATCTGAAATTTCTTTCATTTTACCATCTCCTGCGTCTTGTTTTAGTACCCAAGATCTCTTAATCCACATATAGATTAATCCTAAAATTGCCATTGCAATTGGCATGTAAATCATCATTGATTCCATAAATAATATTTAATTTGATTAGTTTAAAACGGGGGTAAAAGTAATAAATTCAGAATGAAATAAAAAACCTCTTAAAAAGTTAATTATAAGAGGTTGATAATAATTGGTTATTTTATTGCTAAATCCTAAATTTATTAGTCTTTTTGTGCTCACTTTCTTGATATCTTTTTACAGATGCATGATAAATCTTTAAAGCTTCTGTTGCATCTCCCCAACCGCCTACATCAACTTTTTTCTTTTCTAAATCTTTATAGACTTTAAAAAAATGTTCAATTTCTTTTAATCTATGAGGATTTAAATCAAAAATATCTTTTTTGCCATTCCAGATAGGATCTGAAACAGGAACACAGATTATTTTTTCATCTGGCCCTTTTTCATCCGTCATGTGAAAGACACCAATTGGTTTTACTTGCATTACACACATTGGAAACGTTGGTTCATGTCCTAAAACTAAAACATCTAAAGGGTCGTCATCTAGTGCTAAGGTTTCAGGCACAAAACCATAATCTGCAGGGTACATCATTGAAGAAAATAACATTCTATCAAAACGAATTTTATGCAACTCAAAATCATACTCGTATTTATTTCTACTTCCTTTTGGTATTTCTATTAAAACGTCAAAAGTAGTTTCGTCTTCTCTCACCATATTTTTATTTTTTTTTATTCATAGTTTAGATTGCGAAAATACAGAATTAATGAGTTTTTAAAAGAATAATTAACGCAAACATTTTCGGTCTTTATCGAATTGAAGTTTGATGCACTGTTAAATGGAAAATCCTTTTTGAAATTAATCAAAAAGGATTTTTTGTGATATAAAGTTAAGTTTATTTTTTTAAATATAAAATGTCTTTTACTGCTTTGATTACATCATTATAATTTGGTATCCATTTCTCTAATAAAACAGGAGAATAGGGAGCTGGGGTATCTGCAGTTGTAATTCTTTTTACTGGTGCATCTAAATAATCGAATGCTTCTTCTTGTATTCTGTAAGTAATTTCAGTAGCGACACTTCCAAATGGCCATGCTTCTTCTAAAACTATTAATCTATTTGTTTTCTTTACAGATCTAACGATTGCTGCATGATCCATAGGTCTTACAGTTCTTAAATCTATAATTTCTACAGAAATATTTTCTTTTGCTAGTTCATCAGCAGCTTTGTAGGCTTCTTTAATAATTTTTCCAAAAGAAACAATGGTAACATCTGTGCCTTCTCTCTTAATTTCTGCAACTCCAATAGGGATTATATATTCTCCTTCCGGAATTTCCATTTTATCACCATACATCTGCTCAGATTCCATAAAAATAACTGGGTCATCATCTCTAATGGCAGCTTTTAATAAACCTTTTGCATCATAAGGATTAGAGGGCACAATTACTTTTAAACCTGGTGTATTTGCAAACCAACTTTCAAATGCTTGAGAGTGTGTTGCGCCTAATTGACCTGCAGAACCTGTTGGGCCTCTAAAAACGATAGGGCAATTGAACTGGCCACCAGACATTTGTCTAATTTTTGCAGCATTATTTATAATTTGATCTATACCAACCAACGAAAAATTAAAAGTCATATATTCTACAATAGGTCTATTGCCATTCATAGCAGAACCAATTGCAATACCAGCAAAACCAAGTTCTGCAATAGGAGTATCTATAACTCTTTTTGCGCCAAACTCTTCTAACATTCCTTTACTAGCTTTGTAAGCACCATTATATTCGGCAACTTCTTCACCCATTAAATAAACGCTTTCATCTCTACGCATTTCTTCGCTCATTGCTTCGCAAATTGCTTCTCTGAATTGAACTGTTTTCATGTATTGTTTAATATAGTTGTTAATTTTGATGTGCAAAAGTAAGCAAATATTACTCAAAATTTTTATTCATTTTTTAGAAACCACTTGAAATTATGTTAATAAATACTCAATCGTTTTCGAAAAGTGTTAAATATTTTAAAAAATACTATGCATGCATAGTATTTTTTAAAAAAAAGACGTAATTTCGTTCCAGAATAATTGATTAAAAAATAGAATTTATGAAAATATTGGTATGTATTAGTCATGTTCCTGATACGACTTCTAAAATTAACTTTACAGATAACGATACAAAATTTGATACAAATGGAGTTCAGTTTGTAATTAATCCTTATGATGAATTTTGCCTTACAAGAGCAATGTGGTTTAAGGAAAATCAAGGCGCAACGGTAACTGTTGTAAATGTTGGTAATGCTTCTACAGAGCCAACATTACGTAAAGCTTTAGCAATTGGTGCAGATGACGCAGTTCGTGTAAATATGGAAGCTACAGACGGTTTGTCAGTTGCAAAAGAATTAGCAGAAGTTGTAAAAAATGGAGGTTATGATTTAATTTTAGCAGGTAGAGAATCTATAGATTACAATGGCGGAATGGTTCCTGGAATGTTAGCTGCTTTATTAGATTTCAATTTTGTAAATGGTTGCGTAGGTATGGAAGTTGATGGAACTTCAGTTTCTTTATCTAGAGAAATTGATGGCGGAAATGAATCTTTAACTACTTCTTTGCCATTAGTTGTGGCAGGTCAAAAAGGAATTGTAGAAGAAAAAGATTTACGTATTCCAAATATGCGTGGAATTATGATGGCTCGTAAAAAACCTTTAAATGTTGTTGAACCTATTGCTGCAGAAAATGCAACCTCGATAGAATCATTTCAAAAACCAGCGCCAAAAGGAACTGTAAAGTTAATAGATGCGGATAATATAGACGAGTTGATTAACTTGCTACATAATGAAGCTAAGGTAATATAAACGTAAAATTGTTAAAATGTTTAATAGTGTAATTGTTAGAGTTCTTCTCAATAATTAAAAAGTTAAACTTTTAAACACTCACCATAAAAAAATAAAAATATGTCAGTTTTAGTTTTTGCAGATTCGGCAGAAGGAAAATTCAAGAAGAGCGCTTTTGAAGTAGTTTCTTTTGGAAAAAAAGTCGCTGAACAATTAGGAAGCAATTTAGTTGTTTTAACAATAAATGCGAACAAAAATGAAGAGTTATATGTTTACGGGGCAGAGAAAGTAATCGCCGTTTCCAACGATTCTATAAAAATGTTTAATGCCAAAGCATACGCATCAGTAATACATCAAGTTGCAAATGCGCAAGATGCATCTGTAGTAATTTTAGATTCTAGTATTGATGGCTTATTTGTTGCGCCAATGGTTGCGGTTGCTTTAAATGCAGGTTATGCCTCTAATGTAGTTTCTTTGCCTAGTGCTACAAGCCCTTTTACGGTGCAGAGAAAAGCATTTTCTAGCAAAGCATTTTCAAACACTGTAATTTCTTCGGACAAAAAAGTAATCGGAGTTGCTAAAAATGCATACGGAATTCATGAAAATCCTGTATCTGGAGCAACAGAAAGTTTTGATGTTTCAATTCCTGACGAAGATTTACAAGTAAAATCTGTAAAAATTGAAAAAATTTCAGGTAAAGTAACAATAGCAGATGCAGATATTGTTGTTTCTGCAGGAAGAGGTTTAAAAGGACCAGAAAATTGGTATATGATTGAAGAGTTAGCAAATGTTTTAGGCGCTGCAACCGCTTGTTCTAAACCAGTTTCGGATTTAGGGTGGCGTCCTCATGGAGAACATGTTGGGCAAACAGGAAAACCAGTAGCTTCAAATTTATATATCGCCATCGGAATTTCTGGAGCAATACAGCATTTAGCCGGAATTAACGCGTCAAAAGTAAAAGTAGTTATTAACACAGATCCAGAAGCGCCTTTCTTTAAAGCTGCAGATTATGGGATTGTTGGTGATGCTTTTGAAATAGTCCCTAAGCTAATAGAGAAGCTTAAAGCTTTTAAGCTAGCATAAGTAACTATAAAAACATTGTTTTAAAAACCTACTTAGTTAAAAACTTGGTAGGTTTTTATGCTTAACAAAAACTAAAGAAATAAAAGTTTTCAATCTATTATTTTTATTAAATTGTGCCCTTGATTAAGAATATCAAAATATACAAATTTTTTCATTTCGATTAATGAAGCAATCTCAAAATCGAGATTACTTCTCTTTTACTCTTAATGGAGCTATTTAATTTTAGATATTCATACTTTTTTTTGCAGAAAGATATATGAGTTTAATACTACTTAACATAAAAGGAATTTCTTACAGTCAAACCCAAAGCGGTGCATATGCGTTAGTTTTGAGTGAGATGGAAGGAACAAGAACCTTACCCATTATTATAGGAGCTTTTGAAGCACAATCTATTGCAATTGCTTTAGAAACAGAGATTAGACCTCCAAGACCGTTAACCCACGATTTATTTAAAACGTTTTCAGATACTTTTGATATCAATATAAAAGAAGTAATTATACACAAACTAGTGGATGGGGTTTTCTTCTCTAGCTTAATTTGTGAAAGAGAAGGTAAAGAAGAAGTCATTGATACCAGAACATCGGATGCAATTGCAATTGCAGTTCGTTTTAATGCGCCAATCTACACCTACGAAAATATTTTAGACAAAGCAGGTATTTATTTGAAAGTGGAGGATGAAATGGCATTAGAAAACAAACAAGAATCTACAGAAATTACATTAAAACTAGATAAAGTTCCTGAAAAAGACCCAAAGAATAAATTTTCTAGCTTAGCCTTAAAAGAGTTAAACATACAATTAAATAACGCGGTTACTGATGAAAATTATGAACTTGCCGCAAAAATTAGAGACGAAATTAGCAATCGATCTTAAATAGGTATCCTTATGAAAAAAATTTTTATCCTTCTATTTTCAATCGTTTCACTGTTTTCATATTCTCAAGAAATAGAACAAAATTGGAGCATTTCATCCATCAAAAAAAATGATGGAAAAGAATTTATTAAAACAGATTCTACAGATGTTTTTAATTTAAAGGATGGAAAATTCACCTACTCTTTAAAAGAAAGAGGTAATTTAAAAGCTTCTGGAAATTATATTCATCAGAATAATTTAATAATTTTTAACTTTAAAGAGCCAAAAGATACTGTTCGATATTTTAATATTGTTTCTTTTGATGCGGCTCGTTTGGTACTTTCTGAAAATGATATAATTTATAATTTATCCTTTAATGAAAATATTGCAGCACCAAAAAAAGAAACTAATTTAATTATAGCGGATGATGTTTCAACATCCGAAGAAAAGGTAACTGCTATTTTACTAAGTCAAGGATTTTCTATTAATACTTTATGGCGTGGGGTTTTAGGAATGATTTCTTTAATATTGATTGCGTTTTTATTTAGCTCAAATAAAAAAGCAATTGATTGGAAAAAGGCAGGAATTGGTTTGTCACTTCAACTAATTATCGCAATCGGAGTGTTAAAAGTAACTTTTATTCAGAAAGCATTTGAGTTAATTGGAAAGCTTTTTATAGAAATTTTAGAATATACAAAGGCAGGAAGTAAGTTTTTATTTGATGGTTTAATTGCAGATATGGACACGTTTGGATATATTTTTGCATTTCAAGTTTTACCAACAATTATCTTCTTTTCAGCTTTAACATCCTTATTATTTTACTTAGGAATTATTCAAAAAGTTGTAAAGGTATTAGCTATCGTTTTATCTAAATTTTTAGGAATCTCTGGTATGGAAAGTCTGTCTGTTGCCGGTAATATTTTCTTAGGTCAAACAGAAGCACCACTTTTGATAAAAGCGTATTTAGAGAAAATGAACAGGTCAGAGATGCTGTTGGTAATGATTGGCGGAATGGCAACAGTTGCAGGTGCCGTTTTAGCGGCGTATATTGGGTTTTTAGGTGGTGGAGACAAACAATTAGAATTAGTTTTTGCAAAGCATTTATTGGCAGCTTCTGTAATGGCAGCTCCTGGAGCAATTGTTATTTCTAAAATTTTATATCCTCAAACAGAAAAAGTAAATACAGATGTAACGGTTTCACAAGAAAAAATAGGATCTAATCTTTTAGATGCTATAGCAAACGGTACAACAGAGGGTTTGCGTTTAGCAGTAAATGTAGGAGCAATGTTGTTGGTTTTTGTTGCTGTAATAGCCATGTTAAATGGTGGTTTAGGTTTAATAGGGAATCTAACTTCTATAAATGAAATTATTGCAGCAAATACAGCTTATGATAAACTTTCTATAGAATTTATTTTAGGATATCTTTTTGCGCCATTAATGTGGTTAATTGGTGTTCCTGCTATAGATATGACATTGATGGGACAATTATTAGGAATCAAATTAGCAGCCAGTGAATTTATAGGGTATATTCAATTATCAGAGTTAAAAGATGTTACAAACGGCATACATTTAACCTATGAGAAATCTGTAATTATGGCTACTTACATGCTATGCGGTTTTGCGAATTTTGCATCTATAGGAATTCAAATAGGAGGAATTGGTTCGTTAGCGCCAGGACAAAGAAAAACGTTATCAGAATTTGGGCTAAAAGCACTCATTGGAGGTACAATTGCTTCTTTAATGTCTGCAACGATAGCAGGAATGATTATTGGGTAAAGTTGATAACTTCTTTATAGATTTAAAAAAAATGATATATCAAAATTACTTGTTTTTATATTTTTACAGCTAGTAATTAACACAAGAGTCTTTCTTCCTTTAGCTTGTATTGAGGGAAGACGAAATAGGAAGATTAAGATGGGCTTATGAAACAATACCACGATTTAGTAAAACACGTTTTAGAAAACGGAAACGAAAAAGGAGATAGAACAGGCACAGGTACAAAAAGTATTTTTGGGCATCAAATGCGCTTCGATTTAAGTGAAGGATTCCCTATGTTAACTACAAAAAAGTTACATTTAAAATCAATAGTTTACGAGTTACTTTGGTTTATAAAAGGGCATACAAATATTAAATATTTACAAGATAATGGCGTAAAAATCTGGGATTCTTGGGCAGATGAAAATGGGGATTTAGGTCCGGTTTACGGCCACCAATGGCGAAATTGGAATAGTGACGACATAGATCAATTACAAGAAGTTATTGATACCTTAAAACATAATCCTAACTCAAGAAGAATGATGGTTGCTGCCTGGAATCCATCGGTAATGCCAGATACTTCAATAAGTTTTTCAGAAAATGTTGCCAACGGAAAAGCAGCTTTACCGCCTTGTCATGCATTTTTTCAATTTTATGTTGCAGACGGTAAATTATCTTGTCAGTTATACCAAAGAAGTGCAGATATTTTTTTAGGAGTTCCTTTTAATATTGCTTCTTACGCTTTATTTACAATGATGATTGCACAAGTTTGTGGTTATGAAGCTGGTGAGTTTATTCATACTTTTGGAGACGCACATATTTATAACAACCATAAAGAGCAGCTAGCGTTGCAGTTGTCTAGAGATTTAAGACCATTGCCAAAAATGAAGATAAATTCTGCTATCAAAAACATCGAAGATTTTACGTTCGAAGATTTTGAATTGTTAGATTATAATCCACATCCTCATATAAAAGGAACAATTGCCATCTAAAAAAAAGAGCTTTCAATTAATTTGAAAGCTCTTTTTTTTAAACTGATATTATAATTCTAAAACAGCATTTTCTGCAGCTGCATATTCATTCCATGCGTAAGAATCTGCTTCTTCATCATTTACAAAAGCACCATCAACTAGGTATCTAAATTCATAAGAACTATTAGACTCTAAATCAATAGTGCCTTTAAATGTTCCGTTTTTTAATTTTTTAAGAGGTGTTGCCTTTTCATTCCATTCATTAAAACTACCTACTACTGCAACATTTTTAGCTTCTTCAGTAGCTAAAGTAAAAGTTACTTTACAAACTGGTTTGCTTTTTAAAAATTGTTTTTTAATTGCCATAACTTATTAATTATAAATTCTCTGGTAAAAATATAGAACAATTTATAGCTAGCAAACAATATTTAATAGTAATGATACAGAATTATTACATTGTCAATTTTGTTTGAGTAAATCTTCTATTTTCTAAATAAAATAGATTTAAAATTATTGTATATATAAAATCATAATGACTTCTTTTCACTTGATTTTCAGGTAATTTACCTCGAAAACTTATTCGTAAAACCTACATTTTAGACTAAAAAGTAGTAAAAACGTCAAATCTCAAAAACATTTGACTTATTTTTGTGTAAAATCGATAGTAAATTTATGATTACAATAATTGCTGCAATTGCAAAAAATAATGCGCTAGGTAAAGACAACGATTTAATTTGGTATTTACCTGCGGATTTACAACGTTTTAAAAACATTACTTCTGGTCATCATATTTTAATGGGTAGAAATACTTTTGAATCTATTGGTAAACCTTTACCAAATAGAACAACTATTATTATTTCTAAAAATGATAAGTATCTAAAAGAAGGGTGTTTAACTACCAATAGTTTAGAGAAAGCAATTGAGCTGGCTAGAGAAGATCAAGGAATTTATATAATTGGCGGTGCACAAATTTATAAGTATGCTATGGAAAATGAGCTTGTCGATGCGTTAGATATTACTTTAGTGCATCATGAATTTGAAGCCGATGTTTTTTTTCCAGAAATAGATTTAAAAATTTGGAAAGAGGTTTCTAGAGAAGACTTTAAAGCGGATGAGAAAAATAAATTTGATTACAGTTTTGTAAGTTATAGAAAAGTTAATTAATTCTATTGCTACTAAATCCGCCACCTAAATTCATTTTATATTTTTGTTGTGCAAACAAAAAATAATTAAATAGTTTGTAGTTTACAGCATATCCATAATCTGTATTTATTTGATAATCAATAACATTTTCATAAATACTAGGGTTAAATTGTAACGAATTTCTAGATCTATTATTCCATTCTTGCACCCAAATTCTATTTCTAGCTTCTAAATATTCTTGAGTGTAAAAACTTTCAGGTTTTGCAATAGCGTTTAAAAAATAGGTAAAGCCAATATCGATAATTGTAATTTCGTATTCTAAACTATCATTGGCAATTACAACGGGTTCTTCTTTTTCTATGTTTTTCTTATTTATGTTGGATGAGCCACAAGCCCAAAAAAAGATTCCAACAATAAATAGAAGTACTAGTTGTTTTAAAAGTTTCATAATCAGAAGTTTTATACTACTTAAAGTTGCAAAAATTATTCATAAAATCAACGATTTTTAAATCTTTTAACATTAATTTTAAAAATTAAAATCAAAAAAAATGAAGTTTAAAATTTTAGTAATTTTCATTCTAATGATTTCTTTTTCTTGTTCCAAAAAATCAGAAGAAATAAATCAATATTTAATTTTAAATGAAAAAGATAGAGCAGCTTTAAAAGATGAAACTTTAGAAGACAGATTTACAAATCTACTTCCAAAATTAATGGACGCATCAGAAATTGATATGTGGCTTTTAATTTCTAGAGAATATAATGAAGACCCAGTTTTAAAAACGATGTTGCCAGCAACTTGGTTAAATGCTAGAAGAAGAACCATTATTGTCTTATATAGAAACAAAGAAAAAAATACTTTAGAACGATTAGCCGTGGCAAGATATAATATTGGTAACAGTATAAAATCTGCTTGGAATAAAGAACAAGAGCCAGATCAATGGAAAGCTTTAGCAAAAATCATTAAAGAAAGAAATCCGCAGAAAATAGGAATTAATTTTTCTAAACATTTTGCATTGGCAGATGGTTTGGTGAAAACAGATTACGACGAATTAAAAGAAAATTTACCAGAAGAAGCTTCTTCAAAATTAGTTTCTGCAGAAAAATTAGCAATTGCTTGGATAGAAACAAGAACAGAAAAAGAGCTTGAATTATATAGAAATTTGGTAAATATTACGCATGCTATTATCGAGGAAGCTTTTTCTAAAAACACCATTATCCCTGGTAAAACCACTACAGAAGATGTCGTTTGGTTTTTACGCCAAAAAGTAACAGATTTAGGTTTAGAAACGTGGTTTCATCCAACAATAGATGTTCAAAGAAATAAGGAAGCATTAAAATCTCATATAGCGTCTTTTTCTAAAGGAGAGGCGGAAGAAACAATTCAAAAAGGCGATTTATTGCATTGCGATTTTGGGATCACATACATTGGTTTAAATACAGACTGTCAACAACACGCATATGTTTTAGAGGACGATGAGAACGAAGTTCCTGCATTTTTAGTGGCTGCTTTAAAAAAGGGAAATAGATTGCAAGACATTTTAACGAGCAATATGAAATCTGGAAGTACTGGGAATGAAATATTAGCAGCCTCTTTATCCGAAGCAAAAAAGGAAGGTTTAGTTCCGTCTATTTACACACATCCTTTAGGGAAATATGGCCACAGTGCAGGCACAACAATTGGAATGTGGGATTCTCAAGACGGCGTTCCTTTTACGGGTGATTATCCTTTGCAAAAAAATACCGCGTATGCAATTGAGTTAAATACAACGGTTACTATAAAAGAATGGCAAAAAGATATTAGAATTATGTTAGAAGAAGCTGGGTTTTTTGGTGACGATGTTTTTGAATATGTAAATAAAAGGCAAACGGCAATTATACCTATAAAAACAAAATAAATGCAGCACAGATGTTTTTGGGTAACAGACAGTAAATTGTATCAAGAGTATCATGATCAAGAATGGGGTCAGCCGGTTATTAATGATGAAACTTTGTTTGAATTTCTCATTTTAGAAACTTTTCAAGCAGGTTTAAGTTGGATTACCATTTTAAATAAAAGAGAAAATTTTAGAAAAGCTTTTGATAATTTCGATTACAAAAAGATTGCAAAATATTCAGAAAGCAAGTACGAATCTTTATTGTTAGATGCAGGAATCATCAGAAATAAATTAAAAATAAGAAGTGCTATTACCAACGCACAATTATTTATGGCCGTTCAGCAAGAATTTGGTTCTTTTTCTAAGTTTATTTGGTCTTATGTAGATGGTAAACCAATTGTTAATAAATTCCAAAAAAGAGCAGAAGTGCCGGCAACAACTTCTTTATCTGATAAAGTTTCGAAAGATTTAAAGAAACGCGGATTTAAATTTGTGGGTTCTATAGTAATGTATGCATACATGCAAGCTGTTGGTTTGGTAAATGACCACACTACAGATTGTTTTAAATACAAAACAGAATGAGTGTTTTTAAAATCCCCAAAGAAGATTTAAAAAAAATAGTTTCGGTATTTATTAGAGAAATCGGACTTTTTATTTTTATGGTTTTTGTCTTGTTTTTTGATAGTGTTTATTTTTCTGAGAATGTTAAGGAAGTGCAAAATATTCTAAATTTTTTAATGATTATTGGTTTTTTTATCATGTATTTTAGAACCGTTAAAAGAGTGCAAGAATTAATGATTTTTGCAGTTATTATTGGGTTTTTAGGCGAATATCTTTTCTCTAAATATTTAGGAATGTACACCTATAGATTAGGTAATATACCTTTATATGTTCCTTTTGGTCATGCCGTTTTGTTCGCTAGAGTTTTTAGATTTAGTAAAGTATCATTGGTTAGAAAGTATCATAAAAATATTGAACAATTTTTTGGCAGTATAATTATACTTTTTGCGAGTATGTATTTACTTTTTTTTGCGGATGTTTTTGGTTTTGTTATGACTATCTGCGTATTTCTATTACTTTGGAAAAGACCAAAAGACAGAATGTTTTTTTTTACAATGTATCTTTTGGTAGCCATTTTAGAAATAGGAGGAACTGCTTTTGGATGCTGGAAATGGCCAAATATAGCTTTTGGTAGGTTTGAGTTCCTGCCAAGTAACAATCCGCCAAGTGGTATTAGTTTATTTTATTTTTTGCTAGATATTGGCTGTTTTGTAATATATACTCAAAGAAATAAAATGGCGTGGTTTAGGTTAAAGAGTAGTAGAAAATTGAATTCTTAATTATTTTAAAAATGGCAAAAAAGACAAAAGACCCAGGTTTTGGTTACAATTCTAAAGAGAATGCAAAAAGTATTTTAAATAATGATGGTAGTAGTAATGTATTTCATCTCAATAGAAAAAGAAACATAAATGACGTTTATACCTTTTTTATAGATATTTCTTGGGGACAATTTTTTATGTTGATAATTGCTGCATACGTTTTTATAAATATTTTCTTCGGATTGATGTATGTTGCAATTGGTATTGAAGAAATTACAGAATCTAAGGGCTCTTTTTTTGCGAATTTTTTAAACGAATTCTTTTTTAGCGCACAAACATTAACAACTGTAGGTTATGGAGGAATTGCGCCAAAAGGAATTGCATCTAACCTAGTAGCAGCCTTTGAAGCTATGATTGGTTTATTAAGTTTCTCATTTATTACAGGGTTATTATATGGACGTTTTTCAAAACCAAAAGCATCTTTAAAGTTTAGTAAAAATCTAATTTTAAGAGATTTTAAAGAAGGACGTGCATTAATGTTTAGATTTATGAATAGTAGAAAAACAGTAATGATAGAGCCAGAAATTACGGTTACATTATCGATTACAGAGAAAGATGAAAAAGGTGAGTTTAAAAGTGACTTTTATACCTTAAATTTAGAACGGAACAAAATTATGTATATGCCCACAATTTGGACAATTGTTCATGAAGTTGATACCGAAAGCCCGTTGTTTAAATATACAAAAGATGAAATAAAAAACTTAGATGCACACTTGTATTTGCTAATCAATTATCATGAAGAGTCTTTTTCTCAAAAAGTATATCAAATTTATACCTACGATTTTTCGGATTTACTTTTAGATGTAAAATATGTTTCTTCGTCTACTTTTGATCACGAAGGCTATACGGTCTTAGACCATCATTAATTAAGTACAGTTGAAAAATTAAATTTTTAATTCCCAAATATAAGTCGGATTGCTATAAATACGGCAACGATTAATCCACCATAAATTGCAACTTTTTTACCAGCATTTTTGTAATAACGCTCATGATTTTTACCGTCTGCTTTATAACTCCAAACGATTAACGCCCCAAAAACAAGCACAAAGAAAATAATAAAAATGATTCTTCCCGAAGTAAAATATGCACCTAAAAACATAGCTTTTATCCTTTTATAAATTTTGAATTATTAGATTTCATGAAGTTTCGATTTTTCATAAAGTTTCTATATATTGTACTTTGCAAAATTACAAATTAAATGAAGAACGCCATCGTTTTTGGAGCAACTTCTGGTATTGGAAAATCAATAACCAAAATTTTAGTAAAAGAAGGTTATAAAGTTGCAATTACAGGAAGAAGATTAGAAAAGTTAGAAGAATTAAAAAAGGAATTTCCAAATCAGATTTTGTTAAAACAAAATGATATTCAGCAAGTAGAGGATGTTGAAAAAGTCTTTAATGAAATCGTTTCAGAATTTAAAACCATAGATTTAGTAATACAATCTTCTGGAGTTGGTTTCGTAAATCCCAAACTTGATTGGGATAAGGAGCAGCAAACAATTTTAACGAATGTTTTGGGAGTCACAAAATTATATGTGTTGGCTTACAAGCTTTTTAAAGAACAACAATTTGGACATTTGGTAGGCATTTCATCCATAGCATCGATAAGAGGAAGTAGAGCCGCACCAGATTATTTTGCATCAAAAGCCTATCAGAAAGCATTTTTAGAAGGGTTGTATATCAAAACTAAATCAATCAAATCAAAAAAGGTTTTTATAACGGATATTCGTCCAGGATTTGTAGACACACCAATGGCTTTGGGTAATCAGTTATTTTGGATGGTGCCTGTAGAAAAAGCAGCAATTCAAATTTATACTGCCATTAAAAAGAAAAAAAGAGTTGCTTATATTTCGAAACGATGGCAAATAATAGCTTGGGTTTTAAAAATTGCTCCGGCTTGGGTGTTAAAAAAAATGATGTAGTTTAAAAGTTAAAAGTTAAAAGTAAAAAATGAAAAGTAAAATAGCAGCGGTTACTAAATTTCACACAGCATTTAAATTAAACATGAATACTAAACCAATAGCAAATATTGGTAAAGAGCGAAACTTGCTAAGGTTTAATTTGATGAAAGAAGAGAATGAAGAATATTTAGAAGCCGCAAATAACAACGATTTAGTTGAGGTTGCAGATGCTTTGGGAGATCTACTTTATATTTTATGTGGCACAATTATAGAACACGGAATGCAGGATAAAATTGAGGAAGTTTTTAATGAAATTCAGAGAAGTAATATGAGTAAATTGGGTGAAGATGGCAAACCAATTTACAGAGAAGACGGTAAAGTTTTAAAAGGACCAAATTATTTTAAGCCTAATATCGCTGAGATTTTAGAGAAGTAATTCGTAATTTTATAAATAGTTTTTCTTAAAATTTTCTACCAAGGAAGAGAAAATTGCTTCACTTCATTTTGATAAAAATCCTCCAACTTTTCTACAAGTTCTTTTGAAATTGGTCTATTTGTAGCTTTTAAATTACTTTCTAACTGATAAATTGATGTATTACCAGGAATAACTGTTGCAACAGCATCATATGCCAAACAAAATGAGATGGCAGATTGTGCTATATTATTTTTAGCGCCTAAAATATCCTTCACTTTAGTGATTAAATTACTCCTTGTTATAATGTCCATTTTTGACCAACGTTTTCGGATATCATTAAAGATGCTTTCTGCATTGTATTTGCCCGAAAGCCAGCCAGAATCAAGAGGTATTTTTACAATAATTCTAACTTCTTTTTTTTGTGCTAAATCAAAAGCTAAAGCAGCATCTTGATGCAGAATATTAAAAAAAGCTTCAATAATATTAGAGTTTGTAGTATCCATTAAAAGCTTCATGTCGCTGTAAGTATCCAAAGAGGCTCCATATGCCTTAATTTTACTTTCATCAATTAAGCGTTCAAAGATCTCATAATGTGGATTGTTATTTCCGTTTAAATATAGAGTTGGCGGGTTGTGAATAATAAGAGAGTCGATATAATCTACTTGTAATCTTTTTAAACTACCTTCTAGAGATTTTCGGATGTTGTTCTCGTTAAAGTTTATTTTTCCGTCTACAGAATGACCAAATTTTGTATTGATTACAATTTTATCTCTATCAAAATTCTTTAATGCCTTACCTAGCCTTAATTCACTTGTTCCAAATCCGTAATTGGGTGAAGTATCAAAGAAATTAACTCCCAATTCTAAAGATCTATAAACTAAATCGAGCGCTTCATTTTCTGGCATACTTTTCCATCCAGAATTTTCACCTAATTGCCAAGCACCTATACCAATTTCGGAAACTAATGGTGATTTTTCAATGTATTTATTATATTTCATTTTACTTAAGATAAACAGTTGTCAATAGCCATTTTTATATTCTTCATTAAATAAATTGGTAATCGCTACTAATTTCCTAATTAGTTAAATAGTTTCTACAAACTCTAAAAAGATTTTTTTATGACGTTCAAGATCGAGATTGGGAGAAAGTGATGCACGGATAATGTAATCTTTGTCGCCTTCTTTTGTTGTTCCTTGAGTAGAGGTTGCAGGAATCGTCCAGTAACAACCTTTTAATTGTCCATAGCTTACACAATATTTGCTTTCACTAGGTATTTCTGTAATCATTAAATTGATTAACTTTAAATTTAAAGCTCTCTTGTATGCTTCTTTTTCTTGATTAGTAGCACCTTTAGTAGGCAGGTCTAATGAAAATACAGATGGCGTAAATCCTTGAGTGGCTAATTCTTCCGAAACAAAATTAATTTTTGCCGCTGGTAAACAATCGTGAATAAAGTTTACAAATTCACGGGTATTTTTATGAGCATCAATAATTCTTTGATTCATAGAAGGTAACTGTTTTGACAATATTTCATACTGCAAGGCTGTTGCTTCGTTATCACAAAGATTTAAATGTAATTCTATCTTTGTCATTAAAGCATCTGTTTTTTTATTTCCCACACAATACCCTGCAGTGCATTCTCCTCCGCTTGGAAATTTAGATCCACTAGCGTAGGAAATCGCTCTTACTGTTGAGAGTATTTTTCCATCACCTAAAAACAGAAAATTAGGACAAAATGTTTGGTCTAAAATAAATACAGGATCTATGGCAGTTTCACCGGTTGCCGTTTTACGTACTTTGCTTAAAGCTTCTTTTAACTTTATAAGATCAGGAACTTCAACTCTAGGGTTTGTTGGTATTTCTGCTATAATGTAAGGCACAGCGTCTTCGTTCGCAATTTTATCTAAAACTGTATGAATACTTTTTACCATGTCATTATCACCATCCACAGGTAAATCTACCACATCAACATTGTCAATACAAGCTGCAACTCGTCTTGCTTGGTCATTTGTGCCTCCATAACAGTTTGGAGGAACAATAAATTTTATTGGTTTTCCTTTATGATTTTCTTGTGCATGATGAATTAACCCCATCATAATTGCATATTGTATAGATAACCCACTCGAAGCAACAAGTGGTTTTGCAATTGTGCCGGTAATCTCTTGAATAGAATTTAATACAAGGGTTTTGTTAGTCTTTATATTATTTTTTTGATTTTCAAAAGAAGATTGTTCTATTAATAAATTTAATGCAACAAGACAATTGATTGGCGTCATTGCAATAGTTTCTCGTCTTCTTACATGTTGAATTTCTGAGATATAAGTTTCATTTTGTTCACCATTTATTACTAAAATACTTCCTAATTGAGAATGGATATTTATAAAAAAATCAATATTTGGAACATTATTAATTCTACTAATTTCATTTGGATGTGAAATTAAAATAGTACTTCCGTTAAATTCAGAAATAGCTTTAATATTTTTAATTTTTTCTAAATCAAACATATAACCATAAACTTCTTTTACTATTTCAGCATCAAAAAATGCTGGTAATTTATTAGAATAAAGAATTCGAGTATTTTTATTTAGTAATAAATTTTTTCTAAGAATTGCTAAAATAGGAATTGTTTTTGAAGAAAAACTAACTACATTTTCTGACTTTTGATGGTTTAACTTAGCAATTCCCCATTCTAATACACAAGATAATGGATGACCTAACCGAATATAGTCGTAAGCAGTTGGTAATTCATTTAATGCAGAAGATTTAGTATTATTTTCTAGAAACAGACTTTCAAACTGATTTAAGAATTGAGTTTTAGCCAATTTCTCATTATAAATATCAAGTCGATGTGTAGTTATGTTCAACCAACTAGTTGGCATATTTTCTAATACATTTTTAATATAATTTAATATTCTATTATCTTCCATAATTCCCATCTTTAGATAGAGCTGCAAGATACATTAATTAGATTTTTTTAAATGTATTGTTAAGAATTATGTTTTTGTAACATAAGATGTATAAGGGTTTTTACTGATTTTTAAAGAGTGTACTAATAATTAACAACAGTTCGTGTGTGTTTTTTTGTATGGCCGATCGGGGGTATGTTGGTTCAGTTAATTAGGTATATATATATCTAATATTTATAAAAAGTTAATATTTTAAGTTAGGTAAAAACACAATTTTACCAACGTAAAAGCCAGTGTTAAATTTAGTGTTGGCGTTATTACTATTATTATCGATAAATTTTGGGTGTTCTCTAATTAGATTTTAGTGAATTAAATATGAATTAAAAAGTTTAAAACTCTTTTGGTTTGCAATATTTTTAGGTTTGGTATTAGTCAAAAATTAAGGCTTTTAATATATTTATTTACATATGCAATTCTATTAAATCGTTGGCTAGGTTAATCTGAATTTGGTAGTGCAAAATATTCTAATTCTAGCTCTGGTATTTTGCTAATTCTAATTTCTTTCATCAAAATTATTTCTGCATTTATTGCTTCGGTAGATCCTCTAGCAACTCCTCGATATTAGTTCGAGATTTCTCTATTTGTTAATCTGGCATCCTGTTCACAATAGGTTTACTAATGCTAATCATATAAATCGCCGATTCATCGCTGGTTTAAAAAATGATTTTTCGAACTACTTTATTTAATTCATCTATACTAGGGAAGTCAGTACCAGCAAAATCAGTAATATCAGTTTTAATCTAGTTTTGAGAAAATATAATCGTTGCAATAAAAAAGAAGAATAATGATAATTTACTTGTTAAATTGATCGTATTATATTGTTTTTTCTTGTGTAAATTTCGCAAGTTTAATGTTGATATACTAAAAGAGTTTAAATTGAAATTAGTTAAATACTCTTATCAAAAAGTATTCTTTTTAGAATTAAAAACAGGCTAAACTATCCAACTTCTCCTCTGTGAGGTTTTAATGCATCTCTATAAATTTTCATATCTGCTTCATCAACAACTATAAATGCAGAGAAAAACATTGGGTTTTTTCCTTCAACATCAATTTCATGAAAAGTTAAGTTTTCTATGGTTGCAAACTCTTTTAGATGAATTGTGTGATGCTCTGCTGTTTTTTTGGCGTCTTCGCCTCTAAAATCCCACAATAATTTTATTTTTCTACTCATTTTTTTTCTTTTTAATGATTGATGAAAATGAATAATTCGCCACTTTTAAAGGTTATTTCTACCTTATTTTTGATTCCTTTATTGCGTGTGCCAATTCTTTTTCCGAAAATTAAATCTTCATTTTTTAAAGGATATTGTAACCCTTCTGTAGTAATGTTTGTTGCTTTTGGAAACGGAACTAATGAAACAATTTTGTCTTTACAATCTGAGATTTCAGTGCTTTTATCAGCTAAAAAATAACGACTATAATTGTCAAAAAAAGTAAGATTTAATTTCCCTTTAAATTGAATTGCAGTGTGCAAGTTTCCTAAAAAATGATCTTGTTCTTTTCCGCTTGCGCCAAAAACATCGATTTCTGTAAAACCTTTCTCTAATAAGATTTGTAGCGTTTTGTCAAAATCTGTATAATCTTGATCTGGACTATGAATTACCTCAATATTTCTAGGTATTTCTTGCGATGAATCTAAATCGCCACAAACTAAATCTGGTACAATATTGTTTTCTGCTAAGTAATGATAAGCGCCATCGGTTGCGCAAATAAGAGCATAGTTTGATAAATTTGGAAGCATTATTGGAGCTTCACCATTTAAAAATAAGAAAACTTTTTTTTGTTTCATCCGTGGCAAAAATACAAACAAAAAAGCATCATTTCTAAAAATTAGAAAGATGCTTTTTTAAACTTAACAAACAAAAAACCGCTTCTTACTTTTTGATCAAAGTTAAAATGATGGTAAATAGTTTTCCTAAAAGAAAAATTACCATTACAAAAGTAGGAGCGAGCAAACCAATTCTAAGTCCACCAGCTAAAACTTGGGAAGAAATATCACCAACAATAATACTGACTTTATGTTCGTAATATCCGATAGGAAAATGGTAAAAATTGACTTTAATTCCGTTTTGTATATAGAAAGTTTAAGTGATTATGTAAAGATTTTTACATCAGAAAGAACAATAGTAATAAGAGAGACTATTAGCAGTTTAGAAGAAAAATTACCTTCTAAAAAATTTATCAGAATTCATAGATCTTTTATAATCTCTTTTCAAAATATTACTTCGTACACCAACGAATTTATAGAAATAAACAATAAAGCTTTGCCAATTAGTAGGAGTTATAAAGAATCCGTTTTACAAAAATTAGCAGAAGTCTAGTTGAATACTTTATCTTTGTTTCAAAATTTTTAGACTTTGAATACAGATCAATTTTTAGTTAAAGGACAATTAAAATATATAGAAACAGCTAGTTTTACCTGGCAAACACCAAGTAATATTGCGCTTGTAAAATACTGGGGTAAAAGTAATCCTCAAATCCCGAAAAACGCTTCTATCAGTTTTACATTGAACAATTGTCATACAATTACTACGATAGATTTTGTTAAGAAAGAAAAGTCTAATGAAGCAGTTTTTAACTTGTTTTTTGAAGGAGAAGAGAAAGCAGAGTTTAAGCCCAAAATTGCAGAATTTTTTAAGAGAGTGCAAGAATATTGTCCTTATATTTTGGAATATGATATGACAATCAATTCAGAAAACTCTTTTCCGCATTCTAGCGGAATTGCATCTTCGGCAAGTGGTTTAAGCGCTATTGCGATGTGTTTAATGAGTTTAGAGAAGGAACTTAATCCTGATTTATCAGTAAAAAACAGCAATAAAAAAGCTTCCTTTTTAGCAAGATTAGGATCTGGAAGTGCAAGTAGAAGTATAGAAGGCCCTTTGGTTGTTTGGGGTAAACATGCCGAAATAGAAGGAAGTTCAGATTTATTTGGAGTACAGTTTCCTTACAAAGTACATCCGTTTTTTGATAATTACCAGGATGTAATTTTATTGGTTGATAAAGGTGAGAAGCAAGTATCTAGTACGGTTGGTCATAATTTAATGCATGAACATCCTTTTGCAGAAAATCGTTTTAAACAAGCCAATGAAAATTTGGCTAAAATGTCTAAAATCCTTCAAGAAGGCAATGCGAAAGACTTTATCAATTTGGTAGAAAGTGAGGCGTTAACCTTGCACGCAATGATGTTAACAAGCAATCCTTATTTTATATTGATGAAACCAAATACCTTAGAAATTATCAATAAAATTTGGGAATACCGACAAGAAAACGATAGCAATATCTGTTTTACTTTAGATGCTGGTGCAAATGTTCATGTGCTGTTTCCGGAAAATGAAAAAGAAAATATATTGCAATTTATTGATAGTCAATTATCTAAATACTGTGATAAAAATCACTATATTTGGGATACTGTAGGTTTTGGAGCAAAAAAGCTGTAAAATTTTCAGCAACCAAAAACACATCATTATGAAAACTTCAACATCACTGATTGCATTAGTTGTTTGGTTTTTAACAACTTCTATTTACGCTCAAGAAACCGTTTGGTTTGATTCTAATTGGAAAGTGTCAACAAAAGAAAATGCTTCGTATTACAGGCCAGATCCAAAGAAAAAGGACAATGGTTTTTGGATTGTAGATTATTATATTTCTGGAAAACTACAAATGGAAGGTTTTAGTAAAACATCTGAACCTAACATAGAAAAGTTTCAAGGAAAGGTGAATTATTTTCACGAAAACGGAAAAATTTTTCAAAAAGTAAATTATATAGATGGCAAGCCAGAAGGCAATTTTTCCGAATTTTTTGATACAGGAGAGACCCAAAGGTTGGGGAAATACGAGAACGGTTTACGCGAAGGAGTGTGGAAAATCTTCTACAAAAATGGTAAAATTCAATCTCGTGGCAAATACAGCGCTGGCGAGAAAGTAGGGATTTGGAAGACCTTTTATAAAAATATTTAAAAAGTAATACCTAATAATATAATTTGTATTTTTGCAATGAAATTGAAAAAGAAAATGAAAGGTCCACTATTTTACGCTAAAATTCTACTTTTTGGAGAATACGGAATCATAAAAGATTCTAAAGGTCTAGCAATTCCCTTTAATGCCTATAGAGGAGGTTTAAAAACAGCAAAAGTTTTAGAATCAAAAGCAAAAGCTTCAAACGAAAATTTGTATAAATTTTACAACTACATAGCTGCTTTAAACTCAGAGTTAGTTTCTTTTAACTTAATAAAATTTAACGCTGATTTAGAAAAAGGGATGTATTTCGATTCTTCTATACCTCAAGGATATGGGGTTGGAAGCTCTGGTGCTCTTGTAGCGTCAATTTATGACGAATACGCTGCGGATAAAATTACAGTTTTAGAGAATTTAACAAGAGAGAAATTATTAAAGTTAAAAGAAATTTTTTCCCTAATGGAATCCTTTTTTCACGGAAAAAGTTCGGGTTTAGATCCTTTGAATTCCTATTTAAGTTTACCAATTTTAATAAATTCTAAAGAACATATCGAGCCTGCAGGAATCCCTTCTCAAAAACAAGGAAAAGGAGCAGTTTTTTTATTAGACTCAGAGCAAATTGGTGAAACTGAGCCAATGGTTACGATCTTTATGAATAAGATGAAAAACGAAGGCTTTAGAAAAATGTTAAATGAAGAATTTGTTACCTATTCGGATGCTTGTATCGAAGATTTTTTACATGGAAATGTAACTTCTTTATTTACAAACGTTAAAAGCCTGTCTAAAGTGGTTCTTAAAAACTTTAAACCAATGATTCCTGATGCATTTCATGAAGTTTGGGAAAAGGGTATTAAAACAAATGACTACTATTTAAAACTTTGCGGTTCTGGTGGTGGAGGTTATATTTTAGGATTTACTGAAGATTACGAAAAAGCTCAGAAAAGCTTAAAAGATTACAAAACAGAACTGGTTTACAGGTTCTAAAATACAATTTATGGGTTCTTCAAAAACGGAGAGATTCTTAAAGAAAATATTTAGCTTACTATCTGTTGTTAGAGGGTACAATATTCTTATTTTAATTTTTGCACAATATTTAGCTTCTATTTTTATTTTTTCATCAGAAAAATCAATAAGACAAGTCGCTTTTGATTTGCATTTACTTTACATAGTAATTGCAACTGTTTGCGTTGTAGCAGCTGGTTACATTATAAATAATTTTTATGACGTAAAGGTTGATAGAATTAACAGGCCATTAAAAACATCTTTAGATAATTTCGTAAAACAAGAAACGAAACTATTGCTTTATTTTTTCTTAAATTTTTTAGGATTTACTTTTGGATTGTTAGTGTCTTTTAAATCAGCACTATTCTTTACGGTCTATATTTTTTCTATTTGGTTTTATTCTCATAAATTGAAAAAGTATGCTTTTACGGGTTTAATTTCTGCAACAACACTTACTATCTTGCCTTTTTTTGCAGTATTTGTTTACTATAAAAATTTTTCAAAAATTATTTTTGTGCACGCAATTTTCTTGTTTTTACTTATTATGGTTAGAGAGTTGATAAAAGATTTAGAAAATATAAAGGGTGCGTTAGCCAATAATTACAAGACTTTTTCTATTGTATATGGAGAATTAAAAACAAAGCAATTATCATTTTTTTTATTGGTATTAACGTTATTTCCTACCATATTCTTGCTGAATCACCTCGCGTTAGGTTATATGAAATACTTCTTTTATTTGTCGTTTGTCACATTGCTATATGTAGGCATTTATCTCTGGAAATCGAACAAACAAAGAGACTATACTTTTTTACATAACATTCTAAAAGTCTTATTATTAATTGGCGTTTTTAGTTTGGTTTTTATTGATACTTCGATGCTTTTAGAAAAAGTAATAGATAGATTGAATTAGAGATTCTAATTTGAGTATCTTTGCAAAAATTTTAAAAATGGATTCAAATAAAAACTCGTCGCGAGGACGACAAGAAGGTAGTAAAAGTAGACCTCAAAAAAGTACTAAAAAAAATACTTCTCAAAGAGAAGGTAGCAAAAGTGCTTCTCCAAGAGATTCTAAAAAAAGCACTTTTCAAAGAGATGCTAATAAACCTGTATTTCAAAGAGATGCTAAAAAAAGCACACCCCTAAATAGAAAAATTGTTAAAAAGGACTTTAAAAAAATAAGCCCTATGAAACAATCTGATGATACAACAGGAATTCGTTTAAACAAATACATTGCCAATTCGGGTGTTTGTTCACGTAGAGAAGCAGATACATATATAGAACACGGAAGCGTTGAAGTAAATGGGAAACTAGTTACAGAAATGGGTTACAAAGTGCAACCAGATGATATAGTTCGTTTCGATGGAACTTCAATAACTCCTGAGCAAAAAAAATATGTTCTCTTAAATAAGCCAAAGAATTACATAACAACCATGGATGACGAGCGTGGTAGAAAAACAGTTATGGAGTTGATTATGAACGCATCAAAAGAAAGAATTTATCCTGTAGGAAGATTAGATAGAAATACTACTGGTTTGTTGCTTTTTACAAATGATGGTGATTTAGCTAAAAAATTAACGCATCCAAGACATAATGTACGCAAATTATATCACGCTTCTTTAGATCGTAAATTAGAGTTAAATGATTTAGAAAAATTAAGAGGAGAAGTTATTATTGAAGGTAAAAAAGTATTTATTGATGCAATTTCTTATGTGAATGATGAGCCTAAAACAGAAATTGGTATAGAAATTCACTCTGGTAGAAATAGAATTGTTCGTAAAATATTTGAACATGTTGGTTACAAGGTAAATAAACTAGATAGAGTTGTTTTTGCCGAATTAACTAAGAAAAACTTACCAAGAGGAAGATGGAGGGAACTTACTAATTTAGAGGTTACAAATCTTAAGATGATGAAATAAAAAAAAAATCCAGCTGTTAGCTGGATTTTTTTTTGAATCATATTTATGTATATTGGTAAAAATTTAAAGATAAAATGTTAAGCAAAGAATTTAGCTTTATAATAGCAAACATAGCGCATCTAGAAAAGGAAAATTTAGAAATTTCTAAAGGAAATGTTGGTTGGCATTTAGATCATTCCTTAAAAGTAATTAACAGTGTTTATCAAAATATAAAGGAATCTAACCCCAACGACTACCAAGTAAAATTAAATTTTTTACGTTTCTTAACTTTTACGATAGGGTCCTTTCCTAGAGGAAAAGCAACATCGCCAAAGAGCGTTTTACCGCCAGAAATTATACTTAAAGAGGATATTGAGAATCAATTAAATCTAGCTATTAAAAATGTAGAAGCTATAATTAGTTTTGATGAAAATCAATTTTTTACACATCCGTTATTTAAGCAATTAAATAAAAAACAAACCATTAAATTTTTAGGATTGCACACCAATCATCATCTAAAAATTGTAAAAGAAATTTTAAGATAATTTTTAACAGCTATTAAATATAGTACTCTGTACTAGACATTATTTCTTTTAATACAAAATAACTTTCGAGCACACCAATATTTTCAATTCTTGATAATTTAGTTCTAACAAATTCATGATAATTATCTAGGCTTTCCATGTTTATTTTTAAGAAAAAATCAACTTTACCAGCCATGTGATAACAATCTTGCACCTCTTTTAGTTCTTTAATTTGTTTCTCAAATTTATCTATAAACCCCTCGTTATGGTATCTTAAAGAAACCATGCAAATTACTGTTATGGGTACGCTTAATTTTTTTTTATCTAAAATTGCGACATATTTTTTTATGAACTTTTGTTTTTCTAATCTTTTAATTCTTTCATAAACAGGGGAGGAAGTTAGGTTTAGTATATCAGCAATTTCTTTGGTGGTTTTTTTAGCATCTTTTTGTAAGATTCTTAAAATCTTAAGATCAGTTCCATCTATTTTTTCTATTTGTAGCATATTTCTCTTTTTGGAGTATAAATTTAATCCTTTAAAAGTTAAAAAAACTTTTTAAAAACATAAATAAAGATTAAAACACTTATTTTATCATAAATAAAAGTAAATATCATCTTTTTATTGATAATTATTATAATTTTATTTTTTTAAGATTATATACTATATGCACAAAGATGTTATTTTAATTGTTGGTTCTAATGGCCAATTAGGAACTGTTTTATATCAAGAACTTCGCCAAATTTATGGTGATGCTTATGTTCTTACTTCAGATTTGTTTAAAAAAATTGATGCTTTAGATAACTTTATAAAATTAGATGCCACAGATTTTAAAGCTGTTGAAGAGATTGTCGTAAAAAATAAAGTTACTCAGATTTATCATCTTGCGGCAATTTTATCAGCAAAAGGAGAGCAGAACCCATTAGGAACTTGGGATTTGAATATGAAAACCTTGTTCAATGTTTTAGAGGTTTCTAGATTGCATAACGTTCAAAAAGTCTTTTTTCCAAGTTCAATTGCTGTGTTTGGTAATAATATCAATAAAGAAAATACATTGCAATCATCAAATTTAACTCCAACAACCGTTTACGGAATGAGTAAAGTTGCTGGTGAAAATTGGATTCATTATTACTATCAGAAATATGGTTTGGATGTTCGTTCTCTTAGATATCCGGGTGTAATTGGATATCAATCTTTACCAGGAGGAGGAACAACGGATTATGCGGTTGATATTTATCATCAAGCTATAAAAAAGGCAGATTTTGAATGCTTTTTAGCGCCTAAAACAACTTTGCCTATGATTTATATGGATGATGCAATTAGGGCTACTTTAGAGTTGATGGAAGCGCCTAAAGAAAATATTGTCATTAGAACTTCTTATAACCTAGCCGGAATGAGTTTTAATCCAGAGGAAATTGCAGCATCTATAAAAGAACATTGTCCTGATTTTAAAATTAAATACAAACCTGATTTTAGACAAGGTATAGCGGATTCATGGCCTAAAATTATTAACGATACTAATGCTAGAGAGGATTGGAACTGGAAACCAGATTTTGACTTAAAGCTGATGACTACAACGATGATTGATAATTTGAAATAAGTTTAAAGTACTTTTAAAAACAAAAAATCCGAACAACTTAATGTTCGGATTTTTTTGTGGTACCTCCAGGTGATTTTAAACTTTATTTCATTTTACTTCTTTTTACTATAAGTAAATGTAAATCAGGTGTATAATGACTAAATTATTATAAAATAGTAAAGTAAAATCAAATGAAATAATAAGGATTTAAACCTTCCGAGCAACCTCTCGAGCAACCGGTTATCTCGCCATACCTTAGCCAAAATCATTTAAGTTAAAAAATATGTATAAGGTTGTAAGATCAACAAAGGCGGCGGTTAGGTTCAGCCTAAAACATTCAAAAAAGTATTTGTTATCAAATTTGTATCAAGAAAGTTTGATTGTATTATGGTTCTCATTTGGAGGTGCAGATAAAAGGGTAAGTTATTCGACAGGTTACATGGTATCCTATGGAGATTGGGATTACGAAAAACAACGAATTAAAACTAATAAGTCAAGGGTCGTTAATTCTCATATTGTAAATAACTATTTAAACAAGTTAGAAACAGAATTGATGAATCAGTGCAGCAGACTCATTGATGAAGGGAAACTAATTACTAAAGAATTAATTAAAGAAACCCTTGATGTGATCTCAGGAAAAACAGTTCCAATAGAAATGGTTCCTGTTGATTTTTTTAAGTTCTCTGAAGACTATCTCAACCAAAAGAAAGATAGGATTGAAAAACTCACCTACACACTTTATAATGGTTCCTTAATAAAACTTAAGAAATACGCAAAGGTTAACAAAGTCAAAGTTGATTTTAACTCCTTTACTAAGTCCTTTTTAGATAATTTTAGAGTGTTTTTAGAGATTCGTGAGAATTTGGCGTTAAATACTATATCTAAACACTTTAAAAACCTTAGAATGTTTGTAATAGAAGCCAAGAACCAGGGTCTTATTTCCAATCCACCGTTAAAATATTTTAAAATATCTACAGAAGAAACTACGGCAATTTATTTGAACGAATCAGAATTACAAAAAATGTTGAAACTGGATTTGTCTTATAATAAGAAAATGGAGTTAGCCAGAGATAAGTTTTTAATGGGATGTTACACCGGTCAACGTGTTAGTGATTATAATGAAATCACATCTGATAATATTGTAAAAAATGATAATTTTGAATGTTTTCGAATCAAACAACGTAAGACCAAAAACATAGTAGATTGTATCATAACATTGGAGATACGTGAGATTATGTCACGATATGAAAATCAACCCCCACCATATCTTCATGACACGGATATCAATGAAAATATTAAGACTGTAGGAAGGATACTGGGTTTTAATGAAGTTATAAAAACAGAAATCACAAAGGGAGGTAAATTACTAAAGAGAAATAAATTAAAGTGGGAAATGATTGAAACCCATACAGGTCGAAGAAGTTTCTGTACCAATAATTATAAAAAGGGGATGTTGTCGTTGTATATCATGCATTTATCAGGGCATAAATCGGAACGAGAGTTCTTAAAATATATTCGAGATAGGGGAGAAGATCGAACAAAACAGATTGTTGAGCTTGGTTATTTTAATGTGTAGGCTTAGTTGAATATAACTTTAGTTGACTTCTCTATAACCTTTAAAGAATCCGATTAGAAAGTCTACAATCCATTTAATGGATAAAAAACCAAACCATAAAATGGAAATAGTGGTGTACCAAAAGAATTTAATGAAGTTTACAAATAGAATAATGATCATATAAATCATCTGAAAGGTAGCAGCGTTTTTCCCTCTAACTTGAATACCCGCTATCTTAAAACTTGAATAATTGGGCTTTAAGATATTATAGGAACCTCGTTTATTTTTAAGGGAAGTACTGAATCCGTTTTTGGAAATATTGAAGTTAAAAGGACCACTATTATACCTTCCAATGAATTGAAAATTACCGTTTTGGAAACCCATCCTTGCACCTTTAAATAGTCGTTTATGAAGACGAAGTCCGTGTTTGGTGTTTATAGTAGCACCAACTCCATCACCCTTAAATGTTTTGGTAGCAGAAACACCTCCTGTTCTTGAAACTCGGACATTTTTCCCTCTGTATTCTATTCTTTTTGAAGGGTTGTCTTTATTTTTTGGATTAGTACTTGACATGAGTCAAAATTAAGAAATTAAAATAAGTAGATTGAGATGTTTTAATTTTGATTTCCCCTCCCCCTGTTATAAAAAGTTGCAACACAATTTCTTATTTTAACGATCCACTCAATTTGGACGACATCCATTTCTCCTTTCTCGATAACACTTAAGTAACGAGTGTAAACTTCCTTTAATTGATTGTGAAGGAAGTGGATTGATTATCCCTTGGTTACTAATTTATGTCTAACGCAATTATGCAGTCTATATCATCAATACAGGCACAAAGTCGGGATGGTCCACTGAAATCACACATGAATTTTTTTTAATATTTTTCATTTAACAAAGTCTAATATACTTATATTGCTATTTTAAATATAGGTGCACTAAGTCTGCATCTATTCTTTAAATAACTTAAAACATTATATGAAATTATTTTACATTCTTTTTTTTATTTCCTCTGTTGTCTTTTCACAAGAAATCGATATTCCTCAAAACATAGTCACATCCTACAATGATGAACAGAATATTTATCTTTTTTCTCAAAATGAATACTACACAATAGACCTATTAAATAACGAAATATCAAAACCAAATTCTTTCGAAAATAATGGATTTAATATTGAAGATTTCAGTCCTATAAAAACGGATAGTAGTTTCTATTTTATTAGTAAAACAGGTGGTAGTGTTTTAAAATTAAAAGAAAATACATTAGATCGAATAGACAATTCTTTTAATCATAAAATGCAAATTGGTAGTTCTATCTTCCAATATAATAATGAAATATACAGATACGGGGGATATGGGTTTTTTAGTGCAAGAAATTTTATTGTAAAATATGATTATTTAACTAATGAGTGGGAGTCACTTATTTTAAATAATAGTGATGTGCCAAAAGCTCGTTATGATAATTCTTTTTTATTAAATAAAAATAATTTTATTATAATTGGTGGGGTTAGTGTAGATCCATTAGATAGGAAAAATAGAATTATACTAAATGATTCATGGCAGTTCTCATTTAAAACTATGAGTTGGGATAAAATTGCATCAGATGAATATTTTAAATATTTCTCTTCAAAATTTTTTAAAACTGAAAGTAGAACAGGAATAATTAAAGATAATAAGGCATATATTTATAATAATGAAGATTTGAGCTTTAATATACACAATATCAGCCCATTATTTTTGAAGATTGACAGACGCTATGAGATTTACTTTTTTAATAATTTATACCATTTTATAGTAACAAGAGATAATAAAATGGTTTTAATGTCAAGAACAGAGGAGGAACTGCTCGGACCCTCAATTAATTTAAAGTACATCAGTAAAAACAACATTTTAAATGTACTAATGACTTTTATCATATTTAGTATTGTTAGTTTACTAATAGTTTTGATCTACCAGCATCTGCATTATATTAAATTATCAGCAGGGAAACTTAAATTTAAAAACATTAAAATTAATTTATCAGAGGAAGAAGAAATTATCTTACAAGAGTTTATCTCCAATCAAAATATTGTAGAAAATACTAAAGTTCAGGAAATATTAGATAAAGAACACTATGATAGGTCTAATAATATTCGACGTAAAAACAAACTCATTCTTGAATTAAATTCAAAACTTCAGTATTTGTTTAACAACAATATCACTAACTACATTCAAATTCAACAAAGTAGTTTTGACAAAAGATACAAGCGTTATTTTTTATATTTAGAAAATAAAAAAATAATTAAGAAACAAAAATCATATTATATAAGATTTATTTATTTATTGTTTCTCTCAATAATTTTTATTGTTCTGTGGATAAACTAAAATTGAATATTTTTTATTAAACCGAAAAAGTTAGCTATAATTCCATATGAAATTAAGGCTAACTTTTTTAAAATATTTACAAGTAGGTGCTCTAACTGCATTGATTACTTTTACTTTAAAGAGCAAGATTTTAAATTAAAAAGGTTTTTCCACCTCAAAAAATTCAGCTAAACTATTTATACTACCCTTTTCGTTACCAATAACATTTCCATCTGCTTCTGCAACGTCTTTTAGCCAATTAATTATTGAATTAGCAAAAGTTGGATTAAACCATTCTTGAGACTTAAGAAATTTAGCAACAGTTAACATTTCTTCTTGTACTTTTACATTTATCTGATCTTCCGGATTGTTATCTATTATTGAAAAATACCAATCATGTGCGATTTTCAATTTTTTATTTGGTTCATCTGAAGCATATGGCATGTCATCTCCAACCCAATGTGCAAAAGTAATTTCATTTATTTCTTGGATCTTAGCCATTTCTTCTGGTGTCAGTAAACCATCTGTAACTTCTGCATTCGCAATCAGAATAAAGTTTAAACAATCTGTCCAATCATATCCGTTTTTTTTACCCTCTTTCCATTCTAAGTATTTTTCATTGTAACCTTCCATAATATTATTGTTTATATTTAATTGTTGTTTATATTTAAACTCTTTGGTTCTGTCGCATCTGCTAAAATTAAGCATCAAGTTTTAAACTAATTTAAACTTTTATTCTAAGCCTAAAATACTGTATGCGTCCTCGCTATATCCTTCATCATTATCTTTAACTTGAAATAGAAAAAAAATGTTTTCTTCAATTCCTTTTTTCCATAATTCAGATTTATCTCCTTTAGGAATACGTAATTGACTACCATATTCATAATCTTCAATCCAACAAGCTGGATCTAAGAAAGTTATAATAGTTTGGTCTCCATCTACAATAATGGAATCACTAAACTCCAATGAATCACCATCCTCAAGATCGTTTTGAATGGTTTCTATATTTGCTGAAAAAACTGAACTTTCCTTTAAATTGCTTTGAATATCAGACAATACACCATTATCAGCACTTTCTTCGATTTCTTTTCTTAAATCATCAGCTAAAGATTTAAACTCTTGAGATGTGATTTTTGAGTTTTTAGATTTAAGAACACAATGATTATTATATTCTACAAAAGAAAAAACTGTATCTGTTAACAAATCGTAGTATTTAAGAAATTTTTCTAATGAACCTTCTAAATCATTTTCGATAATAAATTTTGTTACTAACATTTTTTTTACAAATATATATATAAATAGAAACCTAATAAATAGGTGCAAACCTATTGCACCTAATTAATTAAATGATTTCCTTTTATATTTGAATTCTAACAAAATTTTTAAAAAATGAAAAATATAGAATTTATTGAATCGATTTATTATTTAGCTCTTGAAATGGGAGTAGCTGATGGAGAAGTTACTGATTTGGAAATGAGTGCAATAAATCGAGTGATACACGATTGCATGAAATACTCAGATGCTAATAATAATGTTTTTTCTAAAAAATCATTAGCGGAAGTTAATGATGTTAAAATTTTTACAGTCTGGATGAATAATTTTTTTGATAATCAAACCACGCAATTTCTTAATACACACATTGAATCATTAAGTGTTCTTCCCAGAGAAACTAAAAAACTTATTTTAAATGCGTTATGGTTCGTTGCTAAGGTTGACGAAAATGCAGATGAAGGAGAGTTTTTGTTCTATATCCATCTCAAACAATGCTGGAAAATGGACTCTTAGGGATTTTTAGAGTGTGTGATTTAGAAAATTAAAATCTAATAATAAATAAAAGATGGCAAAAGTATTTGGATCAATTACCAGTTATAATAGTGTTACTTATAGTAAGGAGAAAGTTGAATTTTTGAATTCTCATAGTGTTCCATTTGAAATTAATGACAATAAGATATATTTGATTAGTAAATCTGCGGTCTCTGTAAGAAGTAGAGAATATGACGAAGTTTACAGTAAATTTTGTATGCAAATTGCTGATTCTTCAGATGCTCCTATTTCACTTGGAGAAGGAGCTTTAGAGGAAGATAAGCTTCCTGTATTAATTAATGTATTTGGTAATCATTTGGAATTTTATATTGAATTAATGTGTAACGATGAATCAGCATCTGGGCAATTGAATTTAGTTAAGAACGAAGATACAGGTGAAATTAATTGGGAGAGTGAGGTCGAAGAACCTGAGGGAGAGGATGCTATCTGTGAAAATTGTGGATATGAAAATTACATGTGTGATTGCGAGAAGGATGATGAAGATGATGAAGATGATGAAGATGATGAAGATGATGAAGATGAGACTATTTAATTAAAAGAAGAATTAGAAGAGACTCCAGTTTCTCTTAAACATTTAACATCATTTGCCGTTTTATTTGATGGTTTTTTTGGTTACAAAAAAGCTAAATCAATGGATGAATTACATCAATTAATCCAACATAATATATATGATGGGAGCTGGGAATTATTCTGCTTGAATTGGGATGAAAGTTTTGGTTTGTATAATCAATTACGTGATGGAATTAAAACTTACGATGAGGCTTTTGATAAAATGGTTGTTATTCTTAAAGGCAGTAATTTAGATGAGAACCAAACTACTGCCTTTTTAGATTTAACTCTAAAAATGTACCTTGATACATATAAGAGTGAAGGAGTATTAGATAATGAACTTAATGAAAACATTATTAATTGACATGGACGGTGTTTTAGCCGATTTTGGTAAAAAAGTAAACGAAATTGATTTAGATGATACAATCTCCATGCATTTTAAAAAGTCACCTGATGAAATAGAGGGTGTTTTTAGAGATTTAGAACCATTAAAGAATGCTGTGAAGTCAGTTATAAAATTATATGAATCTGGTAAATATGATTTGTTCATTGCAACGACTGCGCCTTGGAATAATCCAAGTAGTTTTTCTGATAAAAGAATTTGGATAGAAGAGCATTTTGGAGAAATATTTAAAAAGAAAATGTTTATTACGCACCGTAAAGATCTTTTAATAGGAGATTATCTAATTGATGACCGGTTGGCTAATGGTGCTAAAGATTTTAAGGGGGAATTAATCCACTTTGGATGGAATTATGAAACACTATCTTGGAACGAATATAAAGACTGGGAGTGTGTATTAAACAAATTATTATAGAATTTTTAAGTACCGTATTACTATGGAAGAATATACAAATGCACATGGTGAGGTTTATACCTTTACTAAACAAGGAATAGATAAGGTCCTAATGGAAGGGAACTTTGAACACCATAGAGTTGGTGGTGAACCAGATGATATAGAGTATATAAATCCAAGAGGTGGTCCTTTTATTAAAAAAGGTCAAATGATTCCTGGTATTGATTTTAATGTTATAGTAGAATCATTTGAAAGTTTAAATAATAGTTATATTATTAATGTCAGAGAAATTGAAGTAGACCCAAATGATTTTTCATGTCTGGAAGATGGAAATTATATTGGAGGATTAACAATGCCAAAATAAAAATCAAATTATATGAAAATGGATGAACAAAAAACAAAATCATTCTTGATAAAAAGAAGTAACTCTTTTAGAGATTTAAAAAAGAATAATTCTAAGAAAAAAGGGTATTTCGAGATTACTATCAGTAAGGATAAAAGAAATCCACCTTCCCATAAATTAAAAATGCATGATATTATTTATGTAGCAGAAACAAGCGGAGGTATTTATGCAAAAGGTAAAGTTGTGAAAACTTTGTCTGTTGATGTATTTAGCACAATTGAAGAGGTGTTAGATTATTCAAAACAATTTAAAGATGATTCTTATTGGTTAGATAAAATAAGATTATTTAAAGATAAGCTCTCTTCTGATTCAAATTATAAGTTAAGATGTCATCAATATTATACAAATCAAAAGTTACTTAAAAGGACAATCCCTTATAATGGACCGTTAAAAGAGTATGATGCTTCCATTAAACGTGGTTTAGCAAGTATATTTTTTGAATTAAAAGAAAAAGATGTTAAATACTTAAATGAAAATCCAGATTGCAGTTTAAAACAAGTCAAAAAATTAGATCCTAAAATACCAGGTGATTTAAGACTAAAAATATACTCTTTTTTTAATCAAAATTATTCAATTGGGCATCTCATTGATATTGATCATTTTATTCCTAAAAGTGTAGGGGGACCTGGAAATATTATTGAAAATTTAGTGCCAATAGGGCTAAGTCTCAATCGATATAAGAGCGATTCAATACCAAGAAGTTTTTTTGAGGTAGCCTTAAACGATGATTTTAAAACAAATTTTAAAGTTTTTGAAAAAGAAATTTTAAAACTATTAAAAAATAATGAAAAGTTCATTAGCAAAAAAGATTACCCTAATTCAATTGATTTAGCAAGGAAAATGAATGCTGTAGTTAGCGAATGGAAAAAAATGGATGAAATCAAAAATTTTTATTTTGAAGTAAATAAAAAATTTAATCCTGATTATGTAGAATTAATTTATAAAGTAAAATAATTATTACAATTTATCTTTATGAGACTCTCCAAATCAACATTCATTAGAGGACTTCAATGTGAGAAGTCATTGTATCTCTATAAAAACCATTACAACCTAAAAGATTCTACACCGTCATCACTTCAAGCGGTATTTGATCAAGGAACCAATATTGGTTTATTGGCACAAGATCTATTCCCAAATGGTGCTGATGCGTCACCTGAAAATCATTTTAAAATGGTTGAATCGGTGGGAAAAACATTGGATTTCATAAACAAAGGTGAATCCATTATCTATGAAGCAACATTTCTATTCAACGATGTTCTTGCTGCATTAGACATATTAGTCAAAGATGAAGAAGGTTGGAAAGCGTACGAGGTGAAAAGTTCTACCAAGGTTTCTGACACCTATATCAAGGATGCTGCAATTCAATATTATACAATTACAAATTCAGGAATAGATCTTAAAGACATATCGATTGTTCATATCAATAATCAATACACAAAAGATGGAGAATTAGACATTCATCAATTGTTTACCATCGAATCTGTGTATGATCAAGTTTTAGAGTTTCTCCCGCGAATCCCAAATGAGGTTCGAAGACTTAAGAATGTCATTGAAAGTCCTGAAGTACCAAATGTAGATATCGGAAATCATTGTTCCGATCCATACGATTGTGATTTTAAAGGAACGTGTTGGAAACACATCCCTGACTACTCTGTTTTTAATATATCAAGACTAAACAAAGACAAGAAGTTTGATTTATATAATCAGGGAGTAATCACATTGGATGATATTGATCTTGGTCAAACAGAACTGAATCCAAATCAGGTTCTTCAGGTACAATCTGAAGTGAATGGAACAACTCATATTGATGTTGAAGAGATTAGAAACTTCACAAATGGATTGAACTATCCCTTATACTATTTAGATTTTGAGACTATTGGTCCTGCAGTTCCAAAATATAATGGTAGTAGACCCTATCAACAATTAGTATTTCAATATTCACTTCACATACAAGAGACTTCAACCTCAGAAATAGAACATCGGGAATATCTCGCAGATCCATCTCAAGATCCAAGAATTGGATTTTTAGAACAACTGATTCAGGATTGTGGTAACAGTGGAGACATTATTGTCTATAATATTGGATTTGAGAGAGGGAAACTCAATGATCTAACCGATGTATTCCCACAGTATTCAAATGAGTTAGGGAGTATTGTAAATCGTTTAAAGGACCTTATGATACCGTTTCAACAAAAGTGGTACTATACCCCCGAAATGAGAGGGAGTTATTCAATTAAGTACGTTCTCCCTGCGTTAGTTCCAGAACTATCATATAACGACCTTGATATTAAAGAAGGAGGTACTGCATCTAATACTTTCCTTTCTATGGTTAATGAAACCTTTGAAGGTGATGTGCAAAAAACACGAAGACAACTACTTGAGTACTGTAGTTTAGACACCTATGCTATGGTCAAAATTCTGGAGAAACTTCGACAGGTATAAAACTGATTTTCTTTCAAAAAATTGAAAAAATAAATTTTTTAAAAACTCGATTTTTTCCAAAAAATTCCAAAAAAAAAATCACTCAGAGATCTGACCCCCCTCTGGAAAAGTCAAAATACCCTTATTTAAGGGGGGGCTTCCCATGGAGTCCGGCAGGAGGTCCTACAGGGAGGACCCCCCAATTCAAAACCAACGTGCGATTAACAATAATCGGGATCACCACCGTGACAGTGATCCTTCATGGAATATTATCCGCACGCAAAAAATGTCTCAAAAGAATTATTGTAGCAAAAATTTAGCATTTATTATTCCGGTACCCCGATAATCCGCTGTATCATAGCCTCACAGAAACCCAAAGGATTAAAATGATACACTATGATAAACGCAGTGATTTATTCAAGAGTTAGTTCAGATTCAGAAAGACAAGACACTCAGAGACAAACCACAGAATTAAAGGAGTATGCCAATCGGGTGGGATATAATATTGTCGAAGTTTATGAGGAAAAGGTTAGTGGATTCAAAAAGAATGAACAGAGACCTATTTTCTCTAAAATGTTGGAAGACATTAAAGCGAATCAAATTGACAAGGTTCTTGTTTGGGAACTGAGTAGGATTGGAAGATCAGTTCTTCAGTCTCTACAGAATATTCAAACACTACATGATTTGAAAGTCGGAATCTATATTAAGAATTTCAACTTAGAAACATTAAATGATGATAAAACACCTAATAATCTGTCCATGTTCATGGTCCAAATATTGTTCAGCGTTGCAAATATGGAATCTCAGATGACCCTATCTCGATTGCAGTCAGGTTACCGTAATCATATCAAGAAAAATGGAAATCAAAGTGTTGGAAGAAAAAAAGGAAATACTGATAGTGATGAAAAAATATTAAATCGACACTCAGATGTTGTGCGGTTAATAAAGAGAGGGTTGTCAATCCGAAATGTTAGTGCAATAACTAATAAGTCAACAAATACAGTCTTAAAAGTGAAGAGGATTATATGATGGATTTGTTCTTCATGTGGTATTTCATAATTGTAGGTGCTTTATTTATAATCACTCTTATCATTAAAACATTAGGATCTACTAAGGAAGATGTTTTATTAGAAGTATTAGTTGAAGATGTATGTACATGGTTTTATAGAATGTACCCATTAAGAAAATCCTACCCACGGATTGTAGTAAGTAATGAAAAATCAGATTATGACGGAACTTATGAGTTTCATATAAACACAGTAACACTGTATAACAAAAACCTAAAATCTCATTCTCAGATTTTAGAAGTAACTCTTCACGAATTAACACATTGGTACCTGATCCGCACAGAAAAAATGTCGCGTGAGTATGATGAACAATTAAATGAATACGGATATGAAAACCACCCGCAGGAGATATGGTGCAGAACTGTAGCTGCTGAATTAACCAAACACTATATCAAACAACGATTGGAATAATTTGTCTTATATTTTTTTTAAAAAATAGACCTTGATTGATAGATAACTCAATACCCCCACTAATTACAGTAATCATATTTGATGTAATACATGGTTTAAAATCGGGTATCCAAGGGTTCCAATCGAGAATTGTTTTCTGCGCCAGTTGGTGTTTGTTACAATCTAACTTTCCAATTTTTCCCGACAAAAAGTTACTAACTCATTCAACAGAATCATACTTGGTGGATCTAATTCGTGTTCTGGTAGATTATGTAATCTTTCTTTAAAAAAATCATTTATCAGATCTATTTCAGTAGGGATAGTAGACCCACAATTAACCAAATATCGATTGAAATATTCGTAGTTTAAATTATTTTTTCCGTTTATCATCTTGTTTCAGTTTATTCAATTTATCAATTACCGATTCCCTGATTAGATCAGAAACCGTTGTTTGTTCTTCTATGACGATCTCCATCAAATTTTTGAATTGATTTTCGCTTATTCGAACGATCACCCGTTTTGATTTTCTTTCTTTCATTTCATTCTTTCTATATAAATATCATGAAATTGGAAATTTGTCTGACATTAAAAAAAGAATCTTGCACAGCGCTTCTGAGTTTGCTATTTTTACGTAGAACTAAATAATCTATATAATTGAAAGTTAAAATTGCATATCTAAACTCTCAAGGACGTGATAACATAATTGATGTTATTGAGATGTTATCAAAGGACCGAGGTCCATTGACTTTTGAACTACTCGAAAATAATTATTCTTCAGATTACTTTCGATATCATCGAGATTTAACAAAAATATCCATTGATGATTTGAAAGAATTGTCCAAGTTAATTAGGTCTGATCACTCGATAAAAACTGATGACTTCGTTGTTGTAATCTCTCAAAAGTCTCTTGATGCCTCAGTAATTAATATCGCATCATTAAAAGATTGGAATAGTTTCTATTACGAACAAAATATAATCGTTAGGTCAGGAGGTTGGAGTAATATAACAGAGGGTAAACCATATCTTGCTATTGCTCATCAGATTATTGAAAACATATTTCAAAATCTTGGAATGATCGATTTAAATTCTATTCGTTTGCAAGATTCTATTCATATGGAAACAGAAGTTTGTATTAATGATTTTTGTGAAAAACCAAATGAGACAAAAGGAAAAATCAGATCGGGTTACATCTGTCGTAGCTGTACAGAATCAGCATTAAATCATACCACTAATGATTATGTTATTCAAATTAAAAACATATTAAGTAGAATTAGCAATAGGTTAAGAGAGAACTATGACTTTAACTTTTCCGATGATGAATTGAAAATTCAGGTAACTGAAAATTATAAAATTGAAATTGGGGGTCATCTTCTGGATTTTGGGCATAAAGGTAAATTATCTCATATTGTTTATCTCTTTTATTTAATAAATCACAATGGTGGGTTTGGACGTAAGGATCTTTCAACAGGAGGTGTAGCTCGTGAAAAATTCATGGCATTACATAATCACATTTACGGTAAAATATATGAAGATGAGGTAGATCGGTACGTGAGGGGTATTACTCCAGTTCACTCAAGGATTTCCACTCGCTTAAAAAATCAATTGAATATTGAGGCGTTGGCTCATAAGTATGGTTTTAACTCTTCAAAAACAAAACAAGATGTTACAGTATATAACATTGATATCTCCCCAGAACACTTAAGTATTCCTTCAGACCTTCTTGGTTTTAAAGTGAGTTACTGATATCCTAAATTTCAATCGCAGCGCTGCGATTGAGGTGTACGTTTTCCATTCTTAATTTCTTTGTGGTATAATTTAAAATTATTATATCATGAAAAAATCAATGGGACAATTCGAAGTCGTGAAAATCGATCAAATCAAAGAAGTTGCAGAATTCAAAAACTTTTATGAATCTCAGAGCGATGATTCAGAAAACCAATTAAAATCCTCGATTGAAAGAGAAGGTCAGTTATTGCCTTTAATTATTTCAAGAGACTTTCAGTTAATTGATGGATACCGCCGACTTAAGTTACTTAGTGCTTTAGGTAAGGAAGACGTAAAAGTCCAATTTGTAGATGTAGATCCTTCTATTGACCTTCGTTTATCATTGAATATGTATCGGGTTAAGACTGCCAATGATCTTACCAAAGAAGTGTTACAGGTTTTTACATCTGTTCCAAAATTGCAGGGGGTACGAAATGATGGTAAACCTTATGATCGTTACTCAATTATCAAAGAAAAATTGAACTACAGGTGGAAATCTCCAGCAGCAATTAGACAAATTGATAAGGTAATTAAAAATGATTTCGAGGATAATCTAATATTGAATGGTGTGGTGACCAAAGGGTGGAATTTAACCGATTGTGAAAAGTATATAGATGAACTAAAGAAGATAGATCATAAAAAGGGTTACGAATTTACTAACCAATTGATTAAGGGAGATCTTACCATCAAACAAACCAATAAGTTCATTGAAGAAAAAGAAAACCTTCAGAACACTTATCAAGATACCTTTGTAATACCAGATAAGGCCACCACTTTTAAAATGAACTGTGTTGATATAGTTGATATTTCTTCATTTTTGAAAAAGATAGCGACTCTATTTACTTCCATTCCATATTATATGTTACGTGGTTATAACCCCCAAGATTTAACCTCAGAATTGGGGCACGAAAAGACACCTGAGGAGTTTGCGGATAACATTGGGATGATTTTCGGAAAGGTTGAAGGGGTTCTTAAAGAGACGTCAAATGTGTTTGTGAATATTGGTGACACCTACAATAATGGTTGTGCTATGGATATACCTGGGTTGGTGAAAGCAGCCATATTAAAACACACCAATTTAAAATATAAAGAATGTATCATCTGGTCCAAACCGAATCCCCATCCACAAGGAGAAAAAGTAAAAAGACCGATCAATCAAATTGAATATATATTATGGTTTGTGGTTGATCCTTCAAAATCGAAGTATAACTTATTGAAATATACGGATGGAGAAAAAGAGGTTAGGATTACCTCTGGTGCTAAAGATGTTGATAGAAATGGGAATGTATCTAAGAAAACAAAATCACTCTCAAAACACTATAAAAAGATTTACAATCATATTGCGGCGCAGGACGTCGATCATATGATTAAGTGTGCCACCGGTAAAAACAAACCTGCGTACGACGCCTTTCCAACAGGACACCCAGCATTGATGGCTGAACTACTTCCAGTAATTCCCATTTTGATGACAACAGACGAGACTGACTTGGTGTATGACCCTTTTGGAGGTGCTAACACCACCGGCAGAATCTCATTACTACTCAACAGAAAATACTTAGGGACTGAACTTTCAACTCACTACCACCGAGTTGGGTGTAAAGTTCTTGAAAATACTCTTGAGGAGATCAATTATCAAGATTTAGAGGTGATCAATAGTGAGTACAAGGAAGTAGAAGAATTAACCGCTGCGGCATAACACCACAATACATCATGAAAGTTTTAATACCAAATAATTTAAACGTAAATCAATTGATAGAAGAGTTGAATCTCTCCAATCGTAGACACAAAACCGTTAAAGAGAAAATATATCATTTAGTATATCGGATGGGTGCAACACATACCAATCTCAATAATTTTGATAAAAATGGGTACATCCGAATTTGTTCAAAAGAACTAAATAAGATCTTAAATAGAGATTATACATTGATTTTAAATCTGTTAAAAGATAAAAGAGTGATAGACGTAGATATCAACTATTTGAAAGGTGTAAAATGTAATAAAATCAAATTGCATCCTGATTATCAAAAGACAAACAAAATCTATAAAACAATTAAAAGAAAATCACCAGTAAAAACACCTGTTATACAATTATTAGATTTTTATTTCAATGATAAAATAGAAATAAATTCAAATTATAAAATATGTATAAAACACATATACGAAAATATACATGAAGGAATAACCAATGATAATGAACTCCAAATACTTAAAAATAAAATTGGAATCTGGTTGTTAAATATTAATGATATTGAAAACAATCAGTATTGGTTTAATAAATCATCTACCAATTGGAGATATAATTCAACAATAACAAATAACCCTAAAATATTTAAAAAGTATTTAAAATATAATAATGAATCATTGGTTCAAGTAGATATTAAATGTAGTCAGGTATATATATTATCAAGTATATTAAATTATGATTTTTTTAAATCTAATAATCAACTTTCATTTTATCAAATAATGAATACCTCATTAAATGATAAATTAATAAATGATATTAAATCATACATGTTTTCTCCCTTAATGTTTGCGCACTTTGAGAAAAGAAAGTATTTGGGGATAGATGAGATAATAATTAGAGATCACCATGAATTCCAGAAATTTAGAGACGCTCCATTTCAAGATGATTTTTATGGTCATTTATTTCAATTGGAACATGGGGTTACTCCAACGGATTCTCAACGTAAATCAATCAAGAAGGATATTATGTACGTTTTATTCCAAAACAATCGGAAACATCGAGAATTGGTTGAAGGTGTCCGGTTATTAGAAAAGTTTTATCCATTTATAAATTTGTCTATTCTTAAGATTATGGATACAATTGGAAAGAGAAACTTCTCCTTACTTCTGCAGCGGGTGGAAAGTTATTTGATTTTGGATTGTGTGGTTCCTGAATTGTATAGAAGATTCCCTGCCGCACCAATTTTTACAATCCATGATTGTATCATTACCACAGAAAAGTATCAGTTAGAACTAACGAATGTGATGTTTGAAGTACTTCATCAAAAAACAGGAATTAGACCTGGTCTGTCGGTTGATGAGTTAGATCCCTCAGATCCACTTGATGATGATTTTATAGAAGAAATGAGTGAAGAGATCCACAAGAAATCAACCAAGAGTAGATTTAAAAAAATGAGTTGGTCCATATTAGATAAACACATAGATACCACAAATGAATTTTTGAGACACACTATAAAAAACAAATAAGATGAACGAACAAAACATACAAATATTGAATGTAACAAGACAAGAACTTGTTGAAATTGTAAAGGAAGGTGTCAAATTAGAATTGAATCGTCAACGATCTATGGGAACCCCATTAAACGGGTTAACCATCAGTGGTGAAGACACCAAATATCTAACCAGTGTGGATGTCTCGAAGATGTTAAAGGTAACGGTCCAAACATTGCATAATTGGAAGAGAAAAGGTATCTTAATTCCTCTTAAAATTGGTGGTAGGGTGCTGTATAAAAAAGAGGATGTATGTAACAACTCACGAATGGTTGCGTGAGTTGTCTATTTTTTAATTTACTTTGAATTTATTTCTTCCATGGTTATTTTAACGTCTAAGTTAAACGTTACTTTAGTTGACCTCTCTGAAACCTTTAAAGAAACCGATATTAAAATTTATGATGTATTTGAGAATTAAAAAACCAAACCACAAGATGGAAATGAAAATGTGTCAAAATATTTTAATGAAATTAACACAAAGTATAATTAACATGTAGATCAGTTGAAACGTAGCCGCATTTTTTCCTCTTACTTGTACACCTCCTAATTTAAAACAATTGGATAGATTGGTGTTTCAGGTTCTGAAATTCTTTTAGTTTCTTTTGAACATGAGATTAATAAGGGAACTGTAAATAGTAATTGAAAGAAGGTTTTCATCTTTAATAATTAGATTCACGTTTTATAAATTGCCCACCGATATTTTCCCAATAGAGATTGTTTACATATTGAAAACTATCCCATGTCGCCAGACCATCAGGAACTATATCAAAATCTCCGTCATCATCTTTATCATAAAATCTTAGATAGTAGAAATTAGGGAAATCACCATCACTACCTTGATTTCGAGGAAAACTTTCTGTGAAAATATCAAATTTTGAAGAGGTAACATCTAAAAATTCTCTTGTATTTGTTTGTTCATATAATTGTAAAAGATAACCTCCATAATTAGGAGTAACACTTGAAACTATATCAAAATCACCATCATTGTCATAATCAAATATTCCAATTCCTAATACAGTAGTTCCAACTGAATTTGCACCTACATAAGGGTTTGAAGTTGATGTTAAATCTGTAAACCCATTAATAAAATTAAAAGTCCCAGTTCCATCACCCCAATAAATTCTTATTTTTTCTAAACCATAATCAAAATTAGTATCAGCAAAATTATCTAAACTATATCCACAAATAATATCAAGGTTATTATCATTATCAATATCATAAAATTCAACAGATGTTATGGGGTAAGGACCTTCGTTATTTAATAAACTCTCAAGACCTTCGAATGATTGAAAATTATTTGTTAAAGTGAAATTTCCAAAACCATCATTTAAGTAAAGGAAAGGACGCGTAGTAATATTTGGATCTGAAAATAACCAAACCAATAAATCAACATCACCATCGTTATCAATATCTCCACAAGTGGAATCATGAACACCCATAGGTTCTCCGACTTGTTTTTCCGTAATAGTCCCATTTTCGTTAAAGGAAATAATTTTAACAGGGATGGAATTGGAATATCCACCATTTCCATTTTCATGATTATTTGAAGTCGAAATCATAATCTCTAATTTCCCATCATTATTAAAGTCATTAGCCTGTATTGAGCCACTTCCAAAATTAATATCAGTATCAAAATATAATTTCTCTCTTGAATCATTTAACACATTATCTATCAAGATAAATTTCCCTTTTTCTACTCCCCAATGCGGTATAAAATTTGTTAAAAACCCGAAAAAGTCAAGTTTTCCATCATTATTATAATCAAAATATATTCCATCCCTCCCAAACATTCTATATTGGTATTCTAAATTATTCTCTGTATAATTTAAATCTATATTATTAGTAATAAAATCAGTGTGTGAATATTTTCCAGGGAAATAATAATTATTAATTATTTGACCAACTGTATTATTAGGGTAAGTATATATCGGAGATTTTGAAATAAAAGGCTCTTGACTTTTACTGAATTTCACAGTTATAGATTTAGATTTATCAACTGTAATTGTAATCGGGTTATCTGTTCCAATATAATCACCACTCCATTCAACAAACTCCCAACCATCAATTGGAACTGCAGTTAATTCAACAACACTACCAGGGGGGTAAGTGCCTCCTGATGGAGTTACTGTTCCACCTTCGGCAGGAGTAACTAAAACTTCTAAATTGTATCTGATTTCAGGTTCAATTTCAATTTCTTTTGAACAAGTAGTTAATAGAGATAAAAGAACAATAAGAGCTGAGAATTTGATAAAAACATTTTTCATAGTAGTTTTCTTTGAAGGTAATAAAGATATTCAATTTATCATAAATCTGACTTGTGATGGTTTACAATAGGTGTTTTGTTGGGTATGATTTAAAGATGTCTTAAAAACACCATAACCTATCGAATAATTGATAAGTTATGGGTTTTTCAACTAACCATTCCTCTTCTTCACTAAAACTTAATATAACTATTTACACCACCTTAAGAGGTTAATGAAATGTTACATTTTTGTTTATATGTTTAATATACTTGTAATACGAAACAACTACTTTTTTTACTTCTTTTTCCATTTCTGATATTTAAGTAGTGGTGTTTCATATTACAAGTATACATCAGGATTAGGAATAAAAACCGGTAAAATACTTTACCGTTATTATATTCCTATATTTTCCTGTTTTGTAGGGGTTATTAATATATACCTATCTCTATAAACAGTTAACTCAGTATGTAATGCCGTTTTTTAGAATCAGTCTCAACGCGACTCTAAATTAAATTGATAAATAATTAAAAAGCTCGAACTGCACGAACAGAGAAAGTTGTGCTTCTGCTTTTACTATTTTTATCTTGAGCTCCCGGGGAGAAATATTGACACCAGGCCTCTTTAGATAAGTACTCCGTGGAACTCCAGTATTGGTAATGTAATTTACTACCGCCATTAGCAATACTGGTGGTGTTTATCCAGTCCTTATTTAGTTCCATTTGTTTTAACTCATCTTTTGAAGGTAAGAACCAATCAATATATCCTCCTCCATTATAAGCTCTTGCCAAGCCTGCTGCATAATTTGTTTTTGTGGCACCTTGAATACTTATAATAGCATCTGTATTGGCACTCCCCATGCCTATGGCTGTACCTGTTGCGTTTGTGGTTATATCACTACCATTGTACCATTGCACGCCAAAACCCTTGTTTTGGTTTTCTACAGCGCAAATCAATCCGTGTGTATTATCTGATGGGTCTACCCAAAATACAACGCCACCCTGATAAAAATCACCTACAGCAGGTTTTCCAAGAAGTATATTAGCTTCTCTCTCTCTTTTTTCTTCCGGTGAAATAATTATCTTATTACCTTTAGAGCTTTTCATCATGTCATTCCAGTAATTGGGGTTTTCTTTCATCAGCTTTTCATATGCAGTTTCTGGCTCTTTTTTTGGCTCTTTTTCTCTCTCTTTTGCTAACTTATTCCCAGACCTGTTTGTCGGGATTTTAGAAAATGAATACTCTGAAGTTTTATCATTTTGACCCTCTGAAACAACCAAATACTCCCTTCGATTTCTGGCATCAATTAATGATTCTGAATTACCATTTAAAATGAAAGTTGTTGTTTGATTTGAATCATATAAACTATAATATTTTACAATTACAATTGAAGAGGTTTTCCTGTACATTTCAGGGTTATAAGCTATTCTTTTCCCATTTAACTTTAGAATACCACCCATACCACTAAAGGAAATTTCCACATCACTTTCGTAGTTTTTAAATTTATGAGTTTGCAAATATAAATGTACATCTCCATCTGAGTAAAATTTTTCTTGCGATGACATGTTTTGAAAACTCATTAAAAGAATAAACAAGAGAATTAAATTTTTCATAATTTTTAAATTAATTTATATATGATTTATATTTTTAGTTGTTTTCATAATAATATATTGAATTGAGACTTAAAACCCCATAATACCTTTTGCACATTTAACGGAACAGCATAACTCATAACTCTCATTGTTACTCTGGTTTATTACAAGTCCATCACTTGTTCCGGCCATATAATAACCTTTACCAACAAAACTTTTTTTACAATAATTGCATATATGAGAAATAGATACATCTTTAACCTTTTTCTTTTTTTGGATTATTATTTTTTTAACTCCACTTCTGTCATATAAAATTGATGTACCGTTTCTATTTCCTTTTAAATACTTTGTTAAAGTATAATCCCCTTTTTTGTTTATTACGTTTTTTGCTATACCTTCAACTAATCCATTAATATAGTTTGCAGAAAACATAGTGTCTTTTTCTTTATTAAGAATATATGACTTTCCCTCAAGAATCGAATTTTTATAATTACTGAATTGACTTTCTACAACATTATTTTTTTCATCATACTTAAAACTTTCTAACAGCCAGTTATACTTGTCTTCTTTGACCGAAATTGTTCCAACTAAATTTCCGATAGAATCATATCTTTTAAATATTCCATTTCCATTTCCATTTTTGTCATAAAACCTTGAACTATTTAGACCACCATTTTTAAAATAGGCTTGAAAAGTCCCGTTTCGTTTACCATTTGAAAAAAATGATGTCTCTTTAAGATTTCCGTTATCATAAAAAGTCTTGACTAATCCATCATTGAATCCACCTATTGAATTTAATTCTATAATTACATTTCCTATGTTATTATATTTCAATAATTTCCCATGCAATAGCCCTTTTAAATATTCTGCTTTAAGGAAAATTTGAGATTTATTGAAATACTGTATTGCAGTTCCTGTAAATAATTTTTCTTGATGATAAACTTTAATGGAATCTTGATTTTCAACAACCTCAAAAGGGCCCTTTTGTGTAGATAGCTCATTGACTTCTATAGTTGGATTAGAGCAACTTACCAAAAAAACAAAGTTGAAAATAATTAATAATAATGTGTATTTCATTTTATTTAATTTTACAGTCAGTGATTAAAAATATTTAAATTAATCAATAAAAGAAAATAAATTATAGACATCCCTAATCCATCCCCTATTATTAAGTTGATTTTTTTTAACTACTTTTACTAAATCAAAAAATTAAAATGTTTAGATTCTATTTTATTATATTTTTTTTAATTTCTTTAAAAGGATCTTCTCAAATAAAAAATTTAGAGAGTACTTCTAATAACTTTCTGTTCACCTTTAAAGATACTTCATATCTTATTTTAGGAGACTCTATTTATAGAAACACAGAAATTAATAAATGGATTGGCACGAAACACAATTTAGCTATAAATGACTATGTGTTTTTTGAAAACAATTCTCAAGGGTATCTAATGCATAATTCTGGCGGCATGTTATACCAATTTGACGGCGCAAAATTTGATCGGTTAGACGATTCTTTTATTTTCAACTCTCAATATGAAAGTTTTCCATTTATACATAATAACAGCATCTATAATTTTGGTGGTTATGGACTATTTACGTTTAAAAATATTTTCACATACTTTAACCTGTCTAAAGGAGAAACAGAAATAGTTTCAGTAAAAACTGCAGCTTCAAAACATCCTATAGGTCGTAAAAAAATGTTTAGTCAATTAGACGGTAATCAACTATTCATAGGTCCTGGGTTAGGATACAGTTCAGATACAGAATATGGCTATAAAAAGGCCCAGTTTATTAACGATTATTGGAAATTTGACTTAATTGAAAAAGAGTGGCAAAAATTAGGAGAGGGTATATCCTATTTAAAAAATCAAATTTACCACCTTAGATATCATTACAAAAACAAAACCTTAGTACTATCTGAAGACAATGTTTTTACAGTTGACATAAAAAACAATAACGCCTCTTTTTATAAAAATAGTAATACAGACTTCATAAAGTCTATAAAAAAAGAACGAGGACGCTATCTCATAACTTACAATAAATCTAAAAAAGGATTCTATGCAATTTTAGATAAAGGAGATGCTAAGACTAAAGTAAGTTTCATAACTTCAGAGGATCTATTGGGCATTCCAAACACTAATGAAAAACTCTACAAGAAAGAAGAAAATTCATTAGTTTGGATTGGAATTGGAATTATAGTTTTACTGATTATATTCGTTTTAGTTTTTATGAAGAAAACTAATATTCAGAAAATTAAACTTAAAAGAAAGAAGATTGAAGATATACTTACAACTGAAGAAAAACAGATACTAAGTCTAATAGAAGAGCATTATCCAAACTATATTAAATTTCCTGATTTAATGGATGTCTTTGATTCTCATTTGAGTTATGAAAGCAAAAAGAAAAAATTAAGAACAGCTTTGTATCAACTGGAAGAAAAAATTGGGAAAACCTTAAAATTGAAATCTAAAATATTTATTGAAAGAAAAGACAAAGAAGATTTAAGGATAAAAGAAATTAGAATTAAATAAATAATACAATTATTAAATTCAAAACTTTCATTTGATTTTTTATTTGATTGTGACTATCTTTTGTTTTCTTCTATCACTTAAGTAATCAGTCAGTAACTTAACTTTTTAAAAATGATATAACCACTTTCCAGTTATCTTTTTATACTTTCCGAGCAACCTCTGGAGCAACTCTAAAAACCAAAAAAACCCGTAAATCATTGTTTATAAATGAGTTACGGGATAATTTTGTGGTACCTCCAGGAATCGAACCAGGGACACAAGGATTTTCAGTCCTTTGCTCTACCAACTGAGCTAAGGTACCATGCCTTAGCGGATGCAAATATAAAATGTTTTTTTACATTTACTAAAGAAATTTTAAAAAAATCTATTGTATTTTTGAATTTTATATAAAAAAAAGGATGAATCTAATTATTGATGCAGGTAATACAAGAATAAAAGTAGCTGTATTTGAGCAAAGTACGCTAATAGAATTGGTGGTAATAGATAAAAAAAGATTTTTATCAGAAATAAAAAAAATAGTAAAAAAACATGAAATTTTTACAGCAATCTTGTCTTCTGTCACTATTCTATCAGAAAAAAAGATAGAAAAATTTAAAAAAACACTCAATTTAATCATTTTATCATCGGCAACAGATGTCCCTTTTATCAATTTATACGAAACTCCAAAAACTTTAGGTGTCGATAGAATCGCGTTAGTTAGTGGAGCTGTAAAAAAGTTTCCAAATAAAAATGTATTAATTATTGATGCAGGGACTTGTATTACTTTTGATTTTGTAAATGATAAATCAACTTATTTTGGCGGTGCAATTTCACTTGGTGTAGAAATGAGATACAAAGCACTTCACGCATTTACAAGTAAATTACCAATCTTAGAGAAAAATTACCCAAAAATTTTCATTGGAAGTAATACAATTGAAAGTATTAATTCTGGTGTTGTAAACGGTGTAATTCAAGAGATTGAAGGGGTAATTAATCAATATAAAAAGAAATTTATCAATTTAACAGTTGTTTTAACAGGAGGAGACACAAATTTCTTGGCAAAACAATTAAAAAGTAGCATATTTGCGCATCAAAATTTTCTCCTTGAAGGATTAAATGAAATATTGATTTTTAACAAAAACAAATGATTAAAAAGATTCTAATAGCTTTTTTACTGTTAACCTCTGTAGCTTTTTTGGCGCAAAGAACTAATTCATCGCCGTATTCATATTTTGGTATTGGTGAAGAATTTAGCGGAACAACCGTAGAACAAAGTTCAATGGGTGGTATCGGCGTTGCTTTTAACCATTATAAATATTTAAATTTTACAAATCCTGCCGCATACGCGGATTTAAGATACACAGTATACAGCTTTGGTGTTCTTAATAACGATTTAACGGTTAAAAGTGGAACCTCAAAACAAAATGTTAACTCAACTAGTTTGTCTTATTTCGCTATAGGGTTCCCTATTGGAAGAAAAGCAGGTCTTTCTTTTGGATTACAACCAGTATCTTCTGTTGGGTATTCTTTAACCAATTCAATTAAAGATAGTAATGGAGACACTTCTGAAATTTCTTTATTTGCCGGTAACGGAGGTGTAAACAGAATTTATAGTAGTTTCGGAATTAAAGTAGCCAAAGGGTTGTCTTTGGGTTTAGAGGCTGATTATAGTTTTGGTAATGTAGATAACAGCATTACGAACCAAAGAGCTAATGTTTCGTTAGGAACTAAATACAATGAAGTTACAGTTTTAGAGGGTACTTCTATAAAATTAGGAGCGCAATATCAAAAAGAATTAAAAAATAAATTGATTCTAAATGCGGGTGCCACGTTTAAATTTGGTAATAACTTAAACGTTACAGGTAACGATTATTTATACTCATTAACTTTTGGTCAATCTGGCTTTGAATCTCCAAGAGATACGGTTTCTTCAAATGAAATTAACGGAAAATTCAATTTACCTTTTAAATCTATCTTAGGCCTTGGACTGGGTAAACAAGATAAATGGTATGCTGGAGTAGAATATGAAAATCAAGATGCAATTTCTACTAAAGGATTATTAGCAAGTACAAACGGAGCGTATCGATATGGTAATTCTAACCGAATTTCTTTAGGTGGATTTTATTTACCTAAAATAAATTCTATTTCAAATTACTGGAATAAAGTAACTTACAGGGCGGGTGTGCGTTTTGAGAAGTCTGGATTATTAGTTGATGGTTCAGGAAATAACACGAACTTTATTCCAATAGACGACTTTGGCATGTCTTTTGGTTTAGGTTTACCACTAAAACAATTATCTACAGTAAATATGGGATTTGAGTTTGGTAAAAAAGGAACCACAAATAATAATTTGATCGAAGAAAATTATTTTAATTTTAGATTAAGTTTATCTTTGACAGATACTTGGTTTATTAAAAGAAAGATTGATTAATAAAAATATTAAAAATGAAGAAAATTACCTTTTTACTAGCGGTTACAGTGCTTTTTACAACTGTCAAAACAAACGCACAAGATGATGAAGCATTAAGAGAATGCACAATAAAGTATAACCTTTTTAAAGGTGATAACCAATCTAAAAAGTATGACGATGCTTACATAAACTGGATTTATTTAATGGATAATTGTAAAGACTTATCAGTAAATATTTACAAATATGGGGCAGACTTGGTTCAGGATATTAGAAAAGATCCAGTTTTAGCAAAAAGAGTTTATGAACAAAGACTAGAGTTTTTTCCGGATGATCATCCAGCTAAAGTACATAGTGATTACGCTACATATTTAGCAGATAATAACTTAGCTTCAGAAAAAGAAGTATTTGTAATTTTAGAAAAAGCTTACGAAATCTCTCCACAAGAAATGGGTGTAAAAAACATTTACAAATATTTTCAAGGAGTTACAGACAAGTATAAAGACGAAAACCCTCAAAGAGTTTTTGATACTTATGATGATGTTGTAGAATCTGTAGGTGAAAAACTAGATGGTTATGCCACAAGAATCAATGAATTAACAGATTCTACGAAAGTATTAGATGCTAAAGAAACTAGATTGTTAAAAGCATACCAAAATAATTCTACTGCACTTGGTACTATAGAAGGAGGCTTAGATGCTATAATTTCTGAAATTGCTACTTGTGAGCGATTGGTACCTCTGTATAAAAGAGAGTTTGAAGAAAAGAAAGGAGATGCTATTTGGTTAAGAAGAGCGGTTTCTAGAATGTTTAACAAAGATTGTCAAGACGATCCAATGTTTGAAACTTTAGCAAAAGCGTATGCAGAAGCAACGCCTTCTCCAGATTCATACTCATTTTACGCAGGTATTTTAGAAAAAAATGGAGATGTAAGTGGTGCAATAGCAATGAGAAAAAAAGCATTTGATTTAGAGACAGATCCTTTAAAAAAATCTAGATATAAATTAAAATTTGCCGAAACCGCTAAAAATAGAGGTCAATTAAGTGAAGCTAGAAGTTTAGCAAGAGAAGCTATTAGATACAACCCAAGTTCTGGTAGAGCATATTTATTGATTGCAAGATTATACCAATCTAGTGTAAATAATTGCGGTGGTGACGAGTTTGAAAAGAGAATGGTTTATGCAGCAGCTTTAAGGCAAGCTCAAATAGCAGAAAGTGTAGATCCAAGTATGTCTTCTGTTGCAAGAAAATATATAGACTCCTATAGGTCTAATTTACCAAGTAAAAAAGTAATTTTTACTGCAGGTGTTGCACCTGGAAGTAGCTATACTATTAAATGCTGGATTGGTGAAACAGTAACCGTACCTAATTAATTATTTGTGCGTAATTACAAAAAAATAATACTAAAAAGCATTGCTGTTCTATTTGTAACAGCAATGCTTTTTTGTTGTGATAACAATACGCAAAAAGTGAGAGATTTTTTAGCAGATAAAAATTTACCAGTTGGAACAGCAAAAGATGCATATCATGTTTATAAAGATTCTGGTAGAATTACATCTAAATTAATAACACCTGTATTGTTAGATTTTAGCAACAGAAAAGAACATCCTTATAGTGAATTCCCCAAGGGAATTAAAATCGTTAATTTTGAGAAAAATGGTACAGATTCAATCACTATTACAGGTAACTATGCAATCTCATACCCAAAAACGTCAATATCAGAGCTTAAAGGAAATGTAGTTGTTGTAAATCACACAGAAAAATCGAGACTAGAAACAGAACAATTATTTTGGGATGAAACTACGGAATACTTTGTTTCAGAAAAACCATTTAAATTAACGACCCAAAGGGATACTGTTTTTGGAATTGGTTTTGAATCTAAAGAAGATTTATCGAAGCATTTAGCAAAAAAAACTACAGGAAAATTAGAAACATCAGAAGAATAATTATATGAATAATATTTGGAAATTTTTTCAATACGGATATTTATTAATAGCTTTAATTTGTTTAATTGAAGGCTTAATACGCTTAAATTCAGATATAGAATCTGATAGAGATAAAGCAATCTTTTTTATTGGCTTCTCAATTTTTATTACCTTAGTGTTTTTCTTTAAAAGGCATTTTAGGAAAAAAGTTGAAAAAAGAAACAATCAAAATAAATAGAATTTTAAACTTTAATGGAAGTTGAACTCATAGTTATAATTGTATCTATTTTATTATCCGCGTTTTTTTCAGGGATGGAAATCGCTTTCTTTTCTGCCAATAAAATGCACATTGAATTAGAGAAAAAAAGAGATGGTTTTATACCTAGAATTTTAACAAAAATAACACAAAAATCCTCAAAGTTTATTACCACAATGTTGGTTGGTAATAATATTTCTTTGGTAATATACAGTTATTTTATGGGTAAATTTTTATTAAGAATACTACCAATAGATAGTTTTAACGAATTTACAACTTTATTTATTCAAACAATTATCTCAACAGTAGTTATTTTAATAACTGCAGAGTTTTTACCCAAAGCAATCTTTAGAATTTATGCAAATGAAGTCTTAAAATTATTTGTTGTTCCTGCCTATATTTTTTATAATTTATTTCACTTTTTCTCAGAATTTATTACTTTAATATCAGACTTTTTTTTGCGTGTCTTTTTTAAAACAAATGCAGACGAAATGCAAACAGTATTTAGTAAAGAAGAGTTAGGAATTTATATAAATGAACAGTTAGAAACTGGTAATATTGATAATGAAGTAGATTCAGAGATTCAGATTTTTCAAAATGCACTAGGATTTCACAATGTAAAAGCCAGAGAAGTTATGGTTCCAAGAACTGAAATTGTCTCTGTAGAAATTCATGAAACTGTAGTTAATCTAAAGAATATTTTCATAGAAACTGGATTGTCTAAAGTTTTAGTCTACAAAACCTCTTTAGATGATGTTCTTGGTTATGTAAATGCCTTCGAATTATTTAAAAAGCCAAAAACAATTAAATCTATTATACTACCATTAGAGATTGTGCCAGAATCGATGATGATTAATGACATATTAAATACTTTGATAAAAAAACGTAAAAGTGTAGCGGTTGTTATCGATGAGTATGGGGGAACGTCGGGCATGATTACTGTAGAAGACATTGTAGAAGAATTATTTGGAGAAATAGAAGATGAACATGACACTCAAGAATTTTTAGAAGAAAAAATAAGTGATTCGAAATTTAATTTTTCTGCAAGATTAGAAATCGATTATTTAAATGAAGAATACGATTTAAATATACCTAAATCAGAAGCATACGAAACTTTGGGTGGGTATATTATTGAGCACACAGAAAATATTCCAAGTGAAAAAGAACATATTGATATTGAGGATTTTGAGTTTAGAATCTTAAAAATGAGTGGTGCAAAAATAGATGAAGTTTCTCTTAAAATTATAAATCAAGGAGGTTAAACTTTTAATTCAAATAAATCTCTTTAAAAATAGCACTTTACTTCCCACTAATAACTACAAAATGGGTTGGAATATTAAAACCAAAAACCGTATATTCGCAAACTGAAAATAAATTTAAAAGACGTATGGCAGTTTTATCAAAAATTAGAGAACGTTCAATGTTCTTAATCATCATTATAGGATTAGCGCTTTTTGCGTTTGTTTTAGATCCTTCTACACTTGGTGATTTTTTTAACTCTAGTAAAGTAAATGAGATAGGTGAAGTTAACGGAGAGTCAATTTCTAGAGAAGAGTTTGCACAAGAATTAGAAGCTTATAAACAACAATCTGGAGGCCAGGTTTCTGAAATGCAAGCGGCAAAAACTGTTTGGGATAATATTTTAAGAAAAAAGATATACAAAAAACAGTTAACTGAAGCGGGTATAACAATTGGTGAAGCAGATGTTTGGAAAGAACTTATTAGCGCTCCTTTTGTGCAAAATAACCCTGAGTATCTAAACGAATCGGGTTTGTTTGATGAATCTAAATTCAAGCAATTTCTAGCCACAGAAAAAGAAAATAAAACAGATATGTGGTCTCAATGGTCAAGTTACATGAACCAAATTAGAGACAACGCAGAAACAAATACCTATAATAATTTAATTACTGCTGGTTTAGGTGCTTCTTTAAAAGAAGGCCAACAAGAGTATTTAATAGATAATTCAAAGTTAAATGCACAGTTTGTTTATGTGCCTTATACGAGTATTTCAGATGATTTGGTAAAGATTAAAAAATCTGAAGTTGAAGCATATATTAAAAACCATAAAGAAGATTTTAAAGTAGAGGCGTCAAGAGATATTTCTTACGTTCAATTTACTCTTATTGCAACTTCTGCTGATGAGCAAGTTATAAAAAATGACATTGCAACATTAATAGATGATTTTAAAAATACTACAAATGAAAGCGTGTTTTTAGCAGAAAACGCTTCAGACTCAAGCATAAATGAAAACTTTCAATTTAAGAGTTCATTAAATCAAGAAGTATCAGCTTTAATTTTTGAAACCAATCTAGGTGATGTTGTTGGGCCATATAAAGACAAAGAGTTTTTTAAAATTTCTAAGATTATAGAACTTTCTCAAATGCCAGATTCTACAAGAGCTAGTCATATTTTAATTCCTTTTATTGGTTCTCAAAGAGTTGCTGCGGATGTTACAAGAACAGAAGTTGAGGCTAAAATTTTAGCAGACAGTCTTTTATCAGTTGTTAAAAGTAGTGTAAGTAAATTTGGAGATTTAGCAAAAACTTTTTCTTCTGATTTAGGTTCAGGAGCAAAAGAGGGAGATTTAGATTGGTTTACATATTCAAGAATGACACCTCTTTTTAGAGATTTTTGCTTTCAAGGAAAAAAAGGAGATGTTGGTGTTGTAAAAACTCCATTTGGTTTTCATGTTATAAAAATTGACGATCAAAAGAACAATCAAAAAGTAGTTAAATTAGCAACTTATAGCAGAAAGATTATTGCATCTGAAGCAACAGAGAACGCTACTTTTAGAAATGCTGAAGAATTTGCACTAGCAATTTCTAAAGACAAAAAGTTTGATGATTTAGTAAAACAAAAAAACTATGTATCTAGTTCTGCAGTCGGTTTAAAAGTATTAGACGAAAATGTTGCAGGATTAGGCAATCAAAGACAAATTGTAAGTTGGGCTTTTGGTAAAGAAACCAAATTAAATGACTTTAAACGTTTTGATTTAGACGGAAGCCATGTTGTTGTTTTTTTAACAAGCTCTGAAGAAAAAGGATTAATGTCTGCAGAAAAAGCTACAAATACTGTGAGACCTATATTACTAAATGAAAAGAAAGCAGCACTAATTAGTGATAAATTAAAAGGTGCTTCTTTAGAAGGTATTGCATCATCAAATAATACAACAGTTAGAACTTCTGACGGTCTTACTTTAAAAAGTCCTACACTTTCTGGAATAGGATTTGAACCAAAAATTGTTGGGGCAATGTACAATGCACCGATAAATAAAGTAATTAATTCTGTTGAAGGTGATAGAGGTGTATATGCCTTTAAAGTAACAAGTAAAGAGTTACCTACAGCATTGCCAAATTACGATTCAAATAGAAAAAGAATTTCTGAAGCAAGAAAAAGATTAACTTTTAAAATGTATGAAGCAATTAAAAACGCATCAAACATAGAAGATAATAGAGCAAACATGTACAGTGCAAACTAGTATATAGTCCTTGTTTTTAATCAATATAAAAATCCGTTCAAATTGTGTTTGAACGGATTTTTGTTTCGTATAATATTACATTTAAGTAAATATGTTACGGTATCTCCTGAGTTTTATATGTATTGATAAGGTCAAACAAGCTAAATAAATAAAGTTTAGTGTATAAAATTTACAACTTCGATTAAGACAAATTCCAATTAGCAAATAGTTTTACACAAAAAAAACTTTTTAATTTCTCAAAAAGGTTTTGTCTTTATTTATATTTCTTAATATTTTATTTATTTTTAACCATTCATCGAGATTAAAAACTCATCATTATTCTTAGAAAATTTAATTCTGTCATTAATAAATTCCATTGCTTCAATAGGGTTCATGTCTGCAAGATACTTGCGTAAAACCCACATTCTTTGAACAGTTTTTGCATCTAATAATAAATCATCTCTCCTTGTAGAAGATTTAATTAAATCGATAGCAGGGTAAATACGTCTGTTAGAAATATTTCTATCCAACTGAAGTTCCATGTTACCTGTTCCTTTAAATTCTTCGAAAATTACTTCGTCCATTTTAGAACCAGTTTCTGTTAGAGCGGTTGCAATAATTGTTAAAGAACCACCACCTTCTATATTTCTTGCTGCACCAAAGAAACGTTTTGGTTTGTGTAGAGCATTTGCATCAATACCACCAGAAAGTATTTTTCCTGATGCAGGAGCAACTGTATTATAGGCTCTAGCTAAACGTGTAATTGAGTCTAAAAGAATAACAACATCATGCCCGCATTCGACCAAACGTTTTGCTTTTTCTAAAACGATATTTGCAACACGTACATGTTTGTCTGCTGGTTCATCAAAAGTAGATGCTACAACTTCACCACGAACACTTCTTTGCATGTCTGTAACTTCTTCAGGGCGTTCATCAATTAATAAAACAATTTGATAAACTTCTGGATGATTCATTGCAATTGCATTCGCAATGTCTTTTAATAACATTGTTTTACCAGTTTTTGGCTGCGCAACGATCATACCACGTTGACCTTTTCCTAAAGGAGAAAACAAGTCGATAATTCTAGTTGATAAAGAACTTCCTTTTTCAGCTAAGTTGAATTTTTCTTGGGGAAACAAAGGTGTTAAATGTTCAAAAGAAACTCTATCTCTAACAATATTTGGGTTTAATCCGTTAATTTTAGAAACTCTAATTAAAGGAAAATATTTTTCACCTTCTTTTGGTGGTCTCACATTTCCTCTTACGGTATCACCAGTTTTTAAACCAAATAATTTAATTTGAGATTGAGAAACATAAATATCATCTGGTGATGATAAATAATTGTAATCAGAAGAACGTAAAAAGCCATAGCCATCTGGCATCATTTCTAATACTCCCTCACTTTCAATAATTCCATCAAATTCAAAGTCAGGGTCTTTATATCTATTTCCAGATTTATTACCTCTATTTGAAATATTTTTAGGATTGTTTGGCTCCTTGTTTTTATTTTTTGGAAGATTATTGTTTCTTGGTAGATTTCTATTCTGATTATTACTAGCAGGTTTTAATTCCTTTTTAGCTTTGTTTTCAGTATTAGTGTCAGCAGCTATAAATAGATCAACTTCTTCTTTTTCAACTTCTTTAACCCTTGGCTTTAAAGGAGCTCTTTTTTCTATAACCTTTTTTACTTCTACTTTTTTTTCTGAAATAGTTGTCTTTTCTGTAGGTTCAGTTTTGTCTAAACTATTTTTTTGCTCTAAAGGTTCTGTTTTATCTAGAGTTGTTGTTATTTCAATAGAAGCCTTTTTAGGCTGAATCTTTTTAACAACTCTTCTTCTCTTCGGTTTGTCAGTTTTTGGAGTTTCTGACCCTTCAGGGTTTGAGATTTTAATAGGGTTAGCAGCCTGCGTATCTAAAATTTGATAAACTAAGTCTAATTTTTTTAATTGACTTGTTTTTGTAAGTCCAATAGATTTTGCAACTACCTGTAAGTCAGCAAGTGTTTTTTCTTTTAGTTCAGAAATTTCGAACATTTATGTATATATTAAGTTAATTTAATCTTAAGACGTTAAGATGTTTACAAATTGTTTTTCTTGATTTTATTTATTGTATATAGTACTATACAATATCTTTTTGTGTGGTTATTGTTCCACAAATATAAACTTTTTTTTGATTATTAGGTTTTCTTTTTTAAAAAAGAAGTACTATTTTTGTAAAAAAAAATAAAGCATGTTACAAAGAATACAAACTATATATTTATTTTTAGCTTTCATAATTTCTGGAGGATTAATTTTTGTATTTAGTTTATGGAATAATTTAAAAGAACAAATATTTGTTTTAGATTTGTTTTTTAATGAATTATTTTTATTAAAAGTAATTCCTTTTATGTTCATTACGTCAGCAGTTTTATCATTCGTAACAATATTTTTATATAAGGATAGAAAGTTACAGTTTGTAGTAGGGCGTATTATAATTTTGATTAACCTTTTTTTATTAGGATTGTTGATTTATGTATCTCTAACTCTACCTGGAGAAGCTTCTGTTTCGAAGAAAGGTATTGGGATGTTCTTACCAATTTTAGCTATATTGCTTCTTGTTTTGGCAAATAAAGCTATTAAAAAGGATGAAGATCTCGTAAAATCTGTAGATAGATTGCGATAAAACTAACAAATAGTATATTTAGTGCGAAAAGAAACCGAGAATAATTTCTCGGTTTTTTATTTATCAGAATAAAATTATTAAAAACTACTTTTATTAGTATCCGTGAGTAATAATTTTTTTACTTCCCTCATTTTATAGTTATTTTAAAAATCAGTTTTTAAAGATGTAATCTCCCTATAAATGAGAATGCTTCTCCTTGTTTATGGGGAGAAATAAATTTCATCATAAATGGGTATTATGCAATCCTCTATTATGCTTTAAATTTGAATCAAAGAAATTGAAAAAAAATTTACGTTCACCTAGCCAAAGATCATAAAATATTAATAGAAGGTATTATCGATGCTATTAGTATTGATAAATATTGAAATTAGAGATTATTCTTCAACAGGCAAAGAAGTTATAGATTGGTTTGATAAGAAAGGAAAGTCCAAGATATTAACTTCTAATGGAAACGGAACTATAATTAAAGTAGAATTGCCAATTGAAGAACGAGAAACTATTAACCTCTTGTAGCTAATTCTATAATTTCTAGGTTTTTAATTTCCCCTTTTTCTAATTCAAAACGAAGCATGGTTCTGATGTTATGAAAACCTTGATTTCCTGCGGCACCCGGGTTTAAATGTAGTAAGTTTAGTTTTTTATCAAACTGAACTTTTAGAATGTGAGAATGACCAGAAATAAAAATTTTGGGGCTATTTTTAGTAATTTCTTCTCTAATTCTTACATTATATCTATTAGGATATCCGCCAATATGAGTCATCCAAACAGCTACATTTTCAACAGAAAATTTTGCGTCTAAAGGAAATTCAGCTTTTGCATCATTTCCGTCAATATTTCCAAATACGGCTCTTAATGGTTTTAGTTTTTTAATGGTATCAGTAACTTCTAAATTACCAATATCGCCCGCATGCCAAACTTCATCGGCTTGTTTTACAAATTTTAAAATTTGGTCGTCAATAAAACTATGAGTATCGGATAATAACAGAATTTTTTTCATTAAAAATAGTAAGAAAAGTTTAACGTGGGTTACAACTGCAAAAGTAAGGATAACAAAATAAATTTCGTAATTTTGGTAACTTCAAAAAAAAATTATTCTTGAGATATTTTATAGAACTTTCTTACAATGGGAAAAAGTATCACGGCTGGCAAATTCAGCCCGACGCAATTTCTGTACAAGAAAAATTAAATGAAGCAATAAGTATTATTTTTCAAGAAGAAATTCAAGTTGTTGGAGCAGGAAGAACAGATACAGGGGTGCATGCATTGCAAATGTTTGCCCATTTTGATATTGAAAAAGAGTTGAAAAAAGATATTGTTTTCAAATTAAATTCTATTTTACCCAATGATATTTCTGTGATTCAAGTTTTTTTAGTGGATGCGGATAAACACGTACGATTTGATGCAACGTCTAGGAGTTACGAGTACAAAATTTGGTTAGGTAGAAATCCGTTTTTATTAGATTTTTCATGGCAAATTCATTCTCAAAAGCCAGATATTCATTTAATGAACGAAGCTGCAAAATTATTGTTAGAATACACAGATTTTCAAACTTTTTCTAAAGTTAAAACAGAAGTGTATACTTTTAATTGTGATGTAACAGAAGCTTTTTGGGAGTTAAAAGGATCTGAATTAACCTTTCATATTTCAGCAAATAGATTTCTAAGAAATATGGTAAGAGCCATTGTTGGTACTTTGGTAGATGTTGGCACAGGTAAAATTTCTATTGAGGGTTTTAGGGCAATCATAGAGAGTAAAAACAGAAGTAATGCAGGTTTATCCGTTCCTGCAAAAGGCTTATTTTTAACAAACATTAAATATTAAATTTTGGCAGAAAAAACAGGAAATGCTTTTGATATGCAAATTTTCTCAAGACTAATGTCTTTTGCAAAACGCTATCGTTTATACTTTTTTATTGCATCTTCATCGACGATTTTACTCGCATTATTTTCGGTTTTATCGCCTTATATTTTAATCAATACAGTAGACGATTATATTTTATCAAAAGACAAAGCAGGTTTATTAGATTATACGTTGTTAATGCTTGCTGTTTTGTTGATAGAAGTTTTGCTGCAGTTCATTTTTATTTATTTTGCAAATTGGGTAGGTCAACATATAATTAGAGATATTAGATCAAAAATATTTAAGCATATTTTGCAATTTAAAATGTCTTATTTTGATACAAATTCGGTTGGTAAATTAGTAACTAGAGTAGTTTCTGATATAGAAACAATCGCTGCTTTTTTTAGTAACGGCGTTTTTACAATTTTTAGTGATATTCTTAAAATGTTTGCAGTAACTTTAGTGATGCTTTTTTTAAATTGGAAGCTGGCATTAATTACTTTATCTATTTTACCAATTTTAGTGTACGCAACAAAATTGTTTCAAGTAGCAATTAAAGTTACGTTTCAAGAAGTAAGAAATCAGGTTGCAAATTTGAACAGTTTTGTACAAGAAAGAGTAACAGGCATGAAAATTGTTCAACTTTTTAATAGAGAAGACATAGAATATCAGAATTTTAAAGAAATAAATAACAAGCATAAAAAAGCGCACGTAAAAACAATTTGGTATTATTCAGTTTTCTTTCCAATTGCAGAAATTTTATCATCTGTAGGAATCGGTTTAATTGTTTGGTTCGGTGGTGGGCAAGCCATTCAGAATTCAGGAATTTCTGTTGGTATGATTATGGGTTTTATACAATATGCACAAATGTTGTTTAGACCTTTGCGTCAAATTGCTGATCGATTTAATCAACTTCAAATGGGTATTGTTGCCGGAGAACGCGTTTTTAAGGTTATGGATACCAACAGTAGTATTGCTAAAAGTGGATCTATAAAAGCCGAAAATTTAAAAGGAAATATCACTTTTAAAGATGTTCATTTTAGTTATATAAAAAATGAAGAAGTTTTAAAAGGAGTTTCTTTTGATGTTAAAAGCGGCCAAACTATTGCTATTGTTGGGGCCACTGGTGCAGGAAAATCGACTATTATTAATTTAATAAATCGTTTTTATGAAATTGATAAAGGATCAATTGCAATTGATGGTCTTTCTGTTGATAAATATTCTTTAGAAAGTTTAAGAAATCAAGTTGCCATTGTGTTGCAAGATGTGTTTCTGTTTTCTGATTCTATCTTAAATAACATCACTTTAAAAGACAAAAACATCACTTTTGAAGACGTTGAAAAAGCCTCAAAACAAATAGGAATTCACGATTTTATAATGACACTTCCAGGAGGTTACAATTATAATGTAAAAGAAAGAGGCGCAATGTTGTCTTCTGGGCAAAGACAATTAATTGCTTTTTTACGAGCGTATGTGAGTAAACCAAGTATTTTAATTTTAGATGAAGCTACATCATCTGTTGACGCGCAAGCAGAACAAATGATACAATATGCAACAGAAACCATTACTAAAGAACGAACTTCTATTGTAATTGCACACAGATTAGCAACTATAAAACAAGCAGATAAAATTATTGTAATGGATAAAGGTTTAATTGTTGAAGAAGGTACTCATCTAGAATTGTTAGAAAAAGAAAATGGCTATTATAAAAACTTATATGATAAACAGTTTAGTTTAGACAAAGCCTCATAGCTTTTTACTACTCATGCAAGATTTTTATAAGTGTAAATTAAGCTAAATCTTTTTTAAGTTTTTCATTAAGTTCTTCATGATTGGTATAGAACACAAACTCACCATCTTTTATATAAGAAATTTCGCCAGTTTCTTCAGAAACCAACAAACAAACAGCATCCGTTTTTTCGCTTATACCAATTGCAGCTTTGTGTCTTAATCCAAACCTTGCAGGTATTTTTGTGCTATCAGAAATAGGTAAAACAACCCTTGTTGCAACGACGTAGTTATCTCTTATAATAGTCGCTCCGTCGTGTAATGGACTGTTTTTAAAGAAAATACTTTCTAAAATAATTTCGTTTACAAGTGCGTTCATAGAGTCTCCATTATTTATTAAAAAATCTAAACTATTTGTTCTTTCAATAACTATTAAAGCACCAGTTTTAGTCTTAGCCATATTATTACATGCTTTTAATATTTTATCCGTTTCGGTTTCAATACTAATTTCTGATTGTAAAAATTTTAGCTGATTTAGAAAACCTTTTTTGGTAGAATAGTTTGTAGTACCAATCATTAATAAGAATTTTCTAATTTCTTGCTGAAAAACAATAATTAAAGCGATCACACCTCCAGAAAGCAAGTATCCTAAAATACCACTTAGCATTTCCATTTTTAAAGCTTGTGTAATTTGCCAAATTAAAAATATAAAAGCAATACCTATTACAATATTTATAGCTACAGTACCTTTTAGAAGTTTGTAGACATAATACAATAAGATTGCAACAAGCACAATGTCTAAAATATCTAAAAAAGAAAAGTCAATAAAATCTAGCATTAAAACAGGTTGAATTTAGGTAAAAGTACTAATAAATTTTGTGTGTACAATATCAGTTTTTTATTTCGACATCAAAAAGTAATAGCGGATATTTTTCACGAATTAAATTAATTTTAGCTTCTATCAATTTATTATTGTTATTTGATTTTTTAAAATTTTCTAGTAAGCTCGTGTAATTTTGATTGTAAAATTCTACTGATAATTTATTTCTTAAATGCGTATATGCGCTATTTAAATTATCTAACACAGCAATATAGGTTTCATAATTCGTGTTTCTATCGGCGTTTACAGATATTAAGGCTTTCGATGGATGATCGGAAGAAGATTCAATTTGATTTCCTTTACACCAAGTACATGGTTTATTGTTGCTGTCTAAACCTGCGCCATTGTCTATAAAATTGATAGCAATTTCCTTTAAATTTTCTAATTTTACAATGTTACCATCTACAAATAATTCATTATTAAGGTTAATGTTTACTTCTAAAATATTTTTTTCTTTAATGTCAATTACATAATTATCAATAGGTTTTTTTGAAATTTTTCTCATAATTCCAGAATCTACATTCATAGTTGTGGTTACTAAAAAGAAGATTAATAATAAAAAGGCAATGTCTGCCATTGAGCCAGCATTAATTTCTGGTGATTCTTTTCTGCTCATAATTACTAGTTTTAAAAGTTACTATTTTTCCTCTTGATAAATGAAAAAGTGTTTTAAAGTTTAAGTAGGTTGAGTTTTTATATTAACATTTGATATACAAAAAGAATGCCATAAAAATAAATCTCAAAACAAAGAAACAATTGCTATAAAATTCTGTTTAGTTTGTAATTCTAATTTTTGTTGATGATAAGATTGTTTGGTTTATTAGAGAGATAGCAGCTTTTTTGTAAATAGAATTAGTTCGAAAACAAGTCTAGCCCTGATTGAACGGTCTGTTTGAGCTCTTGCGCTTTTGGGCGCGAAGCGAGTAGTGAATGCAGGAAATAGCTTCTAAAAAATAGTAAATTTTTAATTATTTAGAGATTGCTTCGTTATTTGCAATAAAGTTTATTGAATTTGTTCAACAATTTTAACTGCTTCTATAGCTTCTTTTACATCGTGAACTCTTAAAATACTTGCACCGTTTAAAAGTGCAATTGTATTTGCAGATGTGGTTGCGTTTAGAGCCTGTTGTGCAGTAATATCTAGGGTTTTATACAACATCGATTTACGAGAAATTCCTGCTAAAATAGGTGCGTCTAAACTTTTAAACAGTGATAAATTCTTTAGAATCTCAAAATTATGTTCAGTAGTTTTTCCAAAACCAAAGCCGATATCAATAATAATATCATTTAATTTTAGTTGGTGAAGTTTGAAAATTTGCTCAGCAAAAAAAGAAATAATTTCTTGAGTAACATCTTTATAAACAGGATTTTGCTGCATGTTTTGTGGCGTGCCTAACATGTGCATTAAAATATAAGGAACTTGCAAATTTGCAACTGTTTCAAACATTTTTGCATCCATCTTTCCGCCAGAAATGTCATTGATAATTGCGGCGCCTGCATTGATGGTTTCTTTAGCTATTTTACTTCTAAAAGTGTCTACCGAAATAATAATCTCAGGAAATTTTTTTATCAGCAGCTCTATAACCGGAACAATTCTTTTTAGTTCTTCTTCTTCAGATATGTGTTGAGCACCCGGTCTTGAAGAATATGCGCCAACATCAATAAAAGTAGCGCCTTCAAAAAGCATTTTTTCTGTTTGTAAAAGAATGTCTTTTTCATTTTGAAATTTTCCTCCGTCGTAAAATGAATCCGGCGTAATATTTAAAATTCCCATCACTTTTGGTGATGAAACATCTACTAAGTTTCCTTTACAATTTATAGTCATTTAACGAACAACTTTATTTATTATAGGACTTATTTCTGGTACTTTGTATGTATTCATTTTGTCCATCAATTCAGTAACAGTATCAGCTACGATTAACAATTTTAAGTTTTGTGCTTTGATATACCCTTCTTCTACCATTTTATCTAATTGTAGTAAAGTGGCATCAAAAAAGCCATTTACATTTAAAAGACCAACAGGTTTTTGTTCTATTTGTAATTGGTTTAAAGTTAGCGCTTCAAAAAGTTCATCTAACGTTCCAAAACCACCAGGAAGCGTAATGTAGCCATCTACTAATTTGCTCATAATTACCTTGCGTTCACTCATTTTTTTGCAAACTATCATTTCTTTAACTCCTAAATGAACAACTTCTTCTTTTTGTAATAATTTAGGAATAACCCCAATAACTAAGCCGTCTTTAGCAAGAATTGTATCAGAAAGAATTCCCATCATTCCAATTTTTCCGCCACCGTAAACTAAACCAATATGGTTGTTTGCAAAATAGTTGCCAAGCTCAATAGCAGCTTCTTTGTAAATAGGATTAAAGCCTATACTTGAGCCACAAAAAACGACAATTTTTTTCATTCTAATAATTGATAAATTCACAGTAAAAATAAACGAATTACGTTTAAGTTTTACTATTTTTGAGGAAATACTTTTTTACAAAAATGCAAGATACGCTAAAACAATATGATGCAGTAATTGAAGATTGCAGAAGTTTATTTATAAAAAAAATGTCTGATTATGGAAGTGCATGGCGTATTTTACGTTTACCATCGTTAACAGATCAGATATTTATAAAAGCACAAAGAATCCGCCAGTTACAAGAAAATGAAGTTAGAAAAGTTGATGAAGGAGAGAAGTCTGAGTTTATAGGAGTCATCAATTATTCAATAATGGCCTTGATTCAGTTGGAAAAAGGAGTTGTAGAAACTCCGGATTTATCGACAGAAGAAGCAACTATTTTATACGACAAGCACAGTAAAATTGCCAAAGAGTTAATGAGGAATAAGAATCATGATTATGGTGAGGTTTGGAGAGAAATGCGTATTTCTTCTTTGACTGATTTGATTTTACAAAAATTATTACGGGTAAAACAAATTGAAGATAATAAAGGTAAAACCTTAGTTTCTGAGGGTATTGACGCTAATTACCAAGACATGATTAATTATGCAGTTTTTGCAATGATTCATTTAGGATAATTAGTATCTATTTTAATTCTTTTATAAATTCGATATAATCTAGTAAAATAAATACAAGTTTTATGAGAAAAGCTAAAATTACAGTCACATTTATCTTAGTTCAAATAGTAAGAATAGCAGTAGGAGCTTTATTTATTTTTTCAGGTTTTGTAAAATTAGTAGACCCAATTGGCTCTAAATACAAATTTGAAGAATATTTTTCTGAAGATGTTTTAAACTTAGAGTTTTTAATTCCTTATGCACTGCCATTTGCAATTTTTTTAATTATATCAGAAATAGTTTTAGGAGTTGCGCTTTTAGTAGGATGGCAGCCTAAATTTACCGTAAGAAGTTTGATGGTAATGATTCTTTTCTTCTTGTTTTTAACTTGGTATTCTGCATATTTTAATAAGGTTACAGATTGTGGCTGTTTTGGCGATGCCATTAAACTTGAGCCATGGCAAACTTTTTATAAAGATGTAATTCTTACAATTTTAATTATCTTTCTTAGTTCTAAAACTCTTTTAATTAGACCTATTACAACAACTTGGTTACCAGGCAAAATTACATTTTGGTCAGGAGTTTTATCCGCTTTTATTACGTATTACGTTCTTGCGCATCTACCAATTATCGATTTTAGAGCTTATGCAATTGGTAAGAATATAAGTGAAGGAATGCAATATAAAGATGATGGTAAAATACCTCCTGTTCACGATTTTATGCTAGAAAATACTCAAAATGATTTAGCTCCAGAAATTCTAAAAATGGAAAAAGTGATGTTAGTTATTGCTTCCAATTTAGATAAATCAGAATTTGAAGCTTTTCCAGAAATTAATAAATTTGCTAAAAAAGCTATTGAAAAAGGCTATAAAGTTTACGGAGTTTCAGCTTCTTTTTCTACTATCATAGAGTTGACAAAGAATAAGTTTAATTTGCCCTTTGAGTTTTTGTTTTGTGATGAAACAACCTTAAAAACGATGATTAGAGCAAATCCTGGAATTATTATTTTAAATAAAGGGACCGTTGTAGAAAAGAAAAATTGGAGAGATCTTGTAGATTTAGAATTATAATGAAAAATATACTATTTGTTTTTATAGGTGGTGGTTTTGGAAGTGTTTTGCGCTTTGCAATCGGCAAGTGGTTAAACAATTCTGAAAACGCATTTCCTTTGGGGACTTTTGCAGCAAATATTCTAGGAAGTCTTCTTATAGGATTTATTTTAGGATATGCAGCCAAAAACGACACTTTAACTCAGAGCCACACGTTATTATTAGCCACTGGTTTTTGTGGCGGATTTACAACATTTTCTGCCTTTGCTTATGAAAATCAAATCTTTTTAAAATCAGGAGATTTTACCTTATTTGCATCCTATACAATTGCAAGTTTTGTGGTAGGGTTTTTAGCAGTTTTTGCAGGAATGTATTTAGTTAAATTTATTTAAAATATAAAAATGAACGAATTTGTAAGCTACCAATCAGAAGAAAATTACGCAATTATTAGCATAAATAACGGAAAAGCAAATGCAATTTCTCATGAAGTTATTGCGGGTTTAAATGCTGGTTTAGACAAAGCAGAACAAGAGGATAAAATTGTTATTTTGACAGGAACTACTGGAATTTTTTCTGGTGGATTTGATTTAAAAGTGATGATAAAATCACCAGAATCTGCAAAAGAATTGGTTACAAAAGGCTCTAAATTATCTTTAAGGTTGCTGTCATTTCCCAAGCCAATTATTATTGCCTGTAATGGCCACGCTATTGCAAAAGGCGCGTTTTTATTATTGTCTGCAGATTATAGAATTGGTGTAGAAGGCGATTTTAAAATTGGCTTAAATGAAGTAATGATTGGAATGACGATGCATAATGCAGGTATTGCAATTGCAAAATCTAGACTTTCTGAAGTATACTTAAATAGAAGTGTAAATAATGCAGAAATATTTAATTCTAAAGATGCAATTACTGCTGGTTTTTTAGATTTAATTGTTCCTGAAGATCATTTGTTGTCAACAGCAATTAAGGTAGCAGAAATGTTTACAAAACTAAATAAAAAAGCACATGCAGCAACAAAATTAAAAGTTAGAAAATTACACTTAGAAGCTTTAGAAATTGCGATTGAGTTAGATTTAGCGGGAGAAATTTCTCTGAATTCTTAATTTTTATAGCAGCTATTTCTTCCTTTTTATGATATCTTTTAATGCAGTGTTCGATGCAGACTTGTTCACTCTTCAAAAATTAATTCAAACCGAAAAGTAAAAAAAATATAGTTGTAATCAGGGTTAAGTTTTTTATCAAACTTATATTGCAATAAAAAATTAATGCTTCTCAAAAACCTTTATACCGGCTTTAATTTCAATATCTAAGTGATTTTTTCTAGGTGATAAAGGGCAAGAATATTTCTCATTATAGGCACAATATGGATTGTACGTATTGTTAAAGTTTAATTTAATTGTGCCATCTGGGTCTTCATCTGTTGTCATAACATCCATATAGCGTCCGCCGCCATAAGAATCTTCGCCAGAAGTATCATCTGTAAAGGGTAAAAAGAGATAGTCTTTGTATTTTTCATCGCTTACCTCATCTTGACTTTGGTAAATGGTTAGTTCAAAATCTTTCCCTTTTAAAGTGAAGTTTAATATGCCATATTCTTTGTATAATGGCTTTCTATCTGTAGTTGTAGCCATTTCAAAAGTTGTTGCATTTGTAGTTTTTGTTAATTTTGCAGTTACAATAAAAGTAGAATCAACCATAAAAAAATTTAATCCTTTAAAGTTTTTTAAATCTTTGCTTTTTAAAGGTGATTTAGAGGCATCTTTATAACTTGCATTTAATTTTTGTTGATATTCAGTATCTCCTATTAAAGGGCGTTTGTCTTGTGAATTACAAGACGAAATCAACAATAATAAGAAAAGAGTTATTATTTTTTTCATAGTTGCTAATGTAAACAATTAGTAGGAATTTCTTTTTAAAACTAGAAAATGATTATCCATTACATTTCCGGTTAAAATTACTTTACCAAAAGGCGCAGCTACTGTTGAAGCTGATATTTTTGAGCCATCATTCATGTAAATTTGTTCAATTTTATAATCGCCTTTGTTAGAGTATTTTATTTTGATAATTTCTGACGGTGAGGTTTTTTTGTCACCTTTTGCGTATGCCGAAAAATGCAATAAATTAGGATGAGCACCAATCCATAAATCGTTATTTTCATCAAATTCTATATTATCAACACCTGTTTTACAATCAATATCCTCTATGAAAGTGAGCGTTTCGTCCTCATTTTTTTGATACACTTTTATTGAAAATTTTCTTGGCGAAGCAACAAAAATTAAATTACGTTTTTTATCGAAATTAATCCCATTGGCATACCCAATTCCATTAGCAACTTCTTTATAGTTTTTACCATCAAAAAAAATAACATTAGAAATTGAAAGTCCTAAATAATCTTCAGCTAAACGTTGAATTCCGTTTTTATATTTATGGTCATTTGTAAAATAAAAACGAGTTTCATCGAGTAAAACAATATCATTTGGACTATATATTTGTTTGTTTTTTAATGTTTTTTTGTGCGTCAATTGGGTTTTGATTAAAGTAAAAATTTCAATGAATTCCCCGTCTATAGTATGATTGATTGCTGCAATTGTAGTGATGCCCCCTTTTTGAAACATAGAAATGCCATGAGGCGCAAAAGGTTTTTTAAAACCTTTGGTTAAAAGAATTGGATTATACTTATTGGTCTTTAAATCTATCAAATATAAACCACCAAATTCTTGCTTTGAATGAGGCATTCTATATCTTGTTGTTGACGAAATAATAGCAAAACTATCTTTTTTACTAATTGTAATATCTTCTGCACCAGCAATATCTATTTTTTTAATTATCTCTCCATCAAACTTGTTTTGAATGTGAGCGAAAAAACCGGTAGAAATAAAAATATTTGCCACAAAAAGAAATAGTAAAATAAATATTGCGAAAAAAAGCCTTTTTTTAAACTTCATTTTATTTCTTCATATTAATAACAAGTACTCCAATATATTTTTTATCTGTATACTTAGCAACCTCTTCATTATTTTTAATAACGTTTATAGATGCAATATTGTTGGGTTTTATCTTTGCAACAATGTCGTATGAAACTTCTTTTCCATCGATTAGGTAAAGTATATTTCTGTTTGATAGATTACTAAGATATGTTTTAGTGATTACTTTTTTGTTTACTAAAATTGAGCTCTTTTTTGATTCACAACCTTGCAAGCCAAAGACAAACGTTAGTATGAATAAATGAATTAAATAAACTGTCTTAATTTTTTTCATGATCAAATTCTTTTTTTAAAAATACAACATTTAATTATTTTATCTAGTTGTATAGTATTAATAAGAAAAATTAATTGAGAATTATCATTTTATATTGCCTCCAAAACTTCTTTAAAAAGGAAGTAAATCGGCTTTTAAAAATGGTTTGATTACATCAATTTAGAGAAAAACAAAAAAATAAGGATATAAATTAGGACTTTTTATTTTATTGAAACCTCAATTTTACTATAAATTAAGAAAAATGGATACATCAAATTTATTGCAATTTTTTTTAAATTGTTTGAGAAATAAAGACACCGTAAGCAATTATTAATAGAACGCCCTCTCTCCAACTTAAACGAAATCTTTCAGTAAGAAAAACAAGAGGTAGCAGTATAAATGAAATTCCTAACATCCAATAAATATCGCTAGTTAAAAGTTTTTCATCAACAACAGAAATAGGTGTAATTATGGCAGTAATTCCTAAAACAACTAAAATATTAAAGATATTAGAGCCTATTAAATTACCTAAAGATATGGCTTTTTCTTTTTTAATTATGGCAATAATTGATGCTGTTAATTCCGGAATACTTGTACCTATAGAAACTATTGTAATGCCAATAACACGCTCTGTAACGCCATAATCTTTAGCTAACGATACTGCACCTTTTATCAATAATTCAGAACCAGCGTAAAGTCCGATTCCTCCTAAAACTAAAAATAAGATAATTTTATATAAAGGTAAAGGCAGCTCATTTTCTGGCAATTCATCTATCACTGCCATTTTTTGAAACTTTAAAAGATATAATAAAAAGACAATTAGTAAAGAAAACAGAATAATTCCTTCATATTGTTCTATTATTTTATCCGCAGTTAAAAATACATACAGTATCGATGAAGCAATCATCATTACTGGCCAATCAATTTTAAGAAAATTCTTTGTTATTGGCATTGTTCCAAAAAGTAGTGTAATACCTAATACCAAACCTAGGTTTGCAATATTAGAGCCAATTACATTGCTTAAAGCCAAGTCTGGAGACCCATTTAAAGCTGCATTTATACTAACAATAAGTTCTGGTGCAGAAGTTGCAAAAGAAACGACTGTCATTCCGATAACAACTTTTGGTATTTCTAATTTTAGAGATAAAGCAACTGCAGATTTTAATAGCCAATTCCCTCCTAAAATCAATAAAATTAACCCACCAATTATTAGTAAAAAATTCATTTATTTTAATTTATCGCGAAGATACCTTTTTTGTACTCTATAGAGAGGTTAAAAAGAAAAAGTACATTTAGTAGTTTTTTTTTAAAAATCTTTAATACCAATATTTTTTTAGTTATTTAAGCTTAATATCAGCATAATCTAGAACGAATTTGTAGTTTATTTTTATTAAATTTGACTATCAATCAATCAAAAATGAAAACACAGATTTTTAAAACATTGGCAAAAATTAATAAAGCCATATTACCTTCTTTTACAAAACAAAGGTTAGACATATCTAAAGCTACAAAATTTCAACTAGCAATTATTGGTTGGAGAGCTTTTGTAACAATGAATTCAATTAATTAAAATATAAATTATGAAAACAGGACACACTAAATTATTTACAGGATCTAGTATTATTGTTAATGGGATAAAAAATTTATTAGACTCAGAAGATATCAGCTACATTATAAAGGATAAATTTGAATCTGCTAGGTTAGGTGGTTTTGGAGAACAAATGGATTCTGTTGAAGTTCACGTGTTAGATTTTGATATTGAAAAAGCTAAAACAATAATTAATGATTACAAAGTAAAAATAAACGAATAAAAAACGAGCATAGATTTCCTTATTAATAAAAATGCTATTATATTTGCACCCGATTTAAGGCCACGTGGCGCAACTGAATAGCGCACTTGATTACGGCTCAAGAGGTTACTGGTTTGAATCCAGTCGTGGTCACAAAAACTCATCTTTATTAAAGGTGAGTTTTTTTTGTTTTCTAGAGACAGTTATGGTTTTTTTAGTAGAAGAAAAGAAAGTGTTTTAACTTTTATTGTTGAGATGTTGATTATTTACAGATTAAGGTTCACTATGATTTTTAATGCTTGTATCTGTTTTGATTCATGAATTATCAATAGATATTTCTTTAGTATATCCAAAACCCCTAATCATGGATAGTTTAGCACCCAATAAGTTTGGAGTGTTATTTTAAATTTGTACAATTCTTCGATACAAATACATTTTAGCATTTTTTAAAAATAAAAGAACTTAAAAGTATATCTAGTTTAATTTAAATATTGTTTTATCGCAATTCTGTGCTCTGGTATACTTTTATCGTAATTTTCTACTAACAACTCGAGTATTTCCGGCTCATTGGACCCAATTTCTTGTTTGTTTGCATATTTAGAAACATATAAATTATAGGTTTCTTCTTTTTTTTCAAAAATTAAAAAATGAGTTTCATTTAATTCTGTAAATGCAATTTCGTTTCCAGAAAATGCGCCAGATTCGTCTTTTTTAAAAAGAGAAAATTCATAATATTTTAATACGTTTTCCATATGTTAAATCAATTCTGCGGATAAACCTAATTGTAATAATTTAGAACATCTAGGTTCTAAATCTTTAAATTCGCCAGATTTTACGGTGCATTTTCCTTTGTAATGTACTAAAGTAGCACATTGTTCTGCTTGTTCAAAAGTATGTTCACAAACAGAAACTAAAGAATCAATAACAAAATCGAACGTGTTTACATCATCATTATGTAATACTATTTCATGTTGAAAAGTTTCTTGTTCAAGAACAACTACTTCGTCTTGTGTTTTTTCTTTTGTGCTCATTCTATAAAAATATAAAATATTTTTTACTCTTTGTTGTATTTTAAGGCAACCCAATTATTTCTTTGTAAAAAAGTTTCTAATTTTAGATTGTATTTAGATACTTCAGCATCAATAATAGGAATATCTTCTTCATAAAAACCACTTAATAAAAGAACACCTTTTTTATTTAAACAGTTGGTGTATATTTCCATATCCATCAACAAAATATTTCTGTTGATGTTGGCTATAATCACATCATATTTTTTATTGATTAAAAGTGATGAATCTCCTTCATAAACAATAATGTTTTTACAATTATTTCGTTCAATATTTTCGATAGAATTCTCATAACACCAATTATCAATATCAATAGCATCAATAGGGTTTGCACCTTTCATTTCTGCGAAAATTGCTAAAATTCCTGTGCCAGAACCCATGTCTAAAGTTTTCTTATTCTCTAAATCTAATTGTAATAAATGCTGTACCATCATGTGTGTTGTTTCATGATGACCAGTGCCAAAACTCATTTTTGGTTCTATAACAATATCATATTTTAAATTAGGATTATCATGAAAAGGAGCTCTTATACTCACTAAATCATCCACTTGAATAGGGTTAAAGTTCTTTTCCCATTCTATATTCCAGTTGGTTTGTTCAACTTCATTTTGATTGTATTCAATCGAAAATTCATCAGAATTTAAAACAAAGAGGTCTTCAAGAATTAAAGAATTCCATTCATTTTTTTGAATATAAGCGGTAACTCCGTTTTCGTTTTCAACAAAACTTTCAAAACCTACCTCACCTAATTCTGCAATTAAAATTTCTGTAGCAGGTTCTTTCGGTGTAATTGTAAAATTGTATTCTATATAAATATTGTCCATAATTAAAAAATGCATCAAGACTTTAAATCTCAATGCAAATTTATTGGTTTTCTATAGAAGTTTTACAAATAAACTTCTTTTTAAATTGCTTTTATAATTGCAGTAAAATCTTCAGCGTTTAAAGCAGCACCTCCAATTAATCCTCCATCAACATCTGGTTTAGAGAAAATTTCTTCAGCATTTGAAGGTTTTACACTTCCACCATATAAAATAGATACGTTATCAGCAATATCTTTACCGTATCTTTTTTCAATTATACTTCTAATAAAAGCATGCATTTCTTGCGCTTGTTCAGGACTTGCAGTTTCTCCAGTACCAATTGCCCAGACAGGTTCGTAGGCTAAAACAATATTTTTCCATGCAGCAGCTTCTATATGGAACAAGCCGTTTTTTAGTTGACTTTCTACAACTATAAAATGATTTTCAGATTTTCTATCTTCTAATAATTCTCCAAAACAAAATATAGTTTCTAAGTCATTTTCTAAAACTGCATTTACTTTTTCCGCCAAAATAGCATCTGTTTCACCAAAATAAGATCTTCTTTCTGAATGGCCTAAAATAACAGTTTTTACACCAATAGACTTTAACATATCAGCAGAAATTTCTCCAGTAAAAGCTCCGTTTTTAGATTGGTGCATATTTTGTGCAACAACTTCTATTTTAGTGTTTTCAGCTCTTTTAACGGCAGAAGCTAAATGAACAAATGTTGGAGCAACAATAACTCTTGTGTCTTTTAGAGATAATTTTTTAATTGATTTTTTAATTTCTTTGATAAGCTGTTTTGTTTCTCCCTTATCATTATTCATCTTCCAGTTGCCAGCTACTATTTTTTGTCTCATATTTATTTTGTTAATTAGAATGTAAAATTAATAAATGCTAAAGGATTTCTACTTTATAAATGTTAATAGTTACTAAAACGATTTACCTAGTAGCTTTTAGAGCCTCTTTAATTTTTTCGTCTGATGCATCTGTGGCTTTAAAGAGTTTAATTTCTCCGGTTTCATCAATAACCATATATCTTGCAATCCAGTTTAAATTGATGAAATTTACAAATTCACCGTCACTCATTCCTTCTGGTAAATTATAATGTTTTCCAACTAAATTATATTTATCAATGGCTCTTTTCCAAGATGGATTACTTCTATCGACAGATAAAAAAAGAAAAACAACATCTGGGAACTCTTTTTGTAATTCTTTTACCTTTGGAAAGCCATAAATACAGTCTTTACACCAAGAAGCCCAAACATCAATCAAGATTTTTTTTCCTTTTTGCTCGTAGATTACTTCTTTCAAAGTAATTTTAGAATCGTCTAAACCAATTAACATTTCCATATTAGCTTCTTCAGAAAACTGAGTTGGCTTTTTTGAATTACAACTTACAAACGCTATAATGAGTAAAAGAATTATTTTTTTCATGTAAAATTTGTCTATAAAAAAATGGATTACTTACAAACGTTGAATCTTAAAAATAGTACTTTTGTATAACTTTAAGTACAATTAATGACGACCAAACAATTAGTAGCGCAAATTAAACAAAAGAAATCTTTTTTATGCATTGGTTTAGATGTAGATTTATATAAAATTCCTAAGCATTTATTAACCTTAGAAGATCCTATTTTTGAGTTTAATAAAGCTATTATTGATGCAACACACCATTTATGCGTAGCATATAAACCAAATACAGCTTTTTATGAAGCCTACGGCATTAAAGGATGGCAAGCGTTAGCAAAAACAATTACTTACATCAACAAACAGTATCCAGAAATTTTTACAATTGCGGATGCTAAAAGAGGCGATATTGGCAACACATCAACAATGTATGCAAAAGCCTTTTTTGAAGATTTAGCGTTTGATTCGGTTACGGTTGCACCTTATATGGGTAAAGATTCTGTTGAGCCTTTTTTAGCGTTTAAAAATAAGCATACCATTATGTTAGCACTAACTTCTAACGAAGGTGCATTTGATTTTCAAACTAAAAAAGTTGGTGAAATAGAATTGTACAAACAAGTTTTAGAAACTTCTAAAGATTGGGAAAACGCCGAAAACCTAATGTATGTTGTTGGAGCAACTAAAGCAGAATATTTTAAAGAAATTAGAAAAATTGTGCCTAATTCTTTTTTATTAGTTCCGGGAGTTGGCGAACAAGGAGGTAATTTACAGGATGTTTGCAAATATGGATTGACAAGTAATATTGGTTTGTTAATTAATTCTTCGCGCGGAATAATTTATGCTTCAAATTCTGACGACTTTGCCCACGCTGCAGCTTTAAAAGCAAAAGAATTACAAATAGAAATGGAATTAATTTTAGAACGTTTATCTTAGGTGAAGAAACTCTCTTTTGTTTTTAAATTTTAACGGTTATTTATTAGACAAATAATAGTTTTCTATTCCAAAATTTTCATTACACTTAATCTACAACGTAAACTTTCTATCTAAATAACTTATTTGATTCAATTTTTCAAGCAATTTCATTGCTTTAAACGCAGCTAAATCGCTAATTGATTCGTCTTCAAATCTATAATCATTAGATTTTTCAACTAGCTGTTCATACCTGTCTTTTAGGTGTTTTTTAAAGCTAATAAGTTGCTTTTGCTGTTGCATGTTTATTTTTTTTGAGGAAATTACTCTAGTAAATATAAATAAAAAAATTATATTTAAAAAACGTACAGCTCAAAAAAAACAGACTTTTTATTTGTGTAATAAATTCATTTTTAGTTTTTTATAAGTTTAAAAAACTTTGAATTAGAATTTATTTCGAGTTTTAATAAATAAATACCTGTTTTTAAGAAAGAAATATCATGCGATTTTATTGTAGAATTTTGATTAAAAGTATATAGTTTTTTACCTGTTATGCTATATAAAATAGCTTTTGAAGCACCTTCAAGTTTTGGTATTTTAATTATTAATTTATCCTTTACTGGGTTTGGATATACGCTTACATCTAATAAATTATCGATTTCAAGAAGGGAAGCTGTAGATTCTTGATACACTCTTATGTAATCTACTTCCATAGCACTTTCTGTGAAATTTGAAGCAATGTTTGGTAGAATAGCTAAATTAAATAGTAAATATTGTGGTGCGGTATAAGGCCAGTTTTGATTATTCTTACTATCTGGATTATAAGTATAATGTACAATGCCATCGACACTAAAAACCATTTTAGTGGCACTCCATTCTAAAGTATAAATATGAAATTCTGTAGAAGCATTTTGAATTACTCTTCCACCTTTATTAACCGTATTTCCAGAACTTGATCCATTGTGTAGTGCACTTGCCACGTAGTTTTGATTTGCGCCCCAGTGTTCAATAATATCTACCTCACCACAATCTGGCCAACCGGTTGTGCCATAGGTTTCTGCCCAATAGCCACCATTTTCTGTAATATTTTGACCTAGCATCCAAAGTGCAGGAAACGTACCAACACCAAAAGGCATTTTTGCTTTAATTTCAACTTTACCGTATGTAAAGGCAAATTTAGAATTTAACCTTGCAGATGTGTAATTTTTTGAAACTCCGTTATTTGAATAGGTTTCTTTTTTTGCTAAAATTTTAAGCGTTCCGTTGCTAACAAAAGAGTTGTCTATTCTGTCGGTATAATGTTGAATTTCACCATTTGCCCAACTTTGTCCATTTATAATAGGGATGGTTTGTTTAAACCAATTTTCAGTATTTAAATCGCCTGTTTCATTAAATTCATCAGACCAAACTAAATTATCAAAAACAGGGTTTGTGTCTGTGTTGCTATTGTTTATTGTACCATTATATAAAAAATCATCTACATAAGCTATTACATTATTGGTATTGTCTTCACCATTAATTTGGATTAAAACTCTGTTGAAATCCGTTCTATCTATTGGATTTGCAGAGTTTGGATCTATATTTCTGAAGTTGTCATTAGCAAAATCGAAAGTAATGGTTTGCCATTCATTTAAAATAATTGTTTTAATGATTTCTGATTGCGTGGACCAAGCTGCATTAATTTTCGAATTCTGTAATTTTAATGAAATTTGATTTGTTTCTGCACCAGTTATAGTAGAAGACGGTACATAAATTTTTAAAGAAAAAATATTATTTATAGTTAAGTCAAAGTTTACTGGAATATCAAAACCTACGTTTGCATATTGTCCACCGTTATCTGTGTATTTTAAAACAGTGTTAGAATTATTTACACCTGTTTTAAAAGGATTTGAGAAACTTTTATCCATACCACAAGCATCACCATACCAAGTTGTAATTGTTCCACTTCCTTCAAAATCATCTGCAACATTTTGTTGAGAAAAAATTGTTGTAAAAAAAGTAATTGCAAGTAAGGTAAATAAATTTCGCATGTTTTTGTTCATAAGTTAAGTTTACAAATATAGGTTTAATTTCAACTTTTTATGTGTAAAAGAACCCATACAAAAACCATACACGATATTAAAATCAATGATTTATCAGGTATCTAGCTATGCAAAGAGATGTTTTAATAAGGTTTATGCGTAACTTTATTTTTTATTTTAGAACTTTCTGCCATATCTAAATAATAGTAAAAAAATCTTTAAAACTTGGCTTGTAGCATAACAAATTAACTTTGGATTTATTCTATTTACAAATAGAACCGATTTATAATATTCTGTATTTCTCTATAACTGAAGAAGAGCAGTTTGAACTAAATCTAAAACTTAGATTTTTTTTAATTTCATCTACTTTTGTTTAAGAAAGCCACTATTTATTTAAAACTATCTGTTTTTTTGTCATATCCAAAAGGACAATGTTTACAACCACTTTTGCAACAATAACCTCGTTTTAGGTGATATTTTTCTGTAAAAACTTTATAACCTTCTTCGTTTAGGTAATAATCGTCTTTCTCTAGTTCTATTCTTGGTTTAAACATGCTGCAAAAATAAACGATTTAAAGAGGATTATCTAAATTGTAATCTTTTATCTTTTACGGTGTCTATTCTTAAAGCCTTAAAATCTAAAATATAATTTTGATACAATCTCCAAGGGAATGTGTCTCCTTGTTTTGGAAGGATGTCTTTAGCTCTATGAATGTATCCAGAATCTAAATTGATTAAAGGCAGTGCTCCTAAGTTTTCTTCAAGAACCTTTGCATAAACCGATTTGTAATTATTTGTATCTAAATATTTTAAAAGTCTTGAAAGATATTCGCTTGTTAAATCGCTTTTTAAAGTCCAAGAAGCATTTGTATATCCTGCAAAAACGAAAAAATTAGGTAGTTCACTTAACATTAAACCTTTGTAAATAAACTGTTCTGTTATATTAAAAGGATTATTATTCAATGTGATTTTTGCTCCGCCAAAAGGCAATAATTTTAGTCCAGTTGCACTAATAACAATATCTGCTTCTACAGTTATTCCAGATTTTAAAAGAATTCCGTTTTCAATAAAAGCATCAATAGTATCAGTAATTACAGCTGCTTTGCCTTTTTTAATCGCTTTAAAAAAATCACCGTCAGGAACCAAACAAAAACGTTGATCCCAGGGTTTGTAATCTGGAGAAAAATGAGGTTCAAGAGGAAAATCTCCCAATTCTTTTTTGATACCTTTTAAGACAAACTTCTTCATAGTTTCTGGCCATTTTTTGCAAAGATTATAAAACAGCATGTCTGCAAAAATATTTTTAGCTCTTACTAATTTATGAGCTATTTTACGCGGTAAAACTCTTTTGATAAAATGAGCAATTTTATCTTTGTTTGGTAGGGCTGCAATATACGTTGGTGATCTTTGCAGCATGGTTACTTTAGCAACATCGTCTGCAATTGAAGGCACAATGGTAACCGCAGTTGCGCCACTGCCAATAACTACTACTTTTTTGTTTTTATAATCTAAATCTTTATCCCACTTTTGAGGATGAATAAATTTACCTTTAAAATTTTCTAACCCTTTAAATTCTGGTGTATAACCGTGATCGTAATTGTAATATCCACTACAATTAAAAATAAATTGTGTAGTATAAAACGTTTCCTCATTTGTTTTTGGATTTGTAGTTTTAATTGTCCAAAGGCTTTGAGAAGTATCAAAATTATAAGAAATAACTTTTTGACTGAACGTTATTTTTTCTTTTACATTATACTCATTCGAAGCTTGGTGCAAATATTTTAAAATTGATGGAGCATCTGCAAAAGATTTATCATCATCCCATGTTTTAAAAGAATAACCAAATGTGTACATATCAGAATCTGAACGAGTTCCTGGATATTTAAACAAACTCCAAGTGCCACCAATTTCTTCTCTGGCTTCTAAAATTTTATACGTTTTATTCGAGTTTTTTCTTTGCAAATGACAAGCTGCACCAATTCCTGATAAGCCTGCACCAATAATTATAATGTCAAAATCCATAAATCGTCATTTTTTTTTTAGTTTTAATTCTCTTTGGTTCACTAGTGTTCCATCAATAACGGTAAATAATTTTTCAAAATAAATTTTAAATGTTACTTTTCATAACCATCACAAAATCATTTTAAAATTATTTAACAGATGCTTTAAAAGCGCTTTCTCCACCAACAATAGGTATTGTTATTTTCGTTCCTTGCAAATCAATAGTTAATTCAGCTCCTGGTTTTGGCAATAAAGTATAGTTATTATCACTAGAAAAAATCATCAACCCAATTTGTTGTCCTTTTTTAATAATTTGATCATCAGGTTGTAAATCGAAAGTCATGTCATAAAATTTTCCTGGTTTTAGAGGAGCGCTTTTACTTAAAGAAGCATGATTTTGTAAATCTGCCCAACCACGAGTAATAATATTATCTGTAATTTTTGCATTTCTACTTGTGTTCCAAGGTAAAGAAACTAAATAAACAGATAAGTTTACTGCAGCTTTAGAGCTCGAAGCTTTTATCGTAATTGAGGCTAAACCAGAAATATGAATATCTTCTTTTAAAACCGGAGTAACATATAATAAACGGTGATTTGTATAAGCTGCCTGTGCTAGTACTTCGGATGAAAACGAATAATTATCTATCAATGTTTCTTTTCCTTTAGATTTTAATTTGTCTGTTGATAAATTTCCAGCTTCTGGAGCACCCGCCTCTAAATAAAAAGTAACCATACTTGCCTCAGGATTTGGGTATTCTGCGTAGGCGGTTGGTTCTTCTCTTTTATCATCTTCTCTTACGATCCAAGCTTTGGCATCGTATTCTACATCATTTTTTACACCATGTAAATAACGAGTAAACCAACGATTCATCATTTTCATTGGTGGTGGACCTCCATGACCATTTTGATGATAATAAACTTGAGTAGGCAATCCCATTTCTGATGCTTTTTTATAAATTCTATAACTATGTTCTGGCATGACATTCCAATCATTAAAACCATGAGACATTAACAACGCTGCTTTCATAGGTTTCATATCATTTAAATAATCACGTCCAGCCCAAAAATCGTTATAATCTCCTGTCTTTCTATCCATCCCATTTGCCATTTCAGTATCTCTAACAATCTTATTATTTCGAGCTCTGTTTTCTTCTTTTCCACTATGTATAAAATCATATAAAACATCAATGTCTTCGCCCAAATATCCTCCTGGAGAACGCACCAATCCGTTAGAACGATAATAGTGATAATAAGAAGTATTTGGAGCAACGGGAATAATTGCCTCTAAACCTTCAACGCCAGTGGTTGCTGCTGCTAAAGGAATTGTTCCATTATAAGAAGTTCCTGTCATACCCACTTTTCCTGTAGACCAAAATGCAGTTACTGTTTCAGCTCCTTCTCTAGAGGTATATCCTTTTGCGCGACCATTTAACCAATCAATTACTGCTTTTGGAGCTAAAGATTCATTATCGCCACCAACTGTTGGCGCTCCATCAGACAAGCCTGTTCCTGGTGATGATGAATGCACCACAATATATCCTAGAGGAAGCCAGGTTTTTACTTGAGAATTCGAAATAATTGGTCTTTCGCCTTTTCTTTGCACTTCCACATGCGTTCTAGGTTTTTCTTTTGCGCCAATTTCGTGTTTTACTTCCCAAAATAAACCAGGAGCATCCCCTGCTGTTCCTGCATAATACGGGCTAGATTCGTAAACTACGGGTAATTTTAAACCCTCATTATCAGTTTGTTCTGGTCTGGTTACATCTACGTGCATTCGGTCTAATCTTCCGTCCCCGTCTGAGTCAAATGTAGTTTCTACCCATAAATCGTGTTGAATCCATTTTTCTGGATTGTTAAAAGCTTCTACAATTTGAGCTTCTCCATTTTTAAAAACAGGTACTGTTTTCTCTTGTGCTTTTATTGAAAAAGCAATAAGAAATAAAATGATAGACTGGAATTTGATGTTATTTTTCATGTTGATATCTAATGGATTATTTTAATACTGAGAATTCGATACTAGAATCATTAAAAACAGTATGTGTTTGCGTTTTAAAGTCTTTTTCGTCTGCCTTGTAAATATTTTCTACATACGTTTGCGGATTTAAATCTATTAGAGGAAACCATGTGCTTTGGACTTGAATTTGAATTTTATGTCCTTTTTTAAACGTGTGAAAAACATCTTGTAGCTTAATATTTACAACTGTTTTTTTATTTGGGATAAATGGCTCAGGAAATTCAAAACTATTTCTAAAACGACCACGCATTACTTCGCTACGAACCATTAAATGGTAGTTACTCATTTTTAAATGGTCTTGCATTTTATCATTATTTTCTGCTGCATCAGCAGGATGAACATCCACAACTTTAACAATCCAATCTGCATCTGTACCCGTTGTTGCCACTTTTAATTTAGCCAAAATATCTCCAGCTAAGGTAAAGTCTTCGGATAAAACATCCGTTTCAAAAACTAAAACATCAGGTCTTCTTGCTGCAAAACGCTGATCATCTGTCATGTATTTACGTGGTGTAAAAACTGTTTTTATATCTTCAGAATATGGTACAGGCCTTTTAATATCACTTATAAACTTTATTGCTGTTGTTGATTTTTTAGCTGCTGTTAATTCTTGATTTTCTGATAAAAACCAATCTTGTTTTACTGCATTTTTGGGTGGCCAAGAATCGTACGATTTCCATTCTTTTTTACCAGAATCATACACATAAGCTTCAGGCAAACCAGAATTTTTGTCTCCTTTTCCTTTTAAGAAATGATTAAAGAACTTGGTTTCTATTTCTTTCTGAAATTTTAATGAAATAGAATCGCCAAAATAATAATTACCTACATCATTTCTTACGGCAGAACTTGCCCATTTTCCGTGATCCCAGGGTCCAAAAACAAGTGTGTTGTAATTTTCTTTCCCGTTTTTTTCTATTCCTCTATATGTTTCTAAAGGCCCATATAAATCTTCTGCATCAAAGAAACCACCCACAATCATTGTTGCCACGGTAGATGGCACTTTATCCATGTGTTGAATAATTCCTTTGCTTTGCCAAACTGAATCGTAATTAGGATGTTCAATAATTTCTTTCCAGAAAAAATCATCAATTTTATCTTTATTTTCAGCTGTTTTTACATCTAATTTATCATATTGAAAATATTCATTTAAGTTCTTTAAAGGACCTTTGTCTAAGAAAAATTGATACTGATCTTGGGTTTTCATTTCAGGTAAAGAGTACCAAGCTGAATCAGTTGGTGTGTCTTTATAAGTTCCAAATAAAGGAATAGCTCTAAAATAACTCAATAAAAATGCACCATTATGATGAAAATCATCAAAGAAAAAATCACCAATACACGCTTGAGGAGAAGCTGCTTTTAATGCAGGATGTGCATCAATTGCAGAAATTGTTGCATAATGTCCAGGATATGAAATTCCCCAAGTCCCAACATTTCCGTTATTATTTTCTACGTTTTTTATCAGCCAATCAATCGTGTCATACGTATCAGAAACTTCATCAGATTCGTTTGCTTTTTTATTTGGTAGGTAAGCTCGCATATTATCATAAACGCCTTCACTCATCCAACGTCCACGAACATCTTGATACACCACAATGTTGCCTTCTTTCATCAAATGCACATTCGGACTAATTTTAGTTTTCATTTTTCCTTCTCCGTAAGGTGCAGAACTATAGGGTGTTCTTTGCATTAAAATAGGGTATTTTGTGCTTTTATCTTTTGGAGTATAGATTGTTGTGTGAAGCTTAACGCCATCTCTCATTATAATATCTACCTCTTTTTTCGTGTAGTTATCTGCAACAAAAGTGTCTACTTTTTCTGCTTTTACTTCTGTTTTTGAATTACAGTTGATAAAAAAAGTAAAAGAAATAGCAATAAAAAGGAACTTTAAAGTTTGGTTTTTCATGTTGATGCTTTATTAGTTTTGATAAATCTACGAAACAAAAAAGAGTTACTGAAAAATCTTTTGTTAAAATGAATTTAAGTACATTTAAAACTAAATAGTAATTTTGTTTTGATAGCAAAATATTAGATTATAGAAAAAAAAATACTTAGATAAAACGCTGTAAACTTCTGTGCACGACGTTGCACATCTTTGTTATTAAACCATCCTAAACTTAAACGTAAATAAATTCACTTACAAACAACAGCATCTACTAAAAATTCTTTATTTTTGCGAAATTATGGAGAATACTAAAAGACATCAATTAACAGACTGGTTACCAACTACAAACAAGGAAGTTAAGATTCGTGGTTGGGAAGAATTGGATGTAATTCTATTTAGCGGAGACGCTTATGTAGATCATCCCTCATTTGGACCTGCTGTAATTGGTCGTATTTTAGAAAGTTATGGTTTAAAAGTGGCAATTGTTCCACAACCAAGTGTAACAGATAATCTTCAGGATTTCGAAAAATTAGGAAAACCTCGTTTGTTTTTTGCTGCCACTGGCGGATGTATGGATCCGATGGTTAGTAATTATACGGCAAGTAAAAAAAGAAGAGACAAAGATGCATATACACCAAATGGTGATATTGGTTTTAGACCAGATTATGCAACTTCTGTGTATTCAAAAATATTAAAAGAAAAATTTCCAGATGTTCCTATTTTAATTGGCGGAATTGAAGCTTCTTTAAGACGAGTAACTCATTACGATTATTGGTCTGATAAACTAATGCCAACTATTTTAGAAACCTCTAAAGCAGATATGTTAGTCTACGGAATGGGAGAGCAACCTTTGCGTGAAATCGTAGAATTATTGCAAAAAGGGGTTCCGTTTTCAAGTTTAAAAAACATCAAACAAACATCTGTTTTAATTGACTTAAATAAGGAAAAGTTACCTGTTGTAAATGATTGGGAAGACGTTACTATTAATTCTCATAAAGCTTGTTTAGGTGATAAAAAAACATTTGCATCAAACTTTAAAGTGATTGAGCAAGAGTCTAATAAATTAAAAGCACGCAGAATTTTACAAGAAGTTGAAGGAAAAATGTTGGTAATAAATCCGCCTTTTCCAACAATGACAGAGGCCGAAATTGATGCTTCTTTCGATTTACCTTATACACGTTTGCCACATCCAAAATATGACAAACGAGGACCAATTCCTGCGTTTGAAATGATTAAATTTTCTATAAATATTCACAGAGGATGTTTTGGAGGTTGTAGTTTCTGTACCATTTCTGCACATCAAGGAAAATTTATAGCGAGTAGAAGTCAGGAATCTGTTTTAAGAGAAGTTGATAAAGTAGCAAATATGCCCGATTTTAAAGGCTATTTATCAGATATTGGTGGACCATCTGCAAATATGTATCAGATGAAAGGGAAAGTACAATCTATTTGCGATAAATGTGTTGCGCCTAGTTGTATTTCGCCTGTAATTTGTTCTAATTTAGACACATCTCACAAACCTTTAACGGAATTGTATCAAGCAGTTGATAAGCATCCGAAGATTAAAAAATCTTTTATTGGAAGCGGAATTAGACATGATATGTTAGTGCCTGAATTCAATAAAAATGCAGATCCAAAAGAATTAGATGCATATACAGAAGAGGTAATGACTAAACATATTTCTGGGCGATTAAAAGTGGCACCAGAACATACTTCTGATCCTGTTTTAAAATTGATGCGTAAACCTTCTTTTAAATATTTTCACATGTTTAAAGAGCGTTTCGATAAAATTAATATCAAGAAGAAATTAAATTTACAATTGATTCCGTATTTTATTTCCAGTCACCCAGCAAGTGAAGTAGAAGATATGGCAAATTTAGCCGCAGAAACCAAAGATATGGGCTTTCAGTTAGAGCAAGTGCAAGGTTTTACACCAACACCAATGACTGTAGCAACTGTTATTTATTATTCGGGATACCATCCATATACACTAAAACCAACTAGGACTCCAAAGACCAAACAGGAGCGTGAAGATCAACATAAATTTTTCTTTTGGTACAAAAAAGAAAATAAAGAATGGATTAAAAATACGTTAAACAAAGTTGGAAGACACGATTTACTTCAAAAATTATTACCAGAAAATAACTCTTGGAAAAAGAACAAAACTGCACAAGAAGCTAAAAACACTTTTGATGATGCCGTGCCTTTTAATAGACGTAAAAAGAAAGTGAGTAGAAGTACTGCTAAGAAAAGAAGGTAATAATCTATTTTTTATGTTGGATATAAGTTAAGTGTCAAACTAATTTTTTCATTTACTTTGTCCATAAATTCACGCCAATAAGTTGTTACGATGCTTTTTTTTGGTCAATCCTAAAACTTTTTATAGCACCATTGTTGTAATATTGTATAAATAATCCGTTGCCGTCAGCACAATCTGGACGGCCTATAAAAGTTTCTTTTTCTGAAAGCATTTGAGGTGGAAAATAAAGAATTAAATCTTTTACTTTTCGATTTTTTTCATCACTTAAGGCTATAAAATTTAATTTTTTACCTAGATAATTATCAATGATACCCTCATATAACTTTTTAACAGTAAGTTTATAAGTCTCTATACATTCTTCGTTTCCACAAAATTTTTTAAAAGGCCAAAAATTAAACTGTTTGGTTCGCTTAAAATAATGTTTTGCTTATCATTATCAATAAAGAAACTAAAAATCAAATGGCAAGTAACACTAAAATTATATTTTTCGTAATGTGATTTACTATTTTAAATTTACTAGCTAATTTAATTAAAAAATGAATTTTTTTTAAAGAATAATTTAATGAATTGCTCCTATTTTTTCTTTCGAACTTTACCTCTTGGGCCATCGCCTTCGTGAAGTATAATTTCGGAATGAAGCAACTGTGCAGCTTCTGCAGAACTCTTTACTTTTGAAGCGCTGCGCTCTATCATTTCAGATTCAAACTCATTTAATATGCTTTTCCGTATTCCAACTTCCTTCCAAACAGCCGAGGTTTTACATCCTTTTGAGATTCCTCTAGCTAACGAAAGTGCATCTAATAAGGCTTGATTTGCACCTTGACCTTTAAACGGACTCATTGGGTGCGCTGCATCACCGATTAATGTAACTTTAGTTCCTTTTTTTAATAATTCTGGATAGAGTAATTCTCTGTCATATACAGGGTAACCAGAAACTTGAGCTTCTAGTGTCGCTGCTATAATTTGCGGAATTGGATCGTGCCATTGAGTTCTAAGACGCGCTTCTTCTTTGAGTGCTTTTGCCCCGCGGATATGCAATTCTTTAGCTTCTTTTTCTGATAAAGGAAAACTAAGTTGCCACATAATAGTATCTGAACTATACGGCATCATATAAATTCTTTCATTACCGTTAGCAGTTTGAAATACCGTAGCGGAATCAAGTAAGCTATTTTCCAAGCCTTTTAAATTCTTTAAAGGACAAATTCCTAAAATTACAATACAACCAAGGTAACGCAAAGGAGTTGTTTCTTCGCCAAATAGTAAATTTCTCACGGTACTTCGAATTCCATCAGCTCCAACTACAAGAGCTGCTTTGGCACTTATGATTTCGTCTTTTACTTGAAATTTTAGATGTATATCGTTGCCTTTAGAACCATCAAAACTTACTAATTGATGTCCCCATTTTACTGATTCATGTCCTTTGATTTGCTCAAGTAAAGCTAAACGTAAAGACTGTCTTGCAATGTGTATATTTGTTCGTTTTGCTGATGTTTTTGTGTCTGATTGCCCCCATTTTCTAATTCCCCATTCGCCAATAATTTTTCCATCGGTAGTATGAACAACATGTTTGGTAGAAACTACGCCTTTTTTCAATGAGAGAATTCCTAATCCTGCCATTGCTTTACTTGCCTGTTGCAAGGTGAGTCCGTAGCCTTGAGATCTTGTGTCGAAGTTGTTATCTCGTTCATATAAAGTAAAGGGAATTCCTCGATGTAAGCAGGCTACAGCTAGTGCAACTCCACCTATTCCGGCACCAATAATAGCAATATGAGGGTAGTTTTCGTTGTCTACTAAAGGAGGATTTATAGTAGCAACTAAACCTGATCCGTTACAATCCAAACAAGAATAAAGTTGGCCTTTAGGACGAATTGGTGGTTTTTCTTTACTGGTAGATTTTTTAAATTGCTCCAACTGTATTTGATAGTCAAGGCGAGCTTTTTTGCGAAGATTTTTTCTCTTTTTACCAATGCCTTTGCAATTTTGGCAAACAGTCCAATGATCTTCTTTATTTTCCAACTACTTTAAATTTAATAATTTGTATGATTTTTTTTTGAGTATTTAATTCTATAAAAATTAGAAAAAAATAAATTATTTTTTTACAGCAATCATCATATGCGGACTAAAAGGCAACAAATATTCATCATTTTGAGTAAGAGTTTGCAACGCTTTTAACGTCTTCGATTTTCTTTTGTCGAGCATATTTGCAAAATATTCATTGTCTAACCAAATCATTCCTTCAACTGCAAAAAGATTGATGAAGTTAAGGTTTTGCTCTAAAAATTCTGCTTTTAAACCTTGTGGTTTGTGATAAAAAGCATCCGCTAATAAAAAAGGAAAATCTTTTGGTGCATTATGAATTCCTGTAGTGAGTTCTTCTTTGCACATATCGAAAAATGAATTTGCATGAATCATTCCATTCATTAAACCAACAACCGAAGAAGCAGTTGCGTTAATTGCAAAACCCAAAATAATTCCACCAGGTTTTAAAACTCTTTTAGCTTCAATAATTGCAGCAATTCTGTCTTCTCTTTTTTGAAGATGATATAAAGGGCCATGTAAAATAACTAAATCTGCAGTTTCATTTTTAAAAGGCAACGTTTTAGCTTCACCAATTGCAATAGAAAAAGGATTTTTTAATTTTTTAGCTCGACTTTCTGCAAGTTTTATATGTTTTAAAACAGGTTCAATTAAATGAACATTGTGACCTTTTTTTGCTAACCATTCAGAATACTTTCCGGTTCCGCCGCCAACATCCACAATTATTGAATTTGGTCTAGAAATATGAAGTTCTATTAATTCTTTAATACGTTCAAATTCAAAAATCCCCATTCCTTTTTCGAGTCTAGTTTCTTCTGAAGCTTTATTATAAAAATTTTCTAATTCTTTACTGATTAAGTTTTTTTCTCCTTTATTCATTTTTATCTGCTTCATTTTAAACAAAAATCTTTTAATTAATCAAGTTTGTGTTCAAATGTATCATAATAATTTGAACTTTAAATCAAATGAGTGCAAGCCATTTTATATTTTCTAGTAATTAATTGTTATTTTTAAACCGCCGAACTTAACACTTCTAAAATGAAATTAACAAAGTATTACTTTACACTTATTTGCACTTTTGTAATTATAAATTCAATAGCTGCACAAGAATATTTTTACAAAGATAAAGCACCTTTTAATGCAGAGATTCCAACACCTGAAGAGTTTTTAGGGCACTCTGTTGGAGAACATCATACAAGACACGATTTAATCGTTGCTTATTTAACCAAATTGGCAGAAATTTCTGATAGAGCAAGCATCCAAATTTATGGTAAAACACATGAGAAACGTAAATTGGTCATGTTTACAGTAACATCGCCTAAGAATTTAAAGAATTTAGAAAATATAAAATTAGATCATTTGCTGTTTATAAATCCAACAGAAAGTGCTAAAAATTATGATGAAGTCCCTGTAATTATTCAGTTAGGATACAATGTACATGGAAACGAACCTTCTAGTTCTGAGGCAGCTTTGTTAACCGCGTATACTTTAGTTGCATCCAATAGTGAAGAAGTTAAAAATTATTTAGATAAATCTGTCATATTTATAGACCCTACAATTAATCCTGATGGAAGAGACCGACATACACAATGGGTTAATCAATATCAGGCAAAAACGTTGGTGTCCGATAATATAGATGCCGAACATACGGAGGCTTGGCCAGGAGGTAGAACAAATCATTATTGGTTCGATTTAAATAGAGATTGGTTATTGGCAGTGCACCCAGAAAGTCAAGGAAAGTTAAAATGGATGCATACATGGTATCCTAATGTAGTTACAGATTTTCATGAAATGGGTACAAATAGTCAACACTTTTTTGAACCAATGAAACCAATCGGTTCTTTAGATCCTATAATGCCAAAAGAAAATTATGAAGATTTGAATAATTTATTTGCACCTTATTTTGCAAACGCTTTGGATAAAGTTGGTTCTTTATACTTTACAAAAGAATCGTTTGATGGAACATATCCGGGTTATGGTTCTTCGTATCCTGATTTGCAAGGTGGTTTGGCATTGCTTTTTGAACAAGCTAGCTCTCGCGGCCATGTTCAAGATACAGATTACGGAAAAATCACGTTTCCTTTTACCATTAGAAATCAATATATTTCTACGTTTGCAACGATTAAGGCAGCCGTTGAGAATAAGGGGTATTTGAGAAAATATCAGCAAGAATTTTTTAAAGCATCACTAACCAAAAAGGCAAAATCAGGATTTTTGGGGTATGAGTTTAAAGAAAAATACGATCAGAATAGAAAGAAAGCATTTATAGAACAATTATTAACACACAAAATTAAAGTATATAAAGATGGGGATACCTATACAGTTCCTTTAAAACAGCCTCAACATAGAATGGTGCAAACCATGTTTGAGACTTATAGCCAATTTAGAGACAGTGTTTTTTATGATGCATCTGCTTGGAGTATCGCAAACTTTTACAACATTAAATACAAAGGTGTAAAGTCTGTTAAATTAGGATCCGAAGTTACTAGTCTAGAAGGAATTGTTAAAAATATAAAAATTGAAAAATCGACCTACGCGTACATTGTAAATTGGGATGATTATAATTCACCTGCAGCTTTGTATTATATGCAATCTAAAGGATTAAAAGTTGCGTCGGCTTTTAAACCGTTTACGATTAATACGACTAACGGAGAAATTAATTTTAATTACGGAAGTTTATTAATTCCTGTTAGTAAACAAGAAAAAACAACAGAGGAGGTTTATAAAATTATTTTAGAAGCGCAAGAAAGATTTAAGATTCCTGTATTTGGTTCGAATAGCGGATATAGTATTAAAGGAATTGATTTAGGAAGCAATAATTTTAGAGTTTTAAAAAAGCCTAAACTAGCTATGCTTATTGGGGAGGGTGTTAATTCTTACGAAGCAGGAGAAGTTTGGCATTTGTTAGATACTCGAATTCATATGCCCATTACTAAAATAAGAATGAATAATTATCGTGAAGTCAAATTAGATAAATATAATACGTTGGTTATGGTTTCTGGGGATTATAGCGTGTTAGATTCTTTACAAAGACAGAAGTTAAAAAACTGGACAGCAAAAGGAAATACTTTAATTACGATTGCAGGAGGCTCTAAATGGCTAATTGATAAGAAAATGGTTAAAGAAAGTTTGATTAAAAAAGATAGTCTAAAAGCAGAAAAAGAAGAAAAAGTAACCAAGAGATTACCTTTTGTAGAAGCTTCAGAACATTTAGGAAGAGAGCGTTTAGGAGGAGCTATTTTTGAAGTAGATTTAGATGTAACACATCCTTTAGGCTTTGGATACCGCTCTTCAAAATTACCTGTTTATAAAAATAATATGGTGTTTTTAGTACCAAGTAAAAACCCATATGCAACGGTGGCTAAATATTCTGAAAACCCTCACATAGATGGTTTTATTTCAAAAAATAATTTAGATAATTTCATTAAACCCGCTGCGTCATTATTAGTTAGTTCTATTGGTAAAGGTAGAGCCGTGTTATTCGCAGACAATCCTAACTTTAGAGGTGCTTGGTATGGCACAAATAAATTATTTTTAAACGCTTTGTTTTTAGGACATGAAATAAATGTTCCTAAATAAAAAACAAAGAGTATTCAGAATAGAATACTCTTTGTTTTTATTTAATATTATTTATTATGATTTTAAATGTGTTTTAAAAAAAGCAATGGTTCTTTCCCAAGACAAATCTGCAGCTTCTTGATCATATCTAGGAGTAGTATTGTTATGAAAACCATGATTTACATCCGCATAAAAATGGGCTTCGTGTGTAATGTTGTTTTCTTTTAAAACTTTCTCAAAATCAGGCCACCCAGCATTTACCCTTTTGTCTAAATCGGCATATTGCAATAATAAAGGAGCTTTAACTTTTATAGCATCTTCACTTTCTGGTTGTCTTCCATAATAAGGAACTGCTGCAGCTAAATCTGGTAATTTTACAGCCATCATATTCGAAACCCACCCACCAAAACAAAAACCAACAACACCAACGGTTCCATTACAATCTTTGTGAGATTTTAAATACCTATAGGCCGCAATAAAATCTTCTAGCATTTCATTTTGATCTCTTTTTCCTTGCATTTCTCTACCTTCGTCATCATTTCCTGGATAACCGCCAAAAGGCGATAAAGCGTCAGGAGCAAGGGTCACGAAACCTTCTAAAGCAGCTCTTCTAGCAACATCTTCTATATACGGATTTAGACCTCTATTTTCGTGAACAACGATAATTCCGGGAAATTTTTCTGTAGTATTTTTTAAAATAGAAAATAATCCTTTTATTTTTAGCCCACTTTTTGGCGATTCGTAATGAATAAATTCTGATTTTAATCTTGGGTCATCTGAATCAACCAAAATAGAATCTATGTAATTTGGTGAAATAAAACTTAATAAAGCTGGTAAAGTGATTGCGCCAACAGCATATAAAGATAATTTTTTAAGAAATGCTTTTCTATCTATTTTATTGTGTGCATAATCATCATATAAATCAAATATTTCTTGACTGATGTCTTCCTTTTTGAGTGCTTTCATTTTGCTAAAAATTATAGAGTTTATAGTTTCAAATAAGATAAATAAAAAAAGTAATAAGTTGATGGAAAGTATTTACACCGCTTTTTCTAATGCAATGTAATGAGTGGTATCTTTACTGAACAATGGAAAAATTTTAATTTCACATTTATACGGAGTGTTATTTTTTCTATAATTGATAACCGTGCCAGCAAAGGGTTTGTTTTCTTTAATTTTTTCACGAATAGATTCTCGAGTAATTTCACAAGTTTTTGAACCTTGTAAAAATGAAGGTGTTTTTTTAATTGCGTAGTTTTTATGATAGCCTGTCATTTTTTTAAAGCCATCATTTACCCAAATAATTTCTTGTTTTTTGTTAGTAAGAACGATAGCTTCAAAATCTTCATTTTTAAAAATTTGGTCTAAATTTTCATTCCAATTGTATTTAGAGGCAAATTCTTTTACTGTATTTATATCATTCTCTCTATTTAATCTAGTCATTGCCGTTGAAAAATTATCAGCAAATAAGCCAAAATTTAATAAGGGATATTTTGTGGATTCAGAAGTGATGAGTTCATGCTCAATAGCATTATAGTTTTTTTTACTAAGAGAGTCTAGAAAAAAATCTAAACACATCATATTCGATAATTTATTTTTCATGGCGCACTTTAATTTTACTTAAAGTTGGCTAAATTATAAAAAAAATAGTAGATAAAATGTTAAATCATTCTTTACGAGCTTAGAGTCATTGTTTTAATGAATTTCTTAATAAAATTAAACTATCTAATTAAAATTAATAGCTACACATTAAAAGGAGTTGTCCAAATAGTACTTTATTGATACTATTTGTTTTTGAAATTTGCCCTATTAAATAATAAATTACTAATAGCCAGAAAAGGACACATAACTAAAAATATTTTTGCAATTCTTTTCTAATAGGAATTTGTTTTATTGGCGAAATATTAGAACCGCCAGTATTTCCTTTAGGAACCCAGATTAATGTAAATAAAACGGAGGCAATAATTCGTGTAACTTGTCCAATTATTTCTTTACTATTTCTTGATTTTATCCCAAAGTTAAGCATCCAGTAATGACTTATTGTGTGCCTAATAATATGTTTTTGACCAAGCACGTGTGCGTTTTCTAAATGATAAAAAGAGGTTTTAAAATCATTCTCTTTTAAAGCTATTTTTCCGAGTTTTAATTGATAATCAAACTCATTTTTTAAAAGATGATTGTCCATTTTATTTTTTTTATTTTTTATAGAAATTAGTATTATGCTTACTGAAAAAGAATATTTTTATTTTTCTCTTATAAAATGATCTGCTTTTAGTTTAAAAAGCACGTTAAGAGTAGTTAAACTTCCGTAAATTCTTGTGATGTATTGTTGTAAATCAATTTTATCTTGATCATCTAATGTTTTGCTGGCGTTAATTTTCTGCTCCATAACTCTAATTCTGTCACGAACCATTACTATTTTATGAAAAAACGTATCAATTGGTATTTCTTTATCCGCTAAATTAGAATCGATAGGCCTTAAAATTAAAGTTCCTTTTTTCATTTATCAGCAATTGGAGAAATTTCTGTAACATCGCTCCATTTTTGTAAAATCTTTTTGGGAAATTTTTCAACCTCATAAAAACTAATGCGATCTACCTCATCTTCAATAGCTTAAATTATTTCAAAATCGCTATCAATATCTATAGTTTCTAACCCGTCTTTTATAAAAGTTACCCAATAATGTTTGCTAGTAACGTTTGTTACAACTCCCAATTCAAACTCTGTGTGGTTTATTCTTGAGCCAATTCCTAATATATTCTTGTAATTCTGTTTTTGTTTTAAAGGTAAGAAATCTATTTAGGAAAATAAATTATTAGAAAAAGGATTTCAATTTTCTACAGCTAATTTTGATGAATTTAGTAGTTTTGTTTCTTAAATAAAAAAAAATGAAAAGAAAAGGAATCTTAGTTTTATCAGTATTTGCCCTATTTCACACTTTATCCTCATGTAAAATTTCTAAACAGTATGTGCAATACATATCTAAAAAAGAAGAAATTATAAGCCCTAAAACAAAAAAAATACTCGTTTTTGCAACGGATGACGTTAAGGTAAGTGAATTTAAAAAGACATTTGAGAAAAATTATATAGATAAAGAGGATTTCACCTCAGAATATTTAAAGGATTTTGTACAAAAAGCAACTAGGAATTTACTGTTTTCTAAAGTTTCTGCAGATGCTGATAACGTTACATATGCTACCTTAAATAAAAATGATTCGGATTACATTATTTATTTTTCGAATATCGAAATTTCAAATAGAGTAGAACTAAGGCAATCAGCAGGAATGGGAATGAATGGAATGGGCGGAATGCGAACTTCAACTTCTGTAGAATATTGTGTTTTAAGCGTGAAGGTAGAGATTTATGATGCAAAAACAGATAAACAGATTTTAGATTTTGTTGCTATTGGCGAAGAATCTGTTTTTTTGTTTGATTTTACGAAAACCTTTCAAAAAGCGAAAGAAAGATCGATTGATCATATTATTAATTATTTAGAATCTGGAAAAACCGAGTATAAAAAGTATTAATTACTTTAATTATTAAAACTAAAAATCCGCACAAATTTTGTGCGGATTTTTAGTTAATATAGATTTTAAACCAATTTTTGATACAAATCCTAAGCTCGTTAAATCCACTCTGAGATACCGCCCAAAAACGTCATAGCCGATTCGCACACTTTTACGAAAAAGTAAAAAGTGGCGCTTTGCTTACATATTCCTTCTATATTGTCCGCCAACTTTAAACAACGCTTCTGTAATTTGTCCTAAAGAACAAACTTTGGTTGCTTCCATTAACTTATCAAATAAATTTTCATTCTGAATTGCAGCTTCTTGTAAAATTGCAATTTGTGCTTCAACATTTTGAATATTTGCTTTATTTAGTTGTTCTTTTGTTTTAATCTGATATTGCTTTTCTTCTTCCGTTGCTCTAATTACTTCTGCTGGCTGAACTGTAGGCGATCCTTTAGAACTCAAAAAAGTATTCACACCAATAATTGGGAATTCACCATTGTGTTTCAACGTTTCATAATACATACTTTCTTCCTGAATTTTTGAACGCTGATACATAGTTTCCATCGCTCCTAAAACACCACCTCTTTCTGTAATTCTGTCAAATTCTAATAAAACGGCTTCTTCAACTAAATCGGTTAATTCTTCAATAATAAAAGCACCTTGAATAGGATTTTCGTTCTTTGTCAACCCTAATTCTTTGTTGATAATCAATTGAATAGCCATTGCTCTTCTTACAGATTCTTCTGTTGGCGTTGTAATTGCCTCATCATACGCATTTGTGTGTAAAGAATTACAATTATCATTAATTGCATACAATGCTTGCAACGTCGTTCTAATATCATTAAAGTCTATTTCTTGCGCGTGTAAAGAGCGTCCAGAAGTTTGAATATGATATTTTAACATTTGTGCACGTTCATTTGCACCATATTTATTCCTCATCGCTTTTGCCCAAATTTTACGAGCAACTCTACCAATTACTGCATATTCTGGATCGATTCCGTTTGAAAAGAAAAACGATAAATTCGGGCCAAATTTATTAATGTCCATTCCGCGGGATAAATAATATTCCACATACGTAAATCCGTTAGATAATGTTAATGCTAATTGGGTAATAGGATTTGCGCCAGCTTCTGCAATATGATATCCAGAAATAGAAACCGAATAAAAGTTTCTAACTTGTTTTTCGATAAAATATTCTTGCACATCACCCATTAAACGCAGTGCAAATTCTGTAGAAAAAACACACGTGTTTTGCGCTTGATCTTCTTTTAAAATATCTGCTTGCACTGTTCCTCTAACTTGCGCTAAAGTATCTTTTTTTATTTGCTGATAAACGTCTTGTGGTAAAACTAAATCTCCTGTTAAGCCTAAAAGCGTCAAACCTAACCCATTATTTCCTTCTGGTAAACTTCCTTGATATAAAGGTCTTTCTAAACCTTTTGAATCATAAATTTCTTTAAATTTTACTTCAACTTGTTTTTCTAATTTGTTTTCTTTGATGTATTTCTCACAATTTTGATCAATCGCTGCATTCATAAAAAAGCCTAACAACATGGGTGCTGGGCCATTAATAGTCATAGAAACCGATGTCATATGGTGTGTTAAATCGAAACCAGAATATAATTTTTTAGCATCATCTAAACAACAAATAGAAACTCCGGCATTTCCAATTTTTCCATAAATATCAGGTCTGTGACCAGGGTCATTACCATATAAAGTTACAGAATCAAACGCTGTCGATAAGCGTTTTGCATCCATTCCTAAACTAACATAATGAAATCTTCTATTGGTTCTTTCTGGGCCACCTTCGCCAGCAAACATTCTTGTTGGGTCTTCTCCTGTTCTTTTAAACGGATATAAACCTGCTGTATATGGGAATTCTCCTGGAACATTTTCTTGTAAATTCCAACGTAATAAATCTCCCCAAGCTTCGTATTTTGGTAAACTTATTTTAGGTATTTGTGAGTGCGATAAAGATTCTGAATGCGTTTCAATATTAATTTCTTTATCACGAACTTTAAATGTGTAAATTGGGTCTTTATATTTCTGAACCTTGTCTTGCCAATTTAAAATAACTTCCCAATTATAAGGATCAAAATTCATTTTTATTTTCTCGAACTGAGCCAATAAAAGTTTTACAAATTCAATGTCATCTGTATCTATTTCTGCGGATAAAATTTCATCAGCATCCAAACCTATTTTTGTAAGAAGCGGTTGTGTTGTTTCACTGATAATTACCGAAAGAAGCGTTTGATAAATTCCGTATAATTTTTGAGCAACTTCAACTTGTTCCGTAACTTTTTTGTCGTAAGCTCTGTTGTTTTCTGCAATTTCTGATAAATAACGAACTCTTGCTGGCGGAATTACAAATATCTTTTCAGACATTTCTTTGGTAATTTCCATGGTTGATTTTAAATCAGTACCCGTTTTTTCTACCAATTTGTCCATAATACTTTTATACAAAGTATTCATTCCTGGATCATTAAATTGTGATGCAATTGTGCCGTAAACAGGTAAATCATCTTGGTGAATATGCCATAAATTGTTATTACGCATGTATTGCTTTTTCACATCTCTAACTGCGTCTATTGCACCTCTTTTATCAAATTTATTAATCGCAACCAAATCAGCAAAATCAAGCATGTCAATTTTTTCTAATTGCGTTGCTGCACCAAATTCTGGAGTCATTACATATAAAGAGGTGTCAGAATGTTCTATAATTTCGGTATCCGATTGCCCAATTCCAGAAGTTTCTAAAATAATTAAATCAAATTCAGCAGCTTTTAAAACCTGAATAGCTTCATTTACATATTTTGACAATGCTAAATTAGATTGGCGAGTTGCCAAAGAGCGCATATATACTTTAGGGTTGTTAATTGCATTCATTCTAATCCGATCTCCTAAAAGTGCACCTCCTGTTTTTCTTTTTGAGGGATCTACAGAAATCAATCCGATTGTTTTTTCTGGAAAATCAATTAAAAATCGCCTAACTAATTCATCTACTAAAGATGATTTTCCTGCACCACCAGTTCCTGTTATTCCTAAAACCGGAGTAGAAGCTCTTGTTGATTTCTCTACACAAGAAAAAAGTGTATCAAATTCTTTATGCTGATTTTCTGCAAAAGAGATTAACCTTGCAATTGTATTGATATTTTTTTCTTTTAAAGAATCTGTTATTTTTTTACCTTTTGGAAGTATTAATGCAGGACTTGGAAAATCTGATTGTTGCACCAGATCATTAATCATTCCTTGCAAACCAAGTGCACGACCGTCATCCGGAGAATAAATTCTGGTAATTCCGTACTCCATTAAATCCTTAATTTCTTCAGGAAGAATTACACCGCCACCACCAGCAAAAATCTTGATATGACTTGCGCCTCTTTCTTGCAATAAATCGTACATATATTTAAAATACTCGTTATGGCCCCCTTGATAAGAAGTCATAGCAATTGCATTTACATCTTCTTGTATAGCACAATTAACTACTTCTTCAACACTTCTGTCATGACCTAAATGAATGACTTCAACGCCTGTAGATTGAATAATTCTACGCATAATGTTAATGGCAGCATCATGGCCGTCAAAAAGTGAAGCAGCAGTTACAATTCGTACTTTATGTTGAGGCTTATATGGTGTAATTTGTTCCATTCGTAATAAATGTTATTTTTTAGGCTTGCAATTTACGAAAATCTTAAAAAATACTATAAATCTTTATCGTTTTTTAAAATTTGATTTCTAAAAAAGAAATATCTTTGTTTAATAATACTTAAAAACGAACGTTTTATGACTTTCAAAGAACAAATTCGACAAGGAATTCCGGCTATTTTACCTTCAAAAAAAGACTATGATATTTCTATAAATCACGCGCCAAAAAGAAAAGAGATATTATCTACTGATGAAAAAAAACTAGCTCTTAGAAATGCTTTGCGTTATTTTGATGAAAAACATCACGCTGAATTATTACCCGAATTTGTTGAGGAATTAGAAAAATACGGTCGAATTTATATGTACAGATTTAGACCAGATTATAAAATGCATGCAAGAGATATTGCAGAGTATCCGGGTAAATCTGAACAAGCAAAAGCAATTATGTTAATGATTCAGAATAATTTGGATTACGCAGTTGCACAACATCCGCACGAATTAATTACCTACGGAGGTAACGGAGCTGTTTTTCAAAACTGGGCACAGTATTTAGTTACAATGAGGTATTTATCAGAAATGTCTAATAAACAGACTTTAACGATGTATTCTGGACATCCAATGGGATTGTTTCCATCCAATAAAAATGCGCCAAGAGTTGTGGTAACAAACGGAATGGTAATCCCTAATTACTCAAAGCCAGATGATTGGGAAAAAATGAATGCCATGGGTGTTTCGCAATATGGTCAAATGACAGCTGGGAGTTATATGTATATTGGGCCACAAGGAATTGTACATGGAACAACAATTACAGTTTTAAATGCATTTCGAAAAATAAATAAAGAGCCAAAAGGAAATTTATTTGTGACATCTGGTTTGGGCGGAATGTCTGGTGCACAGCCTAAAGCAGGAAATATTGCGGGTTGTATTACCGTTTGTGCTGAGGTTAATGCGAAAATTACAGAAATTAGATTACAACAAGGTTGGATTGACGAAAAAATCACTGATTTAGAAGATTTAGTAGCAAGAGTAAAACTAGCAAAAGAAAATAAAGAAATTATTTCTATCGCTTATTTGGGAAATATTGTAGAGGTTTGGGAAAAGTTTGATAAAGAAAATGTACAAGTAGATTTAGGGTCAGATCAAACTTCGTTACACAATCCTTGGGCAGGAGGTTATTATCCTGTCGATGTTTCTTTTGAAGATGCGAATGTTATGATGGCTGAAAATCCAGAATTGTTTAAAGATAAAATTCAAGAAACTCTTAGAAGACATGCTGCGGCAATCAATAAACACACAGCAAAAGGAACCTATTTCTTTGATTACGGAAATGCATTTTTGTTAGAATCAAGTAGAGCAGGAGCAGATGTAATGGCAGAAAACAAAATTGATTTTAAATATTCTAGTTATGTACAAGACATTATGGGGCCTATGTGTTTTGACTACGGATTTGGACCTTTTAGATGGGTTTGTGCTTCGGGTAAATCAGAAGACTTAGCCAAAACCGATAAGATTGCTTGCGAAGTTTTAGAGAAAATAAAGCAGCATTCACCAGAAGAAATTCAGCAACAAATGGCAGATAATATTCAATGGATAAAAGGCGCTCAAGAAAATAAATTGGTAGTTGGTTCTCAAGCAAGAATTTTATATGCGGATGCAGAAGGAAGAATAAAAATTGCAAAAGCATTTAATAAAGCTATTAAAAAAGGAGAAATTGGCTCAATTGTCTTAGGTAGAGATCACCACGATGTTTCTGGCACAGATTCTCCGTATCGAGAAACATCTAATATTTACGATGGTTCTAAATTTACGGCCGATATGGCGATTCAAAATGTTATAGGTGATAGTTTTAGAGGAGCAACTTGGGTATCTATACATAATGGTGGTGGCGTTGGTTGGGGAGAAGTAATTAATGGTGGATTTGGCATGCTTATTGATGGTTCTAAAGAAGCGTCAAAACGTTTAGAATCAATGCTTTTTTGGGATGTAAACAACGGAATCTCAAGAAGGAGTTGGGCAAGAAATAAAGAGGCAGTTTTTGCAATTAAAAGAGCAATGAAAGCTAAAAAAAACTTGCAAGTAACACTACCTAACCTGGTTGACGATAAACTTATTAATTCAATAAATTAAAATAATTAGTCATGAAAAATTTATTTATTTTTTTATTTAGTATAGTATTATTATCCTCATGTAACGCTGTAAAAGTAGTTACAGATTATGATTCAAATGTAGATTTTGATAGCTTTAAAACTTTTGCTTTTTACAAACCTGGAATTGATAAAGCAGCAATTTCTGACTTGGACAAAAAACGAGTTTTAAGAGCTATCGAATCCGAATTATTGGCAAAAGGATTTATGAAATCTGAAAATCCAGATATATTGGTTAGTTTTTTTACAAAATCTAGAGAACGTGTAAACGTAAATCAAAATAACAATATGGGTTTTGGCTGGGGCTGGGGCATGGGTTGGAATCCTTGGATGATGAACGGAATGAATAATAATGTAAATGTCTCTCAATATACAGAAGGCACCTTGTTTGTTGATTTTATTGATCCGAAAAAGAAAGAATTATTTTGGCAAGGAATTGGAACAGGAGCTTTAAAAATAGAGGATAAAGATAAAAAAGAAGTTAGAATTAAAGAATTTGTCAAAGAAATTATTTCTAGATTTCCTCCAGAAGGAAAAAAATAATTTAAAATTTAAGCATAAAAAAACTCCGAAAATTAATATAATTTCGGAGTTTTCTATTTTTATTATTTTAAAAATCTAGCTAATATTTGCTGATTTTACAGTTTTTATAATTCTACCTGCAATCTTGTAAGGATCACCATTAGATGCTGGTCTTCTGTCTTCTAACCAGCCTTTCCAGCCTTTTTGAACTGCAATAATTGGAATTCTAATTGAAGCACCTCTATCAGAAACACCCCAAGAAAAATCATGAATAGAAGCCGTTTCGTGCAAACCAGTTAAACGTTGATCGTTAAATTCGCCATACACAGCAATATGCTCCTTTACAACTGGTCTAAAAGCTTCACAGATTTTAGCATATGTATCTTTATCTCCACAGGTTCTTAAAACCGAATTAGAGAAGTTTGCGTGCATACCAGAACCATTCCAATCCATATCTCTACCTAAAGGTTTTGGATGGTATTCAATATAATATCCGTGTTTTTCTGTTAATCTGTCTAATAAATAACGTGCAACCCAGATTTCGTCACCTGCTTTCTTAGCACCTTTTGCGAACAATTGAAATTCCCATTGTCCAGAAGCAACTTCTTGATTAATACCTTCAAAGTTTAAACCAGCATCAATACACAAGTCAGCATGCTCTTCAACTAAAAGTCTACCATGTGTATTTTTACCACCTACAGAACAATAGTACATTCCTTGTGGAGCCGGATAACCACCAATAGGGAAACCTAAAGGCAATTGAGTTTTTGTGTCCATAATAAAATACTCTTGCTCAAAACCAAACCAGAAATCATCATCATCGTCATCTATAGTTGCTCTACCATTTGAAACGTGATCTGTTCCGTCTGCATTTAGAACTTCCGTCATTACTAAATAACCATTTATTCTTGATGGATCTGGATATATTGCAACCGGTTTAAGTAAACAATCAGAAGAACCTCCTGATGCTTGTTTTGTAGACGATCCGTCAAAAGACCACATTCCTAGTTCCTCTACTGTTCCTTGAAAATTTTCGTGTTCTTCTACTTTGGTTTTACTTCTCATGTTTTGAGTTGGATAATATCCGTCTAACCAAATGTATTCTAATTTAATTTTTGCCATAGTAAATATTATAAATGTGATGTTAACAATGCAAAAATGAAATATTTAACTAAGATATCAAAAAAAATAGGGGTAAATTTTTTTAAATCATCTAAAAATAATTTTATCCCTAATTTTTATAGGGTATATTTGTTTAAAGAATAAAATATACAACTTAAATATCATATTATGTCAACAGTTAGATTTGCAGCATTGCAAGAAACATTAAATAGAAGTACTATTAAAGTTGTTGAAAACGAAAAAAGATCTGCATTATTTGGTAAAAATGTTTTTAACAAATACGCTATGCAACAATATCTTACAAGAGCAGCATACGAAAGCGTTATGAATGCAATCGAAAAAGGAACTAAAATTGACAGAAAAATTGCCGATCAAGTTGCTGTAAGTATGAAAGATTGGGCAATCTCTAGAGGAGCAACTCACTACACACATTGGTTTCAGCCACTAACAGGTGCAACTGCAGAAAAACATGACGCTTTTTTTGAATCTATCAATGGTAGTTTAGCTATGGAGAAATTTGATGGAGAACAATTAGTTCAGCAAGAACCAGATGCCTCAAGTTTTCCAAATGGAGGAATTAGAAATACATTCGAGGCTAGAGGTTTTACGGCTTGGGATCCAACATCGCCAGCATTCATTTATGAAACAACTTTATGTATTCCAACAATTTTTGTTGCCTACACAGGGGAAGCCTTAGATAATAAAACGCCTTTACTAAGAGCGTTACAAGCTGTTGATACGCATGCAACGGCTATTTGTAAATATTTTGATAAAAATGCATCAAAAGTTTATGCAACTTTAGGTTGGGAGCAAGAATATTTTTTAATAGATGATGCTTTAGCACTTTCTAGACCTGATATTTTGTTAACAGGTAGAACTTTATTAGGGCATTCTTCTGCAAAAGGGCAGCAATTAGATGATCATTATTTTGGAAGTATTCCTGCAAGAGCGATGAATTTTATGCAAGATTTAGAGCAAGAATGTATGTTGTTGGGTATACCTTTAAAAACGAGACATAATGAAGTTGCTCCTAATCAATTTGAATTAGCACCTATTTATGAAGAAGTTAATTTGGCGGTAGATCATAATTCTTTATTGATGGATGTTATGCAAAAAGTTTCTAGACGCCATCGATTTAAAGTGTTGTTTCACGAAAAGCCATTTGCAGGAATAAATGGTTCTGCAAAACATAATAATTGGTCTTTATCAACAAGTGAAGGGGTAAATTTATTGAGTCCAGGAAAAACACCAATGAAAAACTTACAATTTTTAACCTTTTTTATAAATACAATTAAAGCAGTTTGTGAATATGAAGAATTGTTAAGAGCCTCAATTGCATCACAAAGTAATGATCACAGATTAGGTTCAACCGAAGCACCACCAACAATTATTTCGGTGTTTATTGGTAATCAATTATCTGAAGTTTTAGACGAGTTAGAAAATGTAACAAAAGGTAAACTTTCACCTCAAGAAAAAACAGACTTAAAACTGAATATTATTGGTAAAATTCCTGAAATTTTATTGGATAATACGGACAGAAATAGAACATCTCCATTTGCATTTACTGGAAATAAATTTGAATTTAGAGCAGTTGGTTCTTGGACAAATTGCGCAAAACCAATGACTGTCTTAAATACCATTGTTGCTAAACAATTAAAAGAATTTAAAATAGAAGTAGACGCGCTAATTGAAGCTAAAAACTTAAAAAAGGATGAAGCTATCTTTAATGTCTTAAGAGAATATATTAAAGAATCTAAAAAAATTCGTTTTGAAGGAGATGGCTATAGCCAATCTTGGGAAAAAGACGCAAAAAAACGTGGCTTAAGCAACAACAAAACAACTCCAGAAGCTTTAAAAGTAAAAATTTCTAAAAAAGCAATTGACCTGTTTGAAGAAATGGAGGTAATGAATAAAATAGAGTTAGAAGCTCGCTTTGAAATTGATATAGAAGAATATACAAAACGCTTACAAATAGAAAGTAGAGTTTTAGGAGATATTGCAAGAAATCATGTAATTCCTACAGCAATTATTTATCAAAATACGTTGTTAGAAAACACTAAAAATTTAAAAGAAATTTTTGGAGAAGAGTATAAAAACATCGCAAAAGAACAAATAGAATTAATTATGACGATTTCAAATCATATTACAGAAATTAATTCACTAAGCGTAAAAATGATTGATGAGCGCAAAAAAGCAAATAAACATGTGGCGTTAAAATCTGCAGAGATGTATTGTAATAATGTAAAACCGTTTTTTGAGCAAATACGTTATCATTGTGATAAGTTAGAAACAATGGTAGATGATAATCTTTGGCAATTAACAAAATATAGAGAATTATTATTTACTATATAATTTATTAAATATTGTTAGTTTGAGTGATTCTGATTTTAAGAGTAATTGTATCGAGAAGTTTATATTTTTTGACACAAAATTTTCATTTATCAAAACTCACTCAAACTGACAGTTTTAAAGTAAACTTTTTCTACTATTTTACTTTACAAAAAATTACCTTTGCCAAACAATTCAATATCATGAGTAAAGAAGTTTCTGAAAGATACGCACAAAGAGGTGTGTCTGCATCCAAAGAAGATGTGCACAATGCCATTAAGAATATAGACAAAGGATTATTTCCTAAAGCATTTTGTAAAATTGTGCCAGATTATTTAACAAATGATGAAGATTATTGTTTAATAATGCATGCAGATGGGGCAGGAACAAAGTCTTCTTTAGCATATATGTACTGGAAAGAAACGGGCGATATTTCTGTTTGGAAAGGAATTGCACAAGATGCTCTAATTATGAATATTGACGATTTATTGTGTGTTGGTGCTACAGACAATATACTACTTTCTTCAACTATAGGTAGAAATAAAAGTAAAATTCCTGGTGAAGTTTTATCCGCAATAATCAACGGAACAGAAGAATTAATTGAAGACTTAAAAAAATTCGGAGTTACCATTCATTCTACCGGTGGTGAAACTGCGGATGTTGGTGATTTGGTTAGAACTATTATTGTAGATTCTACTGTTACCGCAAGAATGAAACGTTCTGAAGTGATTGACAATGCAAACATAAAAGCGGGGGATGTTATTATTGGGTTAGAATCTTTTGGGCAAGCTAGTTATGAAATCGAATATAATGGGGGCATGGGTTCTAACGGATTAACATCTGCAAGACATGATGTTTTTCATAAATATTTGGCAGAAAAATATCCAGAGAGCTTTGATGCGTCAGTTCCTAATGATTTAGTGTATTCTGGAAATATAAAACTCACAGATAAAGTTGAAAACTCACCTATTAATGCAGGTAAATTAGTGCTATCGCCAACTAGGACGTATGCGCCAATTATTAAAGAAATTTTATCTAAATTTACATCACAACACATTCACGGAATGATTCATTGTTCTGGTGGTGCACAGACTAAAATATTACACTTTGTAGATAATTTACACATTGTAAAAGATAATTTATTTCCGATTCCGCCTTTATTTAAACTAATTCAAGAACAATCGAATACAGATTGGAAAGAAATGTATCAAGTTTTTAATTGTGGTCATCGAATGGAAATATATGTTTCTCAAGAAATAGCAAAAGACATTATCGCTATTTCAAAATCTTTTAATGTGGATGCTAAAATTATTGGCTGCGTAAAAGAATTTTATGCCGATAAAAATCAAGCACACACAAAAAAACTTACGATTAAAAGTGAGTTTGGCGTTTTTGAATACTAATTTAAAAATAACTTATTAAATTATCAGAAGTAAACGAATTAGTTGAATCTTTTTACAGATCCCCTTTGGTTTTTTAAATTAAATATTGAACTAATGAAGAAAGATAAAATATTAAACATCAACTACGTTTGCATTAGTTATTAATAAGTATTTCTACAAATTAGATCAATGCAAATTTATCAAATATCGATAAACTTGTTAAAAAATCTTTAAAACAATTAGTAGAGTTTGGTTTACGCGCTATATTAGAACAGCTAGGAATTAAAAGTTTAATGACAATACCAATGATCAAAACCAACGAATTAATTGGTTTCGTTGGTTTTGATTCTGTTAACGAAATTCATAAGTATTCTCAGAATGAAAAAAATATACTTTTCGTTTTTGCAAATATGCTTGTAAATGTTATTCAAAGAAAAGAAAATGAAGAATTATTAACTGCGCAAGAACAAAAAAAAGAAGAATTATTAAAATATTTATCACTTCAAAATGAGGAATTAAGTGATTATGCACACTGTGTTTCTCATGATTTAAAAGCACCACTTATTAATATTCATACATTAATCAGCTGGTTTATTGATGACAACAAGGAAGCATTGGGTAAAAGTATCTTCAATCCTTTAAATGAAGTATTGTTTAATGTGGAGAGAATGGATTTTTTAATAAAAGGAATTTTAGATTACTCCACGATTGATGGTTTGGAAATACAAGATAGAGAAATTGATTTTAATATATTAATTGACGAGGTTTTAAAAATTATATTCATTCCTGCCAATATAAAAATTACAATTCAAGAAAACTTGCCTAGTTTATTTGGAAATGCTTGGAAATTTAGACAAGTTTTTCAAAATTTAATTCAAAATGCTATAAAATATAATGATAAAGAAGAAGGAATAATTGAAATAGGAGTAACTGAAAAAAATGAATATTTTGAGTTCTTTTTACGAGACAACGGAATGGGAATTAATTCGGACTATTTTGAAAAAATATTTAAATATTCACGAAATTAGAAAGTACTAGTTCTTCATCAGGAATTGGACTTTCTATTGTTAAAAAAATTATTAAGTACTACAAGGGTTCTATTTGGTTAGAAAGTAAAGAAGAGATAGGAACCACTTTTTATTTTACTTTTCCAAAACAATAATTTACTTTTCAATTATTTAAATTTCTACAAAAGTAATCTAAAATAGATTGAGAAGAAATGTGTTTAATTAGTCATTGCTTACATTTCTTGTTTAGCAATGTCTTTATTTAAGGTAGTTTATAACGTTTTATCTTTTTTTATTTCTGATAAAATAAGATGTGTCATCGTGTCGCCATAATTAATCAATGTATCTATAAATTGTTGTAAATGTAGTTGATCCTTTAAAACAGCTCGAATATGTATGTTTTGAGAACCTGTGATTCTGTAAGCTTCTTTTATTTCTGAAAACTGATTTACATCCACAATAAATAATTTAATTTTTCCGCTAAATAATTTTAGGATAATAATAACTTCTAAGCCAAAACCAAGTTTAGAATAATCTACATGTAAAGAATACGCTTTAATAACTTTGGCATCCTCTAATTTTTGAACTCGTTCTCTTACCGAAGATGGCGAAAGGTGTATTTTTCTGCCAATATCAGCAAAAGAAGCTCTAGAGTTTTGTTTTAATTCATTGATTATTTTGTAGTCTATATCGTCAACCATTGATTAAATTGTTTTAGATGTAAAAATACATTTTTTCGTTTAAACAAATCAGTAAAGATGATTGAATCAATTTTATAGTTTACAGCTCAATAGATAATTTTACGCATCGATAATGTCAAAAAGAGTAAGAATGAGCATAGCAATTTTATTGGTTGTAGGTATTGGTATTTTTATGGGATTTTTTATTCAAACGTTAATAGGTTTTGCAGGTGCTTTAATCGCTTTACCCATTCTACTTCTTGTTTTGGGTTTACAAGACGCAATTGCGTATATTTCTATATTTTATCTTTTCTCGAGCGTTTATTTAATTTATCAAGAATGGAAATATATAGATAAAAGAATTATTTTGAAGCTAACTATTGCTACAATTTTAGGAGTAGCAATTGGTATTTGGGTTTTGGCACATGGTAAACCGTTATTTTTAAAAAATGCTTTAGGTGTTTTTATTTTACTCTATGTAATCTATACAATTTATGCAAAAGACAAAGTATTTAAACAGCCTAAGCTTGAATTCTTATTTGGACTTGCAGGTGGTTTCTTCTCAGGCTTATTTTCAACAGGAGGACCATTATACGTTATAATTATAAAAAATTCCGCTATAACGATGAAGAGTTTTAGAGCAACGATGTTTGGTATATTGGGTTTAATAACTCTTGTTAGAATACCTACACTTTACATAGCGGGTATTTTAAATATGGAACAAGTTCGGTATTCCTTATATATAATGCCATTTTTTATACTAGCAATTTATTTAGGGAAAAAAGCCTACGCTGAATTAAACGAAACAGTTATAAAAAAAGGAGTTTTAGCCTTGCTATTTCTGTCTGGTGTTATGTTGCTATTTAAGTAGTAATAATCTTTCAAAAAAAAAATCAATTCTAAAAACATCCGCAGAAACAATTACTTTAATTGCTCGTTTTCTAAATAACATTTTATTTTTTTTGGAAATTCATTCTTTAGGTTTTCACAAGTAAAAGAAGTTTCGCTTTGTTCTGTAAATTTAAATAGCGTTGGTATTTGATTTACATCTTAAACTTTTAAATACAATTTATCTTTAATAGAGATAATCCTTAATATTTCTTTAAAACTAGTCTTTTGTGCTTCTTTGTGTAATCAGTTCTTGTAAAATGGGTGTTCCAAATTTATTAAGTCTGGTTTCCTACTTTGTCATTTAAACGAATCCAATTTCCTTTTAAAAACGAAGGCTTTTTCAGTTTTTTGGTCACATTCTAAGAAGATATTATTAGAAAATTTTAAAAATAAAATAGAAGCAGCTGTGTAAAATATTTTTTGGTTTCTTCAAATGTACCTATAAAAAGTGTAAATTCGCAGTCCAAGAAAAGTGTAGAAGATGTTAGATAAACTAAGAATTGTTAAGCAACGCTATGATGAGGTTTCTGATTTGATTATTCAGCCAGATGTTATCATGGATCAAAAACGTTATGTACAATTAAGCAAAGAGTATAAAGATTTAGGAAGTGTTGTAGAAAAAGGGAATGAATACCAATCTTTGTTAAACAATATAGAGGAAGCAAAAGAGATTCTTTCTGATGGTTCTGATGCAGAAATGTCAGAAATGGCAAAGATGGAAATAGACGAGGCTAATACTAGAATTCCTCAATTAGAAGAAGAAATAAAGGTTTTATTGATACCAAAAGATCCAGAAGATTCTAAAAACGCCGTTGTAGAATTACGTGCAGGAACTGGAGGTGATGAAGCAAGTATTTTTGCTGGAGATTTATTTAGAATGTATTCTAAATATTGTGAAAGTAAAGGATGGAAAGTTGCTACTGTAGATTATTCTGAAGGAACAAATGGTGGTTTTAAAGAAATTCAGTTTGAAGTAAATGGTGCCGACGTTTACGGTATTTTAAAATTTGAAGCAGGAGTTCATCGTGTTCAAAGAGTTCCGCAGACAGAAACACAAGGTCGTGTTCATACTTCAGCAGCTACGTGTATGGTTTTTCCGGAAGCAGAAGAATTTGACGTTGAGATTAACCCAAAAGATGTAAGAATCGATTTTTTCTGTTCATCAGGTCCAGGAGGTCAATCTGTAAACACAACCTATTCAGCAGTTCGTTTAACTCACTTACCAACAGGGTTGGTTGCACAATGTCAGGATCAAAAATCACAACATAAAAATAAAGAAAAAGCATTTAAAGTTTTACGTTCGCGTTTGTATGACATGGAATTAGCTAAGAAAAATGCAGAAGATGCATTAAAGCGTGGTTCTATGGTTTCTTCTGGAGATAGAAGTGCGAAAATTAGAACTTACAATTATGCACAGGGTAGAGTTACAGATCACAGAATTGGTTTGTCATTATATGATTTACCTAATATACTTAACGGGGATATTCAGAGGATTATTGATGAATTGATGATGGCAGAAAATACAGAAAAATTAAAAAGTTTAAGTGACGGATTCTAATAGATTTAAATCTTAATTTTAAAACTAAAAAAAACCTCAAAATATTACTTTGAGGTTTTTTTTTAAATAACTGTTGGGGGAAAAATGTATGGAATCAAAGAAACTAAAGCTTTAGGGAAACCTTTCGTATCAATAATAAATCAAATAATTAAATTAATGTCGGGGGAGTCATCAATTATACTCAAATTTAGGAAACATATTAGTACTGTACAATCCCCATTTATGGTGAAATTTTAAACTCCCCATAAATAAGTAGAAGCCTAACCATTTATGGGGAGATTTCTCTTAACTCTACTCTCTCTTTGTGGTCTATTTTCCAAATAAATGCAATTCGGTAAACTCTTTATCTACAATAATAGATTGAAATTTAGCTGTACCAGATTTATTTACTTCAACAACAACATTATCAATTTGAACGGATGTGATTTTGAAAGGTAAATCATGAAATACAATATTAAAGTTCGAGTACGTTGCATCAAAATTACCCTGTTTGTGTTGTTGTAAGATTAATTCGTTCTTTTTTCCGGTTACTTTAAACGTTCGTAAACTATATCTTCCTTTCTTATAATCATACCCATCGTGAGCATCATCATATAATTGAGACTTTTCTTTACCTAATTTAAAATAAACATCTAATGTAATTTCATTAAATTTCTTTTCATCAACATATTGTTGAACAGGATATTTAGGTATTACAGTTCCTTCTTTAACAAAGATTGGCATGCTGTCTAAATCGGCATCTACCCAAACTTCTCTTCCTCCTTCAACCACTTCATCTGTCCAAAAATTATACCAACGACCTCTAGGAATATACATTCTTCTTCCTTTAGAGTTTGGCTCTAATATTGGGCAAACAAGAATACTGTCCCCAAAAATAAATTCGTCACTTCTGTAATGAGTTGCTACATCTTCTTGGTCGTATAAAACCAACGATTTTAAAATCGGAGTTCCATTATTTATGTGATTCCAGAAAGCCGTATATAAATAAGGCAAAAGTTGATATCTAATTTCTACAAACTTTCTAACAATATCTGTAATTTCAGTACCAAAAACCCAGGGTTCTTGATCTCCATGATCTCCAGAAGAATGTACTCTACAGAATGCGTGAAAAACTCCTAATTGAATCCATCTTGCAAAAAGCTCGCCCTGAGGTTGTTCTGCAAAACCGCCAATATCAGATCCTGCAAAAGAGAAACCAGACATTGCCATTCTTTGTGCTTGGTTATTTGCTATTGCTAAATGTTCCCAAGTTGCAACGTTATCCCCCATCCAAGTAGAGGTGTATCTTTGTGCACCAGAATAGGCAGATCTTGTAATTACAAAAGGTCTTTTTGGATATGCATATTTTTTTAAACCATGATACGTTGCACGCGCCATTTGTGTACCATAAATATTATGCGCTTTTCGATGAGAGCAAGGGTTTCCGTCATAATCATGACGAACATCATCTGGAAAAGATTTGTTAGGTACATCCATAACTGCAGGTTCGTTCATATCGTTCCAAACACCTTTTACACCAATATCTTCAATTAATTCTTTAAATAAACCAGACCACCATTCTCTAACTTCTGGTTTTGTATAATCTGGAAAATAACATTCTCCAGGCCAAACTTTACCTTTCATATAAGGGCCATCTGCACGTTTACAGAAATAATCTTTATCTAATGCTTCTTTAAAAACATCGTATTCTAAATCAATTTTAATTCCAGGATCTATAATAACAACGGTTTTAAAACCGTCTTCTTCTAGTTCTCTTACCATCCTTTTTGGATCAGGAAAGTGTTTTTTATCCCAAGTAAAACAGCGAAAACCATCCATATAATCGATATCTAAATATATCGCGTCACAAGGAATTTTTAAATCTCTAAATGTTTTTGTAACTTCTTTTACATTACTTTCTGGATAATAACTCCATTTACATTGATGAAATCCTAATGCCCATAATGGAGGTAGTGTATGAGGTTTACCAGTTAAGTCTGTATAATTGGCAACAACATCTTCCATTTTTGGTCCATAAATAAAATAGTAGTTCATTTCACCACCTTGCGCCCAAAAACTAGTTACATTTCTTCTTTCGTGTGCAAAATCAAAATGAGTTTTAAAGGTATTATCAAAAAAGATACCATACGATTTGTTGTCTTGTATAGCGGTATAAAAAGGAATGGCTTTATATATAGGATCTGTATTTTTACCAAAAGCGTAAGAATCTGTTGCCCAGTTTTCAAAACGTTTACCTTTCATATTCACTTCTACAGGTTTATCGCCTAAACCATAGAAACTTTCTGCTTTTTGACAAGCTTTACTCATTTTTACGATGTCTCCACCAAACTCATAACTTTCTTCCCAATGAAAACCAATTTCATCTTCGTTAATTAACTTTAAATCGATAGCATCATATAAACTTACTTGTAAACTTAGCTTTTCTATTTTACAAATTAATTTTGAAGTTGTAATCATATAATGATTTTTCTCTTCGGATATTTTTAAAAAGCTGTAACCTCTTGATGCGTGGACTGTAACACCGTAAGAAAAATCTTTTTCAAATTTTCCTGTGGTAGAATATCGAAATCTAATAACGCTATCTCTAACAACAGTTACCTGTAAAACAACATTATTATCGGTTGTAAAGTGCAACGTATCTACATCTTTTGTATACTTTATTATTTTTGATGGAAATAAATTCCCTTTTTGTTCTAGTTCTGTATTAACAATCATAAATATTTAATTTTTTGATTTGTAAAAATCGTAAAACTTTGTAAAACAGAGAGTTTAAATACTTATTTTTTACGATAACGTTTGAGTTCTAATTTATACTATTAGGCAAAGAGAAATAGGTAAAATTGTGAGCATTTTATCTGTTTTAAAATAATTTAAGATGCTTTAAAAAGTTACTTATTTTTTAATTATATAAAAAAAAACGCACCTTTTTATAAGAATATACTATCTTTAAAAAGTTGCGTTTTAATTTTATTTATATTTAAAGGCAAGCATACCTAATGGTGGCAAGTTTAATTCAATAGAATTTTTTCTATTATTCCATTCTTTTTCAACGGATTTTAAGCTTTTAGTATTAAAACCACCCGTTCCATTATACGTTTTAGCATCACTATTAAAAATTTCTTTTAAAGTTCCTGCTTTTGGTAGTCCCATTCTGTAGTTCTCTCTTGGAATTGGAGTTAAATTTAAAATAATAATAACATTGTCTTTTTCATCATTCCCTTTTCTAATATAAGACATCACAGAATTTTCATGGTCTCCGTGATCAATCCATTCAAAACCTTCATGAGAAAATTGTTTCTGATGCAATGCGGGTTCTTTTTTGTACAATTTATTTAAATCTCTTACTAAAGATTGAGCGCCTTTATGAACATCATATTCTAATAAATGCCAATCCAGACTTCCGTTAAAATTCCACTCGCTAGTTTGCCCAAATTCACCACCTTGAAACAATAACTTCGTCCCGGGGTGTGTGTACATTAAGCTGTACATTAATCTTAAATTACCAAATTTTTGCCATTCATCACCCGGCATTTTTTCTACAATAGATTTTTTACCATAGACAACTTCATCATGAGAAAGCGGAAGCATGAAATTTTCTGTAAACGCATAATTTAAACTAAACGTTAAATCGTTTTGATGGTGTTTTCTATAAACAGGTTCTTTTGCAAAATAATCTAAAGTATCATGCATCCAGCCCATCATCCATTTCATACCAAAACCTAAACCACCATCATAGATTGGTTTAGAAACTTTAGGAAACGAGGTAGATTCTTCGGCAATGGTTTGCACATCAGGAAAAGCTTCATACACTGCAGCATTCATTTCTTTGATAAAATCGATTGCTTCTAAATATTCTCTGCCGCCAAACATATTGGGTTCCCATTCGCCTTCTTCTCTAGAATAATCTAAAAATAACATAGAGGCAACGGCATCAACTCTTAAACCATCTGCGTGATATTGATCTAACCAAAAAATAGCATTACTTATTAAAAATGATTTAATTTCGTTTCTTCCGTAGTTAAAAATTAAACTTTTCCAATCTTGATGATATCCTTTTCTTCTGTCTGGATGCTCGTATAAATGAGAACCATCAAAATAGCCTAAACCGTGGTCATCCGAAGGAAAATGTGAAGGAACCCAATCTAACAGTACGCCAATTCCTTTTTCGTGAAATTTATCAACTAAAAATTTAAATTCATCCGGATAGCCAAAACGTGAAGTTGGTGCAAAATATCCTATTAATTGATATCCCCAACTTGGGTCATACGGATATTCCATAATTGGCATAAATTCTACGTGTGTAAAATTCATGTCTACAACATAATTAACCAATTCTTCTGCTAATTCATTGTAGCTTAAAAAACGGTTTTCTTTCATTTGTTTTTTCCAAGAACCTAAATGAACTTCATAAACAGAAAAAGGTGCATCTAATGCATTGTTTTTTTTTCTATTTTTCATCCACTTTTTGTCTTGCCACTTATAATCGTCTTCCCAAACTACAGAAGCTGTTTTAGGCGGATGCTCACATCTTCGGGCAAATGGGTCTGTTTTTTCTGTGATTACACCATTATCAGAATTTTGAACTTTATATTTGTAGATATCACCTTTTTTTACATTTGGTATAAATCCTTCCCAGATTCCGCTGCCGTCCCAACGCACATTTAAATGATGCTCGCCTTCTAACCAGAAATTAAAATCGCCAGTAACAGAAACGGCTATTGCGCTTGGTGCCCAAACTGCAAAATAGGTTCCTTCTTCACCATCTAAAGTTATAATATGTGAACCAAATTTTTCGTATAAACGGTAGTGTTTTCCTGCTTTAAATAAATCGATATCAAATTCTGTAAAAAGACTGTGAGCTTTTGTTTTTGTCATAATTTTATGAGTTCAATATGTTAGCATTATCTTTTGCTATAGTAATTGTCAATTTTGGTTTTAAATTAAGTGTTTAATCTTACTTTTAAATTACTTGTTAATTTTAAAAATATGAAAAGGTATTGCTGTATCTAGTTGCACATAATTACTCTCATTATACCAATTGTAAGAATTTCTAGTAACTAAATCTATAACTTCAATTTTTTCGCCATAATTAACATCTAAATCTTGAAGAGGTAACTTTACAGAACCAGTTTGAGTGTTGTAAGCATCTAAGTTAATAACAGTTAAAGTTTCGTTTGTTTTGTCTTGATTCCATTTATAGAATGCAATTAATTGCTCATTACCAGTTTCTAAAAACTTGATATTATTTGTTTGCTGATAAGATTCATTCTCTTTTCTGATATTATTTATTCGAGTAATTATTGCAGTTACTTTATTTTCTTTGAACCAATCATACTTACAAAGTTGAAATTTTTCTGACATGTAATATTCTTCTTTTCCGGCAATAGGAGTATCAATCATTTGTTCAAAAACGGGTCCATAAATACCAATATTTGATGATAAAGTTGCTGCTAAAGCATAACGTATTAAATATTTAGATTCTGGTGCGCCTTGCAAATGATAGGGGTTAATATCTGGTGTGTTTGGCCAAAAATTAGGTCTCATAAATTCTTTCTGATCTGTTTGGGTAAGTTCGTTCATGTACTCAATCAATTCTTGTTTAGAATCTCTCCACGTAAAATAGGTGTACGATTGTGTATAGCCTTGTTTAGCCAATTGATGCATTATTTTTGGTCTTGTAAACGCTTCTGCTAAAAATAAAACATCTGGATGTTTTTTCTTCACTTCAGTAACAATCCAACCCCAAAAATAGTAAGGTTTTGTATGCGGATTATCAACTCTAAAAACGTTAATTCCGCAATCAATCCAATAAAATAAAGTGTCTAAACATTCTTGCCAAAGATTTTTGTAGTCTTTGCTTTCCCAATAAATTGGTAAAATATCTTGGTATTTTTTTGGAGGGTTCTCTGCATATTGTACCGTTCCGTCTGGTCTCCATTTAAACCAATTTGGATGCTCCACCACCCAAGGATGATCTGGTGCAGCTTGTAAAGCATAATCCATGGCAACTTCAATTCCTAACTCTTTTGCTCTCGCTATTAAGTTTTTAAAATCGTCTAAAGTACCCAATTCTGGGTGAATATCTTTGTGACCTCCATGTTTAGAACCTATTCCCCAAGTAGAGCCAACATCGCCAATTTGTGCAACAGTAGTGTTGTTTTTTCCTTTTCTGTTTACTTCACCAATTGGATGAATAGGAGGAAAGTACAACGTATCGAAACCCATTTCTGCTACTCTTGGCAACAATCTGTGGCAGTCGTTAAATGTTCCATGTTTACCTTCTTGTTCTGATGCTGAACGCGGGAAAAATTCATACCAAGTAGAAAATCTTGCTTTTAATCGATCTACATACACCTTATATTCTGCAGAAGTTTGCGTTAATAATTTCTTCGGATTATTTTTAAGAATTATATGTAATTTTTTTGAAACAGCTTCTTTTATTCCTTCTGCATAAGCCTCTTTATTTTTAAAGAGTGCTACTAAATGCAATAAATACTCCTTTTCTTTAGTATTAACTTTTTTAGAAATGGCTGACAATAATTCTGCCCCTTCTAAAAGTTCTGAATTTACATGTTGATAATCATCGATTTTTCGTTCAATTCCATGTTGCCAGTTTAAAGCGTAATCTACCCAGCCTTCAATTTTATAGGAATAAAAACCTTGTTTTGTTGTTATAAAACTTGCTGCATATTCATCATTAGAAGTGGCATACATTCTAGTTTCTGACCACGTTTTTTCTGATTCGTGTTTGTATAATAAACTTGCTTGAAGCACATCATGTCCATCTACTAAAACATCTGCAGTTACATTAACAATTTCGTTTACAACACGTCTTATAAATACTGTCCCTTCATTTAATTGTGGAGCAATATTTTCTATTACAATTCTACTTTGATTTTGCATTAAATAAGTTTTGTTTTAATAAAAAGTAATAATTTTTTATTCTATAATGGTTCCTTTGGGTATTGTTGCGTCTTTTTTAATGACTACAATTCCGTCTTTTACCAAATAAGTATCTGTTTCTACGTTTTTAATATGAGGACCACCGTTGATTCTTACATCATCGCCAATTCTACAATTTTTATCTACAATACAATTATGAATATAACATCTATCTCCAATTCCCATAACAATATCAACATTGTTGGCTGCCATAAATTCTAGAGATTCGTAAGAATCATTACCCATCATATAGGTATTTGAAATTAGAGAATTTTCGCCAATTCTAGAGCGAATTCCGATAACACATCTATCTATTTTCTCTGCATGAATTATACATCCATCACCAATAACTGCTTTGTTTAAAATAGTTCCAGAAATTTTTGATGTTGGTAAAATTCTAGGTCTTGTATAAATACCTTGATTATTATCATACAAATTAAATTTAGGCACATCATCTGTCAAGCCTAAATTAGCTTCAAAGAAAGAATCTATATTACCAATATCTGTCCAATAACCCTCATATTGGTAGCTTAAGGTTTTGTGTTTATCAATTGCTTGAGGTATAATTTCTTTTCCAAAATCATTAGTATCAGGATTGTTCATTAATTCAACTAACAAGTCTCTGTTAAAAATATAGATTCCCATGGATGCTAAATAATCCCTGCCTTGAGATTTCATTTCTTCACCAACATCAGAAGTCCAATTTGGCAACAAATCGGGGGATGGTTTTTCTATAAAAGAGGTAATTATATTTTCTTCATTTGTTTTTAATAAACCAAATGATGTAGCATCTTTTGCATCTACAGGATAGGTTGCGATTGTTATTTCAGCTCCGCTCTTTTTGTGTTTTTTAATCATATCGTTAAAATCCATCTGATACAATTGATCACCAGAAAGTATTAACGCATATTCAAAATCATTTTGTAAAAAGTGATGCATGCTTTGCCTAACAGCATCTGCGGTACCTTGAAACCAAGAATCGCTTTGCATGGTTTGCTCTGCTGCTAAAACATCTACAAAAGCAGAACTAAAAAAACTAAAATGATATGTGTTTTTTATATGTTTATTTAAAGACGCAGAGTTAAATTGAGTTAACACATACATTCTTTTAATATCAGAATTAATGCAATTAGAAATTGGTATATCTACTAATCTATATTTACCAGCAATTGGTACAGCAGGTTTTGATCTGTCTTTTGTTAATGGATATAATCTTGAACCTTGACCACCACCCAATATAATCCCCAATACTTTATCGTTTATCATCGTAATTATTTTTTTAAAGTTTTATATAATTCTTCTACTTGTTTTGCAATTGATATCCAATCAAAATAATCTTCAACTCTCTTTCTACCTTTTTTAGCCATAGAATTTTTAAGTATAGGATTATTGATAACTTTATTTATTCCGTCTGCTAAATCTCTTGCAAATTTATCAGGATTTACAGGTTCAAAAGGTGCTGATTTTTGTTGTTCAACCGGAATTAATAATCCAGTTTCTCCGTGTACAACAACTTCTTTAATTCCGCCAACTGCACTCGCAACTACGGCAGTATTGCATGCCATTGCTTCAATATTTATAATTCCAAAAGGTTCATAGATTGATGGGCAGCAGAAAACATCAGCGTGAGAATATAACTGAATTACTTCCTTTTTAGTAACCATTTTATCAATCCAAATTACATTTTTTCTGGTTTTTTTAACTTCGTTAACTGCAGTTTCCATTTCTAACCCAATCTCTTTAGTGTCTGGCGCACCAGCACAAAGTACAATTTGGGTTTCTGGGTCTATATATTTTATGGCATTTACCAAATGAATAATTCCTTTTTGTCTTGTAATTCTTCCAACAAAAAGCACATAAGGTTTTGTTTTATCAATGTTATAAACATCTAGGGTTAACGTCTCGATTGTGGCAGCATATTCTTGAAGATTAATGCCATTATAGATTACTTTAACTTTGCTTTGATCAACATTAAAATGTTTTAACACGTCTTCTTTGGTTTCTTCGGATACAGCAATCAATGCATCTGCCATTTCAATTGCCGTTTTTTCTATCCAGGAAGAGGCGTCATAACCACGACCTAATTGCTCTCTTTTCCAGGGTCTTAAAGGTTCTAAAGAATGTGTTGTAATTACTAAAGGAATTCCGTAGCAAAGTTTAGCAACAATACCTGCAAAGTGCGCGTACCACGTATGGCAATGAACAATATCTGCATCAATTGGATCAACATTCATATGTAAACCTGTGCTTAATGTTTGAAAGACTGCTTTTAGTTTGTCATCAGCATTTTCAAACACAGTATTATCAAAAGGAAAACCTTTTACAGTAAGACTCCCGTCTTTCGAATTTTGATTTCCAAAACATCTAACTTCTATATCCATTAATTTAGATAACTCTGCAGCAAGGTATTCTACATGGACACCAGCCCCACCATATACATAGGGTGGGAATTCTCTTGTGTAAAAAAGAGTTTTCATAAGCGATTTTATGGTTTATTAATTTAGACGTTTAAGTTATAAAATAAGGAGTAAACTAACAAAATAAAAAACGAAGATTTTTTGTTTTGAAAATAATATTATTAGTTTGATAATATAACTGCAACAAAAAAGGAAAAGAATATTGATAAATCAGTATTCTTTTCCTTTGATGAAAAATAGTGCAATCAATTTAAGCTAGAAATTAACCATTTCTATGTTTATTAATTTCATCTTGTAGTTGTCTACGTAATTTTTGTTCTCTTTCGATAGATTTTTTTCTATGATCATCAAATTCTTTTTCTTTATCTAATAAATTACTTTGAGCTTCGTTTGTTAAAAAATTGCTCTTGTTAAATTTAAAAGCAAAGAATCCTAAGCCAGCAAATAGTAAAATAATTACAAACCATAAAATTATATTGTAGGTGGTTTTATTTAATTGCGCACCAAAGAAAGAAACTGAGTTCTCTTTTTGGAGCATAATTTCTAAATCTAATTTAGTTTTATCGAGAGATAAGTTTAGTTCTTCAATATATTCTCTTCCAGTTTTTAACAAGTTTTCTTTTTTAGAAATAAGTTTTTTAGCATTCTTTAAAGAATCTAGAACAGTAGATTTTAACTTTTCATATTCGTCTTTATCGATAACTTTATATGTTTGATAGGCAGTAGATATTCTATAGATCCTATCGAACTGACCTTTTATCGAACTGTCTTCTTTAATTGTTTCTTGGGTAAAAGCAATAAAAGAAGTAATAAAAAAAAGAAATAGTAATAATTTAGATTTCATTTTAGTGCCTTTTATAAGATGTAAATTTAAGAAAAAAACCCAAACAATTTGTTTGGGTTTTTAATATAAGCAAGTATTATTATTTATTTAATTTTCTCTACAACTGCCTTAAAAGCTTCTGGGTTGTTTACAGCTAAATCAGCTAAAACCTTACGATTTAATTCGATTTGATTTGCTTTCACTTTTCCCATAAACTGAGAGTAGGACATTCCGTATAAACGAGCTGCTGCATTAATACGCACAATCCATAAAGAACGAAAGTTTCTCTTATTGTTTTTACGGTCACGGTATGCATAAAGCATTCCTTTTTCAACCGCATTTTTTGCTACTGTGTAAACGTTTTTTCTACGTCCAAAGTAACCTTTTGCTGCCTTCAAGATTTTTTTTCTTCTTTTTCTTGAGGCTACTGAATTTACTGATCTTGGCATAATTTCAATGATTTTTGTAGTTGGCGGTCTTTTGTAGACACTTTCTATTTTTTTATTTTAAATAGCACAACTCCATGGTTAATAATAAAATTCCCTTAGCTAAATTAAATAGCTAACTGTTGTTTGATGTTTGCAACATCAGACTTATGTACTAAAGTATCATGAGTCAATCTAAGCTTACGTTTTTTAGACTTCTTTGTTAAGATATGACTCTTAAACGCGTGCTTTCTTTTAATTTTTCCAGAGCCAGTAACTTTGAATCGTTTTTTGGCGCTAGATTTGGTTTTCATTTTAGGCATTTCTCCTTCGTTTTTATCTTGCTTATAAGATTGTTTATTCTAAAATTGTTTTAGAATCTAATTTTTTATTTTCCTACTTTCTTTGGAGCGATAAACATAATCATCCGCTTACCTTCCAATTTTGGTAATTGCTCTACTTTACCGTATTCCTCTAAGTCTTGAGCTAATTTTAAAAGTAAAATTTGTCCTTGTTCTTTAAAGATAATTGATCTTCCTTTGAAGAAAACAAATGCTTTTAATTTTGCGCCATCTTGTAAGAATTTAAGGGCATGTTTTTTCTTAAATTCATAGTCATGTTCATCAGTTTGCGGTCCAAAACGTATCTCTTTGATGATAACTTTCGTTGCCTTCGATTTTAACACTTTTTCGCGTTTCTTCTGCTCATACAAGAATTTCTTGTAATCAATAATTTTACATACAGGTGGTTTAGCTTTTGGCGAAATCTCCACTAAATCTAATTCCTGTTCTTTGGCTAATTCTTTTGCTTTCGCTAAAGGGTAAACACCAACTTCAACATTATCGCCCACAAGACGAACTTCGTCAACATATTTTATTTTTTCATTAATTCTATGTTGATCTTCTTTGATTACTCTTAATGGTCTTCTCGACCTACTTCTACGTATTGCTATGACCTATAAATTTAAATTTAACATTTAGTTGTTTTACCAACCTATTTTTATTTCTAGTTGATGAATTAAAACTTCATCAAAGTACTCTCTACTTCTTTTTTTACTAAAGATACAAATTCTTCTATTGTAAATGTACCTAAGTCTCCTTCACCGTGCTTTCTTACTGATACTGTTCCCTCTTCTTCCTCTTTCTCTCCAACAATAAGCATATATGGCACTTTACTTACTTCTGCATCTCGAATCTTTCTTCCAGTTTTTTCATTTCTGTCATCTACGAGAGCGCGAATTTCGGAATTTTCTAACGATTCTAAAACTTTTTCTGAATATTTTTGATATTTCTCACTGATAGGCAATAAGATAACCTGATCTGGTGTTAACCAAAGAGGGAAGTTACCTGCCGTGTGCTCTAGTAAAACCGCGATAAATCGCTCCATAGAACCAAATGGCGCTCTATGAATCATAACCGGTCTATGCAGTTGATTATCTGCTCCTTTATAGGTTAAATCAAAACGTTTTGGTAAATTATAGTCAACTTGAATGGTTCCAAGTTGCCAACTTCTGCCTAAAGCGTCCTTAACCATGAAATCTAATTTAGGTCCGTAAAAAGCAGCTTCGCCTTCTACGATCTCAAAATCTAAACCTTTGTCTGTTGCTGCGCTTATAATTGCTTTTTCAGCAATTTCCCAAGTTTCAACATCCCCAATATATTTATCAAGGTTTTCCATATCTCTTATAGAAACCTGTGCTGTAAAGTTTTCAAAACCTAAAGATCCAAAGACATATAATACTAAATCGATTACATCTTTAAATTCTTGGTCTAATTGTTCTGGTGTACAAAAAATATGTGCGTCATCTTGCGTAAATCCTCTAACACGAGTTAAACCATGCAATTCGCCACTTTGTTCATATCTATATACCGTTCCGAATTCTGCAAAGCGTTTTGGTAAATCTTTATAAGAATACGGTTTAAAGTTATAAATTTCACAGTGATGAGGGCAGTTCATCGGTTTTAATAAAAACTCTTCATCCATTTTAGGGGTTTTTATCGCCTGAAAACTATCTGCACCGTATTTCTCATAATGTCCAGAAGTAACATATAGCTCTTTCTGACCAATATGAGGTGTCATTACCATTTCGTAACCCGCTTTTTTCTGAGCTTTCTTTAAAAAATCTTCTAAACATCCTCTTAATGCAGCACCTTTTGGTAACCATAAAGGTAAACCTGCACCAACTTTTGCTGAAAAAGTAAATAATTCTAATTCTTTACCAAGCTTTCTATGATCACGTTTTTTAGCTTCCTCTATTAGCTCTAAATATTCAGTAAGTAATTTTTGTTTCGGAAAAGTAATTCCGTAAACACGAGTTAATTGATTATTTTTTTCATCACCTCTCCAGTAAGCTCCAGCAACGTTCATGATTTTCACAGCCTTTATGATACCTGTATTAGGTATGTGGCCTCCTCTACATAAATCAGTAAAGTTGCTATGATCACAAAAAGTAATATCTCCATCAATTAAGTTCTCAATTAACTCCAATTTATATGGGTTGTTTTCTTCTTTATATAAAGATAACGCATCCGCTTTAGAAACCGAACGCATAGTAAACTCATGTTTTCCGCGAGCAATTTCTAAAAACTTATTTTCAATCTCTTTAAAATCTTTTTCAGAAATAACATCTTCACCAAGATCTAAATCATAATAGAACCCATTATCAATAGCAGGCCCAATTGTTAATTTTGCATTCGGATGAAAGCTTAAGATCGCTTCTGCTAAAACGTGCGCAGAAGAATGCCAAAAAGCTTTTTTACCAGCATTTTCGTTAAATGTGAATAAAACTAAAGAACCATCTATGCTTAGTGGAGTAGTGGTTTCAACGGTTATTCCGTTAAAACTTGCAGATATAATGTTTCTAGCCAATCCTTCACTAATGCTTTTTGCAACATCAAAAGGAGTGCTGTTTACAGCAAATTCCTTAACACTTCCGTCTGGTAAAGTAATTTTAATCATTAATTGTATAATTTTTGAAGATGCAAAGATATTAGAAAACAATTTTTTACACAATATATATGTGTACTTATTAAATAAGATTGTATTTCTTTTTTTTGGGCGTTTATTTTTTCATTACACTAACATGTTTTGGCATAAAATAAGGCCAATACTCTTTAGTATAATAGTAGAGTTTAGAAACAAATAACAAGGTCGGGCTTTCCATTATATCTTTTTTTGCTGAATTTATTTGAATATTTATGTTAAATCAAAATCAGTATAATAATTTATCACATAGTAAAATGAGATAAGCATAAAAAAGATTTCATTCCAATCACTAACCTTGTATTCTTAGAATTTTAAAGAAATTGAAAGGTTAAACATTATATATAAAATTTTGTTTTTAAAGAGGACTTCTAATATATTAGTGAAAGCAGCCATTATTTTCCTCGTTTATCGATTTTCTTTGTTTTTAGGCGAGAATGAAAACGAATAGTTATTTCTAAAATTTAAGACTAAACGTTTGGTATGCTTGCATTTTATCTTTTATAGAAACTAATTAAGGTTGATTTATTTGGAGAGAACTTCAGTAAAAGGAAAAAGTTTAAAAACATATTTTACGTCAATACCTTAAAAATAATGAAGTTAGAGAAGTTTTCAAAATAATTTTCAAAAAAGGTTTCAAAACAGTTGTAGGATTAAAAAGAGGGTGTATATTTGCACCCGCTAACGCAAATATTAGTGTGTTGGTAAGTTCATTGATGTTTGATAATTGGATTA